>JAESGN010000128.1_pt1 | contig 192099 bp, 179 predicted proteins | sample 9269731 | NCBI WGS metagenome assembly JAESGN01 (sample SAMN15720683, study PRJNA650826) | algae metagenome | isolation source: Mojavia pulchra JT2-VF2 and co-occurring heterotrophs from desert soil | place: USA: Cadiz Valley, Joshua Tree National Park, CA | collected 1998-06-08 | reverse complement strand
CAGAGCCAACGGAAAACCAGGCAAAGTCGCTCTCGTCGCCGTCATGCGTAAAATGATCATCATTCTGAACGCCAGGATGCGAAGTCATGCGGCAACGGTGCTTGACCCCTAACACCGTTGCTTTTTCGTTTCGGCTTTTAGGCTCGATGACCCGGAGGGTCAGGCCGAATAGACGATCAGCAGGTCCTTCGCATCGATCTGGTCGCCAATCTTCACCAAAACTTCCGAAATGGTGCCGTCGCGATCGGCATGCAGCGCCGTCTCCATCTTCATCGCTTCGATCGACACCAGGACATCCCCGGACTTCACGGCCTGGCCTACGGCAACGGAAACGGCCGAGATGACGCCCGGCATCGGGGCGCCCAGATGCGCCGCATTGACGAGATCCGCCTTACGACGGACGGCAGTGCCCGAGGCGCCATGCACGCGATCCGGCACCTTGATGCGGCGCGGCTGGCCATTCAGTTCGAAGAACACGGTGACCATACCCTTGTCGTCCGTATGGCCGATCGCCTGGTTGACGATGACGAGGGTCTTGCCCTTCTCCAGATCGAGGAACAGTTCCTCGCCGGCCGGCAGGCCGTAGAAGTACTGCGGCGTCGGGATGACCGAAACCGGACCATAGGTATCGGACGCCAGCGCATAATCCGTGAAGACCTTCGGATACATGAGATAGGAGGCGAATTCGAAGTCGGAGACCTCGCGACCAATCTTCTCCTCGATCGCATTGCGCTCGGCATCGAGATCAGCGTCCGGCAGAAGCGATCCCGGCACAGCTGTGTAGGCTGCCTCGCCCTTCAGGGCCTTCTTCTGCAACGCTGCGGGCCAGCCACCCGGCGGTTGACCCAGATCGCCCTTGAGCATCGACACGACCGAATCCGGGAAGGCGATATCCTTGGCAGGGTTCTCGACGTCGGCCACGGACAGATCCTGGCTCACCATCATCAGCGCCATGTCGCCGACAACCTTCGAAGACGGCGTCACCTTGACGATATCACCGAACATCTGGTTGGCATCGGCATAGGCCTGTGCGACCTCGTGCCAGCGAGTCTCCAGACCCAGCGAGCGGGCCTGTTCCTTGAGATTGGTGAACTGCCCGCCTGGCATTTCATGCAGGTAGACTTCCGAAGCCGGTCCCTTCAGGTCGCTCTCGAAAGCCGCATACTGGGTGCGCACGGCTTCCCAGTAGAAGGAGAGGCGACGGATCCAGTGCGGGTCGAGACTCGGATCACGTTCGGAACCGCGCAGCGCTTCCACGATCGAGCCGAGGCACGGCTGCGAGGTATTGCCGGAGAAGGCATCCATGGCCGCATCGACAGCGTCAACGCCCGCATCCACGGCCGCCAGCACGGTCGCCGCGGCAATACCGGACGTGTCATGGGTATGGAAGTGGATCGGCAGGCTAGTCGCCTCGCGCAACGCCTTGAACAGCACCTTGGCCGCAGCCGGCTTCAACAGACCAGCCATGTCCTTGACGGCAATGATATGAGCGCCGGCCTTTTCGAGGTCGGCGGCAAGTGCCGTGTAGTATTTCAGGTCGTATTTCGGACGGGCCGAGTTCAGGAGATCGCCCGTGTAGCAGATCGCCGCCTCGCAGACCTTGTTCTCTTCGGCCACCGCATCCATCGACACGCGCATGTTGTCCACCCAGTTCAGGCAGTCGAAGACGCGGAACAGATCGATACCGCCCTTTGCTGCCTGGCGGACAAAGTACTTCACGACATTGTCGGGATAGTTCTTGTAGCCGACACCGTTTGCACCGCGCAGCAACATCTGCAGGAGAAGGTTCGGAGCACTCTCGCGCACCAGCGCCAGGCGTTCCCACGGATCTTCCGTCAGGAAGCGCATGGACACGTCGAAGGTGGCACCACCCCAGCACTCCAGCGACAAAAGCTCCGGCAAGGCTCGCGCATAGGTGCCCGCGATCTGCGCGATGTCATGGGTGCGCATGCGGGTCGCCAGCAGCGACTGGTGGCCGTCACGCATCGTCGTGTCGGTCATCAAAACGCGCGTCTGGCTGCGCATCCACTCGCCAAACTTCTTCGGGCCCAGTTCATCGAGCAGCTGCTTGGTACCCGACGGGATCTCTGCATCAATAAAGGGGATAACAGGCTTGGCCGCATCCGCCGGTGGCTTCGGACGGCCCTTCACTTCCGGGTGGCCGTTAACGGTCACATCGGCAAGATAGGTCAGCAGCTTCGTAGCGCGGTCCTGGCGCTTGACCTGCTGGAAGAGCTCCGGCGTCGTGTCGATGAAGCGCGTCGTGTAGGAATTGTCCCGGAAGCTCGGGTGGCCGATGATCGCCTCGAGGAAGGTAAGGTTGGTCGCCACGCCCCGGATCCGGAACTCGCGCAGTGCGCGGTCCATACGGCTGATCGCCTCCTGCGGGGTGCTGCCCGATGCGGTGACCTTCACCAGAAGCGGATCGTAATAACGCGTGATGATCGCCCCGGAATAGGCCGTGCCGCCATCGAGGCGGATACCGAAGCCAGCTGCCGAACGATAGGCCGTGATGCGACCGTAGTCCGGAATGAAGTTCTGCTCCGGATCTTCCGTCGTGATGCGGCACTGCAGGGCATGGCCATTGAGCCGGATATCCGACTGCTGCGGAACGCCGGATTCCGGTGTCCCGATCGCAAAGCCATCCAAGATATGGATCTGCGCCTTGACGATATCAATGCCGGTCACGACCTCGGTAACGGTATGCTCGACCTGGATGCGCGGATTGACTTCGATGAAGTAGAATTTGTTGGTATCGGCATCCATCAGATATTCGACGGTACCGGCGCCGACATAATTGGTCGCCTGGGCGATCCGGAGCGAATACTCGGCCAGTTCCTGGCGCTGTGCTTCCGACAGATAGGGAGCCGGTGCACGCTCGACCACCTTCTGGTTTCGACGCTGGATGGAGCAGTCACGTTCAAAGAGATGAACCGCGTTGCCGTGGGTATCGCCCAGGATCTGGCTTTCGACGTGGCGAGCGCGCTCGACCAGCTTCTCGAGGTAAACTTCATCCTTGCCAAACGCGGCCATGGCCTCTCGTTTGCCTTCTGTTACCTCACGCAGCAGATCCTTGGGGTCGCGGATGGCGCGCATACCGCGGCCGCCACCGCCCCAAGAAGCTTTGAGCATGACCGGATAACCGATCTCTTCCGCCAGCCGATGGATCTCGGCCTCGTCGTCCGGCAGCGGATTTGTTGCCGGGACCACAGGTACGCCGACGCTAATCGCAAGATTGCGTGCCGCAACCTTGTTGCCCAACTGCCGCATCGTTTCTGCACGTGGGCCGATAAAGATGATACCTGCATCGTTGCAGGCCTCGACGAATTCAGGACTTTCGGACAGAAGCCCATAGCCCGGATGGATCGCGTCCGCGCCAGACAACTTGGCGACCCGGATGATTTCCTCGATCGACAAATAGCTTTCGATGGGTCCAAGATCCCGTGCCAGATGCGGGCCACGCCCGACCTGGTAGCTTTCGTCCGCCTTGAACCGATGAAGCGCGAGTTTGTCTTCCTCGGCCCAGATGGCGACCGTTTTCAGGCCCAGTTCATTGGCCGCACGAAAGACACGGATGGCGATTTCGGAACGGTTGGCGACAAGGATCTTGGATATTGGCAATTCGATCTCCCCAAACGATATGCCAGGGCATTGTGCACCTGCGAACAAAAGTCATAGCGCGTTGTTTTAGGAAGTTCAATTTGCCTTGATCGAAGCCAGGAAAAATTGCCGTGCGATCAGGTCACCAGTCCAAGCCGGAAGGAAAGCGCCACCACATGCTGACGATTCTTGGCGTTGAGCTTGTCCTGGATACCGTTCATGTACCAGTCGACCGTATGATTGGAGATCTTCAGGATCCGGCTGATCTCGTTTGATGTCAGTCCATCGGCGAGATAGTTCAGGACCTCCATTTCCCGACGGGTCATTCGGGTGTCGATGGGCTTGGTCGGCGCCGTCAGATCGCCATGCTTGTATTCAACCAACCGCCAGAAGGCTTTCTTGGCCACAGCATCGAAAAGGCTAACCTCGATTGGAGAGAGGTCGATCGGCTTTCCGCCTACGGTCATGTTCCCCATCAGTCCGCCACGCCCATGGACCGGGAAGATATAACCATCCATGAGGCCGTAGCGCATGCTGTCACCCAGCATGCGCTCCATGCGCTTGCGGTGAGGGTCGGCGCGGAAAGCATGCAGCGCGTCGCGCCATCGAAAGCCGGCTCGCGCCTGACTGAGATAGCGGATGGTCGGGTCGATCAGAACGTATTTCTTCGCGATGTAAAGCTGGGGCCAACCCTCCGGCCAATGCCCGGCCAGCACCAATTGCATCGGGTTTTCGTCTGGTTTGGGTTGCCGGACCAGTCCGTAATAATCGAAACCATAGGACCGAACGAGCTTTTCGAGCTCCGAAACCACGTCGGCTGCGGAACGGCATTCGTCGATGACGACCAAAAAATGCAACAACTGGTTTATATTCACCAATCCCCCCAAAAATCCGCAATTAAAAATCATTAAAAAGCCACGAGTGAACGCTTTCTCAAACGCCTCGAGCAATATGAACGCTTATTGCCAGATTCCCTTAGGAGAAGTTTAAGACTGAGCGCTGGAATCTTGCAACCATTAGTCTGACGAATTCGAGGGTTGTCAGACAGGATCTTGCGCACGGGCTGTCCCGGCATTAGGCAGTCCACACTTCACTACCTTATCCGGTAGCAACATGATAAATCCCAGCATTGGCGCCTGCCGTGCCAAACAGAGGTAATTGCTCGTGTCCCTGCTCCAGGTCTATTTCAAAGCCCTGAAATATCTCGCCACCTACAAGCTGCGTGTCTCTCTCGTTGTCATCGCCAACATCGTGCTGGCCGCGATCACCATCATTGAGCCCATCCTGTTTGGTCGCATCATCGATGCCATTTCGGAAAAACGGGATGCGACGCAGATCCTGATCCTGTGGGGCTGCTTCGGTGTCTTCAATACGGTTGCTTACGTTCTGGTTGCCCGGCAGGCCGACCGGCTGGCTCATGGACGGCGCGCAGATCTGCTGACCGAATCCTTTGCCAAGATCATCTCGATGCCGCTCAGCTGGCACCACAAACGCGGCACCTCCAACGCGCTTCACACCCTGCTCCGTGCAGGCGAGACCCTGTTCGGCCTGTGGCTGGAATTCATGCGAACGCATCTGGCAACAGCGGTTGCCCTCTCCCTGTTGCTGCCGACAGCTTTCTCGATGGATGTCCGCCTGACCTCGGTTCTGGTCGTGCTGGCCATCCTCTATGTCATCATCGGCCGAACCGTGATGGTGAAGACCAAGGAGGGGCAGGCCTCAGTCGAGGGGCATTACCATACCGTTTTCTCCCATGTGAGCGATTCGATCAGCAACGTCTCGGTCCTGCACAGCTACAACCGCATCGAATTGGAAACCCGCGCCCTCAAGGAATACACCACCAAGCTCCTCTCTGCCCAATATCCGGTGCTCGACTGGTGGGCGCTGGCCGGCGCACTTAATCGCATTGCCTCGACGCTTTCGATGCTGGTGATCCTGGTCATCGGCACGCTGCTCGTACAGCGCGGAGAACTCAAGGTTGGCGAGATCATCGCCTTTACCGGCTTTGCCGGCCTGCTGATCGCCCGCCTCGACCAGATGATTACCTTCGTCAATCAGATCTTCGAAGCCCGCTCGAAGCTTGAGGATTTCTATGCGCTGGAAGATGCCGTCCAGGAGCGGGAGGAACGCGCCGGCGCGGCAGAACTGAAAGATGTCCGCGGCGACGTAGAATTCCGCGGCGTCTGTTTCGACTTCGCCTCGACAACCCAGGGCGTCCGCAACGTTACCTTCGCCGTAAAGGCTGGCCAGACCGTTGCCATTGTCGGCCCGACGGGAGCCGGGAAGACCACCCTGATCAACCTGCTTCAGCGGGTGCACGAGCCGCAGTCGGGGCAGATCCTGGTCGACGGACAGGACATTTCCAAGGTGACCCGCAAGTCGCTCCGCCACGCAATTGCGACCGTCTTCCAGGATGCGGGCCTGCTCAATCGCTCGATCAAGGAAAACATTCGCCTGGGCCGCGAGGACGCGACAGAAGAAGAAATCATCCAGGCGGCCGAAGCCGCCGCCGCGACAGACTTCATCGAAAGCCGCATGATCGGTTATGATACCCATGTCGGCGAGCGCGGAAACCGCCTCTCCGGCGGCGAACGTCAACGCATTGCGATCGCCCGCGCGATCCTGAAAAACGCACCGATCCTCGTGCTCGACGAGGCAACCAGCGCGCTCGATGTCGAAACCGAGGCGCGTGTGAAGGAAGCGATCGACCGCCTGCGCAAGAACCGCACGACCTTCATCATCGCCCACCGCCTCTCGACCATCCGTGAGGCCGACCTTGTCGTCTTCCTCGACCACGGCCAGGTCATCGAGATGGGCAATTATGACCAGCTAAGCGCCCTTGGCGGGCGCTTCAGCTCGCTGCTGCGCACCAGTGGTCTTCTCAAGGAAGAGCCGAGCCCGGCGATCTGACGTTGGCAGGTGCCCTCAAAGCGTGTCGAGCGTCTCCAGCACCTGGGCGGCATGTTTGCGGATGGCGTCCTGCTTGAAGGGGTCCATCCGCCGCCAGGTCGCATACATGTTGGAGAGCCGCGGGTTGCGTGCGAGCTTTTCCGTGTTGCGATCGAGGAAATCCCAGTAGAGCGCGTTGAACGGACAGGCCTTCGGTCCGGTTGTCAGTTTCGGATCGTAGCGGCAGCCGCCGCAGAAATTGCTCATCCGGTCGATATATTTGCCGCTCGCCGCATAGGGCTTGCTGGCCATCACGCCACCGTCACCATAAAGCGCCATGCCGAGTGTGTTCGGCAGCTCGACCCATTCATAGGCATCGGAATAGACCGCGAGATACCAGTCGCAGACCTCGACCGGATCGATCCCGGCCAGCATGGCGAAATTGCCTGTCACCATCAGCCGCTGGATGTGATGCGAATAGGCATGTTCGATCGTATCGCCAATGGCGCCAGCCATGCAGGCCATGTCGGTCCGGGCCGTCCAATACATCTGCGGCAGCGGGCGAGAGGCCGAGAGATGGTTGAGCCCTGCATAGGCAGGCATTTGCGTCCAGTAGATGCCACGCACATATTCCCGCCAGCCAAGGATCTGCCGGATGAAACCCTCGACGGCATTGAGCGGTACGCGTCCCTCGAACCACGCCGCCTCAGCCCTACGGATCACGTCAATCGGCAGGAGCAGGCCGGCATTAATGTAGGACGAGATCAGCGAATGGTAGAGATAGGGTTCGCCCTTCACCATCGCGTCCTGATAGTCGCCAAATTTGGGCAGGATCTCGTCGATGAACTGCTGGAGCTCTCTTTCAGCCTGGGCAGCCGTCACCGCAAAGTGGAAGCTGTCAAGCGAGCCCATGTGGCCCGCAAACCGTTCTTTGACCATTTCCAGAACGGAGTTCGTGATTGCATCTTTGGCGTGGCTAATTCTCTTCGGCCCTCTCAGCCCCGCGGCTGGTGGCTTGCGATTCTCTGCATCGAAGTTCCACTTTCCGCCGACCGGCTCGTCGCCTTCCAGCAGCACCCGATGACGCCGGCGCATGTCGCGATAGAAGTATTCCATGCGAAGCTGCTTGCGACCCTTGCGCCATTCCCGAAAGTCTCCGATCGAACAGAGGAAGCGATCGTCTTCGCGGATCTCGACCGGAAATCCGAGGGACGTCGGCCAATCGCGCATTTCGTCTGCCAGACGCCACTCCCCGCATTCCGTCGCCTCAACCGCGGATGCTCCGGTCTCAGCGAGAACCCGAGCGAGTTCGCCTTTCAGGCTCTGCGTGTTTTCAGGGTCGTCCAGGGTGACATAGCGAACCTGAAGACCCCTCCCTCTCAGCTCGTCAGCAAAATGCCGCATGGCGGAAAAGAGAAAGGCGATTTTCTTCTTGTGATGCTTCACATAGGTCGCCTCGCTCATGACTTCCGCCATGAGCACCAGCGAGCTTTCCGGGTCGACATCAGCGAGTGCAGACAGCGAATGACTGAGCTGGTCGCCGAGAACGAGATGAATGCGCAACACCATCACCATTCGATAGGCTGGCCGTCATAGGCGAAGAAGCCACCTGTCTGCGCAGGTTCGAGCCGGTCCAGCACGGAGAGCATCATCGCGACACTCTCGGACGGCTGGATCCGATCGTGGACCTTGGAGAAGCCACCCGAAAAACCGGTATCGACCGAGCCAGGATGCACGGCGACGACCACGCTCTTCGGTCTTAGTCGCGCGATTTCGATCGCCGAGGTCCGGGTGATCTGATTGAGCGCCGCCTTGGCGGACCGATAGGAAATCCAGCCGCCGAGCTTGTTGTCACTGATCGATCCGACGCGTGCTGAGAGCGTGGCAAATACGCTTTTACCCTCGCTTGAGAGGAGAGGAGCAAAGTGCTTCAACGCCAGCGCAGGTCCGATTGCATTCAACGCGAATTGCGCGGCCATCACGTCGGCCTGGATCGCCTTGATCGTCTTTTCCGGGCCATTGCCGTTGATGACGAGCGCGCCCGTTGCGCAAAGGATAAGGTCGAACTTGAGACCCGCCTCGAAAAGCTTCGCCGCAGCCGTGGCAACGCTTCCATCGTCGGTGACATCGAACCCATCGCAACTGCGGGAGAGTTCGACCACACTGCCACATGCGGGGTCGGCCTTGATCGCCGCGACAAAGGCGCCGCCTATACCACCGCTCGCCCCGAGAACGAGCGCACGATAGCCGTGATTGAGGGACGTCATTCCAGAAAAGTCGGACATCATCAACTCCTGCAGGTCATTGCTACCCATTACGGCAGGCAGCCCGACCGGATCAGGCGCAGATTGTCTCAGATGGGCTCGACGGCACCCAAGAAGGCCGGCATCTGGCCGGGATCGATGTCCATCAGGCGGCAGACGAGCCCGGCAATTTCCGTTTGCTTGAGATTCGCATCCTGGTCGAGCCGGAAACCGATCGTGTAAAATGGTACTTCGGTCTCCTGCGGTGTCGGTCCCGCATGATTGCCGTCGTCGCCCATGCCATGATCGGCAGTCACGATCACCGTGTAACCTGCATCCACCCAACCCGGCACATGGCGAGCGAGAAGGTCGCCCTGCATGCGTGCTGCATTGCGGTAACCGATGCTGTCACCACCATGCTTGTGGCCGGCATCATCGACATTCATCGGGTGCAGCAGGAGAAAATCGGGCGCTTTGAACCGGACAAGCCATTCGGCATCGGCAAAGAGATGGCTGTCGGGATAGGCATCGTCCCAGTAGAAGACGCCGTGGATGATATCGCCTGTGCCATCGACGAGAATGCGGTCGCGATACCGGTCGAACGGGCAGGACACATAAAGCTCCGAAACCCAATGATAGGCGGCCGCAGCCGTCACGCCACCCTGGGCGCGAACCCGCGCAAAGAGATTGTCACCAGCCGAGCGCCGCACCACGCCATTGCTGACCACGCCGTGATCCACGGGCTTTCGCCCGGTCAGCAAGGTCTCATACAGCGGCCGTGACATGGCGGGCAGTTCGCAGGTGAGCGTGCGCACTTCGGCCCGGCCTGCAGCTACGAGGCCTTCCATATAACCGAGACAGGTGCGGGCCACGTCGTAACGCAGCCCGTCGAGAACGATCAGGATCACTTTGTTCATGGCGCGCAACTTGCCACGAAGCTGAGGAATGACAAGGCAGAAAGAAGGGGAGGCTGAAGCCTCCCCTTGATCAAGTTATACTCTACCGTCAGCGCCAGGCGGCGACCGCCTGCGGTTTCAGCACACGCTCACCGAGCACCGGATCGGCACCTGCAGGCAGCGTCCAGTCTTCGGTTCCGTAGTTGAAGGCGAAGACGAACTCCCCACGGCGACGGATGCGGATGAAGTCGGGCACGCGCAGCGTTGCGACACCGGCCTTCTTCGTGGCCAGTTCCAGCACCTCGGCGAGAAGCCCGGCATCGGCCCAGCAGGCGAGATAAAGCACATTGTCCTTCTCGGTCAGGGCCGGATCGCCGTTATTGAAGGTCGCCAGCACCGAAGCCGAGGTCTCCAAGTATTCGCGCCAACGGATCGCATGACCCGAAACCGCGCCGGAGACGTCTTCCGAGAGACCTGGACGCATGGAGGAGACCTGAATGACGCGATTGCCCGTGAATACGCCCAGCGGACCCGGCGGCAGGTTTTCCGGAATGCGGAAATTGCGGTCGCGCGAACCCGTGCGCGCACCAATGACCACAACGCCTTTTGCCTTCTCCAACTCGGCCCGCGCCGCCTCGGTCACCTCCGTCATGCAGGGCACGACGGCCAGCGCATAGCCATCCAGCGAGGCACCGGGGCGGACGAAATCGACGTTGAGGCCAAGATGGCGCAGCGCTTCATACCAGCGGAAGCAGAGTTCCTCGTAGCGGAAGTCCTTGCCCTGGGGCTGGATCATCGTCGCCCAGTAGCTCTGATAATCGAAGACCAGCGCCACCGGTGCCTGGCTCGTTTCGGGAAGCGCGCCGAGGGCAGTCAGTTCGTCCGAGACCTGCATGGCCTCTTTGCCGCCCGGCGACCATTCATCGAGGCCGGGCAGGTTCAGGCCCGCATGCATCTGTTCCTGCGCAAACGGTGCCTGGCGCCAGCGGAAATAGCTGACGACATCTGCTCCATGCGCGAGCGCCTCCCAGGTCCACAGACGCACCATGCCTGGCTTCGGCACAGGGTTCCACGGCGCCCAGTTGACCGGACCCGGCTGCTGCTCCATCACCCAGAAGCGTCCCTTGCCGACAGCGCGATAGAGATCGTGGTGATAGGGTGCGATATCGGGATGCGAGGTTTCGGCCCAGCGATTGCGCTCTTCTTCCGTGAACGGAAACTTCTCGACGAAGCCGATCGGATAGCTGTCCCAGGAGGCGAGATCGAGATTGTCGCCGACCTTGAAGTGGTCGAAATCGGAAACGAAGCCCATGAAGTTATGAGTGATCCAGCGACCGGGCGAATGCTCGCGGATGATCTCGCACTGCATCTTGTCGTAAGCCGCGACCTGGTCCGAATGGAAGCGCCAGAAGTCGAGACGCGTCGCCGGGTTCGGCTCGGTCACCGTCAGGTTCGGCAGGGCGACATCGTCGAAGCTGGTCAGCTCCATAGACCAGAACACCGAACCCCAGGCTTCGTTCAGCTGGTCGGTCGACTGATAGCGCAGCCGCAGCCAGCGCTTGAAGCTCTTCAGATCCTCAGGGCCCCAGGAAAGCGTCGTATCGTGACAGCCATATTCATTGTCCGTCTGCCAGCCGACAATGCCGGGGTGTTCGCCATAGCGCTTGGCGACAATCTCGACGATCCGCGCACTTTCCTTCCACCAGGTTTCCGACGAAAACGTGTAGTGACGGCGCGAACCGAAGCCGCGCGGGCGGCCCTGCTCGTCATAGGGGATGATATCGGGGCATTCGTCCACCAGCCACTTGGGCGGGGTTGCGGTCGGCGTTCCCAGTATGACCTTGAGGCCCGCTTCGTGCAGCACGTCGATCGCCCGGTCGAGCCATTCGAAGGTGAAGGTACCGCGCGAGGGCTCCAGACGAGACCAGGCAAACTCACCGATTCGGACAAAGGAAATGCCGAGTTCGCGCATCCGGCGCGCGTCGGTTCGCCACCGGCTTTCGTCCCAGTGTTCCGGATAGTAGCAGACGCCCAGCATTATCGTGTCAGATCCCCATTGATGACGGCCTTACCGTCCTTGTCGAACAGATGGCAGGCCTTGGCATTGATGCCGAGGCGCAAGGTCTGGCCGGGCTTCTCGCTGGCCAGACCATCGGCCTTCACCGCAAGCTCCGAGCCATCGGCGAGTGTGACGAAGAACAGCGTCTCCGAACCCAGATATTCGGCGAGCTTGACGGTCGCTTCGATGACGACATCACCCTTGCCGGTTGCGTCGATATGCTCGGGACGCAGGCCGAAGGTCAGTTCGCCGGCCGGAACGCTCGCCCCATGAGTGGGGATCGAGATCTCGCCGCCGGGCAGGCGCACCACGGCAGCACCGTCGACAGCTGCGGCCTGAACCTTCAGGAAATTCATCTTCGGCGAGCCGATGAAGCCGGCAACGAAGAGATTGTTCGGGCGGTGGTAGAGTTCTAGCGGCGAGCCGACCTGCTCGATCTTGCCCGCGGACAGCACGACGATCTTGTCGGCCATGGTCATGGCCTCAACCTGGTCATGCGTCACATAAATCATCGTCGCCTTGAGATCCTGATGCAACTTGGAAAGCTCCGTGCGCATCTGGACGCGGAGGGCCGCATCGAGGTTCGAGAGCGGCTCGTCGAACAGGAAGACTTCCGGATTGCGCACGATCGCACGACCGATGGCGACGCGCTGGCGCTGGCCACCGGAGAGCTGCCCGGGCTTGCGCTGCAAAAGCGGTTCGAGCTGCAGCAGCTTTGCTGCGACAGCGGTGCGCTCCGCGATCAGAGCCTTGGAATGGCCGGTCATCTTCAGACCGAAGCCGATATTTTCCTCGACGGTCATGTGTGGGTAAAGCGCATAGGACTGGAAGACCATGGCCACGCCCCGCTCGGAGGGGCCGAAGCTGGTCATGTCCTGGCCGCCGATCGCAAGCGAACCCTCGGTGATATCCTCGAGGCCGGCGATCATGCGCAGAAGCGTAGACTTGCCGCAGCCTGACGGGCCGACGAACACGCAGAACTCGCCGTCTTTCACATCGAGATCCACACCCTTGATGACACTCAAGGCGCCGAATTGTTTCTTGACGCCACGCAGGCTTACGTCAGCCATGGGTATTGCCTCCCTTGATCGGTTCGAGTTCGAGGAGAAGGGCGCTTTCGGGCGTCAGCATCGGCAGCGGCAGACCGGCAAGTCCGGCACTGGAAAGCGCGAAGGTGACGGCACCGGAAAGCAGCGCTTTCTGGCCCTCGGAGATACGGATGAATTGCGGTTCGGTCGGCAGAACGGTCTTGATCCGCCAGTGGCCGCCAAAGCGGGTCACCTGCTCCGGCAGACGCAGCGGCGCCGGCTGTTCGCCGACCATCTGCGGCCCCTGAGCGACGACAAGCACGATCTTCTCGACCGAGGCGGCACCCCAGACATAGCGGCCATCAATCGGCTCCATGCGGAAACTGGCGCCCGGCGCATGGAAGAGATCGCGCAGCCGCTTGTAGGTCTCGATATAGACCTTGAGTTCGGCGCGCTCCTCATCGGTGAGTTCGAGGGGGTTCAGCTCCACCCCGAGATGATAGGCGATGGCCACGAGCGCCCGGAAGGCAAGCGTGTGGCGACGACCGGTCTGATGGTTCGGCGAGGCCGAGATATGGCTGCCAAGGATTTCCGGCGGCACGAAGACCGAAGCACCGCGCTGGATTTCCAGCCGTTCCAGCGCATCGGTGCAATCGGACGTCCAGACGCGATGCGTGCGCTTCAAGGCGCCGAAATCGATACGTCCGCCACCGGAGGCGCAGCTTTCGATTTCGACATTGGGATGAGCCGCACGAATGCGGTCCATCAGCGCATAGACGGCACGGGTCTGGGCGGCAGTCTTCGCCTTGCCGTCGCGACCGGCCGCATGCGTCAGGTCGCGGTTCATGTCCCACTTGATGTAGGAGACGGCATGGTTGGACAGCACCGCATCGATCTTGCCGAAGAGATAGTCGGAGACCTCAGGACGCGTCAGATCCAGCACCAGCTGGGTGCGCGATTCGAGGATCGGACGCCCTTCGATCGTCAGCGCCCAATCGGGATGCGCTTTGTAGAGCTCAGAAACCGGGTTGACCATTTCCGGCTCGAACCAGATGCCGAACTGCATGCCAAGACCGGTCACGTGATCGACCAGCGGCTTCAGTCCGTCAGGATATTTGCGGGCATCGATATCCCAGTCGCCAAGGCTGGTCGTGTCGTTGTCCCGCTTGCCGAACCAGCCATCGTCGAGCACGAAGCGCTCGATGCCAAGCTCGGCGGCGGCTGACGCCTGGGCTTTCAGTGAATCCATCTGGTGGTCGAAGTAATTGCCTTCCCAGGTGTTAAGCGTCACCGGACGGGGGCTCATGCTGCCGCCCGGCCAGGTGGTCAACTCCTCGCGCACAAAGGCGTGGAAGTCTTCCGTATCGGCACCGGCATAGGCCGTCGGGCTTTCATAGCTTTCGCCCGGTGCAAGGATGATCTCACCCGGCTCGAACAGCTCTCCGAGATGCACGAGGCGCTGGCCGTCGTCGGTCCGGTCGATCACCATCTGGTGGTTACCGCTGAAGCCGAGTGTCACGCCAAAAATCTGCGTCTCGCTTTCGATGAACAGCATCGGGAAGCGGTCATGCGAGGTGCGGCCGCGCCGGCTTTCCTGGATCCAGGTACCATTGCCCAGCAGCTCGCGCCGCGTCTGGAATTCACGGCCCCAGATGCCGGTGAAGCTCATCACCTGCAGATCACCCGCAGGCGCCAGGAAGGTGGCGGCCATGCAGCGATCCAGTTGGTAGTCGCCGTGGCCTGTATTGGTGAGCACCGTCGCCATGGAGATGAGGCCAGAGGCGTGCGCAGTCAGCGTGATCGCGAGTGACAGTTGCGCAACGGCATCGTTTCCGGTCAACACCGTACGGTTGCCATCTCGGTCAACAGTCCAGCCGCCGAACTGCGCGACGAAATCACGACCGCCGCGATGCCCTGCGATTGCCGGCCAGCCAAAGAAGCCCATGCCGCCCGTCGGCAGCAGAACCGCCGATGGCACAGCCACGTCCATACCATTGACGCGGCTGGAGCGCTCGATTTCAAACAGCGGATCGGCCGAGACAGGTTCAGCGCCGAAGGACAGGATTTCCGGCATGCCGAGCTCTGGCAGACGCAGGCTCAGTGCCAGTTGGCCGGAATCAATGGTGATTATCTCGCTCATCCCTTGGTCGCTCCGAGTGTGAGGCCGGCAATGAAGTGGCGCTGCATGAGGAAGAACATCGCGACCGGCGGCAGGGCCGCAACGATCGAGCCGGCCGAGACGAGATGCCAGGCGGCGACCCACTGGCCGTTCAGCGAATAGAGGCCCGCGGTCACCGGCATGGCGTGCTGGCCTTGCACCAGAACGGTGGCCCAGAAGTAGTCATTCCAGACGAAGGTGAAGATCAGCACCGAAAGAGCGGCGATTGCCGGGCGCATCAAGGGCAGCACGATATAGCGGAAGATCCGCCATTCGGACACGCCCTCGACGCGTGCCGATTCGATCAGGGCAAACGGCAGGCCCTTGATGAAATTGCGCATGAACAGCGTGCAAAAGCCGGTCTGGAAGGCGACATGGAAGAGCACGAGCCCCATCGTCGTGTCGTAGAGACCGGCTCGGAGTGTCATATCGCGCACCGGCACCATCAGGATCTGGAACGGGATGAAGTTGCCGGCGACGAACATGAAGAACAGGACGAGATTGCCCTTGAACTTGTAGACCGCGAGCGCAAACCCGGTGAGGCAGGAGAGCGCCACGGCGCCGATCACCGTCGGGATCGTCACCTTGAACGAGTTCAGGATGTAGTAGCCGATCGGCGAGTTGTTGAAGACCGCCGAATAGTTCTCGAAACCGGCAAAGCCCGAGGGAATGCCGAAATAATTGCCGGCGGCAAGGTCGCCCGCCGGGCGAACCGACGTGATCGCAACGCCGATCAGCGGCAACAGCCAGAGGAAAAGCGCGACCGGCAGCAGGATCTTGTAGGCCATCTGCGCAAAGGGCGAGGCCTTCTGGATCGGAGTGGGGAACATCAGGCGTTCCTTTCCTGGGCGAGCATGCGGACGATGAAGAGCGAGATGAAGACCATCATGATCAGGAACAGCACGACCGCGATCGACGCGCCATAACCCATGCGGAAGCCGTACTCGGAGAGTGCCTGCTCATACATGAAGTAGGAGAGCACGGAGCTCGATCCGTAGGGGCCGCCGGCCGTCATGATCGACACGAGGTCGAAGGAACGCAGCGAGCCGATGACGGTGACGACCATGGCGATGAAGGTTGCCGGCGCCAGCTGCGGCAGGATCACGTACCAAAGCAGCTTCAGACCCTTGGCACCGTCCATGCGCGCGGCTTCCACCTGCTCCGGATTGATGTTGTTGAGACCCGTCAGGTAGAGGATCATGCAATAGGCCGTCTGCGGCCAGAGCCCGGCAATGATGATCCCGTAGGTCACGTAGCGCTCGTCGGCGAGAACGGCGATCTGTTCGCCGAACAGCATTTCCGTGAGCTTCGAGAACAGGCCGAAATCCGGGGCGTAGAACCAGGTGAACATCAGGCCGACAACAACCTGGCTGATCACAAAGGGAAAGAAGAACAGCGACTTGTAGAGCCGGATGCCCGTGACGGTCTGATTGAGGAAGAGAGCGACGGCAAGGCCCGCCGGGATCGACAGCAGGTAAAGTACCAGCCAGATCAGGTTGTTGTAGAGCGATGTATAGAAGGTGTCGTCGTCGATGAGCTCGACATAATTGCCGAAACCAATCCAGGTCATCGCACCGAGACCATCCCAGTCATGGAAGCTGATCCAGATCGATTCGAAGATCGGAACCAGCACGTAGATCAGGAACATCAGCATGCCGGGCGCCAGGAACAGGAACGGCGCAAGCGTCTGCTGATTGCGCTTCCAGAATCCGGACGACGAAGGAACGGTGTTGCTCATGGCGGCACCTCTGAAAAAACGGGAAACGGCAACCGGATGCCATGAGCCCAGGAAGACCCACAGCACCCGGCGCAGGGAGCTATTGTAGCTTACTTGTAGACGCGCGCGCGCACCTTCTCGAGACGTTCGAGAATGGCATCCAGCTTGTCGGGCTTGACCATGAATTCCTGGAAGCCTTCCATGCCGGCCTTTGCCATTTCGGCATTGGCATCGCGGTCATAGAACTGCGCGAGTGCATGAGCATTCGACAGCATCTCGAAACCGGCACTGAGGAACGGATCTGCCGGCTTTTCGGCCTTGTTGTTCACAGGCAGCTGGCCGAGAGTCGCGTTCATCTTCGTCTGGGCTTCCGGCGACGCGAGGTAAGAGAGGAACTTCTTCGCGTCTTCCTTGTTCTTCGCGCCCGACGGAATGTGGAACGTGTCGGTCGGAGCTTCCTCAGACATCGGGATTCCGGGGGTGATTTCCGGGAACTGCAGGAAGCCGATCTGCTCTTCCTTCAGGCCGCCGTCCTTCATCGTGGCAACAGCGAAGTTGCCCATCAGATACATGGCAGCCTTGCCCTGCACCAACTGCGGGATCGCATCCTGCCAGTCGATGGCGGCGTGGTTCTCGATGAAGTAGCCGGCCTTGACCAGTTCACCCCACTTTTCGAACACGGCCTTCACGCGCGGATCGGTGTAGGGAACCTTGCCGGAGGTCAGCTCCATGTGAAATTCATAGCCGTTGACGCGCAGGTCGAGATAGTCGAACCAGCCGCCGGTCGGCCACAGGGCCTTGGTGCCGATGGTGATCGGCGCGATGCCGGCAGCCTTCAGCTTTTCGCAAGCGGCCAGGAACTCGGCCCAGGTCTTCGGCGGGGTGATGCCCTGCTCGGCGAAGATGTCCTTACGGTAGTAGATGCCCCACTGGTAGTAGGTGTAGGGCACGCCCCACTTCTTGCCGTCGATGGTCATCGAGGCGGAAGCCGACTTCAGCTGGTCGTTCAGGCCATTGGCGTCCCAGACATCCGTGACGTCTTCGAAGAGGCCGGCCTTGACGAAGGGTTCCATGCGGTTACCGGCATACCAGGCCGCGACATCAGGCGCGTCGGCGGTCAGGAAGTTGCGGATGGCCGACTTGTAGCCTTCGTGGTCGAAATTGTTCCACTTGACCGTGATGCCGGGATTGGCCGCCTGGAAGTCTGCGATCAGCTCTTCCATGGCCTTCTTCGGCGCCGGGTCGGAATGGTCGGAATTGAGAACGATCTCACCGGCAAATGCGGTGGACGAAAAAAGCGCAGCGCTCAGGACGAGCCCGCTCAGGCTATTGAAAAGGGTCATGTTTTCCTCCCTATGACCGGCATGCATCGAGTATGCGCAGCTCACCGTCCCGGATCCCACCGGGCATGAACAGATAAGCTCTCCTTGATCATCTGATTCAAACCCGTAATAATCTACCGACATTCAGCCAATCTTCTCCGGGATCCTAAGCTTGGAACCACTAGAGCCACTGCTTCGCGATGAATCCGTGCCCGTGCATCCGGAGCACGATCCCCGCCATCCGCTGGTCATCTTTGGTGATCACCGCTTCTGTGCCGGCGAAAGTCTCACGGTTCATAAAATGGCCGGACCGCACATGCACAGCCAGATCGAGCTGAATTTCGTGCTGTCTGGGGCCATGACCTACTGGTTCGACGGGCGTGAACTGACGGTCGACGAAGGTCGGCTCTGCCTCTTCTGGGGCATGATTCCTCACCAGGTCATCGATCGGCGTGAAGGTACGCAATTCATCTGCCTCTATGTGCCGATGTCCGTATTCCTCGGCCTTGCCAATCTCAACAGGTTCCGCGACGCCGTCTTCCGCGGCGCCATGATCGAGGCACTGCATATTCGCCCCTACGACAGGGATATCTTCGAGCGCTGGCGCCAGGAGCTGCTTGCAGGCGACGCCGACCTGATGGAGATCGTCCGCAACGAGTTGACGGCCCGCGTCCTCAGGGTTGAACGGGAGGGCTGGCGGGACTTGCGCGAGGAAGGCTCGGCGATTGCCAATTTTAGCGCCAATGAAAGCGAGCGGGTCGAGCATATCGAGCGCATGCTGCGTTTCATCGCCGAACATGCGCTGGAAGAGATCTCGGCCGAAGATGTCGGTCAGGACGTGGGGCTCCATCCAAACTATGCCATGGCGATCTTCAAGCGCGCCGTCGGCCACACGATCAACCAGGCCATTATCCGCCACCGCCTCGACACGGCCCAGTCACTGCTGATCTCGACCGATCTGTCGATCACCGACGTCGCCTTCGAGAGCGGCTTCGGCTCGGCCTCGCGCTTCTACGAGGCGTTTGGCGACCGCTTCCGGGAGAAACCAACGGCTTTCCGGCGCCGCATGCGCTCCAAGGGAACCCCGGCAGCGGCCTGATCTCCGGGCCGCGCCTTCGTTGCCTTGGTGTCAGCCTTCGGCAATACGCTTCAGTTCCGGCATAGCGATCCCAGGGCACCAATCCATGAAGCCGACAAACCGCCGCTGGATTTTCTCCGCTTGGTTCCCGGCGATATCGCTGAGCCGGTGCTGGAGATACGGATTGCGGAACCGCGCAAGCGTCGTCTCGACGTAAGCCCGCGCCTCGTCGCCCAGGGAATGGCTGTCAAAGCCGGGGATCACCTCATTCTCATAGATCCCGTTCAGATAGTCCGCGATGGCATCGTCGTGCAGGATTTCCCGCACCGTTTCTCCGGGATCGCGTCCGTCCTTCAACCAGCGCTCGGCAAGCAGCGTATGGCCAAGATTGAGGATATGCAGCTTCAGCTTTTCATAGGGCGTCAGATCCGGCACGAGCAGGATCGCCGGATGCATGCAAGGCGCGACCAGCCCCGGCTGTTGCTCGATCGCCCAGAGCGCATAAGGCTCTGCAATCGCACCGGCCGGCTCGATCGGCTCGGAAACAATCCGATCGACGAGCGAATTCGCCCAGATCACGTCCGTCGAAAGCCAGGCTTCAAACCCGGCGTCTGCTGCATGCTCGGCTGCAAGCTGCAGGATGAGCGCCTTCAGCACCTCGCCATTGCGGGAAATGAGCTCGCAGGGAAGAATGGTGAGCGGGCGCGCGCCCTGTTGATAGCGAGCCAGGAGAAGTGCCAGCAGCTTCATCGGGAAGGATTTGGGTACATCCTGCAAACTATCCTGCTCGGCAAGCGCGTATCCCTTGTCACCCGTGTTGGAGAGAACGACCTCCGCCTCCTCAACGAAAACGCGGTGGACCTCGTCCCAATCGGTCGCGGTCGAAAGCGCACGGCGGACACTGCGTACCCGAACTTCGCGCTCGACTGGAGCATTGTCCTCCATGCCCCTGATGATCACAGGGAACCCATCCGGCGCGGCGAGCGCGCCCACCCGTGTCGCACGGCCCGCATCGCCACTGGTCTGGACAATGGTGACAGGCCCGATCGCCTGCCCCTCGTCGAGCGCTTCGCTGACAAACAGATCCGCATGGGCTTGCAGAAACCGGCTGGTGCCGAATTGCAGGATGGGCGTCTTCATAGGTCAGGCAGCCTCTTGGATGGATTGCAACAGGGTCTCGCGCGCCGACTTCAAATGCTTCCGGCATGCCTTCTCGATCGCCATTGGATCCCGGGAAAACAGGGCATGGATGTAATCGAGATGCTCCTCAAGGGCGCGCGCGTTTCGTTCGCGCGCATTGGTCTTGTTCCACTGGTAGTGGTAGTGGAAGACGATCGCGATGATGTCGTAGAAATCGATGATGAAGCGGTTGCTTGAGGCCCGCTGCACCAGAAGATGGAAGCGCTCATCGAGCTCGGAAAACTCTGTGTAGCGCTTGTCGATGTCGGCGAGCAGTTCGTGATGCTGCGCCTCGACTTCGCGCAGTTCCGCCCAGGCCGGATGATCCTCCGCAAGACTGGCAAAGCTGACCGCAGAGCGCAGTTCGAACATCTCGCGCACCTCCGTCAGCTCCAGCGCAAACTCCCGGGTAAAGCCTTTCAGCACCCAATGGCTGTTCGGACGCTTCTCGATCAGTCCGAACCGGCTGAAGCGAATGAGAAACTCGCGCACGCTCGTCGTGCCGATTCCGATCTCGCGTGCCAACTCCAGCTCGTTGATCTGCATGCCGGGTTGCGCTCCGCCAGCAAGGATCCGCCGCATGAAGCTGCGTTCGATGATCTCTGACAGTGAGTCAGTTTCTTCAGCGGGAAAATAGTCGCCCTTCTTCGGCCGCCGCAGAACCGTCTTCGACCGCTTGTCCCAGGTGATCAGTCCGGCCTCCCCGAGGCGTGTGAGGACGGCACGCACGGTGGTGCGGCTGACGCCAAGCAGACCACCCAGCTCCGGCTCGGAAGGCAGCGTGTCGGTGTCCTCGATCAGCTTCAGTGTTCGGTTATAGGCGTCCTTGAAGACGGTGTTCTGTTTGGCCATGGATCTGCCGCGGTTGCCGTTGTTGTCCCTGCGCAAGGCGCTCCTATCGCTGTAGCCTCGATCACGGAGAAAGAGAACAACCTGCGAATAGAACGGGATAGATCGTAATTTGCTTGTCTGCCTGCTTCCTCCGGACGCCCGTTTCGACGGTTTCGTCTTTTGTCGCCATCATACCCATTGACGAGCAACTGTCTATTGCCGATAAAAGACAAAAGGAGACGCACCGGACATCGATCCGGTCGCAAGGGAGAGAGACCGGGTGAGCAAGCCAGCCTGCATTCTGTTGTCGCCGGAAGACAATGTCGCCGTCACCACTGTAGCCATCGAGGCGGGTCACACCCTGCCGGGTGGCGCCACGTCCGGCAGCCGGATAGACCAGGGTCACAAGGTTGCCGTCCGTGCGATCCGCCAAGGTGAACCCGTGGTGAAGTATGCCCAGGCCATCGGCCGGGCGACGACGGATATTGCGGCCGGTGACCATGTGCATTCCCACAATCTCGCCTTTGACGAGGATCGCCTTTCCGTTTCGGGGCTTGCCCAGCCGGAGGGAGCGACAGAGAGCGACAAGGCCCGCACCTTCATGGGCTACCGCCGTGCCGACGGGCGCGCTGCAACCCGCAACTATATCGGCATCATTGCCAGCGTGAACTGTTCCACCACGGTCTGTCGGGCCATTGCCGAAGCGGCGAACCGGACGATCCTGCCGCATTACGAAGGCATCGACGGCTTCGTGCCGATCGTGCATGACCAGGGCTGTGGCATGAGCTCGACCGGCGACGGTATGCGCACACTCCATAGAACATTAGCCGGCTACACGCGCCATGTGAATTTCGGCGGCGTGCTGATGGTTGGGCTCGGCTGCGAGGTCAATCAGCTGACGCTCTATGGCCAAGCCGGCGCCGGTGCGGGAAAACGCCACTTCAACATTCAGGATGCCGGCGGCTCCCGCCGCGCCGTGGAAAACGCCCTGTCGATCCTCAAGGACATCGCTGCCGAAGTTGGCACCGCCCGTCGAGAACCCATTTCCGTCAGCGAGATCATCGTCGGCCTGCAATGCGGCGGCTCGGACGGCCTGTCGGGCATCACCGCCAATCCGGCTCTCGGCGTTGCCGTCGACATCCTGGCCGGGGCCGGCGGCACCGCCATCCTGTCGGAAACCTCCGAAATTTACGGCGCCGAACATCTTCTTCGCAGCCGCGCCGTCAGCGAGGATGTTGCTATCAAGCTTGACGGCCTGATCTCCTGGTGGGAGGCCTATGTCGCCCAGCACGGTGCCTCGCTCGACAACAACCCATCTCCCGGCAACAAGAAGGGTGGCCTCACCACCATCCTGGAAAAATCGCTCGGCGCCGTCGCCAAGGGCGGTCGTTCGCCGCTGACCGCCGTCTACAATTATGCAGAACGGGTGACCGAACATGGCCTCGTCTTCATGGATACCCCTGGCTATGACCCGGTCTCGGCTACCGGCCAGGTCGCGGGCGGCGCGAATGTGATTGCCTTCACCACAGGCCGCGGCAGCTGCTTCGGCTCCCGCCCGGTGCCGTCGATAAAGCTCACCAGCAACACGGCCCTCTACCGCTCGATGGAAGAGGACATGGACATCGACTGCGGCGTCATCGCCAGCGGAGACGCAACAGTCTCGGGCCTCGGCCGCGACATCTTCGACCTGATCATCGAGACGGCCTCGGGCCAGAAGACCAAGAGCGAGCTCTTCGGCTACGGCGACAATGAATTCGTGCCATGGCACCTCGGTGCCACGCTCTGATCGACGAAACGATATGGATTTTGACACGATGAAGACCAGACGTATCGGCAAGACGGACCTGCAGGTCACCGAATACAGCTTCGGCACGGCACCGCTCGGCGGCCTGTATCGTCCCTGCCCCCGCGACGCCGCCATGGCGACCCTGCAGTCAGCCTGGGATCATGGCATCCGCTATTTCGACACGGCCCCGCATTACGGCTTTGGCCAGGCCGAGCGTTACGTCGGGGATTTCCTGCGCGACAAGCCGGAAGACAGCTACGTCCTATCGACCAAGGTTGGCCGCCTGCTCGCTCCCGTGCCGAAGGACCAGATTCCGAATGTCGGCTTCGTCGATCCTCTGCCCTTCAAGCTGGTCTACGACTACAGCTATGACGGCATCATGCGCTCGGTCGATTTCAGCTACGCCCGTCTCGGGCTCAACCGCATCGACATCCTCTACGTCCACGATATTGGCGTGTACACCCATGGCCGCGAGGTCAACGATCGTTATGTGAAGCAACTACGCGACGGCGGCTACAAGGCCCTCGACCAGCTGAAATCGTCCGGTGCCATCAAGGCCTTCGGCCTGGGCGTCAACGAGGTGCCAGCCTGCCTCGATATGATGGCGGACATCGACATCGACGTCATCCTGATGGCCGGTCGCTACTCGCTGCTTGACCGTTCCGCCGTCGAAGAACTGCTGCCGCTCTGCGAAAAGCGCGGCACCTCGATCACCGCCGGCGGCGTGTTCAATTCGGGCATCCTCGCGACAGGCGCGGTACCCGGCTCCCATTTCGACTACACCCCCGCAACCGAAGAGATCCTCGACAAGGTGCGGGCAATGGAAGCGGTAGCAGCTCAAGCCGGCAAGCCGCTGGCCCAATTCGCCCTGCAGTTTCCGCTCCACCATCCGGCGGTCGCCTCCGTGATCATAGGCACGGCGAAGCCGGAAAGCCTTGATCGCAACATGGCGCTGACAACCGAAGAGCTGCCTGCCTCCGCCTTCGCCCGGTTCGAGGCGCACACACTGGTCGCACCGCCGCTTGGCGACGCCCCGGTCCGGGAATAGGAGCGCATCATGCTGAAGGGCATTCACCCCCTGCTAGGACCCGAACTGCTGCATGCGATCGCCACCATGGGCCATGGGGACGAGATCGTCATCGCCGACGGCAATTTTCCGGCCAGCACGATCGGACCACCTGTGGTGCGCGCCGATGGAATGGGCGCTGTCGAGATACTAGAGGCGATCCTCGCCCACATGCCGCTCGACCAGTTCACGGAAGAGGCCGCCTGGCACATGCAGGTCGTCGGAGACCCGACTGCCAAGCCCGAGATTTGTCAGGAATTCCAGGCAACGATCAAACGGCTCGCGGGCGACTTCGAGCTTGCCTCGCTGGAGCGCTTCGCCTTCTACGAGCGCGCGGCAGAGGCCGCCTATATCGTCGCGACGACCGAGCTTCGCATCTATGGAAACGTCATCCTGAAGAAGGGCGTCGTCTATCCGGATGAGGTCCATCGGGTCTGAGGAGGACCGTTGGAAAAAGCCCGGAAACTAAGGAGCAAAGCCGGATGGGAGTCCATTTTTGCTCACTTGCATTCTCCAGATTGCTGGAGTAGCTTGCCTCGATAAAGTGTTTTTTATCGATAAAGATCATCTTGGTTGCGTTCTGCAGGATGATCTCACCGGAGGAACAGGACGCGTTGAGAGGAGAACCCAAATGACCATTCTGAAGAGCATGACGCGCCGCGCCCTGATGGGGATCGCCGGTGCCGCAATGATGACCTCGATGATGCCGACTGCCGGCTTCGCCCAGGACGTCACCATCCCGATCATCGTCAAGGACACCACGTCCTTCTACTGGCAGATCGTGCTCGCCGGCGCCCGCGCCGCCGGCAAGGATCTCGGTGTCAGCGTTCCGGAACTCGGCGCCCAGTCGGAATCCGACATCAACGGCCAGATCAGCATTCTTGAAAACGCCGTCGCCGGCAAGCCGGCCGCCGTCGTCATCTCGCCCACGGAATTCAAGGCTCTCGGCAAGCCTGTCGACGAAGCCGCCAAGTCCGTTCCGGTCATCGGCATCGATTCCGGTGCCGACTCCAAGGCCTTCACCTCGTTCCTCACCACCGACAACGTCCAGGGCGGCCGCATCGCTGCTGACGGTCTGGCCGCAGCCGTCAAGGAAGCGACAGGCAAGGAAGAGGGCGAAATCGCCATCATCACCAGCCTGCCGGGCGTCGGTTCACTCGACCAGCGCCGCGAAGGCTTCCTTGATCAGATCAAGACCAAGTATCCGGGCCTCACCGTCGTCGCCGACAAATATGCTGACGGCCAGGCAACCACCGGCCTCAACATGATGACCGACCTGATCACCGCCAACCCGAATCTCGTTGGCGTCTTCGCATCCAACCTTATTATGGCACAGGGCGTTGGCCAGGCGATCGCTGAAAACAAGCTCGGCGACAAGATCAAGGTCATCGGCTTCGACTCGGACGAAAAGACCGTAGGCTTCCTCAAGGAAGGCGTGCTGGCCGGCCTCGTCGTCCAGGACCCCTACCGCATGGGTTATGACGGCGTGAAGACGGCGCTTGCCGTCTCCAAGGGCGAGAAGGTCGAAACCTTCGTCGACACCGGCGCCAACCTCGTGACCAAGGCCAACATGGCCGACCCCAAGATCGATGCCCTTCTGAACCCGAAGGTAAACTGATCTGACACCGTTGCGCGCGGCAAGCTGCGGCGCGCGACGGACCAGGGAACGGCACCCGGATCGGCTTGGTCGATCCGGGATGTCCGCTGTCGCGGGGAGGATGAACATGACTGGACTGCACGACCTGAGCCACCGACATGATGGCGAACCGGAATACCTTGAGACGGATCGCATTCCGCCGGGCACTCCGATCCTCGAACTTGTCGGCCTGCAGAAGAAATACGGGGCTGTCGAGGCGCTGAAGCCGGCGACCATCAGCTTTCTGGCCGGCGAAATCCACGCCATCGTTGGTGAAAACGGTGCCGGCAAGTCCACGCTTATCAAGCTACTGACCGGTGTCATTCCGCGCACGTCGGGCGAGATCCGCTGGTGCGGCAAGAATGTCGCGCTCGCGACGCCGAACGAAGCCATCAATCGCGGCATCAATGCGGTTCATCAGGAAGTCGTGCTCTGCCCGCATCTGTCGGTTGCGGCCAACATGTTCCTTGGCGACGAAATGTCATCCGGCGGCATCATGCGCAAAGCCGCAATGACCACGGCCGCACAGAACGTCCTCGACGACCTCGGCTTCAACCTTCCCGCTGCCGAAACGCTCGGCAATCTCACCATCGGACAACAGCAGCTGGTTGCGACCGCACGCGCCGCCATGCGCGGCATCCGCTTCCTCATTTTTGATGAACCCACCGCCTATCTGACGCGCCAGGAGTCGGCGCAGCTCTTCCGGCTGATCCGCAGGCTGCAGTCGGAAGGGGTGACGATCGTCTATATCAGCCACCGTATGGAAGAAGTCTTCGAGCTGGCGGACCGCGTTTCCGTCCTGCGCGACGGCACCCATGTCGGCACCCGCCTGATTGGCGAGACGAACGACGCCGAGCTAATCTCGCTGATGATCAACCGCTCGATCGAACAGATCTACCACAAGGAAAAGCTGCCGATCGGCGCCACCATTCTTGAGGCGAAGAACCTGTCGGGACCCGGCTTCAGCGATGTTTCGCTGTCCGTGCGCGCGGGCGAAATCGTCGGCCTATATGGTTTGATCGGCGCCGGGCGTAGCGAATTCGCGCTCGGTCTCTACGGCCGGCAGAAGCTGACTGGCGGCGAAGTCTTCTGGGACGGGAAGAAGGTCGTGATCGACAATGAACGCAAGGCCATGGACCTCGGCATTGCACTTGCACCGGAAAGCCGGCGCGACCAGGGCCTCTGCCTCAACCTGCCGATCGGCCTCAACATCAATCTGCCGATTTTCGATCGGCTCAGCCGTGGCCTGACCATCAGTGGTCGCCGCGAGCGAGCCAATGCCGACAAGCAGATCAACGACTTGAGGATCAAGACGCCGACCCGCGCTGTGCTCGCTTCGGCCATGTCCGGTGGCAACCAGCAGAAGATCGTCATCGGCAAATGGCTGAGCCATGGCGCGAGGCTCTTCATCTTCGACGAACCGACCGTCGGTGTCGACGTCGGCACCAAGGCGGAGATCTACCGGCTTTTCGCGGAACTTCTCAAGCAGGGTGCGGGCATCATTCTGATCTCCTCCTACCTGCCTGAGGTCTACGAGCTCTCCGACCGGCTGCATGTCTTCCGCCAGGGAAGGCTGGTCGCAAGCCATGACTACCGCGGCGCATCACATGAAGACGTCCTGACGGAAGCCATCGGCGTGTGAGCCGGAAGCGCCCAGACGGACCACCAGATAAAAGACGACAGGGAGAACGACCATGAGCCTGGACACCACCGAGACGAAAGTTGCGCCGAAGCGAGGCATGAGCATTCTATTCAGCCTCACGCTCCTCGGCCTCCTGCTCTTCCTTTGGCTGCTCCTCGCCTTTTCCACCAACAGCTTCTGGACGCCGAACAACATCAGCAACCTGCTGCGCCAGGGCGCGATGACGGCGATCCTCGCGGTCGGCCAGACCTTCGTCATCATCACAGCCGGCATCGACTTGTCCGTTGGTGCGGTGGTCGGTTTTGCCAGCGTTATCGTCGCGTGGCTGATCACAACCGCCGGCCTTCCTGTCTGGCTCGCCATCATCCTCACCTTGTTGGTCGGCGTCGGCATCGGCGTGTTCCATGGCTTCGGTATCGTGCGAATGGGCCTACCGCCCTTCATCATCACGCTGGCGACGCTCACATCACTGCGTGGTATCGGTTTGCTGATCACCAATGGTTCGACCATCTCGATCTCCAACGAAGAGTTCACCAACTTCGCCCGCGCTGATTTTCTCGGCGTCCCGAGCCTGTTCTGGATGGTCATCGTCGTGGCGATACCGGCCTATGTCTTCCTGCACTTAAGCCGCTGGGGTCGTTACCTGTTCGCCGTAGGCTCAAACAGCGAGGCCGCGCGCCTGTCCGGCGTGAATGTCAACCGCACCATCTATATGGCCTATATCCTGTCCTCGACCTGCGCTGCCTTTGTGGGAATCCTGCTCGCCTCGCGCATCGGCATCGGCAATGCGACGCAGGCAGAGGGCTGGGAACTGCAGGCGATCGCATCGTCGGTCATTGGCGGCACCAGCCTTTTCGGGGCCGTGGGCTCGGTTCAGGGCCCGCTGCTCGGCGCCTTCATCCTCGCCACCATCAACAACGGCGCGAACCTGTTGAATGTCAACTCGTTCTGGCAGCGCATCATCACTGGCGCGCTGATCATCGTGATCGTCTATTTCGACCAGCTGCGCCGTCGCGGCAGTCGATAAGACCGAGGCGGGAGAGGGTAAGAGACCCGCTCCCGCCATCCATTCCAGAACAGTGCCTGATTGCCGAAAGGACAACGTGATGAAAGCCGCGCTCTGCGTTCAACCCGGTCAGCTTGATATTGTCGAGCGCGTGAAGCCCGGAAAACCCGGACCGGGTGAGGCACGGCTGACCGTCAGCCATGTCGGAATCTGCGGCACCGACTATCACATCTTCGAAGGGAAACATCCCTTCCTCGAATATCCGCGGATCATGGGACATGAGATTTCAGCCGTGGTCGCCGAGGCCGGCGAGGGGGTCGATCTGGCCCCGGGCACGCCTGTGATCGTCAACCCCTATATTGCCTGCGGAACCTGCATTGCCTGCCGGAAGGATAAGCCGAACTGCTGCACGGCAATCCGTGTCCTTGGGGTACATTCGGATGGCGCCATGTGCGAGGAGATCGTCGTACCCGCCACCAATCTTTACCCTTCCGGAGACCTCTCTCTGGAAGCCGCTGCAACCGTCGAGTTCTTGGCCATCGGTGCGCATGCCGTGCGCCGCTCCATGACGCCAGCGGGCTCTCGCTGCCTCGTCATCGGTGCCGGCCCGATCGGGCTCGGCACGGCGCTCTTCGCCCGCATTGCCGGCCATCAGGTGACACTGCTCGACACCAGCCCCGAACGCCTGGCCATGGCGTCGGAACGCCTGGGCTTTTCATCAGGCATTCTCGCTGGGGACGGCGTGGACGCCAGGGTCGCGGAACTGACCGGGGGAGATGGTTTTGATACCGTCTTCGACGCGACCGGCTACCGGGCTTCGATGGAAAAAGCCTTCCATTTCGTCGCACATGGGGGAAGTCTGGTTCTGGTCAGCGTGGTCAAGGAAGACATCACCTTCTCCGACCCGGAATTCCATAAACGCGAGATGATGCTGATCGGCAGCCGCAATGCGACGAGGATCGATTTCGATCATGTCCGCCAGTCGATCGCCAATGGTTCTGTGCCGGTCGAGCAGTTAATCACCCACCGCACCACGCTCGACGCGGTAGCGAGGGATCTGCCACGCTGGGCAGGTGAAAAGACGGGGCTGATCAAGGCGGTGATCAAGATCGGCGGGTGACCGACAGCTGCCGGTCTCTCCCGCCGATCAACGGTGTGTCAGCTCTGCAGGAAACGTGTGATCGTCTCGATCTCGCCTTGCGAGACCTCATGGCCTCCCGCATGCAGGAAAGTCTCAACCACAGCACCCTGGGCGTTGAAATAGGCAGCGAGCGCCTCCGTCAGCGGCAGTGGGCAGATCTGATCACGCTGGCCGGCGGTGATCAGCACATTCGCGTCCTTCAATCCCGGCTGCGGCGCAGGCTGGAACGGAATGAGCGGGTGCATAAGCACCACGCGCTCGAAGAGATCCGGTGCCTCAAACAGAACCGAGGCGAGAATATTGGCTCCGTTGGAATAGCCGAGCGCATAAACGGGCCGGCCCGGATGCTGCGCCACATGCGCCTGGATGAACGCGGTCATTTGCCGTGTCCGGAGCGCCAGGTCCGCCATGTCATAAACGCCCTCGCCGGTGCGGCGGAAGAAGCGGTTGGCCCCATATTCAGAGACGTCGCCACGGGGCGAGACGATGCCGGCATCCGGCAAGATGCGCTGGATCAGCCCGGGAAACTGATGCTCGTCCCCACCGGTTCCATGGAAGGTAAAGACCAGCGGAGCCGAACCCTTCGGGGCGTCGTAGTGATGAATGTAGCTTGCAGTCGACATGATATCCTCCGTCGCGAAGGCGACGCCAGCGATAGGCCGGCGTCTGCCCTGCACTTGGTCTGATGGGTCAATCCGTGATCACCGGCAGATGTGCCTCGATCTGTGAACGATACTGCTGGTAGCGGGTCGGCAGCTTCAGGGCTTCGCCGAGGTGGGCCGTGTCTTCGTCGCGGTTAAAGCCGGGTTCGTTCGTGGCAATCTCGAACAACACACCACCCGGCGTGCGGAAATAGATCGCCCAGAAGTAGTCGCGGTCGATAACCGGCGTGACCTGGTAACCGGTGTCGAGAAGCGCCTTGCGCACTTCGAGCTGGGCTGCCCGATCATCAACGGCAAAGGCGACGTGGTGCACGGACCCGGCCCCTTGCGCGGCACGATTAGCACCTGGCAGCACTTCAAGGTCGATATAATCGGCACCATTTCCACCCGGCACGGCGTAGCGGACAAATTCGCCCTGCTTGTCCACGGCCTGGTACCCCATGAACTTCAGAAGTTCACCGGTGGCACCTTCGTCCCGCAAGCGCATGGTCACACCACGGAAACCGTGAATGCCTTCCGAGATCCCGACAGGACCGCCAGCGAACGGAGTGCGCGCGTCACCGTCGACCTCAGCCAACGAGAAGCCATCCCCATCCGGGCCGGCAAAACGCAGACGGTTTTCGCCGAACAACGAATAGGTGGCGAGCTCCTTGACGCCTTCTTGGGCGAGCCGTTCCTGCCAGTAGCCGAGTGTGCCCTGCGGAACGGAAAACACAGTCTCTGCCACTTCGCCGGCACCTCGAGCGCCCTTGCCCATGTTCTGGAAGGGGAAATATGTCATGACGGAGCCCGCATTGCCGACTTCATCGCCGTAATACAGGTGATAGACATCCGGCGCGTCGAAGTTGACGGTCTTCTTGACCCGACGCAGGCCGAGGGTCTTGGTGAAGAAGTGATTGTTGTCCTGCGCATCGGCAGCCATCGAGGTGACGTGGTGCAGGCCTTTGATCTGGGTAAGCATGGCTCTGATCCTTTCCCGGCGTGATTGCCGGTGCTGTTCTGTGAAGCCAATATGAGTGCTGGATTGTCACTTTAGAACAGTGATAATGTTCCGGATATTATTGCATATGGAGCAACAATATCGTGGGCGAACTCGAATCCATCCGCACCTTCCTTGCCGTGGCCAAACAGAGCAGCTTCGTTGGCGCAGCCCGCCAACTCGCCAGCACGCCCGCTTCCGTGACACGTACGGTGTCGGCACTCGAAGACCGGCTCGGCGTCCAACTCCTTCTGCGGACGACGCGCAAGGTTTCTCTGACCTCGGCAGGCGCCGCCTACGCCGCCCGCGTTGCCCCGCTCGTCGAAGGGCTGGCGAAAGCGACCGAGGAGACACGGGATCTGCAAAAAGTGACGGCCGGTTCGCTCCGGGTTTCCGCGCCAATGTCGCTCGGCATGAAAGTCCTGCCGAGTGTGCTGAGCCAGTTCTCCATCATCCATCCGAAGACCAGCGTCGCCATCGATCTCTCCGACCGTTTCGTTGATATCGTCCAGGAAGATTACGACCTCGCGATCCGCATTTCCGGTCCGCCGACCGACAAATCGACCATCTGGCGCAAGATCAGGCCCGTTCCCCGCCTTCTGGTCGCATCGCCGGACTTTCTAAGCCAGCATGGAACGCCACAGCAGCCCGAAGATCTGGTGAACCTGGAATGCCTGAGCTATGACGACGATACCAAAACCGAGGTCTGGGAACTGGCTCGCAACGGACAGACCCGCACCATTGAAGCCCGTGGTCGCTTCTCGATCAACAATGGTGATTTTCTCGGCCAATTGGCAGCGGAGGGTGAAGGCGTAGCGCTGCTTCCGCGCTTCATCGTCGAGGAACACCTGCGGACCGGTCGCCTCGTGCAGGTCCTGCCGGGTTGGGAGCCGCCGGAAATCTGGCTAACACTCTATTACCCGCCCTACGAACACCTGCCGCTCAGGGTCGCGACCTTTTCCGATTTCTTCGAGGCCTATATCAAGGAGAGCTGGGGGGCTTGCCTCGACCGCTGACCCGGCTCAACGGTCACGAAGAAGGAATTCACCAATTTCCTGGGCGATACGATCGGTGGCGATCGGCACATCGACGTTTCTGACGCGTTCAAACAGGCTTTCCGGAATGGCCGCCTTGCGCGCCTCGGCCAGTCCCTCAAAGAAATGCGGCGTGAATTCGGGATGCGGCTGGTAGGACAGGCCCCAGTCGCCGTAGCGAATGACTGCATTCTCGCAAGCTTCGGTCTTGCCGACGACCTCGGCACCTTCCGGCACCGTCAGGACCTGGTCCTGGTGCCAGGCGAGCAAGACGTGCTCCTCGCCCGTATCCGACCGCCTGTATGTGACCGGCCCCGCGGACCAGCCGCCCTTGAACTTCTCGACATGGCCGCCCAGTGCCTTGGCCATGACCTGATGGCCGAAACAGATCCCGACCATCGGCACCTTGGCGGCATGCACATCACGAATGAACTGCTCAAGCCTGCGGATCCAGTCATGCTCCTCGTAGACGCCGAACTTGGAGCCCGTCAGCAACCAGCCGTCGACCTCTGTGGGCGAAGCAGGGAATTCGCCATCGACCACGAAGTAGCGCTTGAAGGAAAAATCGAAGCCGCCGAGCAGGCGGGCAAACATGTCGGCATAATTGCCGTAGGTCTCCGCCAGTTCCGCCGGGGAATGGCCGGTTACGAGAATGCCGATGGTCTTTTCTGTCATGTCCAATCCTTGGGCGCCCACCCGGGGGACCTTTCGCATCTGCAATGCAGTTCTGAATCTGATGACTATACAAAATGCCGGTTTGATCAAAATTCAAGGGAAGGTGTGGCACGGGGCAAAAATATGCGTGTACCAGCGCTTCGCCAGTCCATTATAGAGAGATCTGGCAAGCATGGATCTGGTCACGATATGGCATCGGGCGAGCGCAGGGTGGAGGAATCGGTCAAGCAGCGGGTCTACCGTACACTGCGCGCGCGCGTCATGTGCGGTGCCGTGGCTCCCGGTCTTGCCATCACCATTCAGGGTGTCGCAGCAGATCTCGGCGTCAGCACCATGCCGGTGCGCGAAGCCTTGCACCGTCTTGTCGCTGAAGGTGCGCTCGAACATCTGGATAATCGCAGGGTGCGGGTGCCGCGCATGACGCTGGCCAAATTCGAAGAGATCATCGCAGCGCGGCTCGCGCTCGAGCCTCTGGCCGCAGAACGGGCCCTGCCGCATATCGACGCACAGCGCCTCCACCAACTCCAGGAAATCGATACCGAGATCGGTGAGGCCTATGCCGCCGACGACTTGCTGCGCTCGACCGAATTGAACTTCGCCTTTCACCGGGCGCTCTATGAACCGAATGCCGGCACGGTCCTGCTCGATCTCATGGAATCCGTCTGGCTGCGCCTCGGTCCCTTTATGCGGCTTGCAACTGCAAACCTTGAGGAAAGTTACCGCATCGATCGCCATGCCGAAGCCATGGATGCCATCAGGTCCAACGATGCAAGCGCTCTGAAAGCCGCAATCGTTGCCGACATCCAGGATGGGATTGGCCATCTCGGCCGCCATTTTCTAAGCGACGGCGGGATTGCGCCAAAGGCCTAGCTCGGATCGACGGCCAAGCGGAAGGAAGGTCCCCTGATCGCCCAACCAGATCAATCCGGACAGGGCCGCCTGGATTTGGTCTTGCCCTGATAAGGTTCAACCAGACCACCTTCCAGCAAAAGGCCTGCCGGCCGCCGACCATCCTCAAGATTGAGATCCGCCACCACCCGTCCAAAATACTTGTCTCCGGAGATGGCCGTCAGCGTCACCCGCCTTTGCCCTTCCATCAACCCCGCAAGCTCCTCCCGCGCCTGCCGGGCAGCCTCTCGAAATGCAGCACATCTGGAATTCAGTTCCGGGGCATCGATCCCACGTAAGCGCACATATGTACTGATCCTGTGATCCGGCCAGGGCATCGCCTCCACCAGCACCGTATCGCCGTCGATCACGCGCACGACCTCTGCCTGAACAGGCCCTTCAACAAAATGGGAAGCGGCCTCGGAACTAGTTCCGAGGCAAACAGTCAGGAAATAAATCGCAACAATCGAGAACTTGCCCATGAAGAGGAACATATTCCCGACAACACCACAGCACAATGGGTATATTTTCTTATCAAAAGTCGATTGCGCGACCTTTGATCTCCCAGTCACCGAACCGCGCCGGGTCGGCCCCGCCACGTCCGCCGATCTCCGGAGCGGCCTGTGTCTGCGCCTCATTCCTGCGGCGCTCCTCCGCTTCCGCGAGCGCCCGTCTGGCGGCCGGGCTCAATTCGCGCGGCACCTCTTCAACGGCGGGTGTTATGTCTTGCTCGTCTTGCATGGTAAGCAACCTCGGATGCGCTATTTCCGCCCCTGCATTGAAATTGGGGCATCGGCTTTTTAAATCAACAGGCGAAAACGGCAACGGCCGCGTTGCCGCATCATCCGCCGGAGGACTACGACATGAATACCATGCGCACTGCGATGCTGCTCGCTTTCATGACAGCCCTCTTCATGGGCGTAGGCTTCCTGATCGGTGGCCGAGGCGGTATGATGATCGCCTTCCTGGTCGCCGCCGCCATGAACTTCTTTTCCTATTGGAATTCCGACAGCATGGTCCTGCGGGCCTACCGGGCCCAGCAGGTCGACGAGCGCACTGCGCCGGAATTCTATCTGCTGGTCCGGGATCTGGTTCTGAAGGCCGGTCTGCCGATGCCGAAGGTCTATGTCTTCGATAGTCCGCAGCCCAACGCCTTCGCCACCGGCCGCAATCCGCAGAATGCTGCGGTTGCAGCATCCACGGGCCTGCTGCAACGGCTGACGCCTGAGGAAGTGGCCGCCGTCATGGCGCATGAGCTGGCCCACATCGAAAACCGCGACACCCTGACCATGACCATCACGGCAACGCTCGCCGGCGCGATCTCCATGCTGTCCAACTTCGCATTCCTCTTTTCGGGCCGCGACAACCGCAATCCGCTCGGTTTCATCGGCGTGATCCTCGCGATGATCGTGGCACCGCTTGCGGCCATGCTCGTCCAGATGGCGATCAGCCGGACACGCGAATATGCGGCCGACCGGCGGGGCGCCGAAATTTGCGGCAACCCCCGTTGGCTGGCATCTGCGCTGCAGAAGATCGCGGGCGACGCATCTCACATCGAAAACATCGAGGCGGAACGAAACCCTGCAACGGCCCATATGTTCATCATCAACCCGCTGAGCGGCCAGCGCATGGACAATCTCTTTTCAACCCACCCGGACACCCGAAATCGCATTGAGGCTTTGCTCGCCATGACCGATATCGACCCGAGGGGATCGACGCCGCCCGAGCCCGCTGTTAAGGCAACGCGCAAGGCGCGTTCCGTTCCCACCACTGGCTGGGGACGCGGGCCTACCGATTCATCCAGAGGACCGTGGTCTTGAACGACAAAAACGCAGGCAAGCCGAATTCGAAGCGCAACGGACCGAGGAACGGCGGCGAACGTCAGCGGCCTGAGCTTGAGGCAAAGCCCGGTCTCGATGCGCGCATGGCGGCGAGCCGTATCCTGGCGGCCGTGATCGACCGCAAGACGTCACTGGACGGCATGCTCGATACCGAACACGGCAACCCCGCCTTCACCGCGCTGAACGATGCCGACCGGGCCCTTGTCCGAGCCATCCTGCAAACCGCGCTGCGCCACCTGCCCCGCCTTGAGCTGATCCTGAGAGAACTGCTCGACAGCCCGCTTCCCGAAGGCGCGCGTGCCCTTCATCATCTGCTGATCGTCGCGGCGACCCAGATGATCTATCTCGATATTCCCGATCACTCGGCTGTAGACCTTGCCGTCGAGCAGGCGAACCGCGACCCGCGAAACCGCCGCTTCGCCAAGCTGGTGAACGCGATCCTGCGCCGCATCGGTCGCGAGAAGCAGGCACTTCTCGATTATGTGTCCGATGTCCCCTGCATGCCGGACTGGTTCCTCGACCGCCTGACCGAGATTTATGGGGAAGAGCATGCGCTGGCCATCGCTGCAGCACAGCTCGAACCGGTGACGATCGACCTGACCGTCAAGTCCGATCCTGAGAAATGGGCGCAAGTGCTGGGTGGCCGAGTTCTTCCGACAGGCACAGTGCGTCTCGATCCGTTCAAGGGCACGATCACGGCCTTGGAAGGGTTTGAGACCGGCGATTGGTGGGTGCAGGACGCCGCGGCCACGATCCCGGCGCAGCTTTTCGGCGCTCTTGAGGGCAAGCGGGTAGCCGATCTCTGCGCCGCACCAGGCGGCAAGACGGCTCAGCTGGTACTTGCTGGTGCGAACGTGACAGCAATCGAACAGTCGCAATCCAGGCTTCTCCGCCTCGCAGCCAATCTCGACCGGTTGAAGTTCCAGGCAGAGACGCGTTGCGTCAACCTGCTCGACATCGAAGACGCGGAAGGCTTCGACGCAATTCTCCTCGATGCGCCCTGCTCCTCCACCGGCACAACCCGCCGCCATCCGGATGTGCTTTGGACCAAGGATAGCGCGGACATTGCCAAGCTCGCGGCCTTGCAGGAGCGTTTGCTCCGTCATGCCGTGACCTTGCTGAAATCGGGCGGCAAAATCGTTTTCTCGAATTGCTCAATTGACCCCATCGAGGGCGAGATGCTGGTGGACAAGGTACTCGCAGACCATCCTGAACTACGGCTCGTTCCGGTGGAGCCCGCACAGTGGAGCGGGATGGAAGAGGCAATCACCGCACGGGGTGAATTTCGCACCACCCCGGCCATGCTGGCAGACCAGGGCGGGCTCGACGGCTTCTACGCCTGCGTGATTGCTAAAACTTAACGAATCCCTGAATAAACTTGTTGGAATATACCGCCAGGCGTTTGCAGTGCGCCGGGCCCGTGCTTCGTGACGGTGTCCGTTGTGATTGCGTCACGGTCATGCTCTCGCTGCGACGCCTCATCAAGTCCTGGCGTCCGGGCCGGAGTGGTCAGCGGAATGCCCGATCAGGAAGATTGCGGTAGCAGGAACAAGAATGCGGATAACCGACCGTCGGAAATTGATTGGACTATATCTCGACGAGACGTGGCGTCGAACGCGACAGGCGGTATCGCTTACCGTCCCGCCACTTCTGGGAGTGGGCGGCTTCAAGATCGCCCGGGTCGTGGTCGCTCCAACCGACCTGCGCGCTGTGGATCCGTTTGTTGCCGAAGAAATACTTCAGGGACGTTACCCCCTGGCGGGTCGCGTGCTGGACGCCGGCAGGGACTCGCCCTTCTCGTTCGAACTTCCAACCAACCAGTTTGCCGTGCGTCTGCATGGCTTCGGATGGCTCCGTCACATGAGGGCCGACAAGACCAGCCAAGCTTGCGACAATGCCCGATGGATCGTCGACCAGTGGATTGGACTGCATGGCTCCCGCACGACCGGGATTGCCTGGGACCCGGAGGTCGTCTCGCGCCGCATCATCAGTTGGCTTTCTCACTCACCCGTCGTGCTGCAGGAAGCAGAGGTCGGCTTCTACCGTCGATTTATTGCTTCACTGAGCAATCAGGTGCGCTATCTGCAGCGCCGCGTCGATCATCTGCCGGAAGGCTTGCCGCGCCTGAAGGCTCGGATCGCACTGGCTATGGCCTCGGTCTCGACTGAAGCAAAATTATCGGTTGTCCGACGCACCGGTCGGCAGCTCGACCGCGAACTGGAGCGCCAGATCCTGCCTGATGGGACCCATGTCTCTCGAAACCCACAGGCCTGCGTTGATCTTCTCTTCGACCTGCTGCCATTGCGCCAGACCTATATCAACCTGGGCCACGATCTGCCGCAGAGGCTGATCTCCGTGATCGATCGCATTTACCCTGCAATTCGCTTCTTCCGTCATTCCGGCGGCGATCTGGCACTGTTCAATGGTGCAAGCTCCACCCTTGCCACTGATCTGATGAGCGTCCTGCGGTATGACGAAACGGCTGGCCAACCTTTCAAGGCTCTCCCGCACGGCGGGTATCACCGCCTGTCCGGCGGCGATACCGTATTGTTGGTCGACACCGGCAAGCCAAACTCGATGCGACTTTCAACAACGGCCCATGCCGGGTGCCTGTCGTTCGAACTCTCCTCCGGCCGCAATCGCTTCATTGTAAACAGTGGCCTACCACGCTTTGCCGGGGAGAAATTGCGGCAGCTGGCGCGCACGACTGCCGCCCACAGCACGGTCTCCGTGGGTGACGTCTCATCGGCGCGAGTTACGCACTCGGACTATTTAGGCCCCATTTTGACCGCTGGCCCCTCGAATGTGGAGGTGGACCGGCAGTCTGGCCCTGATGCCAGCGACCGTCTGTCGGCGCGTCACGACGGCTACGTGAAACGCTTCGGCATCCTGCACGAACGGGAGATCCGCATAAACCAGGCCGGAAACAAGATCGCCGGACGTGACCGACTGCTGCAGCCGGACGGGCAGCCTCTGGTGGAGCTACCGTCCGCTCCAGCCATTGCCCGCTTCCACGTTCATCCCTCGATCCTTCTCGAACAGGTGGACCCGAAGAAGGTGCGGCTTTCGGCACCGGATGGCGAAAGCTGGGACTTCTCCATCCCCGTCGGGGAACTGACCATTGAGGAGGACGTCTTTTTCGCTGACGTCTCGGGCATCAGCCCGTCACGTCAGATCGAAATCCTGTTCGCCGGCCCCGAGATCCGTTGGTTTCTCGCTCATCACAGCTGACAGAGGCCTGCTAATGGTTTCCTCTCCCCGGAAGCTGTGCTAGGGCGCCCGCATCGTGCCCACGTCACCTTTGGGCGCGCCTCGCAAGCTCGGAGATGAACCATGGCCGTCGTTTCAAAGAAAATCCCTGCACCAGACCTCGTGCGCGTGCGCACGGCCCTGCTCTCCGTCTCCGACAAGACCGGTATCTTCGAATTTGCCCGCGGCCTGCACGAGCGCGGCGTGCGCCTTCTGTCGACCGGCGGCACCCACAAGGCTCTCGCCGCAGAAGGGCTCCCGGTCATCGATGTCTCCGAAATCACCGGCTTTCCCGAAATCATGGACGGCCGGGTGAAGACGCTTCATCCCAAGGTGCATGGCGGCCTGCTGTCTATCCGGGATGACGCCGAACACGTCGAGGCGATGAAGGCGCATGGCATCGAGGCCATCGATCTCGCCGTCATCAACCTCTATCCCTTCGAGCAGGTCCGAAAGGCAGGCGGCGACTACCCGACGACCGTCGAAAACATCGATATCGGCGGACCGGCCATGATCCGCGCCTCGGCCAAGAACCATGCCTATGTCACTGTCGTCACCGACGCTGCCGATTATCCCGCCGTGATCGCCGCTCTCACGGAAAACGACGGTCAGACAACCTATACTCTGCGCCAGAAGCTGGCTGCCAAGGCCTATGCCCGTACGGCGGCCTATGATGCCGCAATCTCGAACTGGTTTAGCGAAGCCCTTGAGATCGAGATGCCGGCCTACCGCGTCGTCGGCGGCGTTCTCAAGGAAGCGATGCGTTACGGCGAAAACCCGCACCAGGCCGCCGGCTTCTATGTAACGGGCGACAACCGACCCGGCGTGGCAACCGCCACGCTGCTCCAGGGCAAGCAACTCTCCTACAACAACATCAACGACACCGATGCCGCCTTCGAACTGGTCGCTGAATTCCCTGCTGAAAACGGCCCGGCCTGCGCCATCATCAAGCATGCGAACCCCTGCGGCGTGGCGACGGGCGGAAGCCTGGTCGAAGCCTACAAGCGAGCGCTGGCATGCGATTCCGTGTCGGCATTTGGCGGCATCATTGCGCTGAACCAGATCCTGGACGCCGCCACCGCGACCGAGATCGTCAAGCTTTTCACCGAAGTCATCATCGCCCCTGACGTGACCGACGAAGCAAAGGCGATCATCGCTGCCAAACCCAATCTGCGTCTGCTCACCACCGGCGCATTGCCGGATCCGCGGGCGCGTGGACTGGTTGCCAAGACCGTCTCCGGCGGCCTGCTGGTCCAGACCCGTGACAATGTCATGGTCGAGGACCTCGATCTGAAGGTTGTGACCAAGCGCGCGCCGACCGCTGTCGAACTCGAAGACATGAAATTTGCGTTCAAGATCGCCAAGCACGTCAAGTCGAATGCGGTCATCTATGCCAAGGACGGGCAGACGGCGGGCATCGGCGCCGGCCAGATGAGCCGCGTCGACTCCGCCCGTATCGCTGCTCTGAAGGCAGAGGACGCCGCCAAGGCACTCGGTCTTGCCGCACCGCTGACCAAGGGCTCCGCCGTTGCGTCGGAGGCCTTCTATCCTTTCGCCGATGGCCTGCTGGCTGCAATCGCAGCAGGCGCCACTGCCGTTATTCAGCCAGGCGGCTCAATGCGTGACGAGGAAGTTATTGCCGCAGCAGATGAGCATGGTGTGGCCATGGTCTTCACCGGCGTGCGCCATTTCCGTCACTGACGTCGCGTCAACAGATGAAATGCGCTTACGCATAGGGGCCGGAAGATCACTCTTCCGGCCCCTTCTGCTTTTACCGTGTTCGCGTCAGACCTTTGCGGCGTTCGTCGCGGGATAGGGCGTCTTCCAGAGGATGGCGAAGCCAACCGTCAGAAAGACGAGCATGGTGGCCATGCCCAGCCGTGCCGATCCCGTCCATGCCGTCAGCAGGGAGAAAGACAGGGTCGCCATGAAACTGGTTGCGCGCCCGGAGAGCGCATAGATCCCGAAATAGCGACCGGCCTCGTGGATTTCGACGCTGCGGGCCAGATAGGATCGCGACGAGGCCTGGACCGGGCCGAAGGAGACGCCGATCAACAAGCCGTATAGGATGTAGGCCTTCTCGGCCGGAGTCGCGAAGAGGCCTTCCGTCGTGGCGACCGGCAGGCTGACGAGGCCGAAAAGCGTGAAGTCGACACCGGTCGAGATGATCCCGAGCGTCGCGAGGATCAGCAGGCTGAGACTGATCAGGACGACGACCTTCGAGCCGAAAAGGCGGTCGATGCGACCGGCCAGCATACAGCCAAAAATGGCGACCACGTTCAATATGATGCCATAGATTCCGATTTCCATCGTCGACCAACCGAACATCGCGGCAGCAAACACTCCGCCCAGAATGAGCAGCCCGTTGACGCCGTCCTGATAGATCATGCGACCGATAAGAAAGCGCAGCACCGGTTTTCGATGCCGAAGCTCCGCAAGGGTGTGGCGGATTTCCGTCAATCCGGAGCGGACGGCAGCGCCGAACGCCTTGCCCTTGGCGGCATCGGGGGTGAAGAGAAACATCGGCAGGATGAAGATGAAGTACCAGACGGCGGAAATCGGACCGGTGATCCTGGCGTCCTCGCCGAGCGCCGGATCGAGTCCGAACAGGGGCTGGGCGCCCAACAGCGTCACACCGGTCGACGGATTAGCGGCGAGAAACAGGACGACGAAGATCAGCACGATCATCCCACCGAGATAGCCAAGCCCCCAGGCGATGTTGGAAACACGTCCCACATCCTGCTGGCTGACGAGCCGCGGCATCATGGAATCATTGAACACGATGGAGAATTCGGCAGCGATACTTGCGAAGATCATCAGGATCATGACAAGGCCCACGGACGAGCCGGGCGCGGCGGTCCAGAGCAGCAGGAGGCACACGATCTTGATCGCCGCAAAGAAGGCGATCCACGGTTTGCGGCTGCCCGATTGGTCGGCGATCGAACCCAGAACAGGGGCGAGAACCGCAATCGCCAACCCTGAAATTGTGGCGGCATTGCTCCACGCGGTCTGGGCGCTGACCGGATCGGTGGTCATGCGCGAGACGAAATAGGGCCCGAAGATGAAGGTCGTAATAACGGTAAAGAAGGGCTGAGCGGCCCAATCGAAAAACATCCAGCCAGCCACACCCTTGTTGATGGTGGCGGGGCTGGAGTTCGCGTTTTCACTCGTCGTCACGATCACCCCCGGAACTCATTTTGCTCCGGACAGTGTCACCTCGCGTGGTCCTGCGCAAGATCGCCAAGCAGACCGGCGGCCACCGCAAGCTTGGAAATGCTCGGCTCGCCACTGTCGACGATGGCCGAAATTTCCTTGCCGATACGCTCCACACGAGCCTTGTCAGCTGCAAGCCAGGCGTCGACAGGATCTGCGTCAGCTGAATGCTCGAGCAGCGCCTTGCAAACGATCTGCCGCCGCGCCTGTCCGATCCGGTCGAGACTGCGCGTCAGAGCAAGATTGTCGTAGTGATCGGACGGCTGCAGCCGCCGCGCATTCTCGATGATACGCCCGATGCGGAACGTTTCCGAAACCGCAAAGAAGCCCTGCATGGCGGCGGCGAAGTCTGCTTCGGTCCGCTCCGCGATCTGCAGAACTTCGGGCAGCAACTGCAGGGTCTGCAGATTGACCACCTCGACGGCGATCTCTTCAGGCGCGCCGGCCTCGACCAGTTCAGCGATCTGTTCGTCGAAATGCTGGCGAAGCAGCGGCGGAAGGGTGCCTGAGAAAACTGGCGTTGCCGTCTGTACCGCAGCGGACAGATGCGCGACGGCATCACTGACCGTGCCCTTCGTAAGCCCGGTATCGATCAGCAATCGGGTCATGGCGACGTAGACCTCGGAGACGATCGCATAGAGACGGTTCTGCGTTTGGCCTGACATCTTGGCATCCAGCGCATCGAGCCTGTCCCAAAGTCGGCTGAGGCTCAACGCATCGCGCGTTATCAGCGCAGCTTTCACTACATCGTCGGGCGAGCCGCCGGTTGCATCACCGACCGAGACCACGAAGGCGGGTCCACCGCGATTGATGGCGTGGTTCGCCAGAACCGTTGCAATGATCTCACGCCGCAGCCGGTGCCCGGCAATATCGGCGGCGAAGGTTTCCCGCATTTCGGCCGGGAAGTAGTTGAACAGCGTCGCTTCGCAATAGGGATCATCTGGCAGGCTGGTTTCGATGAGCTGGTCGAACAGCGCGATCTTCGCGTAGGAGAGCAACACGCCGATTTCCGGTCGCGTGAGCGCCTTGCCCGAAACGTAGCGCTCTGCGATCGCCGCGCCGTCAGGCAGTGTCTCCACCTTTCTGTTGAGCCGCCCTTGCCCCTCAAGATAATCCATGAGCCGGCTAAGCTCTTCCCTGTTACCAGCCTCCTTAGCCTCCGTCAGCGAGATGGCAAGGGACTGCAGGTAGTTGTTGCGCAAGACGAGCTGACCGACCTCATCGGTCATCGTGGCGAGCAGCACGTTCCGCTTCTCGCGTGGCAGCCGGCCGTCCAACATGGCAGGGCTCAGCGCAATCTTGATATTGACCTCGACATCGGAGGAGTTGACGCCGGCGGAATTGTCGATGGCATCCGAGTTGCAGCGACCACCGTTCAGCGCATAGGCGATGCGGCCCTTCTGGGTAACACCGAGATTGGCGCCTTCGCCGATGACCTTGGCGCGCACTTCACCGGCATTGATGCGGATCGCATCATTCGCGCGGTCCCCGACTTCGGCATCTGTTTCCGTCGGCCCCTTGATATACGTACCGATCCCGCCGAACCAGAGCAGGTCAACCGGCGCCTTCAGGATTGCCGTCATGATGTCGAACGGTGTCACCGTCAGCGTCTCAAGGCCAATGGCATCGGCCGCCTCTGATGTCAGCGTGACCGACTTTTCCGAGCGTGAGATGATCATCGCACCCTTTGACAGCGTGGTGCGGTCATAATCCTGCCAGCTCGAACGCGGCAGGGTGAACATGCGGCGGCGCTCGGCAAACGAGATTGCCGGATCCGGATTAGGATCGATAATGATATCCCGGTGGTCGAAGGCTGCGATCAGCTTGATCTGCTCCGACAGCAGCATGCCATTGCCGAACACGTCGCCCGACATGTCGCCGACGCCAGCGACGGTGAAGGCTGTCGTCTGGATATCGATATCCATCTCGCGGAAATGCCGTTTGGCGGTCTCCCACGCACCCCGAGCCGTAATGCCCATCTTCTTGTGGTCGTAGCCGGCCGACCCGCCGGACGCGAAGGCATCATCGAGCCAGAAACCTGCCGCCTGCGCGAGACCGTTCGCTGTGTCGGAGAAAGTGGCCGTACCCTTGTCGGCTGCCACGACGAAATACGGGTCGTCGCCATCCGGCCGAAGCGTGTCGGCAGGCGGCACGATCTTGCCGGAAACGATGTTGTCCGTGATCGACAGGAGGGTTCGGATATAGGTCTTGTAGGCTTCGGTGCCGGCTGCCAGCCAGGCTTCCCGGTCGCTCTGCGGCGGCAAGAGTTTGGGGAAGAAACCACCCTTTGCCCCGACGGGAACGATGACGGCATTCTTGACTTGCTGCGCCTTTACCAGGCCGAGCACTTCCGTCCGGTAGTCCTGCGCCCGGTCGGACCAGCGAAGACCCCCACGGGCGACCTTGCCAAAGCGCAGATGCACGCCTTCGACTTCCACGCCGTAGACGAAGATCTCCCTGAAGGGCCTTGGTTCCGGCAGGCCGTCGAGCCGGTGCGGATCGAACTTGAAGGCGAGCATCGGGCGCTCGCTCTGCTGGTAGCCCTTCTGGAAAAAATTGGTCCGCAGGGTCGCTTCGATCGCGTTGATATAGCGCCGCAGGATACGATCCTCGTCGAGGCTACGAACGGCTCCAAGCCCGGTTTCCAAAGCGGACAGAAGTTCCTCGTTGCGCTTGCTCCGCGCCTTCTCCGTCACGGCCGGATCCAGACGGTTGCGGAAGAGAGCAACGAGATCCGTCGCAATGGCCGGATGCTTAACCAGCGTCTCGGCGATATAATTCAACGGATAGACCGCACCAGCCTGGCGCAGATAGGCGGCATAGGCCCTGAGGATCGATGCTTCGCGGGCGGTGAGACCGGCAGCAAGGACAAGACGATTGAACCCGTCATTATCGACCATGCCGGTAAAGGCTGCGAGGAAGGTATCCTCAAGCAGTTTCCCGTGCTGGCGAATATCGAAATGCATCGATGAGGGCGCAGCGAGCTCCATGTCGTGCAGCACCACCGATTGCCGCTCGTGACCCGGTGTTGCGATGCCGATATCGAAGGTGCGCTCACTGATCACACCGAAGCCGAGGTTTTCCAAAAGCGGCACGCGCCGCGACAGCGGCAGGTGATCCCCTGCGTGGAAGATCTTGAGATAGAGCAGCGGCCCATGCTCGCCGTCCACCTGATGAAATTCCAGCGACAAAGGTGCGCCGGCGAGGCACGCCTTGATATGACGCAGGTCGTTGACCGCCTGCTCCGGGGTAAACGCCTCCTGGAAGGCTTCCGTTACGTCGAGGTTCGGTGCGCCTGCCCCTGCAAGAGAAGCAAATCTGTCGCTCCAACGCGCGGTGATGCGACGGACGGCATCTTCCAGTGTCGATTGCTCGACCTGCGGCGTTGCGCCCTCACGACGGCCAATGATGATGTGGACCCGCGCCACCCCACCCTCGGGGAAGGCCGGGTAGTAGGCGGAGACATGACCGTTATAGACCGAACGGAAGTAGTCGCCGATCTTCTCACGCACCAGCGAATTGTAGTCTTCACGCGGCACATAGACGATCAATGAGACGAAGCGATCGAAATGGTCGATGCGAGGTAGCACCCGCACCCGCGGCCGCTCCGAAAGGTCGTTGATCTGTTCGCAGAACTTCGCCAGCAATTCCGGCGTGATCTGGAACAGGTCATCGCGCGGATAGCTCTCCAGCGTGTTCTGCAGCATGCGACCGGAATGGCTGCGGGGATCGAAGTCGAAACGCGAAATGATCTTTTCGACTTTGGCTCTCAGCAGGGGAATCTGGTTGACCGAACGGGTATAGGCGGTCGCCGTGAAGAGGCCGACGATGCGCAGTTCTCCGACGACCTTGCCATTGGGGCCGAAACGCTTGACCCCGACATAGTCCATATAGGCCCGCCGGTGGACGACCGATTTCACATTCGCCTTGGTGACGATCAGAAAGTCCGGCCCCTGGAGGAAGGCCAGGATTTCAGGCGTGGTCGTCACTTGGTTTTGGCCCTGGCGCAAGACGAGAACGTCCGGATCCGAGAGGATGCCAAGGCCGCTGCCCCGATCCCGCTCTACCGTGGCCTTCTCACCCTCGCCCGAGTAGGTATATTCGCGCATGCCGAGGAAGGTGAAATTGTTGTTGCGCAGCCATTCGAGGAAGGCGACAGCCTCATCCCGCTCTGCTTCGCTTCGGCCCGCCGAGAGAGCCCGCAGTTCCGAAAGGGCCTCCTCGAGAAGCCCAAGCATCGGCTTCCAGTCAGTGGCCGCCATTTTCACCTGTGACAGCACGTGGTCGATGCGGCGGATCAATTCCGCTGCCTGCTCTTCATTCAAAGGCGCCAGATGCAACTGGATGTAGCTGACCTTGATCGCGCCCTCCGGATCGGAATCCGGATTCGACAGCGATATGTCACCACTCGGGGTAACTGCCAGAATGGGGTGAATGGCCATGTAGATGTCGCGATAGAGGCTGGTTACCTCACCCATCAGCGAGTCATAGAGAAACGACTTGTTGTGATCGACGATCGAGAGCACGCTGACCGGAATGTCGTTGGGCCGCACCGGCGCCAAGCTCTCGATCCGGATGTGCGGCTTGTGACGATCCCAGGCCGCGAGGTCCTGAGCGGCGCGCGCAGCTGCATGGGCCAGCATGTCGGCCGGGTAACGGTCGAGGTCGTCATTGCTGGCGCGGCTGAAAATCATGGAAGGAGCGATGGATGCCACTCCCAACGCGACGGCACTTTCATCAGCGGATCGCAGCAGTTGATCGCGCTTGGGGTTGCCCGTCCTGGTCATGTGCCTCTCCTTCGGCAGCGGCTTTAGGCCGTCATGATTCTGCAAATGTTTTGCGAAAGTATGTATGGACTAAAAATGAAGGCAATTCCGGCAAAATTGCCTCTCAGCGGCGAGAAAATTCGGATTTTTCCGAGAATCGAGCTGCAAATCCCGCCATAAATAGATTTTCAAGTCGAAAGCTCTGAAATGCCTGAAGTTCTGCAGAATGCCGTCATCGTCATTTCCAGCCATGTAGTACGTGGCTCGGTCGGCAACCGCGCGGCCGTCTTCGCGCTTGAGACGCTCGGCCATCCGGTTTGGGCCATGCCGACGATCGTCATGCCCTGGCACCCCGGAAAAGGCCCGTCGACGCGGCTGCGTTTCAACGATGATGATTTCGAAAGCGCGATCGACGATCTGATCAAAGCGCCCTGGCTCGGGGAAGTGTCGGCAATTCTGACCGGCTATTTCGGCAGTCCGGCCCAGCCGGCTGCGGTCGCCAGACTGATCGAGGCCGCGAAGGCAGCCAATCCCCGGCTCATCTACGTCTGTGATCCGGTCATGGGTGATCTCGGCGGACTTTACGTGCCGCAGGAGACTGCGGCCGGCATACGTGACCGTCTCATCCCGCTGGCAGACATCGCCACGCCCAATCGCTACGAACTGGAATGGATGGTCGGAAGCACGCTCGACAGCAACCAAGCCATCATGGAGGCGGCCCTCTCGCTCGGGCCGCAGCGGATGCTTGTCACATCGGCCGTGCCGATGATGGCCGGCGGCACCGGAAATCTTCTTCTTTCAGGTCGCAATGCCATCCTTGCCGAACACCGCCTGATCGACAACCCGCCCAACGGGCTTGGCGACCTCCTGGCGGCCGTCTTCCTGGCCCGCATTCTGGAAGGTCTCGATGAAGAGCGGGCGCTGCAACTCGCCACCGCCAGCGTCTTCGAGGTTCTGGCAAGAACGACCAAGCGGGGCGGCGACGAACTGACGCTCGAGAGTGATGCTGGCAGCCTCTCGACCCCCATGGCCATGGTGCAGATGCGCCGCCTCATGCACCCGGCCCAGCGCCCGCGCAAGCCAGGTTGACACAGACCACAGCCTCTTCGCACCCGCACACTGTTGCCTAAAGCGCTCATGCGCTGTAATCGGAAAGCCATGAGCAGCTTTCCGTCCACCCTTCTCAGCGGTTATCGCAACTTCATGAGCGGTCGCTATGTCGACCAGCGCGAACGCTATCGCGTCCTCGCGGAACAGGGGCAGAAGCCGCATACGCTCGTCGTCGCCTGTTGCGACTCCCGGGCAGCACCCGAGATGATCTTCGATGCCGATCCGGGTGAACTCTTTGTCGTGCGCAACGTCGCCAACATGGTGCCGCCCTACGAGCCAGACGGACAGTATCATTCCACCTCGGCCGCCCTTGAGTTTGCCGTACAGGCATTGCGGGTCAAGGATATCATCGTCATGGGCCACGGGCGCTGCGGCGGCATCAGTGCAGCACTTGATCCGAACTCCGAACCGCTCTCGCCGGGAGACTTCATCGGCAAGTGGATGAACCTCGTTGCACCGGCCGCCGAGCAGATCCAGGGTAATTCCGTCATGACGGCCGTTGAGCGTCAGACCGCGCTGGAGCGGATCTCGATCCGCAACTCGATCAGCAATCTCAGGACATTTCCCTGCGTGAAGATTCTGGAAGAGCGTGGCAAGCTGCGCATTCACGGCGCCTGGTTCGACATCAGCAATGGCGAGCTCTGGGTGATGGACCCGCAGACCCGGGATTTTGTGCGCCTGGACAGTCAAGAGACTGCCTGAGACGACCGGCGGAGACTTTCGTCACACCAAATAAATCAGACGTCCATCTTCCAGAGGAAACAGGTCTCGGCTGACCGGCCGGCGCAGCAAAAACCCTGCCGCGCCGCCGTCAAGTCATTCGGCATCAATCCGCGCGCCGATATAAGCGATGGCCTGCTGGTAGACGGTGGCCGCGTTCCATCCCTGGATGGCCGCAAAGTTCGGCTCGCCCTGCTGATAGCCGGCGCCGGCCTGCCAGCCATGTCCCCGCAGGAAGTTGGCGGTTGAGGCAAGTGCATCGGTCTTCGAACGCACGAGGTCGATATGGCCATTACCGTCACCGTCGACGCCGTACCGGACGACATTGCGCGGCAGAAATTGCGTCTGGCCGATTTCGCCATGGGCAGCTCCCTTGGCATTGATGTTGAGATTGCCGGCCTGAACGAGTTCGAGCGCCGCATAGAGCTGATCTGTGAAGAACGCGCTGCGACGGCAGTCGAATGCGAGAGTGGCCACGGCAGACAGGGTGTGCTCCTTGCCGAGGAAAGAGCCGAAGCCCGTTTCCATGCCCCAAATGGCAATCAACGGACCGGCCGGAACGCCGTACTGACGTTCGATCCTGGCGAAGAGGGCAGCATTGTTTTTCTTCATGCCCTTGCCGCGGTTGATGATTGTCTGCCCGCCCCGCTTCTGCATGAACTGATCGAATGAGAGCTTGAAGCTCTTCTGGCCGCGATCGGCGCTGATGGTGCTGCGGCTATAGCTCACGGCGCCGAAGACCTGGTCCAGCATGCGCGGGCTAAGCCCGGCACCGGCCGCCTGCTCCTTGAAGGCCGAAGTCCACTGCTCGAACCCGGCAGACGTGTTGCTGCAGGCAGCAGCCAAAGCCGAACCGGACCCGGCAAAGACGGACGCCACTGAAATCAGGGCAGCGGACAAAGTGAAATTCAGACGCATTCAGGCCTCGTCATTGACTGTTTTGAGTGGAGCGCACCATGGCAGCGAAATATGATCCTGTCAGCAATGAAACCCTAATGGAGCGGGGCGCCTGTCTCAAAGTGGATCACATTCCGATGAGACAGAAGGGTTTCCCGCCCGGCTGAACGCCGGGCGGCCGTTGTCTGACTATCAGTTAGCGGCGCTGCGCGGGCTGATCAGGCCACGATTCAGCAGAAGCTCGGCGATCTGAATTGCGTTCAGTGCCGCGCCCTTGCGCAGATTGTCGGAGACAACCCAGATGTTCAGGCCGTTTTCGACTGTCGCGTCCTCGCGGATACGCGAGATATAGGTCGCGTCTTCACCGGCGCATTCGACGGGGGTGATGTAGCCACCGTTCTCATGCTTGTCGATGACAAGGCAACCCGGCGCTTCGCGAAGGATGTCGCGGGCCTGGTCGGCGGTGATCTCGTTTTCGAACTCGATGTTGACCGATTCCGAATGGCCGATGAAAACCGGAACGCGCACCGCCGTGCAGGTCACCTTGATCTTCGGATCGAGCATCTTCTTGGTCTCGGCCAGCACCTTCCATTCTTCCTTCGTGTAGCCATCTTCCATGAAGCTATCGATATGCGGAATGACGTTGAAGGCGATGCGCTTGGTGAACTTCTTCGATTCCACCGGATCGGCGACGAAGACGGCCCGGGTCTGCCGGAAAAGCTCGTCCATGCCTTCCTTACCGGCACCGGAAACCGACTGGTAGGTGGACACGACGACGCGCTTGATCTTGGCGAAGTCATGCAGCGGCTTGAGCGCCACGACCAGCTGGGCCGTCGAGCAATTCGGGTTCGCGATGATGTTGCGCTTCTTGAAGTCAACGACGGCGTCCGGGTTCACTTCCGGCACGATCAGCGGCACGTCGGAATCGTAGCGCCAGGCCGATGAGTTATCGATGACGACGCAGCCCTGTGCGCCGATCTTCGGTGACCACTTCTGCGAGATCGTGCCGCCGGCAGACATCAGGCAAATGTCCGTATTGGAAAAATCATAGTTTTCCAGGTTCTGGACCTTGAGAACCTTGTCGCCGAAGGAGACTTCGGTGCCCTGGGAACGGGCCGACGCCAGTGCGACGACTTCCGACGCCGGAAAGCCGCGCTCGGAGAGGATATTCAGCATTTCGCGACCGACATTGCCGGTGGCGCCTACGACTGCAATCTTGAAACCCATGTCAATGCTCTCTTTCTGTCTCTCCGCGGATGGTGAGGAGGAAGCCTGCGAGGGTACGCAGCCTTACCTGTCCCCGGCCGTGCCGGGGAGAGAGCGGTGGCCGAAGACGTCAGACGGTTTTCGTCGTCGTTTTGGCCTTGGTCGTGGATGCGAGAGAAATGCATGCGCCACCGGCAGCGGGCTGCTGCAGGTGGTTTGAAACCTCGAAGGAATGCCCGAAAGCGTGCATGAACCGAATTCCTCTTCGCGGCGAGGGATTACAAGGTTTTCTGCGCGAGTCAAGCCGCGAGCGCTGCGTCGAAGATGAAAACGCAAGCCGGCTGCGCATCAGACGGCAATCGGCCTGTCTCCATGACATTTGGCAGGCTTGTCGCGCTCAAAACGCGTGGAAAAAGAAAGCATTTTTCATCGGAGCAATGAATGGTCCCGACCATACGCAACCTCATACCGGATGACATAACCTCTGTTACGGCCATCTACACTGATGCCGTTCTGAACGGGACGGCAAGTTACGAGCTCGTTCCGCCTGGGCGCGACGAGATGACGGCACGGTTCACTGCAATCACAACCAAGGGCTATCCATTTCTGGCGGCTGTGAACGGCAACGGCGACCTGCTGGGCTACGCCTATGCCTCGGCGTTCCGCACAAGGCCTGCCTATCGCTGGCTGGTCGAGGACTCGATCTATGTGGCGGAAAACGCGCGCGGACTCGGCATCGGCAAGGCACTGCTGCAGGCGCTGATATCACGTTGCGAAGAGCTTGGTTTCCGGCAGATGGTCGGCGTGATCGGGGGAGCGAGCGAGGTCTCGATCGCCGTTCACCGCGCTTGCGGCTTCACGATGGCCGGCCGGCTGAACGGCACCGGATTCAAGCACGATCTCTGGCTGGATACGGTTTTCATGCAGAGGCCACTCGGCGAGGCACAGACAACGAAGCCCGATCTCGACACCTATCCCGGCAAGCTCGCCTGATATTCAGTCGAGTGCCTTCAGGCCCTTGTCGAAGACTTTCAGCACCTGCTTGAGGTCATGGCCGCGTTTGAGGATCCGGCCATCGGTGGCAACGACGGAGAAAGCGCCCTGTTTGGCTGCAAGCTTTGGGTTCTTTTCGATACGGTAAACCGGATACTCACCGGCGCGTTTGAACACGGAGAAGATCGCCTTGTCCTTGAGGTGGTCGATGGCATAGTCGCGCCAATCGCCTTCCCCGACCATGCGGCCATAAATCCAGAGGATCGCATCCAGTTCCCGGCGATGGAACGTGACGGGGAGGGCATCGAGAGACTGCCGATAGATACCCAGGTCGACCACGCTTGTCGGGCTTTTGTCGGCACCATCGGTTTCATGGCGCTGCCCTTCGGTCTGCTCGGTCATCAATGCTCCTCGAGCTTTCATTCATGACGGACGCGTGACAGTGTGCCTGACATGGTTGAAATTGCAAGCTTGCAAGGGATATTACGACCGCCCGTGGGTCCGGGATCTCACCGTCCGCGATTGAGGAAGCGACTAAGCAGAAGGTCTCGCAGCCGTGCCGCGATTGGTGACAACCGTTTCCCGTTCACCGTGATCAGGTGATAGGGCGTGACGACGATGGGTGTATCCAGCGTCAGCGTACACAGGTCGCCGACAGGCGTCTGCCGACAGAGAAGATCCGACACTTCACGGGACATCGGCGCAATCGCATTCGACGAAGCGAGCATCGCGATCATCACAAGAAGAGAGGTGGTGTTGACGATGTTGCGCGGGATCGAAGCGCCTTCTTCGATGAAGACGCTTTCGACGGCATGACGCAAGGGGGTCCCTGGCGCCTGCATCACCCAGGGAAAATGCGCCATGTCGGAGATATTGAGCCTATCGACATTCACCAGCGGATGCGTTCGATGGACCACGATCTCGACCTCTTCCATGGTCGCACCTTCGACGTGGAACTGGCGGGCGTCGATGCCTGGCGGGATTCGCCCCAGCACGAAGTCGTATTGCCCCGACAGGAGGTCCCGGATCATTTCGCCGCTTGAGGCGACGTCGACATGAATGTCGACCGTGGCAGCTTCGGCCTTCAAGGCCTTGATTGCCGGCACGACATAGCCGACGGCACCGCCGGTTACGGCACCGACGCGCACCTTGCCCGTCAATCCTCGACGAATCGCGTCCACCTCCCGCGCCGCTTCGCGGATTTCCTCCAGCACGTTTTGCGCCCGCCGAACAAGCGCGCTGCCGACCGCCGTCGCCTCCATGCCTTTCGGTGTTCGAATGAATATAGGCGACCCGACATAGCGCTCGATTTCGCCGAGCATCCGCGAGGCTGCCGGCTGGGTCACGGCAAGTGATTGAGCCGCAAGGCTTAATTGTCCAAGCTCAGCGATCGAGCTGATCAGACTGAAATGTTTCGGCTGCAGTCGATAAATGTGGTTCTCGGCCATGAACGATATATCAACCACGGTATGCAGAAAGTCAAAATAATCATTTGATCGGTATATGGGGCGAGATAAGAGTCCCAACGGAGCTGGGGGCTGCTGCGTCAGCCGCTCGTTCTTGTTTTTCAGCGAGTGCCAGGAGGAGCTTGGCCTCGCACGGTATGACCAGGGAGGTTACCATGAAGAAACTTGGAGCCATGATTGCGTCGCTCGCAATCGGGATCGCATCCTTTACACCCTTCGCCTATGCACAGGACAAGGGCGTCGTTGGCATTTCCATGCCGACCAAGACCTCGACCCGCTGGATCTCCGACGGCGAGACCATGGAAAAGCTGTTCAAGGAAGCTGGCTACACGCCGGACCTGCAGTTCGCTGACGACGATATTCCGAACCAGCTCGCCCAGATCGAAAACATGGTCACCAAGGGTGCCAAGGTTCTCGTCATCGGCGCCATCGACGGCACGACCCTGTCCGACATCCTGCAGAAGGCTGCAGACGCCGGCGTCAAGGTCATCGCCTATGACCGCCTGATCCGCGACTCGGGCAATGTCGACTACTACGCCACCTTCGACAACTTCCAGGTTGGCGTTCTCCAGGCAACCAGCCTCGTGGACGGCCTCAAGGCCAAGTTCCCGGACACCAAGCCGTGGAACGTCGAACTCTTCGGCGGTTCGCCGGACGACAACAACGCCTTCTTCTTCTATGACGGCGCAATGTCTGTTTTGCAGCCCCTGATCGACAGCGGCGACATCGTCATCAAGTCCGGCCAGCAGGGCATGGACCAGGTAGGCACCCTGCGTTGGGACGGCACCGTCGCCCAGGCACGCATGGAAAACCTCCTGTCCTCGACCTACACCGAAGACAAGCTGAACGGCGCTCTGTCTCCTTATGACGGTCTGTCGATCGGTATTCTGTCGGCCCTGAAGGGCGTCGGCTACGGTTCGGGCGACATGGTTATGCCAGTCGTAACCGGCCAGGACGCCGAACTGCCGTCCGTCAAGTCCATCTTGGCCGACGAACAGTATTCGACCGTGTTCAAGGACACGCGCGAACTGGCAAAGGTTGCCGTCACGATGGTCGACGCGATCATGGGTGGCAAGACCCCTGAAGTTAACGACGAAAAGACCTACAACAACGGTGTGAAGGTCGTTCCGTCCTACCTGCTGAAGCCCGTCGCAGTCGACAAGGCCAATGCAAAGGACGTTCTCGTCGGCGCCGGTTACTACACGGCCGACCAGATCGACAACTGATCCTTCGGGTCATTCTCGGGTCCGCGAGTTATCGCGGACCCATTTTCTATACGCATTGAAGGAGCTCGCGCCTCCGGCTGGATCCTCAGGGATTGCTGGGTAGGCGCCGGAATTCTGCCCATGGACAACATCATTCTCGAGATGCGTGGCATCACAAAGACATTCCCCGGCGTGAAGGCGCTGGACAATGTCAATTTTAAAGTGCGCGAAGGCGAGATCCACGCGCTGGTCGGTGAAAACGGCGCTGGCAAGTCGACCTTGATGAAGGTACTCAGCGGCGTCTATCCCGCCGGCACCTATGACGGCGACATCTCTTATGATGGCCAGGTCCGCCGCTTCAGCACGATTTCTGACAGCGAAGAACTGGGCATCATCATCATTCACCAGGAGTTGGCCCTCGTACCGCTCCTGTCGATCGCCGAGAACATCTTCCTCGGCAACGAAATCGCCAACAACGGCGTCATTCAGTGGCCACAAACCTTTGCGCGGACGAAAGAGCTGCTGGCGAAGGTCGGCCTGAAGGACAGCCCTTCGACCCGCATTACGGATATCGGCGTCGGCAAGCAGCAGCTGGTTGAGATCGCCAAGGCGCTGTCGAAGAAGGTCCGCCTGCTCATTCTCGACGAGCCGACCGCATCGCTGAACGAAACCGATTCCGACGCCCTGCTCACCCTGCTGATGGAATTCCGCAAGCAGGGAATGACATCAATCATCATCTCCCACAAGCTGAACGAAATCCGCAAGGTCGCCGACCAGATCACCATCCTGCGCGATGGCGGCACGGTGGAGACGCTCGACTGTCATACCCAGGAGATCTCGGAAGACCGGATCATCAAGGGCATGGTCGGCCGTGACATGGAAGATCGCTACCCGAAGCGTGACCCCAAGATCGGCGATGTCCTGCTTGAGGTGAAGAACTGGAACGTCTTCCACCAGAACCATCGCGATCGGCAGTTCCTGCACGATGTCGCCTTCAATGTGCGCGCAGGCGAAATCGTCGGCATCGCTGGTCTTATGGGCGCGGGCCGCACCGAGACCGCGATGAGCGTCTTCGGCAAGTCCTGGGGCCACAAGATCACCGGCGAAGTGTCGATGCATGGCAAGCCTGTCGACGTATCGACAATCCCGAAGGCAATTGATGCCGGTCTCGCCTACGTGACCGAGGATCGAAAGCATCTCGGCCTGGTCCTTCAGAACAATATCAAGGAAAACACGACGCTTGCCAATCTGGCAGGGGTATCGTCCGGTGCAGTCATCGACGACCGAAAGGAAGCGAAGATCGCTACCGACTATCGCCAGAAACTGCGCATCCGGTCGCATTCGATCTATCAGGAAACGGTCAATCTGTCGGGCGGCAACCAGCAGAAGGTCGTCCTGTCGAAGTGGCTCTTTACCAATCCGGAAGTGCTTATTCTTGATGAACCGACGCGTGGCATCGACGTCGGCGCGAAGTTCGAAATTTACACTATCATCAACCAGCTTGCCGCCGAAGGTAAGGGCATCCTGATGATCTCCTCGGAGATGCCCGAACTGCTCGGTACCTGCGATCGCATCTACGTCATGAACGAGGGGCGCATCGTAGCCGAACTTTCCAAGGAAGAAGCAAGCCAAGAGTCCATCATGCGTGCCATCATGCGCTCTGGGGAGAAACACTAATGGCCATCGACACAAGAACCGAAACCCCCAAGGTCTCCGTGGGTGATTACCTGCGCAACAACATCCGCGAATACGGCCTGCTTCTCGCGCTCGTCGTCATCATGCTGCTGTTTCAGGTGCTGACCGACGGCGTTCTGTTCCGCCCGGTCAACATCACCAATCTGGTGCTGCAGAACTCGTTCATTGTCATCATGGCGCTGGGCATGCTGCTGATCATTGTAGCCGGCCATATTGACCTCTCGGTCGGCTCGATCGTCGCCTTTATCGGCGGCTTGTCAGCAATCATGCTGGTGAAATGGGGCTGGCATTTCTCGCTCGTCGTGCCGCTGTGTCTGGTGCTCGGCGCCGCCATGGGTGCCGCCCAGGGTTATTGGGTGGCCTACCAGAAGATCCCTTCCTTCATCGTGACACTGGCCGGCATGCTTGTCTTCCGCGGCCTGACCTATGTCGTGCTCGGCGGCCGCCCGATCGGGCCGTTCCCGAAGGAATTCACGCTGCTGTCGACCGGCTTCATTCCTGATTTCCTCTCCTTCACGGACCCCGCGACGAGCCTGATCAAGAACTATGTTGCTCTGGTCGTCATCGTCGCGCTCGTGGCACTCGCCATTTACTCCGGCATGAAGAACCGCCGGCTGAATGACGAACATGGCAGCGAGAACGAGCCCTTCGTCTTTTTCGCAGCGCAGATGGCAATCATCAGCGTTGTCGCGATCTTCCTCGGCTATCAGCTCGCGACCTACCGCGGACTGCCAAACGTGCTTGTGGTCATGGGCGTCCTCATCGCGCTCTACGCCTTTGTCACGACCCGCACGACCATCGGTCGCCGCATCTATGCGCTTGGGGGCAACGAGAAGGCCGCCAAGCTCTCCGGTATCAACACCGAACGCCTTGTGTTCCTGACATTCGTCAACATGGGCGTGCTTGCCGCTCTCGCCGGCATGATCATCGCCGCTCGCCTCAATTCGGCAACACCAAAGGCGGGCGTCGGCTTCGAACTCGACGTCATCGCAGCCTGCTTCATCGGTGGCGCCTCCGCTTCAGGCGGCGTCGGCAAAATCACCGGTGCAGTCATCGGCGCCTTCATCATGGGCGTCATGAACAACGGCATGTCGATCATGGGTATCGGCATCGACTACCAGCAGCTCATCAAGGGCCTCGTGCTTTTGGCTGCTGTCTTCTTCGACGTTTACAACAAGAACAAAGCAGTCTGAGGATAGGCTTATGTTTCTCTCGCAATTGAAGACTGGCGGCGTCATTTGCCGCCAGGGCGAGGCCGCGCGCCTTGTCCCGGGTTACACCACCACTTACGACCTCGCCAAAGCGGCAATTGCCGCGGGCACTGATGTCGCAACTCTGATCGAAAAACAGGGCGCTGGCGATACGGTCGACCTGTTGACACTTGCCGCCGAAGGCAAGCTGGATTGTCCGGTCCGTCATCCGGATCCGGCTCACATGTACCTGACCGGTACGGGCCTGACCCACACGGGTTCTGCCTCGGCGCGCGACAGCATGCATGCAGACACCGCCGGCATGAGCGACTCCATGAAGATGTTCCGCATGGGCATGGAAGGCGGCAAGCCGAAGCCGGGCGAAATCGGCGTCCAGCCCGAATGGTTCTACAAGGGCAATGGCTTCAACGCTGTCGCTCCCGGCGACGATCTGGTCTCGCCCTCCTTCGCACTCGACGGTGGTGAAGAGCCGGAAATGGCCGGTTACTACATTGTCGGCGAAGACGGCACCGCGCATCGCCTCGGTTTCTCGATCGCCAACGAGTTCTCCGACCACGTGACGGAAAAACTCAACTACCTCTTCCTAGCCCACTCCAAGCTGCGCCCCGCCTCATTCGGCCCGGAACTGCGCGTCGGCGCCCTGCCCGACCATGTCGAGGGCACCTCGCGTATCATCCGCGCTGGGAAAACCGTCTGGGAAAAGCCGTTCCTGTCGGGTGAGACAAACATGTCCCACACGATCGCGAACCTGGAGTATCACCACTTTAAGTATGCGCTGTTCTGCCAGCCGGGCGATCTGCACGTGCACATGTACGGAACGGCGACGCTCTCGGTCGCAGACGGTTTCGTCACTGAAGAAGGTGACGTTTTCGAAATCGTGTCCCCGCAATTCGGTCTTCCACTGCGCAACCGCCTGGCAAAGGCTGCCGCAGAGACCGTCAAGGTGAAGATGCTCTGAGCGGATCGGTCGACCGACCCGCCCATTTTTCCAGAGACAGGACAAAAGCCATGAGCAAGTTCAAACCGGCGGCCTGGCCGCGCCAACTGAGATCCCAGCACTGGTATGGCGGGACCTCCCGCGACACGATCTATCATCGTGGCTGGATGAAGAACCAGGGCCATCCACACGACCTGTTCGATGGGCGTCCGGTTATCGGCATCCTGAATACCTGGTCGGACCTCACCCCCTGCAACGGCCATCTTCGTGAACTGGCCGAAAAGGTGAAGGCAGGCGTTTGGGAAGCCGGCGGCTTCCCGGTCGAAGTTCCGGTCTTCTCGGCGTCGGAAAACACCTTCCGCCCGACAGCGATGATGTATCGCAACCTGGCTGCCCTTGCCGTCGAGGAAGCCATGCGCGGCCAGCCGATCGATGGTGCCGTGCTGCTTGTTGGCTGTGACAAGACAACCCCTTCGCTCGTCATGGGCGCCGCTTCGACCGACATTCCCTCGATCGTCGTCACCGGCGGCCCGATGCTGAATGGCTATTTCCGCGGCGAGCGCGTCGGTTCCGGCACACATCTCTGGAAGTTCTCCGAAGCAGTCAAGGCGGGCGAGATGACACAGGAAGAGTTCGTCGAAGCCGAAGCCTCGATGTCCCGCTCCAGCGGCACCTGCAACACCATGGGCACCGCCTCCACCATGGCCTCCATGGTCGAAGCGCTCGGCATGGCGCTGTCAGGCAATGCCGCGATCCCGGCCGTCGACAGCCGCCGCAAGGTCATGGCGCAGCTCTCCGGTCGCCGGATAGTGCAGATGGTCAAGGACGACCTGAAGCCATCCGACATCATGACCAAGGAAGCCTTCGAAAACGCCATCCGCGTCAACGGCGCAATCGGTGGCTCGACCAATGCCGTCGTGCACCTTCTCGCCATGGCCGGCCGCGTCGGCATCGACCTGACCCTCGACGATTGGGATCGCCTCGGCCGCGATATCCCGACGATTGTGAACCTGATGCCATCGGGCAAGTACCTGATGGAAGAATTCTTCTATGCCGGCGGCCTGCCTGTCGTCATCAAGCGCCTCGGCGAAGCCGGCAAGCTCAACAAGGATGCGCTGACCGTCTCCGGCGAAAGCATCTGGGACGAAGTCAAGGACGTTCGCAACTGGAACGAAGATGTCATTCTCCCCGTCGAGAAGGCGCTGACCCAGCAGGGCGGCATCGTCGTTCTGCGCGGCAATCTGGCACCGAAGGGCTGCGTGTTGAAGCCGTCGGCAGCTTCCGCGCACCTGATGAAACATCGCGGCCGCGCCGTGGTCTTCGAAGATATCGACGACTACAAGGCGAAGATCAACGACGAGGCACTCGACATCGACGAGACCTGCGTCATGGTCCTGAAGAACTGTGGCCCGCGCGGCTATCCGGGCATGGCCGAAGTCGGCAATATGGGCCTGCCGCCCAAGGTGCTGCGCAAGGGCATCACCGACATGGTCCGTATCTCGGATGCGCGCATGTCCGGCACCGCTTACGGCACCGTGCTCTTGCACACCTCGCCGGAAGCGGCGCGTGGCGGTCCGCTGGCGATCGTTCGTGACGGCGACTTCATCGAGATCGACGTCGATGCCCGCAAGGTTCATCTCGACATCTCGGAAGAAGAAATGCAGCACCGTCTGGCCGACTGGCGCCCCTCGGTTGAACCGCCAGCAAGTGGCTACGCCCGTCTCTTCCACGATCACGTCGAGGGAGCCGATACCGGCGCCGACTTCGACTTCCTGAAGGGTTGCCGCGGCTCGCCGGTCGGCAAGGACGCACACTAAGGATCGGACGATGGCAGATCGTATCCCGCTCGCGCTTGTCGGCATCGGCAAGATTGCCCGCGACCAGCACATTCCGTCGATCGCAGGCGGTAACGACTTCGTCGTTGCCGCCGGCGTAAGCCGTCATGGCAAGGTTGAGGGTGCCGAGAATTTCACCGACTTCGATGCCTTCCTGGCCGCTCGTCCGGACATCAAGGTCGTGTCGCTCTGCACGCCGCCGGAAGTTCGCTTCGACATGGCCAAGGCTGCGATTGCATCCGGTCGCCATGTGCTGATGGAGAAACCGCCGGCAACCACTCTCGGGGAAGCGGAAGCTTTGTCGGATCTGGCCGCCAAAGCCGGCGTGACCTTGTTTGCCACCTGGCATTCCCGCTTTGCTCTGGGTGTCGAGCCGGCAAAGCAGTGGCTGTCGGACAAGGTCATCCAGTCGATCTCGATCGTCTGGAAGGAAGATGTCCGCCGCTGGCATCCCGGCCAGGCATGGATCTGGGAACCGGGCGGCTTCGGCGTGTTTGATCCGGGCATCAATGCCCTGTCGATCCTGACCGAGATTGTCCCCGGCCACATCATGGTCCAGAAGTCGGTTATCGAATTTCCGGAAAACAAGAAGCAGCCGATCGCGGCTTCCCTCACCATGCGAACCGTCGACGGCGCGCCTGTTACGGCCGAATTCGACTGGCGACAGGAAGGTCCTCAGACCTGGGACATCACCGTTCAGACAAATGAGGGCGAGCTGCGCCTTTCAAAGGGCGGTTCGGAACTCTATATCGGGGGTGAAGAACAGGCGTCCGGCCCGGATCGCGAATATGCGGGTATCTACGAACGCTTTGCCCAACTCATCCGCTCACGCCAGAGCGACACCGACTATCAGCCGCTGCGCATCGTGGCGGATTCCTTCCTCTGCGGAGAACGGAAAGTCGTCGCTCCCTTCGAAGACTGACAAAAAAGGAGGCCCATCCCATGGCCTATACACCGACCGGAAAACACCTGATCGCCGGCAATTGGATTGCCAGCACGGATACCTTTGCCTCGTCGCCTGCCACGGGCCCCTCCCACACCTTCTCCAAGGGAACGCCGGCTCTGGTCGATCAGGCCGCCAAGGCTGCCGAAGAGGCATTTGAAACCTACGCCTATTCGACGCGCGAAGAGCGTGCCGCCTTCCTCGACGCCATCGCCGAGGAAATCGACGCACGCGGCGATGCCATCACCGAGATCGGCTCCCAGGAAACCGGCCTGCCGGAAGCCCGCCTGATCGGCGAGCGTGGCCGCACCGTTGGCCAGCTTCGCCTCTTCGCCGCGCATATCCGCAAGGGTGACTATCTCGACCGCCGCCACGACGAAGCTCTGCCGGACCGCAAGCCCCTGCCGCGCTCGGACCTGAAGATGGTTCAGCGTCCGATCGGCCCGGTTGCCGTCTTCGGTGCGTCCAACTTCCCGCTCGCCTTCTCCACGGCCGGTGGCGACACCGCAGCAGCGCTCGCTGCCGGTTGCCCCGTCGTCGTCAAGGCGCATGATGCCCATCCCGGCACCGGCGAAATCGTCGCCTCGGCCATCGATGCTGCAATCAAGCGTTGCGGCGTTCATCCGGGCGTCTTCTCGCTCGTCCATGGCGGCAGCCGTGACGTGGGCCAGGCCCTCGTCCAGCATCCGCTGATCAAAGCCGTCGGCTTCACCGGCTCGCTCGGTGGTGGACGCGCCCTGTTCGACCTCTGCGCCCAGCGTCCGGAACCCATCCCGTTCTTTGGCGAGCTCGGCTCGGTCAATCCGATGTTCATGCTGCCCAACGCAATCGCCAACCGTGGCGAAACCATCGCCAAGGGCTGGGTCGGTTCTCTTACCATGGGTGCCGGCCAGTTCTGCACCAACCCGGGCATCGTTGTTCTGTTGAAGGGAGCAGACGCTGACAAGTATGTCACGACGGCCACGGAAGCGCTGTCGGCCGTCGGTCCCCAGACCATGCTGACCGATGGTATCGCCGACGCCTACCGCAAGGGTGCCACCCAGATCGCCGCCACGGAAGGTGTACGTTCGGCAATCACCTCCACCTGCGACCTGCGCAATGCCACGCCTTACCTCTTCCAGACGACGGCGAAGGATTGGCTCGACAATCACGTCCTCGGCGAAGAAGTCTTCGGCCCGCTTGGCCTGATTGTCATCGCCGACAGCGAAGACGAAATGGTCGCCCTGGCCCGCAGCCTGTCGGGCCAGTTGACTGCATCGCTGCATGTCGATGCTGGTGACGAAGCGCTTGGCAAGCGCCTGATGCCGATCCTGGAACGCAAGGCTGGTCGTGTGCTGGCCAATGGCTTCCCGACGGGCGTTGAAGTGGCTGATTCCATGGTTCATGGTGGCCCCTACCCGGCCTCCACCAACTTCGGCGCCACCTCGGTCGGCACGCTGTCGATCCGCCGCTTCCTGCGGCCGGTCTGCTTCCAGGATATTCCGGCTGCCCTGCTGCCGGTCGATCTCGCCTGAAGGAAAACGCAGTGACCGCAAAGCCTTTTGCCGTCCTGGTCGACTGGGGCACCAGCAATCTCCGCCTCTGGCTGACAGACAGCCAGGGCGGGGTCCTCGCCGAGCGGCAATCGGCAGAAGGCATGGGCAGTCTGGATCGCTCTGCCTATCCCGCAGTGCTCGAGGGCCATCTTGCAGCCCTCGGCACAGATGCCAACTTGCCGGTGGTGATCGCCGGCATGGCGGGCGCTCGCACGGGCTGGCGAGAAGCCCCTTATGTGGAAACACCCGCCCCACTGGTCGGTCTCTTCCAGCATGCTGTTCAGCCGGAGGGCGTCAGCCGGCCGGTCTACATTCTGCCTGGTGTCTGCCAGCGCGAGGGTGGCCGCTATGACGTGATGCGCGGCGAAGAAACCCAACTTGCCGGAGCCCTCGAACAGGGCCTCGACAATGCGCTTTTCTGCCTGCCCGGGACCCATTCAAAATGGGCCCTCGTGGAAGACGGCCATATCCGTCGCTTCTCGACCGTCATGACGGGCGAACTCTTTCATCTCATTAGCCGGCAATCGATCTTGCGACTTTCGGTTCCCGAAGATGCCGATGCGGAAGCCGACCCCGACATATTCGACTCAGCCGTAGATGCCGCTCTGATGCCGGGGTTTGCGCTGACCTCAACCCTCTTCTCCATCCGAGCCGAGGGCCTGCTCTCGCAAGGCACACGGATAAACGCCGCAGCACGCCTGTCCGGCCTGCTGATTGGCGCTGAGATCGCCGCCATACGCGAGGATCTGAACCGTTACGGCAAGGCGTATCTGATCGGCACCGGCAAGCTGACTCGTCTTTACGCCCGCGCCATTGCCCGCGCCGGCGGCGAAGCGGTGATGCTCGACGGCGGACTATTGGTCCGACGCGGCCTGCTGGCCTGCGCACTCTCGCTGTTCGACCACGAATTCAAGGAATAGATAGATGACCTCCTCCGTTGCCTGGCCGTCCCTCCGTCGTAACCTGGTGGCCATTCTGCGTGGCATCAAGCCCGAAGAGATCGAGGCGGCCGTGGACGCTCTCGTCAATGCCGGGTTTGAAGCGATTGAAGTCCCGCTCAATTCCCCGGAGCCTTTTCTCTCCATTCAGAAGGCTCGTGCGCTGGCGCCTGCCAATGTGCTGATTGGCGCGGGGACCGTGTTGGAAGTCGCGCAGGTGGACCGGCTGCACGATGTCGGGGGCAACCTGCTTGTCACGCCAAATGTGGAGCCAGACGTCATCCGTCGTGCCGTGAGCCATGGCATGGTCACCATGCCCGGCGTCTTTACGGCAACCGAAGCGCTCCTCGCCGCGAAGAGTGGCGCTGCGGCACTGAAATTCTTCCCGGCCAGCGCCCTGGGTCCGGGCGGCATATCGGCCATCAAAGCCATCTTGCCGCCGGGTTTGCCAGTAGGCGCCGTCGGTGGGGTGTCGGAGAGCAACTTCGCAGACTACTGGAAGGTTGGTGTGCGGGCATTCGGGTTGGGCACCGGCCTGTACAAGCCCGGTGATTCGGCCTCGTCGATCGGCGAAAAGGCAGCCAGGGCCGTCGCCGCATATGATTCTCTGATCGCTTGATCCCACAATACATCCAAAGTCACGCCGCCGTGGGTTAACCCAGGCGGCGTTTTTTGCTGCGCGAGTGTGACATTTGTCACTCAGCAAGCAAGATAGGTGGGTCGCCGCCGCAATTTAAACAAACCAGCGCCCTTATTTGCGATAAAGTATAACGAACTTGGTTGGCGCGATGCGCCAAAAGGTCCGGTCAGGCGCATTGACCCCTTACCCCCAGCCCCCCAATGCTTCGGGCCGGACCACACCAAGTTCCAGTGCATATCTGTCAGGTTAGAGACTGTTGGGCCGCCCCATCATGACGGTCGCGCCGACGATGCCGGTCGGATTTCCCTCTTCGTCGGCACTTTGCAGAAGAACGGCACATCCATCGCTCTTATCCGAAGTGATAACCCGCGCAGGAAGGGTAATGTCGATCGGCTGCCCATTCCAGACACCAACCGTCTGCACGTCCGTCACGCTGTGCCAGTAATCCATACTCTGGCCGACATTTTCGCCCTTCAGCATTTCGACTGACTGGTGCTCACGAAAATAAACGACCACCACGTTGGCCTTGCCCGTGCCGCGACCAACCGAAATCGATAACTGATCGCCGTTCCGGGAAGCCTTTACCGGCACGACGAGCCCGTTGCCGCTGCTGCGCATTCCGTCGAGCCGGCGATTGATCTCGGTCGCATCCGTACCCTTCAGATGATCGCGACCGTTGAGCACCGCCTGGGGTGTGTAGACACCGCTGCGACCGAATGCCTTTGCATAGGCATACTGGCGTTCCGTATTTTCTGCAGTGCCCAGTGTGTCGGCCCAACCGAGGTAGTTCCAATAATCGACGTGATAGGAAAGAGCGACAACATTGCCCTGCCGCACCAGTTGCTCGAAAGCACGGTCTGCAGGAGGACAGGAACGGCAGCCCTGCGAGGTAAACAATTCGATGACGCCCTTTGGCTCCACGAAGCTGTCTGCATCTGCCCACGACGGCGAAAACAAAAGCACCACCGCAACAGAACTGGCGACCCGATTGATCCACCGGCGTTTCGAATCGGCTTGCATGTTCACCTGCATTCGTCTGACTTTTGCCTTCACCCTTGGTGCTGCACTTGATAGCCCCTTCGACCCTGTGCGCAAAGTCACGATGGGGTGAAACTTTCGTCACAGCGGCATCGGCGATGGCCGGCACAAAAAAGGCCGCCGGTTGCCCGGCGGCCTCGAGATGAAACGCTTGAGATCAAGCAGCGAGATCGCGCAGAACCGTCTGCAGGATGCCACCATTGTTCATGTAGGTAACCTCATCGAGCGTATCGATGCGGCAGAGCAGCGGGACATCCTTCACGGTGCCATCGGAGTAGGTGATCTTGGCGATCTTCTTCTCACGGGGCTTGATCTCGCCTTCCAGGCCCTCGATCGTGACGACCTCGTCACCCTTGAGGTTCAGCGAAGCCCAGGTCGTGCCTTCTTCGAAAGTGAAGGGCACGATGCCCATGCCAACGAGGTTCGAGCGATGGATACGCTCGAAGGACTGGGCGACCACGGCCTTGACGCCGAGCAGGTTGGTGCCCTTCGCAGCCCAGTCACGCGACGAACCATTGCCATATTCGACACCGGCGAAGATGACGAGCGGAACGCCCTCCTGCTTGTACATCATCGCAGCATCGTAGATCGACAGTTCTTCCTTGGACGGATAGTGGATGGTGTAGCCACCTTCCTTGCCGTTCGGACCGAGCATGTGATTGCGGATACGGATGTTGGCAAACGTGCCGCGCATCATGACTTCGTGGTTACCGCGGCGCGTGCCGTACTGGTTGAAGTCAGCCACAGCCACGCCGTTGTCGGTCAGGTAGGCACCTGCAGGAGACGCTGCCTTGATCGAACCGGCCGGAGAGATGTGGTCGGTGGTGATCTTGTCGCCGAAGAGACCAAGGACGCGGGCGCCGTTGATGTTCTTCAAGCCAGAGCCGGTCTTGCCCATGCCGACAAAGTAGGGCGGGTTCTGCACATAGGTCGACTTGTCGTCCCAGGCATAGGTCTGGCCGGCGGGAACCTGAACGGCCTGCCAGTTCTCGTCGCCCTTGAACACGTCGGCATACTTCGATTCGTAGAGCTCGCGGGTGACGTATTTCAGGATGAATTCCTGGATCTCGTGCGAAGTCGGCCAGATGTCCTTGAGGTAGACCGGGTTGCCGTTCTGGTCTTCGCCGAGCGGTTCTGTGGTCAGGTCCTTCTGGACCGTGCCGGCGAGCGCGTAGGCGACGACGAGCGGCGGCGATGCCAGGTAGTTGGCCTGAACGTCCGGCGAGATGCGGCCTTCGAAGTTGCGGTTACCCGACAGGACGCCGGCGGTGATCAGGCCCTTGTCGTTGATCGTCTTGGAGATCGGCGCCGGCAGCGGGCCGGAATTGCCGATGCAAGTCGTGCAGCCGAAGCCAACGAGGTTGAAACCGAGTGCATCCAGCGAAACCTGCAGGCCGGACTTGGCCAGATATTCGCCGACAACCTGCGATCCCGGAGCAAGAGAAGTCTTGACCCACGGCTTGGACTTCAGGCCCTTGGCGACGGCGTTGCGGGCGAGCAGGCCGGCAGCGATCAACACGCTCGGGTTCGAAGTGTTGGTGCAAGAGGTGATGGCGGCAATCGCGACGTCACCATGGCCGAGATCGAAGTCGGTGCCTTCAACCGCGTAGCGGTTGGAAAGCTGGCCGGGCTTCTTGTAGTCGCCTTCGAGGGCCGTTGCGAAGTTCGGCGCGATGGTTTCGAGCGGCAGGCGGCCTTCCGGACGCTTCGGGCCGGCCATCGACGGCACGACGTCGCCCAGGTCGAGCTCAAGCGTATCGGTGAACACCAGGTCGGCGCCATCATTGTCGCGCCACATGCCCTGAGCCTTGGAATAGGCTTCTACCAGCGCGATGCGGTCCTTGGTGCGGCCCGACATGGTCAGGTAGTTGATGGTTTCGCCATCAACTGGGAAGAAGCCGCAGGTCGCGCCATATTCCGGACCCATATTGCCGATGGTTGCGCGGTCGGCAAGCGACATCGAATCAAGGCCGGGGCCGAAGAATTCGACGAACTTTGATACGACGCCCTTCTTGCGCAGCATCTGCACGACGGTCAGCACGAGGTCGGTCGCAGTGACGCCTTCCTTGACCTTGCCGGTCAGCTTGAAGCCGATGACCTCAGGCAGCAGCATGGAAACCGGCTGGCCGAGCATAGCGGCTTCTGCCTCGATACCACCAACGCCCCAGCCGAGAACGCCGAGACCGTTGATCATGGTCGTATGCGAATCGGTGCCGACGCAAGTGTCGGGGTAAGCAGTGGTTTCGCCGTCCTCATCCTTGGTCCAGACGGTCTGGCCGAGGTATTCCAGATTGACCTGGTGACAGATGCCGGTGCCGGGCGGCACGACGCGGAAATTCTTGAACGCCTGCTGGCCCCACTTCAGGAAGCGGTAACGCTCGCCGTTGCGCTCGTATTCAAGTTCAACGTTGCGGGCGAAAGCCGTCGGCGTGCCGAATTCGTCGACGATAACGGAGTGGTCGATGACGAGATCAACGGGAACCAGCGGATTGATCTTCTCCGGATCGCCACCGAGATTGACCATGGCGTCACGCATGGCCGCAAGGTCGACAACGGCGGGAACGCCGGTGAAGTCCTGCATCAGCACACGAGCCGGGCGGTAGGCGATTTCCGCCTCGGTCAGGCCCTTGTTAACAAGCCATTCGGCGACGGCCTGGATGTCCTTCTTGGTGACCGAGCGGCCATCCTCGTTGCGGAGAAGATTCTCCAGCAGGACCTTCATGGAGTAGGGGAGTTTCGACACACCCGCCAAGCCATTCGCTTCGGCCTTCGGGATGCTGTAGTAGACATAGTCCTTGCCGTCGACGGTCAGGACCGACCGGCAATTGAAGCTGTCGAGAGATTTAGCCACGGATAGAAACCCCGCTTAAACTGATAGCCAACACATTCGTGCGGACGCCTATGCACTTCATGCACATCAGGATGCGGGTACGACCATTTCCGCTGTCCGCCCGTGGAAACCGCTTCTGGCGATCTTCAAGTTCGGCACAAGGATGAAGTTCACGCCGGCCGCTGGCGTGGTTGCAGGTCTTATAGATAATTTCTAAGAAAGGTGCCAGACCGACAAAGGGCGAAAACCGAGATTTTTTATGAGGCAGGCCTCATCCTGCCGGAAAGCACACATGATCAGGCTGGTCGCCGAAGCTCTGTCTGCCCGAAGGGGCGAGGATCTGATTTTTACTAACATTTCCTTTACGTTGACGGCAGGTGAGGCTCTTGTCCTGACAGGTCGGAACGGCTCGGGAAAATCGACATTCCTGCGCGTCGTCGCTGGTCTGTTGCTGCCGGAATCAGGCGAGGCCCGCTGCCACATCGAAGGTGAAAGCGAGACGCGCCCGGCAGGGGAATTCAGCCATTATCTAGGCCATCGCAACGGCATGAAACGAGAACTGACCGTGCTCGAGAATCTCCTTTTTTGGAAGGACTACCTGGGAGACGTTGGCAACGGCGTCGGGCTCGGCATCGAGGAAGCAGCTTCGGCCGTCGATCTCACCGGCATCCTGCACCTTCCATACGGCTATCTGTCGGCTGGTCAGCAACGCCGATTCGCGATGGCACGCCTGCTGGTAGCTCATCGGCCAATCTGGATCCTGGACGAGCCGACGGCGGCACTCGACAGCCGGGCCGACTGCCTGTTCGAAGACCTCGTGCGGCAGCACCGGGCATCTGGCGGCATCGTGCTGGCCGCGACCCACCAGCCGCTCGGGATGGAAGGCGCGCAGACGCTGGAGATGCGTGGCTTCGAGTTCACCGATCTGGAGCCGCTGACATGATGGCGCTGTTTCTCCGGGACCTGAAGCTTTCGGTGCGCTCCGGCGGCGGTGCCCTGATCGGGGTCCTGTTCTTCATGACGGTGGTCGCAGTCATCCCCTTTGGCGTCGGCCCGGACCTCAATCTTCTGGCACGCATCGGCCCTGCGATCGTCTGGATCGGCGCACTGCTATCGGCGCTTTTGGGGCTTGATCGGCTGTTCCAGGCAGAGCGCGATGACGGGTCACTCGATATCCTGTTGATGCAGGAGACGCCTCTCGTCCTCACCGTCCTGATCAAGTGCCTGGCCCACTGGGTCGCAACCGGCCTTCCGCTCGTGATCGCCTCGCCTCTGCTAGGGCTGTTCATGAACATGGATGAAGTGGCCATCGGCGCAGTGATGCTGACGCTTCTCGTCGGTTCACCGGCAATCACCTTCATCGGAGCAGCGGGTGCCGCCGTGGCCGTAGCCCTCCCCCGTGGCGGCCTTTTGGTCTCGATCCTTGTCCTGCCGCTTGCAATCCCCGTCCTGATCTTCGGCGTCAGCGCATCCTATGCGGCGGTTGAGGATCCGGCTCCCTTCCTGCCACCTTTCCTCTTTCTGATCGCGATCACCTTGTTCTTTGCCGTGATCGGACCGGTCTCGGCGGCCGCAGCGCTTCGCAATGCCGCGGATTGACGACGCTCGGTTTGACTGGGATCAATTGCAGGCGGATCGGAGACAGGTTAGAAACGCTTCATGACCGACAGCAGCCTTGCCCTTTCCAAGATCGGCGATCTCGCCAACCCGACCCGTTTTCTGGCGCTTGTGGCGCGGATCCTGCCATGGCTGGCGGGGTTGACGGCTTTGCTCTTCGTCGTCGGGCTGGTCATGAGCTTCACGACGGAAGGCGATTACCAGCAGGGCGACACCGTCCGCATCATGTATGTGCACGTCCCGGCCGCCTGGCTCTCGATGATGTGTTACTCTGTGATGGCGCTGTCCGCCATCGGAACGCTTGTCTGGCGGCATCCGCTCGCCGATGTCAGCCACAAGGCCGCAGCCCCACTCGGCGCCGGCTTTACCCTTATCGCCCTCGTCACCGGCTCGCTCTGGGGTAAGCCGATGTGGGGCACCTGGTGGGTCTGGGATGCGCGGCTGACCTCCGTTTTCGTTCTCTTTTTGATGTATCTCGGCCTCATCGCCTTCAACCGCGCGATGGACGATCCCTCGCGGGCAGCACGGGTAAGCGCGGTGCTGATCCTCGTCGGATTCGTGAACATTCCGATCATCAAATTCTCGGTCGACTGGTGGAACACGCTGCATCAGCCGGCCAGCGTGATGCGCATGGACGGGCCGACCATTGATCCGGAATTCCTCTGGCCACTCCTGGTCATGGCGATCGCCTTTACCTGCCTGTTCTTCACCTTGCACCTGATGGCCATGCGCAACGAAATCTGGCGCCGTCGCGTGACGGCACAGCGCCGTATCGCGGCTCGACAGGCCAGCCGGGAGCATGCGGCATGAGCCACAGTTTTTATGTTTTCGGATCTTACGGGCTCGCAGCCATCATCTGTCTTGGACTGACGCTCTGGGTGTACCTCGACGGTCGGGCGCGCCAGACGGAACTCAGACTATTGGAAGCCCAGGGAATCCGCCGGAGGTCGCAAGCGGCCGACCCGGAAGGACCCGCAGCATGACACCCTCCGACGATCATTCTCAGCCAGCCGCCAGGAGCCGGATGCGATACGTCATTGCCGCACTCCCCCTGGTCATTTTTGCAGCATTGGCGATTGCCTTCGCCACACAGCTCGAATCCGGTCGGGATACCTCGGAAATTCCGTCTGCCCTGCTGGGCACCAAGGCGCCAGCGCTCGAACTGCCCGCGCTCGAAGGGTCCGACCGACCCGCACTGACCTCCGCAGAAATCGCCGGCAAGCTGACGCTGGTAAATGTCTTCGCCTCCTGGTGCGTTCCCTGTCGCGAAGAGCACCCGCTGCTTCTGGCCCTGTCGAAGGATCCACGCATCACGGTCGTCGGCATCAACTACAAGGACCGCAACGATAACGCGTTGCGTTTCCTTGGCGAACTCGGCAATCCGTTCCGGGCGATCGGGGTCGACCCGAACGGCAAGGCCGCCATCGACTGGGGCGTTTACGGCATTCCGGAAAGCTATCTGATCGCTCCGGACGGGACGATCCTGTTCAAGAAGGTTGGCCCCTTCGACCAGGCGTCGATCGACACGCAACTGATACCGGCAATCGAGAAAGCGCTCTCCGGCTCCTGACGCTTCAGAGCGCGCCTTGCCAGACCCTAACTGCCTCGATCGGCCAGACCAGCATGACCACATTGAGGGTCAGGTTGTCGCGGATGACGAAGGCCGTGACGATCTCGAAAAGGATGGCGATGACGATCGTCAGCCAGACCGGCGCCCGTGCTGCGAAGAAGAAGCCGGCAATCATTGCGACCATGTCCATCCCGGAATTCAGGATGCTATCGCCGGTATAACCGACGGCCATGGTGGCAGTTCGATAGCGATTGATCACGATCGGAGAGTTTTCAAGAATCTCCCATGCCGCCTCAATGAGGGCAGCAAGAGCGAGCTTTGCCGACAGCGGCTTCCTGCGCATCAGCAACCAACCCAGGCCATAAAACAGAAAGCCGTGGATGATATGCGACGGCGTGTACCAATCGAACAGGTGCTGGGAGTTTCCGGGCGTGTTCACGCCCGCTTCGAAAAGCTTCACATAGCCACATTCGCAGATCCAGATGCGGCCCATCAGATACTGCGAAATCACCTGAACCAGGATGATGACCGCAGTCACCACCAGCCAGAAACGCGTCGTGGAGGTGTCGCCCGCTTGGCTGGTCACATCGGTCATTTCTCTTCCTTGTCTTCCAGCGAGTGTTTCATGATCAGCGGCATCTGCGCCAGCGTGAAAAGGATGGTGATGGGCATGGTGCCCCAAACCTTGAAGCTGACCCAGACGTCATCGGAAAAATTGCGCCAGACCACCTCGTTGATTACGGCGAGGAAAAGGAAGAAAACACCCCAGCGCAGCGTGAGCTTGCGCCAGCCTTCTGCGTCGAGCTGGAAGGCGGCGTTGAAGACGTAGCCGAGCAGTGAAGTCTTGAACGCAAGGCCGCCGAGAAGGACGACACCGAACAGCGTGTTGACGATGGTCGGCTTCATCTTGATGAAAGTCTCGTCCTGCAGCCAGATGGACAATCCGCCAAAGACCATGACGACGACGCCCGAGACGAGCGGCATGACCGGCAGATGTTTGAAAACGATCTTCGAGACCAGAAGCGAGATCACCGTCGCGGCCATGAACAGGGCCGTTGCGATTAACAGTGGTCCGCCGATAGCCGTCAGTTCCGGGAAGGTACGTGACAGCCATTCGCCGCGCAGGTTGCTGAAGAAGAAGACCATCAGCGGCCCGAGTTCGAGTGCCATCTTTAGCAGTGGGTGCTGCTTGTCCGCCTTGGAAGGGTGAGTATCGGTCGATGCGTCCGACATGACTATAATCCTTCGATGTTAAAGCGCCTCAGCGCGCAATCCCGGCGATGGCACTGGCGAAATCTTCCGCCTCGAACGGCTCCAGATCGTCGATACCTTCGCCGACGCCGATGAAATAGACGGGCAGCTTGTGCTTGGCGGCGATGGCAACGAGAATACCGCCACGGGCCGTGCCGTCGAGCTTGGTCATGATCAGTCCGTTGACGCCCGCAACGTTTCTGAAGATCTCGACCTGCTGGAGGGCATTCTGGCCGGTGGTCGCGTCGAGCGTCTGCAGCACGGTATGCGGCGCATCCGGATCAAGCTTGCCGAGAACGCGGACGATCTTTTCGAGTTCCGCCATCAGCTCTGCCTTGTTCTGCAGGCGCCCGGCGGTGTCGATGATCAGCACGTCGGCCTTGTCGGCCTTCGCTTTTTCGAACGCTACATAGGCGAGACCTGCGGCATCGGCCCCGAGTTTGGTGCCGAGGAAGGTGGAGCCTGTGCGGTCGGCCCAGATTTTCAGCTGCTCGATCGCAGCCGCGCGGAAGGTGTCGCCGGCAGCCAGCATGACCTTCAGGCCAGACCCCGAGAGCTTGGCCGCAAGCTTGCCGATCGTCGTCGTCTTGCCGGTGCCGTTCACACCGACGACGAGGATAACATGCGGCTTGTGGCTGAGATCAAGGGCCAGTGGCTTGGCGACCGGCTTCAGCACCTTGACGATCTCAGTCGCCATGATCTTTGTGACATCTTCGCCGGTCACATCCTTGCCGTAGCGCTCGGAGGCCAGGGTGTCGGTAACGCGGAGTGCCGTTTCAACGCCGAGATCGGCCTGAATCAGCAGGTCTTCCAGTTCCTCCAGCGTTTCGTCATCGAGCTTGCGCTTGGTGAAGAGGGCGGTGATCTGGCCGGTCAGCTGCGAGGATGTGCGGAACAGGCCAGCCTTGAGGCGCTGGAACCAGCTCAGTTTTTCAGCAGGGGCCGGGGGCTCCGGTTCGGGTGCTCTGGACTCGGCTGCGGCGAAACCCCTGGGCAACACGGGTGCAGCTGGCTCGGAGGCGAGCGCAGCCGTGTCTTCGTCTTCTGTTTCCACCGTCTCGGGGAGCGCCACGGTGTTTTGCTGCTCGACCTCAATCTCTTCTTCGGCCTCAGCCGCGAGGAGTTCGAGCGGCACCATGGAGAGATCTTCGGATGACAGATCATCCGCCGGGCCGCCTGCCGTTTCCATTTCTTCCGCGAGAACCGGATCCTCAGCAATCGGCAGATCCTCGTTGCGATCCCTCGGCTCGCTTTCGGCCGAGATCGCAGCCTTTTCATCCGCACTCAGCTCCGCCGGCACCGCAGGCGTTTCTGCCGGCTTCTCCTTGCCGAAGGTGAAGACTTTCTTGATGAAGCCGAGGGCCATGGTCACTCTATTCCGTCTGTCAGGCAGCAGCGCTTGCCGCTGCCGATGCAATCGTCAGATGGCGGCCGGTATGGCCACCGATCGAAACCTCGACAAGGCTGCCGGGATTCATGCCGGGCGCTGCGACGAGGGTGAAGTCTTCCGTATGCGCCATTTCGTTGCGCTCGACCAGCAGCTTCTGGCGGGTGCCGACATGCGAGGCGAGATGCAGAGCCTGTAATCTTTCGGCCACCGCGCGAAGCTCCGCGGCACGCGCCTTGACCAGCGCCCGGTCAAGCTGCGGCATACGGGCGGCCGGCGTGCCGGGGCGCGGGCTGTACGGAAAGACATGCAGATGCGCGATGCCGATCTCTTCGGCGAGGCGTGCGGAGTTTGCCGCCATTTCCTCGGTCTCCGTCGGGAAACCGGCGATCATGTCGGCGCCAAAGGCAAAGCCGGGGCGCAGGCGCCGGACCTGTTCGGCGAATGCAAGCGCATCGGCGCGCGAATGCCGGCGCTTCATGCGCTTCAGGATCATGTCATCGCCATGCTGCAGCGACAGATGCAGATGCGGCATGAAACGCGGCTCGTCGGCAATCAGGTCGAGTAGATGGCTGTCCGCCTCAATGCTGTCGATCGAGGAGAGACGAAGCCGCAGGATTTCTGGCACCTGCTTCAGCAGCGTCTTGGCGAGAAAGCCGAGGGTCGGCGTGCCGGGGAGGTCCGCGCCGTAGCTTGTGGCGTCAACGCCGGTCAGCACCACTTCGCGATAGCCGTTCTCGACAAGCTTGCGCGCCTGGTCCACGACGGCACCCATAGGCACGGAGCGCGAATTGCCGCGACCAAAGGGGATGATGCAGAAGGTGCAGCGGTGATCACAACCGTTCTGTACCTGCAGAAAGCCGCGCACATGGCCGTCGATATGCGCCACCATCTGCGGTGCCGTCTCGGCCACGCTCATGATGTCATTGACGGCCACCTTCTCTTCCGCCGAGACGCCAAAATCCGGCAGGCGGCGGTAGTGCTCGGCCTTGAGCTTCTCCTCGTTGCCAAGCACAGCGTCGACCTCGGGCATGGCCGCGAAGTTTTGCGCTTCCGTCTGGGCCGCACAGCCGGTGACGATGATACGGGCCTCAGGGTTTTCCCGGCGTGCGCGGCGGATCGCCTGGCGGGCCTGGCGCACGGCTTCCGAGGTGACCGCGCAGGTGTTGACGAGGATCGCGTTGTCGAGGCCGGCCTTGGCGGCTTCCGCCTTCATGACTTCGGATTCATAGGTGTTAAGGCGACAGCCGAAAGTGATGACCTCGACGGCGCCTTTTTGCACGGAAGTCACGGGGTGGCGGCCTCTGCATCGGCGCTTGTATCGCGTTGCCAGCTGCCGGTGGCGGGATCAACAATACCCGACCATTCCCATTCGGCAGGACCGGTCATGACGACCTTATCATCAGGGCGCCAGTCGATGGTGAGCGTACCGCGGTTCGGGCTCGACGCCACCGTGATCGTCACCTTGCGTTCGGTGCGACCTGTGCGGGCGGCGGATACGCCGGCGGCGCAGGCGGCGGAACCGCAGGCGAGCGTCAGGCCGGCGCCGCGTTCCCAGGTGCGCGTAATCATTGATGTCTTCGAGGTGATCTGGGCGAGTGTGATATTGGCCTTTTCCGGGAAGATCGGATGGTTTTCGAGAAGCGGCCCGAAACGTTCCAGGTCATAGGTCATCGGATCGCGATCGACCCAGAAGACGGCATGCGGATTACCCATCGACATGGCCGAGGGCGAATGCAGGATCGGCGCGTCGATCGGGCCGATCTGCAGCTCGATGCGGCTGGTATCGTGGAATTCTTCCGAAAGCGGGATCTTGTCCCAGGCAAAGACGGGCTTGCCCATGTCGACGGAGATCGTCCCGTCCTGATGTTCGACGGCGTTCAGGATGCCGGCGATCGTCTGGAAGGTGAAGCTCTTGCGGCCGGTTTCGCTGGCGAGCGCCTGCACCACACAGCGAGTGCCGTTACCACAGGCCTGCGCTTTCGAGCCATCGCAATTCAGGATGTCAATATAGGCGTCGGTGCCATCAACCTTGGGATCATGGATCGCCATGATCTGGTCGAAGGCGGTCGCCGGGTCAGCGGCGAGCGCAATTGCTGCAGCCGGCGTCACCCGGTCGGTGCGACCGCGCATGTCGATGACCAGGATCTTGTTGCCAAGCCCGTTCATCCTAGCGAATTCGACCCGATCCGACATCGTCACTCCATACAACTGCACTTTCAGCCTATATGGCGGAAATACAGCCGAATTACCAGTAGAGCGACCAAAACCGAGCGAGCATGTTCAACGCCATTGCTCGGTCACTTCAAGCCATTCCCGGGTTCGCGCCTCGGGATCGGCATGCAAGGTGATGTCCGTCACTACCGCCGCACTGTCGGCACCTGCTGCAAAGACACCCGGAAGACGGTCGGGACGAAGCCCGCCAATAGCGACCAGGGGCAGAGTCCCGATCTTTTCCCTCCATACCGTCAGCCGTTCCAGGCCCTGCGGCGACCAGGGCATTTTTTTCAGGATCGTCGGATAGACGGGGCCGAGGGCGACATAGTCAGGCTTAGTGCCCAGCGCCGTTTCGAGTTCGGCCTCGTCATGGGTCGACAGACCGAGCTTCAGGCCCGCGCTGCGGATCGCGGCAAGATCCGCCATCGCCAGATCCTCCTGACCGAGATGGACGAAGTCGCAGCCCTCGTCGATGGCGATCTGCCAGAAGTCGTTGATTACAAGCTGGCAGCCATGGTCGACGCAGCATTGCCGGGCGCGGCGGATGTGCTGGCGAAGAGCGCCGTCATCGGCGTCCTTCATCCGCAGTTGCACCAGCTTGACGCCCAGCGGCACCAGCCGCTCGATCCAGTCTGCACTGTCGACGATGAGGTAGAAGGGATCGAGCTTCATGCGAAGACCCCCTTGCCGATGACGGGTGTTGACGGTACCGCCATGTCGCGCGGTTCCAGCATACCTGATTTATGGGCGATGTGTCCTGCCTCGATCGCCTTGGCAAAGGCCTCACCCATCGCGGCCGGATCACCGGCGCTGGCGACGGCGGTGTTGAGCAGCACGGCGTCATAGCCGAGTTCCATCACTGTAGTCGCATGGGAGGGGCGACCGATGCCGGCATCGACGATCAGCGGCACGTCGGGAAATTCCGCCCGCATGGATTTCAGCGCGGCCACGTTCTGCGGCCCCATCGCGCTGCCGATTGGCGCGCACCAGGGCATCAGCACGCGGCATCCGGCCGCGAGCAGCTTCTCCCCGACCACCAGATCGTCGGTCGTGTAGGGGAAGACCTCGAAGCCTTCGGTAACAAGGATCTTCGCCGCTTCCACCAGTTCGAAAACGTCAGGCTGCAGTGTGTCGTGGTGGCCGATCACCTCGAGTTTGATCCAGGTGGTGCCAAAAATCTCACGCGCCATCTTCGCCGTCAGCACCGCTTCCCGGGCGCTGTGGCAGCCGGCGGTGTTGGGCAGGACATGCACGCCGAGATCGCGGATCAGCTGGAAGAAGGCCCCGCCCGCCTTGCCGCCTGCGGTTTCCCGGCGCAGCGAGACCGTAACGATCTCGGTCTTCGACCGCCGCACGGCTTCCGCCAGGATCGCGGGCGAGGGGTAACGCGCGGTGCCGAGCAGCAGGCGCGAGGTGACGGTCTTGCCATAGAGTTCCAGAGCCATCTCAGCCTCCCTGCATGGGTGAAAGGATCTCGATCCGGTCGCCCTCCCTCAAAGGATGGGCGGCCCGTTCCTCGCGGTGAACCAGGTCGCCATTGACGGCGGTTGCCAGCCAGTCGCCCTCGTAGTCGAGTTTCGAGAGCAGATCGGCGAGGCTGCCCGCATCGAGCTCCAGGGCTTCTCCGTTGACGGTGAGCTTCATGCGGTCCTCCTTCTCTCGGATGCGTTTGGTATCGTCAGCCTCTCTGCCGCCTGAAGCGCCAATGCCGGAGCCAGCAGAAAGCCGTGGCGGTGCATGCCCGCAACTGCCAGGCCGTCGGACGTTTCGATGATCCTTGGAACATTGTCCGGGAAAGCCGGGCGAATGCCGGTGCCGGTCTCAATGATGCACGCCTCGGCAAAGGCCGGGTGGAGCGAATAGGCCGTGTTGAGCAGTTCCATCATCGAACGCGCGGTGATCGGCCCGTCATCCTCCGTCTCGATCATGGTCGCCCCCAGCATAAAGCGCCCGTTGCCGCGCGGCACGATGTAGAGGGGGTGGCGGGGATGCAGGAGGCGCACCGGACGGGAGAGCGTGACGTCGGACGTCTCCAAATAGAGCATCTCGCCGCGCACACCGCGCAGTCCTTCGATCAGACCGATAGCCTGCGGTCCCCGGCAATCCACGACACTCGCATAGTCTCCGGCCTCACCGGCCTCCTCCCCGAAGCGGAAGGAGACACCGAGCTTCCGCGCCGCCTGATAAAGACCCCGCATAGCCTTGCGGGGATCAAGATGGGCCTCCTCTGCGAAGAAGAGGCCGGTGCCAAAACGCCCTGCGAGATCGGGTTCGATTTCTCCAATCTCTTCCTCGCCCAGCCAGCGATGGCCCCGCGTTCGGGTCGCAAAGCGTTTGAGGTCGGCAAGATCGCGGGGATTGGCCAGCACAAGCGTGCCCCGGCGTTCGACGAGACCGGGCACGGCCTCGTCCCACCAGTCCGCGGCGGAAAGGCCTGATGTCAGCACGATCTCTTCCGCCGCCTCCCGCTCGCAATAGGGGGCGAGCATGCCGCCCGCCCAATGGGAAGCGCCAAGTCCAATATCGGCCCGGCGCTCCACGACCTCGCCGGGGACGCCCCTCCGGGCGAGTTCCAGCGCCGTCGCCAGACCTGCAACGCCTGCCCCTTTCACAAGGACGGTCATGACCGCTCTTCCGTCTCCAGCGCCGCGATCTCGTCCGCCGTCATGTAGAGATCGCCGCCAGCGCGGTATTTCTGGGCCATCGCGGTCAGGCCCTCCTTCTGGGCCTCGGCGCGGATGTCGTGCGAGATGCGCATCGAGCAGAATTTAGGCCCGCACATCGAGCAGAAATGCGCAACCTTGTGCGCCTCCTTCGGCAGCGTCTCATCATGCATCGATCGCGCAGTCTCCGGGTCGAGCGACAGGTTGAACTGGTCTTCCCAGCGGAACTCGAAGCGGGCGCGGGAGAGCGCATCGTCGCGCAGCTGAGCTGCCGGATGACCCTTGGCGAGATCGGCGGCGTGCGCTGCGATCTTATAGGTGATGACACCCACCTTGACGTCGTCGCGGTCCGGCAGACCCAGATGCTCCTTCGGCGTGACATAGCAGAGCATGGCCGTGCCGAACCAGCCGATCATCGCCGCACCAATGCCGGAGGTGATGTGGTCGTAGCCCGGTGCGATATCCGTTGTCAGCGGCCCCAGCGTATAGAAGGGAGCCTCGCCGCAGGTCTTCAGCTGCTTGTCCATGTTCTCCTTGATCTTGTGCATGGGAACATGGCCCGGGCCTTCGATCATCACCTGGCAATCCTTAGCCCAGGCGATCTGAGTCAGTTCACCCAGCGTTTCGAGTTCGGCAAACTGGGCGGCATCATTGGCATCGGCAATCGAGCCGGGGCGCAAGCCATCGCCCAGCGAGAAGGAGACATCGTAGGCGCGGCAGATGTCGCAGATTTCCTCGAAATGCTCGTAGAGGAAGCTTTCCTTGTGATGATGCAGACACCACTTGGCCATGATTGACCCGCCGCGCGAGACGATGCCGGTGACCCGGTTCACGGTTAGCGGGATGTAGTGCAGCCGTACACCGGCATGAATGGTGAAATAGTCCACCCCCTGTTCGGCCTGTTCGATCAGCGTGTCGCGATAGACCTCCCAGGTCAGGTCCTCGGCAATGCCGCCCACCTTTTCCAGTGCTTGGTAGAGCGGCACGGTGCCGATCGGCACCGGCGAATTGCGGATGATCCAGTCGCGGATGTTGTGAATGTTACGGCCAGTCGAGAGATCCATGACCGTGTCTGCGCCCCAGCGGATCGCCCAGACCATCTTTTCGACTTCCTCGGCCATGGACGACGTGACGGCGGAATTGCCGATATTGGCATTGATTTTCACCAGGAAATTCCTCCCGATGATCATGGGTTCGAGTTCGGGATGATTGATGTTGGCGGGAATGATCGCTCGACCTGAGGCAATCTCCTGACGTACGAATTCCGGCGTCACGTGGTCCGGGATATGGGCTCCGAAGCTTTCGCCGTCACGGACGAACGCTTCTTTCATGGCCTTGCGGCCAAGGTTTTCCCGGATCGCGACGAACTCCATTTCCGGCGTAATGATCCCCGCCCGGGCATAGGCAAGCTGCGTCACCGCCTTGCCACCTCGGGCGCGAAGTGGCGGATGATTCACGGGAAACATCGGCGTCATTTTTTCAGGTGAAACGAAGCCGTTGTCTTCCGGCAGGATGCAGCGACCCTCATAGGCCTCGACATCGCCCCGCTCCGTGATCCAGGTAAGCCGCCGGCGGGCAAGCCCTTGATCGATCGCGGTTGTGGCAGTGGAGTCGGTATAGGGGCCGGAAGAATCGTAGACGACAACAGGCGCTTCGCCTGATGTCGGATGCAGTGCGATCTGGCGCATGGGCACCCGAATGTCCGGGTGGATATCGCCTGGAAGAAAGATCTTCGTGGAGGCCGGGAGTGGCCCGGTGGTGACCGCAGGCTTGGTAAGATTGGGGGCAATGTTCATCGTGGAGCTCCAAGTGTTGGTTTGGAGACCCAGTCATGTTCAGCCGGAAAGATGGAAAGACGCCACAGGATTCGGGTTCCCGAATCATGAGTAAGCAGCGCTTGCACCGTCCCTACGCCAGTATGAACTGGATCAGGTTCAACGGGTCACCGCGCTGCCTGTTCGGCGTAGCGATATCTCAGCCCCTTGTCGGGACACCCCTGGTGAATGCGTGAAGTGTGGTCAAAAGCGTGGCCGCTGTCAACGCGGAACTCGACGCTCAGGTGCCGGCGCGCGGTACCTCGAACTGCTGGCCGGGTCTCAAGCCCTTGAAGCGATCGGTTCCGATGCCGGCCGCAGACATGGCCGCCACAAGCGCCTTCGGCGGATCGTCGATGCCTTCATTGGTCAGCTGGAACGTGCCAAAATGGTGGCCGATGCCGAAGGCTGCACCGCTCAAGCCGAAACCAGTGATCGCCTCTTCCGGGTTCTGGTGCTGCGCCTTCATGAACCAGCGCGGCTCATAGGCGCCGATCGGCATGATGGCGAGCCTGATGTCGCCGTGCTTTTCACGCAGATCGCGATAGTGCTTGCCCTCGGCGTAGCCGGTATCACCGATGTGGTAGATCTTACCGCCCGGTGTTTCCAAGACAAAGGCAGCCCAGAGCGCCATGCGCCGGTCGCCCATGCCCCGCGCCGACCAGTGATGGCAGGGCTCGCAATGGATGACGATGCCATTGCCCATCTCCAAACGGTCGCCCCAGTCTGTGACGCTGACATCGATTGCAGGCACGTCGTCGCGGATAATCGTGTCATTGCCAAGCGGAGTGACGATCCTTGGCTTATCGCGTTCGACCAGGCGCTTCAGCGTAGCGATATCCAGATGGTCGTAGTGATTGTGGGTAACGATCACAATATCGATCTTCGGCAGGTCGTCGAAAGCGACGCCCGGGGGATTGGCGCGCTTCGGGCCGGCGAAGGAGACAGGGCTTGCGCGTTCCGACCACACGGGATCCGTGAGGATGTTGAGGCCCGTTGTCTGGATCAGCAACGTCGCATGGCCGATCATCGTCACCATAAGGCGATCACCTTCCACGCGGGCTTCGGGCTTCGTCGTGACAAAATCGGCAGCCATGACGGGTTTCGGCCAGTCGATCTTTCCTCCGCCGAACTGCCAGCGCAAGAGGTCGGTGAAGCCCCGCGGCTCTTCGCCACCCGGATTGAAGAATACCTTGCCGTCGAAATGATCCGAAACCGGGCCTCCGTAATAGCGATTACCCGCCTGCGCTTCACGCATGCCGAGACCCCCGAGTGTAGCGGCGACGAGCCCGAAGCCCGACCATTTTAGAAAGCTGCGTCTGTTCATGGCCTACCCATATGTGATCTACATTGCTGTACGACAATAGCGCCTGCGCAGATCGCCCAGAGCAGCTGAAAGCCCCGGATATCAGGACTTCGCTTGACTTCACGGCCAATTTCCTGTTTACCCCGCCTCATCTGCGAAGAGACAAGCACTCCGAGCCGCCGACCGGGACCCGTCAAGGTATAAAGAGATCCCGGAGGTCAACACCCGACAGCGCAATGCGCCCTCGGGTGCTTTTTGGCTTTGCGTCTTGTTTTCCGCGCGGAGAAGACCGAGGTTTCGGGTGTCCGAAACCATGCAAGGAAGAGCCGATGTTTGAAAACCTCCAGGACCGCCTTGGATCCATTCTGAATGGACTGACCGGCCGTGGCGCATTGTCCGAGGCGGATGTCTCGGCAGCGATGCGTGAGGTCCGTCGTGCGCTTCTCGAAGCTGACGTCGCGCTTGAAGTCGTCAAGGGCTTCACGGATCGTGTACGGGAAAAGGCGGTTGGCGCTGCCGTTCTGAAGTCGATCAAGCCCGGCCAGATGGTCGTCAAGATCGTCCATGACGAACTGGTCGAAATGCTCGGCACCGATGGCGTCGGCGTCGACCTGATGGCGGCGGCCCCCGTCGTCATCATGATGGTCGGCCTGCAGGGCTCGGGTAAGACGACCACCACCGGCAAGATCGCCAAGCGGCTAACGGATCGCGAGAAGAAGAAGGTCCTGATGGCCTCGCTCGACACGCGTCGACCGGCCGCCCAGGAACAGCTGCGCCAGCTCGGCGTCCAGACCGGCATCGACACGCTGCCTGTTATTGCCGGCCAGTCGCCGACCGATATCGCCAGCCGCGCCGTTCAGGCCGCGAAGCTCGGTGGCCATGATGTCGTCATCCTCGACACCGCCGGCCGTACGCATATCGACGAGCCGCTGATGATCGAGATGGCCGAGATCAAGGCCCGCTCGAAGCCGCATGAAATCCTTCTGGTCGCCGATGCGCTGACCGGCCAGGACGCCGTCAATCTCGCCCGTAATTTCGACGAACGCGTCGGCATCACCGGCCTCGTGCTGACCCGTATGGACGGCGATGGCCGCGGCGGCGCCGCCCTTTCGATGCGCGCCGTCACCGGCAAGCCGATCAAGCTGATCGGTGTTGGCGAAAAGATGTCGGAACTCGATGAGTTCCATCCGCGCCGTATCGCCGACCGCATCCTCGGCATGGGCGACATCGTCTCGCTGGTCGAGAAGGCCGCCGAGAACATCGACGCGGAAAAGGCCCGCGCCATGGCCGAGAAGATGGCCAAGGGCAAATTCGACCTCAACGATCTCGCTGAACAGATCAAGCAGATGCAGGCCATGGGCGGCATGGGCGGCATCATGGGCATGATGCCGGGCATGGCCGGCATGAAGGACAAGATTTCCGCCGCTGGGCTCGACGACAAGGTCTTCAAGCGCCAGCTTGCGATCATCTCGTCGATGACCCGCGCAGAACGCGCCAATCCCGATATGCTCAAGCATTCCCGCAAGAAGCGCATCGCAGCCGGTTCTGGCACCGATGCCTCCGACATCAACAAGCTGCTCAAGATGCATCGCCAGATGGCCGACATGATGAAGGCCATGGGCGGCAAGAAGGGCGGCGGCATGATGAAGCAGATGATGGGCGGCCTTGCCTCCAAGATGGGCTTGGGTGGCATGGGCGGCGGCATGGGCATGCCGGATCTGTCGAGCATGGATCCGAAACAGCTGGAAGCGCTGGCCAAGCAGGCTGAAGCCGCTGGCATCAAGCCCGGCGGCTTGCCGGGTCTCGGCGCTGGCGGACTTCCTAGCCTGGGTGCACCGAAGCTTCCAGGCCTTGGTGGTGGCGGCTTCCCCGGCCTTCCCGGTCTGCCGAAGAAGAAGTGAGGAGAGGCCCTGATGATCGATCCCACCGTCAAGGAACAGCTCTCCGGCTATCGCCAGTCGATCGACAACATCGACGCGGCGCTGGTTCACATGCTGGCCGAACGTTTCCGCTGCACCAAGGCGGTCGGCGTTTTGAAAGCCACCTACGATTTGCCGCCGGCAGACCCGGCGCGCGAGGAATACCAGATCGCCCGCCTGCGCCGCCTGGCGCAGGATGCGCATCTGGATCCGGATTTCGCCGAGAAGTTCCTGAACTTCATCATCACCGAAGTTATCCGGCATCATGAAGCCATTGCCGCCGAACATGGCGGTGCAACCGAAAAGACCGCCTGACGGCGGCCTCAACAAGAAAAACAGGCATGCCCCGGCAGCCTGCATCGAAAACCTAAGGAGTAATTTACATGTCCCTCAAGATTCGTCTCGCCCGCGGTGGTTCCAAGAAGCGCCCTTACTACCAGATCGTCGTCGCCGACGCCCGCGCACCGCGCGACGGCCGCTTCCTCGAGAAGGTCGGCTCCTGGAACCCGATGCTCGGCAAGGACAGCGAAAAGCGCGTTGAACTGAACGCCGACCTGATCAAGGAATGGATCGCCAAGGGCGCCCAGCCGACCGACCGCGTTCTGCGCTTCCTCGCTGAAGCCGGTATCGCCGAACGCGCTGTTCGCAGCAACCCGGACAAGGCAAAGCCGGGCAAGAAGGCCCAGGAACGCGCCGCTGAAAAGGCTCAGAAGATTGCTGACGCCGCTGCTGCCGCTGCCGAAGCCGCTGCAGAATAAGCGATCTCCGATCGTTTCAGGCGGGCGGTGGGTCTCCCACCGCCCGTTTTTGCGTTTTCTTTGCCGTTGGTTCCGCCTAAAAGGGTGGAACGACGAGAACAGCTTTCAGGACCCCAAATCGCCATGAGCACGCTGGAAAATCCCATTCTGATGGCCGTCATCGGTGCCGCACAGGGCCTGCGCGGCGAAGTGCGGGTGAAAACCTTCACAGAAGACCAGCTCGGGCTTGCCGATTACGGTGCGCTGTACAGCGCCGACGGCCGCAAGTTTGAGATCCTCGATATCAGGGACGGCAAGACCGTTGCCATCGTCCGTTTCCGCGGCATCAATGACCGCAACGCGGCCGAGGCCCTGAATGGCACCGAACTCTTCGTCGATCGCGACGCCCTGCCCGACGAGGATCTCGACGATGACGAATTCTACTATGCCGATCTCGAAGGCCTTGAGGTCTATGACGCCGAGAACAATCACTATGGCGCGGTCACGGCAGTCTATGACTTTGGAGCCGGCGATCTGCTGGAGCTGAAAGGCCCCGGCAAGCGTCCCGTCCTCATTCCCTTTTCCGAAGCAGCGGTGCTTGAGATCGATCTCGAAGGCGGACGCCTGCTGGTCGACCCGATTGCTGCCGGCCTGAAGGACGACGGCGAAGAGAAGCCTTATGGCTCCGGCGGCGGCATGCCCCGCCCCAATGGCGGTCGCTGAGAACAGATGGCATTCAAGGCTTCGATCCTGACGCTATATCCGGACATGTTTCCAGGTCATCTCGGCCATGCCCTGGCTGGCCGCGCATTGGAGCGTGGCGACTGGTCTATGCAAGCCGTCCAGATCCGTGACTTTGCAGATGACAAGCATCGCAGCGTCGATGACACCCCTTCCGGCGGCGGCGCTGGCATGGTTCTGAAGCCGGACGTTCTGGCGCGGGCGATCGATTCCATAGCAGACGATGGAAGGCCCCGCCTGCTGATGAGCCCTCGCGGGCGGCCACTCACGCAGGATCGGGTCAGAACATTGGCGGCGGGCGAGGGCGTGGTTATCGTCTGCGGCCGCTTCGAGGGCGTCGACCAGCGGGTGATCGATGCACGCCAGCTCGAAGAGGTCTCCATCGGCGACTACATCCTCTCCGGCGGTGAACCCGCAGCCCTGACCCTCCTGGATGCCGTTGTGCGCATTCTGCCAGGCGTCATGGGCAACCAGCTCTCCGGCGTGCATGAGAGTTTCGAGGGCGGCCTGCTGGAACACCCGCAATATACCCGACCACAGGTCTTTGAGGACAGGGAGATCCCCGAAATCCTCACCTCGGGCAATCATGCGGCCATCGAAAAGTGGCGCCATGAACGAGCCGTCGAGCTGACCAGGGAGCGACGCCCCGATCTTTTGCCGGCTCAGCCGGTAAAGAAGTAATAAGCCGCAAGCCCGAGACCTGCAGCCACCACAAGCCAGCGCAGCACGTTCTGCGGCACCTTCTTTGCCATCGCAACACCCGCATAGCCGCCAGCGGCCACGGCTGGGATCATGATCAGGGCATGGAGCCAGGAGAGCGCCCCGGCACTCGCAAAGATCACGATTGCCACGGCTGCGATGACGATCGACAGGAAATTCTTCAGCGCGTTCAGTCGGTGATAATCGCCGCCGCTCGCAAGCCCCAGCGAGGCGAGCATCATGATGCCCATGCCCGCGCCGAAGAAGCCTCCGTAGAACGATGTGATCCCTTGCAGTGCGAGCCCGAGCGGACTTGCCGGATGGCTTTCGCCCTTCGTCTTCGGCCTGATCTTCGGGCCTGCCGCGAAAATGGCTGTCGCACCGAGCAGCAACCAGGGCACCATGGAGCGAAAGGCTGGATTGGAGAGCGAAATCAGGAAGAGCGAGCCGCCAACGGCACCCAATGCCGAAATGACGCCGAGTATGATCGCGCTGCGCTTCATCTCCCGGAGTTCACTGCGATAGGCAAGTGTCGACGTAATGTAGCCGGGGAATTGCGTCACGGAAGAGGTTGCATTGGCACTGATCGGGGGCAGACCGGCAAGCGTCAGGGCTCCAAAAGTCAGGAAGGTCCCGCCGCCGGCAATCGCGTTCACCGCTCCCGACAGGAAGCCGGATGCGAAAAGCAGGAAAATCATGCCGATGGTCATGCGTTGGCCTCCCGATGCGCAGAGGCGCAGTTCTAGGAGCAGAGATCCGACGCAGCAAGGCATTCGGGCCACCTGTCAGCAGCAAAATTTGGCACGGATGGGGTGACAAGTCGCCCGCCATGGTGTAATGGCGCCCTCGGACATGGGCAAAAGCCCGTCTGCCAAAACAAAGAACCGCGTATTCGCTCCCGCCTTTCGAGGCAAGATCCTGAGGCATGTCCAAAGGATGATCGTTGAGCGCTCTGGCTGTTTCAGAAGAAATTGAGGTTAGACATGAACATCATTCAGCAGCTGGAAGCCGAACAGGCCGCCAAGATCGAAGCCAAGCGCAAGCTTCCGGAATTCTCCCCGGGCGACACGCTCCGCGTCAACGTCACCGTCAAGGAAGGCAACCGTACCCGCGTGCAGGCCTATGAAGGCGTTTGCATCGCTCGTTCGGGCGCTGGCATCAACGAGAGCTTCACGGTTCGCAAGATCTCCTACGGCGAAGGCGTCGAGCGCGTATTCCCGGTCTACTCGCCGCTCGTCGAAGGCGTCGAAATCGTTCGCCGCGGTAAGGTCCGTCGCGCCAAGCTCTACTACCTGCGCGATCGTCGCGGTAAGTCGGCTCGTATCGTTGAGAACACCGGCACCCGCGCCCGCAAGCTGAACGACGCCGAGCGCGCCGCCGTTGCCGAAGAAAAGGCACGTCTGGAAGCCGAGAAGGTTGCAGCAGCACAGGCTCTGGCCGCCGAAAAGGCAGCAGCAGAAGCCGCTGAAAAGGCCGCTGCCGCTGAAGCAGCAGCTGCAACGGAAACTTCTGCAGAATAAGCTGCTACGACAGACAATGATGAAAGGCTCCGGTTTCCGGAGCCTTTTTTCGTTTGGGCTGTTTGGTTGCTGTCGGCGCTTCAGAGACTGACGCTGATCGCACCACCGGCAACGATCAGGCAGGCAAGCAGCCTGCGCATCGTGAGGGGCTCCCCGAGCAGCATCGCGCCAATCAGGACCGCGAAGACAACGCTTGTTTCGCGAACGGCCGTGACCAGCCCCGCTGGCGCATAGGCATAGGCAACGACCACCAGACCATAGGCCAGCATGGCGACCACACCGCCAGCAGCAGCCTTCCAGGTCAAGGGAGACCTCAGGTCGATCACCAGACCCTTTCGGGTCACGGCGAAGGCAAGAGTGATCATGATGCCGAAGAGAAAAAGCACCCAGATTGCATAGGCGATCGGTTGTTCGACCAATCGGACGCCCTGTGAGTCGACGGTCGAGTAACAGGCGATAATCAGGCCCGTGGTCAGCGCGAAGAGGATGGACGACGTCGCCGCGCGGGTCTTCCCCAGCAACAGGCTCATGATGCCCGCGGCGATCAGCACGACGCCGAGTGTCTGCCAGGGTCCCAGCAGCTCACCGAAGAAGAGAAAGCCACCCAGGGTCACCAGAAGCGGCACGGTGCCGCGCACGATCGGGTACACCTGACCGAGCTCTCCGTGGCGATAGGCTGCAACCAGGAACAGGCTGTAGCCGACCTGAAGGCCGGCCGAGAGCAGGATATAGGGCCACGCGGCCGATGCCGGGACTGGCAGCATGAAGAGAAGGGGCAAGCAGATCACGCTTCCCGCAAGGCTCATCACCGTAATCGACCAGAGCCGGTCAGCGCCCGTTCGCAGGAAGGCGTTCCAGCTTGCATGCAGGATGGCGGCGATGAGTGCCAGACCGACGGCAACGGCACTCACGACCGCGGCTCGCGGGGCGTGACTTCAAATTCAGTGATCTTCATGGGGAAACCCGCAGGCGGTATGTGACAGTTTTATGACATCGCGACGATAGCCGCTTCGAAGGCCATTGCAACGGGGCAGACAAAAAAGAAGCCGCCCGCTTTGCAGCGGACGGCAGAGATGAATTCAAGGATTGCGAAAGCTTACTGCCAGTCGCGGATATCGACGAAATGGCCGGCAACGGCAGCCGCAGCAGCCATGGCAGGCGACACCAGATGCGTACGGCCCTTGAAGCCTTGGCGGCCTTCAAAGTTGCGGTTCGAGGTGGAAGCGCAACGCTCACCCGGCTTCAGACGGTCATCGTTCATTGCGAGACACATCGAGCAGCCAGGCTCGCGCCAGTCGAAGCCGGCAGCCTTGAAGATCTTGTCCAGGCCCTCGGCTTCCGCCTGTTCCTTGACGAGACCGGAGCCCGGTACGATCATCGCCGAGACGGTCGAGGCAACGGTCTTGCCCTCGACGACCTTGGCCACTTCGCGCAGGTCCTCGATCCGGCCATTGGTGCAGGATCCGATGAAGACGCGGTCCACGGGGATATCGGTGATCTTGGTGCCCGGCTTCAGCCCCATGTAATCGAGCGCGCGCCACTTGGAGGTGCGCTTGTTTTCGTCCTGGATCTCATCCGGGTTCGGCACCACACCCTGAACCGAGATGACATCTTCCGGCGAAGAACCCCAGGAAACGATCGGCGGCAGCTTGGCGGCATCGAGCACGACGACGCGATCGTAATGCGCGCCTTCGTCGGTGTGCAGGGTCTTCCAGTAGGCAATCGCCTGCTCAAGGTGTTCGCCCTTCGGCGCGCGCGGCTTGCCCTTGATATATCCGAAGGTCTTTTCATCAGGCGCGATCAAGCCGGCGCGGGCGCCCCCCTCGATCGTCATGTTGCAGATGGTCATGCGACCTTCCATCGACAGTGCGCGAATGGCTTCGCCGGCAAACTCGATGACGTGGCCAGTACCGCCGGCCGTGCCGATCTCGCCGATGATCGCGAGGATGATGTCCTTGGCAGTGACATGATCAGGCAGCACGCCATCGACACGCACCAGCATGTTCTTGGCCTTCTTCTGGATCAGCGTCTGGGTGGCGAGAACGTGCTCGACTTCAGACGTACCGATACCATGGGCCAGCGCGCCGAAGGCGCCATGCGTCGAGGTGTGGCTGTCACCGCAGACGATGGTCATGCCGGGCAGCGTGAAGCCCTGTTCCGGGCCGACGATGTGCACGATGCCCTGGCGCTTGTCGGAGGCCGAATAATATTCGACGCCGAATTCGGCAGCATTGGTGGCCAGCGCCTCGACCTGGATGCGGCTTTCCTCGTTCTTGATGCCGAGGTGGCGATCCGGCGAGGTCGGAACGTTGTGGTCGACAACGGCCAGCGTCTTTTCCGGAGCGCGAACCTTGCGACCGGCCATGCGCAGACCTTCAAAGGCCTGCGGTGACGTCACTTCATGGACGAGGTGACGGTCGATGTAGAGAAGACAGGTGCCATCGTCCTGCTGATCGACGACGTGGTCGTCCCAGATCTTGTCGTAAAGGGTGCGGGGTGCGCTCATGGATGTGTTCCGTCCAGACTGAGGATAAGGAAATTCTTGGTTTTTTGAAGGAGCCGTCAATGCCGCAAAAGCGGCGGATCGCAGTCAGCCTCGAAGGCTGGCGAGTGCGCCGGAAATGCGCGCAAAAAACCGTGCCGGCAGGCGCTTGTGGTCCTGCAGCACGATGAACTGACTTCCGAGGCATCCGAATTTCGATCCCATGGGCGGCGTCATACCAGTTTTCCAGATCATCGGCAATTGTTTCGGGCGTTATGTGACATCCCGTTGTCATGAAGCAGTCGTGCAAGCATGCTTGATCTTCGTCAGTATTCGCACGCCCTATGGGAAACCGCGCCATGAACGAAGAAATCCACCGCATCAAAGCCGAACTTCTCGACAGCTTCGACGAAGAGCTGGAGCAGCAAATGGACGAAGACCGGCTCGACCAGCTGGTCGCCGACGGCATGTCAGAGCCCATGATCGACCGGAAGATCTACTTCCGCGAACTCTTCCGGCTGCAACATGAATTGGTGCGCCTGCAGGATTGGGTTCAGTACAAGAAACTGAAGATGGTCGTGCTTTTCGAAGGGCGCGACTCGGCCGGCAAAGGTGGTGCGATCAAGCGAGTGACCCAGCGGCTCAACCCACGTGTATGCCGGGTCGTCGCGCTGCCTGCACCAACGGAGCGCGAGCGCAGCCAATGGTACTTCCAGCGCTATGCACAGCATCTGCCGACAGCCGGCGAAATGGTCCTGTTCGACCGCTCCTGGTACAATCGTGCGGGCGTCGAGCGTGTCATGGGCTTCTGTACGCCGGACGAGCTGGAAGAGTTTTTCCGCTCCGTACCGGAATTCGAGCGTATGCTGGTGCGCTCCGGGATCATCCTTGTGAAGTACTGGTTCTCGATCACAGATGAGGAGCAGGAATTCCGCTTCCGCATGCGCATCAACGATCCCTTGAAGCAGTGGAAGCTGTCACCGATGGATCTTGAGAGCCGCGTCCATTGGGAAGCCTACACGCGTGCCAAGGAAGAGATGCTTGAGCGGACCCACATTCCCGAAGCGCCATGGTGGGTGGTCCAGGCGGTCGACAAGAAGAAGGCGCGGCTGAACATGATCGCGCATCTCCTGTCGCAGGTCCCCTATGAAAACGTGCCGAAGGAAACTGTGGAGCTTCCGGCCAGAGTCCGCAACGCCGACTACATCCGTCACCCGGTTCCGCCCGAGATGTATGTTCCCGAGCAGTACTGAGGTAGGGCCCTAGTCGCGCATGCGAGTGCGCATGCGCTTCTCGAAACCGCGAAGCAGGATGGACAGGCCGATCGTCAACACCAGATAGACATAGGCGACGATCGAATAGGTCTCGAAGAAGCGGAAGGAGCCGGAGGCATAAACCTTGCCCATCTGGGTGATATCGGCCACGCCGAGCACCGAGACGAGCGAGGAGTCTTTCACCATTGCAACGAAATCATTCGACAGGGGCGGAAAGATCACCCGGATTGCCTGAGGGAAGACCACCAGCCGGAAACGCTGGCTGCGGCTCAGCCCTAGTGCCTTCGCAGCCTCGATCTGCCCCTTGTCGATGGACTGGATTCCGGCCCTGAAGATCTCGGCGATGAAGGCGGAGTAGCCGATCATCAGCGCAATGATAGCTCGCCACATCAAGGAAACGTCGCGCACGACCATGGGCTCGAACAGGCCTGCATTGACCAGAGGACTGGCAAGCAGGTTGAACAGCGCGACAAAGGCCGGGGCGCCGACAAAGGCGATATAGAACAGCAGGACCAGGATCGGAATGCCGCGCACCACTTCGACATAGAAGCGAGCGACCTGCCGCAGGACCTGGCTGTCGGACATGCCGAGAAGGGCGATCAGAAGGCCAAGCGCCGTGGCGAGAAGAAATCCGACCAGCGTCACAAAGACCGTAACGCCAAGCCCTTTTACAACGGTATTGAAGACCTGGGCGTAGAGATCGCTGACGAAGATGACGAGACCGAGGGCAAGAGCCAACACGACGAAGGCGACCAGCCACCACGGCCGGTCGCCCTTCGGATCACCCTGGGGGAGGGTCTGGAACGCCATCAGCCGCTGACCTTTGGGACAGGGGCGGCCAAGGGGCTCATTCGCCCATCTTGTAGTCGAGGAACCACTTCTTGTTCAGGGCATCCAGCGTGCCGTCAGCCTTGAGGGCCGCGATGGCAGCATTGACCGGTGCCACGAGATCGGAGCCCTTCGGGAAGATGAAGCCGAAATCTTCAGTGCCGAGCGGCTCGCCGACGATCTTGAGCGTACCGTTCGAGGCCGCAACATAACCGTTCCCGGCCGTGCTGTCGGTCAGGACAAGATCCACGTCGCCGGCCTTGAGGGCCTGCACGGTCGCACCGAAAGTCTCAAACAGTTTGATGCGCGGATTCTGTTCATTGCCATCAAGCACTTCGTAGACGGCCGTGTAGAAGGGGCTCGTACCCGGCTGCGCGCCGACGAGGCCGCTTTCAAGTGCGGCGAAGCTCTTGGCATCGGTAAAGCGGTTCTCATCGCCGCGCACCAGCATCAGCTGCTGCGAACGCATATAAGGCTCGGAGAAGTCGACCTTCTCCTTGCGATCATCCTTGATGGTGATGCCGGTCATACCGATATTGTACTGGTTGTCCGACACCGCCTGGATCATCGCATCCCAGGAGGTGTTCTGGTACTCCACCTTGAAATTCAGACGCTTGGCGATCTCGTTCATCGCATCATATTCCCAGCCGATCTGCTGTCCCGTCTTCGGATCGACGAATTGCAGCGGCGGATAGGCATTTTCCGTCACCACGACGACAGACTTGCCGCCGAGATCCGGCAGCGTCTCGGCATGAGCGGCAAAGGGCAGGAGCGCAAGGGTGGACAGACCGGCGAGCACAGCGCGGCGAAACAGCATGGAAATCTCCAAAAATTGTGGCAAGTCAGAGTGTCACATCTTGTTCCCTGCTGGCAAGGGACCAGCAGAAGCGTCGATCACACTCGTCATCTGGCACCTTTAGCAGACATGCGAGAGAGCGTGGTTCTGTATTCCAGACCAACACAGGAAAATCTGCCTCCTTTCAGACAACGGGCTTAGAACTTAAGTCTGGCGTAATAGAAGAAGAGGATGACAGCATGATCGGCAAAACAGCATATCTCGCAATGGCGCTCGGCCTGTTGGCGCCCCTCGCAACGTCCACCGCAGTCCAGGCGCAGGAAACAGTGGTAGCAGCTGCCGACAAGGAGGCGCTGTTCACCAGCCCGGACCCGGCTCTGAACGCCAACAAGCAGGTGGTCTATCACATCATGCGCGACCTGCTGGAGGCCGGTCACTGGGACAAGGCTGATCAGTTCCTCACCGAACGCTACCTGCAGCATAATCCCAACATCCCGTCGGGGCGCGATACCGTGGTGAATTTTTTCACGCAGGTGCTGAAGGTTGAGAAGAAGCCGATCCCGGACAAGTTGACGACACCGGTCGCCTTCGTGACAGCAGAAGGCGACCTCGTCACCGTTGCGATCGTTCGTGAGGAGAAAGACCCCAAGGATCCGGCCAAGACATATACGACCACCTGGTTTGACACCTGGCGCATCGTCGACGGCAAGGCCGATGAACATTGGGACTCGGCCGTCCGTCAGTAGAACAGCAATAGGCTGCGCCGATAGAACCGACGCAGCCTCATCGCTTATGCAACGGTTCAGAAACCCGCCGTCTTCGGATCCGGCCCGATGCGGGCCGCGGCATTGTCCAGCTTCCCAAGCATCTCCAGATCCTCTGCAGAAAGCTTGAAATCGAAGACCTTGAAGTTTTCGACGATGCGCGAAGGCGTCACCGATTTCGGGATAACGATCAGGCCGTTGTCGATATGCCAGCGAATGACGACCTGGGCCGGGGTGCGGCCCAGACGCTCCGCAATCTTCGCGATTTCCGGATGGGTCAAAAGCTTGCCCTGTCCAAGCGGGCTCCAGGATTGCGTTGCGATCTTGTGCTTCTCGTGGAAGGCCCGCGCCTCCCGCTGCTGGAAGTCAGGATGTAGCTCAATCTGGTTGAGCACGGGGACCACACCGGTCTCTGCAACAATTCGCTCGATATGCTCGGGGTAGAAATTCGACACGCCAATCGACTTGGCCCTACCCTCATCCCGAAGTTTGACAAATGCCTTCCAGGTCTCGACGAAGAGGCCGCGATGGGCCGATGGCCAGTGGATCAGATAGAGGTCGACATAGTCGGTCCCCAGCCGCTTCAGGCTGGCGTCAAATGCCTTGAGCGTCTGATCGTAACCCTGGTCATTGTTCCAGAGTTTCGTGGTCAGAAAGATATCCTTGCGGTCGAGGCCCGAGCCGCGGATGCCCTCGCCGACGCCCTCTTCGTTCTCGTAAACGGCAGCCGTATCGACATGGCGATAGCCGGCGTCCAAGGCCGCCTTGACGGCCGGTGCCGCTTCATCGTTTGGGGTCTGCCAGACGCCAAGGCCGACCTGCGGGATCGTCCTGCCGTCGTTAAGGGTGATGATGGATTGTTCGGTCATGGATGAAATCTCCGGAAAATGAATGCGTGTGCGGTATGCTATGGCCCGAGGTTTGGCGGCAGCCTCCGGGAGACCATGATGGTCCGCACACTCGCCCCTTAGGTAGGCAGCGTAACGGGCATTGAAAGGCCGTCGGCGCGATTTGGTCGAGATCCGTCAGAGAACCTGAAGCCGGGTCCGCCGGTCGAGATAGGGTAGCAGGCGCTGCATGTCGCGCGGGCTGATGGCGACACACCCTTCTGTTGGCGCATAATCCGGGCGTGCAATGTGAAAGAAGATTGCCGAGCCGCAACCGCGTTTGCGCATCCGCATGTTCCAGTCCATCACCACGCAGACATCGTATAGCCGGTCCTGCCGCATGAGCGACTCGTGGCTAGCCTGAAATGGCGCTCGGACAGGTCGATTGTAGTTCGGGTCATCAGGGGCGTCACACCAGAGCAACGTCTCTTGTACACGCAGCAAAGGCAGGCCCGTATGCACAAAACGCATCCGGTCGCCGCGATGATAGGCAAAGCGCAGCGGCATGGTGGCGATCGGGGTTGCCCCGTCCCCTTCCCGCTTGCGGCTCGTGCGACCGCTTCGACCGATCGCCGCCGGCAGCCGGAGCGAACCGGCCTGCAGGATCGCCCGCCTCGGGTCACGCGGGGCAGCCCGCACGACAAGAGATTTGATCGGTTTCGCCTGACTTTCCCGCTGCTTGACCCGTTTGGTCACGACTTTTTGCCTTGTTCGTGAAGAATGTTGTATTCATAGCACTTCAATGCCCGTTCCAAAGGCTTACATGCCCTGCAGCGGAGCGACAAGTTTCGCCCGACGGACCACTCTGGAAGGATGACGAATGACGACGCGGACCATTCTGCTCGTGGATGATGACGATGATCTGAGACAGATCCTCGTCGAACAGCTCTCGCTCTACGAAGAGTTCTCGCTTCTTCAGGAGAGCAATGCCACCCGCGCCATGCAGACGGCAAAAACAGCCCAGGTGGACCTGATGATCATGGATGTGGGCTTGCCGGACATGGACGGCCGCGAAGCGGTTAAGCTGCTGCGCAAGGGCGGTTTCAAATCGCCGGTCATCATGCTGACTGGCCACGACACCGATTCAGACACCATCCTCGGGTTGGAAGCCGGTGCGAACGACTATGTCACCAAGCCTTTCCGTTTCGCAGTGCTGCTCGCCCGCATCCGCGCCCAGTTGCGCCAATTCGAACAGAGCGAAGACGCAACCTTCGGCGTCGGCCCCTATCTGTTCAAGCCGAGCCAGAAGCTGCTGACCACCGAGGACGGAAAGAAGATCCGCCTGACGGAAAAAGAGTCCGCGATCATCCGCTATCTCTATCGTGCGGGCCAGAAAGTCGTCACCCGCGACGTCTTGCTCGAAGAGGTCTGGGGTTACAATTCCGGCGTCACCACCCACACGCTCGAAACCCATGTCTACCGGCTTCGCCAGAAGATCGAGCGCGACCCCTCGAATGCCGAGATCCTGGTGACTGAAAACGGCGGCTACAAGATCGTCCCCTGAGGGATGCAGAACAACGCAATGACAGACGGGGATGAGGCTGGCCTGAGGGTCGTGTCCGTCCCCGTTTTGCGTTAGGACTGACCACAGGCACGACGGGCGCGCCGGCCCGGGGACGAATAGGGGACATACATGGCTCTCAGCGACGATATCGAGCTTCTCTCGGCGGTGCCGCTGTTTGCAGGCCTGGATACGGATCAGATCCGCCTGATTGCCTTCGGTGCAGAACATCGCCAGGTCGCCACGGGGCAGGCGCTGTTCCGGGAAAAATCACCTGCGGAATGTGCCTATGTCGTGGTGCGTGGCAAACTCGACCTCTATGTCATCGGCCGGGACGGCAAACCGAAGCTCGAAGCGAGCGTCGGGCCAGGCGTCATGCTCTCCGAATTGGCACTGGTCACCATGGTGGAGCGCAAATTTACCGCTGTCGCAGCGGAAGATGTTGATGCGATCCGGGTGACGCGTTCGCTCTTCCACCGGCTGCTCGAGGAGTACCCGGCCATGGCCCGCCATGTGGAAACCCGTATCCGCAAGTCGCTGGGCGACCTGATGGATGGCTCGGCTGCTCTGGCGCCAAAGTTTACTTGAACAGCCGGCTATTCGGTATCGAAATAAGCGGTAACAGGGACATGGTCCGACGGCTGGTTCCAACCGCGCGCTTCCTTCAGGATGTCGATCCGCGACAGAAGGGGCGACAGATCGGCTGAAGACCAGATGTGGTCGAGGCGACGGCCACGGTCCGCGGCGGCCCAGTCCTTCGCGCGATAGCTCCACCAAGTGTAGAGCTTTTCAGACGCCGGCACATGCTGGCGCATCAGATCGACCCAAGCGCCTTGACGCATCACGTCCGTCAGACCTTCGGTCTCCACCGGCGTATGGCTGACAATCTTGAGCATCTGCTTGTGCGACCAGACGTCGTGTTCGAGCGGCGCGATGTTGAGATCGCCGACGAGGATTGCGCCCGTTCCCGGCTCCGCCTCAGCCGAAAGCGCCTTCATCTCCCCGATAAAATCCAGCTTGTGACCGAATTTCGGATTGATTTCGCGGTTCGGCTCGTCACCGCCTGCGGGCACATAGAAGTTATGGAGCCGAATGCGCCGGCCAGCCCATTCGAAAATTGCGGAAATGTGTCGGCTGTCGCCAACACCGCAATAGTCCTGTCGGTGATCCTCCGTCAGCGGCAGCTTCGAGCAGATTGCCACCCCATGATAGCCCTTCTGGCCATGGATCACGATGTTCGAGTAACCCAATGCCGCGATCTGCTCCACGGGAAACTGGTCGTTCTGGCATTTGATTTCCTGCAGGCACAGGATGTCCGGGTTCACCCGGGTCAGGAAGTCCTCGACGATCGGCAGGCGCAGCCGCACGGAATTGATGTTCCAGGTGGTAACAGCTAGTTTCATGGGGCGCCTGTATTCGTCGGTTACCTCTGCGTCTTATGGCAAAAGCGCGGAGCTGAACAGAAAAAGGCGGCACAGGTCTCTGCCCGCACCGCCTTCTCCACAACTCTGCGTCGCCTTGAGGCTCAACCGCCGCCACGCGTCTGGCTATGCACCTCGGCATAGGGGATCTCGAACACGGACGGATCGAGCTGGACGCCATTCTGGACGTTGAAGATCATCACCGACGTATCCTTCTTCTGGACGTCCGTGATCGTCCACTGTCTCAAATCGAAGCTCTTCGGGTCGAACATCAAGGTGATGGTCGAGTCTCCGAAGATCGTCCGGTCGCCCAGGACGATCGTGGTCAGATCCGCCTCTTCCTTAACGTCGCGCACGAGCTTGTTTCCGAGATCGATCCTCTCGGCCAGCAAGAGGCTGAGCGGAGTCTTGGACAGCGGATAGAGATCCCAGGTCTTCAGCTTCGTATTGCCGATCACGACATTCTTGCCATCAGAGATGACGCGCATCGGGGACGGTTTCTCGTAGTTGAAACGCAGCTTGCCCGGACGCTCGATAAAGAATTTGCCACCTGTCTGTTCGCCACGCGGACCGAACTGGACGAATTCGCCCATCATTGTCTTCACGCTGGAAAAGTGGTCGGCAATCTGCTGGGCCGCGTTGCTTGCCGCAAGGCCCGGAAACGGCAAAGCCGCACATGCCATGAAAGCGGCGGTTCCGAGCACGAACTGGCGACGGCTGGCCAGCACCGCCATTCCGGCATCGCCTTCAGTTTTGTCAATCATGCGATACTCCTTCATATGCTCACGGTCTTGCCGAAAAAGGCGGCGGCTTCATGGCCGCGACGATTACCACCGCTGCGGCAACTCGTCCGGCCTGCCCGTTGTTCCCTTAGGGAACGCTTCTCGGGATGCCATCATTCTTCTGTTGGCACGAGAATCTCACGTTTTCCCGCGTGATTTGCCGCCCCGATAATGCCCTCTTTTTCCATGCGCTCGATCAGCGATGCTGCACGGTTGTAGCCAATGCCGAGGCGACGCTGGACATAGGACGTCGAGGCTTTGCCGTCTCGAAGCACAATGGCGACAGCCTGGTCGTAAGGGTCGTCCGAATCCGCCAGGTTACTCGTCCCCGCCGGCCCGCCGCCATCTTCGTCGTCGTCATCATCGATCGTGATGGCTTCCAGATACTGTGGCGATCCTTGCGTCTTGAGATAGGCTACGATTTCCTCGACCTCGTGGTCAGAGACGAAGGGGCCGTGGACGCGCTGGATGCGGCCGCCACCGGCCATGTAGAGCATGTCGCCCATGCCGAGCAGCTGTTCTGCGCCCTGCTCACCCAGGATCGTGCGGCTGTCAATCTTCGATGTCACCTGGAAGGAGATGCGCGTCGGGAAGTTGGCCTTAATCGTACCGGTAATGACGTCGACGGACGGACGTTGTGTTGCCATGATCACGTGGATGCCGGCTGCACGAGCCATCTGGGCAAGCCGCTGCACAGCACCTTCGATATCCTTGCCCGCGACCATCATCAGGTCGGCCATTTCGTCGATGATCACGACGATATATGGGATCGGCTGCAGGTCGAATTCTTCCGTCTCGTAGATCGCCTCGCCCGTCTGGCGGTCGAAGCCCGTCTGGACGGTGCGGGTCAGCACCTCGCCCTTCTCCTGCGCCTGCGCGACGCGGGCGTTGAAGCCATCGATGTTGCGCACCCCGATCTTCGACATCTTCTTGTAACGCTCTTCCATCTCGCGGACGGTCCATTTGAGCGCAACAACCGCCTTTTTCGGATCGGTCACGACCGGAGAGAGAAGATGCGGAATGCCATCATACACCGAGAGCTCAAGCATCTTCGGGTCGATCATGATCAGGCGGCACTGCTCCGGTGTCATCTTGTAGAGAAGCGACAGGATCATCGTATTGATCGCCACCGACTTGCCCGAGCCGGTGGTACCCGCGACGAGCAGATGCGGCATCTTGGCGAGGTCCGCCACTACAGGCTCACCGCCAATGGTCTTGCCGAGCGCCATGGCGAGCTTGGCCTTGTTGCCGTCGAAATCGCGGGAGCCGATCAGTTCACGCAGGTAAACCGTCTCACGGGTCTGATTCGGCAGTTCGATGCCGATCGCATTGCGCCCCGGCACGACTGCGACGCGGGCTGCAATCGCGCTCATTGAGCGGGCGATATCGTCGGCAAGCCCGATGACACGGGAGGATTTGATCCCGGGCGCCGGTTCCAGTTCGTAGAGTGTCACCACGGGGCCAGGACGGACATGAATGATCTCGCCCTTGACGCCGAAGTCGTCGAGCACGCCTTCGAGCAGACGCGCATTGTGTTCGAGCGCCTCGGCCGACAGCGTTGCATCACGCGTCACAGCGCGTGGCTCGGCCAGGAGGTGCACGGAGGGAAGCTGGAATCCATCTGGCTTCAACAGGGATCCCTGGGCATCACGCTCCATGCGGGCACCGGGTTTTGGTCGCGCAGCGGGAGCGGCGACCCGGGGGGAACCTGCTGATGCGCGGGATGCGGTGGCACCTTTCGCACGGTCATCGGGAAGAATGCCGGAGGGACGCGGCATGTCGTCGAGGTCGAAGTCATCATCTTCGTCGTCGAACGATCCGCTCGACATCGGCGGTGGGGATACGATGGATCGGCCGGCAGCCGCCCGAGGCGGAGCGCCATCAAGCACAGGCTCCACGCGATTGCCCAAGATGGAAGGCTTCGCACGCACCGGCTCGTTCAACGTTCCGAATTCGTCGTCATTGAAGTCATAGGGCTGATCAAAATCACGACGGTGACGATCGGCGGACTTGATGCCGAAAAGGCGGCGCATCCGGCCACGCACCAGATACCAGTTGTGGGTGAAGGCGCCGAGATAGACAGAGAAAGGCCCTTGATCCTCGTCGTCTTCCTCTTCGTCCAGCGGATTGTGCTGAACCTTCGCCTTCGGCGCAGTCTTTTCAAGTACAGCCTGCTGGTCAAGGGGCTCCGCTGGCTTGCCGAACATCCCCGAGGCAAACAACAGAAGCCACGCGGCCGGCAATGCCAGCATGGAGCCCAAAACCATGGCAAAGGTCGAGGTGGGGTACGCGCCGATGAAGAGAGCCGGGAAGCGCAGGATCAGGTCCCCGAGAACACCCCCGGTGCCGCTTGGCAGAGGCCAGGTCATTGGCGGCGGAAAGCAGCCGACGGCGGCCGCGGCCACCACCGCGCCGGCAAGCCAGGCGGCTATGCGCGCCGGAACGCGATGCAGTCGCCGACCGCCGATCAGGGCAAACGACCAGGCCAGCACGGGAAGGAGAGCAAGCAGGCTGCCGAGCCCGAAGAACTGCATCATCAGATCGGCAAACACCGCGCCGGACAGGCCAAGAATATTGGTCGGCGGGTTTTCCGTCGCATAGGAAAGGCTGGGGTCGGACACATTCCAGGTGGCGAGCGCTGCCACCGCCAGGACCAGCGCCAGAAACAGAGCAAAGCCGAGCAAGGCGAACAGCTGCCGAAACAGGAATGCGGTAAATGCAAATCGGGTCGGATGATCCGGAAGCGCTGTCGAATGGCCTCTGCTCATGGGTCTCGATGTCCGTCCTGTTGGCGTGCACGCCTCGGATGCTGCAGGCGCGCAGCACCGTCATGGCCAGTCCCCACCCTAAGGCACCGAGGGTTAATGGCGCATTAACCATGGCCCATCGACCCAATGCGAGCCGGCTGAAATGCAAAACGCCCGGGCTTGAGGCCCGGGCGCTGTCGCTTGAGGATCGTCAGATCGTTGATCAGCTATGGTAGGCTGCTTCGCCATGCGAAGCGAGGTCAAGACCTTCGCGCTCGGCCTCGACCGGGACGCGCAGACCGACAACCACGTCGACGATCTTGTAGAGGATGATCGAGCCGATACCGCACCACAGGATGGTGACGACGACGGCCTTGACCTGGGTGACGAACTGCCCGCCCATGGTTACGCCTTCAGCATAGCCGATGCCGCCCAGCGACGCCGAAGCGAAGATGCCGGTGGCGAGTGCGCCGAAGAGACCGCCGATGCCGTGCACGCCGAAGACGTCGGCGCTGTCGTCATAGCCAAACTTGTTCTTAACAACGGCAATGAAGAAGTAGCACAGCGGCGAGACCATCAGGCCCATGACGATGGCACCCATCGGGCCGGCGATGCCGGCAGCCGGGGTAATGGCAACCAGGCCAGCGATCATGCCCGAAGCGGCGCCAAGCATGGAGGCCTTGCCGCGAGTGAAGGCTTCGACCAGAACCCACGACACGACAGCAGCGGCAGTCGCAATGAAGGTGTTGACAGTGGCGAGCATTGCACCGCCCGAGGCTTCGAGGTTGGAACCGGCATTGAAGCCGAACCAGCCGACCCAGAGCATGGCAGCACCGACAAGCGTCAGCGTCATCGAATGCGGAGCCATCATGTCCTTGCCGTAGCCGGTACGCTTGCCGACCATGATCGCACCGATCAGACCAGCAACGCCGGCATTGATGTGAACGACGGTACCGCCGGCGAAATCAAGCGCGCCCCAGCCGAAGATCAGGCCATTGGCATCCCAGACCATGTGGGCGATCGGGAAATAGACGACGGTGACCCAGAGCAGGCAGAAGAGCACCGCAGCCGAGAACTTGATGCGCTCAGCAAATGCACCGACGATCAGGGCGGGTGTGATGGCCGCAAAGGTCATCTGGAACAGCATGAAGATGTATTCCGGGATAACGGCATCCGAGAATGTCGCTGCCGTGCTGTCCGGAGTTACGCCGGCGAGGAACAGCTTGGAGAAGCCGCCAAAATAGGCGTTTGTCGAGCCACCAAAGGCAAAGGAGTAACCGTAGATGACCCAGGCGAGCATAATTGCAGAGCCGATGACTGTGCACTGCATGAGCACGGACAGCATGTTCTTGGCGCGAACAAGGCCGCCGTAAAAGAGGGCGAGACCCGGGATCAGCATGAACAGAACCAGGATGGTGCACAGGAACATGAAGGCGGTATCGCCCTTGTTCGGAACCGGCGCGGCAGCGACTGCTTCGGCAGCAGCAGGTGCAGCTTCCTGCGCGAAGGCGATGACCGGCGCCAGCAAGGCTGCCGACGCGGCGCCAAGGCGCACGAGATTAGAATTCAACTTGGCAAATGACATCAGTAACAACTCCCCTAACAGCCGTTCTTACAGAGCTTCGGTATTGGTTTCGCCGGTGCGGATACGCACGGCCTGATCGATCGAGTAGACAAAGATCTTGCCGTCGCCGATCTGTCCGGTCTTGGCGGAGGAAGCAATCGCTTCGACAGCCTTGTCCGCCAGTTCGGATGAGACAGCGATCTCGATCTTCAGTTTCGGCAGAAAGCTCACGGCGTATTCGGTGCCGCGGTAGATTTCGGTATGTCCCTTCTGGCGACCGTAACCCTTGACTTCCGTCACAGTCAGGCCCTGGATCCCCACAGCCGTCAGAGCTTCGCGCACCTCGTCCAGTTTGAACGGCTTGATGATAGCCATCACAATCTTCATCTGGTTTCCCATCCTTTGCTTGTCCTCGGCTCGGAGCCGACTCTCCTTGCCGCTGGCAGGAACTGTTTCGCTAGCGACCAGTCCTGCACATTCAAATCGTGTGCCAGTTTCGTGACGTCGCGTAAATGATTGAAAAGTAAAGACTTTGTAAAGCGCACCTAATAAACGGGCATATGAATGCGCAATGTGCGCATAAAAATTATGCAACTTTGAAAAATTGATGACAATTTAGTCATTTGCACGTTTCCAAATCAGCCCCCCTTTCGCGCACCGGGTCGGTCAGCACGCGATGACTTGATGCCGGGCGCGCCCCGGACACCCGCTGATCGCGGGCCGCTCTGCGTTTGAAGTGCCCAGTTGTCGGAACAGTGGCGCTTAGCCCATACACGACACGTCGTCGGTTCCTGCCTGCATCGGATTCTAGAGACTCGTTTTGCGCTTGAGGTGAGTGGTGTATACCTCTGCGCTACGGTGCTTTGGCGCATATGCGACCGGACAGAGGAAGACATCTTGACCTATCTTCATTCGATGGTGGCCCGCATTGAGGGCATCAGACCCGTCTCGCCCGAGCGATGGCGGGCGTTCGATGGGGCGGTAGGGGTCTACTGGGATGCCGAAGGGCAGGCGGGAGCGGAGGGCTACTACCTTTCGCCCGATCCCAGGATCGTCGTGTTTTTCAACGACGTCTCCAGCCGCATCAGGGTCGCGAGCCGGGAAAATTCACTCGGGCGTGACGACAGGCCGATGACGCGGGCAATCTATGTGCCCGCAGGCGTGCCGCTATGGACCCGGTTCAATGGCACCCATCGGTTTTCGCATCTCGATCTACACATTCACCAGGATCGGCTCCTGCGAACGCTAGCCCCCTCCCTCGGCAGTTCGAAGGCGCGAGCCATCGTCAAGCGGCCCGTCGAACTGCAGGATCCGGGACCTGTCGAAACCCTGGCCGGTCTTGTGGTCGACGAGATTTCCCAGCCAAGCCGGCATGCATTATTTGCCGAAAATCTCGTCGGCAGCATCGCAACCGCGCTTCTCGACCTGTCCACCGAGGATCCCCAAGACCAAAACGGGCGATTGACCCAGGCGCAGATGAATAAACTCATCGCGCGTGTCGCCCTTCAGGGCGAGCGCCCAATGGCCGTGGCGGAAATGGCGGAGACGGTAGGATTGTCCGAAAGCTGGTTTGCGACGGTTTTCCGCCAGACGACCGGGAAGAGCCCGCTGCAATGGCAACTCGGCCGGCGCGTCGACGCTGCCCGAAGCCTGCTGTCGGACAGTGAGCTCAGCATTGCCGAAATCGCCGCCCAACTGGGCTTCTCCGATCAGGCACATCTCACCAAGGTCTTCAGACACGTGGCCGGTGAAACACCGGCGGCCTGGCGGCGTTTCAACCGAATAGGCTAACTTGGAGCCCCCTTGGGTTTTGCCAAGGGGCCGCTTTATCACCAGGTCTGCCGGATAGTCGCGTAAACTGCGCGCCCGGGATTATAGTAGTAGGCGCCGCCATCATTGTTTGCGATGTGCTTTTCGTCAAACACATTGCTGACATTGAGCTGGAATGTCGTGTTCTCCTTGATGTCGTAGGAGAAGGAAGCGTCGAACACCACAGCCCCGTCCGATTTGCGGGTATTGTCGTTGTTGAAGTAGTAGGAGCCGATGTAGCGGGCGCCGACCCCGAAGGTCATGTCGCCGCGAGCACCATCACCATCAAGGGTGTAGGTTCCCCAGACCGAGGCCATGTGTTCCGGCACCTGGGCAAATCGGTTGCCGTCGACAGATGCGCTGGTGGTATCGGAATCCACTATTTTTGAGTTGATGTAGCTGTAGGCGGCGATCACTTCGACATTGGAGGTCACCTCGAACTTGCCTTCCAGATCAAGGCCGCGGTGGCGAACCTTTTCAACGGTAGACGCCAGATAGAACGGACCTTCGGAAACCGTGATATTTTCCAGCGTCAGGTCATAAACCGAGGCAGTGAACATGCCGGGGAACGCGTCAGGCTGGTATTTGACACCGACCTCGTATTGCGTTCCATAAACCGGTTCATTCCCCGTGCTCGGCGGCGCCACGGATTCGGCGTAACTGGCATAGGCGGCAAGTTCTTCAGTGAGCTTGTAGCTCAGACCGAGACGCTTGCTCAGCTCGCTGTAGTCGCCGCGCGTGGTGGTGTTTGTGGTGAGGTCTGTTTCCTCAAGATCCAGCCAATCATTGCGCAAGCCAACGCTCGCGGTAAGCCGGTCAGAGAAAATCAAATCCTGCTGCAGATAAATTGCTTTGGCCGACTGATCGTTTGTTTTGCGGGTGGAGGGAGTAATCGCGCTAGGAAGTCCGGAATACACGGGGTTTTCCCAGTCTATTTCCGTACCGGCTCCCCAAAGCCAGCCCGACTCGTTTGAGGAGTTCAAGCTGTTGTAGTCAATGCCGGCCAGGGTGCGGCTTTCGACCTGGTCGAAGTTTGCCTCGTAGAGCAGATGCGCATCGGTCACGAACTGCTCGTTGGAACCCTCTCCTTCAGTGAAATATCGATCCGCCAATGTGTCTGAAGTGTCCGAGGCACCATCGGAATCGAAAATAAACGCAAACCCTGTCTTGCGATTGAGCTTGCTGTAGCGAGCATTGGACCCGAACTGCAAACCATTGCCAAAGTCATGATCGAACATGACGTTGAACGTGTTTCGGTTGGTTTCATCATAATTGAAGTCGGGCTCGCCGAAGAAGCGGTCTCGGTCGAAATCGGTATACAGCGGATGGCCGCCGCCGCTCGGGGTTGCGTCGCGATCGAGGTGATCGAAGACGGCCGTCAGGCTGGTCATATCGGTCGGTCGCCAGGTCAGGCCGGCCTGGATGAAGTTCTCGTCATTCTGCGAGAAATCATATTCTCCGTCCGCCCGCTGGACCTTGCCCGTCAGTCGATAGGAAAGGGTATCGTCCTCGGTCAGATTGTCACCGAAATCAAAGCCTGTTTCCTTATGTGCGAAGGAGCCGGTCGTGCCGTAGACTTCGCCAAACTTCTCGCTGCGCGGGGTCTTGGTGACATAGTTGATGGCACCACCCGGGTCGGAAACACCGTAGCCGGTGGAATTCGCACCCTTCAGGACTTCGAGACGCTCGAATGCATAAGGCTCTTCCTTCACGCCCAGCCACGTACGCCCAATCGCCAATCCATCGCGATAGGTGAAAGGCGAAAAGCCGCGAATTGTGATATAGTCGTAGCGGTCGTCCGACCCGTAATAATCTGTCGTGACGCCTGCCGTATACTGGACAACCTTTTCCACCGAGTCGGCGCCGCGCTGCTCAATCTCTTTCGAGGTGATGACGGATACGGTCGCAGGCGTCGTGAGGATTTCACCGGGCATTTTGCCCACGGCAGTCGATTCCGTCGCAACAACCGTTTTCGAATCGGCTTCGCCCTGCGTCTTCCCATCGACGGTGATGGTTTGCAGAACTGTGGACTCGTCCGCATTGGCGGTCGCGTCTTGCGCCATTGCCAGCAGCGGACTGAATGCGCCGACTGCCGTGCAGGCGAGCAGGACGGCCGTCCGATGACGGAAGAAGGAATGACCCGCGCGTGCGGCATGTCGTGCAATATGCATTGTTCAATCCGAAACTAGGTTACGACGGCAACGATTACGGATTTGCAGCCGCCGACCATCCACGTCCGAAGCCCCTGGCAACCGGACATGCTTGAAGCTCGATCGCAGCGCTTGCGAAATCCCACCGTGACCGGCAGATAACTGGATTGTGTTTGTCAGGTATTGTAACTTTTCCTGGATTTGTAGAAAAGCCCGGAAAGTTCGGGGGCTCACCAGCCGCCTCCCGTCGGAGCGCTTGACCTCTGTGCATGAAGCTGAGAATTAAAGTCAACTTAATCTTGCAAAAGAGTAGACATATGCATTTGTGGCGCCTGGCGCTGGTGTCGACCGTGCTGCTTCCCTTGGTCCAGGGCATCGCGAGGGCAGACGATCAGACTGCCTATCCGATCACTATCGGCCACGCTCTCGGGAAGACCGAGATTGCGGCGAAGCCCAAACGGGTGGCGACGGTCGCCTGGGCCAATCATGAGGTACCACTGGCCCTCGGCATCGTACCTGTCGGCATGGCGGCCGCCAATTTCGGCGATGACGATGGCGATGGCCTGTTGCCATGGGTATCGGAACGGCTGGAGGCTCTCGGTGGAGCGGCATCGGTCCTGTTCGACGAGGGGGACGGCGTCGACTTCGAAGCCGTCGCGGAGACGGAGCCCGATGTGATACTCGCCGCGTATTCCGGCCTGACACAGGCAGAATACGACACGCTGAGCCAGATCGCCCCTGTCGTGGCCTATCCCCAGGCGCCCTGGTCAACGGATTGGCGTGAGACGATAAGGCTGGACAGCGCCGGCATCGGAATGGCCGAAGAGGGAGAAGCACTGATTTCCGAGATCGAGGCCAAGATCGCCGCCGAAGTCGCAAAATTTCCCGAACTGCGCGGAAAGAAGGCGATGTTCATCACGCATCTCGATGCCAACGATCTCAGCGTCGTCAATTTCTATACGACACAGGATACGCGCGTACGCTTCTTTCAGGACCTGGGACTGGGCATGCCGAAAAGCGTCGTCGACGCTTCGGTGACGGGCAGCTTTGCCGGTTCGATCAGTGCCGAACAAGTGGATTCGTTCGATGATGTCGACATCGTGGTCACCTATGGAGATGACAACCTTCTGGCAGCCATGAAGGCCAATCCGCTGCTCGCTCATATGCCGGCCGTGGCGCATGATGCCGTCGTCATGCTCGGCCGCGATCCGATCGGCACCGCAGCAAACCCGACTCCCCTGTCGATCAGTTGGGTTCTGAAGGACTATGTCGCCTTGCTCGCTGCCGCCGCCCGCAAAACGCCATGACCACGGGCTTTACGATCCATCGGCGGGACAGGCCACGGCCCGTGACCTCAGCCAGCAGCCGTCTCTTCTGGCTTTCGGTCATCATCGCCGCATTGTTCATTCTCTCGCTGGCCTCGCTTTCGATCGGCACGCGCGTTGTCGATTGGGTAGATATTGTCGCCGCCCTGCGCGGCAACGTGACGAGTATCGGAGAGGCCGCCGCCTCTGCACGAATCCCGCGCACACTGCTGGCGATCGTCGCCGGTGGCTCGCTCGGCCTTGCCGGTGCCGTCATGCAGGGCGTGACTCGCAATCCGCTGGCGGATTCCGGTCTCCTGGGTGTCAACATCGGCGCCTCGCTAGCCGTGGTCGTCGGTGTCGCCTGGTTCGGCATCAGCTCGTCTGATGCCTATATCTGGGCGGCAATCGCGGGTGCCGGCGCCACAGCGGTCTTCGTCTATGTCATTGGCTCCCTTGGCAGGGATGGCGCGACGCCGCTGAAACTGGCCCTGGCGGGTGCCGCAACCTCCATCGCCTTCGCCTCCCTGGTGACAGCGGTTATTTTGCCGAGGGGCGACATCGCCGGCGGCATCCGGTCCTGGCAGGTCGGCGGCGTCGGCGGGGCGACTTTCGAGCGAATCCTGCCAGCCCTGCCATTCCTTGCCGTCGGGCTTCTTCTCAGCCTCGCCTCTGCCCGCAAGCTCAATTCTCTGGCCTTGGGCGACGAACTCGCAGCGGGGCTGGGAGAGCGTGTGGCCTGGGCCCGGGCCATGGCGTCTCTTGGCGCCGTCTTCCTATGCGGCGCAACGACGGCCGTCTGCGGTCCGATCGGCTTTGTCGGGCTTGTGGTGCCGCATGCATGCCGGCTCGTCGTCGGCGTGGATCATCGCTGGCTTCTGCCCGTCTCCGCGCTGTCCGGAGCCGCCCTCTTGCTGGCAGCCGATATCCTGGGACGCATCGCAGCGCGTCCGTCGGAAATCGATGTCGGGATTGTCACGGCCTTGATCGGCGGTCCGTTCTTCATCTGGATCATCAGACGCCAGAAGGTGCGGGAGCTGTGAGCATTGTGACCTATACGGCAGGGCAAAACACCGCTCGGCGCAAGCGACATGGGCGGAGGCAGCTGCGCTTGAAAGTCGCTCTGCTCGCACTTGCCGTGATCGCCTTCGGCTGCACCCTGACGATCGGCAGATCGATCGTGCCTCCCGGTGACGTACTGCGCGTCATCCTGGGCGAGAATGTTGCCGGGGCCTCGTTCACTGTCGGACAACTCCGTCTGCCGCGGGCGATCCTGGCCATGCTCGCCGGGGCAAGTTTCGGCATGGCAGGCGCCGCATTCCAGGTGATGCTGCGCAATCCGCTGGCCAGTCCTGACATCATCGGCATCAGTTCCGGTGCCAGTGCCGCGGCCGTTTTTGCCATCGTCATTCTCGGTTTGGATGGGATTGCCGTCTCTCTCCTTGCCGTCATCTTCGGCCTTGGCACGGCCCTGTTGGTATACGGATTATCCTCGCGCCAAGGAGTTGCGGGTCCAAGGCTGATCCTCGTTGGGATAGCCGTCTCTGCCATGCTGGAAAGCATTGTCGCCTATGTTCTCGCCCGCGCGCCGTCCTGGAACCTGCAGGAAGCATTGCGATGGCTGACGGGCAGCCTCAATGGCGCGACGCTGGAGCAATCGCTACCGCTTGTGGGCGCCCTGGTTCTGCTAGGCGGAATTCTCGCTTGCTGCGGTCGAAATCTGGAGACCCTCAGCCTCGGCGACGATGCGGCATCGGCGCTTGGCGTGCCCGTTGCCACCACGCGCATTCTCGTCATCATTTGCGCCGTCGGACTGATCTCGATCGCCAGTGCCGTGACGGGACCGATCGCCTTCGTCGCTTTCCTGGCCGGGCCGATCGCCCATCGAATCAGCGGAGCTACCGGCTCGCCCCTCGTCCCTGCAGCCCTCGTCGGCGCACTGCTCGTACTGGTTGGAGACTTCGTCGGGCAGGTACTTTTGCCGAGCCGTTATCCGGTCGGCGTCGTCACGGGCGCCCTCGGTGCGCCCTATCTCATCTACCTGATCGTTAGGACCAACCGAAAAGGAGGTGCCGTGTGACCGCGCATTCCCTCGTCGCGACCAGGCTTTCCGTTGGCTATGGTGATTCGCTGATCCTCGACGCTCTTGATCTCGCTATACCGTCAGGCCGGATCACCGCGATTGTCGGCGCCAATGCCTGCGGAAAATCGACGCTCCTACGCGCCCTTTCCCGATTGCTGTTGCCGAAGTCAGGGCAGGTGCTGCTCGATGGCAAATCCATCCATGCCCGCCCCACCCGGGAACTTGCACGCCAGCTTGGGCTTCTGCCGCAATCGCCCGTGGCACCAGAAGGGATTACCGTTGCGGACCTCGTGGGTCGCGGTCGGCATCCGCATCATGGCCTCTTTGCCCGCTGGACACTGTCCGACGACGAAGCCGTTGCGGAAGCGCTCAACGTGACGAAGACGGCAGACCTGGCGGAGAGGCCAATCGATGAACTGTCCGGCGGGCAACGCCAGCGAGTCTGGATCGCGATGGCACTCGCCCAGAAGACGGACATTCTGTTGCTGGACGAACCGACGACATTCCTCGACATCAGCCATCAGGTCGAAGTGCTGGATCTCCTCGTTGATCTGAACAGGACGCGAGGCACGACGATCGTGATGGTGCTGCACGACCTCAATCTGGCCGCGCGCTATGCAGACCATCTGGTCGCCATGATCGACGGCACGCCCCATGCCGAGGGCATTCCGGAAACGGTTCTCACGGAGGACATGGTCCGAACAGTTTTTGGCCTCGAAAGCAGGATCATCATCGATCCGACCTCGGGCCGGCCGATGATGCTGCCTATCGGGCGTCACCGTATGACGGCCACCGCTTTTACGAATGAGGATACCCAGCCATGAGCACGACCAGCACATTCACCCTTTCTGGCCAGGGACGCATAGATGATGCCGTGGCGATGCTGGATGAGATCTGCGAGCACTTTGTCGAGCATGCCGATGTCAAACGCGACGGTACCGCAGCTATTCTCGAAAGCGAGGAAGCCAAGGTAAATCTCGCCGCCGCCGATGATCGCTTGCTGATCGAGATCGCATGCGAAAGCGAAGAAGCCTTGCAGGCCGCGCGTGTGATGCTGGCCGAGCATCTGTTCTACTTCGCCGGCGATCAGCCTTTCGAACTCACCTGGGCAAACTCGGCGCGCAGGGACCGCCCGACCAACCTGCATGAAGTAAGCGTTGTGTCTGCCTTCGATGTCACGCCGCGGATGCGCCGCCTGGTTCTGGCCTGCGAGGATGCCAGGCCCTTCATTGGCGGCGACATGCATGTCAGGGTTCTCGTGCCGCCTGCCGGTCGAGCACCGGTTTGGCCAGGAATTCAAGACGATGGAAGGATCGCCTGGCCAACAGGGGAGGACACGCTCCTGGTGCGTGTCTACACGATCCGGGCCGTCGACGAAGTGAATAGCCAGCTGTGGATTGACGTCCTGCAGCATCCCGTGCCGGGGATCGACACGCCTGGCGCCGACTTTGCGCGTGACGCCTATCCGGGTCAGAGACTTGCCCTGATGGGTCCGGGCGGCGGGGATCTTCCAAATGCCGAAATGCTCTTTCTCGCCGGCGATGAAACCGCCCTTCCTGCGATCGCGCGGATCGCGGCAGAGGTGCCTGCAGGCACGAAGATGAAGGCCATCATCGAAGTTGAAGACAGGGCGGAAGAACAACCGCTGCCGTCTGAGGGTACGATCGATATCGAATGGCTGCATCGGGCGACCTATCCGGCAGATGCAAAGGGCGTCCTGGCCAAGGCAATCTACGATGCATTGGAAGAGGTTGACGCGCAGACCTTCATTTGGGTCGCCTGCGAAAAGGCCGAGATCCGTGCCGTGCGCAAATTCCTCGCCCCGAAAAACCGCGATCGTAAGCAGCAATACCTCGCCTGGTATTGGGAGCGCACCTGACGGCCGCATTGGCCGTCCGGAGGTGATAGAGCCGAGCGACAAAGACGGACGAGGGTTGGCGATTGAAGCCCCTCGCCCGTCTTGAACGGAGCCTATTTTAGGCCTGACCTGGCTGGAGCCAGCACGAAATCGTGTTTCACCTCCCAGAAGGCGCCTTGGAACCCGTATTCAGCGGCACGGTCCGGCTCCTGCCGCTTGTCAAACCGCGCCAGCAGGCTCTCCTTGACGCCGAATACGGCATCCGAGTGGATGTAGGGATCGTCGGGATCGAAGATATGGGTAATGAGCGTCTCGAACCCATCGGCCTTGATGATGTAATGCAGATGGGCCGGCCGATAGGGATGGCGGCCCAGATGACCGAGCAGCTGGCCGACGGGGCCGTCGTCGGGGATGGGGTAGAATTTCGGCTTCACCGCTCGGAACCAGTAGTGCCCGTCCGGACCGGTGCGGAAGATGCCGCGCAGGTTGAAATCGGGCTGGATGCCCTTCTGCTGGACGTCGTAGAAGCCTTCATCATTCGCCTGCCAGACGTCGATCACGGCATTCTCTATCGGCTTGCCCTCGGTATCGAGAATGCGGCCTTCGATCACCATGTCCTCGCCCTTGGCATCGAGGCAGATATTGGCCCCCATCGGCAGTTCGGGAGCATCAGCAACGTGGAATGGGCCAAGCACGGTACTCTCGGAAGCACCAGACGGTTTGCGGTTGTTGATCGCATCAACCAGCATCGAGACGCCAAGCACGTCGGACAAGAGGATGAACTCCTGACGCCATTCGTTGCACATCTGGCCGGTGCGGGTGAGGAAGAGGATCGCCTCCATCCATTCATCCTGCGTCGGCTCAAGTTCCTTGACCGCTTCATGCAGCTTGCGGGTGATGACCTCCATCACCTGCTTCAGCCGCTCGTCCTTGGCATTGACGTTTCGCCCGGTGACAACCTCGACGGAGGTATCCTCGGTGAAATAGCCCTTTTCATGCGCTTCCATGATCGTTCCTCACCGGTCCAGGATGGTTTTCAGGACGCGCCGCAGCTCGCCTTCGGGGTCAGATGCCGCAGCTTCCGCACGCCAGGCGACGTGATGATCGGGACGAACCAGAAGCGCGCCGGAATCGCGGATCTCGCGGGCGCGGGCCCAATCGCCGGAGAAGTCCTGCCAGGTTTGGCGGGGGCCGATCTTGTGGACCGTGATCGGCAGGCCGAATTCCTTCGACAGTGACTTCGCGGCAGACACCCAGCCATCGCCGCCGATGCCAGTCAGCAGCGTAAAGGTGCCGTGGCCGGTCAAGTCGAGGCTCGAGACCTTCTCCCCATCAGGTCCGAAGAGCCAGACATGCGGCAGGCGGGCGCCGGGCCAGCTGGTCGGCTGGTGATGCAGCTCGGGATCCTTCTCGAAGGCCGGTTCCGGCTGGCCGTCGGTGACAACAGCACCCGACTTGTAGCGCTGGTTCATTTCCACGCCATGCGCGTCGAATTCGTAGACCTTGTTGGCAATCGCCTGACGGATCGCCTCACGCTGGCGCTCCGCATCGGCGGTGTCGTTGCAGCGGGCATCCATGTTTTCCTGCATCTTCACCGGGTCAACGGAATCGAGCAGGCCAAGGGCTTTGAAGATCGGACCAAATTCCTCGATCGACTTGTTGGCGCGGGTGACGATCTGCTTGGCGACCGGCGCGCGCTCGGCCTGGTAGCTGTCGAGCAGACCCATGCCGGCTTGACCGCGGATGACGGCGGCCAGCTTCCAGGCGAGGTTGAAGGCATCCTGGATCGAGGTGTTGGATCCCAAGCCGTTCGACGGCGGATGGCGGTGGGTGGCGTCGCCCATGCAGAAGACGCGGCCGTTCGACATCGTGGTCGCATACATGTTGTTGACGGTCCAGGTAGAGACAGACTTGATCTTCGGCTGCAGGTCCTGGACGCCGACGAGATCGCGCACGACCTTGGTGGCGAAGGCATCGTCGACCGCCGGTGCCGGCTGGTTGATGTCGTATCCCCAGACAATAAGCCACTCGTTCCACGGGCGCACCATGCGCACGAGACCCATGCCGATGCCGCCGACATCGGCGCCCGGCTGCAGCACCCAGTAGAGCACCGAAGGGCGGTGGGCGACGTAGCGCGAGAGGTCGCATTCGAAGAGGATGTTCATCGAGCCCGCAACACCCATCTTGCCCTCGAAGGACAGGCCGGCGTGCTCGGCAACCTTCGAGTTGCCGCCATCGGCGCCCACCATAAATTTCGAACGCACGGTGAATTGCTTGCCGGTGAGACGGTCAAGGCAGGTGGTAGTCACACCTTCCGCGTCCTGAACATGGCTGACATATTCCGTCGACATGCGTGACTGCGCGCCGCGCGAACAGGCGGTCTTGAAGAGCAGCGGCTCCATATAGGTCTGCGGCAGGTCGTTCATCCGGCCGGGCGAAGACAGGAGATGTTCGGCGCGCGAAAGCGGATGGTTGCCCCAGCTCTGCATGCGGCCGATTTCTTCGCCGGCGACGGCCGTGCAGAAGACGTTCTGGCCCATCAGGTCCTGCTCGGTCGCGTACATATAGGCCTCGTCCTCGACGTCGCGGCCGAGATCGCGCAGAACCTCCATCGTGCGCTGGTTGGTAATATGCGCGCGTGGCGTCGTCGCCAGCCAGCGGTAGCGGTTGATGACCATCGGCTCGAGGCCGTAGCTCGCAAGCAATGCGGCCGTTGCGGAGCCGGCCGGCCCGGTGCCGATGATCAGGACGTCGGTTGTGATGTCAGCCATGTGGCCCTCCCTTTGTCGTTTGTTCTGATGGTCCACCTCTCAAAGTGCGGCGGACCGGAAAGAGTTCGATGCCGGTACGGTCGGTGATCAGACCCCAGATGCCGCGCGGCGCAAAAAGCATGGTGACGATGGCGAGCGCCCCGAGCAGCAGCAGGTACCAGGACCCGTAGCTCGAAAGCGCATTCTGCATCAGGAAGAAGATGATGACGCCGAGGATCGGACCCTCGATGGTGCCGATGCCGCCAATCACGACGATGAAGATCACATAGGCCGTCCAGTCCGTGAGCGAGAAGGCAGCGTCCGGCGATATGCGGGCCTTCTGCAGATAGATGAGTGCACCGACAACGCCTGTGATGAAGGCGGTCGAAAGAAAGATGACGAGCTTTAACTTCTGGGCGTCAACTCCGAGTGCCCGCGCCGCCGTCTCGTTGTCGCGCACGGCGGCAAGGCCGAGGCCCTGCTTGGAGCGCAACAGCCGGTAGACGAACCAGATAGTCAGCACGAGCACGAGCAGCGCGAGCCAGAAGGCGACCGCGTCGGCGGCGGCAGCGGTTCGCATGCCGAACCAGTCTTCAATCAGCGACACACCGAACATGTCGCGGGTTGCCTCGCGGGGGAGCGAGGTGCCGGTGCCGCCGCCAAGCGCCTTCCACTGGGCAAAGAGCAGACGACAGACTTCGGCGATGACCCAGGTGCCGATGGCGAAATAAGGGCCGTAGAGGCGGAAGGCGAAGAAGGCTGTCGGGATGGAAACGAGGACGGCGAAGAGTCCGGCGAGCGGGATTGCGAGAATGGGATCGACACCGAGAAGGATGACGAAGCCGAAGAGCGCGTATGCGCCGCAGCCGACGAAAAGCTGCTGTCCCACGGAGATCAGCCCCGCATAGCCCGCAAGCAGGTTCCAGCTCTGGGCGAGTGCCAGCATGGTGAGGATGAAGAACAGGTCCTGCACCACGCCGCGCGAGACGACAAAGGGGGCTGCCGCGAGGAGCAGCACAAACAGGACCGCTGCAATCGAAAACAGTGCGGACAGGCGTGTCCGAGTCTCGACCCGCCAGGATGGTGTCGGGCGCATGACATCAGACAGGATTTCTCTGTTGGCGTTCATCGTCACCTCAATCGACAGCGCGGGGGAAAAGACCCCGTGGACGGAACAGCAGGACGAGCAGGAAGGCGATATGGCCCGAAAGGATCTGCCATTCCGGGTTGATTGCAGCTCCGAGCGTTTGTGCGACGCCTAGAATGATGCCACCTGCAAGCGTCCCCCAGAGCGAACCGAGACCGCCGATGATGACGGCTTCGAAAGCATAGATCAGACGCGCAGGCCCGGCGGTCGGATCGAAATTGGCGCGGGTACCGAGATAGAGTGCGGCGATCGTGACGATCACCATGGCAAGGCCGGTTGCTATGGCGAAGATCTGGTTCGGGCGGATGCCCATCAGGCCTGCCGTCACCACGTCGTCCGAGGTGGCGCGGAAGGCGCGTCCGACAGCTGTCTTGTAGATCAGCTGGTTCAGGCCGACGATGACCAGGATAGCAGAGGCGAAGGTCAGGAGCGGCATGACGCCGGCATTGATGCCGCCAAGCGAAATCGACGCCTGCTCCAGCGCGCCTGCCGGGATGCGCTGGCTGTCGGCGGTGAAGGCTTCGAGCAGGCCGTTTTGGATGACGATCGACAGGCCGAAGGTGACGAGCAGCGGCGGCAGGATGTCCTTGCCGAGCGTCCGGTTCAGCAGGTGATACTGCAGCAGGTAGCCGATCCCGAACATCAGCGGGCCGGCGATTAGGGCCGCCACGAAGGGGTTAAGCCCGAGCGTCGAGACGAGCAGCAGGATCAGGAAGGCCGAGAAGACGATCAGGTCGCCATGGGCGAGATTGACCAGCCGCATGATGCCGAAGACGAGCGACAGACCCGCCGCGAAGAGGGCGTAAAGCCCGCCGAGCAGAATGCCCTGGAGAATTGTATCAAGCCAGTTCATGGGGCTCCGCTCCGAAATAGGCCGCATGGATATCCGCGCGGTCGAGCTCTGCCGGGCGCCCTTCAAGCGTGACCCGACCTTCCATCATGCAATAGACGCGGTCTGCGACCTGCAGCGCCTGGGCGATATCTTGCTCGACGATGACGATGGCGGCTCCCGTTTCCCGGATGCGCGGGAAGGCGGCGTAGATGTCCTTGATGACAACGGGGGCGAGGCCGAGGCTCAACTCGTCGCAGAGCAGCACTTCGGGATTGGACATCAGCGCCCGGCCGATTGCGACCATCTGCTGCTGTCCTCCGGAGAGAGCCGTCGAGGGATTGCGCCGCCGCTCTTTCAGGATCGGGAAAAGTTCGTAGATCGTTTCCAGCGACCACGGACCATCCACCTTTCGGCCGTGGCGACCGACGAGCAGGTTTTCCTCAACCGTCAGCGAGGGGAACAGTCGACGACCTTCGGGAACGAGCGCGATGCCGCGGGCCATGACGTCGGGGGCGGCGAGCGCGCCGATCGGCTGGCCGCGATGTAGGACGGCAGCGGGATCGTTGCGCAGCACACCTGCTATCGAGCGCATCAGTGTCGATTTTCCTGCGCCATTGGCGCCGATAACGGCAATCGTCTCGCCGGGATTGAGGACGATGTTAACGCCGAACAGGGCCTGGAAATCGCCGTAGAAGGCGGTGAGGTTCTTCGTTTCGATGAGGCTCATGGTTCAGACCTCCATGCCCAGATAGATTTCGCGCACCTCACGCGAATTCATGATGGTCTGCGGATCGCCATGGCCGATCATCCGCCCGAAATTCAGGACCAGGATCTTCTCGGCGACGGCATTCAGCGCATGCAGAACATGTTCGATCCAGATGATCGTCATGCCGCGTTGGTGGACGCGCTTGATCGTCGCGACAAGCTGCCGGCACTCGCCTTCGGTCAGCCCACCGGCGATTTCGTCCAGCAGCAGAAGCTTGGGCTTGGTGGCAAGCGCCCGGGCGAGTTCCAGCCGCTTGCGCTCCAGTAGAGTGAGACTGCCCGCGGGCCGATTGGCCTTGGCGACAAGGCCGGTTTCGACCAGGATCTCGGCACAGAATTCAGCGACTTCCGCTTCGCTGCTTTCACTCCCGAAGGCGCCGGCGACGAGCAGGTTCTCGTAGACCGTCAACCGCTCGAAAGGCTGGGGGATCTGGAAGGTGCGGCCCATGCCGGCAAAGCAGCGCTGCATCGGCGGCACATTGGTCACGTCGCGGCCATCGAAGCGGATCGTGCCCTTGGCGACGGAGAGGTTTCCGGTGATCAGGTTGAACAGCGTCGACTTGCCGGCGCCGTTCGGTCCGATGACGCCCAAAGCTTCGCCTGCCTCGACGGAAAAGCCGATATCCTCGGCAACCACGAGGGCCCCGAAGGATTTCGACACTCCATTCAATTCCAGGATCGGCATGGACACTCCTCCGTCAGGCTGGCGGCGGCCCGGAGCGATCGGGACGCCGCTGCCATGGGTTCACAGGATTCAGCTCAGCGCTTCCATCTTGCCGCCAAGCGGGATGTTCGTTGCCTGGCCGTTCTCGACGACGACGAGGTCGTAGCCGCCGCCGGATTTCAGGCGCCACTGGCCACCGACGAGCGGGGTCTTGGCGACGTTTTTCTGGGCGAAGGGCGGCAGGTTGGCATTGTTCCAGGCGATCAGGCCGACCAGTGTGTCGAGCTTGGTTTCGCCGATGGCCTTGGCCACGGCATCGCCATCCGTCACGTCCTCGGCACGCTTCATCACGTCGACCGCGAGCTCGAACAGCGCATGGGCAAAGCCGATCGGCTGTGTCCACGGGCGGCCGGTTGCTGCGGTGAAGGCCGCAGCCACATCGGCCGCGGTCTCGCCTGTTAGAGATGACTTGAATGGATGAGACGGCGTCCACCAGACCTCGGTCGAGAGATTGTGTCCGGCATCGCCCAACGCCTCGACAGTCTGCGGGAAGAGCAGCGCCTTGCCGATCGAGGCGATCTTCGGCTTCAGGCCCTGCTGCTTGGCCTGGTTCCAGAAGGTGGTGAGGTCAGGCGGGATCATCACGCCGGTCAGGATCTCCGTCTCGGCCTGCTTGAACGCATTGATCTGGGCAGAGAAATCGTCCGTCAGGTTCTGGTAGCGGCCAGTGTCGGTGAGGCCATAACCGAGCTTCTCAAGCACCGGCGGGAAGCCGACCACCTTGTCACCCCAAGCATTGCCGTCGCCATCGTTCGGGAAGAGACCGCCGACCTTTTTGTTGGTTTCGATCTGACCCCACATGCCGGTGAAGACGGCGATGATGTCCTCAAGGCCCCAGAAGAAGTGATAGGCATAGTTGAACGGCTTCCAGCTGGCGGGATCACCGGGATTGCCCTGCTGACCGATGAACCAGGGCTGCCAGGGGGCAACCGTCGACAGGCAGGGGATCTGCTCTGCTTCGCAGGTGGTCGAAACCGGATTGGTCGTTTCCGGCGTCGAGGAAACGAGCATCAGGTTGATCTCGTCATCGACGATCAGTTCTTTGGCGACTTCCGCCGCACGGTTCGGATTGGACTGGCTGTCCTTGACGATGACCTCGTAGTTCAGGCCCATCTTCTTTGTGGTCGCGAGGAAGCTGTCGATGACGAACTTGTCGGCTTCACCGAAGGCCGCAAGCGGGCCGGTCTGCGGGCTGACATAGCCGAGCTTCACCGCCGCAGCTTGCGCGATCGCAGGGGCGGCAAGGCCCGAGGTTGCCACGACGGCGCCGCCGGCCGCCGTCGTCTGCAGGAATTTGCGTCGCGTAAACATGTTTCCTCCCATCATCGTCTCTCCTCCCAAAGAGTGCGCAGCGCGCGAGATGTCTTGTCGGTCAGTCGGGCCTGACGCCCTCCCAGGCCTTTTGCAGAAGTGCGCGGATCGACGTGCGGTCGATCGGACGCGGATTCCAGTAAGGGTTTTCGGTGGCGATATCGGCAGCGCGATCGAGATCGGCTTCACTCAGTCCGAAATCCTTGAGCGACAACGGTGCGCCGATTGACTTGGCGAAGTCCCAGAGACCGCCGCCGATCGAACCACCGAAGAGTTCGGCTGCTGCCGCGAGTACTGATTTGGCGGACTCGGCATTGAAGGCCGCCGTGTGTGGCAACATGACCGCGTGGGTTTCGGCATGCGGCGTATCGAAGGAGCCGCCCAGCGTGTGGCAGATCTTGTGGTGCAGCGCCATGCCAACCGTGCCGAGGACTGTGCCGCAGAGCCAGGCGCCATAGAGCGCTTGCGCCCGCGCATCGGTGTCTTCAGGGCTCTTCACCAGAACCGAAAGGCTATCCCTGAAGGCGCGCAATCCGTCGAGCGCCATGAGTGTCGAGACCGGGTTGCGATCCTGCGCATAGAGCCCCTCGACCGCATGGGCCATGGCGTTGAGGCCGCTGGTGACGCTCATCGTAACCGGAAGGCCAAGCGTCAGGTCCGGATCGTAGATGACCACTTCAGGCAGAATGCTGGCATGCCGCACGGTCGTCTTGCGCCCACCCTCGGTCTGGCCGAGGATCGGGGTCACTTCAGAGCCGGCATAAGTGGTGGGAATGACAACCTGCGGCAAGTCTGTGCGATAGGCGATTGCCTTGCCAAGGCCTGTGGTGGAGCCGCCGCCAAGCGAGACGACGCAATCGGCTTCGGTGTCCTTGACGACCTTTAGCGCTGCCTCCGTCACATCGACGGGCGTGTGCATGACAGCACCGGCGAAGACACCGACGGAAAGGTCACCAAGGCGTCGCGACAGGGCCTCTGCATCCGCCTTCTGGTGGGGCGTTGCCAGCACCAACGCACGGCGACAGCCCAGCGCCTCCACGGCGGCACTGACTTCATCACTGCGGCCTCGGCCGAAAAGGATGCGAGCCGGGCTACCGGTATAGGTGAAGCTCTTCATCTGCTCCTCCCTGGCCGCGCGCGAACCATGACAAATTTGACGATGACACGCGATATCGGCTTGCCGTCGATCATAGATGTCTCGAAGGGATGAACCAGTTCGGGACGAACGCCGAACAATGCGTCTTCCCCGAGTTTTGGGTCACTGGCATCGTAAATGTGGGTGGTAATCGTCTCATAACCCGGTGCGCGCACGACGAAATGCAAATGAGCAGGACGATGCAGAGGGTAACCGGCCTCCGAGAGTAGTCGCCCTACGGGGCCATCACCCGGAACGCCGTAGCCGGCGGGCCTCACGGTCTTGTAGTAAAACAGCCCGCGCTGGTCCGCGTTGAACTGCCCTCGCAGATTGAATTCGGGCTGCAAATCCGGCTGCTGGTTTTCGTAGCAGCCTTCGGCATTGGCCTGCCAGGTGATGATCTCAGCCTCCGGGATCGGCAGCCCGTCGAGGTCTTCGACGGAACCATCGACCATCAGCGGCTCGCCGATGCCATCAAGCGATATCGTACTGCCGAGGGCGCGATGCGGCGTATCGGCCCGGAAGAACGGCCCCCTGATCGTGTTGGGCGTTGCACCAGCGGGGCGGCGCGAATTGATCTCTTCGACCAAGGCCGAGGCGCCGACCAGATCGGAGAACAGCACCCATTCCTGGCGGCGTTCATCCGAGGCATGACCGACCTCGGTCAGGAAATCGAGCACCTTGCGCCATTGCTCCGGCGTAGGACGGAATTCCTTGATGAGCTGATGAACATGCACGACCACCGCCGACAGAAGACGTGCGGTCGCATCATCCGTGGCACCGAAACGGCTCGCGAAGGCCTCGGCAGATGTCGCTTCGTTGAAGGTGATGAGTTCGGCGGCCCGCGACATGCATCTCCTCCCAAATCCGCATTGCTGGTCGAAACGAAGCTAGCAGGGCTGGAAAGCATGATTGATGATTTCTTTCGGCGCCAATATAACAATACGTTATGAAGTTCGACGAGCGACATCTCATTCAGCTTGCCGCCGTGGTCAAAACGGGTGGCGTGACCGAGGGTGCGGCCCTGCTGGGGCTGGCACAGCCCGCCGTTTCGCGCACGCTATCGATGCTGGAAAAGCGCATTGGCGAGCCGCTGTTCATCAAGGGACGGCGGCCACTGCAGCCGACACCGCTCGGGATAGCGCTGGCCGAACATGGGCTTGCCATGCTCGCGGCCTCAAGGAAGGCCTCCGACTTGATGGAGAGCTTCAGGGTCGGAAAGAGCGGCGTAGTGCGGATCGGGGGCAGTCCCTTCTTCATGGATTCGCTGATTTCGACCATGTGTGCCGAGTTTCAGGCGACCCATCCGGATGTTCGGATCGACCAGTCATACGGCTACTTCCCGGACCTGCGGGCGGCCCTCAAGGCGGACCAGATCGATCTCGCCATCTGCCCGATCGACATTCTGGATGAGGGCTCGGGCCTTGCATTCCAGCAGATTTTGCCGGGCCGCAACGTTATCGCCTGCCGGGTGACACACCCCTTGCTGCTCAAGCGACGGCTCCAGCCCGCTCATCTGCTGGATCATTCATGGGTCGCGCCGCCGCCCGGAAGCCCGTTGCTGGCGGATCTGCGTGCCCTTCTGCTGTCGTTCGGGGCCACAGAGATCCGAATCCGCTATTCCGGCGGATCACTCGCAAGTGTCGTCAACTATCTGAAGGCGGCCGATGCACTGACCGTGATGCCGCACAGTGTGGTCTTTGCGCAGCGCAAGGAGAAGACGATCACGGCCCTGCCGATCAACATCCCCCATCCGGAAAGGGCGCTCGCCATTCTGCGCCGCGTCGATGCACCGCGCTCTCCCGCCGTCGAACAGTTTGCCGGTTTCGTCCGCTCCAGTTTCGACAATCTGAAGCATCTGATCAAGCGCCATGAAGAGGCAGTGGTCTGGGGGAACTGATGGATGAACGCACATCGCCGCTATGGGCCTCCGCTGGGGTCCACCTTGGCCATTGATTCGCGGCAGAGAGAGGCGTAAAGGAAGCGTCGTTCCGTGGTGATTTGGCCGGCCGGCTTGCAGCCACGTAAAATAAGTCGCTAAAGGGCCGAGGCGAGTCGAGACTTTCCGAGGACCGGTAGCGAATTCAAGCTGCCGGTATTTTTGTTTCCGCGGTCTCGAACCGTCGTGACAGAGGAAAGTCGAGAGCAAGATGCCGATCCGAATCCCCGATACACTGCCCGCCTTCGAAACCCTCGTGCATGAGGGCGTGCGGGTGATGACCGAGACAGTGGCTGTCCGCCAGGATATCCGCCCGTTGCAGATCGCACTGCTCAATCTCATGCCGAACAAGATCAAGACTGAGGTGCAGTTTGCACGGCTGATTGGCGCGTCTCCGCTGCAGGTCGAACTGACACTGGTGCGCGTCGGAGGGCACAAGGCGAAAAACACGCCGGAAGAGCACCTCTTCTCGTTCTACCAGACCTGGGATGAGGTAAAGCATCGCAAGTTCGATGGTTTCATCATCACGGGCGCCCCGGTCGAGACACTGCCCTTCGAGGAAGTGACGTATTGGCCGGAGCTCGAAGAGATCCTCGACTGGACCGAGACCAACGTGCATTCGACGATGAATGTCTGCTGGGGTGCAATGGCGGCTATCTACCATTTCCACAAGGTGCCGAAACATGCGCTGAAGGAGAAGGCGTTCGGCGTCTATCGCCATCGCAATCTCGCGCCGTCTTCGGTTTATCTAAATGGTTTCTCGGACGATTTCCAAGTGCCGGTATCGCGGTGGACGGATGTTCGTCGTGCCGATATCGAGACCGTGCCCGAGTTGAATATCCTGCTCGAATCCGAGGAGATGGGCGTCTGCCTCGTCCAGGAGCGACGTGCCAACCGGCTCTACATGTTCAACCATATCGAATACGATTCGACTTCGCTGGGCGACGAGTATTTCAGGGACAAGTCGGCAGGGCTCCCGATCAAACTGCCGCATAATTATTTCCCGCACAACGACGACACGCTTCCACCACTCAACCGCTGGCGCGGGCACGCGCACCTCTTGTTTGGCAATTGGATCAACGAGATTTACCAGACGACGCCCTACGACCTGAGTGAGATCGGGATCGCCAAGGAAGGCTGACCCTGCCATCGCCGAGCGGCCCTATCGGGCTGCTGGATGGATTCTCTGGCCTTTCTATGCTCGAAGAGACTGCAGATGAATCGGCGCCAAAGCGTCGCATACCAAACATTGGCAAGGAACGAGAGCGATGGCGAGACAGGTGTTTGGCGTGATGCCAACGGGTGAAACGGTCGAAAGGGTCGTCCTGACCGGAGGAGGCCTCACGGCCTCCATCCTCACCTTTGGCGCCGTGTTGCAGGATCTGCGGCTCGACGGGCACGAGGCGCCCCTCGTGCTCGGCTTCGCCGACCTGGGCAGCTACCTTGATCACTCGCCCTATTTCGGGGCGACGCCTGGTCGCTGCGCCAACCGCATCGGTGACGGGCATTTCACAATAGACGGGACCGAGCACCAACTCGAGCTCAACGAGCGGGGCGTCACGCATCTGCATGGCGGCACCAATGGCATGGGACGCCGCAACTGGACGATCGTGGATGTTGGCGCTGACCGCGTGACGATGGAAATCGTCGATCCGGATGGACGCGCCGGCTATCCGGGAACCACCCGCACGACAGCCGTTTTCTCGCTCAAGCCCGAGGGCGTATTTTCCGTCGTCTACGAGACGGTGACGGACAAGCCGACGATCGCCAATGTGTGCCACCACGCCTATTTCAATCTTGATGGCCGGCAGGACATCCTCGGCCATGACCTGATGATCGCGGCAGACCACTACACGCCAGTCGATGACAAACTCATTCCGACGGGAGAGATCCGCAAAGTCGAGCATACCGCCTTCGATTTCCGTGAAATGCGGCCGATTCGGCTTGATGTCGACGGCGCCCAATTCCGCTACGACCACAACTTCTGCCTGTCCAATACGCGGACGGCCAAGCGCAGCGTAGCCCTCGCTCGGAGCGTCAACTCCGGCGTGTCGCTGGAAGTTCTGACGACAGAGCCGGGCGTTCAATTCTATGCCGGCGTCTATCTCGACGTCGCCGTTCCGGGGCTTGAGGGACACACCTATGGACCTTACGCCGGATTTTGTCTGGAAACGCAGATCTGGCCGGATGCCGTCAACCATCCCGGCTTTCCGACCGGCATCCTTCGCCCGGGCGAAGTGCTGCGTCAGGAAACGGACTACGTCTTCTCCAAGACCTGAGCGGGATTTCGGCTAGAGCTGCCTGGAGCCCTCATCGACCGGACGATGAACGCCATTGACGAAGTGCCGATCGTCAATGGCCTGTCGATGGGCGGCATGCGCTTAAAATACTTTGCACGCACACAATCAAACCGGATGCCAAGCAGACCACTGTCTGCTTCCAACCAAATCCAAAAGCAAGTTGAAGAGAGAAAATGGAGCGGGTGAAGCGATTCGAACGCTCGACCCCAACCTTGGCAAGGTTGTGCTCTACCCCTGAGCTACACCCGCTCATAACCGCGATCCTGGGGTAGTGTCTGGATCGTGGGCCGTCCGTGTTGCGGCGACGGGCGCTATATCGCTCAAACGATTTTCAAATGCAACAGGGAAATGTCAGATCATCGCGAAAAAAATCACAAAGTCTGTGCTCACCTGACCAAACCCCCGTAATTGCGGGCTTTTTCGACGCGAACAAGATTGCAAGCTATCGGAGAGGCGACTATCTCTGTCTCCTGTCCCGTCCAGACAGAGCTGATTATTTGCCAAAGAGAGGCCCTACATGACCGTCGAAACAGACACCGCCCCACCGAAGAGCGCGGAGGATCTGTTCAGCTATCTCGACAGCCTGAACATTGCTCATCAGACCAAAACTCATCCTGCGGTCTTCACGGTCGCCGAATCGGTTTCGCTGCGGGATGAGATTCCAGGCGGGCACACGAAAAACCTCTTCGTCAAAGACAAGAAGGACCAGTTCTTCCTATTGACGGTCGAAGAAAATGCCAGCGTCGACCTGAAGACGGTGCACACTATTATCGGCGCCGCCAGCAAGGTCTCCTTCGGCAAGCCGGAAAAGCTGATGGAATATCTCGGCGTTGCACCGGGCTCGGTAACAGCCTTCGGCGCTATCAACGACACCGGTCACAATGTGACATTCGTGCTCGACAAGGAACTGATGGAGCATGATGTGATCAACTGCCATCCACTCACCAATGAAGCCACGACATCGATCGGCCGAGATGACCTGATCCGCTTCATGCAAGCAACGGGTCACACACCGCTTGTCTTGAAAGTGACGGGCTGACATACGATCTTAGCGGCAAATGTTGGCCTGGATCAAAGGTCGGCGCCAAAGGCGGAGATGCGTGAGATGAGCGACTACGGCAACCCTTACGGTGGCTACGGCAACCAGACGATGACGGCAAACGCGCAGTTTGGCGGCTCCCCCGCGTCGGCACCGGTTGAGGCAGATCTGGTCAAGGATACGACCACGGCGGGCTTCGGCAAGGATGTCATTGAGGAATCGCGCCGTCAGCCCGTCCTGGTCGATTTCTGGGCACCTTGGTGCGGCCCCTGCCGCCAGCTGACGCCGATCATCGAAAAAGCGGTGAAAGAGGCAGGCGGCCGCGTGAAGCTCGTCAAGATGAACATTGACGACCATCCAGCCATCGCAGGTCAGCTCGGAATCCAGTCCATCCCCGCCGTCGTCGCCTTCGTCGATGGTCGCCCGGCCGATGGCTTCATGGGCGCCCTGCCGGAAAGCCAGGTCAAGGCCTTCATCGAGAAGATCGGTGGGCCGGCAGGTGCGGACCAGGCGGCGGAGATCGCTGCCGTTCTCGAAGAGGCGGCCGGCCTCGTCGTAGCAGGTGATATCGATGGTGCGGCCCAGCTCTTCGCGGCCGTCCTGCAGGCCGATCCCGACAATGTTCGGGCGCTTGCCGGCATGGCGGAGTGCATGATCGCTGCAAACCAGCATGGGCGCGCGCGCGAACTCCTCAGCCAGCTTCCGGATGAACTGTCCCAAGCACCGGAAGTCCAGGCGCAGCTGAAGAGGCTGGATCAGATCGAAGAAGCGCGCAAGCTCGGCGATCCGGTCGCCCTCGAACACACGCTGTCGCTGAGCCCCGACGATCACGAGGCACGGATGAAGCTCGCGAAGATTCGCAACGTCGAAGGGCGCCGCGAAGAGGCGGCAGAGCATCTGCTGCTGATCATGAAACGAGACCGGACTTTCGAAGATGACGGCGCACGCAAGCAGCTGCTGCAGTTCTTCGAGGTCTGGGGGCCGAAGGATCCGGCAACCATCATGGCGCGCCGAAAGCTTTCGTCCATTCTCTTTTCGTGATGGGCCGCTGCGGGCTTGAGTTTTAAGCTGCGCGACCCAGATAGAAGCGGATGAGAACGCCGGGATTTTCCGGACAGGATGGGCTTCAATGCAAGTGGGAAATGCCAGATATCTGACGGCGGAAGATCTTCCAGAGACGTTGCCGGTTTTTCCGATTTCCGGCGTCCTGCTTCTGCCGGGTGGACAATTGCCGCTTAACATCTTCGAACCGCGCTATCTTGCGATGCTGGATGCGGCCATGGCCGGAAATCGGCTGATCGGCATGATCCAGCCGGCGCTCACCGAGGTGCAGGCTGACATTTTGCCCGAGCGCCCAGCCTTGGCGCCGGTGGGCTGTATCGGCCGGATCACCTCATTCACGGAGACCGGTGACGGACGGTACATCGTCTCGCTGGCCGGCATCTGCCGCTTCCGGCTGATGGACGAAGTCACGAGTTCGAAGCCCTACCGAACCTTCAAGATTGCGCCATTCGTGGCAGATCTGACGAGCGGCGACGATGAGGCCCAGGTCGATCGCTCGGGACTTCTGTCCGCATTCAGGGCCTATCTGGAAGCCAACAAACTGGAGGCCGACTGGGAAAGCGTGGAGCGCGCATCCAACATCACGCTCGTCAATTCGCTGTCGATGATGTCGCCCTTCGGCCCAGCAGAAAAACAGGCACTGCTTGAGGCTCCGGATCTCCGGACCCGCGCGGAAACCCTGATTGCCATAACCGAAATCGTGCTCGCCCGGACCTTCGGTGACGGCGACACGATGCTCCAATAGGCTCCCCATGGATGGCAAGACGACAGGCGTTGATCCGAAAATGCTCGAACTGCTCGTCTGTCCTTTGACGCACGGGGTGCTGAAGTTCGATCGCGAGAAGAGCGAACTCGTGTCTGAGAAGGCCCGCCTCGCCTACCCGATTCGAGACGGAATCCCGATCATGCTGGTCTCCGAAGCCCGGAAGCTGGAAATGCCGGTCTGATCAGTCTGGTCGGGGCCTTGTTCTCCGGCTCTTAGATCTGTTGGCCACCGAGCAGGCGTGGTCGGTTCCGAGCAGCAGATCCCGCAGCTTCGCGAATAAAATAATTCTTGAGAGCCGGAATGCCTTCAACGAGGCCAAGGCCGAAATCGCGCAAGACGCGGACGGGCGTGACATCGTTGGAGAACAGTCGGTTGAGAACATCCGTCGTAACGCCCATGCGGAAAGTGTCGAACCGCCGCCAGATCTGGTAGCGCTCCAGGACATTGACTGAGCCGATGTCGAGGCCAAGTCGATCCGCTTCGACGATGGTTTCCGCCAGGGCTGCAACGTCCTTGAAGCCGAGATTGAGACCTTGGCCGGAAATCGGATGAATGCCGTGGGCGGCATCCCCGGCAAGTGCGAGCCTCGGGGCGATGAAGGCCCGCGCCAGAGTAAGGCCGAGCGGGAAGGCGCGGCGACCGGGCGTGGCACGGATAGTTCCAAGCTTGTGGCCGAAGCGCCGCTCTAGTTCAGCCTCGAAGACGAGATCATCAGAGGCGACGAGGCGGTCAGCATCCGCTGTGCGTTCCGTCCAAACGAGCGAGGAGCGATTGCCCTTCAGGGGCAGGATTGCGAAAGGCCCGGCCGGCAGGAAATGTTCCTCGGCCACGCCCTCGTGCGGGCGTTCATGCTCAACGGTCGTCACGATGCCGGACTGCCCGTATTGCCAAGTCACCGTCTTGATCCCGGCAAGATCACGCAGCTTAGAGCGAACGCCGTCGCAGGCGACGACCAGGCGGGCGTTCAACATACTGCCGTCTGACAGTGTCAACTCGGCCGATGGCCCCGTATCGCGAAAATCGGTCGCTCTCAGTCCGTGCCGGATCGTAATACCGCGTTCTGCGCAAGCGTCGCGCAGAGCGGCCACCATGCTGACATTCGGGATCATGTGGGCGAAAGGACGTCCATCCTCCACCGCGCCGTCGAATGTGAGAAAGACGGGCCGAACAGGATCCGAGGTCTTCGAATCCGTCACGATCATCCGCTTGATCGGCTGCGCGTCGGGCTCGATGCGATCCCAAAGGCCAAAGACGTCGAGCATCTTGGTTGCCGCCGAGATGATGGCCGACGCGCGCGGGTCCTTCTTCCAGGCGTCTTCGGGTGCGGCCTCGATCACCTGCACATCCAGATGGGGCGCGGCCTGCTTGATCGAAACGGCAACGGAAAGACCGACATAGCCACCGCCGACGACAACCACATCCAGCATGGGCGAAATCCTTTGCTCTCTTGGATCTTGAGCCACCTATATAGAGCAGGCCCGAACGGGTGCCTATAACCGGGGCCGTGCAATATGTCGCAGGCAGGTCGAGGGGGCGAGCCCGACGCGGACTGCCGAGATCAACCGTCCAAAACGGCGCAAGACTTTAAGCCATGCGGCCGTTCGGCCGCAGACAACGCTGACACCGTCGAACCATCGACTTGCTTATTGCTCGCCGAGTTTCATGTCAGGGTGATAGTCCTTACCGTGAACAGTCTTCATCACAGCCTGACCACAGAACATCTTGTTTTCTGCGGCATTGAACGTGAGGCTCGGGGAGCCGTGCAGTTCCCAACCCTTGTTCAGCGCATCGGTGACCCGATGGCAGAACGAGGCGTCATCTGGCCCGGTTAGAAAACGATAGACCTTCATGCTCGTTTGTCCTTTCTCACCTCGATCAGCGCGACCATGTCCAGAAGCCGTTCGGCCTCCTCGGCATGCAGCCGCTCAATCATGCGCCCGTTGATATTGATGACATTCAGTCCCGAGTTGAGGGGATCAGAAAACTGAGCGAGCACCTCTAGCGCTTCTGCGACCGCCTCCGGTTGCGGACCGAAACGATCATTGGCCGGCCCGATCTGCGAGGGGTGAATCAGCATCTTGCCATCGAAGCCCATGGAGCGACCCTGAGCGCATTCAGCCTCAAACGCGTCCAGATCCCGGAAATCGTTCGACACGCTGTCGATCACATCGAGCCCATAGGCCCGGGCCGCGAGCACCACCTGCATCATGTAGGTCACCAGATAGCCACGTCCCCGTTCGGCCGGGATTCTTGTCGCTTTTCGAAGATCATTCAGCCCGACCACGAAAGCGTCGAGGCGACTGTCGGCTGTCCGCCCGGACGATGCAATGGCTGCAGCATTCAGCACGCCGCGCGGGGTCTCGATCATGGCCCATATCCTGAGACTTTCGGTCGCATCAGCCTCAGCAAGCCACTCGGCGGCACCCTGGACGACTGCGGGCTCTTCCACTTTTGGAAGCAGCACGGCGTCGGGAGCCAGCGCCAGAACCAGCTGCATGTCCTCAGTCACATGAGGACTATCGACATCATTGATGCGGATGATCCGTTCGCGCCAGCCGAGACTGGCCTGACCCAGGAATTCCTTGAGGTTTCTGCGTGCCTCATCCTTTTTTCCCGGCGCAACCGAATCCTCAAGATCGAAGATCACCGCATCGCAATCCAGATCCGTCACCTTTGCCAGAGCCCTGGTGTTGACGGCGGGTACCGTCAGCACCGAACGGCGCAGACGAAGGGGGTGTCGATCACGGAAGTCTGTTCGCGCACGGTTCATGCTCGGGTTTTGGCAATCTTTGCCGATCCGCGCAAGATGACAATTCGGTGAAAGGCTCTTGCATAAGAGGTGAATAAGGACCACCTTGGCTGTCGAGAAAGGATACAGATCATGCAGAATTTGCGTTCCGCCGTCATCGCCCTCGCCGGTCTCGCCTTCATAGGCCTTGCGGCCGCATTTGCGGTATCGCTGACCCTTGTCATCGGCGCGCTGCTCACTGTATCCCTGGGCGCCCGCATGCTGATGAGTCGCACCAAGCGCGCGCCCGTTTATGCAAAGGCAAAGCGTCGCGAAGAGTTGCGCGTCTGGAATGACGGCAAAGGCACGATCATCGATCTGTGACGCCTTGTTTGCGTCGGCAGTTTCAAAGATGGCTGGCTCCTATTCAATGATGAGCCTCCCGCGGCAGGTATGAACCCTGCGATCCTGATCGATATCTGAAGCCCCAAGATTCTCCTTCAAATCTGCAAGGTTTTGCTCTAAGGGCGAGACATCGAAAGCATTCCAGACAGATCGAAGGCAGATTGATGGACAAGTTCGTAAAGCTTACCGGTGTCGCTGCACCGCTTCCGGTCGTGAACATCGACACGGACATGATCATTCCGAAGGATTACCTGAAGACCATCAAGCGCACTGGCCTTGGAACCGGCCTGTTCGCTGAAGCGCGCTATAAGGAAGACGGCTCGGAAAACGCGGATTTCGTCCTGAATAAGCCGGCCTATCGCAACGCCCAGATCCTTGTTGCCGGAGATAATTTCGGCTGCGGTTCCTCGCGCGAACATGCCCCTTGGGCCCTGCTCGACTTCGGCATTCGCTGCGTGATCTCCACGTCCTTCGCCGATATCTTCTACAACAACTGCTTCAAGAACGGCATTCTGCCGATCGTCGTCAGCCCGGAAAACCTGGAAAAGCTGATGGATGACGCGAGCCGCGGTTCGAACGCAGTGCTGACCGTCGATCTCGAAGCGCAGGAAATTACCGGCCCGGATGGCGGCAAGATTGCGTTCGAAATCGACGCCTTCAAGCGTCATTGCATGCTGAATGGCCTCGACGACATCGGCCTGACGCTGGAAAAGGCGAACAGCATCTCGAATTTCGAAAAGTCGAATGCCACCCAGCGTCCCTGGGCCTGATTTGTTGGCATCATTCCTTGAGAAAGCCGGGCTTTGTCCCGGCTTTTTCTTTGGCACTCAGAGGAAGCGCTGCCGCCACGCCTCCAGCATCGCAAGCGAGACGCCGATCCCGCCGCACACTTCGATCAAGGGGGCCTTGTAGCGCGACAACAGGTCGGGATGCACGTCGGCAACGGCCAGCGCTGCGCCACAGGCGGGCTCGACCAGAATGCGGTGAGCATCGGCAAACTTCAGGCAGGCAGCAACTGCCTCGGCATCCGAGACGGTCACGCTTTCGATCGGATGCTGGCCGACGAGATCGAAGACATGCTGCGCGACCTGACGGGCACCAAGCGAGGTCGCAATGGACGTTATCGCGGGCAAGGTCACTCTCTCCTTGGCCGCCAAAGCCGCATGCAAGGAAGCTGCACCTTCGGTTTCCACCGTAATCACCGGGATGTCGACCAGTCCGTTGCGGCGCAAACCCTCGACGATACCCGCGAGAAGCCCTCCACCGCCGACACTGGTCACCACGCAATCGAACTCGGCACCGGCCTTCACCACCTCGTCGATCAATGTTGCATGCCCCTCCCACAGAAGCGGATGATCGTATGGATGCACATAGGCCGCCTTGCGGTCGGCAGCGAGTGACAGGGCATAGGCATTGGCTTCATCGAAGACGGAGCCATGCACCAGGACTTCGGCACCTGTTGCCAGGATCCGCGCTCGAACCTCCACAGATGTAGTTTCGGGAACGACGATGGTTACGGGCACACCGAGGAAACGACCCGCGACAGCGGCGGCAATCCCTGCATTACCACCGGAGGCGCAGAAGATTTCCTTGGCGCCCTTTGCCACTTCGTGTTGGCAGAGCAACCCCACGCCCCGAAGCTTGAAGCTGCCCGAGGGCTGCAGTGCATCAAGTTTCAACCAAAGCGGCACACCGCTTCTGCTGTAGTCAGACGAGGTTCGCAGCAGCGGGGTTTCAATATGCAGGGGAAGTGATGACATGGGGAATCAGTCCGTTGTTCTCATAGGCTCATTTGCACATGCGTTAGCATGGCCACGAGAGGAAGAAGAGTTTTTCGCGCGGCACGACGTTAAGCGACGAAATGGGCGTTGGACGAAGAGGCCGCGCGTCAGCGGGATGCACGGCCATTTGGAGCGACTATGGTGACCGATGCCGAAAGATATCGCCACAAGCCTCATGCCCAAGATATCTCCAGCAATCCGCTTTCCCTTTCCCATCAACATGCGCTAAGGGCAGGCGTATGGAAACCGCATCCTTCACCATCCTTCTGGGCGGTCATCTGACCGTCACGGATCGCCTGAAAGCGCTGACCGAGGGCAGTCGTGCGATTGCGGCCGATAGTGGCATGCGGCATGCCGCAGCACTCGGCATCGTGCCGGAACTCTGGGCAGGTGATTTCGACAGCAGTGACGCAACCCTCACTGCCCAGTGGCAGAGTGTTGAGCGCCGCACCTATCCCGCGGCCAAGGCGGCAACCGATGGCGAGATTGCTGTCGCAGAAGCCATTGCCCGCGGTGCGACGCGGCTGATCTTTGCCGGCGCGCTCGGTGGTGAGCGCTCCGACCATGCCTTGCAGCATTATCTGAATGCGCTCGGGCTCGTCGAAGACGGGTTCGAGGTGGTGCTGACCTCCGGCGACGAGGAGGCCTATCCGTTTGCCGACGAAAGCGAGCTTGAGCTGGAACTGCCCAAGGGCGCGCTGTTCTCGGTCCTCGGCTTCACAGCGCTTGAAGGGTTGACGATCCGCAACGCACGCTATCCGCTTACCGATTTTTCCCTTGCCTTCGGCTCGTCACGCACAATTTCCAATGTTGCCGAAGGTCAAATTTCGGTCTCGCTCACCCGTGGCCGTGCCGTTCTCCTGGCGCGCCCCTACGATTTTTCCGGAGCCTGAAGCCTTGGCGCCTCCCATTCTGAAACTCGACGATATCTTTCTCTCCTTCGGAGGGACACCGCTGCTGAACGGTGCGGGGCTGCAGGTGGAGCCGGGCGACCGCATCTGCCTTGTCGGCCGCAACGGCTCAGGCAAATCGACGCTGATGAAAATCGCCGCTGGCCTCGTTGAAGCGCAATCGGGTGAGGTCTTCCGCCATCCATCCTCGACGATCCGCTATCTCGAGCAGGCACCTGATTTCGCCGGCTACGCCACCGTGCAGGCCTATGCCGAAGCAGGACTCGGTCCGGGCGATGATCCCTATCGCGTGACCTACCTCTTGGAGCATCTCGGCCTGACAGGTCAGGAAGATCCGACGCGGCTCTCGGGTGGCGAGGCACGCCGGGCGGCGCTGGCCCGGGTTCTGGCGCCAGAGCCTGACATCCTGATGCTGGACGAGCCAACGAACCATCTCGACCTGCCGACGATCGAATGGCTGGAAGGCGAATTGCAGAAGACGCGAAGCGCCCTCGTCCTCATTTCGCATGACCGACGTTTCCTTGAAAAAATCTCGACGGCCACGGTCTGGCTTGATCGCGGCCTGTCGCGCCGGCTCGCCCGAGGTTTTGCCCATTTCGAGGAATGGCGCGACAAGGTGCTGGAAGAAGAGGAAATCGAACAGCACAAGCTCGGTCGCCAGATCGAACGCGAAGAACACTGGCTGCGCTACGGGGTCACGGCCCGCCGCAAGCGCAACATGCGGCGGCTCGGCAATCTCCAGGCACTGCGCGCCGACTACCGCGGGCATAAGGGTCCGCAGGGCACGATCCAGGCTGCGGTCAGCGAAGGTCGTGAAAGCGGAAAGCTTGTCGTCGAGGCGGAGAAGATCACCAAGGCTTATGGCGACCGGACCATTGTCGCACCCTTCTCGATCCGCGTGCATCGCGGCGACTGCATCGGCCTGATCGGACCGAACGGCGCTGGCAAGACGACACTTCTGAAGATGCTCACCGGCCAGCTGCAGCCTGATGAGGGCGTGATCAAGCTCGGCACCAATCTGGAAATCGCGGTTCTCGACCAGAAGCGTGAGGATCTCAATCCGGAGGATACGCTCGCCCACTACCTGACCGACGGCCGAGGGGAGAACCTTCTGGTCAACGGCGAGCAGAAGCATGTTACCGGCTACATGAAGGATTTCCTCTTTCAGCCGGAGCAGGCCCGCACGCCAATCCGCAACCTGTCCGGCGGCGAACGCGCCCGGCTGATGCTGGCACGGATCATGGCGAAGCCCTCCAACCTGTTGATCCTCGACGAGCCGACGAACGATCTCGACATTGAAACGCTCGACCTGTTGCAGGAAATCGTCGCGGGTTACGCAGGCACGGTTATCCTGGTTAGCCATGACCGTGATTTCCTCGACCGCACCGTGACCTCGACCATTGCGCCTGCCAATCCGGACGCCCCTGACGGTCGCTGGATCGAATATGCCGGCGGCTATTCGGACATGCTGGCCCAGCGCAAGGGGGTGGAAGACGAGCGGAAGCGCGTAGAAAAGGCTGAAAAAGCCAAGGCGCAGGAAGCCTCGGGCGGTAAGCCGATCGAGAGTGGCTCAAAGGGCAAGGGCAAGCTCTCCTTCAAGCAGAAGTTTGCGCTCGAAAACCTGCCGAAGGAAATGGAAAAGGCGGAGAGAGAGATCGCTGCGCGCGAGGCGAAGATGGCTGATCCCAATCTCTTCGCCAAGGATCCCGCAACCTTCAACAAGCTGGCCGCCGAAATGGAGAAGCTTCGCGCCGACATCACCCGCTGGGAAGAGGAATGGCTGGAGCTCGAAATGCTCCGCGAGGAGCTGGAGGGCTGAGCTCTGCCCTCAAGGTGTAGTGCCACCGCCACGCTCGAGATGAACCAGCCTCGCGCCTGTGGCCTCTGCAAAGGCAGCGGAGCGACCAATATAGAGCAGGGTCGTGCCGGTCATTTCACCGAGCAACCCGGCAAGCCGAACCTCGGTCTCCGGTTCCAACCCTTCCAGCACGTCGAACAAGACAACGCAGCCGGGTTTGCGCAGGAGGATGTTGGCGAAGGCCAGCGCCATCTGTTCATCCTTGTCAAGGAGTCGTTCCCAACGGCCGCGTTCATCAAGTCGCGTAGAGAGATGCGTCAGCCCCACCCTCGACAGTGCGGATTGCAAATCGGCATCGGTGAAGTTTGCGGATGCGACTGGATAGGCAAGGAGGCTGCGCAACCTGCCTTCCGGCAGGTATCCGATCTGCGGCACAAACAGAATGTCGGCACCGGCGGGAAACAGGATGCGACCTTTGCCGAAAGGCCAGAGGCCGGCGAGCGCATTGAACAACAGCTTCCGATTGACGCCCTGGTCGCCGTTGACCATCACATGTTCGCCTGCGGCAATCACAACGTCTCGCTCCACCAGGCGGAACGTGCTCGGATTGCCCTCGCCCTGCGAGCGTGACCCGATCACAAGCCCCTCCAAACGCACGCTCCCGTCATCCGATTGAGCGACTTCGATCCTCTCGGTGCCGAATGCCTCGCTATCCATAGCCGAAATGGCGGCGCGGAATACCGTGACGCGCAGCAGGGCTGCCCGCCAGTCAGCGATCTGGCCGAAGTTGTCGACGTACCAGCGCAGCGCCGAATACACCTGGGTGAAGGCCGCCGCTGCCATCATCAGGCCACCGAAGGTGATGGTTCCGGAAAAATAGGCGGGCGAGGCAATCAGGATCGGAACGATGATCGCAAGCCAGCCGAAGCCTGCCGTCACCCAGGTAAGATTGGTGAGTGCCAGGGCCAGATGCCGGATCGAACCCAGGACACCATCCAGCGTTTGGTGAATGTGCCGCCTCTCGGTTTCCTCCCCCCGGGCGACGGCAATCGCCTCAAGATTTTCGTTTGCGCGCATCAGGGAAAATCGCAGATCGGCCTCGCGAGCATAACGCTCGGCATTCAGGCCGGACAGCTTGTGCCCAACGATACGGCTTAAGAGCGAGGCGGCAAGCGCATAGAGAATGGCCCCCCAGACCATGTAACCCGGAATTCGGAAGCTCCACTCTCCCAGCTTGAAGACGAAGTCGCTCGACAGCCCCCACAAGACCCCGATGAAGCTGACCAGAAGGATGGTCGCGTTGAACAGGCCGATCGACAGCGAGGTCGTCATTTCGGCAAGCTTACGTGCATCTTCATGAAGGCGCTGGTCCGGATTGACACCGAGCGGGCTCGTCATCGACAGGCGAAAGGCTCGTCGTCCGTTGAGCCACTGGTCAATGACGTCGCGGGTCAGGCCTTCGCGCATGTGCAGAGCTGTCATCTGGTTGAGCCAGGCCTGCACGACATTGAGCACCAGGAGCACGCCGGCAATGACAGCAAAATTGCGCAGTTCCTGCAGAAAGGCCGGCAGGTTGCGCTGTTCCAGCGCATTGTAGAACGGCGCGTTCCAGTGGTTCAGCATGACCGTGCCATAGGCCGTGGCGAGGATCACTGCGACCAAGGCCAGCGCGAAGGCGAGGATGCGATTGCGGATTGCCGAGTGCCAGAAACTGTCGAGAGCGATGGCCATCTGACGGCGGAAGCTTCCTTCGACGGAAGCGAGGGCCTGATCAATGGAGGCCGGCTTTCCGTTCATTTCACTCGTCATGCCTTCGTGCCTCGGAACGTTCAACACAGTCTGTGCGTCTGCCTAGCATGGTGAGATTGCGTTTCAATTACTAGCGTAAGAAGCCATGGCTCCCCTCGCCCATCTTGCACTCTGCAGCCTGCCGCGCTATCTCCATGACTGCTCTAACGGGGTGCCTTCCGATCTTTCGAGACCGGAATGCTGAGAGGCGAAAGCCAACCCGCGGAACCTGATCCGGTTAACACCGGCGGAGGGATTAGACGCGTCGATCGCAAGCGCCCTATCCCGATATATGTGTCATTTTGGAGGAGGGCGTCATGCCGTCGTATCTTGCTGTAATCCTGCGCACCGGCCTTGCTACCGCTGTGCTGTCTGTTGGTCTTTTCTTGCCGGCCCACGCTGCCGACAAGGTTTTGACCATCTACACCTATGAGAGCTTCGTCTCCGAATGGGGACCTGGTCCAAAGGTGAAGGAAGCCTTCGAAAAAACGTGTGAATGCAAGGTCGAATTCGTCGGCGTCGCCGACGGCGTCGCGCTTCTGACCCGCCTGAAGCTTGAGGGTGAAAACACCAAGGCCGATGTCGTCCTCGGCCTCGACACCAATCTCGTCGAAGAAGCCAAGCAGACGGGACTGTTCGATGCGGCCGGGATCGACGCTAGCAAGGTGAAGGTACCAGGTGGTTTCACCGATGACGTCTTCGTCCCTTACGACTATGGGCATTTTGCCGTCATCTACGATACGCAGACGATCAAAACCCCGCCGAAAAGCCTGAAGGAGCTCGTCGAGGGCGACCCGAGCCAGAAGATCGTCATCCAGGACCCACGCACCTCGACGCCGGGTCTTGGCCTTCTGCTCTGGGTGAAGTCGGTTTACGGCGACAAGGCGCCGGAGGCCTGGGCCAAGCTCAAGGACCGCGTCCTGACCGTTACCCCCGGTTGGTCGGAGGCCTATGGCCTGTTCACCAAGGGTGAGGCGCCGATGGTGCTGTCCTACACGACATCGCCGGCATATCACATGGTCGCCGAGGAGACGGATCGCTACCAGGCGGCTGACTTCTCCGAAGGCCACTACATCCAGATCGAGGTGGCCGGTATCCTGAAAAACGCGCCGGAAAAGGACCTCGCCCGGCAGTTCCTCGCCTTCATGCTGGAGCCCGGCTTCCAGGACACGATCCCGACCAACAACTGGATGATGCCCGTTGCCGCCACATCCGAGCCGTTGCCGGATGCCTTCGGCAAGCTCGTTCAGCCGAAGACGACCTTCCTGATGAGCCCGGCCGAAGTTGCGGCCAATCGCCAGGCCTGGATCGACGAATGGCTGAAGGCGATGACGCTCAACTGACCGCCTGATGCTGCGCCCGCTACACCAGTCATGGCGCATGAGGCTGCCCGCTCTCGCGGGCGGCATTTTCGTCTTGGTAGCGATTTCGGGCTTCGTCGGCGTGGCACTGATCATGCTACTTCTCGGCCGCACCGAGGGCCTGTTGCTGGCGTTTTCCGATCCCGTCGTGCGCTCCGTGCTCGGCTTTACCCTGTGGCAGGCTCTGCTCTCGACCTTGATCGCCGTCGGTCTTGCCATACCGGTTGCCATCGCAATCGCACGCCAACCGAGCTTTCCAGGCCGGCAATGGCTGATCCGGCTGATGGCCGTGCCCATGGGCCTGCCAGTATTGATCGGCGCGCTTGGCCTGATTGGGATCTTCGGGCGGAACGGTCTGGTCAACCATGTGCTATCGGCGCTCGGACTTTCACAACCGCTCTCGATCTATGGCTTGTCCGGCATTCTGATTGCCCATGTCTTCTTCAACCTGCCGCTCGCGACCCGGCTGATGCTGTCTGCGCTGGAACGCGTGCCGGCGGAATACTGGCGTTCGGCGGCCAGCCTCGGCTTCTCCCCCCTTTCCACCTTCCGCTTTATCGAATGGCCGGTGCTCGCGCGCATCATTCCGGGCGCTGCAGGCCTGATCTTCATGCTGTGCGTCACGAGTTTCACCCTCGTGCTCGTCTTCGGAGGAGGTCCGGCTGCGACCACGATCGAGGTCGCGATCTATCAGGCGCTGCGTTTCGATTTCAATCCGGCCCGTGCGGTTTCGCTCGCGTTTGTCCAGATCACTGTGACGGGCTGCATCCTCGCCGCCCTCAGCCTTTTGCCTGCCGCCTCCGATACGGGCACGACCAGCGGCCGGGGCTTTGTCCGTTTCGATGGTCGGCGCCCCATTGTCCGACTGATGGATGCATTCGTGCTTCTGTCTGCCGGCCTCTTTCTCGTCCTGCCGCTTGGCCAGGTAGTGGTATCAGGCCTGCAGGCAGATCTCGTCGGACTCCTCGGCCAGCCACCCTTTCAGCAGGCGGCATTGACGAGCCTTATTGTCGCCGCCATGGCCGGCCTCCTTGCAACTCTCGGAGCCTATGCCATCATTGCAGCGCGTAGCCAGCTATCGATGGGTTATCCCCACGTGACATCACTAGCTCGCGTCTTTTCGGGAAGCCTTGCCGGAGCCTCGTCGCTGGTGCTTCTGGTTCCGACAAGCATACTGGCCACCGGCTGGTTCCTGGCATTGAGACCGCACGGAGATATCGCCGGTTTCGCGCCCTTTGTGGTTACCGGCATAAACGCTCTCATGGCTCTTCCGTTTGCGGTTAGGGTCCTGGGGCCTGCCTTTCTCGAACACCGTGCTCGGACCGGACCGCTCTCCGAAAGCCTCGGCCTTTCCGTCGGCCAGAGATTGCGTTTCATCGATTGGCCAGTGCTGAGACGCCCACTTCTAACGGCGCTTACCTTTGCCATGGCCCTTTCGCTCGGCGACCTCGGTGCCGTTGCACTGTTCGGCTCGGAGAATATCTCGACGCTGCCGACCCTAATCTATGCGCGGATGGGAAGCTATCGCAGCAATGACGCGGACGGACTTGCACTGATCCTGGGCCTGATTTGCCTCATTCTGGGATTGATCGGCGCGTCGGGTTCGACCCATACCGATACCAGGAAGGAGCGGGCCAATGCCCATTAACGCTTCCGCTTCTGTCCGCCTCGACCATGCCCGACTGTCACTCGGCAAAAGCCAGTTCCATTTCGACTGTGAGTTCCAGCCAGGTGCCATCACCGCGATCGTCGGCCCCTCTGGGGCGGGGAAATCCACCCTGCTCAATCTCGTCGCTGGTTTCGAGCGCCCGGACAGCGGCGCGGTCCGGATCGACGGAGAGGACGTCACCCACTTTGCCCCGGCAGATCGGGCAGTCTCCCTGGTCTTCCAGGACAACAACCTGTTCTCGCATCTGGATCTCTTCACCAATATCGGGCTCGGCATTCATCCCGCCCTGAGGCTTCAGCCTGCCGACCGAATGGCCATTTCCCGGGCGCTCGACCGCGTCGGCCTTGCCGGCTACGAGCGGCGGCTACCAGGGTCGCTGTCGGGTGGCGAACGTCAACGCGTCGCATTCGCCCGTGCGCTCGTTCGGCGGCGCCCGGTTCTGCTGCTCGACGAGCCGTTCGCAGCACTCGATCCTGGACTTCGCGCTTCCATGGTTGAACTGCTTGCCGATCTACACCGGGAAACGGGAGCAACGATTCTTCTCGTCACGCATGATCCGCGCGACCTGGAGCACCTTGCCAGCCGCGTCGTCTTCATCAATGACGGTAGCGTGCTCGTCGATGCGCCAGCAGCCGAATTTTTCACCCGATTCGATCTTTCCCCCGTCCGTGACTTCCTCGGCATCGGACCTTCAAGGGAACCTTCGCCTTAATTTGGTCGTTCGCTCCTGTCATGCGGCCAGTGAATGGTTGCCCAGCGCGGCAGGGGCTTGGTCAATGCGGTTGCGGCCACTATGGTCTAGAGCATGCGGCGATTTCGCATTATGGAAAGTGCCCCGGGATCGCGATCGAACGATTCTGGTGCCAGGCAAACGGATGCTGCACCCGGGACCGGCTTAAAGGGCGGAACCTCGGGCACAGGGTGAAGGGGCAGGATGCAGTTTTTCAGCCGGAACAGCGCGATGACTGCCGATGGTGATCGGCGGCGCCGGCATGCAAGGCTTGCGTCGACGGTGGCTGCGTTTGTTGCGAGCGGGCTGGTGCTCTCCTCCTGCCAGTCGCTGTTCGAGCAGGCCTACGAGCCTTCGGTCTCGCCTTCCAACAATCCGCAGATCGTAGAAGAAGTCCAGAAGGGCGATCCCCGTGCCCAGATGGGTGCGCGCGAGCATCCCCGCATCGTTGCCTCCTATGGTGGCGAATACTCCGACGCCAAGACTGAACGTCTCGTCGCCCGCATTGCCGGTGCGCTGACGGCTGTGTCGGAAAACCCGAACCAGTCCTATCGCATCACCATTCTCAATTCCCCGGCGATCAATGCATTCGCTCTGCCAGGCGGTTACCTCTATGTGACGCGCGGTCTGCTGGCACTTGCCAATGACGCGTCCGAAGTCGCAGCCGTGCTTTCCCATGAAATGGCACATGTGACGGCCAACCACGGCATTGAGCGCCAACGGCGCGAAGAGGCGGAAGTGATTGCCAGCCGTGTCGTCGCAGAAGTGCTCTCAAGCGATCTTGCCGGCAAGCAGGCACTGGCCCGCGGAAAGCTGCGGCTTGCCGCTTTCTCGCGCCAGCAGGAATTGCAGGCAGACGTGATAGGGGTGCGCACGCTGGGAGAAGCCGGCTACGATCCTTATGCAGCGGCGCGTTTCCTCGATTCCATGGCCCGCTACAGCCAGTTCACCTCGGTCGATCCCGATGCTGACCAGAGCTTGGACTTTTTGTCGAGCCACCCGAACGCGCCGCAGCGCGTCGAGCTCGCCAAGCGCCATGCCCGCGCCTTTGGGCCTGAAGGCACCCATGGCGAGACCGGACGCGACTATTACCTCAACGGCATCGATGGTCTTCTCTATGGCGACAGCCCGCAGGAGGGCTTTGTCCGTGGCCAGACATTCCTGCATGGCCAGCTCGGCATCCGCTTTGACGTGCCCGTCGGCTTCCAGATCGACAACAAGGTGGAGGCCGTGCTCGCCACCGGCCCCGGTGACGTCGCAATTCGCTTCGATGGCGTGGCAGACAACCAGAAGATCAGCCTGCCGAATTACATATCGAGCGGCTGGGTCACAGGACTGTTGCCGGACACGATCCAGACAATCAGCGTGAACGGGCTTGAGGCAGCAACTGCGCGGGCATCTGCCGACCGCTGGGACTTCGATATCACCGTCATCCGCATCGGCCCGCAGATCTTCCGGTTCTTGACCGCGGTGCCGAAAGGAAGCCCCGCACTGGAAACGACGGCGACCCAGCTGCGCGCCTCCTTCCGTCGTATCACGCCGCAGGAAGCCGCCTCGCTCAAGCCGCTGCGGGTTCGCGTCGTGACCGTCGGCTCTGGTGATACGATCGGCACTCTCTCAGCGCGCATGATGGGCACGGAACGCAAGCTCGAACTCTTTCGGCTCATCAATGCCCTGGGCCCGACCTCGACCGTGGCGCCCGGCATGCGGGTCAAACTCATTTCGGAGTGACGCCGAAGTCCAGACAATGAAAAGCCGGCGTCGCCGCCGGCTTGAGGAGCTAAATGATAGAGAATGCTCAATAGGCCATCTCATAGCGCGCCGCATTCGGTGCCTTATCCGTCAGCGCCAGCTTGAGTTTTTCCAGCGCGCGTGTCTCGATCTGCCGGACGCGCTCTTTAGAAATTCCCAGTTCAATGCCGAGTTCTTCGAGAGTGGCGCCGTCTTCGGTCAGGCGACGGGCCTTGATGATCCGGCTCTCCCGCTCATTGAGCCTGTTCATCGCATCATTCAGCCAGCCGTTCCAACGTTCCCCATCAATGATCGAGGTCACCTGTTCATCAGGCAATGCTTCTTTGCTCTCCAACATGTCCAGCTGTTCGGTGCCCTCGCCATTTCGGCCGGCGACGGGGGTCTGGAGAGAGGCATCATTACCAGACAGGCGAGCATCCATCGACTGCACGTCAGCCAAGCTGACGCCGAGAGCCGATGCGATTTCCTGATGGATGGCCTGGTCGGAAAGGCGGTTGTCTCCCTGGGCGAGCTTGGCACGCAGGCGGCGAAGATTGAAAAACAGCGCCTTCTGGCTGGAACTCGTGCCACCGCGCACGATGGACCAGTTGCGCAGAATGTAATCTTGCATGGAGGCGCGGATCCACCAGCCGGCATAGGTCGAGAAACGAACCTCACGGCCGGGATCGAAGCGGGCTGCGGCTTCGAGCAGGCCGATATATCCTTCCTGGATGAGATCGTTCAGAGGCAGGCCGAAGCCACGGAACTTTGAGGCCATGGCGATGACCAGGCGCATATGAGCCTGAGCAATCCGGTTGCGGGCGCCCTGATCGTCCTGCTCCTTCCAGCGGATCGCAAGATCAAGCTCTTCTTCGCGTTCCAGATACGGCTGGGACATGGCGTATCTGATGATGTGTCTGTCAGCGGATATGGCCTTCATCGAAACATCTCCCTGGGTCTTGGGGGACCGCGCGCCGGCAGCCCGTTTTCCGGCATTACCTGTTGAACGACCCAAAGCCGTTCATGTTCCAGCCTCACCGCTGCGGCGCGCGGGCGGCCTTCGTCTGCTTATGTATTTCAATGATCTTTACGCAGACGCGGTGTGGTCGGATCGCTGTCAGAGCGATGGATCTTGTTTGATAGGGAGAGATCACGGAGAAGTGAGCCGGGTGTCGGTTTCGCCTGGCGGTAGAACGCAAAACGGCGCGGGGTTGCCCCGCGCCGCTTGATGAAAAAGGCAAATTTTTCGACTAGACGGACAGCGCCTTGAACTCGGCAAGGATAGCGTCGCCCATTTCGACTGTACCGACCTGGCGTGCGCCTTCGGCCATGATGTCACCCGTGCGGATGCCCTTGTCCAACACGTTGGCAATCGCCTTTTCGAGGCGGTCGGCTTCTGTGACCATGTTGAACGAGTAACGCAGGCACATGGCGAACGAGGCGATCATCGCGATCGGGTTGGCGATGCCCTTGCCGGCAATATCCGGAGCCGAGCCATGAACAGGCTCATAAAGCGCCTTGCGCTTGCCGGTCTTGCCGTCGGGTGCGCCGAGCGAGGCGGATGGCAGCATGCCGAGCGAGCCCGTCAGCATGGCGGCGACATCCGAGAGCATATCGCCGAACAGGTTGTCGGTGACGATGACGTCGAACTGCTTCGGTGCGCGCACGAGCTGCATGCCGCCGGCATCGGCCAGCATATGGTCGAGTTGAACGTCGCCGAATTTTTCCTTGTGAGTCGCGGTCACGACCTGGTTCCACAGAACGCCGGACTTCATGACATTGCGTTTTTCCATCGAGCAGACGCGGTTGTTGCGGGTGCGCGCCAGTTCAAATGCAACGGCGGAAATCCGCTCGATCTCGTAGGTGTCGTAAACCTGGGTGTCGATCGCGCGCTTCTGGCCGTTGCCCAGGTCGGTAATCGTCTTCGGTTCACCAAAGTAGACGCCGCCAGTGAGTTCGCGGACGATCAGGATGTCGAGGCCCTCGACCAGTTCCGGCTTCAGCGACGACGCGTTGGCCAGCGCCGGATAGCAGATGGCCGGGCGAAGATTGGCGAAGAGTTCGAGGTCCTTGCGCAGACGCAGCAGACCGGCTTCCGGACGGACGTCATACGGAACATCGTCCCACTTAGGACCGCCGACGGCACCGAAGAGCACGGCATCTGCAGCCAGTGCCTTGGCCATGTCCTCTTCCGAGATCGCGACGCCATGAGCATCATAGGCAGAACCGCCGACAAGGCCTTCGTCGGTGACGAAACCGGCATCCTGTTCATCGTTCATGTAGGCGATGATCTTGCGAACCTCGGCCATGGCCTCGGGGCCGATGCCGTCGCCGGGCAGCAGAAGAAGATTGCGAGCCGTCATGGAAACCCTCCACTCGAAAAAGAAGTCGCGGTTTCTTACGCGCGGGTATCCGGCTTTTCAAGCGAGATAGGCCGGAAACGGTACGGTTAGCGCAGTCTGCGCTGAAGGGGAGGGGAGGAGTTGGTACCTGCCGGCCACGTAGCAGCTTAGGTCAAATGTGGACAGGTGCGCTGTGTGTTGTCAGGAATGGCGGAGAGGGTGGGATTCGAACCCACGATACCCTTGCGAGTATGCCGCATTTCGAGTGCGGTGCTTTCGACCACTCAGCCACCTCTCCGGTCACATTGGTCGGCGCACGGTGGCGCGGGCTGTCTCATAGCGGCAACTCACACCCCACGCAAGAGCGAATGTGCCCGTTTTTCCAGCTTTTATCTTGACAGCCAGCAGCCCCTCACGTATGCGACCCTCGACTTAAAAGGTGTAGCGATACGTCTTGAAAGCCTCGCTCTGGCGAGAATGAACCGGCAGGGAAATCCCTGCTCCTCCGACTGGCAAAAAGACGGCCCCTTGCAAGAGGAGAGCCGGAACGAACATGAAAGGATAAAAAATGTTCGCAGTCATCAAGACCGGCGGTAAACAGTACCGCGTCAACGCCAACGACGTGCTGACCATCGAAAAGCTGGAAGCCGAAGCTGGTGCAACCATCGAATTCACCGAAGTTCTCATCGTCGGCGAAGGCGAAGATGCCAAGATCGGCGCACCCTTTGTTGCTGGTGCATCCGTCAAGGCTGAAGTCGTCGAACACAACCGCGGCAAGAAGGTCATCGCCTTCAAGAAGCGTCGTCGTCAGAACTCCAAGCGTACGCGCGGTCATCGCCAGCACCACACCGTGGTGCGCATCACCGACATCGTCGCGGCCTGATCCGGCCAGGGTTTAAGAACAAGGTTTAAAGGAGAACTCCAATGGCACACAAAAAAGCTGGCGGTTCCTCGCGCAACGGTCGCGATTCCAATTCCAAGCGCCTCGGCGTGAAGAAGTTCGGCGGCGAAGCCGTCATTCCGGGCAACATCATCGTTCGTCAGCGCGGCACGCAGTGGCATCCCGACGCCAATGTTGGCATGGGCAAGGACCATACCGTTTTTGCACTCGTCGCCGGCAATGTCGCTTACCGTACCAAGGCCAATGGCAAGGTGTACGTGTCTGTAATGCCGAAAGCCGAAGCAGCGGAATAAGCCGGTAGCGCTCTAAAACAGCCGGCGTCTCATTGACCCGGCTGAGCGTGCAAGGTTCAGTTTCAAGAAAAAGGGGAGATGGGGCGCCATCTCCCCTTTTTCTTTTTTCCAACGAAGGAGACTGAACCATGCAGAGTTTAATGTTGAGGGACGACCAATCACGGTCGCCCGACGATCGGCAAAGGCCCGATCGGTCAAGGAGCGATTGCCCCGTCTTATTGTCGCAACGGCTCGTTTTGCGCGCGCCGCACGCGGAAGACATCGACGCCCTTGCCCATCTCGCCAACAACGCCGCGATCGCCACCATGGTGGCTCGCATGCCGCATCCCTACACGGCAAAAGACGCAGCGGACTTCGTGCGACGCACGAATATCGGCGAGATTGGCAAGTGCGTCTATGCCATCACCAAAGCGGAAAACGGCGAGTTCATCGGTTGCTGCGCGCTCGAACCACATCCGGAAAGCGATGACATCCTCGAGATGGGGTATTGGCTAGGGGAGCCCTATTGGAACAGGGGTTATGCCACGGAAGCGGCTCATGCCCTGATCGACATGGCCTTTCGCACCCGCGAATGGATCACCCGCATCGATGCCCGCTGCCGGGTGACCAATATCGCCTCGCGTCGGGTCATCCAGAAGTGCGGCTTCCAGTTCCAGGGCTCCGGCATGGTCGGAAACCTCGCAATGGGCGGGATGGTCCCCGTGGAGTGGTACCGCCTCGACCGCAAGACCTGGCTGTCCTTGAAGAGCTGGGGGGAGATGCGATGAATGCGCTTCTTGCCGAACGGCGGGCAACCGTTTCCACCACTGGACCCGGGCCATGCCCGGTCATCGAGACTGGGCGCCTGGTCTTGCGGCCGCATCGCCTGGACGACGCCGATGCAATCGCGACCTCACTGGGTGATTTTGCCGTGGCCCGCATGCTGACTCGTGTGCCGGTTCCGTATGACCGGCAGGATGGGCTTGATTGGTTGAACATGGTGACATCAGGCCTCAAGCCGGACTGGTCCTTCGCCATCACCCTTGACGGCGCCCATGTCGGCGTCGTCTCGATCGAGCTGCGCCACGGTCTGTGGCATCTCGGCTACTGGCTCAATCGCTTCTATTGGGGCAGGGGCCTGATGAGTGAAGCGGTGGAGGCAGCGGTTGACCGCTTCTTCCACCGAATGCCGATGGCAGAGATCGTTGTCGGCGCGTTTACCGACAACCCAGCCTCGCTGCGCCTACTGGAGCGGCGGGGATGCCGGATCGTCGGGGTTACCGATGTCTATTCGCGCGCCCGGAATGGTCTGGTCACCCTCATCGACATGAGGCTCAGCCAAGCGGATTTTGCCGCGAGACGACTGCCGAAATAATGACGGTTGAGCCCGGGCCTTTACGCCCGGGCTCCTCAATCGAGTTCGGTCCACACCGGCAGGTGGTCAGAACCCGTAGCCTTGGTATCCACCCAGGCGGCCTTCACCCGCGAAACCAGGCCGCCGCTAACAAAACAGTAATCGAGATGCATGCGCCGCGCCCCATCCTCGCTGATCCAGCTGTAACTGTCCGAAGCACGGCTGTTCAAATGCGATTGCGCGTCGGTCGGAAAGCCGGTGCGCGGCGCGCGGCCGTAATAGGCATCAGCGACGCCGGTCATGGCGATATATTCCGGCCGATCCGGCTCCATGTTGAAATCGCCCATGATCAGGAATTCGGAAGGCAGAGGCGGATCAGTCACGGCAAATTCGCTGGCCCCCGTCAATGCGCCGCCCTCATCCAGGAAGCCGCAGGCCCTTGCCTTGAGAAAGGCAATCTGCGCAATCCGTTCGTCTGGGGAAACATGGTCAAGATGGACGCTGTAGACGCGAAGCACAGTGCCGGGCGCCTCGATCACGGTTTCAAGCGCCCCACGCTGAAGGTTCAGCTTGGCAAAGGTCCGGGCGCGCGGCAGGAGCAGATTGCGACAGGCCCGGATCGGGAAACGAGACAAAACCATGTTGCCGAACTGGAAGCGCCGCTCCCGCAAACGGCCCTCGATCATCTGGTGGTCGACGAGCACGTCGCAGGCGGGACCGAAACGGCAAAAGAAGTCGGGAAACAGCGCGGAAAACGTCTCCACGAGGTCCGCATGGCCATTCCGCTCATAGCCGCGCGTGACCTCCTGCAGAGCAATGACATCGGCGCCCCGGAGACTGGCTGCGATACGTTCCGGGTCAAAAGACCCGTCCTGGCCGATCCCATACTGGATGTTGTAGCTGACGAACTTCACGATACTCTTTGACCTCTGCTTCAACGGGCTATATCGATGGCCCCAATCCATCCGCAGAACCTGACACAAGATTTGACGGCAACAAGATGAAATTTCTCGACGAGGCTAAGGTATATATTCGCTCGGGCGACGGCGGCGCCGGCGCTGTCTCGTTTCGACGCGAAAAGTTCATCGAGTTCGGCGGCCCTGACGGTGGCGACGGCGGTCGAGGCGGTGATGTCTGGGTGGAAGCCGTCAATGGCCTGAACACCCTGATCGATTTCCGCTTCCAGCAACATTTCAAGGCGAAGACCGGTACCCATGGCATGGGCCGCAACCGCACGGGCGCCAACGGCGAAGACGTGACGTTGAAGGTCCCCGTCGGCACGCAGATCCTTGAAGAGGATTCCGATACCCTGATCGTCGATCTCACTGTCGAAGGACAGCGCTTCCGGATCGCCAAGGGCGGCAATGGCGGCTTCGGCAATGCCCATTTCAAGACGGCAACCAACCAGGCACCCAATTGGGCCAATCCCGGCCTCGAAGGCGAAGAAAAGACCATCTGGCTGCGGCTGAAGCTGATTGCCGATGCCGGTCTCGTCGGCCTTCCCAATGCTGGTAAGTCGACCTTCCTTGCGGCCGTCACCCGTGCGCGGCCAAAGATCGCCAACTATCCTTTCACCACGCTGCACCCCAACCTCGGTGTTGCAACCGTCGATGAACGCGAATTCATTCTGGCCGACATTCCGGGCCTGATCGAAGGGGCGCATGAAGGGGTCGGCATCGGTGACCGCTTCCTCGGCCATGTCGAGCGCACGCGCGTGCTTCTGCACCTCGTCTCAGCCCAGGAGGAAAAGGTCGGCCTGGCTTACAAGACGGTCCGCCACGAGCTCGACGCCTATGGCGGCGGGCTGGACGATAAGCCGGAAATCGTCGCTTTGTCCCAGATCGACGTGCTCGACGAAGCGGAACTGAAGAAAAAGGCGGCAGAGCTAAAGAAGGCCTGCGGCCAGACGCCACTACTTCTGTCAGCGATCACCGGCAAGGGCATGACGGATGCGCTGCGCGCCTTGCGCGATATCATCGTGGCCGCTCAAGGGAACGCTCCTCTGCCGGTCAAACGGGAAAAGAACCGGAAGAATCGCGACGACGACGGCAATCTGGAAGGTGACCTCGACGGAGAAGGCGACGACTGATGTCCACCCGGCTCCGCTCTCTGTCCCGCGCCAAGCGCGTCGTCATCAAGATCGGCTCGGCCCTGCTGGTGGATCGGGCGACCGGCATTCGCAAAGCCTGGCTCGATGCCATTTGCGACGATATCGCCGCACTCAAGGCGCGTGGAACGGATGTACTCGTTGTATCTTCGGGCGCCATCGCACTTGGCCGCTCTGTGCTGGCCATGCCCACCGGCGCTCTGAAGCTTGAAGAAAGCCAGGCCTGCGCAGCCGTCGGCCAGATCGCGCTTGCCCGCTACTGGGCGGAGAGCCTTTCGCGGCACCAGATCGTTGCCGGCCAGATTCTGCTGACACTCGGAGACACCGAAGAACGTCGCCGCTACCTGAACGCACGCGCCACCCTTCAGCAATTGCTGAAGATCGGTGCTATCCCGATCATCAACGAAAACGATACCGTAGCCACGACGGAGATCCGCTACGGCGATAATGACCGGCTGGCCGCCCGCGTCGCGACCATGGCGGGCGCCGACCTGCTCGTGCTGCTCTCTGATATCGATGGCCTTTACACGGCACCGCCGCATCTCGATCCCGATGCTCGCTTCCTCGACACCATTGAGGACATCACGCCTGAGATCGAAGCCATGGCCGGCGGTGCTGCCTCGGAACTGTCACGCGGCGGCATGCGCACCAAGATCGATGCCGGCAAGATCGCGACCAGTGCTGGCTGTGCCATGATCATCGCATCAGGCAAGACGATGAACCCCCTGGCCGGCATTGAAAATGGCGCTCGCCACTCCTGGTTTGCGGCATCGCGCTCACCCGTTACGGCACGCAAGACCTGGATCGCCGGACAGCTGCAGCCGGCCGGTGTGATCACTGTGGATGCGGGGGCAGAAAGCGCCCTGAAATCCGGTAAGAGCCTTCTGCCGGCCGGCGTCCGTGCCGTTTCCGGCAATTTTCATCGCGGTGACACAGTCTCGATCATCGGCACGGAAGGCCGCGAGATTGCGCGTGGCCTTGTAGGTTATGATGTCGAAGAAGCTCGGCGCATCTGCGGCCGCAAGTCCAACGAAATCGAGAATATCCTCGGCTATGCCGGCCGCGCCGCTATGATCCACCGCGACGACCTCGTCATGACAGACCTCGGCCAGCGCGAAGCCTCGGCCGGCGACCGAAAGGATGCCGCCCATGCTTGATACCGTCTCCAATCAGAATTCCATCGAAGGCCTGATGCTCGACATTGGTCGTCGCGCCCGGGCGGCAGCACGGCCTTTGGCAACAGCAACGACCGATGCGAAGAACAAGGCCCTTCTTGCGATGGCCGATGCGCTTCTAGCCGCTGAACAGGAAATCCTGAAGGCCAATGCACTCGACCTGCATAATGCAGCGAAAACCGGTCTTGCAGCCTCCTTCATCGATCGCTTGACGCTGAACTCCGACCGCGTCGCTGCAATGGCGCAGTCAATGCGCGAGATTGCACAACTGCCGGATCCTGTCGGTACCATCATCGCTGAATGGGATCGCCCAAATGGGCTGCACATCGAGCGCGTGCGCACCCCGCTCGGCGTCATCGGCGTCATCTATGAAAGCCGTCCGAATGTCACGGCAGATGCCGGTGCTTTGTGCCTGAAGGCGGGCAACGCGGTAGTCCTGCGTGGCGGCTCCGACTCGGCCAACTCCTCGCGGACTATCCATGCCTGCCTGGTGAAGGGGCTTGAAGCGGCCGGCTTGCCGACCGATGCCATCCAGCTGGTCCCGACGACTGATCGCGCAGCGGTCGGCGCTCTGCTATCCGGCCTGGAAGGCTCGATCGACGTGATCGTGCCGCGCGGCGGCAAGAGCCTCGTGGCACGCGTCCAGCAGGAAGCCCGCGTGCCGGTCTTCGCCCATCTTGAGGGCCTCTGCCATGTCTATGTCGACGGCTCCGCCGATCTCGACATGGCGAAAAAGATTGTCGTCAACGCCAAGATGCGCCGCACCGGCATCTGCGGTTCGGCCGAAACCCTGCTCGTGGACAGCGCTGCAATCGGCACGCATCTGCAGCCGTTGATCGAGGCGCTGACCGAGGCGGGATGTGAAGTCCGCGCATCGGCGACTGTTCTTCGCATCGTTCCAGGCTTGAAGCCCGCTGTCGAAGACGATTGGCGCACCGAATACCTCGATGCAATCATTTCTGTCGCCATCGTTGACGGCATCAGCGGTGCGATCGATCATATTGCGCGCTATTCGTCTAACCATACTGAAGCGGTCATTGCCGAGGACCCTGATGTGGTCGAACGCTTCTTCAACGAGATCGATTCCGCGATCCTGTTGCACAACGCCTCGACCCAGTTCGCCGATGGCGGCGAATTCGGCATGGGCGCGGAGATTGGCATCGCCACCGGAAAGATGCATGCGCGCGGGCCTGTTGGCGTCGAGCAGCTGACCTCCTTCAAGTATCGCGTCCGCGGCACCGGCCAGGTTCGTCCCTGACGTGGAGAAAGCGGCCATAGCCCACCGCTATCGGGTGATGCCGCATGTCGAGCGGGGAATGGTGGTCGGTCTTTTTGGCGGGTCTTTCAATCCTCCACACCAGGGCCACCTGCTCGTAGCGGAGATTGCCCTTCGGCGACTGGGGCTCGATCAACTCTGGTGGATGGTGACACCAGGCAATCCGCTGAAGAGCCGCAGCCAGCTCGCGCCGCTTGCAGAGCGTCTTGCAGCCTGTGAAACGCTGGCAGAGGATCCACGCATCAAGGTCACAGCCTTCGAACAGGCGCTGAACACGAGTTACACGGCCCGGACACTTGAATTCGTCCGGGCAAGAAACCCCGATGTCCGGTTCATCTGGATCATGGGGGCCGACAACCTCGCAAGCTTCGACCGCTGGCAGCGGTGGCAAAAGATCGCGACCACCTTCCCGATCGCGGTCATCGACCGTCCGGGTTCGACCCTTGCCTATCTCTCCTCGAAGATGGCGAGAACCTTCGACTATGCCCGGGTCGATGAGGAAGACGCAGGCGTCCTTTGGCGTAAGAAGGCACCAGCCTGGACCTTCATCCATGGCCCACGGTCGACCTTAAGCTCAACGGCGATCAGAGCCGAAGCCGGCGACAACTGAGGCAGGATTGCATCATTATCAGGCAAAACCGCAGGATCTCTTGAAAGAAGGCCAGATCGATGCCACCTTCTGATTGCGGTTCCGAGTCAGGAATCGCAGACGTGTTGTTCTGTTTTGCCAAAGAAAGGACGAACTCTGACAACAGTACACACCCGTGGACGTGCGCCCGTCGCCGTCCCGAAACGCGTGGAACGTGGCGCCGATGCCGCAGCCCGCGCGCTTGAGCTGGTCCTCGCAAGTCTCGAGGACTCGAAGGCAGAAGACATTGTCTCCATCGACATTGCCGGAAAATCGGCGCTGGGCGACTACATGGTGGTCGTATCCGGACGCTCGAACAGGCATGTCTCGGCGATCAGCGAACACCTCATTTCCGACTTGAAGGACGAAGGCCTGGGTTCTGCCCGTGTCGAAGGCCTTGAGACCGGTGATTGGGTTCTGATCGACACCGGAGACATCATAGTGCATGTATTCCGGCCTGAAATCCGCGAGTTCTACAACATCGAAAAGATGTGGTCGGCCCCGGATATCGAGGATCGCCTGCACTGAAGAACGGCCGGTCGTCCTAAAGGACGGTCTCGACGCCGGATTGACACGGCAGGCGTGATCCTGCCGATAGAGCTGGTTTTGTGACCGAAAAACTTAGGACCGCCGCATGAAAATTGGCATCTATGCCGTGGGCCGGCTGAAGGCTGGACCGGAGAAGGAACTCGCATCCCGCTATCTGGACCGCTTCGCCAAAGCCGGGCCTCAATGCGGGCTTGAGTTCACCCGCTCCGTCGAGCTGAATGAAAGCCGCGCTGGCAATGCCGACACCAGAAAGCGCGAGGAAGCAACCGAGCTTTCCCGACAGATCCCCGACGGCGGGCTCATTGTCGTTCTCGACGAGCGCGGCAAAGCTTTCGACAGCGCCGAATTTGCCAAGTTCGTCGGAGACGCGGCCGATAACGGCCAAAAGGATATGGTGTTCATCATCGGGGGTGCGGATGGTATCGACCCCGACCTGCGGGACAAGGCACGTCTGGTCCTCAACCTGGGTCGCCTGACATGGCCGCATCAACTGGTGCGGATCCTCATTGCCGAGCAGCTTTATCGCGCCGTTACCATCCTCACCGGCCATCCCTATCACCGAGTCTGAGCTTTCGCAGCCAAGCCGCTTTGCCTTCATGACAAATCAGCGTATTTTCCGGCCGAACCGGGAAACGTCCTTGCGCCTGTCTGTCTTCAAAAATGCTGTCGTTCATCAAGCATCGCATCGGTCGCGGGCCATAGCATCGCTGACACTTCTGCTGGCTCTCGGTCTGATAGCGCCACTTTCCGTTGATGCGACCGCCCAGGACGCACCGGAGCCTGCGGCAGAGACGGCCACCGGCTCGGTTCCTCCGAGTGTGGGTAGAAGCAAGGACGACAAGGTTGAAGGCCTAACGACGGACGCAACGCTTGAGCTGAGGGCGAAGCGCGACCAGGTGAGCGGCGAATTGCAGGCAATCGCTCGGACCATGCAGCTGACGGGTGAGAAAGCTGCGGAACTCGAAAAGAGCATCGAGGCGCTGAGCAAGACGACGGAGAGCCTGAAGGGTGCTCTGATCGAATCCGCGACGCGCCGCAAGGACATTGAAAAGCAGATCAGTGCCGGTGAACAGCGGCTGGCCTCGATCGGTGTCCGCGAGGATGCGATCCGGAAATCCTTCCGCGAACGTCGCTCTGTTCTCGCCGAGGTGCTTGCGGCCCTGCAGCGCATGGGCCGCAATCCGCCGCCGGCTCTGCTTGTCAGTCCGGAAGACGCCCTCGGCTCCGTGCGCACGGCCATCCTGCTTGGCGCGGTGGTTCCCGGCATCCGCCATGAAACGGACAAGCTCGCTGCCGATCTCAAAGAGTTGATCGCACTTCGCGACAGCGGAAAGCAGGAGATGGAAGCGCTCGTGACCGCCATGGCCAGCCGCCAGGAGGAAGAGCGGCGCATGGACCTTCTGATCGCGGAAAACGATCGGCTCGCGCGGACGAATTCGCTGCAGCTGCAGGCGGAACGCAAGCAATCAGAGGCACTTGCCGAACGTGCTTCGACCATGGAGGCGCTCATTCGCTCCCTTGAGAACGAGATCACTTCGGTGCGTCAGGCAGCTGAACTCGCCAAGGCCGAAGAGGCGAAACGCGACCAGATGAGTGAAGAACAGAAGGCCCGCACGCGCGAGATCGCACGGTCTGAATTGCCCGATAAAAACCGTATTGCCCCCGCATATCCTTTCTCCGAATTGCAGCAGAAACTGGAGCTTCCGGTCGCTGGAGAGACACTGCGACAGTTCGGCGATCCGGACGGGACAGGTCATCAGGCTCAAGGCGTGGTCATTGCCTCACAGCCGGGATCGGTGGTCACCGCACCGGCAGATGCATGGGTTGTTTTCGCAGGAAATTTCCGAAGCTATGGCCAGATGATCATTCTGAACGCAGGCGACGGGTATCACATGGTGTTGTCCGGCATGGACCGGATCAGCACGAGCCAAGGCAAGTTTGTGCTGTCAGGGGAGCCGCTGGCGACCATGGGAGAGAAAAGAGTGGCAAGCGCCACTGGATTGGCGCTGGAAACAGATCGCCCGACACTTTACATTGAGCTTCGAAAATACGGTAAACCGGTTGATTCCCGCCCCTGGTGGCTCGGAGACAATTCTGGAAAGGCACAGAATGATTCGTAGGGTCTCTATTCTCCTCGCTGGCGCCCTGATGGGTGCAACCGCGATGAGCCTCATCTATTCCGCAGGAATTCCGGCGCAGGCCGCAGGCAATTCCACGTATAAGGAACTGTCGATTTTCGGCGACGTTTTCGAACGTATTCGTGCGCAATACGTTACGCCGCCGGACGAGAACAAGCTGGTGGAGAGCGCCATCAACGGCATGCTGACCTCGCTCGACCCGCACTCGGTTTACATGAATGCCAAGGATGCGGCGGACATGCAGACCCAGACACGCGGCGAATTCGGCGGCATCGGCATCGAAGTGACGATGGAAGAGGAGCTGGTGAAGGTCATCACTCCGATCGACGACACGCCTGGCGCCAAGGCCGGCATCCTTGCCGGCGACTTCATCTCCGAGATCAACGGCGAAAGCGTTCGCGGCTTGAAGCTTGAGGAAGCCGTCGAGAAGATGCGCGGCGCGGTCAACACGCCGATCAAGCTGACGATCCTGCGCAAGGGCGCCGACAAGCCGCTCGACATCACCGTGACCCGTGAAATCATCCCGATCCGCGCCGTCAAGTCGCGCGTCGAGGGCGATGTCGGCTATCTCCGCGTCATCTCCTTCACCGAGAAGACGTATGACGATCTGGAAGCCGCGATCGAGAAGATCAAGAAGGAAGTTCCGGCCGACAAGCTGAAGGGCTACGTGCTCGATCTGCGCCTGAACCCGGGTGGTCTGCTCGACCAGGCGATTTATGTCTCCGACGCCTTCCTGGAGCGTGGCGAAGTGGTTTCCACCCGCTCGCGCGATCCGCAGGACACCCGCCGCTTCAACGCAACGGCAGGCGACCTGGCTGACGGCAAGCCGGTCATCGTGCTCGTCAATGGTGGCTCCGCCTCGGCCTCGGAAATCGTCGCTGGTGCGTTGCAGGACCTGAAGCGTGCGACGGTTCTCGGCACACGCTCCTTCGGCAAGGGCTCCGTACAGACGATCATTCCGATGGGTGAGAAGGGCGCGCTGCGCCTGACGACCGCGCTCTACTATACGCCGTCGGGTCGTTCGATCCAGGGAACCGGCATCGAGCCTGACATCAAGGTCGAACAGCCGCTGCCGGAAGACCTGCAGGGCAAGGTTCGCACGGAAGGCGAATCCTCTCTGCCGGGCCACATCAAGGGCAATGCGGAGACCGAGGAAGGATCCGGTTCGGTCGCTTATGTGCCACCGGAAGCTAAGGACGACATCCAGTTGAACTACGCTCTGGATCTGCTGCGCGGCAACAAGACGGATGCGGCCTTCCCGGCTGATCCGCAGAAGGCATCGCTGCAGTAAACGCCTGAAGCCACCGCCTGCGCAGGAAATGTCTGTTGCGCAGGCGTCGGGATCTTGGAAGTTTCGTATGGATCTGCATGGACCGCTTGGTCTTGAGCGAAAAGGCGGAGGCCGCGGCAAGCGGTTCCTCCGCCTTTCGACGTTGGCATCCGCTACGGCGATCGTGACCTTAGCAGGTCTTTCCGCCTGGACCTCCCTTTCTCATCTCGATCTGCGACAGGAGCCGCCGGTCAGCCTGACCGCGGCGCCGCCAGAGCCAGGCCCCGTGTCGGCAGATGCATCTACTGCCCTTCCGGCCGCAAGCGAAGAGGTCGGCATCAGAACCAGTGGTCCGCAGGATGGCGCCAATGTCCGCCGGACGACGACGCCGGATGGCAACGTGGTCACGACCTTTTCCCCGAACGGTCGCAAGGGACCTGTCATCATCGGTGCCATCACGACACAGGACCCGCGGCTTGCCGGCCAGCCGAACGAGGACCTGATTGAACAGACGGCCGAGGGGGACCTGCCCTCGGTATCGCAAAGTGGTCTGAGACCTTTTGACTTCTATGCCCGCCCGTGGTCGGGGGCCCGTGGCACACGCATCGCAATCGTCATCGGTGGCATAGGACTGAGCCAGACGGGCAGCCAGAAGGCAATCCGCGACCTGCCGGAGGACATCACGCTCGCCTTTGCTGCCACGGGCAACAGCCTGCAGCGCTGGATGCAGGAAGCCCGCCGCAAGGGCCACGAGATCGTCCTGCAGGTACCGATGGAGCCTTTCGATTATCCGGCCAATGATCCGGGGCGCGGCACCCTTCTGGCGGAAGAGGCAAAGGCCAGTAATCTTACCAATCTTCACAAGGCCATGGCTGAGATCACCAATTACACGGGCATCATGAATTATATGGGCGCCCGCTTCCTCGCCGATGACAAGGCCATGGATCCCGTCATGCGCGACATCGCCAATCGCGGCCTGATGTTCCTCGACGACGGGTCGACAGCCCGATCCCTCTCTGGCGATTTCGCCAAAGCGATCGGCTTTCCCCATGCTTATGCGGACGTCGTCCTCGATGGTCAGGTCTCCCGCCAGGCGATACTCGCCAAGCTGGACGAACTGGAACGTATCGCCCGCCGCAACGGACAGGCAATCGGCGTCGGTGCCGCCTTCGACGAGACCATCGCGGCCGTCACCGAATGGCGCAACGAAGCCGTGGCCCGCGGCATCGAGTTTGTCGGCGTATCGGCACTGGCCAATGAAAACGGACCCTGAGGACATCATGAGCAAGAGTGAAACCGCAAGACCACAGGTCAAGGCCGAAGAACTGCCCTATCGTCCCTGCGTTGGCATCATGGTGCTCAACAAGGCCGGCCTCGTCTGGTCCGGCCGCCGCATCCCGATCGGTAATTCCGAATATGACGGCTCACCACAGCTCTGGCAGATGCCGCAAGGCGGCATCGACCCCGGCGAGGATCCCTTGCTGGCCGCAATGCGCGAACTTTACGAGGAAACCGGCATGAAGACCGTTTCCCTGCTCGCAGAAGCAGGCCGCTGGATCCACTACGATCTGCCAGCCGAATTGATCGGCATCGGATTGAAGGGCAAATATCGCGGCCAGACCCAGCGCTGGTTTGCCTTCCGCTTCGAAGGTGATGAGAGCGAGATCGCCATCAACCCGCCGCCTGGCGGGCATGAACCGGAATTCGACGCCTGGGAATGGAAGCCCATGGCTGAACTCCCTGAGTTGATCGTTCCCTTCAAACGCCGCGTCTATGAAGAGGTCGTCGCGGAGTTCGCTCACCTGGTGGGATGAGCGCAAGCAAGGGACCTTTATTCAGCCAGAACTCCGGCCACGGTGATAGCGCTGCACGTGATCGATCAGCGCCCTAAGCTTTGGTGCCATGTTCCGGCGATTGGGGAAGTAGAGATAGAAGCCCGGATAGGGCTTCAGGTAGGCTTCCAGCACCGGAACGAGATCTCCGCTCGCAATATAGGGCTCGAAGGTCTCACGAACGGCATAGGTCAGCCCGGCCCCGGCCGTCGCCATGCGCAGCATTAATCGAAGGTCATTGGTGGTGATCTGCGGCGTGATTGCCACGTTGAAATTTCGTCCCTTCTCCTCGAACTCCCATGGCGCCGGCACCTCGTCCGGCGCGGGTCGCCATGCAATGCAGCGATGCCGGATGAGATCCGTTGGATGCATTGGAACGCCGTGCTGTGCCAGATAGGCTGGGGAAGCAACGACCGCCTCACATTGTGCGCCAGTGAGTGGGATCGCCACCATGTCCTTTTCGATCACCTCGCCGAGCCGCACGCCGGCATCGAAACCGCGCGAGACGATGTCCCACATCTCGTCTGTCACCGTCACATCGACAGTAATATCGGGATGCGCTTCCGCGAAAGCGCCGAGCAGAGGCCCTGAGAGAAAGGCGTCGGCGATCGAGGTTACGGCAATTTTCAGATGCCCCGCAGGCCTTAGATCGCCGCCGAAATTCTCCAACGCTGCCCCGATCTCCGCCATCGGCCGGCCAAGCATCGAGAGCAACCGCTGCCCGGCTTCGGTGAGCCTGACGCTGCGCGTCGTGCGCACGACAAGAGCTATTCCGCAGGCATTTTCAAGCCGTTGGACTCCCTGGCTGACGGCAGAACGGGTAATCCCGAGACGCCGTGCAGCCGCGGCAAAACTCTGCTCTTCGGCGACTGCGAGAAACAGCGGCAACAGATTGAGATCCGGGATCATTGTAAAGTAAGCCTTACCAATTTGGTCATCATCAGGTGAATACCGACGACAAGTTCATCCGTCTAGGGTGCACGGCATCGGCGCGTGAGCCGCGCCGACAAGTCATAAATGACAGAACCATAGACAAGAGGATTTCCGATGACCTCCATCGTCAGACTGATCTGCACGAGCGCTCTTGCGATCACCGCCGTTCCCGTTCTGCTTACCCATTCCTCCGCAGCAGCAGCCGCCTGCGCGGCAACTGGAAAGGAGAGCCCGCTCCAATTGCATCGCGACTGGATCATGGAAGGTTGGGAACGGCGCGAAGGCGACCCAGCCTTCGTCTTTGCCGAGAAGATGCAGCGCTACTACGACCTCACCAACACACAGGGCGTTTTCTACGACAACTTCGCACCTGGAAAGACACAGCTTTTCAGCGATTCCGGTCGCTACGGCGCCAATTGGCAGGATCTGCAGAATGCCGCACGCTCCGTCCGTCATGGCCTGACGACCGGCCATGATCAACTGATCGACGACAAGGTCGCTTCCACCACGCTCGGCTTTGTCGGCCGCCTTGAACGGCTGGACGGCACGGTCCTTGCGTTTGATGGCCGATCACAACTGGGCTGGACTTGCGCCAATGGCGCTTGGAAGATCCGCCAGGAACTGAACTATGCCTGGGTGGTCGAACCTGAGACCATTGCCGATATCGTGGGCAAGGGGGAGCTGACACCATGACGGATAATGAAAAGGCATCCCATCCCTATGTCGGCCTTTGGGTAACGGCAGACCGCCATGTCCGGCACGAACTCCTTCCGGACAATCGCTACATCGAGGCTCGCGGCAACAGGGAACGAGCCTATCTCGGTCGATATGAGGTCAAAGGCACGCATATCGACTACTGGGACGACACGGGCTTCACCGCCGATGGTGAGTTTCGCGACGATGTCCTCTACCACGGTGGCATGATCTTTCACGAGGAACGCTAGTTCCGAAGACCCGCCTGACGGCCCTTACGGGCCGTCAGCGCGCGGAAGCGAGGTTAGGCAACGGTTTGAGCAACTCCGGTTTCGAAAGCAAACTCCTCGTCCGCCCAGCCGGTCATGCCGCCGATCATGACCTTGACCTTGCGACCAAGCCGCGAAAGCCTGAGCGCTGCCCTATCGGTGCCGTTGCAATGCGGCCCGGCACAATACACAACGAAGAGCGTATCCTCCGGCCATTCCGCCATCTTACGCTCAGTCATCTTGCCATGCGGCAGGTTGATGGCACCGGGCACATGGGCCGCCTCGAACAGCTTCGGCCCACGTACGTCGAGCAGCACGAAATCGGCAGTCCCGGTTGTCAGCGCATGATGCACATCCCAGCAATCCGTTTCGAAGGAAAGGCGGGCTGCATAATGGGCGGCGACGAGAGCAGGATCGGCAGCTTGAATTTCTGAGACGGTACTCGGCATGGCAGGTCCTTTCAGGATGGCGATGCGAGACACTTGCCTTTTCGAAGAGATGAGCGAAACTGGCGTGATTGCCAACATGCGTAAAGATTGCGCCAATGATGCAAAGAATCACCCAACAGACCTCGAAGGCCCTAGGGCAGAACCGCCGCCTGGAGACTGTGACTTCAGCGCCGTCTGTTGCTCGATCCGCTTCAGAATTCAGCGGTGGGTCGGATGATCCGCCACTATCTGGGCCGCAAGTGGTGACCCTTGCCTATGACGGACTCTGCACCTTTGAATTCGGTGTCGCCGCGGAAGTCTTCGGTCTGGCGCGGCCGGAGATGGGCGAGGGGTGGTATCGTCACACCACTGCCGCCATCGAACCCGGTCCTCTGCGCGCCGCCGGCGGGCTGACGGTGACGGTCTCAGGTGGTCTCGATCTTCTGGAGCAAGCGGACTTGATCGTCGTGCCCGGTTGGCGGGGCATCCTGATGCCGGTTCCGGAGGATCTGCTCGAGGCACTGAAGGCAGCCCATGCGCGCGGTGCGCGGCTGATGTCGCTCTGCTCCGGCATCGCGGTTTTGGCGGCCACCGGCCTTCTCGACGGACGCCGCGCCACGACCCACTGGCGCTATGCCGATATCATTGCCACACGTCATCCCGAGATCAGGCTCGATCCGGATGTGCTCTATATCGATGAAGGGCAGGTATTGACGGCAGCCGGCAGTGCCGCGGGGATCGATCTGTGCCTGCATGTCGTGCGCCGTGATTTTGGTCCTGATGCCGCAAACAGCGTCGCCCGGCGCCTCGTTGTGCCACCGCACCGGGAAGGCGGTCAGGCGCAATTCATTGAACGCCCCATGCCTCGGGAGCATGAAGCACGTCGCCTGGCACCGTTGCTAGACTGGCTGGAAGCCAATCTCGATGCAAACGTGTCATTGGCCGATATGGCGGCGCGCTCCGGCATGAGTGAGCGCAGTTTTCAGCGAAAGTTCAGGCAATGGACGGGAATGGCACCCGGGGAGTTCCTGCTTTCCCGTCGCCTGCGCCATGCCTGTGATCTTCTGGAGCGCAACCGCGAGACTTCGCTCGACGACATTGCCATGGCCGCAGGTTTGGGAACCGCCGCAACCATGCGCCACCATTTCCGCACCCGGCTTGCAACCAGTCCTGCCGCCTATCGTTTACGGTTTCATCACGGAAACTGAAGGTGAAGAGATCCGGGCGCCGGATATGCCGAGGATTTAGCTGCCGGCAGCGGCCTCTTCCGCGCTTTCTTCGATCCGTTCCATGTCGTCATCGGAAAGACCGAAATGATGACCGATTTCGTGGATCAGCACATGGGTGATGATATCCCCCAGCGCCTCCTCGTTCTCGGCCCAATAATCCAGAATGGGGCGGCGATAAAGCGTGATGTGGTTCGGCATCATGCCCGTTTCCATGGTGAAACGCTCCGAAATGCCACGCCCCTCGAACAGGCCGAGCAAATCGAAGGGCGTTTCCAGCGCCATGTCCTCGAACACTTCATCTGTCGGGAAATCGGTGATCTCGATGATGAGATCCTTGGTCAGGTCGCGGAATTCTTGCGGCAGATGACCATACGCCTCGATCGCCAGCGACTCGAACGTGCTGATCGTCGGGGCATGGCGTTCGCGCCAATCCTCGCTCTGGTCAATACGGGCCATGATTACTCCTTACTGGTTGAAGATATAGGCGTTTTGCCCGGCCATTTCGAGAGCAAATCCAGAAGAGGAATAAATTCTCAATTGAATCCGGTTGACTCTTTTGTTCAGCTCTGGAATCCATAGGAACATATAGAGAACATTCGACACAGGAGAGACCGTCATGGGCTTGGGCCCTCAGGCGCATGGAGAGCTTTTTGCCCTAAGGCAGGCCATTGCCCGCATTGAGGGCAAGCCGGACCATGCAGCTCGTCTGGCAGCAGACCTTGACCAAGAGTTCCAGTCGGAAAAGGAGGGTAGGGCAGGGTCTCTTGTCGTAGACCCCTCGACGCCCCGGTTCGACGAACTGATGGCGGAACTGTTGATGTCTGGCATGATGGTCGAACTGCGTGGCGAGCGGCTGCAGCAGGCAGGCTCGACCACCGGGCTTGCTCTTGCCCTGGCGATCATGGGCGCCGACCAGGCCGGAAAGGGTCGTTCCAGGCGCCTGCTTTTCATCGCCGACCCGCATGTCGTGCGGGAGACAGGCCTTGTCTATGCCCCCGGTCTCATCGATTTCGGACTGCAGCCAGCAGAACTGGTCCACGCCCTGCCGCGGCGCATTGAGGAAGCGCTCTGGTTGGCGGAAGCGGCACTGACGTCACGCGCTTTCTCCAGCATTATACTCGAAGTACTTGGCAACCCGAAGAAGTTTGGCCTGACCGAGAGCCGGCGCCTCAGCCTCAAGGCGCGCGCGACCGGCGGCAGGCTCTCCGTACTGCGTCAGGCAGGAGAGGAGGAAGCGTCCAGCGCCGCCCTTCGTCTGTCTGTCCAAACCGCGCCGGCGGCGGCGCGTCTTCTCACCGACGGAACCCTGCTGGGCGGCAGCATCGGGTTTCCTGCTTTTCGTATCCTTGCCGAGAAGTCCCGATTTCCGGGACGGACCGAGCTCATCCTGGAGTGGAACCCTGATGACCGCCGCCTTCGCCCCATTGCTGATACCGGATCATCCGGAATCGGATCGCCGGATTCTCTCTCTCTACTTTCCACGGCTCGCGACCGATCGCATCGCTCGCAGGCGCTGGGGTCTGTCGTGGCGTTCGGCCCCGTCCTCCACCGGGCATCCTGAACGGACACCGCTCGTTTGCGCTGCCCGCACCGCCAACGCCATGCGGGTGACCGCACTCGATGAAGCCGCAGAACGCTTCGGCCTGCGCATCGGCCAGGGGCTGGCCGAGGCCCGTGCCATCTGTGCCACTCTCGACGTGGTCGAAGCCGATCCAACAGCGGACCGGGCCTTTCTTGAGGCCATCGCCGACTGGTGTGACCGCTATACACCGCTGGTCGCACTGGATGGAGAAGACGGGCTGGTGCTCGACATCACCGGCTGCGCCCATCTGTTCGGCGGCGAAACCTGTCTCGTTGATGATCTTGCCGAACGCCTGACCGGCTTTGGCCTTGCCGTGCAGCTGTCCGTCGCCCCGACGCCAGGACTTGCCCGCGCCGTCAGCCGCTTTGGAGGACCGCGCGTGATCGCAGGACCCGAGGCTTGCGCCGTTCTGGCTCCTCTGCCTGTAGCGGCCCTTCGTCTCGAACCGAAAACCATCATGGATCTGGCACGGGTCGGCCTGAAAACCGTCGGCGATCTCATCGCGGCCGCACGCGCACCGATCACCCGCCGCTTCGGCCGTACGCCCCTGCTGCGGCTAGACCAGGTCTTGGGTCGGGAAGGAGAGCCCATCTCACCCCGTCGAATGCAGGCACTGCTCTCTGCCGAGCGACGGTTGGCAGAACCGATCGTCGCCGAGGACCATATTCTGGACCTCGCCGGGCGCCTTGCTTCGGGCCTGAAAGTTGCCCTGGAAGCCCGCAATGAAGGCGGCCGGCTGTTCGAACTACTGATCTTTCGCGTCGATGGCCGCGTCTTTCGCATCGAAGTCGGCACCTCCGCTCCCTTGCGCAATCCCATGCGTATAAAGGCACTGCTCAAGGAGCGCCTCTCGGTCCTCAAGGACGAACTCGAAGCAGGCTTCGGTTTCGAATTGCTGCGCCTTAACATTCTCTCAAGCGAGCCCTTCGAAATCCGCCAGGCAGGCCTGGTTGAAGAGGAAGAAGAGGGTGAACATCTGGCCCGTTTCCTCGATCAGGTCTTCGCGCGCCTGGGAGAAAGGGCGCTGCGCCTGCCGGTATCGCTTGCCAGCCATTGGCCGGATCGCGCGGCAACGCATGCGCCGCTTGCTGACGGATTGAAGACGCTCGACCACCGGCATATCGCCAAGCAGTCCATGATGCCACCTGTACGCGGGCTGCGGCCTTTGCGTCTGCTCACACGCCCTGAAGAGGTGCAGGTCATGTCCTCCGTCCCGGATGGGCCACCCGCAAGTTTTCGCTGGCGGCGCGTTCAGCGCCGCATCGCGCGCGCCGAGGGGCCTGAGCGTCTTTCACCGGAATGGTGGGTGGATGGTGAGAATGCGGAACCGCGTGACTATTTCCGCATCGAAGACACCATTGGCCAGCGTTACTGGCTCTATCGCAAAGGGCTCTACGAGCGAGAGACGGAAACTCGCCCGACCTGGTTTCTTCAGGGGGTGTTTTCGTGACATCCTCTGTTTCGACTAGCGATCCCTGTTTTTACGAAATTGGCCTGAAGAGCAATTTTTCCTTTCTCGACGGCGCATCCCATGCCGAAGAACTTGTCCAGCAGGCCCTCGACATCGGACTTGACGGTATTGGGCTTGCCGATGTGAACACGGTTGCCGGCGTCGTCCGCCTGCATGCCTCGGCCAAGCAAAAAGGCCTCGCCTTTCGCCCTGGTGCACGTCTCGTCTTTGCCGACGACACGCCGGAAATGCTTGCCTATCCAATCGACCGAAAGGGCTGGGGCCATCTCTGCCGCCTTTTGAGCGCTGGAAATCTGCGATCGAAAAAAGGTGTCTGCACGCTCTACAAGGAGGACCTGCTGGAGTGGTGCGAAAATCTCTGTTTCGTCATCATCCCGCCCCCCTTGCCAGAGGTCGCGGATGCTCGCGCCTTCGAGGCCCGTCTTCAGCGCCTTCTGCCCACCCTGAAGAAAAAACTCCATCTCGCACTGACCCCACGCCATGACGGGCTCGACCGCAAGACATTCGCCGAACTGGAACAGATCGCCCACAGTCTGCACCTGCCACTGGTTGCCACCAATGACGCCATCTATCACGCACCGGAGCGCAAACCGCTCGCCGATGTGGTGGTTGCCATCCGCGAGCATGTCGGGGTGGCCGAGGCAGGCTTTAAGCTCCACGCCCATGCCGAACGCCACCTGAAGAGCGGCCGCGAGATGGCCAGGCTGCTCAAGGACTATCCGGAAGCCATTGCCAATAATGCAAAATTCTTTAGCCGGCTTAAATTTTCACTGGAGGAACTGGCGCATCAATATCCCGACGAGAGCTTCGGGGGCGAATCGCCGGCGCTGGCATTGCGACGACTGACTTATGAGGGGGCCAGAAACCGTTATCCGGGCGCCATTCCGGAAAAGGTTCTCGGTCTGCTTGATTACGAGTTGAAGCTCATCGCCGAGAAACGCTATGAGCCGTATTTCCTCACCGTCTACCGTATCGTATGCCATGCCCGCAGTAGTGGAATACTCTGCCAGGGTCGAGGATCGGCAGCCAATTCCGCGGTCTGCTTCTGCCTGGGCATCACCGAGGTAAATCCAGAAAACACGACACTTCTGTTTGACCGCTTTATTTCCACCGAGCGTGATGAACCGCCGGATATTGACGTGGATTTCGAGCACGAGAAGCGCGAGGATGTGATCAGGTTCATCTATGAGACCTATGGTCGCGAACATGCAGCCCTGACTGCTGCCGTCATCAGCTACCGCGCCCGCTCGGCCGGGCGCGAAGTGGCAAAGGCCTTCGGCCTGTCTGAAGATGTTCAGTCCGCGCTTGCCGGCTCGATCTGGGGCTGGTGGACAAGCGATTTTACCGAAGAGCAGGCCAATGCCGCAGGGCTCGACCTGAAGGACCCCACCACCCGTCATGTGCTCGCCTATGCACAGGCTCTGCAGGGTTTCCCGCGCCACCTCTCCCAGCATGTCGGCGGCTTCGTCATCACCCGCGACCGGTTGGACGAGGTCGTTCCGATCATGAACACGGCCGATGGCCGTTATATGGTCGAGTGGGACAAGGACGACCTGGACACGTTGAAAATCCTCAAGATAGACGTGCTGGCACTCGGAATGCTCACCTGTCTCGCCAAGGCCTTCGCGCTTCTGGCAGAACACTATAACCTTCACGAGAGCCTCGCCTCGGTCAACGCGGACCAGCGTTCAGAGGTTTATGACATGATCTGCCGGGCTGATACGCTCGGCGTTTTCCAGATCGAAAGCCGTGCGCAGATGAGCATGCTGCCGAGGCTCAAACCGCGAAAATTCTACGATCTTGTCATCGAGGTCGCCATCGTCCGCCCCGGCCCGATCCAGGGCAATATGGTCCACCCCTATCTCAAGCGTCGGGAGGACAAGCGCGCCGGAAAAAAAATCGATTACCCGAGCCCGGAACTGCGCGGCGTTCTGGAGCGCACCCTGGGCGTCCCCCTCTTCCAGGAGCAGGCAATGCAGATCGCCATCACCGCCGCCGGCTTCACCCCTGCTGAAGCCGACAAACTGCGCCGTGCCATGGCGACCTTCCGCCGCACCGGCCAGGTCTCAAGTTTTCAGAAACGCATGATCGAAGGCATGGTCGCGCGTGATTATGATCCCGAATTTGCCGCTCGCTGTTTCAGCCAGATCGAAGGTTTCGGCGAATACGGATTTCCCGAAAGCCACGCGGCTTCCTTTGCCCTGCTGGTTTATGTCTCCTGCTGGTTCAAAGCCTTATATCCTGACGTATTCTGCGCCGCGATCCTGAACTCGCAGCCCATGGGCTTCTATGCCCCCGCCCAATTGGTGCGGGACGCCCGCGAACATGGCGTCGACATGAGACCGGTCGATATCAATCATTCCACCTGGGACTGCGGACTGGAATCCGATGCCAGCGAGATCTCCCCTTTTGATCCAAATCGGATCGCACCACGCCATCGATCCATGGCTTCGGTGATAAAAACCAAGAAGGCCGTACGTCTCGGCTTTCGCCAGATCAAAGGCCTATCGCAAGCGGATATGGACCATCTCGTTGCCTGCAGGGACAAGGGCTACGACTCCGTCCGTGATCTTTGGCTTCGCACCCGTCTACCCCGGGGCACCATCGAAAAGCTCGCCGATGCCGACGCCTTTTCGTCGCTCGGTCTGTCCCGTCGTGACGCGCTCTGGGCAGCCCAGGCACTTGATGCGGAAGCGGCCATCGAAGTCCTGCCGCTTTTCGAGACAGGACCACTCGAAAACCTGCAGCTAGAGGCCGAGGTCGCTTTGCCGCGCATGCTGCCGGGCGAGGAGGTCCTGAGCGACTACCGGACGCTCACCTTCTCGCTAAAGGCTCATCCCATCTCCTTCCTTCGTCCCGATATGCGGAACGCCGGGTTAAAATCGGCTTCGGATCTGGAAGAGCTGCCCCATGGTGCCAAGGTCACGGTGGCCGGCCTGGTCCTGGTACGCCAGCGCCCCGGCTCCGCAAAGGGGGTGATCTTCATGACGCTGGAGGATGAAACCGGCACGACGAATGTGATCGTCTGGCCGAAGATTTTTGAGCGATATCGCCCTGTCGTGATGGGCGCACGTCTGGTAGCCCTTCGTGGTCGCTTGCAAAAGGCCCATGGCGTCATCCATGTCGTCGCCGATCATCTGGTCGACGCCACCCAGCGCCTCGGCCTCTTGCAGAAAGATCTGGCCGGCTTCGATACACTTGCCCATGCCGACGAAGTTCGAAGGCCGGGCGTCGACCAGCGCCAAGTCAAGCGCGAGAATCCGCATCCTGTGGCCGTGTCGGCCCCGCCTCCGGGCCATCCGCGCCGCAGTGCGATGGCCGATCTCATGCCCAAAGGGCGCAATTTTCATTGACCGGCAGGGCGCAGGGCTTGTCTGCGAATCTTCTTGACAAAGGGCATAAGGTTCACGAGAAAGGAGAGAGTAAGTGTCATGTTTGACGGTTCCCGATCCCATGCTGGTCTGCAGCTGCAATTACATCACCGATAAGGACATCCAGGCAGTCATCAACGAGCTGCTGGATGAAGACTGTTGGCAGCTGATCGTGCCGGGTAAGGTGTATCACGCCATGGGAAAGCGTGGACGCTGCTGCGGTTGTTTCCCCAATGTCGTCGACCTGATCATCAAGACCACCGCTGAATATCACGCCGCGCGCAAGACCGAGGAAACCAAGGTCGTCAACTTCATGGAACGCCTGAAGCTGTTTCACGAAGAACAGAAGGCGGCCCTCGCCGAACGCCGCCAGGCGATGATTGCCGCGCGCCGCGCAGGCTGAATTCATTCGAACAGTCTCTCCCCCAATTAATGACAGTGGCGCTATTTGAGCGCTCATGATTCTATGATCGCCGCTGCTTGTAATTTTGGACAGGCGGGACCTGTCGCCACTCTCCAGAACGGCTTGCTGATTTTGCGAGCAAAGTTAGAACCTTTCTAAAAGAGATCTCGACAGATCGCGTCGTCAGCGCTAGTGTTCCCCAATTCCAATCACGTAAAGGACGACGAACATGAAGGGTGATCCCAAGGTCATTGAGCAGCTCAACGAAGCGCTGTTTCTCGAGCTCGGCGCTGTCAACCAGTACTGGCTGCATTACCGCCTGCTCAACGACTGGGGCTACACGAAGCTCGCCAAGAAAGAGCGTGCCGAATCGATCGAGGAGATGCAGCACGCTGACAAGATCATCGACCGTATCATCTTCCTTGAGGGCCACCCCAATCTGCAGACCGTGGCGCCGCTGCGCATCGGCCAGAACGTCAAGGAAGTGCTCGAAGCGGATCTCGCCGGCGAATATGACGCCCGTACCGCTTACAAAGCATCGCGCAACATCTGTCACGCCGCAGGCGACTATGTTTCGATGAAGCTCTTCGAAACTTTGCTCATGGACGAAGAAGGCCACATCGACTTCCTTGAGACCCAGCTGGATCTGCTCGCGAAGATCGGTGAAGAGAAATACGGCCTTCTTAACGCCGAATCGGCCGATTCCGCTGAGTAAGGATTGAGCTAGACTAACCTGCAATCCGCTTCATGCGATCTCGCGGAATGAACCAACAGATTCATTCAAAAAAGCCCGAAGGTTGTGACCAACCTTCGGGCTTTTTTATTTCCGACATTTCGGCCCTCCCCTGAACCAGGAAGCGCCTGAAGAGCATTCAATCACGCGCTCCGGTTTTGTCGGTTGGCAATCAGGTCGTCGACGACGCCCGGATCCGCAAGCGTGGACGTGTCGCCAAGCGCCCCAAAATCGTCCTCGGCAATCTTGCGCAGAATGCGTCGCATGATCTTGCCCGACCGCGTCTTTGGCAGGCCCGGCGCAAACTGGATCTTGTCGGGGCTCGCGATCGGTCCGATCTCGGAGCGAACATGCTTGACGAGATCGGCGCGCAGCGCTTCGTTGCCCTCATGGCCGGACATCAGGGTGACATAGCAATAGATGCCTTGGCCCTTGATGCTGTGCGGGTAACCGACGACAGCCGCTTCCGACACCAGATGATGCGAAACAAGTGCCGATTCGACTTCCGCAGTCCCCAGTCTGTGGCCGGACACGTTGAGCACGTCGTCCACACGGCCCGTAATCCAGTAGTAACCGTCCTCGTCGCGCCGGCAGCCGTCCCCGGTGAAGTACATGCCCTTGTAGGTCGAGAAATAGGTCTGGATGAAACGCTCATGGTCGCCATAGACCGATCGCGCCTGCCCCGGCCAGCTGTCGGTGATGCAGAGATTGCCGTCAGTGGCGCCTTCCAGCACCTTGCCTTCGTTATCGACCAACTCCGGCTTCACCCCGAAAAAGGGGCGGGTTGCTGAACCGGGTTTCAACGGCGTTGCGCCGGGCAGGGGGGTAATCATGATGCCGCCGGTTTCCGTCTGCCACCAGGTATCGACGACTGGCGATTTCTGCTCGCCGACGACATTGTAATACCACTCCCAGGCTTCCGGGTTGATCGGCTCACCTACCGAGCCAAGCAGTCGGAGCGAAGACCGGTCCGAACGCTTGACGAAGTCGTCGCCGGCTCCCATCAGCGAGCGGATTGCCGTCGGCGCGGTGTAGAAGATATTGACCTTGTGCTTCTCGACCACTTCCCAGAACCGTCCCTGATCCGGGAAGGTTGGGATGCCTTCGAACATCAGCGTCGTGGCGCAATTTGAAAGCGGCCCGTAGACGATATAGGAATGACCGGTCACCCAGCCCACATCGGCCGTGCACCAGTAGATGTCCCCGTCGTGATAGTCGAAGACATATTCGTGGGTCATCGAGGCATAAACGAGATAACCGCCGGTCGTGTGCATCACACCTTTCGGCTTACCCGTGGAGCCAGACGTGTAGAGGATGAACAGAGGATCCTCTGCCTTCATCTTCACCGGCGGGCAATCGGGCTTCACCGTGTGGACCTCCTGGTGATGCCAGATGTCGCGACCCGGCGCCCAGCCGATCTTGCCACCGGTGCGGCGCACCACGAGCACTTTGTTGACGATGACATACTGCTTGGCCGCGATGTCGATTGCGATATCGGTATTTTCCTTGAGCGGAACGGGTTTGCCGCCGCGCACGCCCTCATCGCAGGTGATGACGAAGGTCGACTCGCAGTCGACGATGCGCCCCGCCAGGGCTTCAGGTGAAAATCCACCGAACACCACAGAATGGATCGCCCCGATGCGCGCACAGGCAAGCATGGCATAGGTCGCTTCGGGGATCATCGGCATGTAGATCGTGACGCGGTCACCCTTCTTCACGCCGTGCTTCTTCAATACGTTCGCCATCCGGCAGACATGCTCGTAGAGCTCGTTATAGGTGATCTTCTTGTCGATATACGGGTTGTCACCTTCCCAGATGATCGCCACCCGCTCGCCATGCGTCTTCAGGTGACGGTCGATGCAATTGTAGGAGACGTTGGTCAGGCCGTCCTCGAACCATTTGATCGGCACCCTGCCCTTGAAGGAGGTGTTTTTGACCTTCGTATAAGGCTTGAACCAATCGATCCTTTTGCCGTGCTTACCCCAAAATTTTTCGGGGTTTTCGATGCTTTCTTCGTACCACTTCAGGTACTTGTCTTCATCGATCAGCGCCTGTGCCTTCGCCGATTTCAGCACCGGATAGGTTTTGGATGACATGACTTCCTCCCATGTTGACGGGCCATTACTGGCGACCAGGACCGTCCTCCCCGGCCTATCCCGGCTATTCATATCAGGAGAAATTCGGCCAGCAATTAGACAAAGGTCATTCGTGTCTTGGAGAATTGCAATTTCGTTACATTCTCGCTATAAGGACGCCGAATTCCCGGAAATAGTGGTTTAAACCCACGGCCCGCGACAACCGGCGCGGACGTTCAGAAGGATTGTATCCATGGCCCAGACACTGCTCATGCCGAAGGCGACTGCCGTTTGGCTCGTCGATAACACCGCGCTGTCATTCGACCAGATTGCGCAGTTTTGCAAACTGCATCCGCTCGAAGTCAAGGCAATCGCGGACGGCGAAGCAGCACAGGGTATCAAGGGTCTTGACCCGATCGCCACTGGCCAGCTGTCCCGTGACGAAATCGTCAAGGCGGAAAAAGATCCGAACCACAAGCTGAAGATCTCCGAGCCGAAGGTTCGGGTTCCCGATTCCAAGCGCCGCGGCCCGCGCTACACGCCAGTGTCCAAGCGTCAGGACCGACCCAATGCCATCCTCTGGCTTGTTCGCAACCATCCGGAACTGAAGGACGCCCAGATTTCGCGTCTGGTTGGTACGACCAAGTCGACGATCGAACAGATTCGCGATCGCACCCACTGGAATTCCACGAACCTCGCACCGATGGATCCGGTCACACTCGGCCTCTGCAGCCAGATCGATCTCGACCTGGAAGTGGAAAAGGCCTCCAAGGGCCGTCCGCTCCCGACCGCAGCCGAACTGGGCGCCACGCTGCAGTCGACCAGCGAGACCGAGAATCTGCCCTTCGGCTATGGCCGCGAGGAAGAGAAGGAAAAGGAAATCGACGCCAACGCCGTCTTCGCAAAGCTCCAGTCGCTCAAGTCAGACCGTCGCAACGACGACGAAGACGACCAGTACTGAGCCTTCGAACATTTCCGGACAGAAATGCCCCGGCACCATTTGGTGACCGGGGTTTTCTTTTGGGCATGGCTCATGCGGATGGATTGATTTGCGGCCGTCAGCGGACGGCTACCTGCGCTGAAGGCGGCACCTGCCCATGCGCCTGCAGGACAGCTGTAATCTCGTCCAGAATGGCGGGATCATCGATGGTAGCGGGCATCTTCCAGGGGAGCCCGTCCGCGATTTTCTGCATGGTACCGCGCAGGATTTTGCCGGATCGTGTCTTTGGCAGACGGTCAACCATCAGCACCATTTTGAACGCAGCCACGGGCCCGATCTCGTCCCGCACCAGCTGGACGACTTCCTTGGCTATGACGGCATGATCACGATGCACATTCTTCTTCAGCACAAGGAAGCCACAGGGAATTTGCCCCTTCAACTCGTCGGCGATCCCGATCACGGCACATTCAGCTACATCAGGGTGCATGGCACAGACTTCCTCCATACCTCCGGTGGAGAGACGATGCCCCGCGCAATTGATGATATCATCCGTCCTTGCCATGACGAAGACATAGCCATCCTCGTCGATGATCCCGGCATCTGCCGTCTTGTAGTGACCTGGAAACTCCTCAAGGCAGGACGCGCGAAATCGATCGTCGGCGTTCCAGAAGGAAACAAGGCATCCGGGCGGCAAAGGCAGTTTCACGACGATGTTGCCGAGCGTACCGGGCGGAACAGAATGACCGGCGTCATCCAGCACATCAAGCGCATAGCCAGGCATGGGCTTCGTCGGAGAACCGTGTTTTATCGGAAGCAATCCAAGCCCGGCGGGATTGGCGGCAATAGCCCAACCCGTTTCCGTCTGCCACCAGTGATCGATGACCGGAATCTTGAGTTTGGCTTCGGCCCATTTCAAAGTTTCCGGATCGGCGCGTTCCCCGGCGAGGAAGAGTGCACGTAAACCGGAAAGATCATAGCGGGCCATGTGTTCGCCCTCAGGATCGTCGCGCCGGATCGCTCGGAAGGCCGTCGGCGCGGTGAAGAGCACCTTCACGTCGTGATCATTCACGACACGCCAGAAGGTTCCGGCATCCGGGGTGCCCACCGGTTTCCCCTCGAAGATCACGGTGGCGTTGCCTGCAAGCAGAGGGCCGTAAACAATGTAGGAATGGCCGACGACCCAGCCAATGTCCGAAGCCGCCCAGAACACTTCGCCCGGCTTCACCCCATAGATGTTGCGCATAGTCCAGTTGAGCGCGACCATATGCCCACCTGTGTCCCGGACCACGCCTTTGGGCTGCCCCGTCGTCCCGGATGTATAGAGAATGTAGAGCGGATCCGTCGCTTCGAGGGGAATGCATTCGACAAGGTTGCCGGTCAGCTTCTCCTGCTCGATGGCCTGGGCGAGATCGACGTCACCATGTTCATACCGCAGCGGTGCGTGATACTGGTCTCGCTGAAGGACGAGGCAATAGTTCGGCTTCACCTTCGCCATGTCGATCGCCTGATCGAGAAGCGGCTTGTAGGGAACGATACGGCCTGACTCCAGACCGCAGCTCGCGCCGATGACGACCTTGGCACCGGAATCGTCGATCCTGGTGGCCAACTCATGCGCAGCAAAGCCGCCGAAAACAACGGAATGAACGGCACCGATCCGCGCGCAGGCCAGCATGGCAAAGACAGCTTCCGGTATCATGGGCATGTAGATGATGACCCGGTCGCCCTTGGTCACGCCATGATTGCGAAGGACGCCCGCAAGCGCCGACACTTCGGTCAGAACGGCGTCGTAGCTGTAGCGCGCGGTCTGTCCGGTCATGGGGCTGTCATAGATGACCGCGGTCTCGGCCCCTCTGCCGGCCGCAATATGGCGGTCGATACAGTTATAGCAGGTGTTGGTCTTGCCTCCGACGAACCAACGTCCATAGGCATCCATACTCTTGTCGAAAACGGTTTGGGGTGGGTTGTACCAATGAATGTCCTGAGCGGCTTGAGCCCAGAATCCCAGCGGATCAGCCTCCCAGGAAGCATAGATATCCGGATAGCTTTCGTGCATTGGCGACCCTCCCGAGGCATGCAAGGCCGTTTGGCCTTTACCCGAATATTAGGGTTGCCGAGGTTTTGAGGGAAGCCAGACCAAAGCGCTATGCCAAAGGTCTAAGGCTGTGTCAGCGAGTGCCGAAAATGGCAGAGCCGACACGCACACTGGTGGCACCAAAGCCTATGGCCGTCTCGAAGTCACCGGACATGCCCATAGACAGTTTTTCAAGATCGTTTTCGCCAGCCAGCTTTGCCAGCAGCGCGAAGTGCGGCCCGGGGTTTTCGTCGACCGGCGGAATGCACATCAACCCCTCGACCTGCAGGCCAAGCTCCTCGTGACACATCGTGACGAAGGCCGCCACGTCATCCGGCGCAATCCCGGCCTTTTGCGGTTCCATCCCGGTATTGACCTGCACATAGACGCGCAACCGGCGGCCCTGTGCCGCCATTTCGGACGCCAATGCACGGGCAATCTTTTCCCGATCGACAGTTTCAATGACATCGAACAGGGCCACCGCATCCGCAGCCTTGTTGGATTGCAGAGGGCCGATCAGATGAAGTTCTATATCCGGGGTCTCTGCCTTGAGCTCAGGCCACTTTGCCTGTGCTTCCTGAACCCGGTTCTCGCCGAAGACCCTTTGGCCACATTGAATGGTAGGCCGGATATGTTCAGCGTCGAAGGTCTTGGACACGGCGACCAAAACAATGGAATTAGACTCACGGCCCGCTTCGTTGGCCGCCGTCATGATAGCCGAACGAACCGAATTCAGCTTCTCTTCAACAGTCATGGCAACCTCGTCCTTGTTCGACCGAATCTGACATTTACCGGCACTCTAGTAGCGGGTTAAGGGTCTGCGTTGAGGCTTGCAAGACGGGGCACTCAAAGATCGGCGAAACACCTCAAAAACTTGACGCTTGGCGCGTTTCATGATGAAGGTCAGCCCTCCTTTTTGATGCTATTTCCGGAATTGCAATCCATGGCCACCGAACGTTACAACCCGCGCGACGCCGAGCCCCGTTGGCAAGCCAAATGGTCCGAGGAAAAGGTCTTCGAGACCGACAACGCCGACCCGCGCGAGAAATATTACGTCCTTGAGATGTTCCCCTATCCGTCGGGGCGCATTCACATGGGTCATGTGCGCAATTACGCCATGGGCGACGTGGTCGCCCGCTACAAGCGCGCGCGCGGTTACAACGTCCTGCATCCAATGGGTTGGGATGCCTTTGGCATGCCGGCCGAAAATGCAGCAATGAAGAACAAGGTCCATCCAAAGGCATGGACCTATGAAAACATCGCGACCATGCGCGGCCAGCTGAAGTCCATGGGACTGTCCCTCGACTGGTCGCGAGAATTCGCCACCTGCGATGTCGATTATTACCATCGTCAGCAGCACCTCTTCCTGGACTTCATGGAGAAGGGGTTGGTGTATCGCAAAAATTCAAAGGTGAACTGGGATCCTGAAGACATGACTGTGCTCGCCAACGAGCAGGTCATCGATGGTCGCGGCTGGCGTTCGGGGGCCCTGGTCGAACAGCGCGAATTGACGCAGTGGTTCTTCAAGATCACCGACTTCAGCCAGGATCTTCTCGACGCATTGGACGAACTCGACCAATGGCCTGAAAAGGTCCGGCTGATGCAGAAGAACTGGATCGGTCGCTCCGAAGGCATGCTGGTGCGCTGGGAAGTGGCATCCGGCAGCGCCGAAAAAGAAGTCACTGTTTACACGACCCGGCCGGACACGCTGTTCGGCGCATCTTTCCTGGCAATTGCAGCTGACCACCCGATGGCCCGGGAAGTTGCGGCCAGCAATCCAGAGGTCGACGCGTTCTGCCAGGAAACCCGCCACGCAGGCACGTCGCTCGCCGCACTTGAAACGGCTGAAAAGAAGGGCATCGACACTGGGATCCGCGTCAAGCATCCGCTCGACCCGAGCTGGGAGCTGCCGGTCTATGTCGCCAACTTCGTGTTGATGGACTATGGCACCGGCGCCATCTTCGGCTGCCCGTCGGGCGACCAGCGCGATCTCGACTTCGCGCGCAAATATGATCTGCCCGTCGTTCCCGTGGTGATGCCGAAGGACGGCGACGCATCCTCGTTCGCCATCGGGGAAACTGCCTTCACGGACGACGGCGTGATGACCAATTCACGCTTCCTGGACGGGCTTTCGACGACGGAAGCATTCGAGCAGGTCGCAAATCGTCTGTCGAGCCAGTCTCTGGGCAATACCCCGCAGGGTGAGCGCAAGGTGAATTTCCGCCTGCGCGACTGGGGGATCTCGCGTCAGCGTTACTGGGGCTGCCCGATCCCGGTCATTCATTGCGACGATTGTGGTGTCGTTCCGGTGCCGAAGACGGATCTTCCCGTTCGACTGCCCGACGACGTGACCTTCGACAAGCCTGGCAATCCGCTGGACCGCCATCCGACCTGGCGCCATGTTGCCTGCCCTTGCTGCGGCAAGGACGCCCGTCGCGAGACGGACACCATGGACACCTTTGTCGATTCCAGCTGGTATTACGCCCGCTTCACGGCGCCGTGGGAAGATAACCCGACCGATGTAGCGGCGGCCAACAAATGGCTGCCGGTCGACCAGTATATCGGCGGGATCGAGCATGCGATCCTGCATCTGCTGTATTCGCGTTTCTTCACGCGTGCGATGCGCGAGACCGGCCATGTCGACATCAAGGAACCATTCAAGGGTCTTTTTACCCAGGGCATGGTCGTGCACGAAACTTATAGCATTGGCGAAGGCCTGACGCGCGAATGGGTCGCCCCGGCCGATCTCCGCATCGAGGAAGCCGACGGCAATCGACGAGCCTTCTTGCTGGCCGATGGACAGGAAGCACGCATCGGCTCGATCGAAAAGATGTCGAAGTCGAAGAAGAATGTCGTCGATCCCGATGATATTATTTCGTCCTATGGTGCAGACACAGCCCGCTTTTTCGTCCTCTCGGACTCGCCACCCGATCGCGACGTGATCTGGTCCGAAGCAGGCGTCGAAGGGGCCCATCGCTTCGTCCAGCGTGTCTGGCGCCTGATATCTGAGGCCGCCCCGGAACTGCGCACTGTGACGTCGAATCCGGCTAAGGAAGGCGCATCGCTGGCGATTTCACAGGCTGCACACAAGACGCTGAAAGCAGTGCAAGCCGATCTCGACAAGCTGGCGTTCAACAAAGCGATCGCCCGAATCTACGAACTCGTAAACACCCTCGCGTCTCCGCTCGCGCAGGCCGCCTCAGTCAGCACGGATGCCGGGTTCAAGGCTGCCCTCCGAAATGCTGCCGAAATCCTGGTGCAGCTCATAGCTCCGATGACTCCTCATCTGGCTGAAGAGTGCTGGACGGTCTTGGGTAACACTGGCCTCGTGGCCGAGACTGCCTGGCCGAGCTATGATGACGAATTGGTGGCTGAGAATGAAGTTACTCTGCCGGTTCAGATAAATGGCAAGAAGCGTGCGGAATTGACAATCAACCGTGACGCGGATCAAACTGCAGTGAGCGAAGCGGTCCTGGCACTCGATGCGGTTCGCACAGCGTTGGGCGGGCAAACGCCGAAGAAAATCATCGTCGTTCCGGGAAGGATCGTAAACATTGTTCTCTGAACCTCGGAAATCAACCATGCTTCGTCGAACGGTTTTGGTGACAGCAGCCCTGCTTTTGGCGGGCTGCCAGGCCCGTCCCCTCTATCAGGACACTGACGGCGGGACCCGCGCCTCGCTTGCGGCAATCGCCTATTCTCCTGCCGACACCCGGGTCGGCCTGGAAACACGCAACCGCCTGATCTTCTTGACCACTGGCGGCGTTGAATCTGCTACTCCGCAGTATCGCGTCGACTTGGACGTAACCAGCTCTGTTGAGGGTGTTCTCCTGGAACGCGACGCTGACACGCCCAATGCGGGCAGGGCGGTCGCAATTGGCACCTACACCCTCAAGCGCATTTCAGACGATACGATTTTGAAGTCCGGCCGCCGTCAGACTGTGGCTCTCTTCGACTATCCGCGCCAGGAATTTGCAAAGCTTCGGTCCGTGCGGGACGCAGAGACGAGGGCTGCGCGAGAATTGGCTGAGTTGATTTACGCTGATCTGACCATAGCCTTGGGCCGCTAAAGGCGGCCATGGCTGAGATCAAATCACACGAGGTTGACGGCTTCCTGCAGAAGCAGGCGAAGCTTTATCGCGTCTTCATCGTGTACGGACCCGACAAGGGATTGGTTACGGAGCGGGCGACCGCACTCGCTGCCATCACAGGCGTCGATCAGACAGACGGCTTCGCCCTGATCAAGCTCGATGTCGGAGATATCCAGAGCGACCCTGGGCGCCTTCTGGATGAGGTCAATTCCTTCGGCCTCTTTGGCGGGGAGAAATTGATCTGGATACGAGGAGCGTCCAACGAAAAGCAGTTGGTCGACTCACTTCAGCACCTGGGCACGCACCCTCCCGAGGGAAGCTATGTGATCGTAGAAGCCGGTGACCTCAAGAAGGGCTCCGCGCTGAGAAAGATCGGTGAAACTCACCGATCCATCGCATCAATCGCCTGTTATCAGGATGACGCGCGCGCACTGAACGCACTTGTCGACCAGGAATTGGCGGCAGCCAATCTGCGCATTACACCCGCTGCCCGTGAATTGCTCCTCACTTCAATCGGAGGCGATCGTATCGCCTCCCGAAACGAAATCCGCAAGCTCGTGTTGTATTGCCTCCACGAAGACTTGGTAGACGAGCACCATGTGTTCGACATCATCGGCGACGCCAGCGCCACATCGACCGATGAAGTCGTCGACGCAGTGCTCAATGGGGATCCGGACGCGTTTCTGCACGCGATCCAGAAAGTAATAGCGTCAAAGACGGCAGTCTTTCTCGTCTTACAGTCGACAATGAAACAGTTTCAACTGCTTGAGACGATGCGGCTCGAAATGGACGAGCGGCAACAGCCAGCGTCGCAAGTCATGCAAAGCCTCGGAAGGGGAATTCACTTTCGCAGGAAACCGATCATCGAGAAAACGTTACGGAGCTGGAACAGCACTGATCTTTCCCGCGAAGCATCAAAACTTCAGTCGGCGATCCTTCTTGGACGGCAGCGCGCATCTCTGGAAGGGGAGGCGGCTATTCAGACCCTGCTGGCGACAACATTGCAGGCTGCGCGGCGAAATCGCCGCACTTAACGCGCTTCAAGCAGCCTGCAAATCTCCTCGAGCTGGTCGAGCGACCCGTAACTAATCTTCATCTGTCCACCACTGCCTTTGTGGCTGATCGACACCTGCAGGCCGAGACGATCGGACAGACTACGCTCAAGCGCTATCGTATCAGAATCTTTCTGCTCGCGTGTTTCGCTCTGAGACGGGGAATTCTGGGCTTTGATATGGTTCTGCGCCAGCTTTTCAGCATCGCGAACGGACATTCCCTTGGCTGCGATGACCTTGGCGAGACTGACCGGATCCGGAGTGGATACCAGCGCCCTTGCATGTCCGGCCGACAGGCTCCCCTCCGCCAGCATGTCACGCACTGGCTCAGGCAACTTCAGCAAGCGCAGGCTGTTGGCAACATGGCTGCGGCTTTTGCCGATGATTTCACCGAGATCATTCTGCGTATAGCCATATTCGGCAATCAGTTGATCATATCCGAGAGCTTCTTCCAACGGATTGAGATCGGCGCGCTGGACATTCTCGACGATTGCAAGTTCCAAAGCTGTCCGATCATCCACGTCGCGAATGATGACAGGAATTTCCACCAGTCCGGCAAGTTGAGCTGCCCGCCAGCGTCGTTCACCGGCAATGATCTCATACCGGTTTCCGCCCGCAATCGTCCTGACGACGACCGGTTGCACGATCCCGTGCTGACGGATGGATCCGGCCAGATCCTGAAGTTCCGCTTCATCGAAGTGCCGGCGCGGATTTTTCGGGCTTCTTGAGACGAACTCGATGGGAAGCGTGCGATCTGGGCTGACACTTGGCCGCGTATCGCCGACAGGGATCGGTTGGTCCATCTCCCCAATCAGAGCTGCCAGGCCGCGCCCAAGGCGCCGCTTCGATACATCTTCACTCATACTCGTATCCTCGTGGAATTTAGGCTGCCTTACGCAGCCGCTCGCGCTGGATGACCTCTGAGGCCAGCTGGAGGTAAGCCTGGCTTCCGGCGCATTTCAAATCGTACAGAATTGCAGGCTTGCCATAGGATGGCGCTTCCGACACACGAACATTGCGGGGGATCAGCGTAGCATAGACCTTCTCGCCGAGATGCTCGCGAACATCGTTCACCACCTGCTGGGCAAGATTGTTCCGGGAGTCGAACATCGTCAACACGATGCCCTGAATGTCGAGGGACGGATTCACCGTCTGACGGACCTGATTGATCGTATCGAGCAACTGGCTAAGTCCCTCAAGAGCAAAGAATTCGCACTGGAGCGGGACGAGCACCGAATGCGCGGCAGCCATCGCATTCATCGTCAGCAGATTAAAGGAGGGTGGGCAATCGAGCAAAACATAGCTATACGACTTCGCATCGTCCAGATTGAGCGCCTTACGCAGCCGAAACACCCGATCGGCCTGCTGGGAGATTTCCATCTCGAAGCCAAGCAAATCCATCGTGGATGGGATGATCGACAGATTGGGTACGGCAGTCTCAAGCACGGTTTGCGAAACCGAGTGGGTCCCGATCAGCAGATCATAGGACGACAGGACACGGTCGCGGCGGTCGATTCCAAGCCCGGTGCTTGCGTTTCCCTGCGGATCCAGGTCAACAATCAGGACACGCTCTCCGATCGCCGCAAGGGCAGTCGCCAGGTTGATGGCAGTCGTCGTCTTGCCAACGCCGCCCTTCTGATTGGCAATGGTGATGATGCGGTTCTTAGCGAGAGTCATCTATTTGGCACCTGAATTGTTAGGCCCTGCGCTCCAGCGAGGTAATCTCCAGAATGACGGAATCTGCCTCAACGACGCTCTGGTGTATTACCAGATCGAAAGCCCAACGACCACGCGCTTTCTCTATCTCAACCAGATAATCCCGCCCTTTGTGGAAGAGCATCTTCATCCGCGGGTTTTTTAAAGTCCAGGGCTCGCTGAATGCCAGCAACTGTTGCAGATCTGCGAGCGCACGTGCTGATATGACATCAGGGGCATCAAGCTTCACTTGCGCCTCTTCAATACGGAGCGGATGCACCGCACCACGACCATCGCTCTCAATCAGGGCCATGCGAAGAAAACCACATTTTTTGTGATTGCTTTCAACCAGATCAACCCAACCAGCGCCCTTTTCTGCAAGCAGAATGGCCGTCACGATCCCTGGGAAACCGCCGCCGCTGCCAAGATCAATCCACCGGGCCGGCTCAGAGATTATATTTCGGAGTTGCAACGAGTCCGCGATATGCCGCGTCCACAGCTGATCTGTCGTCGAAGGTGCGACAAGGTTGATTTTCGCGGCCCACTTCAGGAACAAATTTGCAAACTTGTCGAGCCGTTCACGCGTTTCACGTGAAACATTTAAATCCAGTCGAGGTTTGTTCATGATGCGAGCCGCTCGCTGGATCGACGTAGAAGAGTGATTAAAAGGGCCACCGCCGCAGGCGTCATCCCTTCGATACGGGCCGCTTGCCCCACATTGTTCGGTCTCTGTCGGCTAAGTTTGAGCTTCAGCTCATTCGACAGGCCCGAAAGCGACTGGTAGTCGAAATCAGCCGGAATAACGCGCGCTTCTTCCGAGCTGACCCTGTCGATATCTGCCGCCTGTCTTTCGAGATAAACAGCATAGAGCGCATCGATGCAGACCGCCGCCGAAATACGCTCTTCTACCGCGGCTAGTTCCGGCCACAGGCGACATACGTCCGCCCATGACCGATCCGGATATGAAAGAATCTCGATAGCCGTTCGGCGTCTGCCATCCTGATTGACGGGAACACCTGCCGTCTCCATCTCCTTGGGGGAAGCAGAGAGCGCAGCGAGCCTGGCCGAAAGCTCAGCACGCTTCTCAGAATAGCTCCGAAAGCGGGCCTCGCGATCGGAGCCTATACAGCCAAGCTCGATACCCTTTGGTGTCAACCGCATGTCCGCATTGTCTGCCCGAAGCGACAACCGATACTCAGCCCTTGAAGTGAACATCCGATAGGGTTCGGTAACGCCTCTCGTTGTCAGGTCATCAATCATGACGCCGATATACGAATCCGTTCGGCTGAACAGTGCCGCGTTACCGCCGCCGGCAAACAGTGCCGCATTGATGCCGGCAACCAAGCCCTGGGCACCGGCTTCTTCGTAGCCGGTCGTGCCATTGATCTGCCCGGCAAGATAGAGCCCAGACGCACCCTTCATTGCAAGTGAAAGGTCGAGCTGAGTTGGGTCAACATAGTCATATTCAATGGCATAGCCGTATTGTAGAATACGGGCCTGCTCCAGTCCGGGGATCGACCGAATGAGCGCGTCCTGAACGTCTTCTGGAAGCGAAGTCGAAATGCCGTTTGGATATACCGTATGGTCATCCAGACCTTCCGGCTCCAGGAAGATCTGGTGACCGTCCCGGTCACCGAAACGATTGATCTTGTCTTCGATTGACGGGCAATATCGCGGACCGACACCCTCGATCTGGCCGGAATACATGGCGGATCGATGAATGTTTTCACGGATGATGCGGTGTGTCTCCGGCGTTGTCCGGGTGATGCCGCAGCCGATCTGGCTGGTCTCAATGCGATCCGTCATGAAGGAGAACGGTGTCGGGACGTCATCGGCCTCCTGCATCTCGAGTTGGTTCCAGGAGATCGTGCGGCCGTCGAGCCTTGCAGGTGTTCCTGTCTTCAACCGTCCAAGTTTAAGGCCGAGAGCGGATAGGTCGTCGCTCAACCCCAGGCTCGGCGGCTCTCCCGCCCGACCGGCAGGAATCTTGCGGTCTCCGATATGAATCAGCCCTTGCAAGAACGTACCGGTGGTCAGAATGACGGCCTTTGTCGAAACCGACGTACCGCTTGACAGCACCACGCCATTTATTTCGGTTCCGACTCGATGAAGGGCAATCACGCCGTCTTCGAGAATGGAGAGATTTGGGGTCTCTTGAAGAAGATCCTGAACTGCGGCCCGGTACAGTTTCCGATCGGCCTGGGTCCGAGGACCCCAGACAGCCGGGCCCTTCTTCCGGTTCAGCATTCGAAACTGAATCCCGCCACGGTCAGCAGCGCGACTCATGATCCCGTCAAGAGCGTCGATCTCGCGAACGAGGTGTCCTTTGCCCAAGCCCCCGATGGCCGGATTGCAAGACATCATCCCGATCGTGTCCCGTTTATGGGTGATGAGAAGCGTATTGGCGCCCATACGGGCGGCGGCGGCGGCGGCCTCTGTCCCGGCGTGCCCGCCACCCACGACGATTACATCATACTGCGCTGTCATCGAAAGCCCCTTGGCTTTGTTTCACGTGAATCACTTCCCGACACAGAAATCGGCGAATATCTTTCCAAGAAGCGTTTCGGAATCGATTCGGCCCGTTAGTCGCGCCAGGTCCTCAGAAGCCAGGCGGAGATCCTCCGCGCGCAACTCAAGTGGCTTTTTAAGATCAGCAAGCGCGCGCTTCAGATGGGTCGCCGCTGATACAATATTCTGGACATGACGTAAACGGCTCGGAACAGCAAGACTAATTACTTCCGTCCGCCGCTTCACCTCCGCAACCAATGCCTCGCGTAGCTTGGCCAAGCCTGAGCTATCGACAGTGGAGACGACGAAATCGAAGTCCGCCGCGTCCAACGCTTGCGCTCTCGACAGATCCGACTTCGTCCCAACTCGCCAGACCACTCCGTTGTCGATCGACGGCATCTCATATGGTCCCGCGAGGTCAATAAGGTGCAACACCAAATCCGCTTCGCCAATGACACGTTCAGCGCGTTTGATGCCTTCGCGCTCTACAACGTCATCCGTGTCCCGGAGACCGGCCGTATCGAACAGTTCCACCTTGTAGCCCTCGAGATCGAGTTCACATCGGATGATGTCGCGGGTCGTGCCTGCAACATCTGTCACGATCGCCACATCTCTTTGGGTGAGAGCGTTCATAAGACTCGATTTACCGGCATTCGGCAGACCGGCGAGTGCCACTTTGAAGCCGTCGCGAATGATTTCTCCAGACTTCTGACTGAGAGCCGCCTGCTCCATTTGCACGACGAGGTCCGCGACATCATACCAAATGCGGTCGGAAACAGATCCGGGAATGTCTCCTTCATCGCTGAAGTCGAGTTCGGCTTCGATCATTGCCCGAGCAAATACCAGCTTCTCACGCCAACCTTCATAGACAGTTGAAAAGTGCCCATTGGCCTGTTCCATCGCAAGGCGCCGCTGCATCTCCGTATCAGCGGCGAGCAGGTCGGACAGCCCTTCCGCCTCGACCAGGTCGAGTTTCCCGTTCTGAAATGCCCGCCGGGAAAACTCCCCGGCCTCCGCCATTCGTAGCTCAGTGAATCCGGCTAACAAACTGAGGGTCGCTGAAACGACCGCCCGACTGCCATGAAGATGAAGTTCGACGCAGTCTTCCCCGGTAAAGGAATGAGGCCCAAGAAAAACGAGTATCAATGCCTGATCAAGGATGCCGCCGTCTGGCATATACAGCATCCGCAGGCCAGCAAAGCGGGCTGGGGGCAGGGGCTTTTGACACAGTCTCCCGGCAACTTCTATAGCGCGCGGTCCGCTCAAACGGACCACTGCCACACCTGATGGCAACCCACCGGACGACAGAGCGAAAATCGTATCTGACAAAACCGCCAATCGATTGTTCCTCGTCGATCAGAATTCGGCCGCCTCGGCGGCCGAATTCGAACTAGGTATTCATCGAATCGAAGAAATCGCCGTTGTTCTTCGTCTGCTTCAATTTGTCGATCAGGAACTCGATCGCATCGGTTGTTCCCATGGGTGCAAGAATCCGACGAAGAACGAAGATCTTCTGCAGATCCTGGCGGGGGACGAGAAGGTCTTCCTTACGCGTACCGGATTTGAGGATGTCCATGGACGGGAAGATGCGCTTGTCTGCGACCTTGCGGTCCAGAACGATTTCCGAGTTACCCGTACCCTTGAATTCTTCGAAGATGACTTCGTCCATACGGCTGCCCGTATCGATCAGCGCTGTGGCAATGATGGTCAGCGAGCCGCCTTCTTCGATATTACGCGCGGCGCCGAAGAAGCGCTTGGGGCGCTGCAGGGCATTCGCATCCACACCACCGGTCAGAACCTTACCGGAAGAAGGGACAACCGTGTTGTAAGCGCGACCGAGACGCGTGATCGAATCGAGCAGAATGACCACATCGCGGCCGTGCTCGACGAGGCGCTTGGCCTTCTCGATGACCATTTCGGCCACCTGGACGTGTCGCACAGCAGGTTCATCAAACGTGGATGACACGACTTCGCCCTTTACGGAGCGCTGCATGTCTGTGACTTCTTCCGGCCGCTCGTCGATGAGGAGAACGATCAGATAGCATTCCGGATGGTTGGCCGTAATCGAGTGGGCGATGTTCTGCAGAAGAACCGTCTTACCGGTCCGCGGCGGCGCCACGATCAGACCGCGCTGCCCCTTGCCGAGCGGTGCGACCAGATCGATCACCCGGGCCGACAGATCCTTGGAGGTCGGAATATCGAGTTCCATCTTGAACCGCTCGTTCGGATAGAGCGGCGTCAGATTGTCGAAGTGAACCTTGTGGCGGATCTTCTCTGGATCCTCGAAATTGATCGTGTTCACCTTCAGCAGGGCGAAGTAGCGCTCACCCTCCTTCGGTCCACGAATGGGTCCTTCCACCGTGTCACCAGTCTTGAGCGAAAACCGGCGGATCTGGGAGGGAGAAATGTAGATATCGTCCGGACCCGGCAGGTAATTGGCATTGGCAGACCGCAAGAACCCGAAGCCGTCCTGCAGCACCTCAACGACGCCTTCACCGATGATCTCGACATCCTGGCTGGCGAGCATCTTCAGAATGGCAAACATGAGCTCCTGCTTGCGCATGGTGCTCGCGTTTTCCACTTCGAGCGATTCGGCAAAGGTCAGGAGATCAGTCGGAGATTTGCTCTTGAGTTCTTGTAGCTTCATTTCAGCCATGAAGAGGACCACGTCATTCTGGAATTTTAAGGGGAGCGGCGAGCTGGTGGAATTCGGTACGAATGCGAGGGCCGCAAATGACTGAATGTTACGCAAGCCAAAAGGAGAAGTGGCGCGAAAATAGCGACTCACGCTTTTGACCGCAAGCGAAAAGCCCACTGCCTTTAAAATAAAGCCGATAGGACCGTTTGATCAGAAGGGTTTGACGATCACGAGGATTACGATCGCGATCATCAACAGTGTCGGAGCCTCGTTCATCATGCGCCAGAAGCGCGGTGTCTTGACGTAGCGTCCCTCGCCAAACAGCCGGGCAGCCTTGGCGAAATAACCGTGGACGCCAGACAAAGCGACCACTGCTGCCAGTTTCGCATGCAGCCAGCCGCCCTGGAAACCGAACACGGTCCAAGCAAGATAAAGCCCGAGGACCCAGGAAACGACCATTGCCGGGTTCATGATCACAGTCACCAGCCGCCGTTCCATAACAGCGAAGGTTCTCGCCTGCTCGGACTCCGGCTTACAGTCGCTGTGGTAGATGAACAACCGCGGCAGATAGAGCATCCCGGCCATCCAGGAGATGATCGCGATGACGTGAAGCGCCTTGATCCAGGGATAGGCGACATCCGGCCCCGCGAGCATGATGCCAAGACCGATCAATGCAAAGAAACAGAGCGCCACTGCGGCGCGCTTCACCGCAATGCTTCCTGGCTGAACATCCGTTTGCTTTTGCGGCGACTCAACCAAAGCTTCTGACCTGTCTGACGAGATCGGTAACGTGTGCGGGGTCGGCCTGAGGTGTGATCCCATGTCCAAGATTGAAGATTAGAGGACCGTTGCCCAGTGCTTGCAGAACGGCATCGATCCCCTCACGCAGCGCCGCACCGCCCGCCACCACGCGCATGGGATCGAGATTGCCTTGCACAGGCCCATCCTTCTGCAGCTCAGCTGCAAAACTGAGGGGTACGGACCAATCAAGACCGATTGCATCCGCGCCTGTCGCCTGCCGATAGTTCTTCAGGAGAATCCCAGCTCCTTTCGCAAAGGCGATGATTTTAGCTGAGGGGCGTCGCGCCTTGACCGATTGGATCATGCGCCGCACCGGGCCCACAGCATATTTCTCGAACTCCGCTTCCCCGAGAACGCCGGCCCAGGAATCGAAGATCTGAACGGCATCGGCACCGGCGTCGATCTGCGCCACGAGATAATCCGCTGAAACGTCCGCCAGAAAATCCATGAGGCGACTGAAGGCCTCAGGATGCTGATATGCAAACAGCCGGGCAGGGGCCTGATCCGGCGTCCCATGCCCCGCGATCATGTATGTCGCAACCGTCCATGGAGCTCCACAGAAGCCGAGCAGCGTCGTTTCATTCGGAAGATCGCGACGCAGCCGCCGAACCGTCTCTATGACCGGAACGAGATGGCCGGCGACATCATCCGCCTTCAACTGCGCAATGCCATTCTCGTCGATCGGATCCATCTGCGGTCCATGACCTTCGGTGAACCGAACATTTCGTTTCAACGCATCGGGGATGACCAGAATATCCGAAAACAGAATGGCGGCATCAAACCCATAACGGCGGATGGGTTGCAACGTGACCTCGGCTGCCAGTTCCGGGTTGTAGCAAAGATCCAGAAAGCTGCCCGCTTGCTGCCGTGTCTCGCGATATTCCGGAAGGTAGCGACCTGCCTGCCTCATGAGCCAGATTGGCGGTGGTGTCACCGTTTCCCCATCGAGCACATCAAGGATTTTGCGGTTCTGGCTGCTCAAGGCACATGCCCCTTCAATAAAGAAAAGAGATATTGAATCTTCTTCTATTTCTAAGAGTCGGTGACTATCAAGGATTAAAGAAAGGGCACAGGAAATCTCTGACAGTGCGATGCAGAGCTCATTTCCGGACAGGCAATCGCATGCTGCTGTGAACTCTGGGGAAAAGTCAGATTCAGTGTGCGAATTCAAGCCATTCCGGAATGCAGAGTGCTCCTCTGGACTGCGAGAAACTTGTGAGCGGATTCTTGCAACTTGATCCTGTCACCGTAATCCACAGACCAGGCTGAAGTGGTCCACCGCTATCCGGCTTTGTGGATAAATCCCCACTTTTCCCCCTGTCTTTTGAGGCGGGGTCTCGCTACCTGTATTTATCCCGAACTATCAACAGCCCCAGGAGAAGATCGTGGAGAACCGGAAAAACTTCTTCCATCTCCATCTGATTTCTGACTCCACGGGAGAGACTCTCATCTCCGCGGGCAGAGCGGCGGCGGCACAGTTCCGCGGGTCCAACGCCATCGAACATGTCTACCCGCTGATCCGTAGTCGTAAGCAGGTGAAGGCACTTATCGATGCCATCGACCGGGAACCCGGCATCGTTCTCTATACGATCGTGGATCATCAGCTCGCAGCCTTGGTTGAGGCGGGTTGCCATGAGCTTGGCATTCCTTGCGTGAACGTGCTGGCACCCATCATCGAGACGTTTCAATCTTATCTCGGGGCGCCTTCTCGTGGACGGGTTGGTGCGCAGCATGTTCTAAACGCAGAATATTTCGCGCGGATCGAAGCCCTCAACTTCACCATGGACCACGACGACGGCCAGGCTCAGGAAGACTATGACCAGGCCGATGTCGTCATCATCGGCATCAGCCGTACATCAAAGACGCCAACGTCAATCTATCTTGCCAATCGAGGGATCAAGACCGCCAACCTTCCGGTTGTCCCTGGGGTTCCGCTGCCGGAAAGTCTGCTGAAGGCGACGCGTCCGCTGGTCGTCGGGCTGATCGCGACCTCCGACCGAATCTCCCAGGTGCGTGAAAACCGGATCCTCGGAAACACACCGGGATACGACCGCAGCGATTACGTCGACCGGGCATCCATCACCGAAGAACTGAAATACGCCAGGGCATTATGCGCGCGCAACAACTGGCCTCTCATCGATGTCACACGGCGCTCGATCGAGGAGACGGCTGCGGCAATCGTTGCCCTGCGCCCTAAGCTGCGCTAAGCGCCTTGTATCGGCGCAACCGGGATGGTGGACGGATATGGCGACTTCTTTGATTCTGGCATCAGCGAGTACTGCGCGCCGAAGGCTTCTTGAGAATGCCGGTTTGGAGTTTATCTCTGAAGCTGCCCAGGTGGATGAAAGACAGCTGGAGCAGGAGATCCCCGAGGCTGAGCGATCACCGTCTTCAACCGCCGTGCATCTGGCGATCGCCAAGGCGCGCGCGGTATCCCTGCGCCATCCATTGTCGATGATCATTGGCTGCGATCAGACCATGTCGCTCGGACCGGATATCTTCCACAAGGCGACGGACAGGTCCGGTGTGGAACGAACATTGCGAATGCTACGTGGCAAGATCCATCATCTCAACAGCGCTGTTTGTCTCGTCCGCAATGGGGAAGTCCTGTGGAACCACCTATCGGTGTCTGCCATGAGAATGCGTGACTTCTCGGAGCAATTTTTGCAGTCTTACATCGACCGCAACGCCGCGTCGGTTCTCGGTAGCGTCGGCTGTTATCAATTGGAAGGGGAGGGCGTCCAATTGTTCGAGGCGATTGACGGCGACTATTTTTCTATTCTGGGGCTGCCGCTTCTGCCCTTGCTGGAAGAGTTGCGTAAACTCGGTGTTAACCATGCGTGATTCACGTGAAACATTCTCTCCTCGCGCTTTCGTCGCCGGTTACCCGATCAAGCATTCTCGCTCACCTTTGATCCACCGCTTCTGGCTTGATCAGCTCGGGATAGAGGGTTCATACGAAAAGGTGGCTGTGGAGCCGAACAGCTTTCCCGCCTTTATCGCTGATTTGCGAAACAAGGAATCCGGCTATGTTGGCGGCAACATCACCATTCCCCATAAGGAAGCAGCCTGCCAATTGGCTGATAATACCGATCCCTTGGCCGAAGAACTTGGTGCCGCAAACACGCTCTGGCTCGCCGATGGGCGACTCCATGCAACGAACACCGACGGCATTGGCTTTACAGGCAATCTTGATGCGACAAGTCCCGGCTGGGATAAAGCTGAGGTCGCGATCGTCCTGGGGGCAGGGGGCGCAAGTCGTGCCATCTTGCAATCGCTGCGGGACCGAGGTCTGAGAGAAATCCATATCGTCAACCGAACAGTGAACCGGGCGCAGGAACTCGCCCATCGCTTCGGCGGACCGCTTCGCGCTCACCCGGTGGCAGCCCTACCGGAACTGATGCAGGATGCGGGCCTCTTCGTGAACACCACATCGCTTGGCATGGATGGCAGCGCAGCGCCTGATCTTCCCTTCGAGAACATGCGTTCGGGTTCTCTCGTCACCGATATTGTCTATGTCCCTCTGAAGACGCCATTCCTTGCAAGCGCCGAAAAGGCTGGCCTCGCGACAGTCGACGGCCTTGGCATGTTGCTGCACCAAGCTGTGCCCGGTTTTGAAAAGTGGTTTTGTAAGCGGCCGGAAGTCACTGCAGACCTGCGCCGACATATACTATCCGATATCGAGGCTCACGCATGATGGTCATTGGCCTGACGGGTTCCATTGGTATGGGCAAGACGACGACAGCGGAATTGTTCGCGGCAGAAGGTGTACCAGTTCATGATGCGGATCGTGTGGTTCACGATCTATACCGGGGAGAAGCTGCCCAGGCGATCGAGGCTGCATTTCCCGGATCGGTGATTGGAGGCGAGGTCGATCGACGTAAGCTCTCCGAGAATCTGACGAAGAATCCGGCTAACTTTAAGCTCATCGAGCAGATCGTCCACCCGCTGGTTCGAAAGCGGGAATGTGAGTTTCTGGATAAGCAGAGAGAGGCCGGGACGCCGTTCGTGCTTCTGGACATTCCTTTGCTTTTCGAGACGGGCGCCGACGCTCGGGTGGATGCGGTTGTCGTCGTAAGTTGTGACGAAAAAATCCAGCGTCGGCGCGTGCTCGATCGGCCGGGGATGACGCAGGAGAAACTGGATCTCATCCTGTCGCGCCAACTGCCGGATGCCGAAAAACGCGCTCGGGCAGATTTCATCGTGGACACCGGCATCAGCATCGATGATGCCAGGAGACAGGTGCAGGCCATTCTTGCAACACTGCGCGCTCGCAGCTCTCAATCGGAGAAGACGGACAATGCGTGAGATCGTCTTTGATACGGAAACCACGGGCCTGGAAAACAAGGCCGACCGCGTCATCGAAATCGGCGGGGTCGAGTTGCTCAACCATTTCCCGACGGGCCGGACATTCCATGTCTATATCAATCCGGGCGACCGGAAGGTCCATCCGGATGCGCTTGCCGTCCACGGCATCACCGACGCGTTTCTGAAGGACAAGCCGAGTTTTGCGGAAATCGTTCCTCAGCTGCAGGAGTTTTTCGAGGGCTCGAAATGGGTGGCGCACAACGCGAACTTCGACATGGGATTCATCAATGCCGAGTTCGATCGGCTTGGTCTGCCGCCGGTTGCGCCCGATCTGGTGATCGACACGCTTTCACTCGCGCGCCGCAAACACCCGATGGGCCCGAACTCGCTCGACGCGTTATGCCGCCGCTATGGCATCGACAACTCACACCGCACCAAGCATGGAGCGTTGCTCGACTCCGAATTGCTGGCCGAGGTCTATATCGAAATGCTCGGTGGCCGCCAGGCAGCGCTGGGCTTGACCTCGGTCGATACGAGACGGAGCCAGGTGGTCGAGATGACCGAAGTCATAGACATTTCCTACGAACGTCCTCGCGAGATAGCCGAACGCCTGTCCGCCGAGGAGGTTGAAGGCCATGCCAAGCTTGTGGCTAGGCTGGGATCGAAAGCCATCTGGACCAAATACGTCAATTGAAAAAGCAACGGTGTTAGGGGTCAAGCACCGTTGCCGCATGACTTCGCATCCTGGCGTTCAGAATGATGATCATTTTACGCATGACGGCGACGAGAGCGACTTTGCCTGGTTTTCCGTTGGCTCT
>JAESGN010000126.1_pt1 | contig 192798 bp, 183 predicted proteins | sample 9269731 | NCBI WGS metagenome assembly JAESGN01 (sample SAMN15720683, study PRJNA650826) | algae metagenome | isolation source: Mojavia pulchra JT2-VF2 and co-occurring heterotrophs from desert soil | place: USA: Cadiz Valley, Joshua Tree National Park, CA | collected 1998-06-08 | reverse complement strand
TTTCTCCTCCCCCGGTCTTTGGGGTGGGGGGGGGGGCCCCCCCCCCAAACCTTTCTGGGGAAGGTTGACCCCCACCCGATTGCCCGCGCTTCCCGCCGGACAATCGACCTCCCCCTTTCAGGGGGAGGTGAAGCAAAAGATTACCCCGCCGCCTTCCCGTCCTCCCAGAAGGTGTCGAAATATTTGTACATGGTGGTGAAGTCGACATCGCGACCGAGCATCTTCTCCGCATCCGCGAGCCAGACCGTCAGGTCCTGCGGCAGCGGCGCCGAATATCCGACATGGCGCGCGGTTTCGGCCATGACGTTGGCATCCTTCGCCATCAGCCACATCTTGAAATTGGCCGCGAACTTGCCGGATGTGACCTGCTGCTTCACCACGAATTCGGTCGCGGCGTTGCGGCCGTATGAGGCGTTTATGATGTCGACCATCTGCTCCGGGTCGAGGCCGTATTTCTTCCCGACCAGCAGGCCTTGCAAGGCCGAGACGAGATTGAGCGCGGCGATATAGTTGTTGATGGTCTTCATCGCGTGGCCGGATCCGAGCGGCCCGGTATGGAAGATCGACTTGCCCATCGCGTGAAGCACCGTGTCGGCGCGTTTTACGAGGGTGGCGTCGCCGCCGACCATCAGTGTGAGCGTGCCGTCATCCGCGCCTTTTTGCGCGCCCGAGACAGGCGCATCGATCAGCCCGAGGCCATGTTGTGCGAGATCGGTGCCGAGGCTCAGCGTATCCGGCGGCGACGACGACGAGCAGTCGATCACCAACGTTCCCTTCTTCGCTGCGGTGATCGGGGCGTCACCGCCTAAAAGTGCCGCCCGCACTATTTTGCCATCGCCGAGCATCGTGACGATCGCGTCCTGATTTTCGCAGGCCTCGCGCGGGGTCGCGACCGCTTTCGCGCCGCTGCGGCTTTCGAAATTTTTTCGCGCGTTTTCTGACGGATCGTAGGCCGAGACCGTGAACCCGGCCTTCACCAGATTGACCGCCATGCCGCAGCCCATGGCGCCCAGGCCGAAAAAGCCGACCCGTGCGGGCGGAGTGATCGGAGTTTCGGACATGTTGACCTCCCTTATTTTTTTGCCGCGGCTGTCGTTCTTATCCGCAGCGCATCGATCGCGGTCAGTTCACGCGCTTTTCCTGGCTGCGCCAATACGGCTCGCGCAGCACGTTTTTCTGGATTTTTCCGGCGGCGGACACTGGCAAAGGCTCGCTCCGCAGTTCCACGCTGCGCGGGCATTTGTAGCCTGCGATCAGTTTGCGGCAATGCGCTTGCACCGCCTCGGGCGTCACGGTCGCGCCGTTACGCGGCACCACGATGGCATGCACGGCCTCGCCCCATTTCGGATCGGGAATGCCGATCACCGAGACCTCCGCAATCCCCGGCATCACCGAAATCGCGTTCTCGACCTCGGTGGAATAAACGTTTTCGCCGCCTGAGATGATCATGTCCTTGAGCCGGTCGACGATATAAATCAGCCCGTCCTCGTCCATGATCGCGGCGTCGCCGGTATGCAGCCAGCCGCCGCGCAACGCGGCCGCTGTTTCCTCCGGCTTGTTCCAGTAGCCCTGCATCACGATCGGGCCGCGCACCAGAATTTCGCCGATGGTGCCGCGCGGGACTTCGTTTCCGTCGTCATCGGCGATGATCACTTCGACATTGGGCGGTGCCACGCCGCAGGATTTCAACTTGTCGCCGGAAACCCGCGGGTCACGCAGATGGTGCGGGATCATGCTCCCGATCGGCGACAATTCGGTCATGCCCCAGCCATGCAGGAATTTCATGTTCGGCCAGAGTTCGACCGCGCGCTTGAGCGTGCCTTCGGTGATCGGTGAGGAGCCGAACATGAATTGCCGCAGATGCGACAGGTCGCGCTTCTCAATGCCGGGCGAATTCACGATCATGCTGATCATGGTCGGGACCAGCGCGATATTGGTGACGCCGTGCTCGGCCATGGCATCGAGGCAAGTCTCGACCTCGAATCGCGGGATGAAAACATGCGTTCCCGCGGCCATGGTGATCGACAAGGTCGACATGCCGTCGGTGAGGTAGCACATCGGCGCCGCGTGCAGATACACGCTGGTCGGGTCGTAGCCGATCATGTAGCAGCCGTTCACCGCATTGGTGACGAGGTTGTCATGGCTGAGCATGACGCCCTTGGCCTTGCCGGTGCTGCCGCCGGTGTAAAAGATCCCCGCGAGATCGCTGCCGTGCCGCTCCGCGTCGGCGACCGGCTCGGCGGCTGCGAGCAGTGTCTCGTAATCGGCAAAGCCCTCGGGCGCAGGCCGATCGGACATATGCAGCAGCATACGCAGGGCCGGGACGCGCTCGCGGATCGCCAGCGCCATCTCGGTGAAATTCTCGTCGACGATGAGTATCTCGGCGCCGGAATCCTCAAGGATGTATTGCATCTCCGGCAGCGCGAGCCGCGTGTTCAGGGGTACGATCGCGCCGCCTGCCCAGGGGATCGCATAATAGATCTCGAAATAGCGGTGGCTGTTGAGCGCCAGCAATGCGACGCGTCCGCCATCGGAAAGCCCGCCATTGCGCAATACGCCCGCCGCGCGCGCAACCCGCGACGCCACTTCGGTCCAGGAATAGCGATGCGCGCCGTCAATCACTGCCACGCCGGCAGGTTTGACCTGCGCCGCGCGGCGCAGTCCCTGTGTGAGCCGTCCTCCCATCATGCCTTCGTTTCGTTTATCGGAATGGCATATCACTGGATGGTACGATACCGACTTGCTAGTTTGCACGCAAGAAACGCAGAAGGCCTTCATACAGGTCGTAGTCGAGGAAATGTCATGAGCGATGCGCTTGCTGTGTCGGCGATACTCGCCCACCACGTCGTATCGGCGACGGTGCCCGCGGAGGTGCGCGCAGTCACACGGCGCGCGGTGATCGATGCCGTCGGGGTGATGACCGCTGCGAGCGGCCTCGGCGAAGGCTGCGACGCTTTTGCTGCACTTGCGAAGGATAGCGGGGAAGGCGGCACGTGTACCGTGCTAGGCTTCGACTTCCGGACCTCGCCGGTCATGGCGGCGTTCGCCAACGGTGCCATGGCGCATGCGCTGGATTTCGAGGACACCCATGACGCAACGTTGGTGCATCCGCATGCTGCGGTGGTACCCGCCGCGCTCGCAGCGGCCGAATTTATAGGTGGCGTGAGCGGACGCGATTTCCTCGATGCGGTTGCGATCGGCGCCGACCTATCGTGCCGGCTGGCGCTCGGTCTGACCGAAAGCGTGGAAAAGCGCGGCTTCTATTTCATCCCGATGCTAAGCGCCTATGGCGCTGCCGCCGCCGCCGCCCGGGTGCTGAAGCTGTCGGAGTCCGAGATCGTGCAGAGTTTGGCGCTCGCGTCCTGCCAGGCGGTGTTCAGCGATGCGCTGGTGACCTATCCGGCATCGCATCTGCGCGCGGTGCGCGACGGCTTCAGCGCGCGCGCCGGAGTCACCGCTGCGCTGCTGGCGCGCCGCGGCCTGCAAGCCTTCGACCGGCCGATCGAGGGACCGGGCGGCCTTTATGCGAATTTCGCGCGCGGCGAGTTTGACGCCGAGCGAATGCTGAACGGGCTGGGGCAGGGCTACGAGGGCGCCAGGGTGAGTTTCAAGCCCTGGCCGTCCTGCCGGGGCACCCATGCCTTTGTCGAGGCGGCGCTTTCGATTGCGCGCGAACAAGCAATCGCTGCCGATCGCATCGAACGGATCGACATCACGGTCAGTCCGTTCTTCGCGGTGCTGTGCGAGCCGCCGGAGCAGAAGCGCCGCCCGAAGACCGCGATCGACGCGAAATTCTCGATCCCGTTCACTGTCGCGGTCGCGTTGGGGCAGGGCGATGTGACATTGAGCGACTTTTCCGGGGAGCGGCTCGACGATCCGCGGCTGCATACGCTGGCGGACAAGGTGCATCATGTCATTGAACCGGCGTGGACCTTGGAGCAATCCACGCGCGGCGTGCTGACTCTCACGCTTGCCGACGGTAGCCGCGTGACGCGCGAGGTCATCGATCCGCTCGGACATCCAAACAATCCGATGGATGAGAGCGCGATGCGACGGAAGTTCGAGGATTGTATTGCGGTTGCGCGGCAGCCGATGGATGCGGCGGCGGTGCGGCGGTTGGCTGGACGGCTTGAGGGGATCGAGCAGGTGGCGGATTTGCGAGAGGTGTTTGGCGCTCCGCGTTAGCGCGCAAACTCTTCATCGTCATTCCTGGGCGCGGACGACGTCCGCGAGCCCGGAATCCATACTCCCGGTCGTGGTCATGGATTCCGGGTTCGCGCCGCTGGCGCGCCCCGGAATGACCAAGCCTTACAACACCGCGTAATAATCGAAGATCGAATGATCGCTGCGCCGTTCGGCCGAGCCGACGATGATCGTGCGCGTCAGCCAATCATGCTTGCCGATTGGCGTCTCGAAAGTCGGCGCGATCCGCATGTAATATTCCGACGGCTCCACCGGCTCCAGCGCCTCCTGGCGCGCGGCAACGTCGGGCGGTGCATGTCGGTAGCCGCGGTTCATCATGTAGATCGGGGTGCCGTCGTCGGCTTCCAGCATGTAGCGCGCGTCAAAGCCGACGGTGTGGTCGTCGCGATAAAGCGCCCAGTCGGCTCCGCTGTTCGGCACCACCCGGCCGTTCAGCCGCGGTCCCTCGACGGTGCCGCCGGCGGCCGAGACGAAGCCGCGAATGCTGCCCTGCGGCAGCGGACCGAATTTCTGCCGGATGCCGAGCAGCATCTTGATCCTGAAAACGAATTCGAGCTTGGGCGTAGCGGGCGCCATGGTGTCCTCCGATCCTTTGGTTTTTTTGCCCGACGATGATTTCGCAAGGCCCCGGCCGTTGCCAGCCCGATTTTGGAATGCCATTCTGCTGAACGAAATGGCGCTGTCAATGACGCCAGCGATGGGAGGACGCATGTCCGCTGCGCATGCAACGCCGGGCGACACCGACTTCGATTACGTCATAGTGGGCGGCGGCTCTGCCGGTTGCGTGCTGGCCGGCCGGCTCAGCGAAGACCCTGATGTCCGCGTCTGCCTGATCGAGGCAGGTCCCCGCGACCGCCATCCGCTGATTCATATGCCGCTGGGCGTGACCTGGCTGATCAAGCATCCGACGCTGAACTGGCGCTACTGGTCGCAGCCGCAACAGCACGTCGCCGGCCGCAAGGTGTTCCTGCCGCGCGGACGTGTGCTCGGCGGCTCAAGCTCGATCAACGGCTCGATCTATATTCGTGGGCACCGCTCCGATTATGACGACTGGGCGGCCTGGGGGAATCCCGGCTGGTCCTATGCCGAGGTGCTGCCGTATTTCCGCAAGTCCGAGAATAACGAGCAGTTTCGCGCCTCGCCCTATCACGGCGTCGGCGGCCCGCTGAATGTCGCCGATTGCGAGAGCTACAATCCCCTGACCGAGATGATGATGGACGCGGCGGATTCGCTGCAACTGCCGCGCACCGAGGACTTCAACGGGCGCGAGCAGGAAGGCTTCGGTCGCAGGCAGGTGACAATCCGCAAGGGGCGACGCGAATCCGCGGCCACCGCGTTCCTTCAGGATGCGCGCGCACGCAAGAATCTCACCATCATCTGCGACACGCTGGTGTCACGCATTGTCTTCGAAGGCCGGCGCGCGTCCGGCGTGGAGATTGTGCAGGCGGGCGAGCGGCGCCGGATCGCTGCGCGGCGCGAGATCATCCTGTCTGCCGGCGCATTTGCGTCGCCCGCCATCCTGATGCGCTCAGGGATCGGTGACGGCGCGGAGCTGCAGAAACACGGCATCGACGTCGTCCATCACGCGCCGCAGGTCGGACGCAACCTGCAGGACCATATCTCGTCGCCGGTGCAATATTCGACCCCGACCACAATCCCGTACGGCATCTCGTGGCGAAATTTGCCGTGGCTGACCCGGACCATCATGAATTACGCCTTGTTCCGGCGCGGCCTTCTCGCCAATACCGGGCTGCAGGCCGGCGGCTTCGTGCGGTCAAAGCCCGGGCTCGACCGGCCGGATATCCAGTTCATCCTGATGCCGGCGGAGCGCAGCCCAGATGGCCGGATGGGGATCGGCCATGGCTACGGCCTGATCGCTCTTTTGCTTCGCCCGAAAAGCAGCGGCACGGTGAAACTGGCGGGACGCGATCCCGACCTCGCGCCTGTCATCGATCCGGCCTTCTTCAGCGATCCGGACGATCTCGACGATCTGCTGCGGGGACTGCGTTTCGCCCGCCGCATCCTCGAGGCGCCGGGGTGGGAGCGCGTGCGCGGCGCCGAAATACAGCCCGGGCCGGCGGCGCAAAGCGACGAGGCGCTGAAGGATTATATCCGCGCGTCGGCGCAGACCTGCTTCCACCCGGTCGGCACCTGCGCCATGGGCAAAAATGACGACGATGTTGTCGATGCGGAGCTGCGGCTGCGCGGCGTCGAGGGCTTGCGGGTGGTCGACGCCTCGATCATCCCGCGCATGATCGGCGGCAACACCAACGCGCCCGTCATCATGATTGCGGAGAAGGCTGCCGATATGATCCGCGGGCGGCCACCATTGCCGGCGGATCCGGGCGTGTAGTCAAGCCAATGTGAGGGAGCCGTTGGGACGGAAAACGCCGTCTGCTTGTTCGCACGTGCCTTTAACTCTAGACTTAACACGATATCACTCCCCGGAGGATCGAAGATGGCGTCCGTGGCAAGACTTGCCGTCGCGTTTCTGCTTGCAGTCACCACAGGCAGTGCAGCGCAGGCGCAGACCGCGCTCCGCCTGCACGATTCGATCCCGGCCCCGCAGCGGCCGCTGCTCTGCAGCGATCGCGACAGCGCCAACCTGATCATGCCGGTGATGGCGCGCGCCGCCGACGCGCGAGCGGGTCGCGATTCCGACAAGTCCCAGCGCCTGACCGACATCGCAACCCGGCTGCAGGGCGAAATGTGCCGCAAGCCTGCTGATACCGATGTGGTGATCCTGCGCTGCAAGCTCGGTCAGGTCGATGCCGCCGGTTCGCCGCTCGCGCTCGTCAAAGTCAGTGCGGTGATCCAAAGCGAGGCGGCGAAGGGCGAGCAGCCATTCTATGCGGTGACGAATCTGCGGATCGACGACGCCGCATCCGGACCTGCGACACAGGAGGCGCAGGCGCGCTGGTGCGGCAACGAGCGTGCCACGCGCCAGATCAGGGTCGAGGAGCGCGACCCGCCCGGAGGTGCAGCCAGTCCCGTCCGCGATGCCGACGAGGCTTTCACTGCGACCCCGGACATCGTCCTGCGGGTGCAGCAGCGGCTGTTCGATTTCGGGCTGCGGACTGAAAATCTCGACGGCAATCTCAACCAGGAAACGGTCCGCAACCTCGTCCAGTTTCAGAAATTCGCCAACCTGAACGCCGATGGACGGCTGACCCGCCCCACCATCGACAAGCTGATGACGACGCCTGCGCCATCACCCTGGGTCACGATCGCTTTCGATGGCACCGGCAATTTCGCAGCCGAGACCGGACGCACACGACGCGACACCGAGTTGGCGGCCCTCGAGCGGATGCAGCGGCGCTCCGGCCGCGACCTGAAGATATCGTCGGTGGCCGCCCCGAATTGCCTGGGCTTCGTGGTGACACGTTTCACCGAGCGGGGCCGTCGCCAGCGCACCAATTTCACTCAGGCCTTCACCAGCGCGGGCGACTCGGCGGATGCCGCCGCCCGCAACGCTTGGGAGTTCTGCGAGCGTGAAAAAGGCGGCGGCGAGTGTCAGGTCCGCTACGCTTTGTGCGCTGACGGAAGCGGCGGCAGTCGCGCGCCCGACGAAGCCAACCGGCGCCGGAACCGGAACGACCGGCAGGAGAACGTTCGCCGGGATGATCGCAATTCGCCGCCGGTGAATTTACCGCAGCCGCAGCAGCGCTTCGATCCGAAAGACACGTCGGTCAACTCGCGGCCGCCGCAGACGGGTCCGGCGCCGCGCTTCGACCCGAACTCGTTGTCGATCAACGCGCCGCCGTCGCAGGATCGGCCGTCCACGCCGGCCTCACGTTTCGATCCGGTGGACGAGCCCAACAATTCGCTTTCGCCGGCGAATTCGCCAAAAACCGGCACGCGTTGACGTCCCGGGTCAGCGCTGTCGCAGCGGCGCGTTGACCGGAATCGTGGTTGCGTCGAAGCGCTCCTTCGGCACGTCCCCACCGGGCGTCGGCGCGAATGGCAGATTCTGCACGCGGCGCAAGGCCGCTTCCATGGACGGGCCGAGCGTCCCGTTGAGCGGGCCGTCATAGGCACCGGCGCGCTGCAGCAGCGTCTGCAACGCGACACGGAAATCCCGCGTCCAGGCATTCGGGCGCTCGACCATCATCCGGATCGAGTAGTCGTGACCGAGCCGGATTGCCGCGTAGAGCCAGCGCGCCGCCTGCGCCGGGTCGTAGGGCAGACCCTCGCCGCTGTCGTAGGCCATGGCGGTGTTGAACATCCCGAAATTGTCGCCCTGGTGCGCCGCCAGCAGATAGAAATGCACGGCAGCCTTTTGATCCTTGTCGACACCGAGGCCGTTATTGAGCATCCAGCCGTAATTGGTCAGCGCCGCGAAATAGCCGCGCTCCACCAGGCTGCGATAGAGCGCGGCGGCTTCGGCGCTGGCTCCCGTCTTCTGCAGCGAGCGCGCCAGTTGAAACTCGAACCGCGGCGTATCGGGATAGAGCGCCAGCGCGGCGCGGCAGGCCGTGACTCCCTCGGCGCCATTCAACGCTCCCATGGTTACGCCCGGCGTGACCCGTTCCGGGTCGCTGGCGCTGCCGGCGATCAGATCGCAGGGATGGACCGGTGGCTTCCCGGTGCGGACCGCATTGCGATCGGCCGGAATCAGGATCGCGGTCTGACCTTGCGGCGTCCTGCGGTCCCGGGCGGGATCAGGCTGCGGCGTCGCGGTCTTCCCCGCGGATGTCCTGAAAAAGAAATCCCCGGTCATCGCGTGGTTGTCCCACGGCAACTGCTCCTTGTTGGTCGCGTCCTGCACGTCCTTGCGCACGCGCTTGAGCATATCGATCACGTCGATATCCGGCGTACTGATATGGCGCGCGAGCGAACCGGAATACACGCTGTTGTCGCCGTCACCATCGAGTGCGACGTGATAGGGCTGCGTCGAATACGAAATCAGCGTATCGGCCGTGGCATAGACGCTGGCAAGCCCGGTCCCGACCGCATTGCTGCGTTCGCCCAGCGCCCTGGACAGCTTGTCACCCAGCGGATTGTCGCGGCAGGCATCCATGATCACGATGTTGGTGATGCGGTGATGCACGAGCTTGTTCAGCACGATGTCCATAGCCACAAGCTGGAAAGGCAGGTCGGCCTCGTCAGCAAGCCTGGCGTCGACCGGCACCATGTAGTTGCGGCCGTCCACCTGCAGGCCATGTCCGGCATAATAGAAGACGGCGGCTTCCGCACCGTTGAGGGTTTCGGAGAAGTCGAGGACGGTCTTTTCGAAATTGGCCTTGCCGAGATTGACGCCGAGCATCACGCGGAAACCGAGTTCGCGCAGCGACTGGGCGACGGCATTGGCATCATTTGCCGGATTTTTGAGCGGCGTCACGGTGCTGTAATTGCCGTTCCCGATCACGAGCGCGACGCGTTTCTGCGCCGAGGCGGGTATCGCCAGGCAGACCAGGATCGGCAGGCACAGGAGCAGGCCGGCAAGTCGGGCCATGGTCGCTATCCGTGGGTTCCGGTGCGAAAAGTCTAATGAAATGGAGCATCCGCCGCCAGCGCGCGGCGGCCGAGATCCGGTCACGAAACTGCGAACCGGCGGTGGCGCGTCCGGTGCGCTTGCGCTAAAAACCCGGCCATGACGACCACTGTGCAAACCTATGACCGCAAGCCACTGACCCCTCCCGGCGGGCACAAAAAGGTGCTGCTGCATTCCTGCTGCGCGCCCTGTTCCGGCGAGGTGATGGAAGCGATGCTGGCCTCCGGCATCGACTACACGATCTTTTTCTACAATCCGAACATCCACCCCGAGCGCGAATATCTCCTGCGCAAGGACGAGAATGTCCGCTTTGCCGAGCAGCACGGCGTGCCCTTTGTGGATGCGGATTACGACAAGGACAATTGGTTCGCGCGCGCCAAGGGCATGGAATGGGAGCCGGAGCGCGGCATCCGCTGCACCATGTGCTTCGACATGCGGTTCGAGCGCACCGCGCTTCACGCTCATGAGCATGGCTTCCCGGTGATGACCTCATCGCTCGGGATTTCGCGCTGGAAAAACATGGCGCAGATCAACGATTGCGGTCAGCGCGCGGCCGGGCGTTACGACGGACTGAGCTACTGGGATTTCAACTGGCGCAAGGGCGGCGGCGCCGCCCGCATGATCGAGATTTCCAAGCGCGAGGAATTCTACCAGCAGGAATATTGCGGCTGCGTCTATTCGCTGCGCGATACCAACCAGCATCGCCGCAGCCAGGGCCGTGAACCGATCGAGCTCGGCACCAAGTTTTACGGCCGGGACGAGGAGCAGGGCGGGGGCTGAGAGGCGACGGCCGCGTCAAGTCGCGCGGCGGCGCAGTACGCCCTGCTTTGGCGCGAACAGAAATGCCAGCGCAAAAATCAGTGCCTGCGTCAGCACGATACAGGCGCCGGTCGCGCCGTCGATATGGAAGCTGACGATGGTGCCGACGAAGGCCGATGTCAGCGCCACGGCCGTGGCGATCACCAGCATCCGCTCGAATGAATCGGTCAGCAGATAGGCGGTGGCGCCCGGTCCGATCAGCATCGCGATCACCAGGATGATGCCGACAGCCTTCAGCGACGCCACGATGGTGAGTGCGAGCAGCACCAGCAGGCCGTAATGCAGCACCCGCACCGGCAGACCGATGGAGCGGGCGTGGTTCGGGTCGAAGCAATACAGCAGCAGGTCGCGCCGCTTCAAGAGCACGATCGCAAGCGTGCCGCCGGCCACGATCGCGGTTTCGATCAGGTCGCGTGTGGTGACGCCAAGCACATTGCCGAACAGGATGTGAAGAAGGTGCTGTTCGGTGTCGACTTTGGTGAACAGCACCAGCCCGAAGCCGAACATGCCGGAAAACACGATGCCCATCACCGTGTCCTCCTTAATCCGACTATTGTCCTTGAGATAGCCGGTGAGGAGTGCGCAGCTGAGGCCCGCGGCGAAGGCCCCGATCGCGAGCGGGATCGAGAGCACATGCGCGACCACGATGCCCGGCAGCACTGCATGCGAAATGGCGTCGCCCATCAGCGACCAGCCCTTCAGCACCAGATAGCAGGACAGGACCGCGCAGACTGCGGCGACCAGGAGCGACACAATCAATGCGCGCTGCATGAAGGGGTACGACAGCGGTACTGCGACCAGGTCATAGAGCGCGGTCATGCGGCGACTTCCAAACCGGCGAGGCGGCGCCTGCGCGCGGCCAGCATGCCGTGCTTCGGCGCAAAGATGAATGCGGTGAGGAACACCAGGGTCTGCAGCGTCACGATCACGCCGCCGGTGGCGCCGTCGAGAAAATAGCTGATATAGGCACCGACGAAGCTGGTGCCGGCACCAAGCGCGATCGAGATCAGGATCAGGCGTCCGAAGCGGTCGGTGAGCAGATAGGCGGTTGCGCCCGGTGTCACCACCATCGCAATCACCAGACAAGCGCCGACCGTCTGCAGAGCAGCGACCGTACAAGCGGAGAGCAAAGTAAAGAACACGATCTTCAGCACGCCGGTCTTGATCCCGATCGAGCGCGCGTGGCTCTCATCGAAGAAGGTGACCATCAGATCCTTCCAGATCAGTGCCAGAATCGCGAGCGACACCGCGGCAATCACGGCGACCTGCACCACATCCTCGTCGGATATCGCGAGAATATTGCCCAGCACGATGGTCTGGATGCTCACCGATGTCGGCCAGATCGAGGCCATCAACAGGCCGAGCGCGAACAGAGCAGTGAAGACCAGGCCGATCACGGCATCCTCGCGCAGCCGCGATTTCTGCTTGACGAATTGCATCGCCAGCGAGGCGACGATGCCGGCAAAGAACGCACCGACCGCGAATGGCGCGCCGATAATGTAAGCGCCGGCCACCCCCGGCACGATCGAATGGGCGAGGGCGTCGCCCATCAGCGACCAGCCCTTCAGCATCAGATAGGCGGACAGGAAGGCGCAGACGCCGCCGACCAGCGCACTCACCCACATCGCCTTCAGCATGTATTGATAGCTGAACGGCACCATTAGCTCGGTCAGCAATGCACTCATGTACCGCCCTGGTCCTTGGTGCTCTCGGGCTTGTCGCCATAGAACACCAGCGGCCGCTCGTCGTCGGTCAGCACCGTGACGCTGCGCGCGTCGTCGTCGTCATGCAGATCGCGGCCGCCGAGCTGGAAGTTGCGCAACACGCCGCCGAAGGCCTGTTCGAGATTCTTCTGCGTGAATACCTCTTTGGTCGGACCGGCTGCCAGCACGGTGCGGTTGATCAGCACCACTTGGTCGCAGAAATCCGGAACGCTGCCGAGATTGTGTGTGGACACCAGAATCAGATGTCCGGAATCGCGCAATTCGCGCAACAGGCCGATGATCGCAGCCTCGGTCTTGACGTCGATACCTGTGAAGGGCTCGTCGAGCAGAATGATCCGGCCCTCCTGTGCGAGCGAGCGGGCGAGGAACACACGCTTCTTCTGGCCGCCGGAAAGCTCGCCGATCTGGCGGTGACGGTAAGCGGTCATCCCCACGCGCTCCAGCGCCTCATCGACCTTGTAGCGGTCAGCGCGCGACGGCATGCGCAGGAAATTCATATGGCCGTAGCGGCCCATCATCACCACGGTCTCGACCAGCACCGGGAAGTTCCAGTCGACATCCTCGCTCTGCGGGACATAGGCGACGATGTTCTTCTTGATCGCTTCGTCGACCGGCAGGCCGCACAATCGCACCTCGCCGGCCGATGGCCGCACGAAACCCATGATCGCCTTGAAAATCGTCGATTTGCCGCTGCCATTCACGCCAACGAGCGCGCAGATGCTGCCGGGGTCGAGGCTGAAACTCGCGTCGCGTACGGCGGTGTAGCCGTTGGGGTAAGTGACACTCAGATTGCGCACGACGATGCTGGCGCCGAGGGCCGTATCGGCCGGCCGCACGAGCTTCTGTACGGGTAATGTCACGGGCCGTATCTCATCATTTCCCAAACCCCATCATTTCCCAAATCCTTTGGCGATGGTCTCGACTGTCACATTGAGTAGATCGAGATAGGAGGGCACAGGCCCGTTCGCGGCGCTGAGCGAGTCGACATAAAGCGCGCCGCCATATTTCGCGCCGGTCTCGCGCGCGGCCTGCTTTGCCGCGCGATCTGAAATCGTGCTCTCGCTGAACACCACAGGAATCTTGTTCTTACGCACGAGGTCGATCACCTTGCGGACCTGCTTCGGCGTGCCCTGCTCGTCGGCATTGATCGGCCAGAGATAGGCTTCCTTCATCTTGTAATCGCGGGTCAGATAGCTGAAGGCGCCTTCGCTCGTGACCAGCCAGCGCTGGCTGTCCGGAATGCCTGCGAGCCGCTTGCGCAGGGGTTCGTCGAGCGCTTTGATTTTCGCCGCATAGTCGGCGGCATTCTTGTTGTACGCCTCGGCGTTCTTCGGGTCATATTTTACAAGCGCCTTGCGAATGTTCTCCACATAGATCAGTGCGTTCGCGGGCGACATCCAGGCGTGCGGATTCGGCTTGCCGTTATAAGGGCCTTCCGAAATGCCAACAGGCTCGATCCCCTCGGTGACGACGACGCTCGGCACGTCCTTCACATTGTCAAAGAATCGTTCGAACCAGCGCTCGAGGTTGAACCCGTTCCACAGCACCAGGTCGGCGGCCTGCGCCTTCACGATGTCGAGTGGGGTTGGCTGATAGTCGTGGATTTCGGCGCCAGGCCTGGTGATCGATTCCACAATCGCCTTATCGCCTGCGACGTTCTGCGCGATGTCCTGAATCACGGTAAAGGTGGTGACCACCCGGAGCGGTTTGTCGGGCGCTTGCGCTCTGGCCGGTGCAACGAGAGTGGCCAAAGCCAGGACGAAGGCAGCCGTGGATAGTCGAACAGAAGACATGTTTCCAACCGTTTCCAGAACAGCAAAGAGCTGCAACTGCGAATTATTCGCAATATAGGTGGGTAGGCTCAGGCCGTCAAGTTAGTTGCGAGCCATTTGCAAGTAGACGGGACGGTGGCTTGTGACGATGCAGGAGGGCGCCGGAGCAGGACGCTATTGGAAGACCTGATACCGAATTGACGCCGGCGGGCGCGGCTGATGCGGCGCCAAAGTGGTCTGGTCGATCGCTTGCGGTTGCGCTGCCTGCGGGGTCTGCGTCACCGCCGAGGGCGGCGGCGGGTTTTCCAGCGCCAGTGTCGAGGTGGTCCCGAGCAAGGAAAATATTAGCGCCATCATCCACATCGCGATCGAGATTATCGATGTCCACATGGCAAAGGTGAGATAGGTGTCGCGCAGAACCGTAGCGCTCGCCCATTGCGCATAGGATTCAGGCGGCCGGAAATCCTTGTCGATGTAAAGCCACATCTCGGTCCTGCGATAATCCTTGGTCAGCGCCTCGCGCGCCTTCAGCACCAGGACGAACGCCATCACGGTGGTGAGAAATCCGCCGGTCTGGAACGCCATTTTCGGGTCGAAAGACATCCCGGTCATGACGCAGAAAATGCCGAGCGAAGCAAAGCCGCAGGCTCGCAGCACCGTCTCGTAAGCAATGCGGCGCATATGCTCCATGGTCGCCCCTGGAAGGCCTCGACTTTACAAACGTAGCAAAAGAGAAACCGCCGCGCCGCTCACGAACCGGTGTCCCGGAGGCCGCTTCGCAAGCAGGATTTTGGTCGCTCCCATATGGTTTAAGCCCACGACATCAGGAGCCCAACGCCAAACATCACGGAGGCAATTCCGGACGCGTTTTTGGCGGCACCGAACAGCATGGTCTCCAGCCGTTCGCAGGCGACGGCACGTCCGTCGTCGCCGACCGGGCGTTCGTCGGGCTCCATCACCAGCCATGGCTCGGTTGCCACGACCCTGTCCTCGGTCAGAAGGAGCGCCCGCACCAGCATGACTGCAGCGAAAAACATTGCCACGGAGCCCCCGATCACGAGGGCAAGCGGAGGATTGAAACTGTAGGCGATCATCAGAATGCCGGCTGCAAAAGCCGAAACGCTGGCGTCGCGGGCAATCGTGAAGAACGCAAAGCGCGCAAATGTATCCATGCAAGTCTCTCCCTTTAGAGACGGACACCTGCCCCCTGAACTCTCCCCTCAAAAACTCCTGCCGTACTAAGCAAGCAGCATGCCGCGAAAACCGGCATCGACGCCAGAACGCGGCTGATCACAAGCTGGTTCCGCAAAGCGGCAGGAAAACGTCATAGCGTCCGGTCGGCGGCCGCGCTTGTCAAGAATGGCGGAATTCTACCGGTCAGAGGCCGATTCGCAGAAAATTTCCGATGGCCGGAATGGTGAGGACGGCCGTGCCGGCCAGCCAGATCCAGAGCGAGGTCACCGTCGAATCGTCCTTGGCCCCGATATAGCGCTCGTAGAGGGCCGCCGGGATGCCGCCGAGGATCACGGTCGCGGTCGACAGCATCAGCGAAGCGAAATACGCGATCGCCGCGGTCGAGCCGAACAGCGGCTCCGCCATCAGATAGATCGAGACCTGGAAGACGATCACGAAAAACGGATTGAAAATGCCGTTGATCATGCCGAAGAAGGCGATGCCGATGTAATAGAAGCTGCGTTCGTTCATCAGTTGCCCACCTTCAGGAAGCCGGTGGCGAAGAAGACGATGAACAGGAACAGGCGCAGCCAGAACATCCAGACAAATCCGAACAGCCACAGCACCACAGGTGCCGTCGCCTTCGGTGTCACGAGAGTGATGACCTTCAGGAACGGATCGGTAATCGCGCAGAAGCCACGCCAGATGTAGTTTTTCGAATTGGGATCGACGAACAGTCCGAGCACCGCGCGTCCCAGCATGGTGTACATCACCATCGCCAGAACGAAATTCGGCAGGCTGATATACCAGACGCTCCAGAAGGAAGATTGCACGCGGTCGGTCTCTCGGCGGAGAGGAGGCACTCTCGATGGCCACCTCGGGCGGAAGGCGAATAGGTTTAGCGCAAGCGTCAACAAGGGTCTCCCAAAAAGAACGGGGCCCGGAAGACCGGGCCCCGCCTGTTTGACGCCTTCTTGAAGAGGCTCAGTCCTTCTCTTGCATCACCGTGCGGCCGCGCGGCTTGCGGATTTCGTCCACAAAAGCCTGCAGTTCCTTCGACGGCGCCTTGGTCACGAGGCTCACCACATAGATCAGCGCAAAGCCGACCGGCATGCCGATCAGGCCCGCTGCAATGTTTGTGAGCCCGAACCAGCCAACACGGCTGGCAAGCGGATGGCTCGCCGCGACCCAGGTATCCATGGCGTTCGGAGCTGCCATCGCCTTGGCCATATCCGCGATCAGCGGAGCGCCGGCCGGGTTGGACAGGGACGACATGCCAAAATACGCCACGCCATAGCCCGGGAAGTAGCGGGTACAGACGAGGTAGAAGATGGCGATACCGAAGCCACCGATGATGCCGGCAATGGCGCCCGCAGTCGTGGCCCGTTTCCACCAGATGCCCATGACAAGCGCCGGGAAGTTGCCAGCCATGGCGAGCGAGAACGCCCAGCCGACCATCGCCAGGATGTCCGCCGGCCTTGTCGAGGCGGTTGCCGCCGCAGCGATAGCCACGATCAGCAGCAGGATACGGGCGACCATGAGCCGCTTCACCGTCGGCGCGTTCGGATCGATCATCTTGTAATAGATGTCGTGCGACAGCGCGTTGGCGATGGCGAGTAGCAGGCCGTCCGCGGTCGAGAGCGCGGCGGCAAGACCGCCGGCGGCGACGAGTCCCGAGATCACGTACGGCAGACCCGCAATTTCCGGGGTCGACAGCACGATCACGTCGGTGTTGATCGTGAAGTCCTGCAGGCGAACGACTTCGGTGCCGGCAGCCTTACACGCATCGATTACGGCCTGCAGGCTGGCGGCATTCTTGCCGCAGACCTGGATCAAGCCGAGTTCGCCCCATGTGAACATCCAGGGTCGGATGTCCGCCACGCCGCGACCGATGATGTTGTTGTAGACCTCCAGCTTCGAGAACGCCGCATAGGCCGGCGCCGAGAAGTACAGGAGGAAGATGAAGAACAGCGACCACGCCACCGACTGACGGGCTTCACGCACCGACGGGGTGGTGAAATAGCGCATCAGAATGTGCGGCAGGGACGCGGTGCCCACCATCATGCAGAGGATGATGGCGAAGAAGTTGAGAGGCGTGTAGGTGGTCCAGGGCTGGGTATGCGGCTTGAGGTTCGCCACGGTTGCCAGGCCATCCTTCAGCATCTGTCCTTCGCGGGCCGTGATATCAGCAATCGCCTGCCCGTAAGTCAGCTGCGGAAGCGGAATGCCGTACTGCTTCATTGACAGAATGACGATCGGGGTAAGGTAAGCCACGATCAGCACGATGTACTGGGCAATCTGCGTCCAGGTCACCGCGCGCATGCCGCCCAGCATCGAGCAGAGCAGGATGCCGACCAGGCCGACGAACACCGCCACTTCGAAACTCATACCCAGGAAGCGCGATGCGATGATGCCGGTGCCGAAGATCTGCGCCGTCACATAGGTGAAGGAGCAGGCCACCAGCACGATCACCGCCAGGAAGCGAGCGAAGTTGCCGCCGAACCGGAACGACATGAAGTCGGGCACAGTATAAGCGCCGAACTTGCGCAGATACGGGCCGACCAGCACTGCGACCAACACGTAGCCACCGGTCCAGCCGAGCACCCAGGCCAGGCCGTCATAGCCAAGCAGGAATAGGGTGCCCGCCATGCCGACGAAAGACGCCGCCGACATCCAGTCCGCGCCGGTCGCCATACCGTTATAGAAGGCTGGGACGCGCCGGCCCGCGACGTAATATTCGGAGACCTGCATGGTGCGCGAGAGAACGCCGATGATGGCGTAAACCGCGATGGTGAAGAACACGAACAGATAGCCGAGGACCTTGTTGGGTACGCCGACCTGTTCGAGAATCGCCAGGAAAATCACGAAGGCGAAGAAGCCGCCTGCGTAGAACCCGTAAATCTTGCCGAGATTTTTGATGAAGTCGTCGGCGCCTGAAGTCTGAGTGGCCATTGTGCTTTTCTCCCTCAGTCGTCTTCAGCCACGCCGAACTCGCGGTCGATATTGTCCTGCTGCTTCGCGAACACGAAGAGCTGGACCACGAACACGATCAGCGAGCCTTGGGCGGCCATGTAGAAGCCGAGCGGGAAACCCGCGATGACGATCTTGTTCAACTGCGGCGCAAACATGTGAATGATGAAGCCGAAGAAGAACCAGATCCCGAGATGGATCCACATCAGGTTGGTCGTCTTTCTCCAATGAGCCAGGTCATTGTCAGACGTTGTGGAATTCGATGTCTGTTGTGCCATGGGTAGGCTGCCCTCCCTCTTTGAGTAACCGGACGCCGAGATCCGGCGATGAATATGCGGGGAGAGCCGGTCGACCCGGCGGTGTGCGGCACCTCCCCGAATTGCCGCTGTCCGTCGCGCGATCGTTTGTTGCCGCGCTTCCGGAACGATAACGAAAAATTAACATCGACTGGCGGGCGGGCCTTATAAGACTTTCGGCCAAAGTTGGGCTTTTACCCTCTGAACTTGCTAGTCTTTGGTCGAACGTGCGTTTCGCACATGCGAGATGCAACTGCGGTGCAGCAGAAGAAGAGCTGATCCAAAGCTCATACAAAGATCATGCAAAGCTCACTCAAGGTGAAGTCATGGGGCTCCTGAATTTTTTGCTGCGCCGCAAACCGCCGATCCAGACGCCGCAGGCGCTTGCCGACTTCATCGATGAGCAGGCCGCGTTTCTGGTGCAGAAGGGGATTTACGATTATTCGCGCGCCCGCTCCGGGCATTTCTCGAAGGTCATGCTGGCCGATGAGGGTTTCCAGAGCGCGCTCAACCGCTCGCGCTGGCGCGCCTTTCCGCTCGGTCTGGCGATGGTGGGCGAGACCGTCGATAGCGCGCTTGCGCCGCATACCGGTGGCGAGCGCCGGCGCGAGCTCGATCCGCTGATCAAACTGGTGTTGTCGATCTACGATCGCTATCCGCGTCCGGCCGAACTCACCGATGAGGAATGGGCGGCCGGTCGCGCCGATCTCGCGCTGCATCTCGAACGCCTGTCGACCCATCCGCCGAAGCGGATCATCGACATTCCGGTCCCCTTCGCCGACCGCTATTTCGCAATGATGCCGTTCGACAAGCAGTTTCTCACGGCCGACGCCCCCACGGCGCGCAGCTTCATGCAGCTTCATCTCGTGAAGGTTCAGGAAGACTTGATCAATCGCATGGATGCGGGCGCGATGGTGAGGCAGTTGAACGGCGAGACGTAGCCTCTCGCACGGAGCGCCGACATGGCCGCGGTTACCAATGCCACGCCGCTGATTTCGCTCGACGCGGTCGTGATCGATACCGAAACCACCGGTCTCGATCCGCGCAAGGCACGCCTGCTCGAAGTCGCCGGCGTGCGGATTGCCGGCGGTCGTATCGACAATGACGAAACCTTCCGGCGTCTGATCAATCCGGGTGAAGCGATCCCGCCGGAAACCACCGCCATCCATGGCATCGATGCGGCCGACGTCGCGGATGCGCCGCCATTCCAGGGGGTGTGGCCGGATTTTTCCGGCTTCATCGGATCGTCGATCGTCATCGGCCATACACTCGGTTTCGATCTCGCCGTCCTGCAGCGCGAATGCGAGCGCGCCGGTTTGCACTGGCAGCGGCCGCGTATTCTCGACACCCAGCATCTTGCGCAGGTGGCAGAGCCGCGGCTCGGCGGCTATTCGCTCGAGCAGCTCGCGCAGTGGCTTGGCGTCGAAGTTGCCAGCCGGCATTCGGCTCTGGGCGATGCGTTGACCACCGCGCGCATCTTCCAGGCGCTGGTGCCGAAATTGCGCGAGAGCGGCATTCGCACCTTTGCCGAAGCCGCCCAGGCCTGTCACGCCTTGACCGAAGTCTTCGACAAACAGCACCGCGCCGGATGGGTCACGGCCGACCTGCGCACCGACGTGGCGGCGGCGCAGCGGACGCTGGGCCGGATCGATAGTTATCCGTACCGGCACCGGGTTGGCGAGGTGATGAACAAGCCACCGCGCATGATCGCTTCGAACTGCACCTTAGGGGACGCGCTAACCCAGCTGATCCGCGACCGGATTTCGTCACTCTTCGTGATCCCGAACGACGCGACTGCGGAGGCGTTGCCGGCCGCGACGGCGGGCATCATCACCGAGCGCGACATCCTGCGCGCGCTTGCGATCGAGGGGGAGGGCGCGCTCAAGCTCGGGGTGGAGCAATTCGCCAGCAGGCCGCTCGCGGTGATACCCGCCGAAGCCTTCGTCTATCGCGCGATCGGGCGCATGAGCCGTCTGAAAATCCGTCATCTCGGAGTCACGGACGGCTTAGGCCATGTGGTCGGCGCCTTGTCGGCGCGCGATCTGTTGCGGTTGCGGGCGAGCGAGGCGGTGTCGCTCGGTGACGAGATCGATCAGGCCGAGGATGTGCATGCGCTCGGCCTGGCCTGGGCGAAGCTGCCGCATGTCGCAGCGTCGTTGCTGGCCGAGAGCGTGCCGGTACGCGACATCGCCGCCATCATTTCGCGTGAACTGGGCGCCTTGACGCGGCAGGCCGCGGTGATCGCAGAACGGCGCATGCGTGAAGCAGGACTGGGAGAGCCACCCTGCGCCTATGCGATGACGGTGCTTGGCTCGGCCGGCCGCGGCGAAAGCCTGCTGGCGATGGATCAGGATAACGCGCTGGTTTTCGAGCGCGGCGATCCCGGCGGTCCCGAAGACACTTGGTTCGCGACCCTCGGCGGCCACGTCGCCGATATTCTCAACGAAGTCGGCGTGCCCTATTGCAAGGGCGGCGTGATGGCGAAAAATCCGGCTTGGCGCGGATCCGTCAAGATCTGGCACGACCGGATTGCCGACTGGATCGGCCGCTCGAAGCCGGCGGATCTGCTCGCCGTCGATATTTTCTTCGACATGCGCGGCGTTCATGGACATCTCGGTCTTGCGGATGCGCTGTGGCGCCACGCCTTCGATGCTGCGAATGGAATGGTTGAATTCGCGAAGCTGCTGGCGGAGGCATCGGGCCATGTTGAGAATGCACTCGGGTTCTTTGGCGGCTTCCGCGCCACTCATGGCCGTGTCGACCTGAAGCGGGCCGGCCTTTTCGGTGTGGTGTCGACTGCGCGTGTGTTGGCGATCCGTCACCACGTGGTGGAGCGGTCAACCCCCGTCCGCCTGCTTGGTGTGCGCGCTCTCGGTCTCGGCAGCGACAACGACATCGATGCGCTGTTGGACGCCCATCCCGTTTTCCTGCAGTTCATCCTGTCGCAGCAACTCGAGGACATCCACGGCGGCAGGACCGCGACCAACACGGTGGCGATCAAGCGGCTGTCGTCGCGCGAACGCGAGAAGCTGCAATCGGCGCTGCAGGCGGTCCGTCATCTTGACGAGTTCACGCGGCAAATGCTCTTTCGGCACTGAGCCGAACCATCATCTTTACAGGAGCATTGTACAATGCGGCGATTGCTATTTCTGTCCATTTGGACTTGTTGTCGGCTTCGCTGCCGCGCAATGGCTGTCCGGCTGGTTACCCGGATCGCAGGCGCAAGCGCAGACGACCAAACCCGCTTTGTTCGTCAACATGACCACCGGCGATTCATGGCGCGGCTGGATGGGTCTGCATTTCGCCCACAACACCATGAAGATGGGACATCAGGTCACCATCTTCCTCAATCTCGATGCGGTGAAACTCGCGGCGAAATCGGGCGAGCAGGAGAAGCGCCCCTCGATGCAGCGTGTCCCGCGCGATATCGTCGCCGATTTCATCAAGGACGGCGGCAAGGTGCTGATCTGCGGGCCGTGTCTGTCGGAGTTCGGGCTGAAGCTCGACGACCTCGTCGCGGGCGTCGAACTCGGCAAGCCCGGCTACACGCAGGGCTTCATCTTTGCGGAGAATGCCAAAACACTGACGTGGTGATGGTGACTTGACGCTGACTTGGTGACGCTGACTTGGTAATGCCGCTTCGTTCGCGTGCTATACCTTGAACCGCGGATCCAGGAAGTCGCGCAAGCTGTCGCCGAACAGGTTGAAGGCGAACACCGCAAGCGAGATTGCGGCGCCGGGGAACAGGATCATCCACGGCGCCTCGCGGTAGAAGTCGGCCGCATTGCCCGACAGCATCAGCCCCCAGGCTGCGGTCGGCTCGGCGACGCCAAGGCCGAGGAACGAGAGCGAGGCTTCCGCGAGAATCGCCTGCGCGATGAACGCCGTCAGCATGATGAGGTAGGGCGCGACCACGTTCGGCGCCATGTGCCGGAAAATGATGCGGCTGTTGGAATAGCCGGCCGCGCGTGCGGCATCGACGTAGGGCTGGACCCGCACCGAGAAGGCTGCGGCGCGCACCACGCGCGCCACCCGCGGAATGATCGGGATCGCGATCGCGAAGATCAGGTTGACGTCGACGCCCCCCACCACGAAGCGGCGGAGTGCTGCGACCACGACCAGCGCCAGCACGATCAGCGGAAACGCTAACAGGATATCCATGAAGCGCTGGATGATGTTGTCGATGCGCCCACCGAAATAGGCCGACGCCACCCCGAGGATGGCGCCCAGCGTGGAGCCGACGAAAGACGAAGTGAATCCGATGACCAGCGCGGTGCGCGACCCATAGATCAGCCGCGAGCAGATGTCGCGGCCATAGGCGTCGGTGCCGCACCAATGTTCCCATGATGGCGGTGAGAGGATCGAGGCGAAGTCGATCGTCAGCGGATCATAGGGTGCCACCAGCGGCGAGAAGATGCCGGCAAACATCATCAAGACGATAATGACGAAACTGATCGCACCCAGCGGCTGCTGCTTGACGAACTCGAGATACGGGCTCGGTGCGCGGTTCGCGACGTCCTGGATGGCGGGAGCTGCTATTGTCATGAGTTATAACGGATCCGGGGATCGAACACCGCATAGAGCAGGTCGACGATCAGGTTGACGAAGACGTAGAAGGCGGCGATCAGCATCACCATGCCCTGGATCAGCATGAAGTCGTTGCGCGCCACGCTCTGCACGAACAGCTGGCCGATGCCGTTGAGATTGAACACTTGCTCGGTGACCACGAGGCCGCCGATCAGGAAGGTGAATTCCAGCCCGATCACGGTGATGGCGGGCAGCAGCGCATTGCGCAGCGCATGCCGCGAGATCACGAGCTTTTCGTAGACGCCCTTGGCGCGGGCGGTGCGGATATAGTCCTCGTTCAAGACTTCCAGCAGCGAGGACCGGATCATCCGCGCCACCACCGCGCAATAGCGGTAGCCCACCGCCATCGCCGGCCAGATCAATTGGGTGAAATTGGCCCAGGGGTCTACGTAGAATGGCGTGAAGGTGATCGGCGGCAGCCAGTTGAAGAACGCGAGCAGGCTCAGCATGATCAGCATGCCGAACCAGAACGAGGGGATCGACAGTCCGCCGATCGTGAGAATCCGGACGGCGTAGTCGATCCAGGTGTCGCGGTACAATGCCGCCATCGTGCCCATCGGTATCGCCAGCAGGACCGCGATGATGGTCGCCATCAACGCGACCTGCATCGACAGCTCGAGGCGAAGCGATATCTCCTCCATCACCGGCCGCTCGGTCCACATCGATATGCCGAGGTCGCCCTTGGCCATATTGATCATCCACTCGCCGAACTGCGTGAGCAATGGGCGGTCGAGGCCGAGGCGCTTGCGCTCGGCTTCGACCACTTCCTGTGTGACATTGCCGCCGTCGCCGCGGAGCTTCACCTCCACGATATCGCCCGGCACCACGCGCAGCATGAAGAACACGAGCACCGCGACCCCGATCAATGTCGGAATCATCAGCAGCACGCGGTTGACGGTATAGCGAAGCATCGGTCGGATTTTCCGTGGTCGTTGCCACTGGTTCAGTCACCCTCTCCCGCAAGGGGAGAGGGTGACTGAGCTGCCGCAGCGGTTAGGTGTTCAGCCAGACGCCTTCGAGCTGGGCGCCGAGGTTGTGGCTGGGCGACATCTGCCACCCCATCAGCCCCTTGTGCGTCAGCACGATCCGATGCCACCAGAACAGCGGTTGCTGATAGGCCTGTTCGAACAGCCGCTTCTCCAGCGCCTGGATGTGAGCCTTGCGCTTTTCCGGGTCGCGCTCGCGCAGCTGAAGCTCGAACAGCCGGTCGATCTCGGGATCATTGGAGCGCGACAGGTTGAGCGGGTTCTTGTCGCGGGACAGGAACTTGGTCATCGAGAGCGAGGGATCGTCGTTGAACAGGTTGGAGAAATCGATCGCCACCTCGAAGTTGCCGCTGTTCATGGCCGAGATATACGGCGCGGTGTCCGACTGCTTGTGCTCGGCGGTGACGCCGATCTGCCGCCACTGATCGACCAGGAAAATGCCGGCCGGCGTGTAAGGCATTGCCAGGTTGCGGTTCCAGAGGGTGAATTTCAGATTCTCATGGCCCGCTTCCTTGAGCAGCTTGCGCGCTTCCTCGCGGGACTTCTTGATGTCCTTCGAGAAGCCCGGAAGTTTGACCAGTTCCGCTTCCGGTGTAGCCAGCGGAGAGCCGGGCCGCACCACGCCGCCAACCGAACGAAGCGTGGAAATGCGTGACAATCCCTGGCTGCCGCCCCAGCGGTCGATCGCCATCAGAAGCGCCTTGCGCACGCGAACATCGTCGAATGGCGGCTTTTCGACGTTGAACAGGACCAGCAGGTTGAGCGTCCAGCTCGATTCCTCGACCCGCAGCTTGTCGCCCATCGCCGCGACCAGGCGATCGCGTTCCGCCGGTGAAACGCCGCGGAATTCCCCCAGCACCTGACCGCCTTGCAGCGCGTTGAGCATCGCCGCCGCCTGCAGCGTGAAGATGCCGCGGAACGAGTCCAGATAGGGCAGGTCCTTCTTGAAGTAGTTCTCGTTTCGCTTGCCGGACACGTGGCTGCCCTTGACGTGCTCGACAAAGGTGAAGGGTCCGGTGCCGTTGATCTTGGTGCGCGGCAGCGCCGGATTTTCCGCCAGATCCTTGGCCGCGTAGATCACGTTCCATGGGCTCGCGAAATGATCGAGCATGGATGAGTTGGATGCCTTCATCTTGAAGACGACGGTCAGCGGGTCCGGCGTTTCGATTGAGTCGATATCGGCGAAGGTCGCGCGCCGGTTGGACACCACGCCCTGCGGCGGGTTGCGCAGGCGGTCATAGGTCGCTTTGATATCGGCGGAGGTGAGCGCGGTGCCGTCGTGGAACTTGACGTTCGGCTGGAGCTTGAAGGTGTAGCTCATCTGGTCGGGCGCAACCTGCCAGGACGCGGCCAGATCGCCCTCGATCTCGGGGAATTTCGCGAGATTGTAACGCAACAGCGTCGAGTAGAACGGCGCCGCCAGATGCAGCGTCGCATAGGTGTCGCTGGCATGCGGATCGTAATGCGGCGCTTCAGCGCTGATCGCGAAATTGAGAGCGCCGCCGCGCTTGGCCTTTTCGGCCTGAGCATAGGCCTTGGTGAAATCGAAATTCAGGCCGCCGATACCGAGCGCGAGTGCGCCGGCGGATCCCTTCAATGCGGTGCGTCTTGATATTGTCATCATATTCCTCCCTTGCGTCGGCATTTTTGCCGTCCGTTAAAAGTGTCGTCCCACTTTATCGTCGGTTGAACCTCATACTTTGATGCATGCCGCAAAGTGCCCCGGTCGCTTCTCTTCCAGTGGCGGCACGATCTGCCGGCATTCCTCGCTTGCCATCGGGCAGCGCGTATTGAACACGCAACCCGAGGGTGGCGACAAGTGCGACGGCAATTCGCCCTTGATCAGCCGCGGCTCGCGGCCCTTCTCGATGGTGGGATCGGGGATCGGCGCCGCGTCCAGCAGCACCTTGGTGTAGGGATGCAGCGGATCGCGGTAGATCGCGTCGCGATCGGCGACTTCCATGACGCGGCCGAAATACATGACCACGACCCGCATCGAGATGTGCCGCACCACGGCAAGATCATGCGCGATGAACAGATAGGCGAGGCCAAGCCGGCGCTGCAGGTCTTCCAGCAGATTGATGATCTGGCCCTGGATCGAGACGTCGAGTGCCGACACCGCCTCGTCGCAAACGATGAAGGACGGCTCCATCGCCAGCGCACGTGCGATCCCGACGCGCTGGCGCTGGCCGCCCGACAATTGATGCGGATAGCGCGCCGCCATTTCCGGACGCAGGCCGACCTGTTCGAGCAGTTGCGCGACCCGGGCCAGTTCTTCTTTGCGGCCGGGCACGAGTTTGTAGACATGCAGCGGCTCGCCGATGATCTGGCCGACCGTCATGCGCGGATTGAGCGACGAATAGGGATCCTGGAAGATCACCTGGATCTTGCGGCGGACCGCCTTCATGTCGGAGGCGCTTGCGGCCGATAGGTCCATGCCCTCGAAGCGCAACTCGCCGCTGGTCTTGTCCTCGAGCCGGAGGATCAGCCGGCCGACGGTGGTCTTGCCGCAGCCGGATTCACCAACGAGTCCGAGGGTCTCGCCCGGATAGATGTCGAACGAGACATCCTGCACCGCGCGCACCGTGCCACTCGCGCCGCGCAAGCCGCCGCGCACCTCGAAATTCTTGGTGAGATTGCGGACCGTCAGCAGCGGTTCGCCAGTTTTGGCCTCGGTCAGGGTCGAGCCCGCGCCCGCGGCCGCCCAGGTGAGCTTGCCCTCCGCGATTTCAGCGATGCGGTGACAGCGCGACAGACCGCCGGTGTCGGTGCGGATCAATCCCGGTTCGGTTTCGCAGATCGCGATCTTGTACGGGCAGCGTGGTGCAAAACGGCAGCCCGGCGGCGGCGAGGCTGCATTGGGCGGAAGGCCCTCGATGGTCTCCAGCTTGTTGCCGCGCGGCCGGTCGAGCCGCGGCACCGACCGCAACAGCCCCATCGAATAGGGATGGCGCGGATGGTGGAATACGTCGTCGGCGTCGCCCTCTTCGACCAGACGCGACGCATACATCACGATGACGCGGTCGGCGTAGCGCGCCACCACGCCGAGATTATGCGTAATGACGATCAGCGCGATATTCAGCTTGCGCGACAGGTCCTTCATCAATTCGAGGATCTGCGCCTGGATGGTCACGTCGAGCGCGGTGGTCGGCTCGTCGGCAATGATGAGTTTCGGATTGCAGGCAAGCCCGATCGCGATCATCACGCGCTGGCGCATGCCGCCGGAGAATTGATGCGGATATTGCTCGAGCCGGCGCCCTGGATCCGGAATTCCGACAAGCCCGAGCAGTTCGATGGCGCGTGCGCGCGCCTCCTCCGCGCTCATGCCGAGATGGATGGTCAGCGGCTCGGTGATCTGCAACCCGATGGTCAGGATCGGGTTGAGCGAGGTCATCGGCTCCTGGAAGATCATCGAGATTTCGCGGCCGCGGATCTCGCGCATCTGCTCGTCGGAGAGGTCGAGGAGATTGCGGCCCTCGAACATCACCCGGCCCTTGGGGATTCGACCGGTCAGTCGGGGCAGGAGCCGCATGATCGAGAGCGCCGAGACCGACTTTCCGGAGCCGGACTCGCCCACGATCGCGACCACCTCGCCGGGGTCGATATGAAAAGACAGTCCCTCCACCGCGCGGACGACGCCGCGGGAGGTCTGGAACTGGACATGGAGGTCATCGACCTCGAGCAAGGATGAGGCGACCGCTACGCCCGCCTGATCCCGCGTTTCCACCCGCTGTTCGATGGTGCCCACCGATTATTTTTTATTATCCCAATGACAGCCTATACCGGATCGGGCGGCGGTGACCACCTCGAAAACCATCCCGAAGCCACCACGGAATCTGCTATGAGCGGGCTGCGGGAAAAAGCCGCAGGAAACGGTTAACATCCGGACGTTGCGATGAATGGCGCATTTTTTGGCGACTTGCTGCAGACGATTTCAGATCGCGGAAGAAAACTTCTGTCGCGGCGCACAAACGCGGTCACCCGCTCCGCCGACTTCGTGGTCCTATGTCAGGACCTGTTGTCAGGGCGCGGCGAAGCCTCCGGGGTGGCGCTGGCCCGGGAAATCCTGAACCGCTACGCGGCCCTGACCATCGGCCCGCGCATCGCCTTCTTCGAAGCCCTGGCCCAGCAATTCGGTCCCGATCAGGCGCGGATGGAAAAGGCGATCGCGGCCTGGCAGGCCAATCCTAACGACGTCACCGCAGGCGAGGTCCATCAGGCCGCCGAACCGCGCCGCCAGGAGTTGTTCCGCAGGCTGAACCTCGCGCCGGGCGGAACCGCGGCGCTGGTGCGAATGCGCGAGCAATTGCTCGACGCCATGGCGCACCGCAGCGACCTTGGGGTCGTGGACGCCGATTTCGTGCATCTGTTCTCGTCATGGTTCAATCGCGGCTTCCTGGTGCTGCGCGACATCGACTGGTCTACGCCGGCCAACATCCTCGAGAAGATCATCAAGCACGAGGCGGTCCACAAGATCCGCAGCTGGGACGATCTGCGCCGCCGGATCGATCCGGACGACCGCTGCTGCTTCGCGTTCTTCCACCCCGCACTGGTGGATGAGCCGCTCATCTTCGTCGAGGTCGCGCTCACTGCCGACATGCCGGGCTCGATTGCCCCGATCCTGTCGGCCAGCCGCACCATACTCGACGCCAACCAGGTCGATACCGCGACCTTTTACTCGATCTCCAATTGCCAGCGCGGCCTGTCCGGCGTGTCATTCGGCAATTTCCTGATCAAGCAGGTGGTCGAGGAAATTTCGAAGATCAATCCGCGCCTCAAGACCTTCGTGACGCTGTCGCCGGTGCCGGGGTTTGCAAGCTGGCTGAAGCGCGAGCGGCAAGCCGACTCCTCCCGCGCGCTGACCCAGGAGGATCTCGCGGCCCTGTCCAATCTCGACACCGAAGGCTGGTGGCAGTTGGCGGAGACTCGCGAGCCGGTCGAGGAGCCGCTGAAGCGGGCTGCGGCGTGGTATTTCATGCACGCGCGCAACGCCCGCGGTCAGCCGGCCGATCCGGTCGCCCGTTTCCATCTCGGCAATGGCGCGCGGCTCGAAAAAATTCACTTCCTCGCCGATTCCTCCGAGAACGGCATGCGCCAGTCCTACGGCGTCATGGTCAATTACCTTTACGACCTCGACGATATCGAGAAGAACCACGAGGCCTTTGCCGAAACGCGCACCGTGGTCACGTCCAGCGCCGTCAAGAAGCTGGCACGACCCGGTCCCACCGGCGATCTCATTCCTGTGTCCAACAAAGCCTGAAGACTCACATCATGAATCTGTTTGAAACGATCCGCTCGCGTATCGCGTCGCCCGCGCGCCTCTTCATCGTCAAGGCCGATGGCGCGACGCTGTCCTATGGCGACATGCTCGACCGCACCGCGCAACTGGCGAATGCGCTGGTGCTGGCGGGTGTCGAGCCGGGCGACCGTGTCGCGGTCCAGGTCGAGAAGTCGGTCGAAAATCTGCTGCTCTATCTGGCGACGCTGCGCGCCGGTGCGGTCTACCTGCCGCTCAACACCGCCTATACACTGGCCGAGCTCGATTACTTCATCGGCGATTCCGAGCCGAAGCTCGTGGTCTGCGATCCGGCTAAACGTGACGGACTTGCGGCGATTGCGGCCAAGCGTGGCGTCGCGTCGGTCGAGACGCTGGATGCGAAGGGGCAGGGCAGCCTGATCGACGCTGCTTCCAACGCGCCGAAGGATTTCGCCGACGTGCCGCGCGAGGACGACGACCTTGCCGCCATTCTCTATACGTCCGGCACCACCGGCCGCTCCAAGGGCGCGATGCTGACACATCGCAATCTGTCATCGAACGCGGAGACCCTGCGGGAATATTGGCGCTTCACCGGCGATGACGTCCTGCTGCACGCGCTGCCGATCTATCATACGCATGGCCTGTTCGTGGCCAGCAACACCTTGATGTTCGCCGGCGGCGCGATGATTTTCCTGTCGAAATTCGATGCCGACGAGGTGATGCGATATCTGCCGAAGGCGACCTCGATGATGGGCGTGCCGACTTTCTATACGCGGCTGCTCAAGCATCCCGGGCTTACCAAGGCGGCCTGCGCGCATATGCGGCTGTTCACCTCCGGCTCGGCGCCGCTGCTTGCCGAAACGCACGATGAATTCCGAGCAAAGACCGGTCATGACATTCTTGAGCGCTACGGCATGACCGAGACCAACATGAATACATCGAACCCCTATGATGGCGATCGCATCGCCGGCACCGTCGGTTTTCCGCTGCCCGGCGTGGATGTCCGCATTGCCGAGGCCGATTCCGGCAAGGTGTTGCCGCAGGGCGAGATCGGCGTGATCGAGGTGAGGGGGCCGAACGTGTTCCCGGGCTATTGGCGTATGCCCGACAAGACCAAGGCCGAGTTTCGTGCGGACGGCTTCTTCATCACCGGTGACGTCGGCAAGATCGATGAGCGCGGCTACGTGCATATCGTCGGACGGGCCAAGGATCTGATCATCACTGGCGGCTTCAACGTCTATCCCAAGGAGGTCGAGAGCGAAATCGACGCGTTGCCGGGGGTGGTCGAGTCAGCCGTGATCGGTTGCCCGCATCCGGATTTCGGGGAAGGGGTGACCGCAATCGTTGTCCTGAAAAAGGACTCAATCGCGGACGAGAAGGCGATCATTGCCGATTTGGAAGCACGGCTTGCCAAATTCAAGCTGCCGAAGCGCGTGATCTTCGTCGACGACCTTCCGCGTAACACCATGGGCAAGGTGCAGAAGAACGTGTTGCGGGAGCAGAACGCCAAACTCTACGCCTGAGGAGACGAAAGACTGCATGCGCCATCTGTATCTCGGATTCGCAATCGCAGCATTTTCCGTCACGGGCGCGCTCGCGCAGGACAATTCCGCCAAGCCTTTGCCGGCCAAGCCTTCGTCGGAAAAGGCTGCGGCCGACTATCAAAAGAAGCTGAAGGAATGCACCGCCGCGCGCGCGAAGCATGAAGCGGTCGCGGTTCCCTATTGGTCGCGGGTCGGCGAAATGCGTCAGGCACGTATCGCCAAGCGCCGCGCCGGCCAGCCGGTGACGCTGTCCGACTACGTGCTCGAACAGCCGCCGCAATATGCCGGTCCGGTCTGCCCGCGCGATCCGTCCGTGAGGCAGGAGGATCAGCCCGACGACAAGCCCGAGCTTCCGGTGGTTGCGGATTTCCTGCGCAATGCGAAGGAGCATTTCAACTTCGAGCCCGAGCAGGCCAAGGAAATCGACTTCAAGCGCGCTTATGTGAACATCGCGTCTGAGGCCGGCATCACGCGCGACCAGATCGTTCGCATTTACAGCTTCGAGACCGGTGGCAACGGCCGCTATGACGCGCAGGCGGGACTGATCTTTAACAAGCCCAACGCGCGCGCGATTTCGACCGCGCTTGGCTATAATCAGCTGCTGATCGCCAACACCACCAGCCTGCTGGCCGGAAAGGGCGACCGGTTCGTGAAGGTGCTGCAGGCGCGCGCCACCGAATTGTCCGGCGAGCGTCGCAAGACGCTGGAGCGCAAGATCGAGACCCTGAAGCGGAAGGTGGCGTTCAGCAAGACCGTGCCGGAGCGGTGGAGCGATCACGTCCGGCTGGCCCGTACCCCGAAGGGGCTGGCGCTCCACGCGCTCAACCTGGACATCGATGTCGGTCCGCTGCTGCAAACGCAGAAGCTGCTCGATTCGGTCCGCTTTGCGAAGATCAAGGGGATCGACCGGACGCTGACCGCGGCGGAACTCGAGATGATGAATCTCACCGGCGACGGCAACGGCTTCGACATGCTGTCGTTGTCGCCGGAGATGCGTGCTCAGGTGCCGACCTCGAACTTCTTCCAGCGGCTCGGCTACGAGCGCAATCCCATCGCCATCCGGACCAAGGTGGTCGAAAAGCTGATCGCCGAGACCAATGCTGTCATGGACAACAGAAGCCAGGCCGACGGCGCGAAAGATCTGGCGCGGCTGCTTGAGTGATTGCGGAAGGCTTCCACCCAAACAAAAATGGCCCGCATCGCTGCGGGCCATCTGTCATTCAGGCCGGATCAGTTCAGCTTAATGTTGGCTTTCTTGATCACTTCGCCCCAGCGCTTGTATTCGCCGGCGACGAAGGCGCGGGTCTGTTCCGGTGTCGCCAGCACCGCGGTCAGGTTCTGCTTGTCGAACTGAGCCTGCACGTCCGGTGCGTTGAAGGCTTTCTTGGCCTCCGCGTAAAGCCAGTCGATGATCGGCTGCGGTGTCTTGGCCGGCACGAAGAAGCCGAACCACGGGCCGCTTTCGAGCTCGGGGAGGCCCGCTTCGGCGACCGTCGGCACGTCAGGAAGCGACTTCGCCCGGCTTGAATCGGCGATCGCGATTGCGCGAACCTTCTCGCCCTGGATTTGCGGCACGGCGATCGTCAGCACGTCGAACAGCATGGTGACGTGACCGGCGATCAGATCCTGCTGGGCCGGCGCGCCGCCACGATACGGCACATGGTTGATATCGATACCGGCGGCGGACTTGAATTGCTCACCGACGATATGCCCGGTGCTGCCGTTGCCCTGCGACGCGAAGGTCAGCTTGCCCGGATTGGCCTTGGCATAGGCGATCAATTCCTTCAGCGTCTTGGCCGGCACCGACGGATTGACGACCAGCACGTTCGCGGTCTTCGCCGCAATCGTGACCGGCACCAGATCGGTTTCCGGGTCGTAGTTCAGCTTCTGCAGGTGCGGCAGGATCGCGTTGGTGGCGTGGAAGCCGACATAGATCGTGTATCCGTCCGGCGGCGACTTGGCGACGAAGTCAGCGGCGATGGCGCCGCCGGCGCCGGTCTTGTTCTCGACCACCGCGGTCTTGCCGGCCTCGTTCAGCTTCTGCGCGAACGCACGGCCGACGATATCGGCCACCCCACCCGGCGGCGTTGGCACGATGATCTTGATCGGTTGCGACGGATAGGTCTGTGCGGATGCGTTTGGTGTCGCCGCACAAATCATCACGGCAGCGAATACCAAGGATAAGACGCGTTGATGCACGGGTTTCCTCCTTCTGTGGTCTTGTTGTGACGTTTTGTTGGAAATGCAGTACCACGGATTGACCCTGCCGGCCCGCCGAGACTATGTCGCAGGCGAAGAAAGTGTCCCGCATCGTGGGTTTTTTCGTTCAAATCCCGGCCGGGCCAGGCGCGCTCTTCCGTTCTGGCGAGAAACCACTACATCGCCGCTGCAAGGCCCATACATGTCCCCTGTCATCTCGATCCAGAATCTGTCCAAGACCTACGCCACCGGCTTTCAGGCGCTGAAGAGCGTTTCGCTGGATATTCGCGCGGGCGAGATTTTCGCTTTGCTCGGCCCGAACGGGGCGGGCAAGACCACGCTGATCGGCATTGTCTGTGGTCTCGTCAATGCCAGCGCCGGCAGGGTCACGGTCGCCGGCCATGACATCGTCGAGGATTACCGCCCGGCGCGCGCGATGATAGGGCTGGTGCCGCAGGAACTGCATACCGATTCGTTCGAGACGGTGTGGGCCACGGTCAGCTTCAGCCGCGGCCTGTTCGGCAAGCCGAAGAACCCGGCTTATATCGAGAGCATCCTGAAATCGCTGTCGCTGTGGGACAAGAAGGATTCCAAGATCCTGACTCTGTCCGGCGGCATGAAGCGCCGCGTCATGATCGCAAAAGCGCTGTCGCACGAGCCGCGCATCCTGTTCCTGGACGAACCGACCGCCGGCGTCGATGTCGCGCTGCGCAAGGACATGTGGCAGGTGGTGCGCGATCTTCGCGCCTCCGGCGTCACCATCATTCTCACCACCCATTATATCGAGGAAGCCGAAGACATGGCCGACCGCGTCGGTGTGATCTCGAAAGGCGAGATTGTGCTGGTCGAGGACAAGGCCGAACTGATGCGCAAGCTCGGCAAGAAGAAGCTGACGGTTCAATTGCAGAAGCCGCTCGAGACAGTGCCCGAGCCGCTCGCGAAATACGGCCTCGCCCTGATGAATGACGGCACCGAACTGGTCTATGCCTACGACACCAAGGGCGAACGCACCGGCATCACCGCGCTGCTGTCGGACCTTAATGCCGCGAATATCCGGTTCCGGGATTTGCAGACCGAGCAATCGTCGCTCGAGGATATCTTCGTCGGGCTGGTGGAGCGCAAATGAACTGGCGGGCGATTCTTGCGATCTACAAGTTCGAGATGGCGCGCACCTGGCGCACGCCGCTCGGCAGCATTCTCTCGCCGGTGATCTCCACCTCGCTCTATTTCGTGGTGTTCGGCGCCGCCATCGGCTCGCGCATCCAGGAGGTCAACGGCGTCGATTATGGCGCCTTCATCGTGCCCGGCCTGATCATGATGATGCTGCTGACGCAGAGCGTGATGAACGCGTCGTTCGGCATCTATTTCCCGCGCTTTGTCGGCACGATCTACGAAATCCTGTCGGCGCCGGTGTCGTTCATCGAAATCGTGATCGGCTATGTCGGTGCGGCGGCGACCAAGTCGATCCTGCTCGGCGCGATCGTGCTGCTGACCGCGGGCTTCTTCGTGCCGCTGAAGATCGCCCATCCGGTCTGGATGGTGGCGTTCCTGGTGCTGACGGCGGTGACCTTCAGCCTGCTCGGCTTCATCATCGGCATCTGGGCCGACGGCTTCGAGAAATTGCAGGTGGTGCCGCTGTTGATCATCACGCCGCTGACGTTTCTCGGCGGCAGTTTCTACTCGATCGACGTGCTGCCGCCGTTCTGGCAGACGGTCAGTCTGTTCAACCCGGTGGTCTATCTCATCAGCGGCTTCCGCTGGAGCTTCTTCGAGGTTGCCGATGTCAATGTCGGCGTCAGCCTCGGCATGACGCTGGTATTCCTGGTCGGCTGTCTGGTCGCGGTGTGGTGGATTTTCCGCACCGGGTACAGGCTGAAGAGTTGAGCTTCGGCCCCGGGACTACCGCGTCGCCGTCCAGTCGGTTTCCTTGCCGCCGCTATTGGCCTTGCCGGTGATCGCCTTGTCGGTGACCGTGCCGGTATAGCGCGTGCCGCCGGCGGTGAACGCGATCTGGTCGCCGGTGAGCTTGCCTTCGGTCACAGGCGCGATCACGTTGCCGTTCTTCACGGTGCCTTTGACGTCCTGATAGGTCTGCTCGAGCGTCAACTCACCCTGCGGCGTCTTCCAGCTGCCCTGAACCTTCGCCGGCACCAGCCAGAAATAGGCGGTGCAATGCGAGGTGCAGACCTCGCCGCCGTTCAGTGAAGCGGTCTGGTCCGCCCGCCAGTCGCCCATGTCGAAGGAGTTCGAGACGAGGCGCGTACCGGGCTTCATGTCCAGCAATTTCGGGCGCAGCTTCACATTGAGCGAGGGCAGCAGAAACATCGTAATGACGGTGGCCTTTGAGAAGTCGCTCTCGAAGATGTCGGCCTTCTCGAATGTCGCCTTCGCGCTCACGCCTTCCTTGTCGGCATTCTGTTTCGACAATACGACCATGTCCGGGTTGTATTCGATGCCATGCGCGGTGGCGCCGCGCTTGGCCGCGGTGATCACGGTACGGCCGTCGCCGGAGCCCAGATCGATCACGTAATCGTCCGCGGTCACCTTGGCCATGTCGAGCATCTTGTCGACCAGTTGCTGGTTGGTCGGCACCCAGACCACGTCCTTGCCGCGCTGTCCGACCTTCGGCTCGAACGCCGGTGCAGGCTGCGCGACTGCGCAATTGAGCGCGACGACAGCCGAAAGGCAGGAGCCCGTCATCACCCGCACGGAATATCTGAACGCCTGCATTACACTCTCCTTCGCTGCGGTCAGCTGCCGCGCTTCGCCTGCCATGTTGTACCCGACTTGGTGGTGCCTTCAATGATATCGCCGCGGACCTTGCCGGAATAAGCGACGCCGCCGGCAGTGAAGGTCAGTTCGTCGGCCACCAGCCGCCCGTCGCTGACGGGTGTGACTGTGGCGCCGTTCGTGATCGCGCCTGTGAAGGTCTGGAATTGCTGTGTCAGCGACAGTTTGCCGGCGACACCGTTTACGTCGAGGGTCCAGTCGCCGTCGACTTTCGCCGGCACGATCCACAACAGCGCCTTGCAGAAGAAAAAGTCGCATTCTTCACGCAGCGACTCCACCTTGTCCGGCAGCCATCCGCCCATCTCGAAGGTGTTCGAGACCACGCGGGTGCCGGGCTTCATGGCGAGGATGGATGGACGCAGCCTGATATTGAGATCGGGCAGCAGAAACAGCACCACCACAGTAGCATTCGAAAAATCGGTTGCGAACATGTCGGCGCGTTCGAATGTCGCCTTGTCGCTGACGCCCGCCTTGGCCGCATTCGCGGTGGCGACGGCGACCAGGTTTGCGTCGAATTCGATCCCGCGCGCGCTGGCGCCACGTTTGGCGGCGGCGATCACGGCGCGCCCGTCGCCGGAGCCGAGATCGACCACTTTGTCCGTTGCTGTGACCTTGGCAAGATCGAGCATCATCTCGATCAGGGCCTCCGGGGTCGGGACCCAGATCGCGTCCTTGCCCGGCTGGCCGACCAGCGGTTTGGGCGGCTTCGGTGTGGGTTGCGCAAGCGCCACCGGTTGCGCGAGGCAGATCGCAAGGCAGGCGGCCGTCGCCAGCCGCATGCCTTGCGCAAGAGATATGCGAAGGGCGCTCACGCGCGTCTCGCGTTCCATTTTTGACCGGTTGCGGTCACGCCTTCGATCCTGCGGCCGTTCACCTTGCCGGTATATTCGGTTCCGCCGGCCGTGAAGGTGATCTCATTGCCATTCAGCTTGCCGTCGGTGATCGGCGTAGCCGTTCTGCCGCGCCGCATGGTGCCGGTGAAGGTCTGGAACTTCTGCTTGATCGTGATGGTGTTGCGGCCCATGCGCCATCGGCCCTCGACCCGGGCCGGCACGATCCACAGCAGGGCCTTGCAGTAGGACTGACAGTCGTCCTCGACGTCAGCCACCTGGTCGGGCTCCCAGTCGCCCATTTCGAAGGTGTTGGAGACGACGCGCGTGCCGGGCTTCATCCGCAGGATGGTCGGACGCAGACGCTCGTTTAGTTCGGGCAACAGGAACAGCGTCAGTACGTCGGCGTTCGAGAAGTTGGTCTTGAAGATATCGCCGCGCCGGAACGTGGCCTTGTCGCTGACACCGGCCTTCTTGGCATTGAAGCGCGATAGCTCGACCATCTTCGGATTGTATTCGATGCCGAGCGCGGTGGACCCGCGTTGCGCCGCCGTGATCACGGTACGGCCATCGCCCGAGCCGAGATCGATCAGCTTGTCCTTCGGCGTCAGCTCCGCCAGATCCAGCATCTTGTTGACGAGCGTATTCGCCGTCGGCCACCAGACCACATCCTTGCCGTCCTGGCTGACCTGCGGCTCGAACGGTGCCTTCTCCGCTTTAACCGCGGGCGCTTCGGCGGCTTTCGCAGCCGGCGTTTCAGGGGCGGCCTGCGGGGCGGGGGCTTCCGGGGCAGCGGGTTGCGGGGCTGCCGGTTGCGGCGCCTGCGCCGTGACGGCGGGTGCGCTGCGTTTCGCCTGCCAGGTCTCACCGGACTTGGTGGTGCCCGCGATGGTGTCGCCGTCGACCTTGCCGGTATATTCGACACCAGCTGCGATGAAGGTGATCTGGTCGCCGCTCAGCTTGCCGTCTGTGACCGGCGTGATGACATTGCCGTTCGAGATCGTGCCGCTGAAATTCTGATAGTCCTGCTTGAGCGAAAGCGCGCTCGAGCTGGTGCCGCGGTCGATCGTCCAGGTGCCGTCAACCTTCGCCGGCACGATCCAGAGCATCGCGCGGCAATAGCCACGGCAATCCTCGGTCACCTCGGCGCGTTCGTCCGGTTGCCAATTGCCCATCGAGAACGAGTTGGAAACCACCCGCGTCCCCGGCTTCATGCCGAGAATGGTCGGGCGCAGCCGCTCGTTCAGCTCCGGCAGCAGGAACAGCGTGATGACATTGGCCTTGGAAAAGTCGGTCTCGAAAATGTCGCCCTGGACGAAGGTGGCCTTGCCGGTCACCCCATCCTTTTCGGCATTTGCGCGCGACAGCTCGACCATCTTCGGATTGAATTCGACGCCGAACGCGGTCGAGCCGCGCTTCGCCGCGGTGATCACGGTGCGGCCGTCACCCGAACCGAGATCGAAGTGGATGTCGTTTGGCGTGAGCTTCGCCATGTCGAGCATCCGGTCGACCAGGGCCTGCGGCGTGGGCACCCACACCACATCCTTGCCCTCCTGGCCGACGGTCGGCTCGAACGGCTTGGTCGCCTCCGCGGGCTGCGCCATCGCAACCTGCAACGTCAGCGCAACGGCGAATGATGAAAGCGCCGCAATCCGCGCCGCGTAAGTCATGAACGTCATGTGTCTGTTCTCCGTGGCGATCAGGCGCCGCGCTTGGCTTGCCATTTGTCGCCGGATTTGGTGGTGCCCTCGATCGTCGAGCCGTTGACCTTGCCGGTATAGTTGGTGCCGCCGGCGGTGAAGGTGATGTCGTCGCCCTTCAGCTTTCCGTCCGTGATCGGGGTGATCACGTTGCCGTTCTTCAGCGTGCCGGTGAAATTCTGATAGGTCTGCTTCAGCGTCAGCTCGCCCTTGTCCGTGGTCCAGGCGCCGTCGACCTTGGCCGGCACGATCCAGAAATAGGCTTTGCAATAGGACGAACAGCCTTCGGTCACCACCGCTTCTTCATCGGCCTTCCAGTCGCCCATGTCGAAGGTGTTCGAGACCACGCGGGTACCGGGCTTCATGTCTAGGATGGTCGGCCGCAGCTTGGCGTTCAGGCTGGTGAGCAGGAACATCGTGACCACGTCGGCCTTGGAGAAATCACTCTTGAAGATGTCGGCATTCTCGAATGTCGCCTTGCCGGCGACGCCTTCCTGCTCGGCGGTGTATTTCGACAGCTCGACCATCTTCGGATTGAATTCGATGCCGCGGGCGGTTGCGCCGCGCTTTGCCGCCGTGATCACGGTGCGGCCGTCGCCAGAGCCGAGATCGACCAGATTGTCGGCTGCCGTCACCTTCGCCATGTCGAGCATCTTGTCGACCAGCGCCTGCGGCGTCGGCACCCAGATCACGTCCTTGCCGTCCTGGCCGACGGTGGGCTCGAACGGCTTCTGAGCCGGTTGCGCGAGCGCGGCATTCATCGTCACCACCGCGGACAGGCAGGACACCATTGCGGTGCGCGAAAACAAGGCCAGCACGTTCATACACTCTCTCCAGGGATTTTCATTTGGTCCGCAGCAATTCCGCGGCATCGAGGGGTGAAATCGGCGGCGGATCATAGTCCTCCGCGCGGCGATTACGAGCGTCCATAGACTGGAACGATGCCACCTCGTGTGACCGTATTTTCAGGGGACGCAAGGAACAGGATCGTGGCGGCGACCTGTTCGACTTTGGGCCAAAGGGCGTGGTCGGCTTTTGGCATCGCTTTCCGGTTGGCTGGCGTATCCATGATCGACGGGGCGACCGCATTCACGAGAACCCCGTCCTTGGCGACTTCTTCCGCCAGCGCCGCGGTGAACGCCGCCACGCCGGATTTGGCGATTGTATAGGCAGTCATGCCGGCGCCGGTCCGCGGTTCCAGCGCCGGACGGGCAGCGACATTCACAATGCGGCCGCCGTCCGCGCCGAAGGATTTCAGCGCCGCGCGGCAGGACAGAAAGCAGCTCACGAGGTTGGTGTCGAGTTGCGCGATCAGGTCGGACTTGCCGCTGTCCGTGAGCCGCTTCGCCGCGAAGCCGCCCGCGAGGTGGATGGACGCCCACAGGCTGCCGACTTTCGCGTAAAAAGAATCGGTCTGATCCTGATCGGCCAGATCGACCGACGGATAGAGCGTCACGCGCCCATGTTTTGCATCGGGGAACGTGTCGTTTTTTTCGTCGCCGTGCGTCGGGATATGGCAGATCGCGCCGCGCTCCAGAAGAGCCGCCACCACGGCTGACCCGAGTGCGCCGGTTCCGCCCGTGACAACCACATGACGGTCCCGAAAATCCAACCGCTACTCCCGGCCGCGCTGGCTGCGGGTCGGCAGCACCTGATGATGGATCCAGTTGCGGACTTCGCGGGTGCGGATGCTTTTGTCGAGTACGGTTGCGTCGAGGCCGAGCCGCCAGGCGCGCGGCTTGTCGGTCGGCTTGTCGTGCAGCACCGCAACGGTCTCCGCGTAATCGTGCAATTCGTCGTGATTGTTGAAGAATCGCTCCTCGATCAGCCGTTTGCCGTGACGGCGGAAGCTCGCGGCAATGTCGGCGAGCGAATATTCCGGATGATACTGCACGCCCCAGGCGGTGCAGCCATTGACCCGCACCTCGGCGGCCTGCACGGCGGAAAAGGCATTCAGCGCCAGCACCTGCATGTTCGGCGCAAGGGTTTCGACCTCGTCGAGATGGATCGTCACAGCGTCGAACACTTCATCCTTGCCGGCAAAGACCGGATGACCGCGCCCGGAGGCGGTGAGGCGGATGCGGCGGCCAAAGCCGATTTCGCGGCCCTTGGGATTGCGCCGGACGCTGCCGCCCGCCGCGGTGGTGATGATCTGTAGGCCCCAGCAACTCCCGAATAGCGGCGTCGAGGAATCGAACACCGCCCGCGCCAGTTCGATCTGGGGATCGATATGCGGGCCGCGGTCATAAACATGCAAAGCGGAACCGGTGATGACCACGCCGTCATAGGATTCAAGACCGCCGCTGTCGGGCAGATTGGCGCCCGGATCGGCCGGATAGCAGATATCGACCGTCGCCCGCGGCAGGAACTCGCGCAACAGATCGGCATAGCCCTGGCTCGGCGCGGCACCGCCGGCAGCCTTCAAAAGGCTGCGTCCGTCGGCGGTATTTCCCTCAATCACGAGCAGGCGCGGGGCAGGCATTGCAAATCCGTCGGAGCCCGCGCGGGGACAGCAGGCCGTTCTTTTATATAGAGATTTGCGGCCATTTTACGAGCGTGACGCTTGGCGGGGCGTTTCGGGCAGGTCATGCTGGCAGTCTGGGAGGAGACCGATGGCCGATTTCGACCTCGCCATCATAGGCGGCGGCATCAACGGGGCGGGTATCGCCCGCGATGCCGCCGGGCGCGGGTTGCGGGTGCTGCTGGTCGAGCAGGGCGATCTTGCCTCCGGCACGTCGTCGATGTCGACCAAGCTGATCCATGGCGGACTTCGCTATCTCGAGCACGGCGCGTTCCTGCTGGTGCGGGAAGCACTGAAAGAGCGTGAGGTGCTGCTCCGCAACGCGCCGCATATCATCCGGCCGCTGCGCTTTCTGCTGCCGCCGCAGCCGGACATGCGCTCGCCGCTTCTGATCAGGCTTGGCCTGTTCATCTATGACCATCTCGGCGGGCGTAAAATCCTGCCGCCAACCCGCATTGTCGATCTCACCCATAACGTGCTTGGCACCCCGCTGAAGCGAGCCTACGAATTCGGCTTTCTGTATTCGGATTGCTGGGTTGACGATTCCCGTCTCGTGGTTCTCAACGCGCTCGATGCCTCTGAGCGCGGCGCCACCATCCGGACCCGTACCAAATGCGTGCGCGCCGAACGTGGCGAGGAATGGCGGCTGATCCTGAATGACCGCGGCCGCCGCGACGCGGTGACGGCGCGCGCATTGGTCAACGCCGCCGGACCCTGGGTCGGGCTTGTCGCAGAGACCGTTATCCGCGTGCCCGGGCCCGCACGCGTCCGTCTGGTCAAGGGCAGCCATATCGTGGTGCCGAAGCTGTTCGATCACGACACCGGTTACATCTTCCAGAATCCGGATCGTCGGGTGGTGTTCGCCCTTCCGTATGAGGGCGACTATACGCTGATCGGCACGACCGACGAGAATTTCCAGGGCGATCCGGCCGGGGTCGCTCCCTCCGGCGCCGAAATTGCTTATCTGTGCGAGACCGCGGCGCGCTATTTCCGTCAGCCGGTCACGCCGGACGATATCGTCCGCGCTTTTGCGGGCGTGCGTTCGCTCTACGACGACGGATCGAAAAAGCCGGAAGAGGTGACGCGCGATTATCATCTCGCCTTCGACAAGAGCTACGGGAATGCACCGCTGCTCACCGTCTATGGCGGCAAGATCACGACCTATCGCAAGCTCGCAGAAGCGGCGATGAAGAAAATGGCTAACGTGTTCGAGCCCAGCCGGCCGTGGACCGCACGCGTGCCGCTGCCGGGCGGCAACTTTCCCTATAACGGCGTGGAGACCCAGGTTGCGCAGGCGCTCCGCACCTGGCCGTTTTTGCAGGAGCAGCATGCGCTGCGTCTGGTGCGCGCTTACGGCACCCGGATCGGCGATGTCCTGGGCGCCGCCGAGAACTATGCCGACCTCGGCAGGAGCTTCGGTTCCGATCTTACCGAAGCCGAGGTCCGCTATCTGATGACCAAGGAATTCGCGGTCGACGCCGATGACGTGTTATGGCGCAGGAGCAAGCTTGGATTGCGCGTCTCCGATATCGAGCGGGCGGCCCTGCAGCGCTTCATGTCGCCGTTGCCGGCGCTGCGGCTTGTGACCTGATGACCTGATATGGCGATCCTCGCAATCGATCAGGGCACCACCTCGACCCGCGCCATTGTGTTCGACGACACGCTGCGGCCGCTGGCCATCGCGCAGCAGGAATTTCGCCAGATCTATCCGGCACCGGGTCATGTCGAGCACGATCCGGAGGAGATCTGGTCGAGCGTCACCGCCACGGTGGCGGATGCAATCGCGCGGGCCGGCCTCGCCGCACGCGATATCGCGGCGATCGGGATCACCAATCAGCGCGAAACCACGCTGATCTGGGATCGTGCGACCGGCAAGCCGATCCACAATGCAATCGTCTGGCAGGATCGCCGCACCGAGGATATCTGCGCCGGTTTGCGTGCGGCGGGCCATGAAGCGGCGATCGCTTCGAAGACCGGGCTTGTGCTCGACCCGTATTTTTCCGCCACCAAGGTCGCCTGGCTGCTCGATCATGTGGCGGGTGCCCGCGAGGCGGCGGAAGCGGGCCAGCTCGCCTTCGGTACCGTCGATAGTTTTCTGATCTTCCGGCTGACCGGCGGTCGCGTGCACGCCACCGATGCGACCAACGCGGCGCGGACGCTCCTCTTCGACATTCGCACCGGCCAGTGGGATGCGGAGCTTGCGGAGCTATTCCGCATTCCGCTGGCGCTGCTGCCGGATGTGATGGACTGTACCGGGGCCTACGGCACCACCGCGATCCTGGGTGGCAACACCCCGATCCGCGGTGTCGCCGGCGACCAGCAGGCGGCCACCATCGGACAGGCCTGTTTCACGCCGGGCATGATGAAATCGACCTACGGAACCGGCTGTTTCGCGCTGCTCAATATCGGCGAGCGCGCGGTCGCCTCGCGCAACCGGCTGCTGACCACGATCGCCTATCAGATCGCGGGAAAGCGCACCTATGCGCTGGAAGGCGCGATCTTCGTTGCCGGCGCCGCGGTGCAATGGCTGCGTGACGGGCTGAAGCTGATCGCGGCATCGTCGGACACCGACGCGCTGGCCGCGCGCAGCGATCCGGCGGAGCAGGTCTATCTGGTGCCGGCCTTTGTCGGACTTGGCGCGCCCTATTGGGATGCCCAGGCGCGCGGCGCGATGTTCGGGCTGACCCGCAATTCCGGCGCGGCGGAGTTTGCGCGTGCGGCGCTCGAGGCCGTGGGCTACCAGACCCGCGATCTGATCGAGGCCATGCACGCGGACTGGCCGGCCGCCGCCGGCACCGTGTTGCGGGTCGATGGCGGCATGAGCGCGAGCAATACCGCAATGCAGTTCCTCGCCGACATCCTGGACGCGCCGGTCGACCGCCCGCAGATCATGGAAACGACGGCGCTGGGGGCTGCCTATCTCGCCGGGCTCGCGGCCGGAATCTGCCCCGATTTCGATGGTTTCGCGGCCGCCTGGCAGCGCGATCAAAGGTTCGAGCCGCGCATGGACGCGGCCGTGCGCGAGCGGAAATGGCAGGGATGGCGCGACGCCGTGGATCGCACGCTGACGCGGCGGTGACGGTTCCGCTTGTCGGTTAATCGATTCAAATTGTCGCCGCATGCTTCAGCCGGTCGAAACCCGACAATGCTCAGATAAAAAAAATCAAAACCGGCAGAGACCAGGATCGGCAGAGGCGTTGAGCGTGAAGTCGTATACATCGAAGGGCATCCAGGAACTGGTGCGATCGACGCGTGTCCTCGTCGTCGACGACGATTATTACATGCGCAAGGTGATCCGCAGCCTCCTGCAGGCGAACGGGATCAGGACCTATTACGACGCACAGGACGGCGTGAGCGGCCTTGAATCGATCATCACGCTCAATCCCGACGTCGTCATTCTCGACTGGGACATGCCCGACATCAACGGTCCGGAGTTCATGCGCATCATCCGTTCGCCGCTGACATTCCCGGTTCCCGCGATTCCCATCATCATGCTGACCGGTCAGGTCGAGCGCGAAACGGTCATCGAGGCGGTGCGACTCGGCGTGAACGAATTCCTGTGCAAACCGATCTCGGCCAAGACGATTTTTGAGCGCATCGTGGCGATCCGGGTCAAGCCGCGCGAGATGGTGCGGATCGGCGACTATTACGGTCCGGCGCCGCGCAAGATTGCGGGCAATATCGACGCGGTGGAGGCAAACCCCGAACCAGCCTGGCTGACATGAGCATGGCGGCCTGAGCCGAAAGAACAGCGCGGCGGCATCCCGGTTGCTGCGACTTGAGCCTCCCGCGCAAGCCGATTAGCTTCCGATGCGGAACGGACTCGCCGTTTCGTTTTTCGGAACCGATCATGCCCGACCGCCCGGCCAGTTCTCCGGACCGGCCCCAATCCACGCCACCGATGGTGCGCTTTGCGGGCGTGACCAAGCGCTTCGGCTCGTTCACGGCCGTGGACGACGTCTCGCTCGATATCGCGCCGGGGGAATTCTTCGCACTGCTCGGGCCGTCGGGCTGCGGCAAGACCACGCTGCTGCGCATGCTGGCCGGCTTTGAAACCCCGGACGCGGGCGAAGTGCGTCTCGACGGCCAGAACATCGTCGGCGTGCCGCCCTATGAGCGGCCGGTGAACATGATGTTCCAGAGTTATGCGCTGTTCCCGCATCTCACCGTTGCGGGCAATGTCGCGTTCGGCCTGCGCCAGGAGGGCTGGACCAGGCAGGCGATCGCCGAGCGCGTTGCCGAAATGCTGGCGCTGGTGAAGCTCGAGCAATTCGGCCATCGCAAGCCGCATCAATTGTCAGGCGGCCAGCGCCAGCGCGTCGCGCTCGCCCGCGCGCTTGCCAAATCGCCCAAGGTGTTCCTGCTCGACGAGCCGCTCGGTGCGCTGGACAAGAAACTGCGCGACGAGACCCAGTTCGAATTGATGGCACTGCAGCAGCGGCTCGGTCTCACCTTCCTCATCGTCACCCATGACCAGGAAGAGGCGATGACCATGGCCGGCCGCCTCGGCGTCATGCATGACGGCAAGCTGGTCCAGGTCGGAACCCCGGCCGAGATTTACGAAGACCCGAAGACCCGCTGGGTGGCCGAATTCATCGGCGAGGTGAACCTGTTCGAAGGCCCGATCTCGAGCCATCGGGGCGATCTCGCCGCAATCGATACCAAGGCCGGCCGGCTCGTCGTGACGCGCAAGGACGGGTTCGACGACGGCGACATTGTGTCGGTCGCGATCCGGCCCGAAAAGATCGAGATTGCGCGCGAGCCTCTCGCGGGCGCAACGAACATGCTGCACGGCCATGTCGTCGATATCGCCTATCTCGGCGATCTCTCGGTCTACAAGATCCGCGATCAGCACGGCCTGATCGTGAAGGCCTCGGTCGCGAACAGGGATCGCCGCGCATCCAGCCTGCTGCATCGCGGCGACGAAGCCTGGCTCACCTTTGCGCCGGAGGCCGGCGTGCTGCTCCGGAACTGACATGGCCGATCCTGCACGCTTCGACCGCTGGTACCGCCGCGCCGTGATCGGCATTCCCTATGCGTGGCTGATCGTCTTTCTGGTGGTGCCGTTTCTGATCGTGCTGCGGATTTCGCTGTCGCAAACCGAGCTGGCGCAGCCGCCTTATAGTCCGGTATTCGATTTTTCCGCCGGATGGCAGGGCGTGACGGATTTCCTCAGTGCGCTCTCGTTTTCGAATTTCAGTCTGCTGTTCGGCGACTGGCTCTATCTGTCGTCCTATCTGCGCAGCCTCACCTTCGCCTTGGTGTCGACCCTGATCCTGCTGGCGATCGGCATTCCGATCGCCTACGGCATGGCGCGCAGCCCGCGCCGTCTGCAGCCAGCGCTTGTCATCGCGGTGATCCTGCCTTTCTGGACCGCGTTTCTGATCCGGATCTACGCCTGGATCAACATCTTGCAGCGCGACGGGCTTTTCAACGATGCGCTGCTCGCGCTCGGCATCATCTCCGCGCCGGTGACCTGGCTTGCCACCGACACCGCGATCTACATCGGCCTCGTCTATTCCTATCTGCCGTTCATGGTGCTGCCGCTCTATGCCTCGTTCGAGAAGATGGACGAGACCCTGCTGGAGGCGGCCGCCGATCTCGGCTGCCCGCGCTGGAAGGCGTTCTGGCTGGTGACGCTGCCGCTTGCCTTGCCCGGCGTGATTGCCGGCTCGTTGCTGTGCTTCATCCCGATCACCGGCGAGTTCGTGATCCCCGATCTGCTCGGCGGGTCGGACGCGCTGTTCATCGGCCAGACGCTGTGGACCGAATTCTTCTCCAACAAGGACTGGCCGGTGGCCTCGGCGCTGGCGACAATGCTGCTGGCGATCCTGCTGGTGCCGATCGTGTTCTATCAGGCGGTGCAGATGCGCGCCCTGGAGCGGAGGTGATGTCCTCCGATTCCGACACCATCGTTCCGCTCTACGACCGCCATGCGCGGGCCTATGACCGGCTGCGCGGGCGCGAGCTGTTTGAACGATCGTGGCTCGATGCCTTCGTGGCATTGCTGCCGGCGGGCGGGACATTGCTCGACATCGGCTGCGGCATGGGCGAGCCGATCGCGCGCGATCTGATCGCGCGCGGCTTCGCCGTCACCGGGATCGACTCGTCACCCGCATTGATCGCCATGGCGTCGGCGCGCTTTCCGCAGCAGAGCTGGATGGTCGCGGATATGCGCGCACTCTCACTCGGTCGCACATTCGATGGCCTGCTGGCCTGGGACAGTTTCTTTCACCTCGCGCCGGACGATCAGCGGCGCATGGTTGCGATCTTCCGCGACCACGCCGCACCACATGCCGCGCTGATGTTCACCAGCGGTCCCGCGCACGGCGAAGCGATCGGCGAGTTCGAAGGCGAACCGCTATATCACGCGAGCCTCGATCCGGAGGAATACCGCGCCCTGCTCGCTGCGCATGGCTTCCGCGTCGTGCGGCACGTGGCGGACGATCCCGCCTGCAACGGCCACACAATCTGGCTGGCGCAGCGGGTCTAGGTAGCTCCAACCACGTCATGGCCGGGCATAGCGGTTCGCAGAACGGCGTCGCTTCGCTCGCCTATGACCCGGCCATCCACGTCTTTGCACAAGCGTGTAGACGTGGATGCCCGCGACAAGCGCGGGCATGACGGCTAAATTGTTGCACCATGATCCGCGTCACCGATTCCATCAGCATCCATGAAGACGAGATCGAGGAGAGCTTCGTGCGCGCCTCCGGTCCCGGCGGCCAGAACGTCAACAAGCTGTCGACCGCGGTGCAGTTGCGCTTCGACATCCGCCGTTCGCCGTCGTTGCCGAACGATGTCGCGATCCGGCTGATGAAGCTTGCCGGCAAGCGGCTCACCAAGGACGGCGTGATTGTCATCATCGCGCAGACCGCGCGCACCCAGGAGCGCAACCGCGCCGAGGCGCGTGAACGGCTGGTCGATCTGATCCGCGAGGCGTCGGTCAAGCCGGTGCCGCGGCGGGCCACCAAGCCGACCAAGGCGTCCAAGACCAAGCGGCTGGAAGGCAAGAAGCGCCGCGGCGACGTGAAGGACATGCGGGGCAAGGTGCGGGATGATTGATCCATGCCTTGGCTCGGGAGCATTTCCAAAAAACTGGCTTGACAGCTTCGCAAAAATAGGAATATAGTCCAATTATCCCGCCTCGTCCAAGGGGCGTCTGATCAGCGTCATGAGACGCGGGGCGGGATGCGGTGGCCGTTGTGGGGCGCAAGACGTAGCGCTTGCAGCGGAGGCCCAAGCTGCGATGCGCCCGATCCACGGACCGTGGGTCAGTAGCGGAGGATAACAGGCGGCCTGGCCAGGGCACGGCTCCTCCGGGGTTATCGCAGAGCAAGCCTCAAACACCGCGCGCGGAACGCCGACGCTTTTCGGCGGTCCGTGGTGACTTGCTCGTGTGGATACTCTCTAAAATCCCACACGGGGCTGCGGGCTCAGCTGAAAGCCCGGCGTTCCGCGCGCCCTTGGTTCCTCCAAGGGATGGAATGCGAGATGCGGAATACGGGCGCGCCCGCGCCGGCACAAAAACAGGGCCGGCGGAGCTTTGTCCGCACGTGCCTTGTCCGCACGCGCCCTGCCCGCCAGCCAATGCGCCGCGCATGGTCATCGCCGATCCGATGCGCTACAGCGCTGCACCATCAGGGGCCCGCGAAACCATGACCCGCAACAACATGCTTTATCTGCTCGTCGGCGCACTCGCCGTGGTTGCCGCGATCCTCGCCTGGAATCTCTATCAGGCCAAGAAGCAGCCCGACGGCGTGCAGATCAATGTCGGGCCAGGCGGCATCACGATCGAGAAGAAATAGCGGGCGCGCCTCATGCTCCGCCACCTGCAGGGCCCGCTTATGCCAGCGGCAGCGCGCCATCGGCAGCTTTAACGAAGCCGGCAAATCCGTGTTGCGGGCGCGGCGATCGCGTTGCCTCCCGCGCAGAATTGCGGCCATGCGGCGTCGAAACCGGACATATTGTCTGAAACTGTGCCGATTCAGGGCATATCTGTTTTTGCGCTATGTGCTTGATGCACATGGGGTATTCGCCCCTCTTCTGTCGCAAAATCGCCCCATCCCAAAGCTTTAAGCCCCCTCACGCGGTGTCACCGCGGTCGCGTTGCGTTTGGCGCGCGGCATCAGTTTGTGACGGTCTGAACGACGACGTCGTTCATGCGGACCTCGCAAGCGTAGCAATCCACCCACACGAACGAGTTCGAGGTTCAATGCGTATCGCAACGTCGCTTGCCTTTCTGATGGCTGCAACAATTCTCCCCGCCCTCCCCGTCCATGCGCAGAATGCCGACGGTGCCGCCGTCCGCGCGCCCGGCATCGCCACCTCGCAATTCGAGGCCTTCGGTCCGTTCCGGACGGCGCAAAACGAGTTCAGTTCACGCCGCGGCGCCAGCGCATCGCGCGGTTGCCTCACCGGCCAGACGCGCCAGGTGTTGTCGGGACTGGAAGCGCGGTTCGGCGCGGTGAAGGTGATTTCCACCTGCCGTCCCGGCGCCGTGATCGCGGGCTCCGGCCGGCCCTCCCAGCATCGCTACGGCAAGGCGGTGGATTTCGTGCCGCGGTCCGGCCAGCGCGGCGCCATGCTGGCGTGGCTGCGCGCGAATTCGGGCGGTGCAGTGATCACCTATGCCTCGGGTCACATCCATTTCGACACCGGCGGCTACAGCAATTACAATGTCAGTGCGAAGGCGCGCCGCGCCTTTGGCCGCGCACGCTGATCGGCGTATACGCGTCATCCGTCCGGCGCGATCGGCGCCGGGCGGATCAGTTCAAGATGCCCGCAGGGCGGCATCAATGCAGCCCGAGAAACTCCCGCATCGCATGTGCGGTCTTTTCCGCATCCGCCTTGTCGGCGGCCGGCACCGCGAATGCCGAGCCCTCCCGCGACACCAGCATCGCATTGCAGACCTCGACGCCGGACGCACGATCGACCCCGACATCCAGAGTCACATCGGCGATATCGGAGAGGTCCATCTCCGCGGGCTTCATCTTCACAAACAGGAATTTGCGCTGCAGCACCGCCTTGCCGCCGGCCCGGTCGAGCCGGAGCAAGGTGCTGCCGGAGCGCAGTTCGAGCGCGTCGTCCTTGCGCCTGATGTCCGTCATGACACATCTCCGCGCGTTGCCATTCAATGCTAACGCACGAACCCGCATTCCACGCCCGGGGCACCCTGTCGCGCGACAATGTGAGCAGCCAGATTTGAAGTGCAGCTAAATTTGCGGGGCGGACAGATGTCTCACGTCTCCGGCTCGGTGGTGAAGAACAGCGGGTAGCCGTTCTGCTTGCCGAGATCGGTGGCCTCCTTCGCCTTGGTCTCCGCGACGTCGCGGGTATAGACCGCGATCACGCAGGCGCCGCGCCGGTGTGCCGTCAACATCACCGCTTGCGCGCGCTCCGCGCCCATGCGGAACACCGCCTTCAGGACCTGGACCACGAACTCGCGCGGCGTGTAATCGTCGTTCAGCAGGATCACCTTGAACAAGGGCGGCCGTGCCGTCTTGGTCTTTGTCTTGGTGCGGGTCTTGACGTTGGGGTCTGGCATCGCGGCCTCGGGGCGGCACGGGCATCGCCCGGCATGATAGGCCAGGACCGCCGGAACGGCACCCGGGATCCGATCACGGTTTCGCGCGATCACGGTTTCGCGCGATCAGGGTTTCGCCGAGATGACGGCGCCCTCACCCGCCGACAATGAAGGTGATGCCGACGCCGCGTTCCTGGGCGCGCCGCGAAAACCGCACAACATCCGCCAGCCAGACCCGCGCTACGGCCGGCGCGTTCGAGGCTTCGGTTTCGATCAGTGCCACCAGTGCGGCGAGCTGCTCGGCCTTGAACCAGAACTCCTCGTAGGAGCCGATGATGCCCTCGTGCGGCAGCCCATGCATATGCTCGCACAGGGCCGAATTCTCGAACGCGGTCCAGGCGTCTTGCGGTATCGGCCGGCTCTCGAAATGAACATCGTCGGCCGGATCGCCTGGCATGACGCCGTCGATCCACGGGCCGCGTGCAGCATAGACGCGGCCGATCTCGCGGGTGGCGGTGTCCGGCATGTCCCAGCCTCCGCAGGGTTGCGGCGGCAGGATAACGCGCCCTGCGGAAATTGAAACGCCGCTAGGCCGGCTTGAAGTTCATCGCCACACCATTGATGCAGTAGCGAAGGCCGGTGGGCGGCGGACCGTCCGGGAACACGTGCCCGAGATGGCTGCCGCAACGGCTGCAATGGACCTCGGTGCGGACCATGCCGAACATGCGGTCCTCGGTGGTTTCGACCGCGCCGGGCTCTGGATCGTTGAAGCTCGGCCAGCCGGTGCCACTTTCGAACTTACGCCCGGATTTAAACAGCGGCTGTCCGCAGCCGGCGCATTCGAAGGTGCCGGCACGCTTCTCGTAATTCAGCGCGCAACTGCCGGGCCGCTCGGTGCCATGCTCGCGCATGATGTAATATTGTTCGGGGGTCAGCAGCGCGCGCCACTCGGCATCGCTGCGGGTGACGGGATAAGTCTTGGTCAGGGTGTCGCTCATGCGGCAAATATGGTCCCTGTCGGACCGTCTGCCAAGGCTGCTTTCAAGGGTCTGTCCTCATCACAGCGTCCCCCTCCCGCTCGACGGAAAACCATGACCGATTCCCTCATCCGCTTTGTGTTGTCGAATTTCACCCTCACTTTTCTAATGATCGGCCTGATCGCGTCGGCTTTGGCCTATCTGTCGAAGCCCGATCCGCGGAGCAGCGCGCAGCTGGTCGAGGCGCTGTTTTCGTATTTCCTGCTGTTCTCCATCGGCTTCAGTTTTCTCTACAATTTCGTGATGCACGTGTTTTTCGGCGAGGTGGCGGCAAGGTTCATCGGCTGGGCCGACAGCCCGTTCCAGACCGAGGTCGGGTTCGCGAGCCTCGGCTTCGCAGCCGTGGGCTTCCTTGCTTACCGTGGCGATCGCGGATTGCGCATGGCCGCCGTAATTGGCCCGTCGCTATTCCTTCTCGGCGCCGCGGGCGGTCATATCTACCAGATGATCGCGGCACAGAATTTCGCAGCCGGCAATGCCGGGATCATCTTCTGGACCGATATCCTGGTTCCGGCGATCGGGTTCGGCCTGCTCTATTTGCAGAGGAAGACCCGTGAGACCCGTCCGGGTATCACGGCCCATTGAACAGAATAGCGTTGCGCTCCGTCCGATCCGGACGGACACTGCCGGCCAAGAAGCGGACGCGAGTTGCTTGATGCGCGCCGGATCGAACGCGCACCCTCCTGACTGCGACTGACAAGAACCGTCTTTCCGACCATGCGAAGGAGAAGGTTATGTCGAAATCGCTTACATGCGCCCTTGCGGCCGCCATCATGGCGGCCACACTGGGCGCAGCTTCCGCCCAGCAAGGGCAGACCCGGCAGATTCAGGTCTTGCCGGCACCGGGTGGCGAAGGTGCGCCAGCTGCTGCTGTCGCCCCGGATCAAGGGCCCGGGCCAGACGCTGCAAACGCCAATGCCGCGCCGCCCGAACCCGCCGCAGCCCCGCAACGGAGACGCCCGGGCCGGCCGCTGCAACAGGCCGCACCGGCGCCGGATGCGGGCCCTCCCCAAGAGGATTCCACCGCCGGAGCGCCTCCTCCGGGTGACGCAGCCCCAGGCGCTCCGCCCCCACCCGCAAAGGGTGGGCCGCAGAAGCTCGTCAAGGAAGGGCCGGTCCTGATCGAGAAAAAGCCGGTCGTCAGGCACAAGCCGAAGCCGCGCTATTATGGCGAATACCATCGCCCCCGCTATTACGATCGTGGCGGTTATGGCGGCGGTGGTTATGGTGGCGGCGGCTATGGCGGCGGCGGCTACGGTGGTGGCGGATACGGTGGTGGCGGATACGGTGGTGGCGGATACGGGCGCTACTGAGCAGAGATGTACTTGAAATCGAAACGGCGCCGTCCCGGGACGGCGCCGTTTTTCGTTCGCTCACACGAGCTGCTGGGCCCTGTCACTTCTCGATGTAATCAGCGCATTTGGGAATATCGGTCTGCGCGCCCCACGGCATGATCGGGACGCTCGAGGTCGAGTTTTTGGGTGAGCCTTCGATGATGCGGTCCGAAAAGACCATGTAGACCAGCACGTTGCGTTTGACGTCACAGCCGCGGACGATCTGCATCTTCTTGAAGAACAACGAGCGACGGGTGCGAAAGACGTCTTCGCCCTGCTCGAATTTCGCCTTGATCTGGATCGGACCGATTTGCCGGCAGGCCAGCGAGATGTCGGACACTTCCTCGGCCAGACCGAGCCAGCCCTTGAAACCGCCGCGCTCCGGCACGGTGAAGTGACAGGCAACGCCATCGACCTCGGGATCGTCGAGGCCATAGGTGGCAAGCTTGTCGTCCGGCGACATCCACTTGAAAACGGTGGAGCGCTTGAAGATCAAGTCGGGTTCATCCGCCGCATGGGCGGTCATGACCCACAATGCAGCTATCGCGATCGCCAGGATGCGAACCATCGGTCATCTCTTTCGTCGAAATTTCGGCCGCTGCACACATAGTGATGCAGCTGCCGAAAGGCGATGACCGGTTGCTTCAGATCGTGGACTTTGCGCGCGCCGGCTTGCGTCACCCGCGCGAACGCGGACCGTGATAGCGCGGATTGATCACGCACATGTCGGTTCCGACACGGGTCTGCATGCATTGCGCGAAGCTGACGTAACCGCAGCTCATGGCCCCGCCATCACGACCACCGGTGATGATGCACCAGGGATAGTCGACTTGCGCTGACGACGGGGTTGCGCCTGTCAACAAAGTTGCGCCGATAACGGCGGCAGCAGCGAGAAATTTCATTCTGGTTCTCCGGCTCGGGCTTTTTCTCAATGCGACCGCGATGACAAGACAGGAACGGAAATCTCGGATCAGTTCGGTTCGCCGATCACCACGAAACGCAGCTGATATCAGTCGCACTCACTGCAAACCCGGTTCGAACGGTACCATAAGAAAGTCCGCAGAGCGCCAGGCTGCCCAGCAGCGCCAGTAACAAGCCCGTCATTCGAACAAAGCGTTCCGTCGGCATCGGCCAAACCCTTGAAAAAACCGCTCCTAGGGTCGGTCGCGCCAGCCGGATGGTCGTTCAGTGCGGATGACCGGGCTGGTTACCTTCGTCTCAACGCCGTCGGCGAAAGCCGGTTTCATGCCTCAGTGGCCACCGCCCGCATGGCCGCACGGGCGAGCGAAATTTCGAACCGCCCTTTGAACCGTCGTTCGGGACGGTGCGACGAATGGGCATCAACCAATCACTCACTCCGGGAAACAAGGCCATGACCATCACGAAAACCGCCCTCGCCGCCGCGATCCTGGCCGTCATGGCCGTGTCCGCCCAGGCCCAGCAGGGTCCGACCCGGCAAATCCAGGTTCTGCCGGCCCCCAACCAGCAGGTCGCCCAGGCGCCGGCCATTGCCGAACAGGCGCCGGCCCGGTTCGAAGGCCAGGCTCCGGCCGTCGAGGCGCCGGGTGCCGAAGCCGCTCCGGCCGAGGACGCTGCCCCCGTGGTCGCGCCGAAGTTTGTCGCACCGAAATTCGCGCCCAAGGTGATCGTTGCCGAGCCGAAATTCGTGCAGCCGAAATTCGCGCCTCCGGTTCGCAAGGTCTCTTACGGGCATGGCGGATATGGAGGCTACGGCAAGCGCAACTGCCACTAACAAGACTCAAACAGCAGATCGCCGGCTGCAGCAATGCAGCCGGCGGTTTGCCGTTTCAAGTCGCTGGATAAGTGCTGTCAGCGGAAAATGAAGAACATATCGTCTGGGCGGCGTGCCTCATGCCGCGCGCGCAACCGCTCGTGACGCAGCTTACGCGCTTCCTCGCGGCGCTGACGTTGCCACTTTTTCCGCTCTTGCCGTTGCAGACGACGCTGTTGGCGTTCCGACAGCACCGGTCGAGCCTCACTGCGTTGTTGGGCGGCGTCGGGCCCTGAAACATTCTGCAGTGAGCCGGTTTGGCCAGGGGCTGCAACGGAAGGCGCTGCAAGGGCGGGCGCAGGAACCGGGAGCGGCACCGCGATCCCGCTCGTCTCCCCAGTTGGGTCAGCCGCAATCGGTTCGGGTCTGTCGTCATATGCCGCGGAGCCGGTTGTGCCCCGTTCCGGAGCCGGGCTGATTGGCGACCGTGGCGCATTCGTGACTGGCGCATCCGGTAACGCGATTTGCTGCGATCCTAGTCCGTGTTTCGGCGTGGAGCGCCGGGGTGCCTGCGTGTCAGCGGATTTCAGGCACCGCGCTTCGAGATAGGGCCAGGTTTGCTCGTCGCAGCTCTTGCCCGCTGGATCCTCGGCCTCCGTGGTCAAAAGCCGCGCCTCCGCTGGTGGCTCGGCATTCGCCCAAGTGCCGATCACTTGGGAACTGGCGTTCAACAGCGCACCGACGCTCGAAATCCCCAGCAAAATTGCGGCCCCACCGACAATTGTTGCGGTCACGCGCGCACGCGTCCGTTCCGCCGGCCGCAGCGGCGTGTCGAAGGACATACGAAACGGATTGAAGCTTTTCATGCCGATACCTGATGCTGTTCCTTTATGAACGATGGCGCGCGCGCCTTGGTTCCATCGGCAAGCACATGACGCTTCACGCGCATGTGGCTTCGCTCAGCATCCGCCCGTTGATAAAATTACGCGCGGAGCAGCTGACATGATCACCCGGCGAATCATCCTCAACGCGATTGGCGGCGTCGCCGCGTTGCCGGTCTTGTCCCGGCGCGGCAAAGCGCAGACCGCCATGAGTCGCGCCACCGCGTTCGCATTCTCGTTCAAGACGCTGGACGGGAAGCAGCTTCGTCTATCGGAACAAATTGGACGCCCGCTGCTGGTGGTCAACACCGCTTCGCTTTGTGGCTACACGCCGCAATATGCAGGCCTGGAAACGTTATGGAGCCGGTACCGCGATCGTGGCCTGCTGGTTCTCGGCGTACCCTCAAACGACTTCGGCGGGCAGGAACCTGGCGGAAGCTCCGAAATTCACGGCACCGCGCACCGCCATGGCGTGACATTCCCATTGACCGAAAAGGTCGCGGTCAGGGGCGAGGCTGCACATCCGTTTTATCGCTGGGCCGCAATCCAGCGGCCAGGCGAGACACCGCGCTGGAACTTTCACAAATACCTGGTTGCCCGGGATGGCACCCTCGCGGCCTCGTTCGCCTCAGCGATCGAGCCGATCGATCCACGCCTGGTTGCAGCGGTCGAGCGTGAGCTGCCGCCCGCCTGACCTGCCATGGCTCCCGGGACCGCGGCACGTTGTCCCGAAATCGTCCATATCCTGACACAATCGTTAAGTCACACAGCCATTGGCCGTGTCGAACCCATCACAAATAACTATAATCCCCAATCCCCACTGGTATCGGCGGGAGGATTCGTTGACTCTTATGGCAGGTCAGGTTTTCCATGCCATACGTTTGCCATGCGGACCGCCTGGGTCCGCTCTTCATGAGGGGGTCCAACATGCGCCACTCGTTCGCGTGCGCTATCCTGGTTTCCGTTTCGCTGGCGGGCGGCGCGGCTTTCGCGCAGGCTCCCGGTGCCGGCGCGGCCAAATGTGCCAATCCGGATGCCCTCCGGGTATCCCGCACCGTTGAAATCGACACCACCGGCGGTCCCGGTTTCGGCTTCGAGCATTTCAAGCAGCACGACTTCCTGCGCAACAAGGAGGTCCTGCTCACATTCGACGACGGCCCCTGGCCGACCACCCCAAAGGTTCTGGCGGCGCTCGCCGAGCAATGCGTGAAGGCGACGTTCTTCATCATCGGCAAGCACGCCACCTATTACCCCGAGATTCTGAAGCAGGTCGCTGACGGCGGTCACACGATCGGCTCCCATACCTGGAGCCATGCCGATCTCGGCCGCAAGAACATCACCGCGGAACAGGCCAAGGAAGAAATCGAGAAAGGCATCAGCGCCGTCAACATGTCGCTTGGCACGCAGTCCGCGCCGTTCTTCCGTTTCGTTGCGCTCAGGCACCCTCCGGAACTCGTGACCTATCTCGGCGAGCGCAACATCGCGATCTTCTCGACCGACCTCGACTCCTTCGACTTCAAGGCGCGTCGTCCCGAGCAGGTTGTGAACGCGGTGATGAACAAGCTGAAGAAGACCGGCAAGGGAATCGTGCTGATGCATGACTTCCAGACCCAGACCGCCGAGGCGTTGCCGGACCTGCTGAAGCAGCTCAAGGACGGCGGCTACAAGGTCGTGCACATGAAGGCCAAGGGCACCGTGCAGTCGATGGCCAAGTACGACGAGATGATGAAGAAGGAAGCCAAGCTTCCGACCGTCGACCAGCGTCCGACCGCGAGCGTGGTGCGTACGGTCGATTGAGCAGCTCGGTATTTAGATTTCGGCTCCGATCGTCGGGCTTTTGCCCGGCGATTTCGTTTTCTGACCGAGCTCGCTGCGGCGCGGGGGTCACATGATTCGACCGAGCAGTCGTACGCGTGGTCCGATGCGGAATAGGGATTCGCACCCGCGGTAGGACAATAAGGGTGACGGCGCTGAATTTTCAGGCAATCCTTCAATCGAATATCGATTCGATTCTTCAGTCACGTGGGACCGGCGGTAGAGGGGGCCGATCCCGCAGAGGTTCCTCCCGCGTGGCGTAACAACCTTGGGGCGGCTCAATTGGCCGCCCCCTTTTATTGCGGGATCCCGATGCTGGGCTTTGCTTTCGGCCCTCAACGATTCCGGGGCGCGCGACGGTAACGAGGCGCGGGCCCGCCGGAATAGCGCGGATTCACAGCACAATCGCCGCCCGTTGCCGAGACAGCCTGCCGGCATTGCCGCAGCGTGAAATAGGAGCAATCCATCGCGCCGTCATAGTCCCGAGCGCAATATTCCGTTGCATAGCCATAGCTTCTCGCGGCAGCCGTGGTCGCCGGTACGATAAGCGCGATCAGCGCAGTCGCTGCGAGCAGCAGGCCCGTCGTCATATGCCGCATGTTTTCAAACTCCTCTGTGGCTCACATACGCTCGGCGGCGGGTTCCGGATAGCGATCATATCCCGGTCGCCACGGCCCGATCACGAATATCACCAGAAGACCTCCGATTAGCGAAAGGTTCTTCAGGGCCTGGATCATATTCGTTTCGCGCTCCGCGCCGGACATGGCCCAGAACGGATGGAAGTACCAGGTCGCGGCGATCGTGAACAGGATCAGCAGCACCGCGCCCGCGCGTGCGCCAATATTCGCAGCGATCATCAGCGCCGCCCCGATCTCCACAACGCCCACCACGATGGCGAGGATGGTGGGGGTGGTCATACCGGTCATCGTTTCAAGTTGGGGCGTATATGCAGCGAGCGCATCCGGCAACACCACCTTGGCGCCGATCGCGCTTGCGGTGCCCGCGATATCCATCAGTTTCTGCGCGCCGGAGAGAATGAACACCAGAACGAAAAGGATGCGTCCGAGAACCAAAATCACCTGCATGGCGATATCTCCCCAAGGTCCGACGCCGCCGTCGATCGGAACCGATAATCCGAAAAGCTCGCGCGGTGCGACGCTTATTTCTTCGTCGCACCTTTCTTCGTACCCTTCGCTCCCTTCGTCCCTTTGGACGGCCTGCCCTTCTTGCCAGCCGGCGCCCGTGCCTTGATTTCCACGATCAGAGCCCGGACCTCCTTGTCGCTCTCGTTCGAGGTTGCGGTCTCCTGCGACGGCAGCCAGAGCGCCTCGCCTGCCCTGAACGTCAATTCATAGCCCTTGCGGCCCGGCGGAGTGAATACGATCGACCCGTCGGTCAATGCATACAGAAAGGTATTGGGACGTTGAACCGCCGGCCGCTTTTCACCGGGCGCGAGCTTGATTTCGCGAACGCTGATTTGCTCGTTCTCAAGGAGCGACTTCGGCGCCGCATTCTGGGCGAGACTCGACGACACCGGCAGGATCGTCAGCGCGAGGGCAAAAAAGAAGATTTTCATGAATATGCGGGGGCCAAGTGGGGTTCTATCTACGTCCTGCGCGGGCGCGATGGCAATCCTGAGGCGCAGCGCGCGGCAACCGGCGCGTTGTGCCGAATTCCGCGGTTCATCCGCAGAACCTGTGCGACACCAGATGATAATTGGCACGCGCATCCCGGCGCCAGCAACGGCCGTTATACCAATAATAGCCGGTTCGCCGCCGCTCCATCTGCGCACCGAGCGCTGCGCCCGTCGCCGCTCCGATAATCGCGCCAGTTGCGGCTCCGCCCCGCCCGCCGGCCGCACCGCCGATGATCGCGCCCGCGGCACCACCGAAAATGGCTCCGCCGATCAGCCCCTCCTGCGCCGCAACCGGCTGCACGGGCATGAGCATCAAGGGGATGGCGAGCGCCAGCGTCAAACAGGTCGCATCGATCATGCCGCGAATCACGGTCGTCCTCCCTCATTTGAGATCGGGACCATCATAGCACCGGTCGCCGCAGGCCTTCAAAGGCCTCAGGCAGCCGACGACGACTCGAACATTCCGGTCCTGTAGTGCAGCCTCCCGCCCGGCGCGGATTCGGCCACCGTGGACGGCTCGATCGCCTCGACCAGTTTCAGGAACGAGGAACCGGGCAGCGGCGGCGCGAACACATAGCCCTGCGCGGTGCGAACGCCGTGCTCCCGTAGCGCGACCACCTGTTCGAAAGTCTCGACGCCTTCAGCAATGACGTCCATGCGCATGGACTCGGCGAGATCGACCAGCGTTTCGATAATGATGCTCGAATGGTTGTCGCTGCCGAGCGCGTCGACAAACATCTTGTCGATCTTGATGACGTCCGCACCGAGCTTCAAAATATAGGAAAGACCGCCATGGCCGGCGCCGACATCGTCGATCGCAATGCGTACACCGAGATCCTGCAGCGTCGCAATCACGCGACGGGTCCGGCTCAGGTTTTCGAGCGGTTGCCGTTCAGTCACTTCGAGAAAGATTTGCGCGAATCGAATTGGTGAGCGTTCGAAGATGCTCCGGATGTCGCGCACGATGGTTTCGTTTGCAAAATGCTCGGCGGTCATGTTGAACCCGAGCTTCAGCTTCGGACGGGCCGCAAAGGCTGGCCCCATCTCCGCCACCACATGGCGCATCATGCTCCGCGTCATCGCCACGATCAAACCGCTCGATTCCGCCAGCGGGATGAAGGCTGCGGGCGGCACCACGGTGCCGTCGCTTTTCTTCCACCGCATCAACACCTCGGCACCGCGCAGGCGGCCGTTGGTGATATCGACGATCGGTTGATAATAGGGCACGAAGTCGCCGCGGCGCAGCGCGCGCTCGAGTTCGGTCACCGGGTTGTCACGCTGGCGCAAGCGCAGGATCAGGGCGAATGCGACCAGTGCGAACGACAGGATGCCGGTCATCGCGATTGCGATCTTGCGCAGATCGTCGAGCGAGACCTCCCCTTCGATCTGCGGATGCGAGGTGGCGACCCGTAGGCCAAAGCGATCATTGACGCGGGCATTGCGGCTCACCGCGGACAGCGCCTCGCTGTCCGCGGGACGGGCGCCGGCCTCGGTGATGATTGTCCCATCGACAAGCGCAAGCTGCGCATATTCGGAGGCTGATGCTGCGTTAATGCCAAGACCGGTGATCAGAACATCCGGAAGCATGAGAGCGGCCAGACTTGCGGTCCCTCCGGGTCCCACCGGCTGACGCAACCGCACCATCCGCCCGGGTTGATCGCCGAGTTGCACCACCTCGATCTGGGCATTGCTGCCCCGGACATCGCGCGCCGAAAGCACCTTGACCAGTCCGGGCAGGAGAAGATCGCCGCAAAGCGGCTGGCCTGCAGCGCCCAGCACCGCTACCTGCTTGACCCAGGCAATCGGCATGCTCGCGCTTCTAAGCGCCTCGACTTGATCCGGACGGCAGCCATCGATCCCGCGCGCGGCCAGGTTCTGAAGCGAGGCAAGGACCGCGCCAAGGCGAGCGTCGGCGATATGGATCGAGCGTCGGGCGAAAGTCTCGGCATCGCTTGAGCTTTGACGGACCAACAGCCCATCGACCCAGAAATTCAGGCCCACCATGGGCGCACCCGCAAGCAGGATGCCGACCCCGATCGCCATCAGTTTGCTGAATTTCGACGACAAGGAAGGACGCCCCTACGCAACGCAATACGGCTCAAATTGCCGGTATCGCGTGAAGGTTAGATTAAGCATAGAGGGTCCCGTCCCGGACCCGGAACCTGCGTGCGCGCCGACAGCACACATGGTTATGCATGTGTTAACAACGGGGTCTGGTTGATTGCGCGGGGACATGCCCTTTTTGAGAGCCTAGGCGCCAACCCGCTCAGCTTGACGTTTCCCGCCTGAGAAGCTCAGCGACCCAATCCGCAAACACCTGAAGACGGCGCGACAAGTGATGGCGATGAGGATAGAGAATTGTCATCGGCATCGATGTCGCGCGATACTCCGACATCACCTCCAGGAGCTCTCCCGCCTCGATATGTCCTCTGACGTCGTAAGCCGGAATCTGGATCAATCCGAGACCCGCCAGACAGCACGCGATATAGGCCTCGGCGTTGTTGACGGTGACGCGACTGCGCAACTTCATGGAATGCGCATGATCGCCCTCAACCCATTCCCAATCTTCAACTCGCCCGCTTGCGGGTGACGCATAATTCACGGCCCAGTGTTTTGCGAGGTCGGCAGGCATTCGCGGTATCTCATGTCGCTCGAGGTATGCGGGGCTTGCGACATTGACCAGCGGCAGGGTGCCGACGGCACGCGCGATCAATCCCGAATCCACCAGGGGACCAACCCGAACCGCGCAATCGACGCTCTCTTCGACCAGGTTGATCGCGCGATCCGTAACTCCGAGATCGATCTCGATCTGAGGAAACGCATCCAGAAACTCGGGCAAAGCCGGAGCGATGATCAGCCGGCCGATCCGCGCGGGCACGTCGACGCGGAGCCTGCCCGACGGCTGGGACGACGATTGCCGGAAAAGGCTTTCGGTTTCTTCTATGTCGGCAACAAGACGGAGGCATCGTTCGTACAAGGCGGCACCGTCCTGGGTCGGGGAGACCTTCCGGGTCGTGCGGTGCAGGAGCCGCGTCCCAAGCCGGGCCTCCAGTTCCTGGATGGCTGCGGAGATCGTCGAGCGTGGCATCCCGAGCGTGTCCGCCGCCCGTGTGAAGCTCGAGCAGTCGACGACCCGCGCGAAGATTCGAAACAGGTCAACGCGGTCCAATGCGCCTCCAATGTTCTGAAAACACGAACAGTGAAGTCATAAAATACATCATTATCTTATAAAAATGAACAGTATCGTGGATCTCGAAATTGCGCCGCCTGACACGGTCAAATTAGGGAGACTACTGCCATGGCCGATCGCAGCCTCGACGGAAAGACCATCATGATCGCCGGTGGGGCGAAGAATCTGGGCGGACTCATCGCGCGCGATCTTGCCGCGCATGGCGCAGGAGCCATCGCCATCCATTACAACAGCAGCGCGAGCAAAGCGGAGGTCGATGCGACATTGGCGGCCGTCCAGGCTGCGGGCGCGAAAGCTTTCGCCTTTCAGGCCGACCTGACGACGGCGGGCGGCATGGAAAAGCTGTTCTCGGACGCGGTCGCCGCCATCGGCCGGCCGGATATCGCGATCAATACGGTCGGCAAGGTTCTGAAGAAACCGATCCTCGACGTTACCGAGGCCGAATACGACGAGATGAGCGCCGTCAACTCCAAGTCCGCATTCTTCTTTCTGAAGTCGGCCGGCGAACACGTGAAGGATAACGGCAGCATCTGCACGCTCGTGACATCGCTCCTTGGGGCATTCACACCGTTCTACTCAACCTATGCCGGCACCAAGGCCGCGGTCGAGCATTTCACCCGCGCCGCCTCGAAGGAATTCGGCGAACGCGGCATATCGGTGACCGCGATCGGTCCAGGGCCGATGGACACGCCGTTCTTCTACCCGGCGGAAGGCGCGGATGCGGTCGCCTATCACAAGACGGCTGCCGCATTGTCGAAATTCTCGAAGACCGGTTTAACCGATATCCAAGACATCGTTCCGTGGATTCGAATGCTGGTCTCCGATGGCTGGTGGATGACCGGCCAGACCATCCTCGTCAATGGCGGCTACACCACGAAGTAGCCGCCCGGTCTCGCAACGGTGCTTGTGAGACATCGGCCAAACCAGGATAAATGTGCGTCATGACGCACATCCCGCTCGACCCTGCGCCCCGCAAATATCCCCCTTCCGTAAGTCTGCTGCGCCGCGCCGACCGCAGACGGGCGGCCGCGCCGGCAAGCCAGTCGCTCCTGCAGATCGAACACTGGCTCCTCGATGAGGCGGTGCGGGTCAGCGACCTGATCGCATTGTTCGAAATGTTCGTCTGGCGCCTCGTGGCTGCGGGCGTGCCGCTCGACCGAGCGAGTCTGCATGCCGGGACGCTGCATCCGCAATTGATCGGCTTCGCCTGGAACTGGAATATCGCCGATGGGCTGGTGGACGAGGTTAAGGTTGGCGAGGCGACGCTTGGGACCGATGCCTACCGGCGCAGTCCGCTTGCGGTCGTATTCGACACCGGCACGGCGATCACGATCGATACAATGGAAGCGGGCGCCTCCGCACGCTTCGGTCTGACCGCCGACCTGCTCGAGCTTGGCATCACGCAATACATCGCATTCCCGATGGGCGGCGCCGGTTATCATAACGTGGCCACGATCGCGACGAGGCAACCGGGAGGATTCACGGCGCAGCAGCGCGACACCTTGGAAAGACTGCTGCGCCTGCTGGCGCTGCATGTCGAGCGGCATATCGCAATGCGGATCGCAAGCAATGTGGTCGACACCTATCTTGGCACGCTAGCGGGCGCGCGCGTGCTGGAAGGCTCGATCAAACGCGGCGCCGGCACCCGCATTGACGCTGTCATCTGGGCCTCGGACCTTCGCGGTTTCACCGATCTTTCCGACCGCCTGGAGCCGGCCGATATGCTCACCGTGCTGAACGCCTATTTCGAGACGATGACAGGCTCGATCCTCGCGCATGGCGGTGAGGTCCTGAAATATATGGGCGACGGCCTGCTCGCTGTGTTTCCGCATGACGGTAGTTATGCGGAGGGCAATGCGGGCGAAGCAGCCTGCGCCGCAGCCCTCGCTGCCGAAGCTGCGGTTGCCTATCTCAACCAGGCGCCGCCGCCGGAACTGGCCGCGATCGAAGGCTGGCGACCGCTTCGCTCCGGCATCGGACTTCACGAAGGCGACGTATTCTTTGGCAACATCGGCGCGCCGGAGCGCCTCGACTTCACCGTGATCGGCCGCGCCGTGAACGGCGCAAGCCGTGTCGAGGGCATGACCAAGCAATTGGGACATGCGATCGTAATGACAGCGCCCGTTGCAGCGCGGCTCGCAAATCGTCCGAAAAGTCTTGGTCGTTACACGTTGCGCGGCATGGCGGAGCCGATCGAGATTTTCGGGCTCTGACCGAGGTCAGCGCGCAGGCAGCGGGATGAATTCCGCCTCATCGCCCGGCACGATGTCGAAGCGCGCCGCCTTCCAGTCTTCCTTAGCCTGCTCGATCCGGTCCTTGCGCGAGGAGACGAAATTCCACCAGATATGGCGCGGGCCTTCGAGCGCGGCACCGCCGAGGATCGCGATATGGCTGGCAGTCACAGCGCGCACCGCGATGCGATCGCCTGGGCGGAAAACCAGCAGCCTGGGACCGGTGAAGCGATCACCCGCGATCTCGATCTCGCCATCCACCACATAGATCGCCCGCTCCTCGTAGTCCGGGTCGAGCGGAATCGTTGTCCCTGCCTCGATCACGACATCGACGAACAAGGTGTCCGACGCGGTCGCGACCGGCGAGCGGGTGCCGAACGCCCGGCCCGCGACAACCCGCGCCGTGAAGCCGCGGTCGGTCACGAACGGCAATTGATCGGCGCCGCGGTGAAAGAATGACGGATCGATCTCCTCCTTGTCGGCCGGCAGCGCCACCCAGCATTGCAGGCCGTGCAGCGTGTCGCCGTTGACCCGCCGCTCGGGCGCGGTGCGCTCGGAATGCACGATGCCGCGTCCCGCGGTCATCCAGTTAACCTCACCCGGACGGATGGCGACAAAGGTCCCCAGACTGTCGCGATGGGTGATCTCGCCATCGAACAGGTAGGTCACTGTGGCAAGCCCGATATGCGGATGTGGTCGCACATCGATGCCGGTGCCGGCGTGAAAGGTGGCAGGCCCCATCTCATCGAGAAACACGAACGGGCCGACCATACGCCGTTGCGCCGATGGGAGCGCGCGTCGGACTTCGAAATTGCCGAGGTCGGTCGAGCGTGGCACGATCACGCGTTCCAGCGCGTCGCAAGCCTTTCGGTCACCTGGGGTCGGGTCCTCGCCCGGAAAGAAGCTCATGCGCGCTCCGAAGTCCCACGTACTGCGCCCAACAATGATGATGGGCTGCCCGACAGTCTATACCGAACCATGACCGCAATGCGATGACGCGCCCATGATTGAAACCGCGCGCGCGCACCCATATGGTGCGCGGCATCTCCTACCGAGCGGACGCATTGCCGCTCCAGCCAAAGCCCTCACATGTCCCTACCCGCGCCAGTTCTGGACCCGCCCTTCAACATCACGCGGCTCAGCCATGTGATCCTGACCAGCCGCGATCTCGACGCGAGCCGTAGATTCTACGCCGACGTGCTTGGTCTCGTCGTCAGTGATGGCGACACTGACGCGCTCTATCTGCGTGGACTGGAAGAAGCGAGCCACCATTCCCTGGTCATCCGGAAGTGCGGCGACGCACCGGCATGCCAGACCATCGGCTTTCGCGTTCTCACTGACGCCGAACTCGACAAGGCCAAGGACTGGCTCGGCCGTCGTGGGGTTGCAAGCAAGTGGATCGAAGCGCCCTACCAGGGCCGAACATTGCGATTTACGGATGCATCCGGCACCCCGATCGAACTCTGCGCAAAAATGGATATCGTGCCGCGCCTGATGCAGAGCTTCGACAAGTTTCACGGCGGCTCTCCGCAACATCTCGATCATGTGCAGGTGGCCGCATCCGACATCCAGTGCGCGTTCGATTTCTATGCCGCACTCGGTTTCAGGCTAACGGAATACACCGCGCGCGACGGCACTGACGAGTTATGGGGCATCTGGCTCGCGCGGAAGGGCAATCCACACGACATCGTCTTCAGCAACGGGCGCGGTCCGCGGCTTCACCATTTCGCCTACACGGTTCCGGAAGTGCGTGACCTCATCCATGCCTGCGATGTCGCCGCCAGCATGGGCTATGCGAGCCGGATGGAGCGCGGCCCGGGCCGGCACGGCATCGGCAACGCGCTGTTCGTGTATTTCCGCGATCCCGACGGACATCGGATCGAGCTGTTCAATACCCATTATCAGGCGATCGATCCTGATGTGCCGCCGATCCGCTGGGATCTGACCAATACCAGCCGATCGCAACTCTGGGGATTGCCGGCGACGCGCGCCTGGTTCTTCGAGGCAACGGAGTTCGAAGGCGTCGCCCCGGCGGAGCCGTTGCTCAAGGCCGATCCGGTGACGCTCGAGACGTTTCTGGCGAACCAGTTCTGACGATTTCGAGCTTTCCAGCGCACACACGGCCCGCACCCGTTGCGGGATTCGCCGCGTTTCGAATTCGATAACGAAGTTCGACCAGATCGGTCGAAGCGATAATCAAATCGGTAATACCGAATTGCTACTGTGGTTCTAGTCGTCATGCGAGCGGCCAGCGTGTGTTGCACTTCGAATACCGAAGGGAAAACGATGCTTTCTCGTCGAAAGCTCATAAAATTCACCGGCGGCGTTACGGCTGCCGCCTCGCTACCCGTCATCGCGCACGGCGCCCAATCGGACGTCCCAAATACCGCGCTGGCTCAGCTTGCGGCATCGATTTCCGACAAGTTGTTCGATGCCGACGGCCTGGCCCGCCCGGTACCTGAAAGCCCTGTCGTTTCCGACTTCGCACGGAATCTGGATCGCACGCTCGTACTTGGCGGTGGCGGCGAATATTATGTCGCTTGGTATTGCGGTTTCATTCACGGACTGATCGAGCAGCGCGTCGATCTGAAAATCGCAGAAATGGTGGTTGGCACATCCGCCGGTTCGTATGCAGGCTCCTCCTTGCTCTCGGGCCGCTTCGATCAGTTGCTTGCAGAGTTTGACTTCTTCGGGCGTTTCCCGGGACTGTTTGCGAAGCTCGCGCCGGTGACAGCGCCGAATGCAAGTCAGCAACGGGCACAGCAGATTAATTTCGGCGTCAAGGATGGCAGTCCGGAAACGATCCGGACCATCGGCCGCGCCGCACTGGCTGCCAACAATCAGCTCAACGGAGACGGGGTCGAACGCCTGGCATGGCTTCTGACAGGCGACAGCCGAACCGGCTGGCCATTGGCGAAGATGTTCACAACCTCCAACGATTGCTACACCGGCGAACGTCTTGTTGTGCACCAGAGTGTGGCGCGAAAGAATAATATTCCGCTGGCCCATGCCACTGCGGCCAGCTCTTCCTTGCCAGGCGTTATCGGTCCGACACTGCTCGGTCAGCGCTTCTGCATGGATGGCGGCATATCCAAGACCTGGGCCCATACCGACCTCGTTGCCGGGTCCAAGCGCGCGCTCGTTATCACGTTGACGAATGGCTACGAAGGCAGCCTTCTCAGCGGCATTCCGCACAACATCTACAAGGAAATCGCGGCGCTGGAAGCGACGGGAACCAAGGCGATGCTGATCATCGCCGGCACACCGCCGGGCGTGAACCTTCTCGACCCCAAGCAGATCGAGCCGGCTCTCAAGGCGGGTTACGAGCGGGCCAAAGTCGAAGCACCAAAGATCGCGGCTTTCTGGGCGTAAACCGCCGCACTCTAGATGCGCGCGCCCTGCGCCTCAACGGCGGCCAGCGCCGTCATATTGATGACGCCGCGTGCCGTGACCGACGGCGTGAGAATATGCGCCGGCATTGCAGCCCCCATCAGGATCGGTCCGACCGCGAGTGCATCCGCCAGCACCTTGGTCATCTGATAGGCGATGTTGGCCGCATCGAGATTCGGCATGATCAGCACGTTGGCCTCACCCTTCAGCCGTGAATGCGGAAACACCCGCTCGCGGATCGCCGTGCTGAGGGCGGTATCGCCGTTCATCTCGCCTTCGGCTTCAAGCTCGGGATGGCGCTCCTGCAGCAGCCGCATCGCGGCGCGCATCTTCGCGGCCGAAGTACTGTCGAACGATCCGAAATCGGAATGCGACAGCAGCGCGATCTTTGGATCCAATCCGAAACGGCGCACATGCGCGGCGGCGAGCACTGCCATGTCCGCGACTGCGTCCGCGCTCGGCTCCGGCGTGACTTGCGTATCGGCGAGGAAGTACGCGCCCTTGTTGGTGATGACGAGCGAGAGCGCGGCGAATTCGTTGACGCCGGGAGCGAGGCCGATCACGTCGCGGATATTCTTCAGATGCGCCATGTAGCGGCCTTCCAGTCCGCAGATCATGGCGTCGGCAAGCTTCAGCCGCACCGCGAGCGCAGCGATCACCGTCGCGTTGGTGCGCACGATGGTGCGCGCGGCGTCGGGCGTGATGCCGCGCCGGCCGGCTGCTTCGACATAGGCCTGCACATATTCGCGGTAGCGCGGATCGTCATCCGGGTTGATCAGCGTGAAGTCGCGGCCGGGCCGGATCGACAGGCCGTAGCGCTCCAGCCTGGTCTCGACCACGCTGGGCCGGCCGATCAGGAGCGGCTGCGCCAGCCCCTCCTCGACCACGACCTGCGTTGCGCGTAGCACGCGCTCGTCCTCGCCCTCGGCATAGATCACGCGCTTGCGGTCTTCCTTGGCGCGCGTGAAAACCGGCTTCATGATGAAGCCGGAGCGGAACACGAAGCGGTTCAGCCGCTCGTGATAGGCGTCGAAGTCGCCGAACGGCCGCGTCGCGGCGCCCGACTCGATGGCGGCACGCGCGACCGCCGGCGCGATGCGCAGGATCAGCCGCGGGTCGAATGGATTGGGGATCAGCGATCCGGTGCCGAAGGTCGGCGCCTCGCCGCCATAGGCGCGCGCCGCAACCTCCGATGGCGCCTCACGCGCCAGCGCCGCGATCGCTTCCACCGCCGCGCGCTTCATCGGCTCGTTAATGGTGGTGGCGCCGACATCCAGCGCACCCCGGAAGATATAGGGAAAACACAGGACGTTGTTGACCTGGTTCGGATAATCCGAGCGTCCGGTGCAGATCATGGCGTCGGGCCGTACCGCCCGCGCCTCGTCCGGCATGATTTCCGGCGTCGGATTGGCGAGCGCCATGATCAACGGCCGATCCGCCATGCGCTTGACCATATCGGGCTTCAGCACGCCGCCCGCCGACACGCCGAGAAAGATATCGGCACCGCCGATGATGTCGCCAAGCTTCCGCGCATCGGTGTCCTGCGCGTAGACGTCCTTCCAGCGGTCCATCAGCTTGGGACGGCCCTTGTAGACCACGCCCTCGATGTCGGAGATGAAAATGTTCTCGCGCCTGGCGCCGAGCGCGACCAGAAGATTGAGACAGGCCAGTGCGGCGGCGCCGGCACCGGACGCAACGATCTTCACGTCACCGATCTTCTTTTTTGCCAGGTAAAGCGCATTCGTGACCGCGGCCCCGACGATGATGGCGGTGCCATGCTGATCGTCGTGAAACACCGGAATCTTCATGCGCTCCTTCAGCTGCGCCTCGACATCGAAGCATTCCGGCGCCTTGATGTCTTCCAGATTGATGCCGCCGAAGGTCGGCTCCAGCGCCGACACCACCTCGACCATGCGGGCGACGTCGGGCGCGTCGATCTCGATATCGAACACATCGATGCCGGCGAACTTCTTGAACAGGACGGCCTTGCCCTCCATTACCGGCTTGGACGCCAGCGGCCCGATATTGCCGAGCCCCAGAACCGCGCTGCCGTTCGAGATCACCGCCACCAGATTCTGCCGACCGGTCAGTTCGGCCGCCTCGCGCGGATCGGCGGCGATCGCCTCGCAGGCCGCCGCCACCCCCGGCGAATAGGCCAGCGCCAGATCGTGCTGGGTGCCGAGCGGCTTGGTGGCCGCGATCTCGAGCTTTCCGGGCTTCGGGAAGCGGTGATAGGCGAGCGCCTGATTCTTGAGATCATCGGACAGGTTGGACATCACGGACGGCATCTCAGGCTTCCTCCGGCGTCCCGACGCAATGGGGCGCCCACGAACTTTCTATGGAACTTATCGGCCGAATGCGAATGTTACTTGGGCGCTGCGATTCCGCAGGAGAAATATCATGCTGCCGCGCCTGTTGACGATCTGGGAGAATATCCGCACCAGCCTGTGGGCCGTTCCCGTGCTGATGATGGTCTTCGCGGTCGCGACGGCCATTGTGGCCATGAGAATCCGGATCGACATCGGCAGCGACCCGGTCTGGTTCCTGTATAGCGGAAACACCAAGGAGGCCCCCGACTTCCTGTCCGCGCTCGTGACCTCCATGATCACGATGGCGACGCTGGCGATCTCGATCACGATGGTGGTGCTGACGCTCGCGGCCCAGCAGCTCGGACCACGTCTGATCCGCATCTTCATGGGCGACATCCGCACCCAGATCATCCTTGGGATGTTCACATCCTCGGTTGTGTATCTGCTTCTGGTGCTGCGCAGTGTCTATGGCGCCGGCGACGAAGCCCCCAACCTCGCGGTGACGATCGGGACCTTCTTTGTGCTGCTTAGTACCCTGGCTTTGCTGCTGTTCGTGCATCATCTGGCGCGATCGATCATTGCGGACACTGTCATCGAAAGTGTCGGCAGCGACATCGACAGTCAGGCGGAGATGCTGCTGCCGGAACGCGGTGGCCAAGAACCCTCGGTCACGCGTCGTCAGACCACAGGCGGCGCCCTGCTGCGCGTGCAGTGCCAAGGCTATATCCAGGCTATCGACCATGAGGAGATTGTCGAGGCTGCAAAGCGGGCGGATGCCTGCGTCACGCTCGACCGGAGGGCCGGGCATCTGGTGCTGGCAGGCATGGCGATTGGGCATGTGAGTCCGGACTCGGCAGCAACGCCGGAATTGTCCAGATGCGTCGAGGCGGCGCTGATCGTCGGACGCGAACGCACTCCGGTCCAGGATCTGGAATTCGCAGTCCGCCAGATGGTCGAGATCGCCGTCCGGGCGCTGTCGCCGGGCATCAACGACCCGTTCACCGCAATGGTCGCGATCGACCGGCTTGCCATGTCTCTGGCACGCATCATGAGGAGAGGCGATGCGCAGTCGGTCTGGCGCGACAGTGACGGCTGCGACCGGCTCTCCATACCGGCCGCCGGCTTCGATGGGCTCGTCGATGCCAGCTTCAACATGATCCGGCAGAATGGCAGCGGCAGCCCGGCGATCCTGATCCGCCTCGCCGACCGGCTGATGGATCTGTGGGCGCTGGCGAATACGCCACAGCGCGCCGACATCGAACGCCATCTCGCAATGGTCTGGAACGAGGGCCGCCGCTCCATTGCCGAGCGCGCCGATCTCGATGCGCTGAAGGAACGAATCGCTCCCTCCGGACTGGCGACGACCTAGGATTTCTGCGGCAGCGCCAACCGGATATGCAGCTCCTTGAGCTGCTTCGGCGTCGCTTCGGACGGCGCACCCATCAACAGATCCTCGGCGCGCTGGTTCATCGGGAACAGCACCACTTCGCGGAGGTTTTCCTCGCCGCACAACAGCATGACGATACGATCGATACCGGGTGCGATGCCGCCATGCGGCGGCGCCCCGAGCGACAGCGCGCGCAGCATGCCGCCGAACTTCGCCTCCAGCACGCTTTCGTCATAGCCTGCGATGGCGAAGGCCTTCTTCATCACGTCGGGGCGATGATTCCGGATTGCTCCGGACGACAGCTCGGTGCCGTTGCAGACGATGTCGTATTGGAACGCCTTGATGCCGAGGATCTTTTCATTGTCGCTCGGGTCGAGCGCGAGGAATTCATCCACCGGCATATTCGGCATCGAGAAGGGGTTGTGGGAGAAGTCGATCTTCTTCTCCTCCTCGCTCCATTCGTACATCGGGAAGTCGACGATCCAGCAGAATTCGAAACGCTCGGTGTCGATCAGCTTCAGTTCTTCGCCCACGCGCGTGCGGGCAAGGCCTGCGAACTTGACGAAATCCTTCGGCTTGCCGGCGACGAAGAAGCAGGCATCGCCAACACCAAGCGAAAGCTGATCGGCGATCTGCCTGGTGCGCTCCGGCCCGATATTCTTCGCGAGCGGACCAGCACCGCCCTCCTCGCCCTCACGCCAAAAAATATAGCCGAGCCCCGGCTGGCCCTCGCTTTGCGCCCAGGAATTCATGCGATCGGCAAAGGCGCGGTTGCCACCGGTCTTGGCCGGGATCGCCCACACTTCGACCGCGGGATCGTTCGCGATCATGTTGGCGAAAATCTTGAAGCCCGAACCGCGGAACGCATCGGTGACATTGGCCATCTTGATCGGATTGCGCAGGTCCGGCTTGTCCGAGCCGTAAAGCCGCATCGCGTCGGCATAGGCGATGTGCGGAAATTTCTGCGTCACCGGCTTGCCGCCGCCGAATTCCTCGAACACGCCACGCAGCACCGGCTCGACTGCGTTGAACACGTCCTCCTGGGTGACGAAGCTCATCTCGATGTCGAGCTGGTAGAACTCGCCGGGAGAGCGGTCGGCGCGTGCGTCCTCGTCGCGGAAGCAGGCCGCGATCTGGAAATAGCGGTCGAAGCCCGACACCATGATCAGCTGCTTGAATTGCTGAGGCGCCTGGGGCAGCGCGTAGAACTTGCCGGGATGGATGCGTGACGGCACCAGATAATCGCGCGCGCCTTCCGGCGAGGACGCGGTCAGGATCGGGGTCTGGAATTCGAAGAACCCTCCATCCTTCATCCGGCTGCGGATCGAATCGATGATCTGGCCGCGCTTCATGATGTTGGCGTGCAGCCGCTCTCTGCGCAGATCGAGGAAGCGGTAGCGCAGGCGAATGTCTTCCGGGTATTCCTGATCGCCGAAGACCGGCATCGGCAATTCGGCCGCCGGTCCCAGCACCTCGATCTCGGTTGCGAACACCTCGACCAGGCCGGTGGGCAGGTCCGGGTTTTCGGTCCCGGCCGGGCGATTGCGCACCTTGCCGTCGACCCGCACCACCCATTCCGAGCGGAGCTTCTCGGCATCCCTGAAGGCCGGGCTATCGGGGTCCACCACCACCTGGGTCAGCCCGTAATGGTCGCGCAGGTCGATGAACAGCAGGCCGCCGTGGTCACGGACCCGATGAACCCAGCCGGAGAGCCGGACGACGGAGCCGATATCGCTCTCGCGCAGCGCGCCGCAGGTATGAGAGCGATAACGGTGCATGGCGGGGTTTCCGGTCGAATGGGCGCGCAAAAGTGGGCTGGAAGCGCGGGAAAAGCGCATGGGGGTCGTGCTTTGTCAAGGCAAGCGAATGCCTCGACAGAACGGTCTCAATCTGCATTCTGAGGGTGGAAACTCACCCCGACGGAATCAATGCCGAAACAAACCAAGAAGGCTGCCGCCAACGGCAGATCCAGCGCGCAGGCGGTCCGGATGACCACCGGCCAGGCCGTGGTCAACGCCCTGCTGGGGCACGGAATCGACACGGTCTACGCCTTGCCCGGGGTCCACAACGACCATTTCTTCGATGCCCTCTACAAGGCGGGGAACCGGGTGCGCGTCGTCCATACCCGCCACGAGCAGGGCTGCGCCTATATGGCGCTGGGGGCCGCGCTCGCGACCGGCAAACCGCAGACCTATTGTGTGGTTCCGGGGCCGGGCCTGCTCAATACCGGCGCTGCACTCCTCACTGCCTATTCCATGAACGCCCCGGTGCTGGCCCTGATCGGCCAAATTCCGCAAAGCACCATCCGGCGCGACCTCGGCCAGCTGCACGAGATTCGCGATCAGGCTGGCATTATCGAACGGCTGGTGGATCATTCGGCCCGGATTCCCCGCGCCGCCGATGCCCCTCGCATGGTCGCAGCGGCGGTCCAATCCATGACCATGGACCGGCCGGGGCCGGCGGCGCTGGAATGCGCGATGGATGTCTGGGGCCGCAGCGAGCCTGTCCTCGATCACGCCCCAATGGCGGCATTCGAGCCGCCGATCGATGACGATGCCATCACCGCCGCCGCGAAACTGCTCGGCGCCGCGAAGAACCCGATGATTGTCTGCGGCGGCGGCGCGCAGGAGGCGTCGAAAGAGGTGCAGCGACTGTCGGCCATGCTGCAGGCGCCGGTGCTGGGTTATCGCCGTGGCCGCGGGATTCTCGACAGCCGCGATCCGCTCTCGATCACCCTGCCGCTTGCCCATGACATGTGGCGCGAGGTCGATGTGGTAATTGGGGTCGGCACCCGCCTGCTGCAGCAGCTGACCGTCTGGGGCGCGGACAAGGACCTCAAAGTGATCCGGGTCGAGGCCGATCCGGACGAGCCGGAGCGCGCCGGCAAGCCGGATGTGGCCCTGCTGGGTGATTCGGTGCGGGTGCTGCGCAAATTGCTGGCCGCCCTCCCCGCGCACAATTCCAAGCGCAAGTCGCGCAAGGCAGAGATGGAAGAGCGGCAGGCGAAGCTTGCCAAGCGCATGGCCAAGCTGGTGCCGCAGATGGCCATTCTCGATGCGATCCGCGCCGAGTTACCGGAGGACGGCATTTTCGTCGACGAAGTCACGCAGATCGGCTTTGCCGCACGGCTTGCGATGCCGGTCTACAAGCCGCGCACCTTCATCTCGCCGGGCTATCAGGACAATCTCGGCTGGGGCTTTGCTACCGCGCTCGGCGTCCAGGATGCGATGCCCGATACGCCGGTGCTGTCGGTCTCGGGCGACGGCGGATTTCTCTACACCGCAAATGAGATGGCTTCGGCGGTGCGCCACAAGATCCCGCTGGTCAGCGTCGTGTTCAACAACAACGCGTTCGGAAACGTGAAGCTGATCCAGCAGGAATGGTATGGCGGCCGCACCATCGCGAGCGACCTGACCAATCCGGATTTCGTGAAATTCGCTGAAGCCTTCGGCGCAGCAGCCGAGCGCGTGGAGACGCCCGCAGAACTGCGCGCCGCCCTGAAACGCGGCTTCAAGCGCAGAGGTGGCCCGACGCTGATCGACATGCCGGTTGAGGCGATGCCGAGCCCGTGGGAGTTCATCATGATGCCACGCGTGCGCGGGTGATCCACGCCACATGGATTTGATCACGACCACCAAGGACCTCATCGATGCCTGCGAACGTCTCGCAACGCATCCCTTTGTCACCGTCGATACCGAATTCCTGCGCGAGTCGACATATTACCCGCAGCTCTGCGTCGCACAGCTTGCGAGTTCGGACGAAGCCGTCGTGGTTGACGCGCTGGCGCCCGGCATCGATCTGCAGCCGTTCTTCGAACTGATGGGCAACGAGACCGTGGTGAAGGTCTTCCACGCCGCCCGCCAGGATATCGAAATCGTCTGGCACCGCGCCAATCTGATCCCGAACCCGATCTTCGATACGCAGATTGCTGCCATGGTTCTCGGCCACGGCGATTCCGTCTCCTACGACCAGCTCGTGCAGCGCATCACCGGCGATACGCTCGATAAATCCTCACGCTTCACCGACTGGACCCGGCGCCCCCTGAGCAAGTCGCAGGTCGAATATGCGATCTCCGACGTGACGCATCTGCGCGATGTCTATCGCAAGCTGCAGGCTGACCTCGAAAAGCGCGGGCGTACCGAGTGGCTGAGCGAGGAGATGAGTGTCCTGACCTCGCCCGAGACCTACCGGATGGACCCGGACAATGCCTGGCAGCGGCTGCGTACGCGGGTGCGAAAGCCGAAGGAGCTTGCGGTCCTGATCGAGGTTGCGGCGTGGCGCGAGCGCGAAGCCAAGGCCCGCGACGTTCCCCGCGGCCGCGTCCTGAAGGACGACCTCGTCGCCGATATCGCGATCCAGGCGCCAACCACGGTGGAACGGCTGTCGTCGCTCCGCTCTCTGCCGAAGGGCTTCGAGCGGTCGCGTTGGGGTCTGGAAATCCCCGACGTGGTAAAGCGCGGGCTTGAGCGCGACCCGAAGACGCTGCCGTCGATCGAGCGGGTGAAGCCGATGCAGAACGGTTCGGCAATCGTCGAGCTGCTCAAAGTTTTGTTGCGCATGACCGCCGAGAAGCACGCCGTCGCGGCCAAGGTGATCGCCACCGTCGACGATCTCGAACGCATCGCGGGCGACGATCACGCCGACATTCCGGCGCTGCGAGGTTGGCGCCGCGAATTGTTCGGCGACAAGGCGCTGGCGCTGAAGTCCGGCAAGCTCGCGCTGGCGATCGAGAAGGGCCGTGTCTCGGCGATCGACCGATAGCGAATGGCGCAAATCAGATGACGAACCCGCCTCCCGTCGCCAAACGCGTGCCGCATGCCTTCACGCGCCACGGCATCACCATTGAAGATCCGTATGCCTGGCTGCGCGATCCCGGCTATCCCGAGGTCAAGGACGCCGACGTCCTTGGCTACCTCAACGCGGAGAACGCCTATTTCGAAGCGGCTATGACGCCGCATCGCGGTCTTCTGGACACCATCGTCGCCGAGATGAAGGGCCGCATCAAGGATGACGATTCGAGCGTCCCGCAGAAGGACGACGACTGGCTCTACTGGTACGCGTTCGATGCCGGAGCGGAATATCCGAAATGGTATCGCCGCCATTTCGCCGATAGCCGCGACGAGGTTATCCTCAACGAACCGGAGCTGGCCGCCGGCCACGATTATTTCCGGCTCGGCGGACACGCTGTCAGCCCGGACGGGCGGCTGCTCGCCTACGCCATCGACACCGACGGGTCGGAACGTTACGTCCTGAAGGTGCGCGAACTTGCGACCGGCGCCGATCTGCCGGACGTGATCGAGAACTGGCGCTACGGCCTGATCTGGGCCGCAGACTCCGCAAGCTTCCTCTATACCGATGCCGACGAGAACTGGCGTTCGAAGGCCGTGTGGCACCACCGGCTCGGTGATCCGCAGAGCGCCGACCACGAAATTTATCGCGAACACGATCCGAAATTCGGAGTGAGCCTGGGCCGCACCCAGTCACGGCGCTTTGCCACCTTCTCAACCGGCGATCACGCGACCAACGAAATCCGGCTTCTGCCGCTGTCGGATTTTTCAGCCGAGCCGGTACTGGTATCGCCGCGCGTCACCGACCGTCTCTACGACCTCGATGAGCGCGAGGACATTCTCTACATCCGCACCAACGACAACCATCTGAACTTCCGCGTCGTGAAGGCGCCGGTTTCCACTCCGGGACAATGGAGCGAAATCATCGCCGGCAGCGACCGGCACTACATTCTCGGTCTCACCACGTTTCGCAATCTGATGGTGATCGAGGAGCGCATCGACGGCCTGTCGCAGATTCGGCTGCGCGACTATGCCGACGGCGCCGAGCATTACATCGGCTTCCCGGAGGCGAGTTATGTCGTCGGTCTCGGCGGCAATCGCGAATATGTGGTCGACCGTCTGCGCCTCAACTATCAGTCGATGGTCACGCCCAACACCGTCTACGACTATCATCTCGCCGACGGCCGGCTGGAGACGCTGAAAGTCCGGGAAATCCCGAGCGGATACGACGCCTCGCAATATGTCACGGAACGACTGATGGCGCCGTCGCGCGATGGCGTCATGGTGCCGGTGTCGGTGGTCTATCGCCGCGACTTTATCAAGAACGGCAAAGGCCGCCTGCATGTCTACGGCTATGGCGCCTATGGTCACGCCATTCCACCCGGATTCTCGACCAACCGGCTGTCGCTGCTCGATCGCGGCTTTGCCTGCGCGATTGCACATATCCGGGGCGGCGATGATCTCGGATATCAATGGTATCTGGACGGCAAGCTGTTCCAACGCACCAATACCTTCAACGATTTCGTTGACGTGACCCGCTATCTGGTTGCCCAGGGCTTCGCATCGGAGGGCCGCGTGACCGCAGCCGGCGGCTCGGCGGGCGGCGAATTGATGGGCGCGATCGTCAATCAGGCACCGGAGCTTTACGGTGCAATTGCCGCGCATGTGCCGTTCGTCGATGTGCTGAACACCATGCTCGACGACACCCTCCCGCTCACCCCCGGCGAATGGTCGGAATGGGGCAACCCGATCACCGACAAGGCAGCATTCGACTATATCCTGAGCTACAGCCCCTACGACAATGTGCGCGCGCAAGCCTGCCCGGCGATGCTGGTCACCGCCGGCCTGAACGATCCCCGCGTCACCTATTGGGAGCCTGCGAAGTGGGTTGCGAAACTTCGTGCCACCCGGGCGGACGATAATATCCTGCTGCTCAAGACCAATATGGGCGCGGGCCATGGCGGCAAGTCCGGCCGCTATACGGCGCTGGAAGAAGCCGCGGAGGAATATGTGTTTTTCCTCACGCAGGTCGCGGGCGAGGATAGCGCTTCGTCCTGAGCACGGCCCACCCGGGCTGAATCGTCTGCGTTTGACCTAGCGCAAGAGTGTGGGCAACCCCGCTTCCTAAGCTCCCGCGAAATTTGCTGTCGGGGAGCGCTACCACATGGGCGAACTGGTTCTGGCCGCCAAGATCACGCATGTGCCATCGCTCATGCTGTCCGAGCATATCGAGCCGCTGAAAGGCACGCGTGACGGTCCGATCAACGCATTGAAACTGATCGGACAGCGCGCGCGCGAGCGCGGCGCCGACACCTTCGTGGTGTTCGACACTCACTGGATCTCGAATTTCGGCTTCCACATCAACGCCAACTCCTGGCATCGCGGCACCTATACCAGCCCGGAAGCGCCGCACATGATCAACGACGTTAGCTATGATTTCCCGGGAAATTCCGATCTCGCCGATCTCATCGCTGAAGAAACGGCAAAGGACGGGCCGCTGGCTCTGGCGCATCGCGTCAAGACTATGCCAGTGGAATACGGCACCATCGTCCCGATGCATTACATGAATGGCGACAAAGCCATGTCGGTGGTGCCGATCGCCTCTCCGGTCTTCGCCTCGGTGGATGAGAATCGCAGGTTCGGGCCAGCCGTGCATCGCGCCATCACGCGTTCCAAACACAAGGCCGCGATCCTCGCGAGCGGTTCGCTGTCCCATCAGCTGTTCGAAAATTCCAAGCTCGGACCGGACGCTTGGAACAAGATCTCGACCGAGTTCAACCGGCAGATGGATCTGCGCGTATTGGAATTGTGGCGAGAGGGGCGCTTTGCGGAATTCTGTGCGATGCTTCCGGATTATACCCGCAAGTGCAGCGGTGAAGCGCTCATGGTCGATACGGTGATGCTGTTCGGCGCGCTTGGCTGGGACCGGTATGGCGGCAAGGCGGAACAGCTGTGCGACTACTTTCCGTCGAGCGGCAGCGGCCAGGTGGCGGTCGAGTTTCACCTGACCTGAGGCCGGGCTTACTCCTCGATCACCACCGCTTCGCGTCCAATCAGCCGCGCCAGCGTCCGCATCCGGTTCATGACGCGCTCGCCGTTGAGTGCGGCCTGCGCGCCGGGCAAGCGCAATACCAACTTGCCGCGTTCGACCCGCAACGGCGTCTTAGGCAGAACGCCCGGCATCGATGCCGACACCATATAGGCAACGCGCATCGCAGCACCGAGGATACGCGCACGGTCGAGCATGCGCGTGGTCGCAAGTTCACGCAGTCTTGGCGACAGGTCATCGTCATGGGTGACGCCGACATGCCGGAAATACACCGCGAGTGCGAGATAGGCGCGGCCGGCATGATCGAGGGAAACGAAATCGGCATGCGCAATCAGGTTTAGCGATTGTTCGCCGCGATAATCCGGATGGGTCCGCCATCCGACATCCGCCACCAGGCAGGCGGCGTGGCGCAGCCTTCGTTCTGCCGCGGTTTCATCGATGCCGCTCGAATCCATAAAGCGGTCGGTCCACGCCACCAATTGTTCGCCATGTTGGGGAGAGCGCGAGCGCAACAGATTGAGATTGCGCGCGGCGTCGATCAGCGCGTCCTTTTTTCTCTCGCGTTCGCTGAGCAGCGAATAGAGCAATCCCTCGCGCACACCGAGAGCAGAGATCACGACTGTGTCAGGCCGGATTTTTCGGATCAGCCGGCCGAGCACCACCGCGGCATACCCCAGTAGCGGACGGCGTGCCGCCGACACCACTTCGATATTCGACAGCGTCTCGGGATCGACCCGTTGAACCAGCTCGCAGAATTCAAGGGCTTCGCGCGCCTGCAAGGTATAGCCATGCATGACGTGGAGCGGGTAGCCGGTTTGCGCCATATGCAGGCTTGCCAGCGAGCGCCAGGCGCCGCCGACGGCGTAGAAGGTGCGGCCCTTGCCCGCCTTCAGGAACGGCACATCGGACAATTCGCTGTCAGCAATCTTGCCGGCGCGCTTCAACGATTGATTGGCGGCATCCTTCAGCGCCAGCCCGCCCAACGGAACGGTGACGCCGCGCCGAATTTTGCTGCCGCGCACATCGATGAGTTCCAGCGATCCGCCGCCAAGGTCGCCGGCGATTCCATCCGGCTGATAGATGCCGGATACGACGCCGAGCGCCGCCAGTTCAGCTTCGCGCCTGCCGGACAAGACGTCGATCTTGATTCGGCAAATGCGCTGCGCCTCCGCAATGAATGCGGGCCCATTGCTGGCGTCCCGGCAGGCTGCGGTTGCAATACCAAAGACACGGCCGACCCGGAGGTTGTCGCAGAGCGCACGGAATCGCCGCAGCGCCAGCAATGCCTCGGTCACAGCATCCGCTGCCAGCAGCCCCGTAGACTGAACCTGCCGCCCGAGGCCGGCGAGCACCTTCTCGTTGAATATCGGCGTCGGACTGCGGGTCTCGCCCTCATACACCACGAGGCGCACCGAATTTGAGCCGATATCGATGACGGCGACCGCAGGCCCGTGATCGAGGCGGCCCTGCGCCGCCTCTGGCAGCAACGGTGTCTTGACCTTCGATGTCGACAGTTTTGGCCCGATCCCGCTGCTCTCGGCGCTGTTCGAATCGATGCGCCGGCTACCGGCGGTCCTGACGGCGACTGAGGCGGCGCGGCGTTGACTCTTTAAGCGATTTCCCACGTCCCGACAGGCTCGGATTGGTCATGAAGTAATTCTGCGCGTTGAAAGGCTCCTCGCCTTTCGCGGGCCTTATGCGGGTTGCGGTGCCGTCAGGCAAGAGCTTCCAGCTTTGTTCGTTATCGTTGAAATTAACCACCATGATCTGGTCGAGCACCTGCTCGTGCACGGTTGGATTGGCAATTGGGCACAAAACCTCGACACGGCGGTCGAGATTGCGCGGCATCATATCGGCAGAGGAGATATAAACCACGGCCTTCGGGTGCGGCAGCCCGTGGCCCGCGCCGAAGCAATAAATGCGCGAATGTTCGAGAAAGCGCCCGACGATCGATTTGGCGCGGATATTGTCCGACAGCTCCGGCACCCCCGGCCGCAGGCAGCAGATACCACGCACCACAATATCGATGGCAACGCCGGCCTGCGAGGCCAGATACAGCTTGTCGATAATCCCAGGATCGACGAGCGAGTTCATTTTCAGCCAGATCGCGGCGGGGCGGCCGGCCTTGGCATGCTCGATTTCGGCATCAATATGTTCCACCAGACGCTTGCGCAGCGACACGGGCGAGACCGCCATCACCTCGAGTTCGGCAGGTTCCGCGTAGCCGGTAATAAAATTGAAGATGCGCCCGGCATCGCGCGCGATCACCGGATCGTCGGTGAAATAGGACAGGTCGGTATAGATGCGCGCGGTGATCGGATGATAATTGCCGGTCGCGACATGCACATAGGTCGCAAGCTTGCCGCTCTCGCGCCGCACCACAAGCGACAGTTTGCCGTGGGTCTTCAGTTCGATGAAACCGAACACCACCTGCACGCCGGCGCGTTCGAGATCCCGCGCCCAGCGAATGTTGGCCTCTTCGTCGAAGCGCGCCTTCAACTCGACCAGCGCGGTGACAGACTTTCCGGCTTCTGCCGCTTCCGCCAGCGCCTTGACGATCGGCGATTCCGCGGAGGTCCGGTACAATGTTTGCTTGATCGCAATCACATCCGGATCGCGCGCCGCCTGCTGCAGGAACTGCACCACCACATCGAACGATTCATAGGGGTGCTGGACGACGAAGTCCTTCTGGCGAATAGCCGCAAAACAATCGCCGCCATGATCGCGGATCCGCTCCGGGAAGCGCGGATTGTAGGGAACGAACAGAAGATCGGGGCGGTCGACCGAGACCACTTCCTTCAGATCGTTGAGCGCGAGCATGCCGTCGACCAGAAAGGTCTCGTCCTCGTTCACGGCCATCGCACGCCGCACGAAACGCCGAAGGTCTTCGGGCATCGACTGTTCGAGTTCAAGGCGGATCACCGAACCGCGCCGCCGTCGCTTCAGTACGCTTTCGAACGATCGCACCAAATCTTCGGCTTCTTCCTCGATCTCGATTTCGGAATCGCGGATCACCCGGAAGGCACCGACGCCATTCATGTCGTAGCCCGGGAACAACTGGCCGATATAAAGACACGCGACCTGTTCGAGCGTAATCAGCCGCCGCGAGCCGTCGGCACCGCGCGGCAGATGCACGAAGCGCTCGATCTTATGCGGCACGCGAATGAGCGCATTCATCGCCTTGCCGTCGCTGATGCGCGACAGTTGCAGCGCCAGCGTGAAACCGAGATTGGGAATGAACGGAAATGGATGCGCCGGATCGATCGCGAGCGGTGTCAGAACCGGGAAAATGGCGGACAGGAATTGTTCCTCCAGCCACTCATGCTCCTGCTTCGTCACGCCTTGCGCATCGACGATCACGATATCGCTGGCGCCTAGTTCCGCGCGCAGATCGCGCCATCGTGCCTGCTGGTCGTTCGCCAGCACCGCCACCACTTCGGCGATCCGGGCCAGTTGCTCCGACGGAGTCAGCCCGTCGGGGGAGCGATCCGAGACACCCTCGCGGACCTGGCCCTTCAGCGCGGCCACCCGCACCATGAAGAACTCGTCGAGATTGTTCGCGGAGATCGAAAGGAAACGCAGCTTCTCCAGCAGCGGATGATTCGGGTTCGCCGCTTCTTCCAGAACACGCTGGTTGAAATGCAGCCACGACAATTCGCGGTTGATGAACCGTTCCGGACTGTCCATGAGGCTCGCCAGCCGCGATTCCTCCGGCCGCGCGGGTTGGACGGTTTCCTCATTTAAAACAGCAGCTTCGGCGCGATCTTGCATGGCAATGTTCCAGAAAGCCCGACCATAAGACGAATTCGTGACCTAGCCGTGACGGACGCCGCGAGAATTGACCTCAATGGTTAGGAAGGACAAGCCCGAATCGGCCCTACTCCAACCCGTCCCTGAACAGTTCGGAAGCCAGCGCACGATTCACCGGCCTTTTGCGCTGCAGCGCTTCGCGGTCGAGCGTCCGCACCGCCGCCTGCAACGTCGCGAAAGACCGGCCAACCCGGGCCAGCAGATAGGTGAGCAGACTTTCGTCGACCGCAAGCTGCCGATCCGCGAACAGTTTCACCAACACCGCACGCAACAATGCGTCGTCGGGCATCGACACGGCGATGGCTGGCACCGCCCGCAACCGCGATTCCAGATCGGGCAGCGCCACACCCCACAGCACCGGTATGGACCGCCCGGTCAAGAGAAGGTGGCCCTGCTGCTCGCGCACCAGATTAAGCAGATGGAATAGCGCGCGCTCATCGAGCGCGCCCTCCCCGCAATTCTCAAGGACCAGCGCACCGGTTGTCAGCGCCTCCGGCAGCATTGCGGTGGTCAAGGCGCGCGCCGACAGCACGCGCGCTCCGGACATATGGGCCCAGATTGACGCGAGGTGGCTTTTGCCGCTGCCCTCGGGACCGGTTATCGCGATCGTAGGCGATGGCCAGTCCGGCCAGCGTTCGATCATGGCGAGTGCCGCCTCGTTCGGCGGGCCCGGCAGAAAATCTTCGCGCGAAAGCTTCTCGGCGTGATCGAGCGCAAGCGCGAGCTGTCGCGGCGGCGACGCCATCTCAGCCGAGCTTGCCCCCCGTATAATAGGAGCTAGCCAGATATTGCCGCAGCAGGAAGCGCACAAGCACGCCGATCGCGGCAGCGGTCGGAACCGCGACCAGCAATCCAACGAAGCCGAACAGATAGGCGAAGGCGAGCAGCGCGAACATCAGCCAGACCGGATGCAACCCGACTTCCTTGCCAACCAGGAACGGCTGCAGAATGTTGCCCTCGACGAACTGCCCGGTGAGGAAAATGGCGGCAGCGAGCGCAGGCATAGTCCAGTCCGGCCAGAACTGCGCGATCGCAATACCGACAGCGAGCATAAAGCCGGTGATGGTGCCGACATAGGGTGCGAAGCCGAGCACCGCTGCAACGATACCAACGAGCAGTCCGAAATGAAGCCCGATCGAGATCAGCGCGACGGAATAGAACGTGCCAAGGATCAGGCATACGATCGCCTGGCCGCGGACGAAACCCGAAATCGCCGCGTTCATTTCGCGTGCGAGGCCTCGCACGGTGTCGCGATAGGGCACCGGCACCCAGGAATCGACAGCGTCGATCATTCGCTCCCAATCGAGCAGCAGATAAAATGCCACGATCGGCGCAATCACAAAAATGGACAGGAGCGAAATCAGCGCCTTCCCGCCTGAGGCCAGCGATCCGAGGAAGCCCGCGGCCCAGCCTGCAGCGCCAGCCGCCACCCCGCCCAATTGCTTTTCCGCATCGGGCAATCTCTCGCCGATCACCTGGCCCAACCAGCCGTTGCTTTGCTCCTGGATCAACTGACGGATGCGCTCGACATATTCCGGTATGCGTTGAATAAAGCCCGCGATCTGCTCGCCGAGGAGCGGCAGCAGCGTGATCAGCGCAACCGCGATCACGGCGATCGCAATCACCACGATCAGGACCGACGCAATCGGGCGGCTCAAGCCAAGTTTCTGAAGCTTGCGCACGATCGGGTCGAGCAGATAGGCGAGCACCATGCCGGCGACGAACGGCAGCAGCACGTCGCCGAGCAGCCACAGGAGCGCGATAAAAACCACCAGTGCGCCTGTCCAGAAGATGAGCTGGCGGCGCAACGATATTGGTGTGACCGGTAGCGGCGGCGGCATGCCGGCCGGACCCGTCGTGGTGGTGTTCATGCGTCGCCGTCCCCCTGCCGCCCTACCGAGCGGCTCCGTTGGTACTGAAATGACGTATCCATTCGGCGACATAGAAGCCGATTGAGAGCAACGTCAATATCGTGACCAACGCCATCAGAACGGGCAAGGCCCAGCCGGCATCGAAATTGAGCCCGAGCGACCCCAGGACCGTGCCCGCCAGCACGATCTGGGCCACCGTGTTCAGCTTCGACACCGGGTGCGGCCGGACCGGCATCGGCCGGGCCAACAACATCGCAACCAGGAAGCCGCCCACGATCAGGATGTCTCGCGACACCACGAGAATCACGAGCCAGCGCGGCACCGCTTCGGTAAACCCGAGCGCCACATAGATCGATACGATCAGAGCCTTGTCGGCAATCGGGTCCAGCAGGGCGCCAAGTTCGGTCGCCATGTTGAAGCGTTTGGCGAGAAACCCGTCCACTGCATCGCTGATCCCGGCTAGGAGAAACAGCAGAAAAGCCGGCAACATGTGACCGGCGGTGATCGCCCATACGATCAGCGGCACGCAGAGAATGCGCGCCATGGTAATCAGATTAGGCAGGTTCAAGGTGCAAGAGTCCCGGCAGAATCGGCCGGATCTGCCGGCCACCCAACAGAGTATAACCGCGCACAAGGCATTGCACCTAATGCGATTTCCGCGCTACCACGCGGCGAAACGCGCCGCAACGGCGTGACGAGGGCTCGATCATGTCCGGCGAGAAGCGCGGTTTGACCTATGGCGATGCCGGGGTCGATATCGATGCCGGGAACCGAATGGTGGATCTGATCAAGCCGCTTGTCCGCGCCACCGCGCGCCCCGGCGCGGATGCCGAAATCGGCGGCTTCGGCGGACTGTTCGATCTCGCCCGGGCTGGTTTCAAGGACCCGGTTCTGGTGGCGGCGACCGATGGCGTCGGCACCAAGGTCAAGATTGCGATCGAAACTGGTCGGCATGACACGATCGGTATCGATCTGGTCGCCATGTCGGTCAATGACCTTGTCGTCCAGGGCGCCGAACCCTTGTTCTTTCTCGACTATTTTGCCTGCTCCAAACTCGATCCGGAGGTTGGGGCAAAGGTGGTAGCCGGCATTGCAGAAGGCTGCCGGCTGTCCGGCTGCGCGCTGATCGGCGGCGAGACCGCCGAGATGCCGGGTCTGTATCAGCCGGGAGATTACGATCTCGCCGGATTTGCGGTCGGTGCCGCCGAGCGGGGGACAATCCTGCCCCGAGCCGACATTGCCTCGGGTGACGTGCTGATCGGGATGGCCTCGTCCGGAATTCACTCCAACGGCTTTTCCCTGGTGCGGAAGATCGTGGAACGGTCCGGCCTCGGTTTCGACGCGGCGGCGCCGTTCGCGCCGGGCAAGAGCCTCGGCGAAGCCTTGCTCGTGCCGACGCGGCTCTATGTGAAATCCTGTCTCGCAGCGATCCGCCAGACCGGCGCGGTGAAGGCGCTGGCGCATATCACCGGCGGCGGATTTACCGACAACATCCCGCGCGCCCTGCCCAAGGGGCTGGGCGTGACCGTCGACCTGTCGGCGGTCGACGTCCTGCCGGTGTTTCGATGGCTGGCGCAAACCGGCGATGTGGCAGTGCCGGAAATGTTGCGCGCCTTCAATTGCGGAATCGGCATGATTGCAGTCGTGACGGCCGACAAGGCCGACGCGGTGCTTGCGGTGCTGCGCGAGCATGGCGAACGCGCTACGAAGATCGGCGATGTGGTGCCGGCCGGTGACGGCGAACGCGTGACCTATCGCGGCACGCTCGACCTGTCGCTGTAGCGCTCCATGGATCGCAAGCGGACCGCCATTCTGCTCTCCGGCCGCGGCTCCAACATGACCGCGCTGATCGAGGCGGCGCGCGAAGCAGACTATCCTGCGCAAATCTGTCTCGTGGTATCGAACCGGCCGGACGCTTTGGGCCTTCAGCGGGCAGCGGATGCCGGAATCGCAACAGCGGTCGTCGACCACACGATATACGGCAAGGATCGCGGAGCCTTCGAGCGCGCCTTGCAGGACGTGCTGCTGCAGCACCGGATCGAGACCGTCTGCCTCGCCGGCTTCATGCGCCTGCTGACGGCGTGGTTTGTGGGACAATGGCCGAACCGGATGCTGAATATTCATCCGGCGCTGCTACCAGCCTTCAAGGGATTGGATACGCATCGACGTGCCATCGAAGCCGGCGCGCGCGAACACGGCGCAACGGTGCATTTCGTGGTGCCTGAAATGGATTCGGGTCCGACCATCACACAGGGCGCGGTGCCGGTGTTGCCGGACGACACGGAATCAACACTTGCCGCGCGCGTGCTCGGCGTCGAGCATCGCATCTATCCGCTGGCGCTGAAACTCGTCGCATCAGATCGGATCCGGGTGACCGACGGCCGATGCATCATCGGCGGAACGATCGACCCTGAGGATCGCCCCTTTGTGCCGACACATCTCGCCGCGCAATAAAAAAACCCCGGGATGGCCCGGGGCTTCACAACAGGTCAGCGAGAGCGCCCCGCGTTCCTGAAGATGGACTAAACCATCTTGAGATTTTCCGCGGATGCCTTGCCGCGGTTTGTCACCAGTTCGAACTCCACGGTCTGTCCCTCGTTCAGGGTCGAGAGCCCTGCCCGCTCAACAGCCGAAATGTGCACGAACACATCCTTGTCGCCGCTGGACGGCTGGATGAACCCGTAGCCTTTGGTCGGGTTGAACCATTTGACGGTACCCTTCGGCATCGTCTGTCTCCTGGTCTGTCAGTCAGAGATGACGCCCGCATCGCGTTCGCATCGGCGCCACAACCTAAGCTTGGGGGATCCGAACGATCACGTCACGACGAGGCGGGCGGGAGGCGAAGGAACCAAAGTCAGATTGCCAAGCAAGGGAATCGTAAAATTACGGCTGAAGCAAGACACTATCGCGCCAGCGGCGCCTGCGGCCACCGCACGCGATGCAACAATTTTTCGCATACATTTACCGAAGGCCCCGCGTCATGCGCTTTGGTCATGCCGCGTCGCTTGCTCCGGCAATATGCGAAGGCGACATCGCACAAGCTTGTCGAGCTCCAGGATCGCAAAGAATGCAATGCCGAGGATGATGATGCTGACGCCGTCCGCAAGAGACACCGGCCGCGTGGCAAAAGTCGCCTGCATGAATGGCGCATAGGTAAACAACAACTGGGCGATCGTGATCGCGCTGACCCCGATCAGCACGGCAGGCGTCCCCACAAGCCCGGTCCAGCTCAGCGACGTCGCATGCATGTATCGAACGTTGAACAGATAGAAAATCTCCAGGACCACAAACGTGTTCACGACGATGGTCCGCGCCTCCTCGATCGGGAGGCCGCGCGCCCTGGCCCAGAAAAACATGCCGAAGGCTCCGATCACGAACAGCGTCGACACGAGCATCACACGCCAGATCAGCAACCCGGAGAGAAACGGCTGGTCCGGCGCACGCGGCGGGCGCCGCATCGCGTTCGGCTCGGTTGGCTCGAATGCCAGCGTCAGGCCGAGGGCCACGGCTGTCACCATGTTGATCCACAGGATCTGCACCGGCGTCATCGGCAGCGCAAGCCCGAACAGGATCGCGACGATGATCGCCATCGCCTCGCCGCCGTTGGTCGGCAGCGTCCAGCCGATCACCTTGGTCAGATTGTCGTACACAGTGCGTCCTTCGCGCACCGCCGCAACGATCGAGGCGAAATTGTCGTCGGCAAGCACGATCTCGGCGGCTTCCTTCGCCACTTCGGTGCCTTTGCGGCCCATTGCGATACCGACGTCGGCGCGCTTGAGGGCGGGCGCGTCATTGACGCCGTCGCCGGTCATCGCGATCACGGCGCCGTCCGCCTGCAGCGCCTCGACCAGACGCAGCTTGTGTTCGGGATTGGCGCGCGCAAACACCGTGGTGTTACGTGCGGCCTCGCGGAAGCGCGGCTCGTCGAGCCTCTCGAGCATATCGCCTGTCATCACCGCGTGGTGGTTGGGCAACCCCAGTTGAGCGGCAATGGCGCCGGCTGTTGCAGCGTGATCACCCGTGATGATCTTGACAGCGATTCCGGCGTCGACGCATTCGCCGATCGCGGCAACCGCCTCCTCGCGCGGCGGGTCGATCAGACCGGCGATGCCGAGCAGGACGAGGCCGCTCTCGACATCCTTGAATGTAAGATCGCGGCTGCCCTCCGGCATCGGTTTCATAGCGAGCGCGAGCACGCGCTGCCCGCGTGACGCGAGCGTGTTGATTCTGGAATGCCAAATGTCCGGGTCGATCGGTTCCGCCCCTTTGGGGCCAAGCACGCTCGCGCACATGCCGATCACGGTCTCCGGCGCGCCCTTCAGATACAGGACGGCGCCGCCCTCATGGCCGTGATGCAGCGTCGCCATGAAGCGATGGCGCGCATCGAACGGGATTTCGTCGGTCCGCGGATATTGCTTTCGCGTCAACGCCACATCGTAGCCGGCCTTGGCGGCGAAGCTGACAAACGCGCCTTCCATCGGATCGCCGTCGACGATCCAGCCGGTCTCGCCCCGGCGCAGTGTCGCGTCATTGCACAGCAACGCCGCGCGCGCGAGCGCGTTCAGCACGACGTCATCCTGGGGATCGATCGAACGCCCGCCCTGCGTGAATGCGCCCTTCGGCTCATAGCCGTTGCCGGCGACGTCGACCTCGTCCGAGGCGGTGACGACCGATTGCACCATCATCTCGTTGCGGGTGAGCGTTCCAGTCTTATCGGAACAGATGATCGACACCGATCCAAGCGTCTCGACCGCGGGCAATTGTCGGATGATGGCGTTGCGCGCCGCCATCCGCTGCACGCCGATCGCGAGCGTGATCGTCATCACCGCCGGCAAACCTTCGGGAATGGCCGCGACCGCAAGCCCCACCATCGCCATGAAGGCGTCGGCCCAAGCATAGTCGCGGACGAATACCGCGAAGACGAACATGATCGCGGAGACCAGGAGAATGACAACGGTCAGTTGCCGCGCGAACTGGTCCATCTGCCGCACCAGCGGCGTGGTCAAGGTTTCTACTGCGCCGAGCATAGCGCTGATGCGACCGAGTTCGGTCTGCAATCCCGTCGCAACGATCACGCCAAGGCCCTGCCCCGCGGCAACAAACGTGCCGGAAAAAGCCATTGGCGCCCGGTCCCCCAGAACTGCATTCACGTCGACCGGAGCCGCGCCCTTTTCCACCGGCACCGATTCGCCAGTCAGGATTGCCTCGTCCACCGTCAGATTGCGCGCGCGGATCAGCCGCAGATCTGCGGGAACGCGATCGCCGGCCTCGATGATCACGATGTCGCCCGGGACGATGTCTTCCGCGCTGACGGTGGTGCGGTTCCCGTCACGGAGCACGGAGGCGTGAGCCGTGATCATGGCACGGATGGCGTCGAGCGCCTGTTCGGCACGTCCCTCCTGCACAAATCCGATCGCGGCGTTCAGCAGGACCACGGCGAAAATGACTGCGGCATCCACCCAATGACCGAGCAATGCCGCCATGATGCCGGCTGCCATCAGGACGTAGATCAGGAGATTGTGGAACTGCGCCAGGAACCGCATCAGCGCCGAACGTGGCTTCGAGGTCGGCAACCGGTTGCGTCCGAATGTCGCGAGCCGCTGCACAGCTTCGGCCGATGTCAGTCCGTCGGCCTGGGTCTCTAGACGGCGCAAGCAATCGTCGGCCGGCGCGGCATGCCAGACGAATGGCATGCTTGCGCCGGACTGAACGGACGCGATGGGCAATGGGGTCTCGGAGGCTGCGGTCATCGATCCTCAGGCAGGGTACCGGGCGTGAACGGGGCTTCTAGCCGCCGCGGCATGCACGGTGTTGATGCGGCGCAAATCAGGCCTGCGACAAACGAACCCACACCTTGTTGTCGTGGAAAGCAGCGCCGCCATAGGGCGCGATCGAATCCGCACCGGTCAGCGAATTGATCCCGCAACCGTCCTCGTAGGCTGTATTCGGCCAGATCGATTCCGCGATCACCACACCGCGCCGCACACCCGCGAACAGTTTCGCGTGCAGCTTCACGGTGCCGCGCCGGTTGCCGACCGCAATCTTGTCGCCGTCGGCAATGCCATGAGCCGTAGCATCGTCGGGATGCATCATCAGCGTCGGTCGCCCTTCCCGCTTCACCGAAACCGGGGTCTCGTTGAAGGTCGAGTTCAGGAACTGCCGCGCGGGTGAGGTCGCCAACCGGAACGGATGCTCCGCGTCCGCGGTCTCCACCACCGCCCAGTGATCCGGCAGCACAGGCATTTGCGTGACGGGTCCTGCCGTCCATGGCGACTTGAACGGCACCGTCGGCCAGTCCGGCTTGAAGCGGAACTTGCCATCCGGCCATTTGAAGCCGTCGAGATAATGCGCTTTCTCGAACGGCGGCTGGCAATCGATCCAGCGCTCGCGCTCGAGTTTTTCGAGATCGCCCCAGCCGGAATTCTTCAATGTCCAGTCGATGATCTCGCGCGGCGACAGATCGAAGCCTTGGTGGGTCACGCCGAGTCGCTGCGCGAGGCCGGTAATGACATCGTGGTTGCTGCGGCATTCGCCCGGTGCATCGACCAGCTTGGGTCCAAGCAGTATGTATTGGCTGCCGCCAGCCTGATAGACGTCGTCATGCTCCATGAACATGGTCGCGGGCAGGACGATATCCGCCATCGCGGCGGTCTCGGTCATGAATTGCTCGTGCACGCAGACGAACAGGTCATCGCGCGCAAAGCCGCGCTTGACCACATTCTGGTCGGGCGCGACCGAGACCGGATTGGTGTTCTGGATCAGCAGTGCCGTAACCGGCGGTCCGCCGAACAGCGCATCGGGCTCGCCGTCGAGGATGGCGCCGATGCGCGACTGGTCGAGCATGCGGACCGACGGATCGGTGAGCTCGGGCGCCTCGATCATCGCCTTGTTCCAATGATAGATCGCGCCGTTATTGTGGAACGAGCCGCCGCCTTCATATTGCCAGGCGCCGGTCACCACCGGAATGCAGCTTGCCGCATGCATGTTGACCGCGCCGTTGCGCGAGCGCGAGAAACCGTAACCCAGCCGGAAGAACGCGCGCCTGTTCTCTTTCACCAGCCGCGCGAATTCCTCGATGGTCTCGACCGGACAGCCCGTGATCGCCGACGCCCATTCCGGACTGCGGGTCTTCACATGCGCTTCGAGTTCGCGCGGCGCATCGCTGTAGCGCTCGAGATAATCCCAGTCGGCGGCGCCGTCGCGGAACAGGCAATGCATGATCGCGCAGGCCAGAGCGCCATCGGTGCCGGGTTTGATCAGCACCGGCAGATCGGCCTGCTCCATGGTGCCGTTCATGTAGATGTCGATGGCCACAATCTTGGCTCCGCGCTCTTTGCGGGCGCGCGTCGCATGCGTCATCACGTTGACCTGAGTGGACACCGCATTGGTACCCCAAATCACCACCAGGTCGGACTTCGCCATCTCGCGCGGATCGGCGCCGGCAAGCCGCCCGGTGCCGGCGATGAATCCAGTCCAGGCCGGATTGACGCAGATCGTGGTCTGAAAGCCGGAATATTTTTTGGCGTGACGCAGGCGGTTGATGCCGTCGCGCATCACCAGGCCCATGGTGCCGGCATAGAAATACGGCCACACGGTTTCCGAGCCGTAACGCGCTTCCGCTTTCAGGAATTGCTCGGCTGTGATGTCGAGCGCGTCGTCCCAGCCGACCTCCTCGAACGCGCCCTCGCCCTTCGCACCCTTGCGGCGCAGCGGCTTCGTCAGCCGGTCCGGATGGTGGATGCGGTCGGCATAGCGCGCGACCTTCGCGCAGATCACGCCGGCGGTATAGGCGTTCTCATCCGCACCGCGGACACGTCCGATCCGCACGCCGTCATGCACCTCGACCTCGAGCGCGCAGGTCGAGGGACAATCGTGCGGACAGGCCGAGGCCCGAACAGCAAGAGAGGCAGGGTGATGGATGTTCATCCTGCCTCCCGTTCTAGTTTAGAGCGCCACCTTAATCAAAGCGGATTGCGCGCCAATCCTTGCTTACCGCTTGTGCGGAAACTCCTCTCCCCCGGGCCGATCGACCACAAGGGGCGCCTCAAGCAGCTTCCGGTGCTGGTATTGCCGCAGCCAGTATCCGAATGCGACCACGAACAGCGCGCCGGCTGCCGCCGCCCAGTAATGCAGGCTGTGCATCTGGTCCGCAGTCAGAATGCGCGCCAGCGCGGGATCCTTGGCCATGATGTCGCCGGCGACCCAGCCGAGCAAAGCGGCACCGGCCCAGACCAGAATCGGGAACCGGTCGAGCAACGACATCAGCAAGGCCGAACCGGCCACGATCAGCGGGACCGACGTCACCAGGCCAAAAATGATCAAGGCGGTCTTGATCTGTTCGGCATGGACCGGATCGACGCGGATGCCGGCGGTTTCCGCCGCCGCAGCGATGGCGATCACGTTGTCGAGGCTCATCACGATATCGGCGATGGCAACGATCCGCACCGCGCGCCAGAGATTGTCGGCCGCCGCGACCTTGCCCTCGCCGTGATCCTCCTCCGGGACCACCAGCTTGACCGCGACCCAGATCAGCAGGATGCCGCCCACCAGCTTCAGGAACGGGTAGCCCATCGCCTGCGCCACCACGAGGGTGAATACGATGCGCAGCAGCACCGCGACCCCGGCGCCGAGGACCATGCCCCAGAACCGCTCTTTCGGCGGCAGCATCCGGCAGGCCAACGCGATGACCACCGCGTTGTCGCCCGACAGGATGATATTGATCCCGATGATCTGCCCGGCCGCGACCCAGAAGGCCGGCGACAGAATATCCGCCCAAAGCGCTCCCACCCCGATACCCCTCTCTTGTTAAACAAGCCGAAGGGTATTTACGACTGTAATTCTACAGGGGCAACTGTCGCGGCAGCTCAGCCGATACGAAAACCCTATCAGCCGACGATTTCGTTCCCGGAGAAGAACTGGGCGATTTCCTGGGCCGCAGTCTCGGCAGCATCCGAGCCGTGGACCGAATTCTCCCCGACCGACTTCGCAAACAGCTTGCGGATGGTGCCGTCGGCAGCCTTGGCCGGGTCGGTCGCGCCCATGATCTCGCGGTATTTTGCGATCGCGTTTTCGCCTTCCAGCACCTGCACCACCACCGGGGCGGAGGTCATGAACGACACGAGTTCGCCGAAGAACGGCCGCTCGCGATGCACGCCGTAAAAGGTCTCGGCCTGTGCCTGCGACATCTGGATACGCTTCTGCGCGATGATGCGCAGCCCCGCCTTCTCGATCACGGCGTTAATGGCACCGGTCAGGTTGCGGGCGGTGGCGTCCGGCTTGAGAATCGAAAAGGTGCGCTCGATCGCCATGGGTGACGTCCTCTAAAGACACTGGGAAATGAAGCCCGGAATGGGCGCGAGCGGCTTATAGCCATGCGCCCGATCTACGGCAAGGCGGCCGGCGCGGCGTCCGGCCGCACTCCTGCGCCCCACAAGCCCATGAATTCGCAAGATTTTCCGGCTGCGGGTTAGCTTCGAACCTTTTGCGGACAGGGCGCGACAGACGATCAGGATGTGCCCCCACATCCCCCACAGGAGAGACAACCATGTTCCGCAAGACCATCCTCGGCCTGGCTGCCGGTGCTGCGCTCGTCACTGCCGCGCTCGCCCCGACCGCAGCGTCCGCCCACTATTACGGCTACAAGAGCTACGGGTATCACGGCGGCTACAAGTCCTACTACAAGCCTTACTACGGCTACCGTTCGTACAAGCCGTATTACGGCTATCGCTCGTACTACCGCTACTACTAAGCACGACGCGCCTCATGGCGCCGTGCTGACCCGGCCTCCACGTGAGGCCGGGTTTTTTCGTTTGGCGCAAGACACCGATCCGGCAGGCGGTGCGTGGCACGCGGTTCAAGACCCCGCCCCAACGCGTCGCTGTTTGCACAACATGACGCAGCTTTCATTGCGCAAGTTTAATCGGCTGCAAGCGAACACGATCCGCTCTCCTCGCGACTGACTTGCACAGGATGCAATCAAGCATCCGCCCCGAAGGAGAGAACACAATGCTTCGCACCACTGCCATCGCGCTCGCCGCCGTCGCCACCGTCGGCATTGCCTCGCTCGCGACTCCGTCCTCGGCCGAAGCCGGCTGGAAGGGCAATCATCATCGCCACTGGCACAAGCACCACTTCCACGTTCGCCCGATCTATCACAATTGCTGGCGCAAGGTGTGGGTCAACACCTACCACGGCGGCTTCTGGAAGCGCATCAACGTCTGCTACTGATCATTCAGTCAGACGATCCTGCCGGGAGGCAGAGAGCCCCGGATCCCTCACGGGACCGGGGCTTCTTCTTCTTTGCATCGCGTCCGCCGGGCGCAACGCAGCTTGGAAAGAACATTCACACCAGCGCGATCAGCCGCACCGGACCGCCGGTCGCATCCTTCACCTTCGGGGCGCCAACCACGAGCGTCGCGCCGGCAGGCGGTGCCTGGTCGAGACCCGCGACATTCTCCAATCCCCAGCGTCCGGTCGGCAGCCACAGATAGTGCGTCTTGAAATCCTTCGACGCACCGTGATCGAGCGACAATGTATCCACCGCGAGCCCAACGACCTTGCATTCGGACATCAACCATTGCGCTGCGTCCGGTCCAAAGCCCGGAAAATGAAAGGCGCCGGCTGCGTCCTTGCCGGTGTATTTCGCGCCGTCGGCAGCGTAGCGCGCCCAGCCCGAATGCATTGCGACGCAGGCATTGTCTGGAATGCGGCCGTGCTTTTTCTCGTAAGCCTCGAGGTCGGCGCGCGTGACCTGGTAGTCGGGATTCTTCGCCGCCTCCGCTGCGACATCGACCACAGCGAGCGGCACGACCAGTGACGCCACATCGATCCGGTCGGCGGTCGCACTATTCTCCGAGAAATGGATCGGGGCATCGAGATGGGTGCCGGCATGCTCCATGACCTGCCAGATATAGGCGTTGAAGCCGTCAGGCTTGAGCGAGGCCTGCCGCTTCATCTCGATGCCCGGCACGCCGAAGAAGGTTGGAAAGTCGGGTGACAGCGTGTGCGTCAGGTCGATCGCGCGGCGAAAGTTGCGCTCCTGCGCCAACGCGGCCGGAGCCGCAACCGCGGTTGCTGCAAATGCGGTCACCGCCGCGCCCCTGAAGAAGCCGCGCCGCGTCAATGCGGCACGAACCGCCTCCTCACATCCCGGAACGCACATGCATGCAACTCCCCGATCGAATGATCCGCGGCAAACGCCGCAATGATCGCGCCTTCGCACCAGCCTTGCAATCCACATTGCGATCGCGCGCGTTCTTGAACGCGCGTCACCGTGACGCGAAGTGCAGCGCCACCATGCGGAACTCACGCCGTGAATCGCGGTGAAGAATCACGCTAGATGTCGCGGGGACGCTGAAGGGAGTACGAAGTGATGGCAAAACGCAACGTGGGAGTAGCCACAGCGATCGCTTGCATAACCCTTCTGCTGTCGGACGCCCGCTTTTCCGTGGATGCCCACGGCGTGCATCGCCCGCGCATCGGCGCCAGCCACAAGACCCCGACTGGAGCGCCCGAGACCTGGGGCACCTATTGCATCACCGAGCTTGCGCCGCTGTTCCGCGAGGCGATCCAGCTGGCGCAGGCCAATCAGTCCACCGCACCGGCAACGCCTCCATCTGCAAATCCCGGCGCACCGGTTGCCACCGCGCGGAGCCAACCCGCAGGCACCGTCAATATCAAACCGTTCTTCCCGGTGCCCGCCCAGAAGATGACGCCGCAGCCGTCCAACCTCCCGCTGCTGAAGCCGCTGCCACCCTCGCTATCGGCCAAGCCTCAGGAAACCACCGAAAAGATGACGATCTTCGTCGCGCGCAAGATCGTCACCATGGATCCAGGCTGGCCGACCGCGACCGCGGTCGCGGTCAAGGACGGCCGCATTCTGTCGGTCGGCACGCTGGAAGACCTGCAGCCCTGGATGAAACGCTTCCCGTACGAAATCGACAAGCGTTTTGCCAAGCAGGTGATCTATCCCGGCTTCGTCGAGGCGCATGGTCATCCGGTCATGGGATCGGTTGCGATCAGCCTGCCGCCCCTGACCTATTTCCCGCTGCGCAACCCTTACGGGCCGGACTTTCCGGGCGTGAAAACCCGCGAAGCCGCGATGCAGGCGCTCACGAAATACGTCAAGCAAGCCAAGCCGGGCACCACCGTTCTGACCTGGGGCTATGACGTCGTGGCGATGGGCGGCGACCTGCTCAACCGCGACGAACTCGATGCGATTTCAAAGACTCAGCCGATCATCGTCTGGGATGCGTCGGAGCATTATGTTTTCGCCAACTCAGCCGCGATCGAGCGATATGGCATTACCAATGAGCTGGTGGCCAAGACCATCGGTGCCGGAAAGAATCCCGACGGCTCCTCGAACGGACAATTCCTCGGCACCGAGGCCGCCAAGATCATCATGCTGAAGCCGCTGTCGGAGGTCCTCACGCCGGAGGAAGGCATGCGGCGGCTGCGCTATCTCGGCGCGCTGATGCAGCAGGCCGGCATCACCACCACCGGCGACCTGTTCTATGGCGGCGTCAATCTCGAACTGGAGAACATGCTGACCCGGGACTATTTCGGCCGGCCCAATTCAATCGCCCGCATCGTGCACGTCGCCGACGGCGCCACCTTCCAGGAATTGTTCGGCGACCGCGCCGTCGAGGAGGTCACCAAGCTGCGCTACACCAGCAACGAGCGGCTGATCTTCAACGGGGTGAAATTCTATGCCGACGACGCCTTCGTCTCGCTCGGTATGGAATTGCAATATCCCGGCTATATCAACAATGACCGGTTCAAGGGCCTGTTCATGTATTCCTCGAAAGAGGCGTTCCTGAACGCGATGCGACCGTGGTGGAATGCCGGCTTCCAGATTCACGTCCATTCCAACGGCTCCGGCGGCAACCAGATCACGCTCGATGCGCTGGCCGCCCTGCAGGCCGAGACGCCGCGCTTCGACCACCGCTTTTCGTTCGAGCATTTCGGGATTTCGAGCACCGCACAGGTTCGCCAGGTCAAGGCGCTGGGCGCGGTGATCTCGACCAATCCCTATTACGTGTCGGAGCGCGCCGACCTGAATGCCGACTATATCGGCACCGATCGGGCATCTCTGGCCGCGCGGATGAACACGATCCTCAAGGAGAATATCGTCTTGTCGCTGCATTCCGATACCCCGGTGGGCGTGCCCAGTCCGCTCTTCGAGGTCTGGACCGCGGTGAACCGGATCGGCGACTTGTCCGGCAAGGTCCATGCACCGGCCGAGCGGGTGCGCAATGTCGAACGCGCGATGCGGATGGTCACCGTCGATGCCGCCTATACGCTCGGCGTCGACGACCGCGTCGGCAGCATCGAAGCGGGCAAGTACGCGGACTTCGTCGTCCTCGATAAGGATCCGCAGGAGGTCAGTGCCAAGACCATCAAGGACGTCAAGGTCATCGCCACCATCACCGCCGGCCGCGCAATGCTGACCTCGGCGACCCGCAATCCCGGCTGGACGCTGCCGGCGCCATGAAAGATCCCCGTTAGCAACATATCCCAGCCGGAGCCCGATCCGGATCGACGTAAAGCCGAGTGACGGGTTCCAGGACCGATCTCGCGCGCGCTTGCTTGCTGCGATACCGCACAGTATCGTTTCGAGCCGGCTCATATCGGGGATCATTCATGGCTTTCATGCGCTCGTTCGTTGCCGCTGCGGTGATACTGTCGCTGACCACCACGTCCGGCCTTGCGCAATCCTGGCCCACAGGACCGGTGACCTTCCTCGTCCCCTATGCGCCCGGCGGCAGCGCCGACATCGTGGCGCGGCTGATCGGGCAGAAACTGCAGGAGCGGATCGGTCGCCCGGTGGTGATCGACAACCGGCCCGGCGGCTCGGAAATGATCGTGACCGAAGCGCTCGCGCGTTCGGAACCGGACGGTCAGACCATCGCCATCCTGTCGAATGCGATCGCCATCAACGAGACGCTGGTCCCCAGTCGCCGCTTCGATCTTGAGAAGGACATTTCTCCGGTGGTGCGGCTGATCGAACTGCCGTTTGCCCTGATGGTGCATCCGTCAGTACCTGCCCGCAGCGTTGAAGAACTGGTCAAATACGCCAAAGCAAATCCCGGCAAACTGAATTACGGCCATCTCGGGCCGGGCAGCCCGCACTTTTTCAAGATGGAGTGGTTCAAACGCACCGCCGGGATCGACATCGTCGCCGTTCCCTACAAGGGGGCGGCGCCGGCCTATGCCGCGCTGGTCGCCGGCGAAGTCCAGGTGATCGCGTCCGGCCTCGGCGCGGCGACGCCATTCCTCGACGCAAAGCAGGCGATCGCGCTCGCCGCATTCTCCTCGAAGCGGCCGTCCTCGCAGCCCGGCTTGCCGACGATCGCCGAAGCAGGCTTTGTCGACTTCAACCTCAAATCCTGGATGGGCATCTTCGTGCGCAAGGGCACGGCGCCGGAAATCGAGCGCAAGCTCGAGACCGAAATCCTTCAGGTGCTGGGCGACCCCGAACTGAAGGGACGTCTGGACAAGCTCGGGCTCGATATCTCGCCGATGCCGCGCGACGCGTTTCCGGCTTTCGTCCGCGCCGAGATCAAGGCCTGGGAAGGGATCGTGAAGGCGACGCAGTCACAGCGCCAGTAAGTCCGAGGCTTAAGTCCGAGCCTGCGTCAAGAAGCATTCGGCCCGGGAAGAGTGTCTCTGCCCGGGCCGATATAAACTCGTTACTTCTTTTTCTTTTTCGCAGCTTTTTTCTTCTTGGCCTTTTTCGCCATAGCGTCCTCTTTCGGTTTGAGGTGATACGCCACTCGAGCAGCCGGAGGGCTAGCCCCGCAGCAATCTCCAGTGATTCGCGAAAAGAGTCACTGTCATCGATGTGTCTTGAGTCATCCCCGCAATTCTTTTCCTCATCGAAATGGTGTCTTTGGCCTGGACCGTGACAGGAATCGTCGCGAAACGGCGCGCCGCCATCCGCGCCTTGCGCCCCCTTGCAGACCCGTTGATCTCTCGCTGGGTATTCGCCACAACGCGCCGCATGCTGACCATTGAAAACCTCTCAGTCCGCGTCGCCGGGCGTCTGTTGATCGACGAAGCCTCAGTGCGGGTACCGGCCGGCAGCCGCACCGGCCTGGTCGGCCGCAACGGCACCGGCAAAACCACGCTGTTCAACGTCATCACCGGCGACCTAGCGCCCGAATCCGGGACTTTGACCGTGCGCCAGCGCGCCCGGGTCGGTCGTTTGCTGCAGGAGGCGCCGAGCGGCCCGGACAGCCTGATCGAGATCGTGCTCGCCGCCGACCTGGAACGGTCCGCGCTGCTGGCCGAGGCCGAGCATGCCGACGACCCGGAGCGGATTGCCGACATCCATACGAGGCTCGCCGATATCGATGCGCATTCGGCGCCCGCGCGCGCGGCTGCGATCCTGTCCGGTCTTGGCTTTTCGACCGCCGACCAGGCCCGCGCGGTGTCGGAATTTTCCGGCGGCTGGCGCATGCGGGTCGCCCTCGCCGCCACGTTGTTCGCCGCGCCCGACCTTCTCCTGCTCGACGAGCCGACCAACTATCTCGATCTCGAAGGCACGCTCTGGCTGGAAGACCACCTCGCCCGCTACCCGCACACCGTCATCGTCATCAGCCACGACCGCGACCTGCTCGACAATGCGGTGGATTCCATCCTGCATCTGGAGAACGGCAAGCTCACCTTCTATCGCGGCGGCTATTCTTCGTTCGAGCGCCAGCGCCGCGAGCGCCAGATGCAGGATGCGAAATTCGCCAAGAAGCAGGAGGCGCAGCGCAAGCACCTGCAGGCCTTCGTCGATCGCTTCAGGGCCAAGGCCACCAAGGCCCGGCAAGCGCAGTCACGGCTGAAGATGCTGGCCAGACTCGAGCCGGCCGCGGCGATGGTGAACGACGACGTGCGTCCGATCCTGCTGCCTGCGCCGGAGAAAACGCTGTCGCCGCCGATCCTCGCACTCGACACCGTATCGGTCGGTTACGAGCCGGGAAAGCCGGTGCTGCGCAACCTGTCGCTGCGCATCGACGACGACGATCGCATCGCGCTGCTTGGCGCCAACGGCAATGGCAAGTCGACGCTGGTGAAACTCCTGGCCGATCGTCTCGCCCCGATGAGCGGCCGGATCACCCGCGCCGACAAGCTGCGGATTGCCTATTTCGCACAGCATCAGCTCGACGAATTGCGTCCCAAGGACAGCGTCTACGATCATGTCCGCCGGCTGATGCCGGACGATCCGGAAGCGAAAGTGCGCGCCAAGGCGGGCGCCATCGGCTTTTCCGCACAGCGCGCCGATGCCGCGGTCGAGACCCTGTCCGGAGGCGAGAAAGCGCGCCTGATGCTGGGGCTTGCCACTTTCGGCGGACCGCATCTCATCATCCTCGACGAGCCCACCAACCATCTCGACATCGACAGCCGCGCGGCACTGATCGAAGCCATCAACGATTATCCGGGCGCGGTGATCCTGGTGTCGCACGACCGCTATCTGCTGGAAGCCTGCGTGGACCGGCTCTGGATCGTGCAGAATGGCGGCGTCGCGAGCTACGACGGCGACCTCGACGACTATCGCCGACTGATCCTGTCCGGCAAGTCGAGCGACACGCGCAACAATACGTCCGCTGCCGGCAGTCCGAAACTCGGCACCGAAACGCGCAAGGCATCGGGTGAGAAGCGCGCCGAACTGGCGGCGCTGCGCAAGCGGATTTCTGCGGCCGAGCAACTGACAAAGAAACTGTCCAAGGACATCGAGACCATGGACGCAAAACTCGTCGATATGTTCGCAAGCGATCCGGTCAAGGCCGGCGAACTTGCAAGGGCGCGCGGGGACGCGGCCGAAAGGCTCGCGCAGGCGGAGGAAGACTGGCTCGACGCGAGTTCCGCCTACGAAGCGGCGCAAAACTGAAGCGGAGTTATTGCTGCGCGCCGCGCAGCGGCATTGGCTGCGATGTCGAGGACGCCTTTTTCGGTCTGGACGAGCGCACAGGTTTCGGCGCCGTCGGCACCTCGACGCGCTCGATCGAGACGAGGCGTCCGCCGCGAAAGCGATACAGTCCGGGCCAGGAGCCGCGCATCACCGTGAGCGTCGCGACGCGCTCGGTGCCCTCGGCGGAGATATTGAACGTGTCGGGTGCGCCGGTCCGTTGCAGGATCTCACATTCGGTCATCCCGAGTGCGACCCCGCTTTGCACCGCCGGCAGCGGCCCCTGCCCGGCCAGCGTCTCGCCCGCGTCCGAAGGCGGAGCGACACCGTCGGTCGCGGCCGCAAAGGCACAGGAGCCATCCGGATTAATCAGATCATTCTGTGTGATCGCGCGCTTGGTCTGGGCCCGAGCCTGATTGCCCTTTGCCCATTCCGGGGTCGCGAACATATCCGAGACCTTTCCGGTGGGTTGCGGTGCATCGGCGCTGGCGCAGGCAGCAAGCAGCAGCAGCGCAGCAAACGGCATCGCCGTCCGTGCCACACGCCCGCTCCTCACACCATCTCTCACAGAAAGCCCCCGGCTCAGGATCATCCCCAATCGACCGAACCCGGATTGTTAGTCAGCAACATGGCGATGATCAACGGACGGCCGCCGAAAACTGCCGCGCTCGTTAATTCGACCACTGCCCGCCTCGGCCCAGATTGAAAAAGTCTAATATTCGCAGCGACTTACCGAAATTGCGTGGGACGGGTTTGGCAATCGTCGGCTACCGCTGCCACCCGGGGAAAGCCCGGCTTGCTCCCGATCACGCCTTCTGCACCCAGCGGCCGCTGTCGTCGGGCTGCCAGTAGCTGGCGTCATGGCCCCCCGCCTTGGCTTGCGTCCATTGCTCGCGTGCGCGCGCCACCAGTTCGTCGTCGGTGCCGTCGAAGATCAGAACCAGCCGTTCGTATTGCGACACGTCGGCCGGAAGCGGCGCGCCGTCGATCAGAAAGCGGACACTGGCATTGTTGGCGTTGCCCTCGTCGGCGGTGAGCAGCACCGGTTGATCGGCGGCGTCGGGATTGCCCGACATGCCATGCGGCAAAAAGCTGTCGTCGCGATAGGTCCACAGATGCGCGTCGAGCGCCTCGATGCGCTCACCGGATGCCGCCTGCACCACGACGCGCCACCCGCGCGCAAGCGAAATTTCGAGGAGCTGCGGCAGCACCCGTTCCAGCCGCTGGTCCAGCAAGTGATAAAAACGAACCTCGGTCATGGCTGTTTCAGCAGGTTGCCGAAGAACACGTCCGCATCGCGCCCGAACTGAATGCGGGACTCGTCGCGGCTGTAGAACATGTGCCCGCCGCGGTAGTTGCGCTGCTCGACCCGTCCTCCAAAATCCGGAAGCTGTGCGAGGATCAGCGTGCTTTCGAAATACGGCGTCTGCAGATCGGAATAGCCATGCGCCACCAATACGCGCAGGCCGCGGTCCAGCGCCAGCATCCTGCGCAGCGCGGTCACCGCTTCCGGCATCCCATGACCGTCGCTCCAGCGCCAATTCTGAAACACGACTTCGTTCGACACAACATACGGAATCGCCAGCGTCTTGCCGTTGCCGCGAAGCATATTCGTCATTGCCGAGGTCAGCGGCGGCTTCAGTGCCGCGAGAAACGGATCGGCGAAATCCGGACGCGGCATCGACGGATCCGGATCGTCGCCGGCAATGGCCGGGTCGTAGGACGAGATGACCTTGCCGTCGCGCCGCGCCGCCTCGCGCACGAACAGGGTCTCGTCGACGCGTCCTCGTGCGGTTTCCACCACCGTCCGCGGCAATCCTGTAATCGCGGTGATGCGCACCACCATGCGCTGCAGCGCCTCGCGATCGCGCGAACCCTTCAGAAAATCGTCGACAAAGGCGGTTCTCGCATAATCCTGCACGGCAGTGAGCTTCTGTGCATCGAATGCGCCTTCGCTTTCCATGCGCGCCGCCGCAAATGACGGCAAAAGCGTCATGAACGACACCGGCGACGAGCGCGCATGGTAGCGCCAGCCATAATCCAGCACTGGCGACACCAGGATCAGTCCGTTCAGCGCGATGCCGTGCCTTCGATGCAGCGCGTCGGCAATGCGCGGCGCGCGAAAGCCGCCATAGCTCTGCCCGACGATCACTTTCGGCGCATTGGCGCGGTCGTGCTGGCGCAGCCAGGTCGCAATCGCGTCCGACAGCAGCTCGATGTCGCCGTCGACGGACCACACCCGCTCCTTCGCCTTGCCGTCGTTGCGAACCAAGCGTCCCTGCCCGGTGCCGGGTGGGTCGAGGAAGACGAGATCGGTAAAGGCGAGCCAGCTTTCATCGTTGGCGAGCAGCGGCCGCGGCTCGGAAGCCGCGCCCGCGAAGCCGATGCGCTGCGGCCCGAGCGCGCCGAGATTAAGATAGGCCGACGACGTTCCGGGACCGCCGCCGATGACGAAAGCGATCGGGCGCTCACTCCCCGGCAAAGGCGCGCGCGTGAACGCAACGATGCCGGTCTCGGCATCGATGCGGCCGCTCTCGTCGCGCACAGCGATGCGCTCCGAAACCGGTTGGCCGGCGGGCTGCGCCTGCGCGGGCAGCGCATGCGCCAAAATCGCAACAAATGCCGCGGCTACCAGCCTCATCGCGGCAAAGCCCGCATGCGGCTATTTCTCGTAGGAATCGGCCACCAGCCGATCGAGCAGACGCACGCCGAAGCCGGAGCCCCAGCTCTTGTTGATGTCGGACTGCGGCGACCCCATCCCGGTACCGGCGATGTCGAGATGCGCCCAGGGCGTCTTCTCGACGAAGCGCTGCAGGAATTGCGCGGCCGTGATCGCTCCGCCCATGCGGCCGCCGGTGTTCTTCATGTCGGCGAACTTCGAATCGATCTGCTTGTCGTATTCGGGTCCGAGCGGCATCCTCCAGAGGCGCTCGCCGCTGAGCTTCCCGGCTTCTACGAGCCTTTCCGCGAGCTTGTCGTTGTTGGAAAACAGCCCGGCATATTCATGCCCGAGCGAGACGATTATTGCGCCCGTCAGCGTCGCCAGATCGACCATGAATTCGAGCTTGTAGGTCTTGCCGACGTACCAGAGCACGTCCGCGAGAACGAGCCGGCCCTCGGCATCTGTGTTAATGATTTCAATGGTTTGGCCGGACATCGAGGTGACGATGTCGCCGGGTCTCTGGGCGTTTCCGTCGGGCATGTTCTCGACCAGGCCGATGGCGCCGATCGCGTTCACCTTGGCCTTGCGCGACGCCAGCGCATGCATCAGTCCGACCACGCAGGCGGCCCCTGCCATGTCGCCCTTCATGTCCTCCATGCCGGCCGCCGGCTTGATCGAGATGCCGCCGGTATCGAAGGTCACGCCTTTCCCTATGAATGCCAATGGTTTGGCGCCCTTCTTGCCGCCATTCCAGCGCATGATCACGACCCGGCTTTCCCGCACCGAGCCCTGGCCGACGCCGAGCAGCGCGTTCATCTTGAGACGGGTCAGCTCCTTCTCGCCGAGAATCTCAACCTGGCACCCGGCCTTGCGTAAGGTGCTGGCGCGCTTGGCAAATTCCTCCGGAAACAGGATGTTGGCGGGCTCGTTGACGAGGTCGCGCGCCATCATCACGCCTTCTGCGATGGCCTCGCGCGCGCCAAACGCCTTGCGCGCCTTGTCCGGCGCGGCCGTACCGATGGTCAGGCGGCGCTGCTTCGGGGTGTCGTCGCCATCCTTTTTCTTGGTCTTGTAGCGGTCAAACGAGTAGGACCGCAGCATCGCACCCAGTGCCAGATCAGCCGCCTGATCTGCGGAGAGCGGCCCGTCCGGCAACTCGGCCACGATCGCGACCTCGGCCGCGGATGTGGGCGCGCGCCCGAACGCACCGCCCCCGATCTTCACCATGTCCTTGGGCTTTGGAGACTTTTCGTCCTCCCCGGCCCCCACGCCGATGACGATCAGTCGGCCCACCTTCAGTCCGGCCGGCGCGATCAGGTCGAGCCCAGAACCGCTTTTGCCCTTGAAGCCATCGGCTGCGGCGGCACGAGCCACCAAGTCTGCGGCAGGTGCGAGCAGCTTCCGCGTTTCCGGTCCGAATTTCAGATCCGGACCGGCGAAGACGATAAGGACGCCCTTGTCCGGCGCTGCGTAGGACGAAAATCCAATTTTGAGGGCGCCAGCCATAGTTTCACCGTCCTGTCATTTTGGTCGTGCGGGTGTCTCTTTATGGCCCCGAACCCGGGCCCGGGAAACGAAATTCGTGGCCCGCCTCGGCCGGAGACCGGCTGGATTCAGCCAGCCTGGCGACCCGGTCACACACCCTTAACCATAATGGAACCTGAAGACAGATGGATCGTGATACGGAAGCCACAGGCGCGTAAATCTTGCTGCCCGGTTAACTTTTTTCGATGCATTTTCAACAGCTTTGCCTTGGCTGGGACACTTTATGAATCGATCATGAAAGTTCTGCGGGAGATGGCTGGGAGCCATGGGCCGCAGGGGTGCCAAAGGTCCAGCCGGATCCGCGGACGGTATCAGGGGGAATGTCGGAGCGCATGGCTTCGCTTGGATCTGGATCGCTGAAGCTGCCTTTCCGGCCGCGCATGCCGCGCATGCCGGTTGGGTGGCCGCGTATTGGTGTCAGCCTGCCGCAGATACCCGGGCTCGGGGCGATCAATCGTTATATCTTCAGCACCACATTCAGCGCCTTTGCGATCGTTCTGTTCAGCCTGACCTCGGTGATCTGGATCACGCAGGCGTTGCGCGACATCGACCTCATGACCAGTCGCGGCCAGACCGTCCTGGTCTTTCTCGGGATAACCGGTCTAGTGATCCCGATGCTGGTGCTGGTGATCGCACCGATCGCTCTCATGATCGCGGTCATGCATTCCATCGGGCGCCTGTCGAACGATTCGGAACTGATCGTTATGAATGCCGCTGGCATGTCGCCATGGGCGCTGTTTCGGCCTTTCCTCATCATGGCGGTTGCAGTCAGCGCGGTCATGACCGTGATCGGGAGCTGGCTCGGCCCGCTCGGTTTGCAGACGCTGAATATCTGGGCGAACGAGGTCCGCGCCGATCTGGTCACCAACGTGGTGCAGCCGGGCCGCTTCAACGGGTTCGAGCGTGGCCTCGTATTCCATATCCGCGAACGCCAGGCGAATGGCGTTCTACTTGGCGTTTTTGTCGACGACCGCCGCAACCCCAAGGAACGCGCGACCTTCCTCGCCGAGCAAGGCACCATCGTGAAGGATGAACGCGGAACCTTCCTTGTGCTGGAAAGTGGCAGCGTGCAGCGGCTGGAAATCGTTCGGCGGGAGAAGGGGCAAAAGGGCCCGCTCAAGCAGAAGGACCCCACCATCGTGAAATTCGAGCGCTACGCGCTCGACCTGGCACAGGCCGATAACGGCCAGCAAATCCAGCGCGCTTCGGCACGCGACCGCTTTTTCTGGGAATTGCTCAACCACGATCCCGAGAATTCCAAACTTCAGGCGGGTCAGGTCCGAGCCGAATTGCACGACCGGATTTTTGCCCCGATTTATCCAATCGTCTTCACCATCATCACCTTTGCCTATCTGGGTGCGCCGCGAACAACGCGACAGGGCCGCGCCATGTCGATAGCCGGCGCTTCGATCGTGATTGCCATGATCCGGCTGATGGGCTTCGTCGTGATCGTGCTGTGCGTGCGCTACCCTTGGGTACTGGCACTCCAGTATCTGCTGCTCGCGGTTGCGACCGGACTGGGCCTCTATGCCATTCACCGCGGGCTCGAGATTGAGCCGCCCACCTTCGTCACCGATGCGATCAGTGCCATCAGCGCGCGACTCTCGCGCCTTGGCCGATCCGCTTCGCCGGCAACCTGACGGAGGCCTGGCGGTGCGCGTATCTTTGACACTCGGGCGCTATTTCGGGATGCGGTTCCTGACCACCGTGTTGGCGGTCTTTGCCGGGGTGATCTTTCTCGTCGCCCTGCTCGATTCAGTCGAACTGATGCGCCGCACCGCGAACAACGAGAACGCCACCGCGTTCGCGGTCATCAAACTGTCCTTCTTCCGGGTGCCAATCATTGCCGAGCGCATCATGCCGTTTTGCGCCCTGATCGGCGCGATGTCCTGCTACCTCGGTCTATCGCGGCGCAACGAACTCGTGGTGGCACGGGCCGCTGGCGTTTCGGCCTGGGAATTCACGGCACCGGCAGTAATCGTGGCGCTCCTGCTCGGGGTGTTCGCCACCCTGGTCTACAATCCGGTGGCGGCGAGCCTGCAGGAGCGATCGAAGCGCTACGAGATCGAAATCTTCGGCCAGCGCGAGTTCGGTCAGCAGGAATCCGGATTCTGGGTGCGCCAGAAAAGCCCTGACGGTCAGTCCATCATCAACGCACACAACAGCCGCGATCAGGGATTGCGGCTTGAGGGCGTGACCGTGTTCACCTACGACGAGCAAGGCCGATATCAGGACCGGATCGAGGCGCGCACCGCAGTTCTGCGGGACGGTGCCTGGGAACTCAGCCAGGCGCGTATCTATCCGAGCAACAGCCCTCCAACGGTTCACGAGACTTACGCCCTCAAGACCAACATCTCGCGCGAACAGGTGCGGGAGAATTTTGCAACACCGGAAACTTTGACGATCTGGGAGTTGCCGGAATACATCCGACTCGCCGAGAATGCCGGCCTCGCTGCCGCAGGCTATCGCCTGCAATACCAGAAGTTGCTCTCCCGCCCATTTTTGCTCGCATCGATGGTGTTGCTGGCAGCTGCATTCAGTCTGCGCTTCGCCCGTATGGGTGGCGTACAAAAAATGGTGCTGGGCGGCGTATTGTCGGGCTTTTTGCTTTATGTTCTCTCGAAAATCACAGACGACATGAGTAAGACCGAGCTATTGTCGCCAGCGACGGCGGCTTGGGCGCCGGTTCTTGTTGGGGGCCTGACGGGGTTTTTGGTGCTGCTTTATCAGGAAGACGGGTGATGGCGTTGCGTAACCCGCCCCGTCCCGGATCGCTCGGCCGCGCCATGCTTGTCGCGGCCTCGGTATGTATTGCCGTGGCCCTGATCGGGTCCGCGACCGTTATTCCTGCGTCCGCCCAGACCGATTTTTTCCGGTTCGAGCAGCGGCCGAAATCCGCGAAGAAATCGACGCCCGTGGGCGCCCCGGCGGCGGCCGGCGACAAGCAGATGATGGTGCAGGCCACCGAGGTCCAGTACGATCATGTTAATGAGCGGGTGAACGCCGTCGGCAACGTGCAGATCTACTACGGTGGATCGACCGTCGAAGCCGACAGGGTGATCTATAATCAGAGAACCAAACGGCTGCGGGCGGAAGGCAATGTGCGGCTCACCGAACCGGGCGGTAACATCACCTATGGCGAAATCCTCGAACTGAACGACGACTACCGCGATGGCTTTGTTGATTCGCTTCGGGTGGAAACGCCCGACCAGACACGATTTGCCGCCGCGCGCGTCGACCGCAGCGAAGGCCGCTACTCGGTTCTGCAGAGCGGCGTCTATACCGCGTGCGAGGCCTGCAAGACCGACCCGCGCAAGCCGCCGCTCTGGCAGGTCAAGGGCGCGCGCATCATCCATGACGAACAGGAGAAAATGATCCATTTCGAGCAAGGCTCGTTCGAACTGCTCGGAACGCCGATCGCCTATTTCCCCTATTTCTCGACTCCCGACCCGACCGTGAAGCGCAAGAGCGGCTGGCTCATGCCGGTGTTTTCCACCACGACCAAGCTCGGCTTCGTGATGGAGGCCCCATATTTCTGGGCGATGGCACCGAACTACGACCTGACACTAACCCCAAGCGTGTCGACCAAGCAGGGTCCGTTCATGCAGGCCGAATTCCGCCATCGGCTGATGAACGGCGCCTATGCGATCCGCGCAGCCGGAATCAGGCAATTCGATAAAGACGAGTTCATTCACACCAATGGCGAACCGACGCCCGGCTATCGCGACTGGCGCGGTGCGATCGAGTCGAACGGCCAGTTCGGGCTCAACAGGCGCTGGGTCTGGGGCTGGGATGCGCTCCTGATCTCGGACAAGACTTTCTACCAGGATTATAAGGTCCAGACCTTTACCAATGACGCGCGCAATCCATTCCAGAACACCAAGATGGAAGGCGTGTCGCAACTTTACCTGGTCGGTCGCGGAAACCGCGCCTATTTCGATGCGCGCACCATCCACTATTACGGTTTCTCGGAATTCGACCAGCAGAAGGAATTGCCGGTCGTCCACCCGGTGATCGATTACAGCTACATCGTCGGCCAGCCGGTGCTCGGCGGCGAACTCGGCTTCCGGTTCAACTTGACGAGCCTGTCGCGCGACACCGCGGATTTTGATCCGATCAATCCGAAGGCTTCGGAATTGGGCTATTGCGGTTTCAACTCGGCGGACCCCGCCGTGAAGAACACCAACAACTGCCTGTTGCGTGGAGCGCCCGGTTCCTATTCACGTTTCTCCGGAGAGGCGAACTGGAAAAGGACGATCACCGACCCATTTGGCCAGGTATTCACGCCATTCTTCTCGCTGCGCGCCGATCTGGCGTCGGTCAACCTTGAGAACGAGCCGGGTGTTTCCAACTTCATCCAGACCAGCGACTCCGCTCGTTTTCGCGGCATGCCTGTTGCGGGTCTGGAATACCGCTATCCGCTCATAAACGTACAACCCTGGGGCACGACGATCGTCGAGCCGATGGCCCAGGTCATCGCGCGTCCGAACGAAACCAACATCGGAAAGCTTCCGAACGAGGATGCCCAGAGCTTCGTGTTCGACGACGGCAACCTGTTTCGGGTCGACAAGTTTTCGGGTTGGGACCGCGTCGAAGGCGGCGGCCGCGTCAATTACGGCGTCCAAACCACCACCCAATTCAATCAGGGTGGCTATGTGAATATCCTGTTCGGCCAATCGTATCAGCTGTTCGGCACCAATTCCTTCGCGGCCGGCGATGCGACCAATACCGGACTGAACAGCGGCCTCGACACCCGCCGGTCAGATTATGTGGCACGCCTCGCCTACCAGCCCGACCGCATCTTCACGTTCACAACGCGGTACCGCTTCGACGAGCAGAATTTCGAAATGCGCCGCTTCGAGCTCGAGGGGCGCGCCAATTTCGACCGGCTGTCGCTCCAGGCGCTGTATGGAAATTACGACAAGCAGCCGGAACTCGGGTTCCTGTCGCGGCGCGAGGGCATCCTCGGCGGAGTGTCCTATAAGGTGAATCAGAATTGGGCGGTGCTGGCGGCTGCCCGCTACGACATCGACGCCGACAAGTTCGACCAGACCCGCCTTGGGCTGGGTTATATCGACGATTGCCTTATCTTGGCCCTGAATTACATCACGAGTTACACATACAGCGGCAATCCGACGAAGGACCACAAGCTGATGTTGCAACTGAGCCTGCGAACCCTTGGAACCACCTCGGGATCGACCGGCGTGTCGGGCATCGGCGGGCTGTAAGTTCGTGGTTCGGGAGCCCGCTCACGAACAGACCGCGAATTGAAGCGGTCTCTGGATTCGGGACATTGGCTGGGGCGCGACGGTGCGCGCCGCGCTTAATCTGGACGATCGATAATGCAGAACAGACCAGCAAGACCGGTGGCAGTGCGTGCGTTTCTTGGTGCGCTGGCGGCAACAGCCCTCACGATCATGTTTCTGTCGCCCGCACAGGCGCAGATTGTCCTCTATGTCACGGGCCAGCCGATCACGGCTTACGATATCGAACAACGAAGCCGGCTGATCGGTCTCGGCGGCAAGCCCAAATCCCGCAAAGAGGTCATCGACGAACTGATCGACGACCGGATCAAGATCTTGGCGGCCAAGCGCTTCAATTTCGAGATGAGTCAGGCCGAGGTGGACACCGCTTATGCCGGAATCGCACGTAATGCCGGAACCACCGCCGATCAGTTCAGCAAGATGCTCGAAGGCCGCGGCGTCAATCCGAATACGCTCAAGGCCCGGCTGAAGGCCGACATGACCTGGAACCAGATGGTGCGCGGCAGGTTCGGAAAGTCGCTCGATCCTTCAGAGAAGGATATTTTCGAGGCGGAGATGAGAAGCGACCAGAAGGAATCCGGCGTCGAGTATACGCTGCATCCGATCACCTTCGTGGTCCCGCGCGGTTCGCCCGCCAACGTCGTAGAAGCACGGAGGCGCGAAGCTGACGCGCTGCGTCAGCGCTTCCAGTCCTGCAATACCGGGCTGCCTTTCGCGCGCGCGCTGCGCGAGGTCGTGGTGCGGGCACCGATCCGCCGCAACTCCGCGGATCTGAGCCCGGCCCTGCGCGAGGTCCTCGCCAAAGTCGAGGTCGGCAAAGTGACCCCGCCCGAGATCACCGAAGGCGGTGTCGAGGTTTTCGCTCTGTGCCAGAAGAAGGAAACCAACTCGGACTCTCCAACCAAACGGAAGGTCCGCGATGAAATCTTCCAGCGCCGATTCCAGTCCCGGGCCGAGAGCTATCTGAAAGAATTGCGATCGCAGGCCATGATCGAATACAAGCAAGACTGAGATGCCCGCGCTCGCGCTGACCATCGGCGAGCCGGCCGGCATCGGCTGCGACATCGCGCTCGCCGCCTGGACCCTGCGGCGCGAACACAATCTCCCGGCCTTCTACCTGATTGCCGACCCTCGTCATGTCGCAGCGAGGGCGGAACAGATTGGCCTCGCGGTTCCGTTGGAAGCCGTGACTCCGGAACAGGCCCCGGCTCGTTTCGACACCGCCCTGCCCGTGGCTCCGCTCGAGGAGCGCGCCACTGCCGGCGCCGGCCATCCAGACGAAACCAGCGCGAGTGTCTCGCTCGCCTCGATACGACGTGCCGTGCGTGATGTCATCGACGGGCGCGCCTCGGCCATTGTGACCAATCCGATCGCGAAAGCGGTGCTTTACAGGGCGGGATTTCCCGATCCCGGTCACACCGAGTATCTGGCGCGGCTCGCCAACGACATGATGGGCGTCGTCGCAACCCCGGTCATGATGCTCTGGTGCCGCGAACTCGCGGTGGTGCCGGTGACTATTCATGTTCCGTTGCGCGCGGTTCCCGATCTGTTGACGGCCGACCTGATCGTCGAAACCGGCCGGATCGTGGCGCAGGATCTGACGGATCGCTTCGGCATCCGGACGCCGCGTCTTGCGATTGCCGGCCTCAATCCGCATGCCGGCGAGGACGGGTTGATCGGCGACGAGGAAATCCGGATCATCCGGCCGGCGATCGAGCGGCTTGTAAAACTGGGGATTGATGCACGCGGCCCGCTGCCGGCCGACACGCTGTTCCATGCAGCGGCGCGCCGCAGCTATGACACCGCGTTGTGCATGTACCACGACCAAGCGCTGGTCGCGATCAAGACGCTGGCCTTCGATGAGGCGGTAAATGTTACACTTGGACTGCCCTTCGTCCGCACCTCGCCCGACCACGGCACCGCGTTCGACATTGCCGGAACAGGACGCGCCAATCCTGAAAGCCTGATGGCTTCGCTCAAACTCGCAGCCCGACTTGCGGCACGCCAGCCCGCATCGCTTACGGCCGCATAATGGTCGCAACAGACGGCCTGCCGCCGCTTCGTGACGTCATCCGCAAATACGATCTGATCGCCAAGAAATCGCTCGGCCAGAATTTCCTGCTCGACCTCAACCTCACCGGCCGGATCGCGCGCGCGGCGGGTCCGCTTGCAGGCGTAACCGTCATTGAAATCGGTCCCGGACCGGGCGGGCTGACACGCGCCCTTCTGGACCAAGGCGCGGCCCGTGTCATTGCGGTGGAGCGTGACGCCCGGGCAATCGGCGCGCTGCAGGAGATTGCCGCGCATTACCCGGACCGGATTGCCGCGATAGAGGCCGATGCGCTGGCGTTCGACCCGCGTCCCTATCTTGGCGACGGCCCGGTCCGGATCGTCGCCAACCTTCCCTACAACATCGCCACTGTGCTTCTGACCGGCTGGCTTGAAAGCGACGTTTGGCCGCCCTTCTTCGATCGCCTGGTTCTGATGTTCCAGCGCGAAGTGGCGGAGCGGATCGTCGCCGCACCAAATACCAAGGCCTATGGCCGCCTGTCGGTGCTCGCACAATGGCGGACACAGCCGAAAATCCTGTTCGACATCGCGCCGTCCGCCTTCGTGCCGCCGCCGAAGGTTACGTCGTCGGTGGTCGAGCTGATCCCGCGCGGCGCCCCCGATCCCTGCGATCGGATCGCACTGCGGCGCGTGGCCGAAGCGGCCTTTGGGCAGCGGCGCAAGATGCTGCGTCAGAGTCTGAAATCGCTGATCCCCGATCCACTGCCGCTGCTGGAGGCAGCGGACATCGCGCCGACGGATCGCGCCGAGGATATCCCAATCGAGGGCTTTGTACGGCTGGCGCGCGCCTATTCGGCGCGGACTTGATTCTTAGGGCGTCAGGGCTTTCAGATCCGACAAAAGCGTATCGACAAAGCCCGCAATATCGTCCCGGTGCACGCGCTTCAGCCGCTCGGCGGTGAGGATACCGCGCAGTCGCATGAAACTCTTATCCAGATCGCGATTGACGAGAACGTAATCGTATTCTTCCCAATGCGGAATTTCCTCTGCCGCATTCTTCAGCCGCCGCGAGATAATATCGGGATTGTCTTCCGCACGCCGCTCCAGCCTGAGTTTCAGTTCTTCGGCGGTCGGCGGCAGAACGAAAACGCTGACCACATCGGCACGCATCGTCTCGTAGAGCTGCTGCGTTCCCTGCCAGTCGATGTCGAACAGTACGTCGCGGCCTTCCGCGAGTGCCGTCTCCACCGGCTCGCGCGGCGTGCCGTAGAAATTGTCGTGAACCTCCGCCCATTCCAGCAATTCGCCGCCGTCCCGCATCAGTTCGAACTGGCGGCGCGTCAGGAATTTGTAATGGATACCGTCGATTTCGCTCGACCGCCGCGCCCGCGTCGTGACCGAGATTGAAAGACTGACATTCTCTTCCTGGTCGAGCAGGTTGCGCGTCAGCGTTGTTTTGCCCGCTCCCGATGGGGAGGACACGATCAGCATGATGCCGCGGCGGGCAATCTCGATGTTCTCGCTCATTCGAGATTCTGGACCTGTTCGCGGAACTGCTCGACCACGCTCTTCAGTTCGAGGCCGATATTGGTCAGTTCCACGTCGTTCGATTTCGCGCACAGCGTATTGGTTTCGCGGTTGAGTTCCTGGGACAGGAAATCGAGCCGGCGGCCGATCGCCCCGCCTCCGGCCATCAGCTTGCGCGCCTGTGCGATATGGGCGGCAAGCCGGTCGAGCTCCTCGCGGATATCGGCTTTGCCGGCGAGCAGAACCGCCTCCTGGTGCAGTCGGTCCGGGTCGAAGCGGCTCGATGCGTCGAGCAGCACAGCAATCTGATCGGCCAGCTTCTTCTTCACCGCCTCGGGCTGGCGGCCAGGCGCCGCCTCCGCACGCGCCGAGAGTGCAGCCATCTCGTCAAGCCGCGCCGACAGGACCCGCCCGATCGCTTCGCCCTCATGCATGCGCATCTCGGTAAGCCCCTTCAGCGCCTGCACGAAACCCTTGACGATCGCGTCCTCGGCCGCAGCCTTCTCCTCCTCGGATTCCTCCGCGTCGGCGACGTCGATCACGCCCCTCAGACCGAGCAGGCCGTCGATCCGCGGCTTCTCGGCATCGACCTTGCCGGACAGATTGCCGACGGCGTTGATGATCGCATTGAGCACCGGTTCGTTGATGCGGACCACCGGGACAACGCCCTCCCGGTTCACGGTGAGCGTCGCGTAGACATTACCGCGCGACAGCGTTTCCGCCCCACGCGTGCGAACCGGGATCTCCACGGCGTCGAAACCCGGCGGCAGCCGCAGACGCAGTTCCAGTCCTTTGGCGTTGACCGACTTGATTTCCCACGACCATGCGTAGCTCCCGCTCGCGCCATGGCTGCGGGCAAATCCGGTCATGCTCGACAACGTCATCGGAACTCTTGAGTAGAGGAATCGGGTGGCCAGACCTTACAAGGCCAGGCGTAGCTGCGCTATTGCGTCCGCGCCGCGTTGGGGACAGGCGCCGCCTGACCGCGCTGCGCGGCCCCTTGCTGGGGATTTCGTGGCGCTGGCTGCGCGGCGGGAGCCGGCCGCGCCGGTTGCGGGGCGGCCGCCGGACGTTGCGCCGGCGCCGCTCCGGCAGGGCGGACAGCCTGTGCCGGACGCTGCGGGGCGGCCGGCGCCGTTGTCGGTGCCGGACTTTGCGCGGCAGGATTCGCAGCGGCCTCGGCGGCCTCCCGCGCGTCCCTCTCGATGCCGCGTAACTTCGCGACATGTTTCTGGTGCTGGTCGTAGGTCTCCGAAAAAGCATGCCCGCCGGTGCCGTCGGCGACGAAGAATAATTCCCGCGTCCGCGCCGGGTTGGCGGCAGCCTCGATCGAGGCGCGGCCCGGATTGGCGATCGGCCCCGGCGGAAGCCCCTCGATCACATAGGTGTTGTAGGGCGTCGGCTGGGTAATCTCGCTCTTGAGAATGCCGCGGCCCAACGCGCCCTTGCCGCCGACCAGGCCGTAGATGATGGTCGGATCGGACTGCAGTTTCATCTTGCTCTTCAGACGGTTGACGAAAACCGCCGCCACGCGCGTGCGCTCATCCGCCTTACCGGTTTCCTTCTCGATGATCGAGGCAAGCACAAGCAGCTGTTCAGGACTCGCGACCGGCAGATCGGACGCTCGCCGGTCCCAGGCCTCTTTGAGCACGCGCGCCTGGGCTGCCTGCATACGCTTGATGATATCGTCGCGCGCGGTGCCGCGCGTGAAGCGATAACCGTCTGGCAGCAGCGAACCTTCACGCGGCACCTCGCGGACGTTGCCGATCAGCTTGTCGTTCTCCAGAAGACGCGCAACGATCTGTTCCGAGGTCAGACCTTCGGCGACGGTGAATTGATGCTGCACCACCTTGCCTTCAACCATGGTCTCGGCGACGTCGCGCGGGCTTGCACCCTTTGAAAACTGGTATTCGCCAAACTTAAGATCCGCGCCACGCGCCTTCATCGCCGCGGCGCCGGCGATGAATATCCACGGATCGCGGATCACGCCTTCGCGGGCCAGAATCTCTCCGATGTCGCGAATCCCGGCGCCGCGCGGGATGTTAACGAGCTTGTCCTCGGCAAGCGGCCCCTGCTCCTGGAACCGCTGGTTGCCCCAATAGGCCAAAGCTCCGAACACCACCGCGAGCAACAGCACGAACGTGAAGATCGCGTTGCCCACGATGACGATCGGATGACGCGCGCGGCGCGAGCGCAGTTTGGGTGTCACAAGCCGCTCCGGCTCGAGCGCGGCGCGGGCTGAACGCGGGGTCGTCCTGTTCTCATCCATCGCGGTCGGCGTCCGGAATTGTGGCGAGGGGCGTGCAACGAAGTCTATCGGGACCGGCGAAGGCCGTCTGGAACCCTGCAACCGCCGCCCAGGACAGATCCTGCTCCGCCCGAGCCAGTCAGCGACTTATCAATATTCGGCGGCAGCGGCGGGTGTCCAGACACGGGAGATGCATTTCCATGGCTTATCAGCGAATCGGTACATCTGCGTTATGGCGTTGCTGTGGCACGTGAAAGAGGCTGCCCATAGTGGGAAACCGCAGCGAATTATGAAGGCGGCGAGCTGCCGCACGATCCGCAGCAACGCATTGCTGGGCGCGAAGCGCCTGTCCGCTTTTCAACCGATCAAAACTGAAATGCCCGCAACCCGTCCGCTCAATCGACCGCGCGCATCACCAGCGATGCATTGGTGCCGCCAAAGCCGAAGGAATTGGACAACGCAACCTTGATGTCGCGCTTGCGCGGCTGATGCGGAACGAGATCAATCGGAGTTTCGACCGCCGGATTGTCCAGATTGATCGTGGGCGGCGCGATCTGATCGCGTATCGCCAGAATCGAGAAGATCGCCTCGACCGCACCGGCGGCCCCGAGCAAATGGCCGATCGACGACTTGGTGGACGACATCGATATCTTGGCCCCGGCATTGCCGACAACCCGCTCGACCGCGGCCAACTCGATTCCATCCGCCATGGTCGAGGTTCCATGCGCGTTGATGTAGTCGATGTCGCCCGGCGATATGCCGGCGCGCTTGATCGCCGCGCTCATGCAGCGGAATGCGCCCTCGCCATCCGGGGACGGCGCGGTGATGTGATAGGCATCGCCCGACATCCCGTAACCGATCAGCTCCGCATAGATCCGGGCGCCGCGGCGTTTGGCATGCTCGTATTCCTCGAGCACGAGCGCGCCCGCCCCCTCGCCCATGACAAAACCGTCGCGATCCCTGTCATAGGGACGCGAGGCCCGCATGGGCGTCTCGTTGAAGGATGTCGATAGCGCCCGGCAGGCGGCAAAGCCCGCGAGCGACAGCCGATCCACCGGCGATTCCGCGCCGCCGGCGACCATCACATCGGCATCGCCCAGCGCGATCATGCGTCCTGCATCGCCGATCGCATGCGAGCCGGTCGAACACGCCGTGACCACCGCTGAATTCGGCCCCTTCAGTCCAAACTCGATCGACACATAGCCGGATGCAAGATTGATGATGCGGCCGGGAATGAAGAAGGGCGACAGCTTGCGCGGGCCGCGTTCCTTGACCAGGATCGCGCCCTCGGCAATGCCGCCGACGCCGCCGATGCCCGAGCCGATCATCACGCCGGTCGCGAATTGTTCGTCCGGCGTTGACGGCTTCCAGCCCGCGTCATCGAGCGCCTGCCGTGCGGCGCTCAGCGCGTACATGATGAACGGGTCGACCTTGCGCTGCTCTTTCGGCTCCATCCACTGATCGGGATTGAAGGTGCCGTCGGAGCCATCGCCGCGCGGGACCATGCAAGCGATCTTGCACGGAAGGTCCGACGTTTCGAAGGTGTCGATCTGGCGAGCGCCGCTGCGGCCTTCGAGGATGCGTTGCCACGAGATTTCGACGCCGCAGCCAAGCGGCGTCACCATTCCCATACCTGTGACAACGACACGCCTCATGATCCGGCTCCTGCCGCGTCCGCTTTGCCCCGCCCCGGCTTCGTGAGACTTCGGCCGCATCGGCGTCGGTCCTTAACGGACAGCGACGCCGGGACATTCGGACGGACCGCGATCAGCTCTTGGCGTTCTTCTCGAGGAACTTCACCGCGTCGCCGACGGTGAGGATCGTCTCGGCGGCGTCGTCGGGAATTTCGCAGCCGAATTCCTCTTCGAACGCCATCACCAGTTCGACCGTGTCGAGGGAGTCGGCCCCGAGATCGTCGATGAAGCTGGCCTGCTCGGTGACCTTGTCAGGCTCGACGCCGAGGTGCTCCACCACGATCTTCTTCACTCGCTCGGAGATGTCACTCATCTGTTCGAACCTCTGCTTCCAATGATGGGCTCAATCGGCGGCGCGATCGAAGTTGTCGTTGCACGACCACTTGACCGGTTCAAGCGGCTTGATCATCTCAAGCGCGAGGCCCCCCATGGCCGTTCCCTAAACCAAGATGACGGCGGCTGTATTGGGTCGCAGACTTTGCGTCAAGCCCACACCCGGACGCTGCCCCCAAGCCCGGCCCAAACGGGCTACCATACTTCAAATGCCAAGGCCAGCAGGCCCGGGCACCGGTGAAAACCCTGTGAGTATCGTCACTTAGATCATGGCCATGCCGCCATTCACGTGCAGCGTCTGGCCGGTGACATAGGACGCCTCGTCGGAGGAAAGATAAACCACCGCAGCCGCAACATCGTCCGCTGTCCCGAGCCGCCCAGACGGCACCATTTGCAGGATCGCCTCGCGCTGCTTTTCGTTCAGCTTGTCGGTCATCGGAGTGGCTATAAAGCCGGGTGCCACGCAATTGGCGGTGACGCCGCGCTTCGCATATTCCTTGCCGATCGACTTCATCATGCCGATCATGCCGGCTTTGGCGGCGGTGTAATTGCCCTGGCCCGGATTGCCGGTGACGCCCACGACCGAGGTGATCCCAACGATGCGTCCGAAACGGCGGCGCATCATGGTCTTGATCGCGGCACGCGACAGCCGAAATGTCGCGGTCAGATTGACGTTGATGACGGTGTCCCAGTCTTCGTCGCGCAACTGAACGAAAAGGTTGTCGCGGGTGATGCCGGCATTGGCGACCAGGATATCGAGCTTGCCCATTGCCTCTTCGGCCTGCGGCACCAGCCCCTCCACCTGATCCTTGTCGGAGAGATCGCAGGGCAGCACATGCACGCGTTCCTTCAGGTCGGTCGCCAGTTGATCGAGGACCTCCTTGCGCGTGCCTGAAATGGCAACCGTCGCGCCCTGCTTGTGCAGCGCGCGCGCGACCGCGCCGCCGATGCCACCGGTCGCCCCAGTCACCAATGCGGTCTTCCCGGTCAGGTCGAACATCTTGAGCCTCTTATCTTTGTTTGACGCATGATCCGATCCGAAAACCGGTGCTCACTTTTCGGGGTCATCCCCGATGCGCAGCCTTGAACGCCGCCACGTCATCCGGGGTCCCGATGGCGGAACCGGTCGCCCCCGAAGCGATCCGCTTCAGCAGCCCGGTCAGCACCTTCCCGGCGCCGACTTCGTAGAATTGCGTGACGCCGGCACCGGCCATCGTCTCCACGCATTCGCGCCAGCGCACCGTCCCGGTCACCTGCTCGACCAGCCGCCGCACGATCTCGGCCGGCTCGTCGATCGGCTGTGCCAGCACATTGGCGACCACCGGCACGACAGGCTTCTTCACGTCGATCTTGCCCAGCGCCTCGGCCATGGCGTCCGCGGCCGGCTGCATCAGCGCACAATGGAAGGGCGCCGAGACCGGAAGCAACATCGCGCGTTTCGCGCCCTTGCCTTTGGCGATCTCGACCGCACGCTCGACCGCGGCCCTGTTGCCGGACACCACCACCTGGCCGCCGCCATTGTCATTGGCTGCCTGGCAGACCTGGCCTTGGGCGGCTTCCGCTGCGGCCGCGGCCGCGTCCTCGAAGGACAGGCCGAGCAGTGCGGCCATCGCGCCCTCACCGACCGGAACCGCCTTCTGCATGGCGTTGCCGCGGATCCGCAGAAGACGCGCCGCATCGCCGATGGTGAAGGCGCCGGCGGCCGCGAGCGCGGAATATTCGCCAAGCGAGTGTCCGGCTACGAATGTGGCATCGCGCCGCAGATCGACCCCCGCCTCGGTCTGAAGCACCCGCATGGCCGCAAGCGATACCGCCATCAGCGCGGGCTGCGCATTCTCCGTGAGCGTCAGGCGGTCAGCCGGCCCCTCCCAGATGATCGCCGACAGCTTTTCGCCCAGCGCGGCATCGACCTCGTCGAACACGGCGCGCGCCGCCGGAAACGCATCGGCGAGCCCCTTGCCCATGCCAACGGCTTGGCTGCCTTGTCCTGGAAATACGAATGCCGCCGCCACTCAAAGCCCCTCTGCGAGCCCTGCCCGCTCGAAATCCGGGCCGAAAGACAATGCGATGCCCCTCAAGTCAAGGGTGGCAGAGGCACATCCACCTTGCCATCGGGCCCAAAACCCCTATAACCCCCGCTTCCGCTCGTCCCGGCCGGGGGCTGAACGGACGGCCGCGATATGCCTTCGGGGATCCTGTGGCAGGACCAGTCGGTCCGTCGTCCCGTGTCCCCGCCAACCAGAGCATCGAGCTTTCCGAAGGTCGGCCTTTCAAGGTTCTGCACCTTTTCGAAGTCTCGTTTGGGCTTTGCGCCGGACAGCGCCAACAGAAGGAAGGCATGATGCCGTTATACGAGCACGTATTTCTCGCGCGTCAGGACGCGAGCAGCCAGCAGGTCGACGACCTCACCAACCAGTTCAAGGCGATCGTCGAAGAAGCCGGTGGTAAGGTCGCCAAGACCGAATATTGGGGCGTGAAGTCCCTCTCCTATCGTATGAACAAGAACCGCAAGGCTCATTTCACGCTGATGAATCTTGAAGCGCCGCCGGCCGCGATCAACGAGATCGAGCGGCAGGAGCGCCTGTCCGAAGAGGTGCTGCGCTATATCACCATCCGTGTCGACGAGCATGAGGAAGGCCCGTCGGCGATGATGCGCAAGGTCGAGCGCGACGATCGTGATCGCGACGGCCGCGGCTTCGGCGGTGGCTTTGGTGGCGGCTTCGGCGGCGGTGGCGGCGGACGCTTCGGCGATCGCGACCGTGGCCCGCGTCGTGACCGCGAGGATCGCGCCCCGCGTGACGCCAGCGAAACACCTGCCGCCGCGACGGAGCAATAATCATGTCGACGCAAAACTCCGGCGGCGGACGCCGTCCCTTCTTCCGGCGGCGCAAGACCTGCCCGTTCACCGGCGCCAACGCGCCGAAGATCGACTACAAGGACGTGAAGCTGCTGCAGCGTTACGTCTCCGAGCGCGGCAAGATCGTGCCGAGCCGCATCACCGCAGTGTCGGCCAAGAAGCAGCGCGAACTCGCACAGGCGATCAAGCGCGCCCGTTTCCTTGGCTTGCTGCCTTACGTGATCAAGTAAGAACGCTACCATTCCGGGACGGCCCGCAGGGCCGGACCCGGAATTCATACTAACGACAGGGTATGGATTTCCGGGCTCATCCACTTCGCGGGTGCCCCGGAATGACAACGACAACGAGGCATCCGGACCATTCCGGACGCTGATGGTTGGGGCCGGCGCGGTTGGCGCGGCTTGCCTCTAACCGCTGAACAGGCGGGACAGCTCGTGATGGTACCGACAGCCTTGATTGGTCTTGGAGCGGGTGCGGCGTCAGCCTTGCTGATGGCGACCATGGCTTCGCGCTCGCCGCTGTCGCTCATGCTGGTGCTGCTCGCGCCGCTGCCGGTCATGATTGCCGCGCTTGGCTGGTCGCACTGGACCGCGCTGGTGGCTGTGGTCGCGGCCGCAGCGGCACTAGCTTTGGCCTTCGGCGAACCGCTCTGGATTCCGATCTACTTGGTCGGTGCGGGTCTTCCTGGCTGGTGGCTCGGCTATCTCGTGCTGCTCGCGCGTGGCAACGACGACGGCAGCGTGGAATGGTACCCGCCGGGCCGGCTCGTCATCTGGTGCATCGTCATCGCGTCCGTGATCGTTGCGATCGTGATGTGGAATGTCCGTATCGACGAGCAGCAATTCGAGGCCGCGCTCAAGCTCACGCTCGATCGCATGGCAAAGGAATACGGAAGCGCCGCGCCCGATTTCACCAAAATCGACGTCAAGCGCGCGGGCGAATTGATCATGAGCTTCGTGCCGCCGCTCTCCGCGGCCATGATCACCATGGCCTATGCGCTCAACCTCTACATCGCAGGCCGTGTCGCCATGGTGTCCGGCCGCCTGAAACGGCCATGGCCCAACTTGCCCGCGCTGCGTTTCCCGAAACACACCCCCACCGCATTTGCGATCGCACTGTTTGTCTGGTTCATGCCGGGCACGATCGGCATGATCGGCGGCATCGTCTCCGGCGCCCTGATCATCGCCTACGCCCTGATGGGCCTTGCCATCCTGCACGACGTCACGCGATCGCTCGGCGACCGCGTCTTTATCCTGTCCGCAATCTACCTGATCCTTATGGTTTTCTGGCCGGCCAGCGTGCTGCTCGCAATCTTCGGCGTCGCCGATTCCATCTTCGATTTCCGGAAGTCGGCCCCCAGCGGGACGCCCCCGGCCGTCATCTGAGTAACAATCAAACACCCTTGAAGGAGTGACTGACATGGAAGTAATCCTGCTCGAACGCGTCGCAAAGCTTGGCCAGATGGGCGAGACGGTACGCGTGAAGGACGGCTTCGCCCGCAATTTTCTGTTGCCCAAGGGCAAGGCGCTGCGCGCCACCAAGGCCAACAAGGAACGCTTCGAAGGCATGCGCAAGGAGCTTGAGACCCAGAATCTGGAAAACCGCGGCGAGGCCCAGAAGATCGCCGACAAACTGAACGGCCAGACCTTCACCGCGATCCGCCAGGCTTCCGAAGGCGGTCAGCTCTATGGCTCGGTGTCGGCACGCGACGTCGCCGATCTCGTCACCGAAGGCGGCTTTTCGGTCGCACGCAGCCAGGTCGCGCTCAATGCGCCGATCAAGATGATCGGCCAGCACAAGGTCGAGATCGCCCTGCACCCCGAAGTCGAGGTCAAGGTCGGGATCATCGTGGCGCGCAACCCGGAGGAAGCCGAGCGGATCAAGCGCGGCGAGGATGTCACGGTGCGGCGTGAGGATGCCGAGGTCGAGCGCGAGCAGGCGGCGGTTGCGGCGCAAGCCTTCTTCGATCCGGAAGCACTCGACGCCGAAGACGACTCCGACGAGGACGCGGAAACGGAAGCCAGCGAGAAAGCCTGAGTCTCCGTCTCGAAAGAATCATGCCCGGCAATTGCCGGGCATGACGATGCTCAGAGCGGGATTTCGGGCGCGGCCGGTTTTTCCTCGACCGGTGCTGAACTGGCCGGGCTGCTGGCATCGGCAGCGGCCTCGACGGCCGGTTCGGCCGAGGCGGCAGCTGCGGGAGCCTGCGCCACAGGTGGCGGCGTACGGGCGGCAGCAATAGGTGGTTTGCGCTTGCTCGCGGGCTCACGCTCGGGCGTGCGGGCCGTATCCTGGGGCTTGCGGTCGTCATCCGGCGGCCGCCGGCCGATCGACGCCGGGGGCCGCTCCACCGTGGCCGGCCGGGATGGCGCTGCAGCAGGCCCACCCCGTGCCACAAGGAAGTTTGAGAGCGCGACGGCATGCTGCATGCTGGACGTGTAGTGCTGACGCAGGAAATTGGCGAGTTCGCGTTCCCGCTGCCCCTTTGCAAGTCCGACTGCACTTTGGTGGCACACCGCGCAGCCGGCATTGAACAATTCGGCCGGCGATTTGCCTTCGTTCAGATCGACGGGCTCGGTCTGATGACCGGTAGGCGGCAGCGCCGGGGCCTGGGCGGCAGGACGGGGTGGCGCTCCGCGCTGCTGAGCGACGGCGTCGGGCGCCACGGACACCACCAGCAGCGCAGCAAATCCTATCAGCCAGCCCCTCTGTCGCAACATCATGCTCCCGCCGCCGCCGGCCGCACATTCAGCCATGCCACCCACGCGCAGACTGAACCCGAACAGGGAATACCGGGCGCTTAATAGGTGAATGTGGCCCATTTTCGAAGCGGACGACCTACGTAGCGAACAGTTATCACCGCATTGCCGGAGCGGCCAGACTTTGGTCTAATCGTCAGGCTTTTTGGGGTGATAGCCGGTCGGAAGGACGGCTTTACCAACTGAATGGAGGCGGCCGGTGGAACGGTTGCTTCAAGTTGCTCTGACACGGTTCCTGCGCACCGGCAACCTGCGTTTGTCGATCCGCGACGGAAAACCGCTGCAATTCGGGGACGGTTCGGGGAACCCGGTCGCCTTGCGTTTTGCAAGCCCCCGCGCCGTTACCAAAATCTTTCTCGACCCGGAACTGCGGCTGGGCGAGTCCTATATGGACGGCAGCTTCGCGCTGGAAGCCGGCACCATTGCCGACCTGCTCTCCCTTCTCATGTCGCAGACGCCGCACGATGCCGCACCCTATTTCGTGCGCCCGCAGGCCGCGTTGCGCTACAGCCGCCGGCGGCTGAATCAGTTCAACAATCGCAGACGCGCAAGACAGAACGTCGCGCATCACTATGACCTCGACGCCCGGCTTTACTCGCTGTTCCTCGACGCCGACCGTCAATACAGCTGCGCCTATTTCGAGAGCCCCGATCAGCCGCTCGACGATGCGCAACTCGCCAAGAAGCGGCACCTCGCAGCCAAGCTTTTGATCGAAGACGGTCAGCGCGTCCTCGATATCGGATCCGGCTGGGGCGGGCTCGGTCTCTATCTGGCGGAACATTGCGGCGCCAGAGTCACCGGGGTGACCTTGTCGCAGGAACAGCTCAAGCTGGCGCAGGGCCGTGCCGCCGAAGCGCGACTGTCGGATTCGGTGGAATTCCGCCTGCAGGATTATCGCGATCTAACCGAGCGCTTCGACAGGATCGTTTCGGTCGGCATGTTCGAGCATGTCGGCATCGGACATTATCGCACCTTCTTCAATCAGTGCGCGAAGCTCCTGTCGGATGAAGGAATCATGGTGCTGCACTCGATCGGCCGCTCAGAGGGTCCGAACGTGACCAATCCCTGGATCGACAAGTATATCTTTCCCGGCGGCTATATCCCCGCTTTGTCGGAGGTGCTGCCCGCAATCGAACGCGCCGGGCTGATCGTGAGCGACGTTGAAATCCTGCGCCTGCACTACGCCGAAACCTTGAAGCACTGGCGGGAGCGATTCATGGCCCGCGCCGAGGAAGCACGGCGGCTCTACGACGACCGCTTCGTCAGGATGTGGGAATTCTACCTGGCCGCATCCGAGATGGCATTCCGCCATCAGGGGTTGACGGTGTTCCAGATCCAGCTCGGCAAGCGCGTCGACGCGGTTCCGATCACCCGCAGCTATATCGAGCGCGAGGAAGAGCGCCTGCGCACGCGCGAACGCAAGAGCCCGCCTCCCCTGCGCATGGCCGGCGAGTAGTGGTAAGCCGCTGCGCAGTCCAGCGGTCCCGTCAAGACATTTTGATTCCGAAAGTGCGCCGCAAGTGAGTTATGGGGACATCCGCAATTGCGGCAGACGCGCCGCAAACACGGTGCTACAGCAATCCCGTCGGGGTTCGCTGCAATCTCGGAGGTGCTGCGTATAACTGCGTAGACAAGCGTGTGTTCGTTGCGATGCGTGCCGAATTTTGGGCCGACTAAAAAGACTCACTGATAACAAACCCTTGCTGGACCGATGGCACCTTTGGATTCGACCGCGCGCCGGCTGGCCGCGGATCAGACACCGCTCTATCGCACCGCCCCGCACAATCTCGAGGCCGAACAGGCTTTGCTGGGCGCGATCCTGGTCAACAACGAAGCGTTTTACCGGGTCTCGGATTTCCTTGAAGCGCGCCATTTCTACGAGCCGGTCCATCAGAAGATCTACGAACTGTCGTCGCAACTGGTACGCGCCGGAAAGGTCGCAAGCCCGGTTACGCTGAAGACGTTCCTGCCGGGCGACGTCGATATCGGCGGGCTCACCGTCAGCCAGTATCTCGCGCGTCTCGCCGCCGAAGCGACCACGGTCATCAACGCGCAGGATTACGGGCGCACGATCTACGACCTGTCGGTGCGCCGCGCGCTGATCGTGATCGGCGAAGACATGGTCAACGAGGCCTATGACGCGCCGGTCGATTTCGAGCCCGCCAAGCAGATCGAAGAATCCGAGCGTAGACTTTACGAAGTCGCCGAAAGCGGCCGCTACGAAGGCGGCTTCCAGGCGTTTTCGCAGGCGCTGACCACTGCCGTCGACATGGCGGCGAAGGCCTATCAGCGCGACGGGAAATTGTCCGGCATTGCCACCGGCCTGCACGACCTCGACGCCAAGATGGGCGGCTTGCAGCATTCCGATCTGATCATCGTGGCGGGCCGCCCCGGTATGGGCAAGACCGCGCTCGCGACCAACATCGCCTATAACGTCGCCAAGGCCTGGCAGGGCGAGGTCCGGCCGGATGGCCATATCACCACCGTCAATGGCGGCATTGTCGGCTTCTTCTCGCTCGAAATGTCGGCCGAACAGCTCGCCACCCGTATTATCGCCGAACGCACCGGTATTCCATCGAGCACGATCCGGCGCGGCGGGATCAGCGAGCAGGATTTCGAGGTCATCCGCGACGTCTCGCTCGAATTGCAGAACATGAAATTCTTCGTCGACGAGACCGGTGGCTTGTCGATCGCGCAGCTTGTGGCGCGCGCGCGGCGGCTGAAGCGTCAGCGCGGCCTCGACATGCTGGTGATCGACTATATTCAGCTGCTGTCGGGATCGAGCAAGCGCGGACAGGAAAACCGCGTGCAGGAAATCACCGAAATCACCACCAGCCTCAAGGCGCTCGCCAAGGAGCTGAGCGTTCCCGTGATCGCGCTGTCGCAATTGTCGCGTCAGGTCGAAAGCCGCGACGACAAGCGCCCGCAGCTCTCCGACCTGCGCGAATCGGGTTCGATCGAGCAGGACGCCGACGTCGTGCTGTTCGTCTATCGCGAGGAATATTACCTGCAGAACAAGGAGCCGCGGCCGGGTACCGACGAACACGCCAAGTGGATGGTCGAAATGCAGATGATGCACGGCAAGGCCGAGGTGATCATCGGCAAGCAGCGCCATGGTCCCACCGGCACGGTGCAATTACAATTCGACGGCAGCGTCACCCGCTTCAGCGATCTGGCGCCGGAGGACCGGCTCCCGGAGCGCATCGGGGACTGATTGCCATAATTTTGCTTTCGGGGGCGTGCTGGCTTATTGACACGGTTACCCCCACAAGTTGCGGCAGAACGACCCGATGCTGTCACCGACGCCCGCGTCCCATCTTTCCGATCCGGTCATCACCGCAGGACCGCCCGCCGACGAGGCTGGGGGCATCCTGACCGTCGACCTGTCGGCGCTCGAGGCGAATTACAAGACGCTGCGATCGACCTCGGTGCCGGCCGAATGCGCCGCCGTGGTCAAGGCCGACGGCTACGGGCTCGGGCTCGAGCCCGTAGCGAAACAGCTTGCGGTCGTGGGTTGCCACACCTTTTTCGTCGCCGATCTGTCCGAGGGCAAGCGGCTGCGCAAGGCCGCGCCGCGGGCTGCGATCTACATCCTCAATGGCCTGCCGCAGGGCACCGGGCAGGTCTTCGCCGACCATAATCTCCGTCCGGTGATTGGCTCTTCGGCAGAACTCGCCGAGTGGGATGCCTTTTCGAGCGGCGCCAATTGGGAGGGCGGATTCGCGCTGCATGTCGATACCGGCATGAACCGGCTCGGCATTTCGGTGGAGGAAGCCGCCGCGATTGCGCCGCGCATCAATACCGAGAACCACGGCCTCAAGCTCATCATGAGTCACTTCGTGGCTTCGCAATTCGTCGAGAGCCAGCGCAACGAAGAGCAGATGCTCGCATTCCGCAATGTGCGCGCGCTGTTTCGCGGCGTGCCGGCTTCGATCGCGAATTCCTCCGGCATCTTTCTCGGCGGCTCAGCCCATCTCGATCTGGTGCGGCCTGGCGCGGCGCTTTACGGCATCAACCCGACGCCCGGCAAGCCGAACCCGATGAAGCCGGTGGTCGAGTTGAAGGTGCGGATCGTCAAGCTGCGCGACATCGCCTTCGGTGACACCGTCGGCTACGACGCGACCTGGACCGCGCGGCGGCCCTCGCGCATCGCGATCGTGACCATGGGTTACGCCGATGGTTTCTTGCGTTCGCAGGGCGGCAGCGATCAGAAGTCCGGTGGCACGCTGATCGTCAGCGGCAAGCCCTGCCCGATCGTCGGCCGGATCTCGATGGACCTGATCGCGCTCGATGTTACCGACCTGCCGGCCGGCAGCGTGAAACGCGGCGACTTCGCCACCGTCATCGGCGCCGGCCGCGATGTGGATGCACTGGGCGAAATGCTCGGCACCATCGGCTACGAGGTGCTGACCGGACTCGGGCGACGCTACGCGCGGATCTATAAGGGCGGGTAGCCGCAACTGCGGTCAGGCCTTCACCGGACACCCGTTTCGGCCGAATGTTTAGGGAACGCCAACTGCGAGAGCGAGGCCGCAACCAGCGCGCAAACGAAGATGCAGACCGCCAGCGGTAACGTAGACCCGTCTGAATACGCGCCCATCGCCGCGCTCGCCAGCGCACCGGCACCGAATTGAAAGGCACCCATGAACGCCGCGGCGGTGCCCGCAATCGCGCCCACCGACTCCATAGCCAGCATGCTGCTGAGCGGCATGACGAATCCAAGCATCGCAATGATGATGAACAAGATCGCTGCGAACGGGACCAGCGATGCAATGCCTGCCACACTGGCCGCAAGCAGCACCAGCGCTGACAGGAGATAGACCGCGAGCGCGATGCGAACGATGTGCTCGGCGCGGAATTTTCGCACCACGAATGCGCTCGCCCGCGCGCCCGCCATCATGCCCAGCGCATTCAGGGCAAAGGCAACACTGTATGCAAAGGGCGATAGTCCAAACGTTGCGATGAAGATCGGGGCGGAAGCCGACAGATAGGCAAAGAAGCCGGCCTGCGCGATGCTGACGACGAGGACAAAAGGGATATAGCGCCTGTTGACCAGAAGCGACGCATAGTTCCGGAGGGTGGATGCCGGATGGGCCGCCTTGCGCAATGCGACAGACCGGGTTTCCGGCAGATTGCGCGCCACAAACACCATCAGGATCGCGGCCAGTGCGCCCTGCACAAGAAAGATGGCCTGCCAGGAGCCGATCGCAATGATCGCGCTCCCTAACAGCGGCGCGACGATCGGGGTGACGCCGAGCACCATGACGACGAGCGACAGCAGATGGCTCGCCTTCAGTCCGGTATACAGATCGCGGACAATGGCAAATGCCATGACCATCCCCACCGACCCACCCAATCCCTGAACGAATCGAAGGATGCTGAGGTCACGCGCATTGGCGGCGAGGCTGCATCCCAGCGACGCAACCACGAAAACCGTCAAACCAAAATACAGCAGCGGCTTGCGGCCGTACCTGTCGGCCAACGGTCCGTAGAAAAGCTGTCCGAGCATCAGTCCGGCAAAGAACGCCATCAGGCTGAACTGGACGGCACCTTCGTCAGAAGCGAGATCCCTGGCGATGACCGGCAGCGCCGGGAGGTACATGTCGATTGCCAAAGGCGGGATGGCGCTCAATGTCCCCAGAATGAGAACGAGGCTGGACGAAGGCCGTTCAGAGACTGTCATGGCAATTCGAAACCTATTTACAAAACCAATGGGTTTCCATACACGAGGTCAACCGGGATTTCAAATGGCCAGCGCGAGCACGCCCTCTCCCAGACCAGGCCGCCCTGTGGTCATGCCGCCCGACGAGCGACGGCGGCGCATCATGCAGGCTGCGGAAGAGCTTTTCGCAACTTCCGGCTACACGGCCGTCAGCATGTCCGACATCGCGCAACGGTGCGAAATGTCGAAAAAGACCCTGTACGAGGTGTTCTGCAGCAAGGAAGAGCTGCTCAAGGGGCTGATCGCCGATGGTGACGCCTTTCCGTTGTCCGTATCCGTGGACGACCATGCCGATCCGGCCGAGGCGCTGCGATCCACGCTGATGGCGATCGCGCGTTTTGTCCTGTCCGAACGGCACATCAATATCAGCCGTCTGGTGGTTTCCGAATCCGGATCCGCCCCGGAGATGGCAAAGCACTATTACGAACAGGGCATGCTGCGCGGGAAGAAAATGGTGGTGGCCCGCCTCAGGCGGCTGGTGCGGCACGGCCTGATTGCAATCGATGACATCGAAGCGACAGCCGACATGCTGTTCGGCGCGTCGATCGGCCTTTTTCTCCTCACCTCGCTCAGTCTCCGGACCAGGCCGAATATGAAACAGGTCGAAAGACGCATCGCCATCGTGGTTGATCGCTTTGTTTGACGGGTTCTCCCGGTCCCCGGCCGCCCGGCCACCACGATCGTCCTGTCCGGTTGACATGCGCCCGCCTTGTCCGCACCGATAGCCCCATGAGTCGCAAGGTCCTCTCCTTCGTCTGCCAGAATTGCGGCGCCGCCTATGGCCGCTGGCAGGGCAAATGCGAGTCCTGCGGCGAGTGGAACACAATCGCGGAGGAATCCGCCGAAGCTCCCGTCGGCAAGGCCGGCGCCAAGCTGTCCGGGCGCGGACGCCCCTTCGCACTGCAGCCGCTATCCGGCGCCAGCGATGATGCGCCGCGGCTTCCGACGGGCTTGAGCGAATTCGATCGCGTCACCGGCGGCGGACTTGTGCGCGGCTCGGTGATCCTGGTCGGCGGCGATCCCGGCATCGGCAAGTCAACATTGCTGGTTCAGGTCGCGGCCGCAATGGCGCGGCTGAAGCACCGCTCGGTCTATATCTCCGGCGAGGAAGCGGTGGCGCAGGTGCGGCTGCGCGCCGAGCGGCTCGCGCTGTCCGATGCCGCGGTCGAACTCGCCTCCGAAACTTCGGTCGAGGATATCATCGCGACGCTGTCGCAGGGCGACTTACCGCGCCTCGTCGTTATCGACTCGATCCAGACGATGTGGACCAACAGCGTCGAATCCGCGCCCGGCTCGGTGACGCAGGTTCGCGCGTCGGCGCAGATGCTGATCCGCTTTGCCAAGCGCAGCGGTGCGTGCGTCATCCTGGTCGGTCATGTCACCAAGGACGGGCAGATCGCCGGTCCCCGCGTGGTCGAGCATATGGTCGATGCGGTGATGTCGTTCGAGGGCGAAGGCTCGCATCAATTCCGCATCCTGCGCGCGGTGAAAAACCGCTTCGGCCCGACCGACGAAATCGGCGTGTTCGAGATGACCGGGCTGGGCTTGCGCGAAGTGCAAAACCCGTCGGAGCTGTTTCTGTCCGAGCGCGATCTCGGCTCGCCCGGCACCGCGGTGTTCGCAGGCATCGAGGGTACGCGCCCGGTGCTGGTCGAAATCCAGGCGCTGGTGGCGCCGACTTCACTTGGCACCCCGCGCCGGGCGGTGGTCGGCTGGGATCCGAGCCGGCTCTCGATGGTGATCGCGGTGCTGGAGGCGCATTGCGGGGTGCGGCTCGGCACCCACGACGTTTATCTCAATGTCGCTGGCGGACTTCGCATCAACGAGCCTGCGGCCGATCTCGCCGCCGCCGCCGCGCTGGTCTCGTCGCTGGCCGGCGCTCCCCTGCCCGCCGATGCAGTCTATTTCGGCGAAGTGTCGCTGTCCGGCGCGTTGCGTCCGGTGGCGCAGGCGCCGGCGCGGCTGAAGGAGGCCGCCAAGCTCGGCTTTCAGCGCGCCTTCCTGCCCGATCCCGGCCGCGCCGATGCGCCGGCCGATGCCGGGCTTACCCTGGCGCATCATGGCAATCTCGCGTCGCTGGTCGCCGACATCGCCGCGCGCGGCAACAGCAATCGCCTGAAACGGGAAGCGTGACGTTAAAAGCGGCAGCGACGCACATCTATTGCGCTCCAAAGCGGCTTTACTTCACACCATCAGCCTCACATTGTTGTTTGCGAATTGCAATGAAGGAGCCTTTGGATGGAGCGTCCCCGTGTTCATCGTGCCGGGATTGCATTTTTTGCGACGCTCGCGATCTCGATTGGGCTCGTACCGGCCACACCAGCTCGGGCCGAAGAGCCGCTCAAAATCATAGTCGGTTTTCCGGCGGGGTCGGGCGTCGACGTCTTAACGCGGCTGATTGCAGAGCAGGTCCGACTCGACACCGGCACGCCGATCATCGTCGACAATCGCGCCGGCGGCGGCGGGCGTATCGCCGCCGAATTTGTCGCGAAAGCGGAGCCGGACGGCAGGACCATTTTGGCCGCGCCCATCGTTACCACCGCGTTCACACCCTTCGTCTACAAGAAGCTGAATTTCGATCCGATGAAGGATCTGGCGCCGATCACGCGGCTCGGCAATTTCCAGTTCGCGCTCGCGACCAACAACGCAGTTCCGGCCAAATCGGTGGAAGAGTTCATTTCGTGGGTCCGCGCCAATCCCGGCAAAATCAATTACGGCTCGCTGTCCGCCGGAACCCCCTCGCATTTCCTCGGCGTGATGTTCAACCGCGCCACCGGCACCGACATGCAGCATATTCCCTACAAGGGCTCGGGGCCGGTGAACATCGACCTGCAGGGCGGCCAGATCCAGGCGACCTTCAACACCACCGTTGCGACCATGGAGCTGTTCAAGGGCGGCAAGATCAACCTGCTCGCGGTCACCGGCGCGAAGCGGTCGCCGTCGCTGCCGGATGTGCCGACATTCAAGGAGCTCAACCTCAATCTCGGCCCGATGGAAGACGCCGAACTCTGGTACGGATTTCTCGCGCCGGGGAAAACGCCTGCGCCGGTGATCGCGAAACTCAACGCGCAGATCGTGGCCGCGCTAAAAAATCCGCAGATCCGCGAGAAGATCACCAATCTCGATATTCAGGTCGTGACCGATACGCCTGAGGAATTCGCTAAGATCATTGCCAACGATTATAAGCTCTGGGGCGAGATCATCAAATCGACCGGCTTCACGCTCGACCAATAGCAGCAGCCCATGTTCAAGGTCGTTCTGCTCGGGACCGGCGGTCCGCGTCCCGATCCGAGGCGCAACGCGATGACGACGCTGATCCGTTTCGGTGAGGAGAATATCCTGTTCGATGCCGGCCGCGGCGTGGTGCTGCAGGCGGTGAAGGCCGGCGTGCCGCTCGACACGCTGGGACCGGTGTTCATTACGCATCACCATTACGATCACATCGGCGATCTCTACGATGTGATGCTCGCAACCTGGATGCACGGCCGCAAGGGCCCGCTGCATATCTACGGTCCTCCCGATACCCTGCGCATCTCCGACGCCATGCTGACCCAGGTTTTCGACAAGGACTGGCAATGGCGCTCGATGGGCGAGCCGACTTTCGGCGGCTGGAAGCCGGTGATTGCCGAGGACGTCAGTACGGGTCTAGTGCTCGACAACGGCCGGTGGCGCGTGACCGCTGACCTCGTCGAACACGGCAACGGCCTTGGCTTTCCGGAGGCGTTCCTGCGGCGCTGGACCTGTTACGGCTACCGCTTCGAGGCGCAGGGCAAGGTGGTCGCGATCTCGGGCGACACGGTCGATTGCGACGGTCTGCGGCGCATCGCGCAGGGCGCCGATGTGCTGGTGCAATGCTGCTACATGGCCACCGCCGAAATCAAGAACGAGCATTTCCGCCGCGTCGCGCAATACACCCTCGCCGCGGGCGACAGCGTCGGCAAGATTGCAGTCCAGGCCGGCGTGAAGACCCTCGTGCTCACGCATCATCTGCCGCGCAAGGATGAGAGCGCCTTGCAGCTCCTCGCCGAGGAAGTGGCGCGCGACTTTTCCGGACGGATCGTGATCGGTGAGGATTTGACGGAAATCGAGGTTTAGCCCCTCGTCACCCGCGAGCCATGCAGCCTAAGTCCTCGGATCGCTGACCCGCCCCAGAAACAGGATCGCGCCGGTCTTGTCGTCCGCGATCAGGAACATGAACGGCCGGTCGATTGTGAAACGCTCGTGCTGCTGGCCAGGCGCCATGGTGCGGGTGGTGACCACGACAGCCGTCGCGGCAGCGGCCTCGGTGCCCTCCTCAGCCACCTCGATCACCGCGCGATGCGCGATCTGATCGATGGTCGATTGCGCCTTGTCGCGCGGCAGGCCGGTCAGGCCCGACAGGTCGGATTGCGTCGGATCGAAGACCTTGCTCATGCCGAGCGCCTTGAACGGCGGGATCAGTTCGGCGGAAAATTCGAACTTGAACTTCGGCAGCGACAACACGATCGGCCGCGTCTGCGCCGTGCGCAGCGCCTCCCTCAATGCGTCAAGCTTTGCTCCATCGAGGCCCGCGATCACCGTGTCGAGTCCGTCGATGTCGTCCGGCCGCAGCACAATCATCGACAGGCCGCCCTGCGCATAAGGCAGCCGGATCGCCTGGAAGCCGGAGCCTTTTTCGATCGCAAAAGCCGCGCTCTGCACCATGGTCGGCACATCGACCTTGTCACTCGCGGTCAGGTGGAATTCACGCTCGCGGGTGGCATTCTTCGCGAAGGCCTGCGCCCAGGGCGCGTTGAAATAAACCGCGTTCAACAGCACGTGTGAATCGTTGGGGCTGAGCTTGTCGAGGATGGTTGGGATCTTGCCCGCGGTCTTGTCCTTGACCCAGTCATTGACGGTGGCGAGATCGGCGCCGGGAAAAATCTCGGCGTTGTATTTCGTGCGGATGGTATCGCGGAAGCTGTCGGCCACCGTCGCCGACGGATTCACCAGCATCAGCGCATTGGCAATCCGCAATGTGGCCTTCGACGCCCTAGCATCCGTGACGCAGAGCGCGCCGTCACGATTAGCGTCATGCGGACAGGGTTGGTCCTTGCCTTTCGGCGCGGGCGCTTCGCACAGCCGGCCGCTGAGCTTGAAGCCGTCCGGGCAGGACAGCCCGCCGGTGGCAAGCAAGGCTGCAAGCGCCTGCGCGTTGGCCTCGTCAATGGTCTTGCCCGACAACGTATGCCGCAGCACCTGGCGCATCTCCGCCTCGGTGTCGCCGCGAGCCCCCGCAAGCACCATCGCCATCGCGGTGCCGATCGACAGCGGCGACAGCACGGCATTGCCGGGTTCGGCGGCCAGCGTCCTGAACAGCTCCTGTCCGGACTTGTTGTAGGCTTGGGTGAGCGCACGGATATCGCCCTGCGCTGCAGCCGGTGCGGCCGCCAGCGCCAGCCATACCCCGATCCAGCCGATCAAATGCCTGCCAGTCATCGCGTCCTCCGCCCGGTCGCCAGGGCGCAACCATTGTGGCCGAACCACCCTGGCCGCGAAACCCTTGGCGAGCGCGACTCCGTTGCACGCCCGCCATCTCATCAGTGACGCGAAAACCCGCTGTGGTTCATGACGGAATCGGGGCAGAAAGACGGGTGACGCGGCCAAGGCGGGCGGCTATACAGGCGCGCCCGTCCGCCCCGGACCTGAAACCCGCGCAACCATGCCGATCACGCTGCTCGACATTATCTTACTGTCCGTGATGCTGATCTCCGGGCTGCTCGCCATGATTCGCGGCTTCATGCGCGAAATCCTGTCGATCGCGGCCTGGATCGCGGCCGCCGCGGCGACGCTGTATTTCTACAAGCGGCTGATGCCGTTCGCGGAAAGCTATTTCAACAACCAGTATGTCGCCGCCGGCGTCGTGATCGGTGGCGTGTTTCTGGGCACGTTGCTGATCGTGTCGATCATCACTGTCCGAATTTCGGACATGATCCTGGATAGCCGAATCGGGGCGCTCGACCGTACCCTCGGGTTCCTGTTCGGCCTCGGCCGCGGACTGATTATCGTGGTCGTGGCCTACCTGTTTTTCGACTGGCTGGTTCCGCAGAAGTCGCAGCCCACTTGGGTGACCGATGCGAAATCGCGGGTCGTGCTGGCCGGCACCGGAGATTGGCTTAAGTCGATGTTGCCGGATGACCCCGAAAGCACCATCTTGAAGCGGCTGAAGCGTCCCAAGGACGGTGAAGCCGAGGAACCGGCGCCCGGACAGAAGTCCGACTTGACCCCGCCGGCCCGGAATTCCGGCGAAGGATACGCCCGCGCTGATCGTACGGATATGCGTCAGCTGATCGAAACGAGGGCCGCGCCCGCGCGTTAGCGGGAGATTGAGGGTTTGGACCGCGCGATGACAGTCTCTCCCGATACCGGCCCTGCCCCAGACCCCTCCCTGGATCTTGACTTGAATGCCGATCGCCTGCGCGAGGAATGCGGCGTGTTCGGGATTTTCGGCCATCCCGACGCCGCCGCCATCACCGCGCTCGGCCTGCATGCGCTCCAGCATCGCGGGCAGGAAGCCGCCGGCATCGTGTCGTTCGACGGCCACCGGTTCCATTCGGAACGGCGGCTCGGCCTGGTCGGCGACCACTTTTCCGAGCGCAAGATCATCGACCGTCTGCCCGGCATGTCGGCCGTCGGCCATGTCCGCTATTCGACCACCGGCGAGACCCTGCTGCGCAACGTGCAGCCGCTGTTCGCCGAACTCGATCCGTTCGGCCTCGCGATCGGCCATAACGGCAACCTGACCAACGGACTGACGCTGCGCCGCGAGCTCGTGCACGAGGGCGCGATCATGCAGTCGACGACCGACACCGAGGTGATCCTTCACCTGGTGGCGCGGTCGCGCAAGGCGCGCTTCGTCGACCGTTTCATCGACGGCCTGCGCGCGCTGGAAGGCGCCTATTCCTTCGTCGGCCTCACCAACAAGAAGCTGGTCGGCGCCCGCGACCCGCTCGGCATTCGTCCGCTGGTGATGGGCACCCTCGACGGCTGCCCGATCCTGACCTCGGAGACCTGCGCGCTCGACATCATCGGCGCGAAGTATGTGCGCGACATCGAGAATGGCGAAGTCATCGTGTTCGACGACAAGGGCGCGCATTCGCACAAGCCGTTTCCGCCGACCGCGCCGCGGCCCTGCATCTTCGAGTACATCTATTTCTCGCGCCCCGATTCCTTCATCGGCGGCCGTTCCGTCTATGAAGTGCGCAAGATCATGGGTGGCGAGCTCGCCCGCGAGGCACCCGCCGACGCCGACGTGATCGTGCCGGTGCCCGATTCCGGCGTGCCGGCCGCGCTCGGCTATGCGCAGGAATCCGGCATCCCGTTCGATCTCGGCATCATCCGCAACCATTATGTCGGCCGAACCTTCATCGAACCGACCCAGCAGATCCGCCAGCTCGGCGTGCGCCTCAAGCACAATGCCAACCGCGCGGTGGTGGCCGGAAAGCGCATCGTGCTGGTCGACGATTCCATCGTGCGCGGCACCACCTCGACCAAGATCGTGCAGATGATGCGCGATGCCGGCGCAAAGGAAGTGCATTTCCGCATCGCTTCACCGCCGATCACCCATCCCGATTATTACGGCATCGATACGCCCGACCGCGACAAGCTGCTCGCCGCGACCCACACGCTCGAAGAGATGCGGGCCTTCATCGGCGCGGATTCACTCGCCTTCCTCTCGGTCGAAGGCATCTACCGCTCGATGGGTTACGAGAGCCGCGATCCGCTGCGGCCGCAATTCACCGACCATTGCTTCACCGGCGAATACCCGACTCCGCTGACCGACCTGAGCGCGGCCGCCCACACGCCGCGGCAATTGTCATTGCTGGCCGAGGCGAGCTGAATAATCAGCCTCCTGATGATGTGAACCCCGGCGGGCTTTCCGTTCCGGGCCCGTGAGGTATTCTGCGCGGCGCCAGATGGGCGCCCGCAGCCCCGCCGCGGATGTCGCGAGGTTTAGTTTGATGACATCAGATAGACGCCCGCTCGTCCTCGTCGTCGAAGATGAATCCCTGCTGCGCGAAATGATCGCGTTCGAGTTCGAGACATCCGGCTTTGAGGTGGTTGATGCCGGCAGTGCCGAGGAAGCTTTGCTGCGGCTGAAGGACATCTCCGTTCTCGATCTGTTGTTTACCGACATCCGGCTGCCGGGCATGGACGGGTGGTCGCTCGCGAGCAAAGTGCGGGCGCTGAAGCCGGATGCGCCGGTGATCTATGCCAGCGGCAATGCCGAGCGTCAGGAATTGCTGCCCCGCAGCGAATTCATCCAGAAGCCCTACCGCACCGAGCAGATATTCGCGGTCGCAGCCGGCCTTGGCGTTGAGCTGCCGGGCGCGGCGCTGGAATAGGTGCGCTCACCCCATGCTCTACATTCCACCGGCCTTCCGCGAGACCGATACCGCCACCCTGCAGGCCGAAATCCGGCGGATCGGCTTTTGCAGCCTGACGACCATCGGCGCTGCCGGTCCGCTGGTCAGCCATGTCCCGGTGATGCTCGACACCTCCGTCGGGCCGCTCGGGGAGTTGCGCTGCCATATCGCGCGCGCCAATCCGCAATGGCTCGACAGCGACTTTTCGAAACCCGCGCTCGCCATCTTCATGGGACCGGACGCCTATGTCTCGCCGTCCTGGTATCCATCGAAGGCCGAGCACGGCAAGGCGGTGCCGACCTGGAACTACGTCGCGATCTGCGCCCGCGGGCATATCCAGATCTTCGACGAGCGCGACGCGCTTCACGCCCATGTCGGCGAATTGTCGGACCGCCATGAGGCGGCGTTTCCGGAACCCTGGCATGTCAGCGACGCGCCGGCGGATTACATGGAGCGTCAGCTCAGCGGCATTGTCGGTTTCCGGTTCACCATTGAAGCGCTTGAAGGCAAGCTGAAACTCAGCCAGAACCGCAGCGAGGCTGATCGGGTATCTGTAGCCGCAGCACTGTCCGCGTCGCCCGGCAACAATGCCCGCTCTATCGCGGCGCGCATGCAGGTTGACAAACCGCGCTGATCTGCATCCACACTCCGCTCGTCCCCGCGAAGGCTGGGACCCGGCCTTTCTAAATTCCCGCTTGCGCGGGAATGAGTGGACCTGGCTTCACCGTCATTAATTGGACCTAAGCCCAAGATGCCTTCTACCCTCGCCGACCGCACAGCTCTCGTCACCGGCGCCTCGCGCGGCATCGGCCGCGCCACGGCGCTGGCGCTCGCCAAGGCCGGGGCCCATGTGATCGCGGTCGCCCGCACCGTCGGCGGCCTTGAAGAACTCGACGACGAAATCAAAAGCGCCGGCGGCAGCGCCACGCTGGTGCCGCTCGACCTGAAGGACTACGAAGGCATCGCCCGTCTCGGCAGCGCGCTGTTCGAGCGCTACCAGAAGCTCGATGTGCTGGTCGGCAATGCCGGCATTCTCGGACCATTGTCGCCGCTGTCGCATGTCGAGCCGAAGGCCTGGGACGATGTGATGGCGGTGAATGTCACTGCCAACTGGCATCTGATCCGCTGCATGGAGCCGCTGTTGCTGAAGAGCGACGCCGGCCGGGCGGTGTTTCTCTCATCCGGCGTGTCGTGGGCTCCGCGCGCCTATTGGGGGCCTTATGCGGTGTCTAAGGCCGCTCTCAACACCATGGTGCAGACCTGGGCCGCCGAAACCGCAAAGACTGCGCTGCGCGTCAACCTGTTCACGCCCGGGCCGATCCGCACCCGCATGCGCGCCCAGGCGATGCCGGGCGAAGACCCGATGTCGCTGGAGACGCCCGAACAGGTTGCCGGCAAGATCGTGGAGCTGTGCCTGCCGTCATTCACCGACAGCGGCAAGGTCTATGCCTATCCGAAAAAGCGGTTGCTCAGCTTCCGCACGCCGGAGTGAGGGCGCCGGTCCGGCGGACCTCCTATCCATCGCAGTGCACGACACCGGCCGCAGCCAGCGCTTCGATCTCCTCCTGTCGATATCCGGCGGATCGCAGCACATCGACACTGTGCTCGCCGATGCGTGGCGGCTGAAACACCAAACCCGGCCGCTCGCGCGCCTCGCCGAGTTCGATCGGCAGCGCTGGAATGTCCACGAGCGCACCTCCGCCGAATGCCGAAATCGCGGTCGCGATCAATCCGCCATGGGACCTGAGGTGAACATCGCCTCCAAGTTCATCCGGTCGCCCGACCCGGGCATAGCCGACCTTTGCGGCGTCGCAATGCTTCAGGATCTCCTCGAGCGGAAGCACATTCAGGCGACGCCGCAATTCCGGGATCATCCAGTCGCGCGCGTCGCATCGTTTGGCGTTGTCCGCGAGCCGATGGTCGTCGCGCCAGTCGTCGAAGCCCAATGCTTCGCAAAAGCGCCGCCAGTGGCCGTCGGACGTGCAGGCAATGAACACCTGGCCGCCATCGCTCGCGGCGAACACGTCGTAAACGCCCCAGGAATTCTTACGCGCCGGCATCGGCGGCAGGGCCTCGCCAATCACGGCACTGCCGGCGACCAGCGGCGCCAGCATGAAGGTCGCGCTTTCAAACAGCGAACTCGCTACCCGCTGGCCAAGACCGGTCCGATCGCGTTCGCGTAATGCGGCCAGGACCGCAACCACGCCGAATACGCCGCCGAGAATGTCGACCACCGGTGCGCCGGCCCGTAGCGGCTGTCCGGGTGGGCCCGTCATATAGGCGAGCCCGGACTGCATCTGCACCACCTCGTCGAGGGCGCCGCGATCCTCGTAAGGACCTTTCAGAAAGCCCTTCATCGACAGGAAGACCAGCCGCGGGTTGATCGGCTTGAGATCGTCCCAGCCGCATTTCAACCGCTCGATGGTTCCGGGCGCGAAATTCTCGATGACCGCGTCGGCCTTCAGAGCGAGTCGGTGAACGACAGCCTGTCCCTCGGGCCGCTTCAGATCGACGGCGATGGAGCGCTTGTTGCGGTTGTAGCTGGCGAAGAAGCCGGCCGCGAAGCCCGGCAGAGACCGGGTCGGATCGCCTCCGACCGGCTCGACCTTGACGACATCAGCGCCGAGATCGCCGAAGATCACGCCAGCGCATGGACCCATGACGGTGTGTCCGAAGTCGAGCACGCGCAGTCCGGCGAGCGGCTTGGGGACAATCGACTCAGACCCGGTCACACTGACAACCCTCCAGCTTGGCGGCCGCACCCGGCGACTATAACCCGCCCGTGGGCTGCGCGCGCCTATTGGGGGCCGTACGCGATGTAGAAGGCCGCTCTCAACACCATGGTGCAGACCTGGGGCGCCGAAACCTCCAAGACTGCGCTGCGCGTCAACCTGTTCACGCCCGGGCCGATCCGCACCCGCATGCGCGCCCAGGCGATGCCGGGCGAAGACCCGATGTCGCTGGAGACGCCCGAACGGGTTGCCGGCAAGATCGTGGAGCTGTGCCTGCCGTCATTCACCGACAGCGGCAAGGTCTCTGCCTATCCGAAAAAGCGGCTGCTCAGCTTCCGCACGCCGGAGTGAGCGCGAACGATCTGCTCACCGATCAATTCGACGGCAGGAAGCTTTCGACCGCGCGTACCACCTCATGCGGATGCGTCACTGGCAGCACGTGCCCGCCGTCAATTGTCACCAGCGTCGCGTACGGCACGCGACGCAGGAGCAAATTGACGTCGTGCGCGGGTGCGATCGGATCGCGGCGGCCCTGTAGAAGCAGCACCCGAGGGGCATGCGGTCCCTTTGGCCGATGTTCGAGCATGATCGTTTTCAAGAACAGCGCGGTGTCCTGGCGCCGCGGCGTCGAATAGCCATGAATGGTCCGGCGGATACGTTTCAGCCGTTGACGTGACAGATCGTCGACATTCTGACTGCCAAAATAGACCCAATTGTCGCGGAATTGGTTTGCTTCGGCGACGCCTTTCCGGCTCGCGATCTGTGTCATTCGCGCGACCGTGACTGCGGCGCGGCGGAAACCATGCCACGGACTCGCTGGCATGTTGATCGCGATCACGATGGCACCGGGTTCGCGCGAGGCAGCATCCAGTCCGACAAAGCAGCCGAGCGAATGGCAAATAAACACCGGAGCCGCCACGCCGCGCCCTGTGAGCGCCTGCGCGATTCCATCACGGACGAAACTGAAAACGGTCTCGTCGGCCAGATAGCCGGCACGCTCGACCATGCGCGGAACGCAACTGGCTGAATTCAGGCCTTGCCGCACAGCCACGAGCTTGCTGTCAACAGTCATGTAAACGAAGCCTCCTTGACACAAATCAGTCATATCAAGAGGCTGTCACAGTCAAGAACGTTCAGGGACGATCGCGTGATGGTGATGTGGTCCGTGGCTTGCGCGGCCTGGCAAAGTTGGGAGAAACTCGCGGTCCGAATGCGCCTGCAATGGAAGGGTCGGACGACACCCTGCCTGGAATGCGATCGGTGAGCACGCTGACCATCTCGCCCGGCATCCTGCGCGTCGGCTCCGCCCTGCCCGACCCGCCATTCGAGTTTGTCGATCAGGGCAGAGATTGCGGCTTCGATGTCGAGCTGATGCAGGCGATCGCGGCCGAGCTCGGCTTGCAATGGCAACTGGTCGTCTATCAGGGCACCGATTTCAACGACATCTTCGACGGCCTCGCTGACGGGCGCATGGATTGCATTGCCTCAGGCGCGACCGTCACCCCCGGCCGCGAACGCAAGGCGCTGTTCTGCGAGCCGTACATTCATTCGGGCCAGAGCCTGGTGGTCAATGTTGCGGCCACGCCGCACGTGCATTCGGTCGATGACCTCAAGGGACTCGTCCTGGCCGTGCAGGCCGGCAACACCTCGCAGCCGGTGGCACTTCGACTGAAGGCGGACGGCCGCGTCGGCGATGTGCGCGTCTACGCCTATCACGACATCGCAACCATGCTGGACGATCTCGACGCCGGCCGGATTGCTGCGGTGATGAAGCTTGCGCCGGTGATGCACTGGTTCGTGAAAGACCGGCCACATCTGCGGGTGGTGCAGGAAGGGATCACCCAGGAGGATCTGGCGGTCTCCGTCGCGCTTTCGAACGAACCGTTGCAGCAGGCCATCGACAACGCGCAGGCGCGGCTGCGCGACAATGGCACCCTCCCCCGCCTCATCGAAAAATGGATTGGTCCATGATCGCTTGCATCCGCCTGTTCACCGGGCCGGACGGCCGCTCCCATGTCGAACACATCACGCTGACGACGGGCGTCCTGCAAGCCGCGAAGGCGGTGCATGTCGAGGAGACCGCCGCACATTCCGCGCTCGACTGGCATGTCGCGCCCTGCCGGCAATATGTTGTTACGCTCTCCGGCACGCTGGAATTCACGACCCGCGACGGCGAAGCCTTCATCCTCAAGCCCGGCGACGTTTTGCTGGCGGAGGACACCACCGGCAGCGGCCATCGCTGGCGACTGATCGACGACCAGCCGTGGCGGCGGATGTATGTGGAATTGACCGGCTGATCCGGCGGCTAGCGTAGGTCGTCAGGGCGGGTGCCATGCGCGCTGTCTGTCTCAGGATACTTCCGGGTTGCCATCGCAGCCTTGATAGCGTCGATCAGGGTGTCGCGCAGGAACGGCTTGCGCAGAAAAGCGGCACCTTCGATCGCGTCGGCCTGCTGCTCGAACACCGGATCGATCGAGCCGGTGATGAACACGATCGGAAAATGTGGATCGGATTCCTTCAGCCGGTGCGCCACCGCAATACCGCTGAGATCGCCGAGCTGTATATCGAGCACCGCACAAGCGGCCCCGCTGGTCGCGGCGGCCGCGAGGAAATCTTCGCCGGAAACGTATTGCTCCACCGTCATGCCGGTCATTTCCAGTAGCCTGGCGAGGGCGTCGCGCAGCAGCGCGTCATCGTCGACCAGGGCGATGGAGGTGCCGAAATACGGCTTATCGAATTCCTTCAGAGACGGGTATTGTCGCATGGTCGGACAACGCGCGACGCGGCGACTTGGCTTCTGTCACTTGCGAATTATTCGCTCACGAATTATTGCCGGTTGTCCGTTAGTCTAAGCAACTTCGACGGCTCGTGCAGAACGGGCCTGCGGTCAATATTGCTCAGCCCACCGCACCCGCTGCATCGCGCCGTAGCACCTTGCCCGGCAACGCGCCGGTGTGTTTCGCGTTGTCGATCACCACCTCGCCGTTCACAAGCACCGTGGTCCGCGTCCCGGTCGGATAGCGGTGCGGATCGGCATAGGTGGCCTGATCCTTGAAGTCGGCCGGATCGAACAGCACGATGTCGGCGCGATAGCCCTCCTTCAGCAGCCCGCGATCCTTCAGCCGCAGCGCTTTCGCGGTCAGGCCGGTCATCTTGTGGATAGCGCGCTCAATCGGAATGATGCCAAGTTCATGCACGTAATGCCCGAGAATGCGCGGAAACGTGCCGTAGAACCGCGGATGCGGCATGCCCTGGCTGGTGATGCCGTAATCAGCGACGCAATTGCCATCGGAGCCCACCAGCGCCCGCGGCGACTTCACGATGGCGCGGATGTCGTCTTCCGAGATCGAGATCACCAGCACGCGGGTCGCGCCCTTGTCATCGATCATGTAGTCGCAGACCACATCGATCGGATCGTGGCCGCGCTCTTTCGCCAGATCGGCGATCGTGCGCCCGGCATATTGCGGCAGGTTCGGCGTGATCGAGATCTGCACGCAGTCCCAGTCCGGTATGCGGCCCCAATTGTTCAGCCCGTCGCGCTCGATATCGGCGCGGATGCGGTCGCGGGTTTCTTTAAGTTTCAGCCGCTCCAGCATCGCCGGCACGCCGCCGGCCTGCACCCATTGCGGCATCAGGTTCTTCAGCGGATTGGAGCCCGCCGTATAGGGATGCGAGTCGCAATCGACATCGACACCGCGGGCCTTGGCGTCGGCGATCATCTGCAGGCAGCGCGTGGCCTTGCCCCAATTGTCCATGCCGGAACATTTGAAGTGCACGATCTCGACATGGATCTTGCAGGTCTCGGCAATGTGGATCGCCTCCTCGACCGCCTCGATCACATGGTTCGACTCGTCGCGGATATGGGTGAAGTAACCGCCGTTGTAGCGCTTCACCACGTTGCACAGCGCGATCATCTCTTCCGGCGCGGCATATGAGCCGGGCGAGGTAAACAAACCCGACGACAGCCCGAGCGCGCCGGCTTTCAGCCCGTCCTCCAGCAGCACGATCATCGCCGCGAGTTCATCCTTGGTCGGCGCGCGCTGGTCCATGCCCATGACCATGAGCCGCAATGTATTGTGCCCGACCAGCATGCCGGGATTGAGCGCGGTCGCCGGGAACGTATCGAGATAATCGGGAAAGCTCAGTTCGCGGAACGGCAGCCACGGCGCCGACGGGCTGAGATAATCACGCAGCAATTCGACCTTGCCGGGCAGAACCGGCGCGACCGAAAACCCGCAATGGCCGATGATCTCGGTGGTGACGCCCTGCCGCAGCTTGCTCTCGGCCTTCGGATTGATCGGCAGCGTGAAATCGGAATGGGTCTTGATGTCGATGAAACCGGGCGCCACCGCCAGGCCGTCGGCATCGATCACCCGGGCAGCCTTATCCGAGATCGACGGCGCGACCGTCGCAATGACACCGTCGCGCACCAGCACATCGGCTTTGACGCCGGGATTGTCGGCGCCGTCGAATACAAGGCCACCGCGGATCAGAATATCATTGGTCATGGAATGGAATCTCCGGCAGTGCCGTCATGGCCGGGCTTGACCCGGCCATCCACGTCTTTGCAAGCGTTATGATAGACGTGGATGCCCGCGACAAGCGCGGGCATGACGGGTCAGTCATCGCGTGGTGAGTCTGGACGCAATCAGTCCGCGCGGATATTGGCCGCCTTCAGCACCTTGTTCCAGCGATCGGCTTCGTCGGCGATATATTTCTGAGCCTCAGCACTGGTGCTGCCGACGGATTCATTGCCGAGCGCTGCGAACTTCTCCTTGACCGCCGGCGACTGCACCGCCTTGGCGATCTCCTGGCTCAGCTTCTCGACCACGTCCTTGGGCGTATCCTTCGGCGCGATCACCGCATACCAGGCCTCGACCGCAAAACCCGGCACGCCGGCTTCGGCAACCGTCGGCGTATCCGGCCAGCTTGGCGAACGCTGCGGCGAGGTCACGCCGAGCGCGATCAGCTTGCCCTGTTTCACATGGGTCTGCGCGATCAAGGGCGACATGAACGCGATCGGAACCCGGCCGGTCAGCAGATCGGCGATCAGATCGTTGGTGCCCTTGTAGGGAATATGCTGGATGTCGACGCCGGCCTGCTGTTTGAACATCTCGGCCGCCAGATGCAACGACGAGCCGTTGCCGCCCGAGCCATAGTCGAGCTTGCCCGGCTTCGACTTGGCGAGGTCGATCAATTCCTTCACCGACTTCACGCCAAGCGAGGGATGCACCACCAGCACCAGCGGCCCCTTGGTGACGATCGAGACCGGCGCGAACTGGTCGAAATTGTAACCGACCTTCGAGAACAAGGACGGGTTGGTGGCGTAAGCCATCGCCGGCAAGGCTAGCGCATAGCCGTCGGCCGGCGCGCGGCCGAGTGCCTCGATCGCGATATTGCCGCTGCCGCCGGCGCGATTTTCGATCACGATCTGCTGCCCGAGCGACTTGCTCAGCTCCTGCCCGAGCAGCCGCGCGATCACGTCGTTAGGCCCGCCCGCTGGATAGGGCACATAAAGGTGGACCGGGCGTTCGGGATAGCTTTGTGCGGCGGCTGGCCCCGCGGCCGCGGCCCCGAACAGGATGGCGGCCGTGATGGCCACGGGAAGGCGGCCCAGCGGGCGGTTCAGAAAGGACATGCGGTAACTCCGGTGATCTCTGGTTCGGGCCCTGGATCGCACCCTCGGGCGCCCGGTTCTGCGCCGGGCTTCGCCTGATGATCGCACGCACGGTACCGGCATGCCAAGCTTGCGGGTGCCGCACAACAGGAGTGACACGCTTCCGCACCATGTGCACCATCGGTTGCATCATGCGCGCAGGGGGCCGCGCGAACAGGACGACGAGAGATCGTCCCGACAGACCGCGTGTCTGTCCGCCTACAACTGCGCCAGGGCTTCCGAAAGGTGCGACCTCCAGAACGACGCCAGCAGCGCCGTGGCATGGCCGCGTGAGGTCTCGCTCGCCGGGACCAGCACGAGGCAGCCCTGTGGCAACGCATTAATCACACGCTCGGCGGTGCCAAGCTCCGGCGGATTCAGCGCATCATCGGCAAAGTTGATGGCTACGACAGGCGCCTTCAGACGCGAAAGGTTCGGGGCCGGATCGTAATCCATCGACGATTCGAGTTGATAGAGCCGGTCGTTGGCGTCGCCCTTGCGCCCGCGCTCGACCATCTGGCGATACAGGGCGTCGGCAGCCTCGCGGGTCGGTGCGGTTTCCTGAATCCGTACGACGCTTTGAATGAACAACGCGCCGGACGGAGCCAGAGTGTAGCGCCACGGCTGCTGCTCGTAATCGCCGTTATTCCAGTCCGGATCGTTGCGGATGGATTCGATCTGCATTCGGCGCTGGATCCAGTTGCGCCCACTCATCGCCGTCGGCTGGCTCGCAAGCGGAACCAGCAGGTCCATGAAATCAGGATGGGTCACGCCCCAAAGCCATGTCAGCATGCCGCCCATCGACAGACCCAGAACCAACCTGAGGTGAGAGACGCCAAGCCCCTCGGTCAGCAGGCGATGCTGCGCGGTCACCATGTCCTGGTATCTGTATTGCGGAAACTTCGCGCGCAGACCGTCGCTCGGCTTGCTAGAACTGCCGAAGCCGATCGCATCGGGCATGATCAGAAAATATTGCGATGCATCGAGCGGCTGACCTGGACCGAACAATTCGCCCGCGAGTTCGGCCGTCAGCCAACCCTTGCCGCTTCCGGTCGTGTTGTGCAGCAGCAGGACCGCGTTGGTGATCTCGCCCTGCGCATTCCGCCGCGGTTCGCCGAGCGTCAGATAGTGCTGGCGCAGTTCGGGCAGACGCTCCCCGCTCTGGAACAGAAAATCCCGGATGATGAAATCACCGGCTTGCGGCTCAGTTGCGGACATTGGTGGACACACCATTGGAAACGGGAACGGGGCCCCTCCTTACAACAGGCGCAGCGGACGACGCCATCGGCACGTGCGAGCCGGATGCGTCCCGATTTCCGGTCATGAAACAATCCGCGCCAGACAAGCATTCGGGTCATACGCAATCCGTTCGGGTCGCCCGCTCACTTGCCAACACTACGAATGACCGGCAGGAAAGCGCGCCTGATTTATCGGAGGCGGTCTTGAATCGAGCATCTGTCATAGCCGTGCGCAGCGTCGACCTCGCGGTCCAGGATCTCGAAGCCGCGCGGGCTTTCTTCACCGACGTCTGGCAGCTCCAGGAGGTCGCGTCGGCCGGGGGCATTGTCTATCTGCGTGCCACCGGGCCGTGTTTTCACGTGCTCAGCCTGCGCGCCGCACCGGCAGCTGAGGCGGGTCTGGTGCGGATCGCGATGCAGGCGGACGACCGCCCTGCGGTCGATAAACTTTTCGAGCAGGTCACGCGGTTCGGCACCGCCATCGACGGCGCACCGCGACCCTTGGACACCCCCGGCGGCGGCTACGGCTTCGGCTTTCAGGATCCGGAAGGACGCAATCTCTCCATCGTCTGCGACATGGCCGACCACTCCGACGCTGCGCCGCAGACCGACCGCCCGACCAAGCTGTCGCATGTGAACTTGAATTGCAAAGACAACGACGCGACGTTCGGATTTTTGCGCGATGTCTTAGGCTTCAAGCTGTCGGACCAGACGCGGCAATTCCGCTTCATCCGTTGCAATGCCGACCATCACAGCCTGGTGCTCGGCTTCAACGACAACGCCAATCTCAACCACATTGCCTTCGAATTGCCGGACCTCGACTCCGTGATGCGCGGGATCGGCCGCATGCGCGACCATGGGTATCCGGTCGAATGGGGGCCGGGCCGGCACGGACCGGGCAATAACGTGTTCGCCTATTTCTGCGGACCCGGCGACCTTCCGGTCGAATATACCGGCGAGATGCAGCAGGTCGACGAAAGCCATCGTGTCGGCATGCCGCAGGACTGGACCTGGCCGCCCGGCCGGCTCGATCACTGGGGCATCACGCCGGGACCGAGCGCGCGCGTCAAGGCGGCGCAGGCTTTCTTCCGGTTCACCCACGATGGCTACAGGTTGGACGGCTGAGGCTACCTCGTCCAACTGTCATCTCCCGCGCAGGCGGGTGATCTAGTCAACGCATGTGGCGCTCGGATGGACTGGATGCCCCGCCTTCGCGGGGCATGACAGACGGAGGGACGGCTCGATCCGCTTGGTCAGTTCGCCTGGATATTCGCAGCCTTGATGATGTCGCCCCATTTCTTGCGCTCGGCAACGATCAGCGTGTTGAACTCTTCGGGCGAATTGCCGACCAGCTTCAGTCCCGATTCGGTGACGAAGCGCTGCATCGAAGGCTGCTTCAGCGCCTTGACCACCTCGGCATGCAACCGCTGCACCACCGCCGGCGGCGTGCCGGCCGGCGCCATCAGCCCGAACCATGACGAAGCCTGCCAGTCCGGCAGGCCGGCCTCGACCGCGGTTGGGACATCCGGAAGCACCGACAGGCGCTCCTTGGCCGCGACTGCGAGCGGCGTGACGGTACCGGCCTTGATATGCGCCATCACGATCGGCGGATTGTCGACGACGCCATCAATATGGCCGGCGAGCAGATCGTTAACCGCGGGCGCTGCGCCCTTGTAGGGCACGTGCGTGACCTTCATGTCGCCGACATGCACAAGCAGCGCCTGCCCGAGATGGCCGGTGGTGCCGACGCCGGCCGATCCGAAATTCAGCTTGTTGGGATTGGCCTTCGCGGCCGCAACCAGATCCTTGAGCGACTTGATGCCGGTCTTCGGATTCACCAGCACCAGCATCGGCATGTCGGCGACCAGCGAGATCGGCGTGAACGCCTTCTCCGGGTCGAACGGCATCGTCTTGTAGAGGAACTGATTGATGCTCTGGATGCCGGGCGAGGTCATCATCAGCGTATAGCCGTCGGGCGCCGCTTTCGAGACCAGTTCGGCGCCGATATTGCCGCCGGCGCCGGGCTTGTTCTCGACAATGACCGGCTGCCCCATGCTCTTCGACATTTCGTCGCCGACGGCGCGCGCCAGAACGTCGACCAGACCGCCCGCGGGAAACGGCGCGACGATGCGGATCGGCTGATTGGGATAGGTCTGCGCTTGCGCGCCTGTCGAAACGCAGGCAACGATGCCAGCGAAAAGTCCTGTCAGAAGCCCGAGGCGTTTCATGCTGATTTTCTCCCCGCGAAAATTATATTTTTTTGATTGTACTTGCGCTGATCCAAGGGCATGGATCGGGCCAAGTCAAGTTGCGACACGGCAGCGCCGTAGATCGGTTTGTATTTCTGAGTAGGTCGGCGCACGCTACACTTGTCCTCGCTCTGCGCCCTATGGAAACCCGCTCTTACGCAACGGTTCGAACAAACGCTCTGCATCGCGCGAATTGAGAAAGACGGAGGACATCGGCCAGCGCGCAGATGTGAGATGGGGTAGCCGTTTCAGGATGTCTGCGACCACCGCCTTCGCTTCGTTGTGCTGTCCGAGGTTGTGCAACGTAGCCGCTAGGACCGCCTGTCCTGGCACATGGGGAGCGCGGCCTCTGCACTCGCGAAGCGCTGTCAAAGCTTCTGGGTAACGCTCCTGCATGTAGAGCGCGATCCCCCGGATGACCGGAAGCATCGATCCATAAAACGGGTCAAGGCGGACATAGTCGCGTGCGACATCCAGCGCTTTTTCCGGCTCACCGGCGAACGTGAGAATGAGCGGGAAACGATAATCGACGAAGCTTGAGTTAAGAGCGAGCGCCTTCTCAAACTCCGCGATAGCGGCATCCGGCTGCCGCATCCAAGCATAGGCCCAGCCAAGCTGCGCGCGTGCAAGCGGCATGTTTGGATCGTAACCGACGGCGCGGCGAGCAAGATCCACGCCGTGCGCGAGGTCGTTTGGTCTGCCCAGATCGGGAGACGTCGGATCGGCATAGGCCCGGACATAGGTATGTCCGAGCTTGGCGCAAATCTTGGAATTTTCGGGATCGATTCTGAGGGCTTCCGAATAGAGCCTGCGCGCTTCATAGACGTATTTCGCGTCCCAATACTGCTCTGCCAGAGTTTGCGCCTGGTCGCCGCGCAAAGTCAGATCGTAAGCCGTCCACGAACCGGCCGGTTTGCGCGAGACCCGCTCAACCTCGGCATTGCCGAGATGGGCGACGACGATCGCGACAATCGACTGCGTGATCTCGTCCTGGACGGAGAATACGTCACCGAGTGCGCGATCGAAGCGTTCGCCCCACCGTTGAACACCCGATTGAGCATCGACCAACTGGGCTGTAATCCTGATCCTCTCGTCGAAGCGGCGCACGCTGCCCTCGACAAGATACCTCACACCGAGTTGGTCTCCGACCTCACGTACGTCGACTGACCTGCCCTTGTAGCTGAACGACGAATTCCGCGCGATCACCGACAGATCGGAAAAGCGTGACAGTCCGCTGATGACATCCTCTGTAATGCCGTCGCTCAGATAGTCCTGGCTTGGGTCGCCGCTCAGGTTAGCAAACGGCAGCACGGCAATGGACGGCCCTTCAATCATGTGATGGCCGGGACGCGTTGGCAGAGCAACCTCGTGCGCGATCTCCCGCGGAGAACCATGATTGGCGGCTCCGCCGCCATCGACCGCGATTGCGAACAAATAGCCGCGCCTTGGCACGGTCTTGATGACACGTTGGTCCGAATCTCCGAGCGCTTGCCGCACCTCGCTCACGCACTGCGTCAGCGACTCCTCGGACACGATCACATCCGCCCACACCGTACCGAGCACGTCTTCGCGCGAAACCAGACGGCCCGCGTTCTCGATCAGATACCGCAGCACCTCGAAGCTCTTCGGTCGCAGAAAGATGTCTCCTGCGTCGCCGATCAGCGTGCCGCGAGCGCAATCGAGCGTCCATCGATCGAACGTATAGCGTGGTCCGGACATGGGTCTCCCGTTGGTCCCAGCTTGGAGGGTCGATGGCAGCTGTTTTGGGGATTTCTTGAGGGAAATTTCAGCCATCCTTCAGGGCGAGTCAAACCGGTTATGCTGAATTGGGCTGGAAGTTTGGGCCTCTACCAGCTCCGAAAGTACCCGACCCAAAAGCCGAACAAAATCATCCTGCTGCCCTCAGAAGGAGGAAGACGTGACGAGACTCCGCCTCGCCAGTACGGCCGTTATCACAACGCTGCTCGCGACTTCGCTCGCGGTGGCCCCCTCAGCCGCGCAAGCCGACTATCCCATCAGACCGATCAAGATCGTCCTGCCGGTGCCTCCAGGCACCGCCCTTGATGTCGTCACGCGTGTGATTGCCGATCAGATGTCAAGCAGTCTCGGCCAACAAATCCTGGTCGAACCCCGGCCAGGAGCTGGGGGATTGCTTGCGGCGCAGGCCGTGGCGGAGGCACCGGCCGACGGCTACACACTGCTTGGCGGCGCTGCCGGCATCTTTACGATCCTGCCTGCGCAGAAGGACAAGCTGCCGATCGATATGGGCCGCGATTTCACCCATGTCGGGATGATCGTCGGCCGTGGCGTGATGTTCCTTGCAGTGCCGCCGAAACTTGGCATCAAGTCGTTCCCGGAATTGGTCGCCCGGATGAAATCGAAGCCAGGCGAGATCGTGATTGGCACCAACGGCGCTGGCACGCTTCCGCACTATGCCGGCCTGCTGCTGCAGAAGAAGGGCGGACTGCCTTTCACACTCGTGCCATACAGTAAGGGCGGCACGCCGGCGGCTGTCGGCGATATCATGGGTGGCCGTGTCCACGCGACCATAGAAGCCGCATTCGGTCTGCGCGGTCCGTTGCAGTCCGGCGATCTGCAGCTTATCGGCGTGATGTCCACGGAGCGCGATCCTGATTTTCCCGACGTGCCCACCGTCGCGGAGACGCTGCCGGGATTGACTGCCATTGGCTTCATGAGTCTTGCCGCGCCTGCCAAGACACCCGAACCGATCGTGCGACGCTTGAATGAGAGCCTCAATCAAGCGCTCGCGTCGCCGGCGGTGAAGCAACGCTTTGCCGAACTCGGTGTCCCGATCAGCATCGTTTCGTCAGCGGAGGCAACCGCATTCGTCGACCAGCAACGTGCCATATGGCTCCCGCTGGTGAAGGATCTGGAAGCTGAATGAGGTGAACAGAAAGCAGGCGCTGCCTTCCCGGGAACATTGTCGCCATGAACAATAGAGCCGAACTCGTCCTACTGATCAACGGTTTCCAGGCAGCCAGGCTATCTCCGTCGCAGCGGCGCTCGGGCTCGCGGATCAGCTTCGTGATCGGCCTGCCGACGCTGCCGAAATCGCCCGCGCCATCGGGGCCCATCCCGATGCGCTCTATCGATTAATGCGAGTTCTAGCTGGGATAGGCGTCGTGGAATACGTCGGGACAGATCGTTTTGCGCTGACCGCAATGGGCGAACTTCTCCGTCGGGACGCCAGCGGAACCTGCGCTCCGATGGCCGAATTGTTCGGCCGGCCGAACGTCTGGCAGGCCTGGGGAGATCTCCTTCATACCATCCGAACCGGCGATACAGCATTCGATCATGTCCACGGCTGCAGCGTTTGGGAATTCCGATCCCGGTATCCGGACGAAGCCGGCGTTTTTGACCGTGCCATGGCGTCCGGCACCGGTCGGTTCGCTCAGGCCGTACTCGATGCATACGATTTCGGACGCTTCGAACATGTCGTCGACGTCGGCGGAGGTGACGGCATATTCCTTGCAAAGATTTTGGAACGCCACCCAGGAATTCGCGGCACACTTTTCGACCAGCCGCACGTGATTGCCCGCTCCGGAACCCCTGATCCCCAGATCGCAAACCGCCGTCAGCTCGTGGCCGGCGATTTTTTTAAGAGCGTTCCCGAAGGCGGCGATGCTTATCTTCTGAAGTGGATCCTGCACGATTGGAGCGACACGGCTTCGGTTGAGATACTGAAATCGTGCCGCAGGGCGATGACGCGTGAGAGCCGCTTGCTTGTTGCGGAGTATGTCCTTGACACCGAAAACTCGTCGGACGCCGCGTTAATGGACCTGACGATGATGGTGATGAACGGAGGGCGCGAACGCACACGCAAGGAATTCTCATCCATCTTTGCTGCGGCCGGTCTCCGGTTGGATTCCGTCACATCTACAACGACTCCGTTCTGCTTGCTCGAAGGAGCGATAAAACGCGACTAGCGCCCTTTTGAGGGCCCGCCTCTGCATCGGCTGAACAAGTCGTCGAAAATTCTTCCACCTCACCGCTGCCTATTCTTCCGCCCGGCATACGGATTAACCTTCTCGCGCAGCGTGATGCGGATCGGCGTGCCCGGCAGATCGAACGCTTCGCGCAGGCCGTTGGTGAGATAACGCAGATATTGTTCAGGCACGGCGTCGGCGCGGGTGCAGAAAATCACGAAGCTCGGCGGGCGCGCCTTGGCCTGGGTGATGTAGTTCAGCCGCAGGCGCCGTCCTGACACCGCGGGCGGCGGATGCGAGGCAATCGTGTCCTCGAACCAGCGATTGAGGCCGGCGGTCGGAACGCGCTTGTTCCAGACCGCATGCGCGTCGAGCACCGCGCGCATCAGCCGGTCGATGCCCTCGCCGTGCTGTCCCGACAGCGCCACGATCGGCACACCACGCACCTGCGGCAGCCAGTGATCCACCTCGGCGCGCAGCTTGCCAGCCGAGCCGCGCGCATCGCCTTTCAGGTCCCACTTGTTCATGCCGATGACCAGCGCGCGGCCTTCGCGCTCGACCAGATCGGCAATGCGCATGTCCTGTTCTTCAAACGGACGCTCCGCGTCCATCAGTACGATCACCACCTCGGCGAAGCGGATCGCCTCCAGCGCGTCGGAGACCGCGAGCTTTTCGACCTTCTCGTCGATGCGCGACTTGCGCCGCATGCCGGCGGTGTCGTGAAACAGAAAGTTATGCCCCTCCCATACGAGAGGCACAGATATGGTGTCACGGGTGATGCCGGCCTCCGGCCCGGTCAGCAGGCGCTCCTCGCCGAGCAGCCGGTTCACCAGCGTCGACTTGCCGGCATTGGGCCGACCGACCACCGCGACCCGGACCGGTCGGGTGAGAGACTCGCCCTCGCCGTCCTCCCGGTCAGACGATTGCAGAGGATCCAAGACGCTCTGCAGCGCATCGTACAGATCGGACAGACCTTCGCCGTGTTCGGCCGACACCGCGACCGGTTCGCCGAAGCCAAGTTCGTAGGCCTCCAGTGCGCCGGCGGCGCCGGCTCTGCCCTCGGCTTTGTTGGCCACCAGGATCGAGGGCTTGCCGGATTTCCGCACCTCTTCCGCGAACGCCTGATCCGCCGGCAATAATCCGGCGCGGGAATCGATGATGAACAGGATCGCGTCGGCTTCCGCGATTGCGGTCCGGGTCTGCGCCTGCATGCGGCCGGACAGGCTTTGCGGCGCGGCGTCTTCCAGGCCCGCGGTATCGACCAAAGTGAAGTTCAGATCGCCGAGCCTGCCCTGGCCTTCGCGGCGGTCGCGGGTGACGCCCGGCTGGTCGTCGACCAGCGCCAGCCGCCGCCCGACCAGACGGTTGAACAGCGTCGATTTGCCGACATTGGGCCGGCCGACAATCACGACTTTTGGAATCATGGGTTATCTTACCGGTCCGCGCGGCTGAATGCGCGTTTTGGCTGAGCGCGCGCCGAATGCGCGCATGGGCTCATCGCGTGAAAGTGCCCGAAGCCGGGGGCGCGGGCCAGGCGCCGGCGGCAGGGGCCTGTTGCTGGGGTTGCTGCTGCGCTTGCGGTTGCGGTGCGGGCCAGGCGCCCGCCGGCTGCTGTTGCTGCTGGACCGGGCGCGGCGCGGCCTGCGTTGCCCGCGGCGCCGGCTGGGCTTGCGGCTCCTGATCGGGGGGCGGAGCGGGCCTGGGCCGCGCGACCTTTTTCGGCCGCGGTCGGGGCTTCTCTGCGGCTTCGGGTGCGGGCTGCTGTTGCTGCTGCTGTTGCTGTTCCGGCGCCAGCGCCTGCTCCGGCTGGCTGGTCGGATTGGCCGGATTGCCGCGGATCATTTCCGGCGGAATTCCTTGCGTTACCCCCGGCACACCGCCCGGAAACACCTCTCGCCGATCGCCCGGGAGCTTCTTTTTGCCGTCCGGGAACCAGTAGGCCGGATCCAGTTCCAGTCCGCCGCTGGCGCAACCGGACAGGCTGAAACCGAAACCGATCGCGGCAAGTACGAGCATGCATCGGCGCGGAGCGGCCATCGCGTTACCCCTTCGCGAGGCCGGCGAGGAGCGTCAGCGATTCGACCCGCGCGCGCATCTGGGCCGGGCTTTCCGCGTCGCCAGCGATCAATTCAGCCCAGCGCTGCAGAGCCTTCTGGTCGCCGGCGCGGAAGGCCGAAAGCGCCAGCAATTCGCGGGCGGTATGACGGAAGGGGCGGCCTGAGGCAGCGGGCGTTTCGAGCCGCTTCTCCATATCGGGAAGCGGCGCGGTGTCGACCAGGAGCAACCCCGAACGGATTGACGCGAGGTCGCGGAACCGCTGATCGAGGCTCGCATCGGCCGCGATCGCGTCGAATTGCGAGATGGCGGCGGCGCGGTCGCGGGCGGACACGGCCTCGGCCTCGCGCAGGCGCGCGAGCAGGCGATAACCGCGGGTGCCGTCGGCGGAAATCCGGCTGAAATCCTTCTCGGCTTCGGCGAATTTACCCGCCTCGGCCAGCGCAGAAGCTGCTTCAAACTGTACGCCGAACTCCGCAGCCCTTTGATTTTGATAGTATTCCCAGCCGCGCCAGCCGGCGATGCCGGCCACGAACAGAACCACCAGGATGAGCAGATAGAGGCCGTATTGATCCCACAGCCTCTTCATCCGTTCGCGACGGACTTCCTCATCGACTTCATGAAAGATATTGGCCAAGCGCTTGCCCCCGGAGCGTCTTCGAGCCCGCTTATATACCGGCCCGCCGACAGTCGGGTAAAATAGCGATATGGCGCGGGCAAGGCAAAATCCGTCGGACCCCGTCGTTAATCCTCGTAAAAGCCCCGATCCTCGGACTTGAGCATGGCTTTTCGGGCCGCGAGCACCCTGCTCGCCCATGCTCGCCGTGATGCTCGCGCCGATCGCCCCGCCTGCCCCGACCGGCCGCGATCTGCCTTATCGGGCCGCCTTCAGATCGCGGCCGATGGCATTAGCGACCCAGGCCTCCGGGGAAATCCGCTCGGCGGCCGCCTTGGCATTGATCGCGTCGATGACACCGGGCGTGAACGGCACATCCAGGATCACAGCGTCGGCGCTGTCGAGCGAATAGACGACGCGAACGATCCGGGACGCAAAACGCCGCACCTGCGCGCGCTTCTGGTCATCGCTCAACGCGGTGTTGCGCGCGACCGCCGGGCAATAGGACGAAATCAGGCTGTCGATCAGAACCGCATTGCTGACGCCCTGTGCCCGCAAATCGGTGACGGCGGTGTTGAGCCTGGTCACATCGTCGAGGGCATTGCCCGCCGGTATCGCCTTGGCGATCGCCTGATCCTGCGCGGCATTTGCGCCGGGAGATTTGACCGGACAAACGAAGGCGGCGGACACACCCGTCGATCCGCACGCGACCATCGATGACACCAAAGCAGCAAGTACAGCGTTTCGCATTGTCGTGATCCTCAGTTCCTTGTGTCGCGTGTCGCCTGAACGAGCGGCCGCCCCGCTCACGGAAACCATCCGAAAATCCGGCTCGCGCACCAGATGCCCAGAATGATGGCCGTACCCAGGAGCCAGACCACGCCGGTCCGCGCGAACGACGCCGCACCGATCGCGATCACAGCGACCACCGCGAGAATATCAATCGCTTTCATGTAATCGGCGATGAAATTCATGATGCGTCCTTCCCTACTGAATCGCGGTGCACGACTCGCGCGCACCATACCCGAACGCGCCGCGCGGCCAAAGCTCAAGGCCACAATTGGCTGGTCGCGATCCGCGCGCCCTCAACCAGCGACCGGAGCTTTGCCCACTGAATGGACGGATGAACACGCCGCGCGAACGGGCCTTGCGCGAAGCCGCAATCGGTACTGGCTATCACATTGTCCGGCCCGACCAGCTTGGCCAGCCTGACGATACGCTCCGCCACCAGTTCCGGATGCTCGACCACATTGGTGGAATGACTGACGAGCCCCGGCATCAGCTTGCGCCCGGCCGGCAGCTTCACGTTTTCCCATACGCGCCATTCGTGCTCGTGGCGCGGATTGGCCATTTCGAGCGAATAACCACCGACACGAACCTTCAGCACAAGGTCTACGATGTCCTTCAACGCTACGTCGTTCGTATGCGGGCCGTTCCAACTGCCCCAGCACAAATGATAGCGGCTGCGCTCTTCGGGAATTCCGCGCAATGCGTGGTTGGTCGCTTCGATGCGAAGTTCGGCCCATTTGCGATAATCGTCGAGCGTCCTGGGCGGCACCATCACGTCGTAGGTCGAAGTGAGGAAGGCATCATCGACCTGCACGATCAGCCCGGCCTCTACGATCATCCTGTATTCGACGTTCAGCGCATCGGCGATCGCAAAGAGCGCCTCCTCTTCGCTCTTGTAATAGTCATCCGAGCGCGCGGGCGCGACACTCGCCGGCGCAACCACCGGCAGGAACGCAAGCTTGGCACCAGCCTTCGCGGCCGCCTGCTTTATGTCGTCGATATCGCGCCCCAGCGCCGCCTGTCCGGTATACGCGACCGGGCCGGTGATCGCCGACGCCCGGAATTTCGTCGCCTGCTTTCCCATGCCGACGACGCCTTTCTCGGCCTCGTACTCCTCGTAGAAGTCCTTGAAGTCGCGCCGGTCCTTGCCGACAACCGATGCTGGGGCGCCGTGCGGATCCTCGCGTTCGGTGAATCCGCTCAGACGTTCGAGGATGTAGCGAGACCAGCTGATGGTCTTGCCGAACTCGCCGTCGCTGACGATGTCGATGCCGGTTTCGACCTGCATGCGCACCACGTCCTCAACCGATCTCCGCAGACATTCGTCGAACGCTACCCTGTCGTAGCTTTCGCCGCTCTGCTGTTTCAGCAGGAATGCGATCAGTTCCGGCGGCCGGACCAGACTGCCGACATGGGTGGTCTGAATCGCATTCATGGGGCGGCCTCTCGTTCATGTGCCTGGACGGTCAACGGCGCAATGCGCTTCGCTTACTGCGCCCTGCGGTCCTGCGCCAACTGCTCCAGCACGGCATGCGCTGCGGTGACGCGCGCTGGCGCCGGGATGCTCTTGTTGACCAGGACCACGATTCCGATCCGTTGCGCCGGCACGAATGCCGCATAAGCGCTGAAGCCGGCGGTGCCGCCGGTCTTGTTGAACAAGGTCGGCCCCGACGGCGCGCGCGGCGGATCGAGTTTCGTCGCCGCGTTCGGCTTGAAGATCATGTCGTTGGAATTGCCCGCGAGCAGCCGCTTCAGCGGCACAGGCCACGGGTATTGTTCCCAGCCGAAGCCTTGAACGAATCCTTGCACCGTGCCGCCGATCTGGAAATAGCCGACCTGCGTGCTTTCCACCGCGCGCCGTAGCGCAGGCTCGAGCGCGTCGGGGCGGATATTGTCCTCGACAAAGCGCAGGAGCCCGGAGGCGGTGCATCTCAACCCATAGGCCTCGGCGTCGAACACCGCCTGCCCCATCCGTCGCGGCGTATTTCCCTTATAGCCCTGCGCATAATCCTGCATCCGCACCTGCGGCAAACGGATGAAGCAACCGCGGACGCCGAGCTTCGGCAGCAGGTCCAGTTCGATCAGATCGGCGAAATTGCGGTTCATCGCGCGCGCGGTGACGTATCCGACCAGACCCGCGCTGGGATTGGAATAGAGCCGTATCGTGCCCGGCGCGGCCTTGATCTTCAGCGTCTCGATGAAGCTTTCCATCTCGGCGGGCGTCTTGATCGCGTTCGGCAGGTGCAGCGGCAGGCCGGCGGTATAGGTGCCGAGGTTGATCAGGCTGGCCTTGTCCAGCGCGCTGTCGCGCAGCGCCGGCATGTATTGGCCGGGATGATCGGTGAGCGAGAGCTTGCCCTGCGCCTGCGCGTAGCCTGCAAGCGTCGCGGTGAACATTTTCGAGATGGAGCCGATCTCGAACAGCGTGTCGGCATTGACCGGCGCGCTGGCTTCCTTGGAGGCCACGCCGTAATAGAAAAAATGCGGCTTGCCGCCGGCGGTGACGCCGACGGCGAGGCCGGGGACGTCGTGCTCCTTGATCAGGGGAAGGAAGGCGCGCTCGACGGTGGCGGCGATGGTCGCGGCGTCCTGCGCGTGAAGTGTGGGCGACGCACAGAACAGAGCGCCGGCAAGCGCGAGCGGCGCAGCAAGTCTGGTGAACATGGACTGGCGCTACTCGATCTTGATTCCGAGCTTCTGCATCAGTGTTTCGTATTTCGCGATATCGGAATTATAGTACGTTCTCCAATCTTCCGGCGTTCCCGCGCCATTCTCGGCACCGAGTGTGTCCATCAGCTTGGCAAGCTCGGGCGTCGCAAGGATCGCGCGGATCTCGCTGTTGAAGCGCTCGGTGATCGCGCGCGGCGTGCCCGCCTTAATTGCAACACCATGCCACTGCGCCAGGTCGAAATCCGTGAAGCCCAGCTCCTGCATGGTTGGCACACCGGGAAGCGACGCGAGGCGCTTGGCAGTCGTCAGCGCATAGCCGCGCATCTTTCCGGCGGCGATATGCGGGATCACGGGACCCGTTCCGATGACGATCAGCGGAACGTGTCCCGCAGCAGCGTCCTGGATCGCTGCGCCCCCGCCGCGATAGGCGACATGAAGCATTTTCGTTCCCGCGAGCGAATTGAGAAGTTCACCCGCAACATGGTGCGACGAGCCATACCCTGCGGTCGCATAGCTCCACTCGTCCGGCTTCTCCTTCGCCGCAGCGATGACGTGCTTGAGGTCCGGCGTTGGCCGGCTCGATATGCCGGCGACGATCATTGGCTGCGTGACCATCCGGATCACCGGATCGAGTCCCCGGCCGATCACGGGGAAGCTCTTGTCGGCATAGACCTGCGGCCCGCCGATGCTCAGCAGCGTATAGCCGTCGGCCGGCGCTCCGGTCACTTCGCGCGCCGCGATGGTCTGAAGTGCGCCCGTCTTGTTCTCGATCACGATCTTCTGGCCAAGGCGTTCCGAAAGCTGCGCGGCAATCGCGCGCGTCAGAGGATCGGTGGTCCCGGCCGGTGGCAGACCGATCAACCACCGGATCGTTCTTTCTTTCGGCCAGTTGCTGTCCTGCGCGAAGGCGCGAGTCACCAATGCAGGCGTTGCAAGAAAAGACGACGCAACAGCCGCCTTCAGAAAGTCACGGCGCTTCACCTGCGGCTTTTTCATCTGGCACTTTACCTCCCGGTCTTCGGCGCCGGCGTTCCACTTGCGGCGGCCTTACCCATCTCGAACACGGCTTCCATTCCACCGAGGCGCTCGATCAGCGCAGCTTGATCCCGCTTTGCCTGACGGTCAACTGCATCGTGATCGCAGATCGCACGCAGTTCGCGTTCCATCTCCGCGACGATGCCGGCATGGCTTTCGTGTTGAGCGAGATTTTCCATCTCTTCGGGGTCGGTCTCGAGGTCGAACAATTCCGGCGCGTAGCGCACATAGTGATGATACTTCCAGCGGCCCCTGCGCAGCATGAAGGCCGCGGTGTTCGAGCCGACCGCGTGATACTCGCTGAAAACCGCACGTCCCGGCTCCGCCGGCGCTGCGGCGATATCGAACAGCGAACGCCCGTTCGCGTCCGGCAGCTCCCGCGAAGGATCGAGCCCGAGTGAATCCAGTATGGTCACCGAGAGATCGATAAGGCTGACCGGTGTCTCGCACACGCCCTGCCCAATGCCCGGTCCCGCCATGATCAGCGGAACGTCGATGGACTCACGATAGAGGTTCGACTTCCCCCATTGACCGCGCGCACCAAGATTGTCGCCGTGATCGGACGCGTAGAATACGCGCGTCGAGTCCATCAGACCGGCCTGCTCCAGCGCGCCAACCAACCGCCCGACATTGTGATCGAGCCAGGATACCAGCCCGTAATAGGCCGACAGGGCGGTGCGTCGTTCGGTATCGTCCTTCAAGGTCGCATCCTGGCTCCAGAAATCCTCGTGATCCTGAACCCAGGGATGCAGCGAGTAGCCATTGCGCGGCAGGAGCTTCGGGTCGGCCATCGTGTCGGGTGGATAGAGATCGAAGAATTCCTGCGGTGCGACCAGCGGAAAGTGTGGCGCGACCAGGCCAACATAGAGGCACCATGGTCGCTCGGACGAGAGGTTCCTGCCCGTTAACCACTCGATGGCCAGATCCGTCACCGCGCCATCGTATCGCGTGTAGTCGGACTCACCCGGACCGATATAGTCGCCAAGCATGCGCTTGTCCGTCGGCCGCTTCGTCGGTAGAGGGTCGCGGATCGACGCCCACGCCATTCCCACACCTTTGTGGAGATGCATCGGGACGTGTTCGACGTCGAAACCGGTCGGGAGGTACGCATTCTGGTAATGCAGTTTACCGATCGACTCGACGGGAATTCCCGCTTCTTGCAGCGCGTGCCCCCAGCCGCGCACGCGGCCGTCATAGCCGATTGAATTGTCCCAATAACGGGTACGATGCACGTATTGGCCGGTGGCGAAGGCGGCGCGCGCCGGAACGCAGATCGGGCTCGGCGTCACCGCATTGGTGAAGCGCGTGCCGCGCGCGGCCAGCCGGTCAAGGTTGGGGGTCGATACGAACGGATGCCCGGCGCAGCCCATCGCGCGCGCCTGATGCTCGTCCGACATGATAATCAGCGTGTTTTTTGGAGTCATTGCCCCACCTACCCTACATGCGGGGGTAGCGGATCGGGACGCACATGGGAAGAGCGCGAGCTGCCGGCTGGGCCCCGCGCTTGAACCGGGCGCGGCGCAATTGGGGCCCTACTTCTTCTTCATCCCGTATACATGGTCCGGCCCCGGAAATACGCGGCTTCGCACCTCGTCGGCATAGCCCTTGATCGCGGCTTCGATGCCGGGCCCGAGATCGCCGTAGCGCTTGACGAATTTCGGCACCCGCGGCGAAAGACCCAGCATGTCTTCCAGCACCAGCACCTGGCCGTCGCAGGCGGGGCTCGCGCCGATGCCGATGGTCGGGATTGGAATCTGCGCGGTGATCTTGCGTGCCAGCGGCTCCGCCACCGCCTCGATCACCACCGAGAACGCACCCGCCTCCGCCACCGCTTTGGCATCGGCCTCGATCGGAGCCCAGTCGGCTTCCTCGCGGCCCTGCGCACGGAACGAGCCCAGCGTGTTGATCGATTGCGGCGTCATGCCGACATGCGCCATCACCGGCACGCCGCGCTCGGCCAGAAAGCGAATGGTGTCGGCCATGCGCACGCCGCCCTCGAGCTTGATCGCGCCGCAGGTGGTCTCCTTCAGAACGCGCGCACATGACGCAAACGCCTGCTCCTTCGATTGCTCGTAGGAGCCGAACGGCATGTCGACCACCACCAGCGCCCGCTGCGACCCGCGCATCACCGCATGGCCCTGCAGGATCATCATGTCGAGCGTGACGGGAATGGTGGTCTCGAGCCCGTGCATGACCATGCCGAGCGAATCCCCGACCAGGATGACGTCGCAATATCTGTCGACCAGGCTGGCGGTATGGGCGTGATACGAGGTCAGCATCACGATCGGCTCGCCATTCTTGCGGGCGCGGATGTCGGGCGCGGTCAGGCGCCTGATCTCTTGCTGGACGGACACGTGCTGCACTCCCGGCGAGGGGTTGGCCCTATCGAGGTGCGAGGTAGCGGATTGAGCGGGCAATGGGAAGGGCGTGGCGCCGGCCCAGAAGCGCGGCAGCGGGCGAGCCAGTACCGAACCGTTAACGGCAGGCGGCTATACCGTCCGATCTGGCCGCACCGATAACCGCAGGCGTTTCAGCAAATGTCCGATCTGTTTGCCAGGAAATCCTTTGCCGATCTGAAGCGGGAAGCCGAGAGCGCCGATGGCCGCGGCGGACTGAAGCGGACGTTGTCCGCCTCCAGCCTGGTCGCCCTCGGGGTCGGTTGCATCATCGGTGCCGGCATTTTCGTCCTCACCGGCAATGCCGCAGCCACCAATGCCGGCCCCGCAGTGTCGCTGTCGTTTCTGCTGAGCGCTGCCGTCTGCGCGCTGGCCGGCCTGTGTTACGCCGAAATGGCATCGAGCGTGCCGGTCTCGGGTAGCGCCTACACCTATTCCTATGCAACCCTCGGCGAATTCATCGCCTGGATCATCGGCTGGGATCTCATTCTCGAATATGCCTTCGGCGCCACCGCGGTAGCGATCGGCTGGTCGGGCTATGTGGTGAGCTTCATGCAGGGCGCAGGCCTGCCGATCTCGCCGCGGCTCGCGGCTTCCCCCCTTGCCTATGATGCCGCGACCGGAATCTGGTCCACGACCGGCGCGCTGGTCAATCTGCCCGCGATGCTGATCGTTGCAGCGATGACGGCGCTGCTGATCGTCGGCACCAGCGAATCCTCCCGCTTCAACAACGTCATCGTCGCGATCAAGGTGACGATCGTGGTGTTGTTCATCGTTGCCGGCGCATTCTATTTCGATACCGGCAACTGGGTGACGGCGGGCAATCCCGACGGCCATTTCATTCCGCCGAATGAGGGCTCGGGGGTCTTCGGCTGGAGCGGCGTGCTGCGTGGCGCCGCGATCGTCTTTTTTGCCTATATCGGCTTCGACGCGATCTCGACCGCGGCGCAGGAAGCGACGAACCCGCGCCGCGACATGCCGATCGGCATTCTCGGTTCGCTTCTGATCTGCGCAGTGCTTTACGTCCTGGTCAGCGTCGTGCTCACCGGCATCGTGCCCTATGACAAACTCAACGTCGCCGATCCCATCGCGGTCGGCATCGACGCGACCGGCCTGACCTGGCTCGAGCCGCTGGTGAAGCTCGGCGCCGTGCTTGGCCTCACCTCGGCAATCCTGGTGCTGCTGCTCGGCCAGGCACGAATCTTCTTCACCATGTCGCGCGATGGCCTGCTGCCCGCATGGGGTGCGCGGATTCATCCGCGCCTCCAGACGCCCTATGTGAGTTCGCTGCTGATTGCGGTCGTGGTGATGGCGCTGGCGGGAACATTGCCGATCGATATGGTGGCGCAACTGGTCTCGATCGGCACCCTGATGGCGTTTGCGATCGTCTGCATCGGCGTGCTGGTACTGCGCGTGCGCCACCCGGAGATGCCGCGGGCGTTCAAGGTGCCGGCGATCTGGCTCGTCGCCCCCGCCGGCGCATTGAGTGCGTTTCTGCTGATGCTAGGGCTGCCGGGCGCGACCTGGCTGCGTCTCGTGATCTGGGGTGCGATCGGGCTTTGCGTGTATTTCCTCTACAGCATCCGCCACAGCCGCCTGCGCATGGCCGCAGAGGCGGCGCGGCGGTAAAAGGGCTCAGGTGGGCCGTCGTATCCGCGGCCTCGCCCACGGGCCAGCGTCTCCGAGGGCTTCTCTCCGAACGCGTGGCGAAAATATTTCGAGAAATGGCCAAGGTTGCCGAAGCCGCAGGCGAAGGCGACATCGGTCACGGACGTGGTGTCGTCGGGACGCGACAGCATCACGCGGGCACGATGCAGTCGCACATGGCGCAGGAATTCCATCGGCGAATAGCCGCGGCTGCGTCTGAACTGATGAAACAGGCTGCGCATGCTGCATTCGCACAGCGCGCTCAATGTCTCGATCGCAATCGGCCGATGCCAGTTTGCCTCGATATGATCCTCCGCGCGACGGACCTGCCACGGCGCGGCCGCCGGCGGTTCGGTGTCGAGCAGGTGTGAATAGTTATGGCCGTTTGCAAACAGGAACAGCACGATCGTCCGCTGCTCCAATTCGGAGATGATAAGAGGAATGGCGCCAGCATCGTGCGACCGGCGTGCGAATTGCGCGCCGAGTTCGCGCAGCCGTCGCGCCGCCGGTGTCTGGAAATCGGTCACGCCAGTGAACCGGGGTGGCGCATCGACGCGCTGCCCGGTCAATGCAGTCAGTGTTGCGACCACGGCATCCGGATCGATCAGAAAGGCGTAATGCTCGAAGTCGGCATCGAAGACGAGGCCAATCTTAGTATCGGGCGACAGCACCCCGCCGGTCTTCCTGCCGACGCTATGGGCACGGCCGGCCGTCGCCTGTTCGCCCACACCGGCGACCGGAAGCCCCTGGGTGTAGAATTTCACATCGGAGAATTGTGCGCGGATGCGTGCGCCGTAGGATGCGTGCATCAGTCCGACATGTCCGAAGCGGCGGAAATTGACGCTGGCGCGAAAGGGCTGATGCGACTTGCGGTCGATCGACACGTCGAAGGTCGAATCGGCGAACAGCCGGGTGATGCCCTCGCAGAACGTGTCGACCGCATCCGCCTGGATCAGCGGGAAGGCGTTCAGCGGCGTTGTAACCGGAGCAAGGGCGGTGCGGCGCATGGTTTGCGTGGGTGGTCGGTCCGATCGAGCTGGGCCGGACGCTAGCCGATTTGGCGCATGACCGCGCCGCTTTCACAAGCAATTGATATGACGCGGTTTTCTTCGTCTGGCCCAGCCATCTCTTGCGCTATTTGAGTAGCGGGACGCGGCTGGCTTGGATAGCCGTCGGTCAATGGACCGGGAGAGCCCCATGCAACGACCCGCTTTATGGCTTCTGACCGTAGCATCGATCGCAATCGCACCAGTCGCGGCGCTCGGCCAGCCGAGCAGCAAGCCGAACATCGTCTACATCCTGGCCGACGATCTCGGATGGAAGGATGTCGGCTTCCACGGCTCCGACATCAGGACGCCGAATATCGACCGGCTGGCGGAGACCGGCGTCAGGTTCGAGCAATTCTATGCGCAGCCGATGTGCACGCCGACTCGGGCGGCTCTGCTGACTGGCCGATACCCGATGCGATACGGACTGCAGACGCTCGTCATTCTCCCGGACCAAACCTATGGCCTGCCAACCACCGAGCGCCTGTTGCCGCAGGCGCTGAAGGAGAGCGGCTACAGCACGGCAATCGTCGGCAAATGGCATATCGGTCACGCCAAGCGCGAGTATTGGCCGCGGCAGCGCGGCTTCGACTATCACTATGGCCCGCTGATCGGCGAGATCGACTATTTCACACATGAGATGCACGGGCAGCGCGACTGGTACCGGAACAACGAGCCGCTGAAGGAGGACGGATACGTCACCACCCTGCTCGGGGAGGACGCGGTGCGGCTGATCGACAAGCATGATACAAAGACGCCTCTCTTCATGTATCTGGCATTCACGGCGCCGCATACACCGTTTCAGGCGCCTCAAGCTTATCTCGACAGGTACAAGTCGGTCGACGATCCGCAGCGCCGGGCCTATTCGGCCATGATCACGGCGATGGACGACCAGATCGGGAATGTGGTGCAGGCGCTGGAGAAGCGCGGCATGCGCGACAACACCATCATCGTCTTCCATAGCGACAACGGCGGCACCCGCTCCGCGTTGTTGGCAGGTCAGATCGAAACCAAGGGGGCCCTGCCCGCCGACAACGGCCCCTACCGCGACGGCAAGGGATCGCTGTACGAGGGTGGCACGCGCGTCGCCGCGCTTGTAAACTGGCCAGGCCGGATCAAGCCCGGCGTCAGCGACCAGCCGATGCATGTGGTAGACTGGTTCCCGACCCTGACGAGACTCGCGGGTGCGAAGCCGGATGGCGGCTTGCCGCTGGACGGGGTCGACATGTGGCCAACGCTGTCCGAAGCCAAACCGTCTCCGCGCCGGGAAATCATCTACAATATCGAAATGTTCCGCGGCGCGGTGCGCCAGGGCGACTGGAAGCTGTTCTGGCGCACGACGCTTCCGTCCAGGATCGAGTTGTACGATCTCGCCAAGGACCCGTCGGAGAAGAACAATCTGGCCGAACAGAACCCGGCCCTCGTCGCCGATCTGCAGAAGCGGATCCTTGGATTGTCCGGCGAGATGGCAAGGTCGCTATTCCTCGCGGCGACGTTCAAGGCCTACCAGTCCAGGCCGGAGGCGCCGATGGCGCTGCCGAACGAGGATGCGTTCTACGAGTCCGATACGCCGTAGCGTGTGTACGCGTCGCGCGCCGCCTGAGTAGACGAGCCGGTCCCCCGGACGCGAGCCCGGGGTCCGGTTCGCCTCGCTTCGGCTTCGCCGGCAAGCGCGCCGCAATTCATTGCGCGCGCCGGCATCGCGGGTATGTTGCGTCTCCCGCGCCGTTTCGTCATTGCACACGCGACGACGAATGCGTTCCGAGAACCATCGCCATGACCCAACACCGCCTCGACGCCTCCCCCGCCACCGTCCATTGGGGCCATTTCGACGCAACGATACCGCCCACGCTCACAATCGAGAGCGGCGACACCGTCACCATGACCAGCGTGTCGGGCGCGGCCGACCAATTGCCGGGTGCGGCGTCCGGCCACACCATCGCGCCGGCGCTGCGCGCGATTCACGACAGCGTCGAGCGCAAGCTCGGACCGCATATCTGCACCGGTCCGGTTGCGATCCGCGGCGCCAGGCCCGGCGACACGCTGGAGGTGCGGATCAAGGCGGTGGGGCTCAACGACGACTGGGGCTATAACATGATCCGCCCCGGTGCCGGCGCGTTGCCGGACGATTTCACGCAAGGCCGGCTCATCCATATCGGGCTCGATGCGCAGCGGATGATCGGCCGCCTGCCTTGGGGCATGGAGATTCCGCTGCGCCCGTTTTTCGGTGTGATGGGTGTCGCGCCTGCGCCATCCGCGGGCATGGTGTCGTCGGTGCCGCCCGGCCGCCATGGCGGCAATATCGACAACAAGGAGCTGGTGCCGGGTGCAACGCTGTATCTGCCGGTGCATGTCGACGGCGCGCTATTTTCGGTCGGCGACGGACATGGCGTGCAGGGCGATGGCGAGGTCTGCCTGACTGCGATCGAAACCGGATTGATCGGAACATTCGAACTGCATCTGCATCCGGGCCGGACGCTGGACTGGCCCTATGCGGAGACGCCGACACACCTGATCACGATGGCCTTCGACCCCGATCTCGATGTCTGCGTCACCATCGCGCTGCGCAACATGATCGCCGCGATCTGTTCGCACACCGGATTGTCGCGGGAGGACGCCTACACGCTCTGCAGTCTCGCCGCGGACCTGCGCATCACCCAGGTGGTCAACGTCAGCAAGGGCGTGCACGTGATGCTGGAGAAGCGCTATCTGGCCGCGGGCGTGAGGTAATCGGCACGCCGTCAGCCGGAAATAAAGGAAATATCAAGCAAGCGCGAAAATGGTTCTTCAACGACTTGCGTCCATATTGCGCCCGTTCGCGCTGGATATCTCCCGCCGGGATTGAGGTCATGCAGACCGACACTGACCTTGCGGAGGACACCCGTCTTTCCGCGCTAGCCAAATACGACATTCTCGACACGCCTCCGGAAGAGGCGTTCGACCGCATCACGCGGCTGACGACCCGCATCTTCAATGTCCCGATGTCGACTGTGACATTCCTCGACGGACATCGGCAGTGGTTCAAGGCGCGGCAGGGCATGGCGGCCTGCGAGACCGAAAAGGGACCGGCCTTCTGCAATCTCGTCGTTCAACGCAGCGACCCGCTGGTGGTCACCGATACGCTGGCCGATGAGCAGTTCAGGGACAATCCGTTCGTCGTCGGTCCGCCCTATCTGCGCTTCTATGCCGGCATGCAGTTGCGCACAGCGGACGGCATCGCCGTTGGCACGCTCTGCGCCATGGACACCAAGCCGCGACCATTCGTCGACGAGGATATCAAGACATTGTCCGATCTCGCCGCCATCGTGATGAGCGAACTCGAACTGCGCACATTAGTGCTGCGCGACGGGGCGACCGGTGCGCTGGCGCGGCAGGCCTTCCGGCAGGAAGCCGAGCGCGCGTTTTCGCTCGCCCGGCGCCACGGACATCCGCTGAGCTGTGTGATTTTCGACCTCGACCATCTCAAGGCGATCAACGAGGAGAATGGTCATGCCATCGGCGATCTGGTGCTGAAGGCCTGCGTCGAGGTGTGCCACCAGGAATTGCGCAGCAGCGATCTGGTGGGACGGATCGGCGGTGAGGAATTTGCGATCGTCCTGCCGCATATCGACGGCAACGCAGCGATGAACGTGGCGCAAAAGATCCGCTCCGCGATCGGACAGATATTCGTTCCGGGCAAGTTCAGGCCGGTGCGGTTCTCGGCGAGTTTCGGCGTCGCGACGATTGACGGCACGGCACGCGATATCGGCGAACTGCTCGAACGCGCCGATCAGACGCTTTCCGCAGCGAAAGCGGCCGGACGCAACACCTGTTCGTTCTGGAAGACGGCAGAAGCCGCCCCCGCCGGCATGCTGCGGCGGGTCTTAAAGGCCGGACGGATCAGCTTCAATGCCGGCCACTCGACCATCGACTGCACCGTGCGCGGTCTCTCCGACACCGGCGCGAGCCTCGATGTCGCGAGCACCGCCGGCATCCCGCAACGCTTCAAGCTGCAGATCGGCGCCGACAAGATATCGCGGCTTTGCACCATCGCCAGCGTCCGCGACAAGAACGTCCAAGTTCAGTTCGCCTAGGCGGCGGCAACGTCCGGCGCGCCCAGCTAGCGCGAAAGCACCGGCACACCGATCACGGCCGGATGGAACCAGAAGGTCACCGCAGCATAGGCGACCGTGCCGACCACAAGTGCGACCACATCGCTCGGCCAGCCGCCCCGCCGGATATCGGGCGCACCGGCGTCGGTGCGGCGCTTCAGCGTGATGCGGTCGAACACCGCCCATGCGAGAAACGAACCGAACAGGATTATCGAGCCGAGATCGCCATTCGAGATCAGATGCGCGAACGCCCAGAGTTTAACCCCGACCAGCATGGGGTGCTTCAGCACGCGCTTGATATTGCCAGGTATATAGGCGGCGACGACGCAGATCAGGGCGACCCAGTTCAGCAGTAGCGCCAGATGGCGCGTCCAGACCGGCGGATACCAGAGGTCGACCCATTCGGTAGCGCGGTAGCGCGCAAAGCCATAGGCGATCAAACCTATGCCGATGGCCGAGATCACCGAGAACGCGATCTTGTAAGGGCCTTCGCCGATCCGCGCGATCAGCCGGGCCCGCGCCTCGCGACGGGTCACGAACACGTGCGGCGCAAAAAATACGATCAGTCCGAGAATAAGTGCGGTCAAACCCATCTGACGTCCGGTGGTGTCGGCCAAGCTGGAACGGTTCCAGTTAATGCGACCCGCCGCGCGCTTGCAAGCTCGCTCGCGCGTCAGAATGCCGCCGGTTGCGACGATTGAGCACCCTGCAATTCCAGTCGGGACAAGGGCTGTCTGGACGGGGCCATTTGCGGGAGCGCCCCCTCTGTCCCGAACTCTTCCACAGCCCCTTTCGCTTGCACGCTCCTGCGGCAAAACGACTTGCAGAAACGAAACCGGGACTGGATAGATAGTGGCCGGCCGATTTGGCACCAAGACGATAACCGCTGTCGAAGCGGCGCTTCTCGCGGAAAAGGACAGTCAATGACGCGTACAGCCCTGGCCCTTGCCATCATCCTCACGACCTTTGCACCGGCACAGGCGCAGGACTGGCCGGCCAAGACGGTGCGGATCGTGGTGCCGTTCGGTCCCGGTTCTACGCCGGACATCGTCGCCCGTCTTCTCAGCGAGCAGTTGCAGACGAAATATCCGGGTTCGGCCTTTGTGATCGAGAACAAGACGGGCGCGGGGGGCAACACCGGTACCGACGCGGTCGCGAAGTCCGCCCCTGACGGCGCGACTATCGGCGTCTCGATCGGCGGACCGCTCGCGATCAATACGCTGCTGTTTTCCAAGCTGCCCTATGATCCGCAAAAGGATATCGCGCCGGTAACGCAGCTCGTCACCATGCCGAGCGCACTCGCGGTGCATCCCGATCTCGGGGTCAAGAGCGTGGCGGACCTAATCGCGCTGCTGAAGAAGGAACCGGGCAAATACAATTTCGGTTCGATCGGTAACGGTTCGCTCTCACATCTGACGATGGAAGCGATCGGGCAGAAGAGCGGCGCCAAGATGGTTCATATCCCCTATGCGTCCTCGCCTGCGGCGATGACCGCGCTGGTGCGCGGCGACGTGCATATGGCGGTGCTTCCAGCCATCGCGGTGACCCCGCAGGCCGATGTCGGAAAGGTCAATATCCTCGCGGTCTCGCTGCCGAAGCGCTCGCCCTATCTGTCCAACATTCCGACGCTGAAAGAATCCGGCGTCGACGTCGAAGCCGACACCTGGATGGGTCTGATCGCGCCCGGCGGGACCTCCCCGGCCCTGATCGCCGCGATCAACAAGGACGTCGTCGAAGCGCTCGGTACGCGCGCCGTCCGCGACAAGCTCGCCACGCAGTACATGGAACCAGTGGGCAATTCGCCGGCCGAATTCCGTGCGGTGATCGATGGCGAGATCACGCGCTGGTCGCCGATCATCAAGGCCGGCGACGTTAAGATCAATTAGCCGGCGCCCGTCCATCACGGCTTACTTCGCTCGCAGCCAAGGATGACGCGCCGGACCTCTGTTGCGAGGCCCGCATGATCTTCTCGCTGCTGTTTGTGATGTGGACCGGCGTGCTGGCGGCGGCCTGGCTTGCACCGCGGATGGTCGCGATCGGCGGATTCGCGGTCGCGCTCGTTCTCAGCACCGCGCTGTTTGTCCATCATATGACCGATCCGCTGACGCTGTCATTCTGATGACCACGCGGTCCCTTTCCCTGGCGCTCAACACAGTCGCGCTCTATGCGCTCAGCGCCGTGCTGATCGCCGCCTTCGCGATGCAGTTTGCCCGCAACGAACTGCCCTGCCCGCTCTGCCTTTTGCAGCGGGCCTTCATGTGTGCGCTTGCGATAGGCCCGATCCTCAATCTGCGCTTCGGACCGCGGCCGTCGCATTATGCGGTATCGATGCTGGCCGCGCTCGCCGGCGCCGCCGTCTCGGTGCGGCAGATGCTCCTGCATATCCTCCCGGGCGATCCGGGCTATGGCAGCGCAACCTTCGGTTATCATTATTATACCTGGGCCTTCATCCTGTTCACCGTCGCGTTGGTGCTGCTCACATTGATGCTGCTTCTGGACAGCCAGTTCGGTCGCCGAGAGGTGGAACCGCAACCCACGGCGCTGGCCCGTCTCGGCGTGCTCCTTGCGATCGGGCTTACGGCCGCCAATATCCTGTCCACACTGGCGATCTGCGGCTTCGCCGCCTGCCCGGACAATCCAGTGCGCTACGAACTGTTCAAGCGGCGCTGAGACCCGATGGATTCACTTTCGCAATTCGCACTCGGCGCCGCGATCGGCGTCGCGGTCATGCACCGGCGCACCAAGCCGTGGAAGGCCGCTCTGATCGGCGGGCTCGTGGCCACCCTGCCCGATCTCGACGCCTTCTACGACCACGGCGATCCGATCTCGAACGTGACGCTGCATCGCGCCCACAGCCATGCGCTGTTCTGGCTCACGCTCGCCTCGCCCGTCGTGGCTTTCATTGCGGCGATCGCAGCGCGCGAGCGCGACCGATTCATGCGCTGGTGGCTGGCGGTGTGGCTGGTGCTGGTGACGCATGCGATCCTGGACTGGTTCACAATCTACGGCACGCAGATCCTGCGGCCTTTCACCGACTTTCCGTACGCGGTCGGCAGTATCTTCATCATCGATCCGCTTTATACGCTGCCGCTGTTGATCGGCATCGCTGCGGCCCTGATCCTGCGCAACGAGCGCGGCTGGCGCTGGAATCTCGGCGGACTGGTGCTGAGCACGCTGTATCTCGGCTGGGGCGTGTTCGCGCAGGCGCATGTTAAGACGATCGCCGAAGCCTCACTCAAGGCGGACGGCCACACAATCGAGCGTCTGCTGGTAACGCCGACCCCCTTCAACACCGTATTGTGGCGCGTCGTGGCCGTGACTCCGGACGGTTATCTCGAAGGCTTCCGCTCCTTCCTCGACCGCGAGCCGCGCATGCGCTTCGATGCTTATCCGCGCGGCGGCGAGCTTTACGAGACCGTGCGGGATTTTTCTTCGGTCGCACGCGTCGCATGGTTCACGCAAGGATTGTTCAAGCTCAGCGAGCGCGACGGCAAGGTCATCATCTCCGACCTGCGTATGGGTCAGGAGCCTTATTACAGCTTCAACTTCGTGGTCGGGCAGCGGCAGAGCCCGGCGGTCGCGGCGGTGGCGCCAAAGCGATTCCGCGAACAGCACGATGCGCGGACCGGAATCGACTGGCTTTGGCAGCGGATGCGCGGCAAGGATTTGCCATCACCGAAGTGAACCTGACGGCGCGCCTGGAAAGACGGGCCGTCATTTTTTACCGAACGCAGCCTTGTAGTCCTCCGGCTTGAAACCGACGAGAAGCGTCTTGCCTGCTTCCAGCACCGGCCGCTTGATCATCGACGGCTGTGCCAGCATCAGCTTGATTGCTTTCGCCGCGGTCAGACCTTCCTTGTCTGCGTCCGGCAGCTTGCGGAACGTGGTGCCGGCGCGGTTGAGCAGCGTCTCCCAGCCGGCATCCTTGCTCCAGCGTTCGAGATGCGCCTTGTCAATGCCGGCGGTCTTGTAGTCATGGAAGGCATATTGGACGCCAGCCTGCTCGAGCCAGGCGCGCGCCTTCTTCATGGTGTCGCAGTTCTTGATGCCATAGATCGTGACGGTCATGCGTCGCCCCCGTTTTGCGGCTGTCTATCACGCCGGGACCGCTGCCCGAAGACGACGATGCAGACCCTGTGTGGACAACACGCGGCACGATCAATAGTTAGGTGTTGACCTAACTATTATCCGCCGTTATGACCTCCGACGTCATTGCGAACCCACAGCCCAACCGAGCATTGAACCGTCATGAGCGGATCGCCTGCGACCTCCGATGCCCGCCCGGTGGATCATGTGTTCCGCGCGCTGTCCGACCCGACACGCCGGCATGTGCTGGAACGGCTGAGCCGCAGTTCCGCTTCCGTCAGCGAACTCGCCGAACCTTTCGAAATGGCGCTGCCGTCTTTCCTGCAGCACCTGCGAATCCTGGAGCAGTCCGGTCTCGTGCGCTCGCACAAGACCGGACGCGTGCGCACTTACGAGCTTTCCCCAAAGCGGCTGAAGCTCGCGGAAGACTGGCTGTCGCGCCAGCGCAGCCTGTGGGAACGCCGTCTCGACCAGCTCGATGCCTATCTGCTCGACATGAAGGAGAAAAGTTGATGACTGCCCTGATCAAGCCCGATCCGAACGTCGATCTCGTGCTGGAACGCGTTGTCGACGTACCGCGCGAACTGGTCTGGAAGGCCTGGACCACTCCCGAGCATCTGAAGCACTGGTTCTGTCCCAAGCCATGGTCGGTCACCGAATGCGAGATCGACCTGCGTCGTGGCGGTATCTTCCGCACCGTCATGCGCTCGCCGGAGGGACAGGAGTTTCCGAATCTCGGCTGCTATCTCGACATCATCCCGAATGTGCTGCTGGTGTTCACCGACGCCTTGCTGCCGGGCTATCGCCCATCCGAAAAGCCCTTCTTCACCGCAACCCTCCAATTGTTCGAACAGGGCAAGGGCACGCGCTACGTTGCCACCGCACTGCATCGAGACCCTGGCGGCCGCAAGCAGCACGAGGACATGGGCTTCCATGACGGCTGGGGCACGGTCGTCGACCAGATGGTGGCGTATATCAAGACGGCGATGTAAGGCCTCGGCAACCTCAAGGGCGTTCCTACCCGCCAAACGAAAATCCAGCCCCGCGCGGCCGGATTTTTCGTTCACTCGCCCAAGCCAAGAAGGTCATGTCAAGGTGGGCTGCATACAATCACGGCGGTGCCGCGAGGTCGCATTAACGCTTTTACAGACGCTTCTCGGTTGACAACCGCGGAGATTGTATACAGCCTGCTGATCAGGAAACGCCAAAACCACAATCAATGGACGCGCCCTCCTCGCAAAATGTGACTGCGCTGCTGAAGCTGCGCGAGTTGATTCTGAGCGGCGACGTGAAGGCCGGCGAACGGCTTTCGGAGCTCGCGCTGGTCGAGCGGCTTGGCGTCTCGCGTACCCCGATCCGCGCCGCGATGATGCGCCTCGAACAGGAGGGGCTGACCCATCCGATCCCGACCGGAGGCTTTGCAGTCTCGGCCTTCAGCGAACAGGACATCCACGCCGCGATCGAGATCCGTGGCACGCTCGAGGGCCTCGCCGCCCGGCTTGCGGGCGAACGCCGGTTGACGGCGGCGGACCTGACCCCGCTCAAGGATTGCCTCGCCGCGCTCGACGGCCTCGTGCTCGGCCGCGGCGTCACAGCCGACAACTTCTCGCACTATGTCGACTTGAACGAACGCTTCCATCAAGAGGTGATCGATCTTGCCGACAGCGCGGTGCTGAAGCGGCAGATTGCGCGCGCGGTATCGCTTCCGTTCGCCTCGGCCTCCGCTTTCGTCAACGTGCAGGCGAGCCTGCCAGAAACACTCATACTGTTTACGGTGGCGCAGGATCATCACCGTTGCATTGCCCGTGCAATCGAAGACGGCGAAGGCGAACGTGCTGAATTTCTCATGCGCGAGCATGCGCGGCTGGCACGCCGAAATCTCGAGCTTGCGCTGCGCAGTCACCTGACCCGCGAGCTTGTGCCGGGCTCGCCGCTTATTCGATTCAAGACCAGAATTGCTGTATGAGTCTTTTCCCACTGCAACGAAAACAACATCGGAGGAATGCGAAATGAGACATGCACTGTTGTGTTTGACGGCGCTGTCGGCGATCGGCCTCGCGGCCGCGCCGGCTGCGGCTCAGGACAAGCCGGTCGAGATGCGGTTCTCGCACTGGGTGCCCCCGCAGCATCCAATGCATGCCGCCGCGGTGGCCTGGGCTGAATCGATCAGCAAGGCGTCGAACGGCACAATCAAGGTCACGATCTATCCGTCGCAGCAGCTCGGCAAGGCCTTCGACCATTACAACATGGCGCGCGACGGCATCGTCGACATCTCCCACGTCAACCCGGGCTATGAGCCGGGTCGCTTCCCGATCGTGGCTGCGGTCGAGCTGCCCTTCATCTTCAACAATTCGAAGCAAGGCAGTGCTGCGATGGACGAGTGGTATCGCAAATATGCCGACAAGGAGATGAAGGACGTCAAGTTCTGTCTGATGTTCGCTCACGATCCCGGCACCTTCCACTTCACCAAGAAGAAAGTTCAGGTACCCGGCGACATCAACGGCATGAAATTCCGCCCCGCCAACGCGGTGATTGCAAGCTGGATGCGCTCGCTCGGCGCCAGCAACGTACAGGCCTCGGCCCCTGAAATCCGCGACGTGCTCGAAAAGGGTGTGGCCGAAGGTGCAGGCGCGCCATGGGGCTCGGTCCTGCTGTTCGGCATCGACAAGGTGACGAAGTACCATATCGATGCGCCGATCTATGTCTCCGAACAGGTCTGGGTGCTGAACCCGGCGACCTACGCCAAGCTGTCGCCGGCCCAGAAGAAGGTGATGGACGAGCATTGCTCAAGCGACTGGGCACTGAAGATCGCCACACCATGGGCCGACTACGAGTCCGGCGGCAATGCCAAGATCAAGGCGCTGCCGGGGCATGAGGTGTATCCGCTCACGCCCGAGCAACTCGCAGAATGGCGCAAATCGGCCGAGCCGATTGTCGCCAACTGGGAAGCCGACGTGAAGAAGGCCGGCCAGGATCCCAAGGCTGTGCTGGAGGACCTGAAAGCGACGGTTAAGAAGCGCAACTCGGCCTACTAAATACAACCACACGGCGAGGCGCGGTGATATTGCCGCGCCTCTTTTTTCTCCCAACCAAGAAACCTCAACAGGCATAACAATGAAGCGTAGCGAAAACCGCATCCTGACCACGCATGTGGGCAGCCTTGTCCGTTCGAAAGCAGCAATCGAGGCCGTCAGGAATCACGATCAGAAGAAGCTAGAGGCAGAAGTCGCGGACATCGTTGCGCATCAGGTCAAGGCCGGCATCGATATCGTCAATGACGGCGAATACGGCAAATCAGGCTGGGCCAACTACATCCTCGCGCGCCTCAGCGGATTCGAAGAACGTACCGACAAGCTTTATCAGGCGGTGTGGCTCGGCCGCGACCGCATCCGCTTCAACGAATTCATGAAGGAGCAGTTTCCACGCGGCGCCGCCGGCTCGACCGGCCATGCATGTGTTGGACCGATCACCTATACCGGCCAGGACGCCATTCGCGGCAACATCGCCGCGCTTAAGGCGGCTCTCGACAAGACCAAGGCCGAGGACGTGTTCTTTACCGCGGTCGCGCCCGCCAGCGTCGGCTACGACGCCGAGAATGAATATTACAAGAATGAAGAAGATTACGTGTTCGCGATCGCCAACGCGCTGCGCGAGGAATATCTCGAAATCATTAATGCCGGATTCGTGCTGCAGGTCGACGACGCCGTGCTCGCCAACATGTTCGACCATCTCACCCAGGAAAGCCCGAAGAAATATTATGACTGGGCCGAATTGCGCGTCGCCGCGCTGAACAAGGCGCTGGAAGGCATCCCCGAAGACCGCATCCGCTATCACATCTGCTTCGGCAGCTGGCACGTTCCACATGTCGCCGACGCCAAGCTCTCGGATATTGTCGACCTAATGCTGAGCGTAAAGGCCGGCGCCTATTCGATCGAGGCAGCGAACGTGCGTCACGAGCACGAATGGAAGCTGTGGAAGACCAAGAAGCTGCCGGCCGGCAAGATCCTGATCCCCGGCATCATCACCCATCACACGACGACCGTGGAGCATCCCGAGCTTGTCGCCGAACGCATCGTCAATTTCGCGGGCGCAATCGGGAAAGAAAACCTGATCGCCGGCACCGATTGCGGCTTCGCGCAGGGCGAGACCACCCAGCGCGTGCACCCGCAGGTGATGTGGGCGAAGTTCGAGAGTTTGGCCGAAGGCGCCCGGATCGCCAGCAAGCAGCTCTGGGGCTGATGCAAGACTGCGCGCGTCAGCCGGCACCATGCCGGTTGGCGTGCGCCTTGCGGCCACCGCGTTCGAGCTTTTCGGCCGGGAGCGTCTGCAGCAGACGCGTCGACAATTCGACCGAGCGGCGGGCCAGTTCCGCCGCGCCCTCGTGCAACTCCTTTGAATCTCTCACATCACGAACGTTGTTTTCCATATCCTCGGCCGACCAGCCGCGGCTATGCGCGATGAAGGGGAATTGCGGGAAGTGAAAGCCTAGTTCGGCAAAGAACCCGAGCATCTGACCGGCAACGCCCTGAACATTGTCCTGGCCACCGACGATGATGAATGAGGCGACCTTATTGCGGATCATCACGCGATTGTGGGTGGTCACCTGGTTCTGGATGCAGTTCAGCCGCTCCGCCATCTTGAAATAGAGCGAACTCGCCTGCCCCCACCGGATCGGCGTCGACACGATGATCACATCCGCCCAATGCACCAGCGCCTCGTAAACTGGGGTCAGTTCATCGTTTGGATGCATCTGGGTGATCGAACACGGCCAGGTGCAGGCGCGCGCCGCCTTTGAGTAATAGCCCTCGCATGAGCGAAATTTCAGATCGTTCAGCTTGATGAGCTGCGTCTCGCACCCCTCTCCGGCGGCGGCAGCAAGGGCCGCAGCCAGAAGATCGTCCGAGCCGGAATAGCGCGGCGCCTTCTGATCCATCGCGGTGGTCGAAATGCCGGCGACGCGAACCGGGCCCTCTGCGCGCTCGATCGGACGCGCCAGCGGATGCGGCTCATGCGGCGCGCGATGCCGCGCCGTTCCGGCCTTCACATTGACCAGAACACGGCCGGCCTCGACCTTGACCGGAAAAGCCGGCACACGATCGTCCTCGAAGCCCGGTTCGCCCAGACCGGTGACGCGATGAAACTTCCATTGGTGCCAGGGACAGACAACGTAGTCGCCGTCGAGCGTGCCCTCGCCCAGCGGGCCGCCGACGTGATTGCAATTGTTGTGAATGGCACCGAATTGCCCGTTCACGCAGGTCAGTGCGATATTGAGATGCCCGGCCTTGTGGCGTTGCACCGGCTGTGCCGAAAGGCTCTCGGAAGCACCCAGATCGATCCAATCCTCATCCATGGGCCGCGCGTAACTCCCTCATATCCAGGCTGAAGCCGGACGGATTCTTCAGGTCAGTCTGGCAAGGCCGCGACCCGCACGCAATGCCGGTGCCGCTGCCGCCTTTTCAGGCTTCGGAGCGGCCCGCGCCCCTGCTAGACTTTGCCTGCGAGTAGAAGCGGTCAGGGCGCGAGGCGCCCGGGACATTGCTCGGCAAGGATCGATTTTATCGTTCTGGAGCCGCGCAACCATGCTTCTTCCGAGCACAGCCGCATCCTTTGCCGGGGTTTCACCTTTGCGCGTGCAGCGCTTTGGCGTGCCCGGATTCTGGCTTCGGTGCGGCTCAGAAAATGGGCAGCGCATGCTCCGGCGCGGCGATCCTTTGCGTCCCGCAACCCGGCCTGAAGCGCCGAAACGTCCGTGGAGAATGTCATGACAAAATCCGCAACCGCAGCCACTTACGACCTGCCCGAACTCAATCTCGAAACCACCTTCGGCGGCGTCGGCACCACCAAGCAGCGCGATGTGCCGCGCATCGATCTCGGCGATTTCGAGACGCGCAAGCAGGAGATCGCCGACCAGCTCTGGACTGCGTCGACCGAGATCGGCTTCTTCCAGCTTGTCAATCACGGCATCCCGCAGGCGCAGATCGATGAAGCCTTCGCGATGACGGCGCGCTTCTTCGACCTGCCGCATGAGGTGAAGGCGACGCTGCCACTCCTGAAGGGCACGAACTCGGGCTGGGAATACAAGAGCCAGGTGCGGCCTTCGACCGGCACCGCCGACAACAAGGAAAGCTATCAGATCACCGTGCCGCGCATGGCGAAGCTGTGGCCGGGCGGCGACAACCTGCCGGGCTTTCACGCCACGATGCTGGCGTTCGAGCGCGCCAACTGGGCGCTCGGCATGAAGGTGCTGTCCTGCTTCGCGCTGAAGCTCGGCTTCGCGCCGGACTTCTTCACCGACGCGCATGATCCGCAATCGCCGGAATATCAGTCCACGCTGCGGCTGCTGCATTATCTGCCGATGGTCGATGCCAAGCCCGCGGACTTCACCGGCTGGCGTGCCGGCGCGCACACCGACTACGCCTGCCTGACGCTACTGCATCAGCGCAAGGGCCAGGGCGGCCTGCAACTCTGCCCCGGCAAGGAAGCGGGCGAACTCGCCTGGACCGATGTCGAGCCCGAGGACGGCGTCGTCACCTGCAATATCGGCGACATGCTGAAGCGCTGGAGCGACGACAAGCTGCAGTCGACACTCCACCGCGTGCGCATGCCGCACGCACACGAATATCTCGGGTCGCGCTATTCGCTGCCGTTCTTCTGCCAGGCCAATTGCGACGCCATCGTGCAGGGACCGGGCAAGGTCTATCCGCCGGTCACGGCGCATGACTTCCTGCAGCAGCGGATCGCGGCGAATTTCGCCGCGATGGGATAGCGACGGAAGCGATCGCGCCCTGGAACCAACCGATGTCGTAGGCTCGCGACTTGGCGTGAAGCACTGACTCCCGTCCAAGCGTTGAACTACAATTACTTGGGCATGCAGAAACGCGGCCGATGCGCGAGCACCGACCGCGCTTCTGCAAAGCGGGGGATACACTCACAAGGCTCAACGTGGATCGGCGTCGTCGACGTAATCCTTCACGCTGATCTTGATCATGTAATGATCAGACAGAAAGCGGTCGTGCGACGTCAGATCCGACGAACGCAAAACATACTGCCGCGAGTAGCGGAATTCACCCCGGTTCGCGGCGACGAAGGCACGATCGAACGGTGCCTCGTCATACTGCGCACTCCAGTATGTCGCGCTATCGTTGTTATTAAGGTCAACGAAGTCATGACTGATGAAGGTATCTATCGCCGGCTCACTGTTGTTGAGAATGTTGGTGTCACCAATCATGACAATTGTCGGATCAATCTGTTCCCGAATCGCTGCGATAGCCTCGCAGAGCGTCACAGCCTCCTTGGCGCGAACACGTCTGTTCTGGGTTACACCGCCATAGTTCGACTTCATGTGCAGCGGAACAAGACTGAGTCCGCGCGTCTCCGGAAGCTGCTGCCACTCGCCGTTGTCTGCACGCCGCCAGACCTTGATGCTTGACTTGAAACCGACGACATGCGGCTTACGATCCCACAGTGGATCGCCGCCATCCGTATGCGCGACACCAAGCGGCGTGACCTTGTCGAGGGTAAGGCGCTGCGTGTTCCACATCACAGCGCACAACTGAGACTTGTCGCCAGCCTGACGGTTCGGAAGGATGTAGTAGGCCCACGGCACCTCAAGATGCTCTTCGAGCAAATAGCAGACGATATCCAGGTCCGAATTCCGGCGATTGGTCTGTGCGCGCGTCGCGATCACGGGCTGTGTCGGACCAAGACGCACCTCTTCGTCCTCCGGTGTGACGTAGATCTCCTGCAAAGCGATGACGTCGATGCCGGACATTTCGATATGATCGGCAAGTGCGAACGCGCTTTGCCTGCGTTGAGCCCGCGGCGACCCGCCCAGATGCTCGATATTCCAGCTGGCAATCTGCAAAAAGCTCATATCCTTTCCTCCCGAGAATCGGCGCAAGAACCTGCGTCCGGCGCCGCGCCGGACACAACCGAATCTAGAAACGATATGTCTTTGCCCGCAACAATATTAAGACAGCGGCAACCGTGTTGCCTCCGCTCGGACACGCCAGATGCCATCGTGCAGGGACCGGGCAAGGCCTATCCGCCGGTCACGGCGCATGACTTCCTGCAGCAGCGCATCGCCGCCAATTTTGCCGCGATGGGATAGACTAGGATAAATGCATGCGAGGTGGAGCGCGTTCTTCACCTCGCAGTTTCTGCCGGTCCCTCAGCTTTGCACCGCCATCGCCATAGCCGGCGTAACACTCACGCCGCGCCGGTCTTCACCGCGGTTACGAGCGCCGCGACAACACCGACAATCAACGCCAGGATCGGGCCCAGGATGAAGATCGCCCCCATCGCTCCGCCGCCATCCCGGTCGAACAGCCCAAAAAAGTTGGTTGCGACGATATACCAGACGATCGGGATCGCCCAGCCCACGATCAGGCCGGCGAGGAAAGCGAGGACAATTTTGAGGAAGCGGGGCATGGAGGCGCTGGTCCGTCGACGTCAGTGGTCGGCCCGGTCGAACGTCACCGGCAGTCTGGCGAGCCCGCGGAACGCCCAGCCGCCGAAGCGAACATCCTCGTCACCAGCCAGTCGCAACTTTCGCAGCCGGGAGAAGATCGTCGGCAGTGCAACGTCGGCGATCATCGCGCGCGACGCCCATGCGCCGGCGCAGAAATGCGGACCGGCGCCGAAGGCAATGCTTTTTGAGGTGTCGCGCCGGACGTCGAACATCTCCGCGCGCTCGAAATGCTTTTCGTCGCGATTGGCCGATCCGTACAGAAAGAAGATCCGGTCATCCACGTCAAACAGAATGTCGCGCACGGCGTGCGGCTTCGCAATCCGGCGCGGCGACATGCCGATCGGCGAGATCCAGCGGGCATATTCCTCGAATGCCTGCAGCCAGGACACCTGCCCGAACTGCACGAGTGCGAGTTCGCCGGGATGGGTTAGCAGCGCCCAGACCGTGCCTGCGATCGCGTCACGCGGCTCGTTTTGCCCGCCGCTGATCGCGAGCTTGATGTTGGCGCGAATGCTGTCCAGCGCCAGGCCGGCCTGCAGCATGACGCTGAGCAAACTCTGGTCCGGCGCTTTGGTGACGACCGGCAGCATGTCGTCGATCGCCGCATCGATCCCCGCGGTGGCGGCATGGCAGCGCGCCTCGACCTCGGGCACGCCGGTATAATTGGCGATGCCGTCGATCATGGCCTGCGACCACGCATCCATGTCCTGATAGCGCATGTTGGTCAGGCCGGTGATCGATTTGAGACATTCGGCCGAGAACGGCAGGGCGAATGCGGCGCAAAAGTCGACTTCGCGCCCCGGCTCGAGCGTATCCAGAATGCGGTCGGCATGGGCCTGGAACTGCGCGGTCCAGTGCGCCTTCACGGTCTTCGGCGAGACCGACGGAAAGATCGCCTTGCGCTCGGCCATATGCGCGTCGCCATCCTTGCGCATCAGGTTGACGCCCATCAGCGTGTTCATCAGGCCGCCGGGCTGATGCGAGCTGAAGACGTCGATGATCTTCTCGCAGACGAAGATATCGTCGCGGCACGCGAATACGGTGCCGCCGAGCTGCGGCACGAAGGCGATCGGGGCATCCTTGCGCAATTGCGCGAGCGCCGGATACGGATCGCGCCAGAACGCGGCCATGTCGATGTCGAAATGCGGGGCGGTGGTCATGGCGATTGCGATGCGATCACTGCAGATCGGCCATCTCGTAAAGCGGCCGGATTTCGATTTCGCTCGGACCGGGCATGGGGTTGGGGTTGGGACAGCGCTTCACCCAGGCGACCGCCTCGTCCATATCCTTGACCTCCCAAATCCAGAAGCCGGCGACCAGCTCGCGGGTCTCGGCGAAAGGCCCGTCGATCACCGCTCGGCTGGGCCCGTCGAACGCAACCCGCTTGCCGTGCGAGGAGGGTTTGAGGCCATCGCCGGCGCGCATGATGCCAGCATTGATTAGTTCGTCATTGAATTTCCCCATCGCCTCGAGCATCGCGAGGTTTTCGGGCGTTCGGACAAAGCCCTTTTCGCTGTCCTCGGTCGCTTTCACCTGCACCATAACGCGCATGGCCAACACTCTCGCTTCCTCAAGCCGTTCACTCCCACTCTATCGTGCCCGGCGGCTTCGACGTCACGTCATACACCACGCGATTGACGCCCTTGACCTCGTTGATGATGCGGGTCGCGACGTGGCCCAGGAATTTCATGTCGAAGGGATAGAAGTCCGCGGTCATGCCATCGGTTGAGGTCACCGCGCGCAGGCCCACCACGAAATCATAGGTGCGGCCATCGCCCATCACGCCGACGGTCTTGACCGGCAGGATCACCGCGAAGGCCTGCCAGATATCGTCGTAGAGGCCGTGGCGGCGGATCTCCTCGATAAAGACGTCGTCGGCATAGCGCAGGATATCGAGCTTCTCGCGCGTGATCGCGCCGGGACAGCGGATCGCAAGGCCGGGCCCCGGAAACGGATGGCGACCGACGAACACATCCGGCAATCCAAGTTCGCGGCCGAGCGCGCGCACCTCATCCTTGAACAATTCACGCAGCGGCTCGACGAGCTTCATCTTCATGCGCTCGGGCAGCCCCCCGACATTGTGATGCGACTTGATCGTGACCGACGGCCCGCCGGTGAACGACACGCTCTCAATCACGTCGGGATAGAGCGTACCTTGCGCGAGAAAATCCGCGCCGCCGAGTTTCTTGGCTTCAGCATCGAACACATCGATGAACAGCCGGCCGATGATCTTGCGCTTGGTTTCGGGATCGTCGACGCCTTCGAGCTCCGTCAGGAACATCTCTTCGGCTTCGACATGGATCAGCGGGATGTTGTAGGCGCCGCGAAACAGCGCAACGACTTTCTCCGCTTCGCCAAGACGCAGCAGCCCGTGATCGACGAACACGCAGGTGAGCTGATCTCCGATCGCCTCGTGAATGAGCACGGCAGCCACCGCGGAATCGACGCCGCCCGACAGCCCGCAGATCACCTTGCCGTTGCCGACCTGCTTGCGGATTTTCTCGATCGCCTCGTCCTTGAAGGCGCGCATGGTCCAGTCGCCGGTGAAGCCCGCAATCTTGCGCACGAAATTGCGCAGGAGCGCCGCACCGTGCGGGGTGTGCATCACTTCGAGATGGAATTGGGTGGCGTAGAATTTCCGCTTGTCGTCGGCGATGGCCGCGATCGGCGCATTCGGCGATGTCGCGACGGTGCGGAAGCCCGCTGGCGGCACGGTGACGCGGTCGCCATGACTCATCCACACCGGATAGCTCTGGCCCTTCTCCCACACGCCCTCGAACAGCGGCGTGTCGTCGGTCACAGTGACTTCGGCGCGGCCGAATTCGCGATGGTGCCCGCCCTCGACCTTGCCGCCGAGTTGCTGCGCCATCGCCTGCTCGCCGTAGCAAATGCCCAGTACCGGCACACCGGCCTCGTAGATCGCCGGCGGCGCGAGTGGCGCGCCCTGCTCATGAACGGAGGCCGGCCCGCCGGACAGGATGACCGCCTTCGGCTTCATCGCCTTGAAGGCTTCATCGGCTTTCTGGAACGGGACGATCTCGGAATAGACGCCCTCTTCGCGCACCCGCCTTGCAATGAGCTGGGTGACCTGCGAGCCGAAATCGACGATGAGGAGCTTGTCGTGCTGGGGTGTGTGCGCCATGGCAGGTTTTAGAGACGGATTCGCGTGCTGTCGAGACACAAGGATTTGGGCTTGAGACAGCCCATCTGCGGGCGGCTGCTGACCAAGGGGTAGCGCCAATCGCCCCTCAAATGCGCCATTTCCGGACGATATCCACGCAAATATGGAGCGGAAGCGGACGACGCGCTACCGGCCCGGCGGCGCTGCCCACGGGGTCACATGACATCGCGCACCCTTTATGCTGCAAGGATCAACTCCACGACACGCCACCGCACCGAGACCGGGACCATGACAATACCTGCCACCATTGCCGGCGAAGCCGCAGCCCTGCTGCACACGCTCGGGGTCACGACGACCGCCGGACCGCTGCCGGCGCGTTCGCCGATCACCGGCGAGGTACTCGCCACGATTGCCGAGACCTCTTCAGACGCTGCGCGGGATGCCATCGCGCGCGCCCACGACGCCTTCCTGACCTGGCGCAACGTTCCCGCCCCGAAGCGCGGAGAACTGGTGCGGCTGCTGGGCGAGGAATTGCGGGCCAACAAGACCGCGCTCGGCCGGCTGGTCTCCATCGAAGCCGGCAAGATCGTTTCCGAGGGCCTCGGCGAAGTGCAGGAGATGATCGACATCTGCGATTTCGCGGTCGGCCTCTCGCGGCAGCTCTACGGCCTGACCATCGCGACCGAGCGGCCCGAACACCGGATGATGGAAACGTGGCATCCGCTCGGCGTCACCGGCATCATCTCGGCGTTCAACTTCCCGGTCGCGGTATGGTCGTGGAATGCGGCGCTCGCGCTCGTGTGCGGCAACAGCATCGTCTGGAAGCCGTCCGAGAAGACTCCGCTGACCGCACTTGCGACGCAGGCGTTGCTGGAGCGCGCGATGAAGCGCTTTGCGGCGGAGGGCGGCTTAGCCCCGGCCGGCCTGTCGGCTGTGCTGATCGGCGGGCGGACGCTCGGCGAGATACTCGCTGATCATCCGAAGGTGCCACTGGTCTCGGCGACCGGCTCGACCGCGATGGGCCGCGCGGTCGCGCCACGACTGGCCCAGCGCTTCGCGCGCGCCATTCTTGAACTCGGCGGCAACAACGCGGCCATCGTCTGTCCGTCGGCCGATCTCGACCTGACGCTACGCGGTGTGGCATTCGCCGCAATGGGTACGGCGGGGCAGCGCTGCACGACGCTGCGTCGGCTGTTCGTGCATGACAGCATCTACGACCGCTTCCTACCGCGGCTGAAGAGTGCCTATGCCTCTGTTACCGTGGGTAATCCGCTGGACAGCGGAACGCTGGTTGGCCCGCTGATCGACCGGGCTGCGTTCGATGCGTTGCAAACGATGCTGGCTGACGCGAAAGCGCGCGGCGCTTCCGTGACTGGCGGCGAGCGCGTCGATTTCGGCGGCTGGAAAGACGCGTTTTATGTGCGTCCGGCTCTCGCCGAAACCGCGGAGCAAACCGATCTCGTCATGCGGGAAACATTTGCACCACTGCTCTGGGTCATGCGCTACAGCGATTTCGAAACGGTGCTCGGCCTGCATAACGCGGTGCCGCAGGGTCTCGCGTCCTCGATCTTCACCAATGATCTGCGCGAGGCCGAACTATTTCTCTCAGCGCGTGGGTCGGATTGCGGCATCGCCAATGTGAATATCGGCCCCTCCGGTGCGGAGATTGGCGGCGCGTTCGGCGGCGAGAAGGAAACTGGCGGTGGGCGCGAGTCCGGCTCTGATTCCTGGAAGGCGTATATGCGGCGCGCGACCAACACCATCAATTACGGCAGGACCCTGCCGCTGGCGCAGGGCGTGACGTTCGATGTTGGTTAGGTTCGCCGCATCACCGAAACAAAAAATCCGTCGGTGCCGGTTCGCCGCGGGGTCATGAGAATGCCTTCGTCCGACACCAGCGCCGTTTTCAGAAACAGATAGCTGCGCTCGCCCAGCGCTTCGGCGACCTGGTCCGGCTTTTCCACGGAGAAGTCGGAGTGGCGCACCAGAAATTCACGGATTTGCGCGCCGTTTTCCTCGTCCAGAACCGAGCAGGTGACATAGGCGATCCGGCCACCGGCTTTAAGCAGCGGCACCGCCCGATCAAGCGCGGCGACCTGATCGCGGCGGCGGATCTCCAGCGCGCCGGGGCGCAGCCGCCACTTGGCGTCGGGATTGCGACGCCATGAGCCGGTCCCGGTGCAGGGGGCATCGATCAGCACGAGGTCGATCTTGCCCGCCAAATCGTCAAGGATTTCAGAGGCTCCGCGCGGGGTGCGGACCTGCACATTGCGGGCGCCGGCGCGCTCGAGCCGCGCATGGATTGGGGCAAGACGGCGCTTGTCGGTATCGGTGGCGTAAATCTGGCCGGAATTCCCCATCATCGCCGCGAGCGCCAGCGTCTTTCCCCCTGCTCCGGCGCACAAGTCCACGACCTGTTCGCCGGGCTGCGCACCGGACAAAAGTGCAGCAAGCTGAGAGCCTTCGTCCTGGATTTCGACATGGCCCTTGATGAAAGCCGGATCCGACTGGATCGCCGGACTTTTCGCATCGGGCGCAACGGGAATGCGCAAGCCCCACGGCGACCAGCTCGTCTGTTCCGGATTATACTCGCCGAGTTCTGCAGACGCTCTGTCACGGTCTGCCTTCAGCAGGTTGCCCCGCAGATCGAGCGGCGCGCGCGCCGCCAGAGCCGACAATTCGTTGGCCCGCGCCTCCCCGAATATGGTGGCGAAGCTCGCATCCAGCCAGTCCGGATAATCGCCCGCGACATGCGGCGGCGCATCCTGGAGACTCGCCGCGGACAGCCTCTCGCGTTCGTCATCGCTCAGCGGCTCCGGCGCGAAGCGCGCACCGCTGAACAACGCCGCGATCGCATCCACGCCAAGCTCGCGTTCCAGCCGCAGCATGCCGAGCATAACCGCACGCGGCGTCGCCTCACCCATCACATAGGCACTCGACGCCTTTCGCCGGAGCGCATCGTAGACGAGGCCGGCAATCGCCGCGCGATCGCCTGAGCCGGCGAAGCGGTGCATCTGCCCCCATTCCTTCAGGGCATCGTTGGCGGGCCGGCGCTTGATCTCGATATCGGCCAGCACCTCGATCGCGGCTGAAATGCGCGCGGCGGGGATCATGTCGTTACGTTCCGCATCATAACGTCACAGCGTAAGAATGCGGACGATATAGATGATCCACATCATGAAGAGGATGATGACGCCGATGCCGAAAAAGGCGCCGCGGATCGGCACGTGGTTGCTTGTGACGAACACGCCCGCCTGCAAAATTCGCATGACGACGAAGATCCACGCCATCATCACGAACAGCAGATCGGCCTGCTTGGTTATCAGCGCCAGGATCGTCAGCACATAGAACAGCACCGGGATCTCGAACTGATTGAGATAGGCATTGTGCGCGACGATGGCATCTTTCGGCCAGTTCGGCTCGCGCGCCGCGATGTCCTGCCAGCGCGTGCCCTCCGCGAAGGCTATTCTTCGCCGCACAGCGAGATGCACGCCAAGTACGATCGTGAGCAGAATCTGCACGAATAACGGCAACAGGATCATCTGAACCGACATCTATTTGCTCCGTTCCGCGACACGCACCACTAGCTTGCCGAAATTCTCGCCGCGCAGCAGCCCGATCAGCGCGCGCGGCGCGTTCTCAAAGCCGTCGACGATATCCTCGCGATATTTGACGCGGCCCTCCTTCACCCATTGCCCCATGTCGCGCAGAAAGTCGCCATGGAGCGCAGCGAAGTCGGTGACCAGCAGACCTCGCACCGTGAGCCGTTTGGTCAGGATCATCCGCCAGACCGCAGGCAGCTTGTCGGGGCCCGGCGGCGGCGCGGTGTCGTTGTAATGGGCGATGGTGCCGCAAATCGGGATGCGCGCGAAATTGTTCAGAAGCGGGAGAACGGCATCCAGCACCGGACCGGCGACATTCTCGAAATAGATGTCGATGCGGTTAGGGCAGGCGGCGACCAACCGCGCGGGAAGATCCGGCGCCCGATGGTCGAGGCAATCGTCGAAGCCGAGAACATCTTTGACGTAGCGACATTTGTCCGGACCACCGGCAATGCCGACCGCGCGCAATCCCTTGATCCTGGCGATCTGCCCGACCACCGATCCGACCGCGCCGGATGCCGCCGCCACCACCAGGGTCTCGCCCGCCTTCGGCTTCCCCACGTCGAGCAGGCCCGCATAGGCGGTCATCCCGGGCATGCCGAGCACTCCCACCGCGGTGGAGATCGGCGCCAAGTCCGGATCGACCTTGCGCAGTGACGCACCGTCGGACACCGCATGGGTCTGCCAGCCGGTGCGGCCCAGCACGATGTCGCCTACGGCAAAAGCCGGATTGTTGGACGCAACCACTTCGCTGACGGTGCCGCCTTCCATCACGCCGCCAACGGGAACCGGTGCGGCGTAGGACTTCGCATCGCTCATGCGCCCGCGCATATACGGGTCGAGCGACAGATAAAGCGTGCGCAGCAACACCTCCCCCGCCCCCGGCGCGGGAATGGCGAAGGTCTCCAGCCGCAGGTCTGCTTCCTTCGGCTCGCCCAAAGGGCGCGAAGCAAGGACGAATCGGCGGGCCTGATCGGGCATGGTGATCTCCGGACGCGCTCTTTAGACCATGTCCGGTGGAATTGAAATTGAACCGTCGCAACAGCCGGAGCGACGAATGGTTCCAGCTTTCGTTGCAGGCCGGACGACATCGTTATGACCGAAGCGGGCCTCCCGCGCACCATCGTGATCCTGCTGCTCGCGCTCATCATGGCCGCGGCCGGCGCCTTTGGCGGCATGCAACTCGGACAGACGCTGAGCTACGCGATCGCCTGGCTGACCGATCGCGACATTGCTGAACTCAAGGACGTGCTGGTCGCAAGCGCGATCGCGGGCACGGCCATCGGCGCGGCCGCAGGCTTCTGGATCATCGTGGCACTCGCTCCGATCCAGCGCTGGGTCCAGCACAGCGCGCTCGCGGTCCTCGTGATCTCGGTCTTGGGCGGAACCGCCATGATGGTTGCGGCTTATGACTGGCCGAAAAGCTCCGGCCATCCGGTCGTGCAATACGAATTGCGGCTGCCAACCGGCGTTGCACTGCCGCCGGCGGGCGCGATCCGTCTGGGCCAATGGCAAGGCACCTCCGGACGCGGCATCTATATCGACCGCACCGGAACCGTCGACGGACGCGCGCAGATTTCAGGCAGCTTTGCGATCGATCAAAACAGCAAGGGGACCGACATGGCGCTTGGTTGGGCGCCGAATATCGAATCGCGCTGGCGGATTCCGTTCACCGGCGACGCGCCGCTCGACAAGGCATTCGGCCCCTGGCAGCGCATCGACCTCCTGCCCTCGCCGCGCGAAGGCACCGTGCCGCTGCCGGCGGGCGAATATCACATCCGCTATCGCGTGCGCCGATATATGTGAGTGCCATACAGCTTCGACGGACACCGGGTCGTTGGCGCTAGAGCGCCTTGGCTTTGGAAGGAATCGCTCCGCACGCGATATCCTCGCTCGCCAACAGGTCCGCGCCAAAGGCAAATGTGCTATAGCCTGACGCGTGCCTTGTCGCGAGGGGGATGACATGTCGGTCCAGGATCCGCTTCAGGAGCCGGTCCCGCAAACGGAACAGCGCAACTGGACCATCGCGGTCTGGCTGCTCTATCTCGGCGGCCATATCACAATGATCACCGTCATCGCAGGCCTGATCATAGCCTATATGAAGCGCGATGCTTTCGTCGGCACGCCGTATGAGTCGCACATGACGTCGGCGATCCGGACGTTCTGGATCAGTCTTGTGGTCGGCTTGATCGGTATGGTCCTTGTCATCGTCGGTGTCGGGATTTTCATCCTGATTGCGCTCGTCATCTGGACGCTTTTCCGATGCGTACGCGGTCTGGTGAGGGCCATTAACGGCCAGCCGATCGAAAATCCGACGGGATGGTTGTAACCGAATTGTTCAGCATGTGCTCGCGGAAATGTCACATTCGGGCACTGGCGGTTCTGCCCCATGCTGATACATGAGGTCCGACCTACGTTAGACAGCTCAAATTCGCGGGCTTTGGCGAGGGGTACGACGCGATATCGCGCGGAGGCATGATGGCGGTTCAGAACCCGGTCAAACCCTGTGAAGAGCGCAACGCGGCCATTGCCGTGTGGGTGCTCTACCTCGTTGGGACCTTCACATTGTTCACATTTTTTCTGGGGCTCGGCATTGCCTATCT